>ERZ1292633.14-Hain-H41-02um-R1-14-length-269932-cov-20_pt1 | contig 134375 bp, 117 predicted proteins | sample MGYA00564406_ERZ1292633 | MGnify/ENA primary metagenome ERZ1292633 (study PRJEB36523, sample SAMEA6512639) | groundwater metagenome | collected 2019-01-08 | study: AquaDiva: Metagenomics assemblies of 32 groundwater samples
CTTGTTTTGCAAGGAGGAGAGTTACGGTCTTAGATTATCTTGGACAGCAGTGGTTTGCAACCTGAACCACATATTGGGAGCAGGTTATAAACCTGCTTCAGCAAAAAGGATACGTTCACGCAAATGGTGGGCCGAGCCCACCCTACCACTTGACTCTGTTCCTTGTCTCTAAACAACCGGGTCATGGCGGAATGAGCATGAAGGAGAGCCGACGAGCAGGCATCGGAATTTACTGCAAGAAGGCTCGACAGCGAAAGGAGCCATACCCAAAAACTGCACCGAAGTGCAAAGCGGAAATCAGATAGATATTTTTTTACAAGGGCAATTGTCTTATCCGGCAGTGAAAAGCGAGCTTTGATAAAGCGGCTCAAACCCCAATGCGCACCCGCCTGCGACTAACCCCTCTCAGCCTCCTCTTATAATAAGGGCATGAGCGAAGATGAATCCCCCCTCCTTATTAATTGACAGAGAGGGGCTAGGGGTGGTCGATTTGCAATTGCTTTGTCTTTGCTTTGAAACAAAACCCGGGCCGTGGCGCAGCAAGCCCTTCGCGTATATTACTTGGCCTCCATCGTCTCCAGTATAAACTTTATCTGCTTGTCCCCCGGATTGAGCCTGAGGGCTTCTTTAAGCGCCCCTCTCGCCTCGTCCATCCTGTTTCGCTCGTAGAGCAAAAGGCCGTAGGACTTTACAAGTATCGAGTCCATCGGGTACTTTTCCGAACCTTTCTTAAGGAAAGAAAGGGCCTTTTCGCTGTCATCCATATCCTTGTATGAAAGGGCGAGGTAGTAGTATGTGGTCGGGCTCTCCTCGATCTTTAAGGCTTCTTCAAAGGTCGAGGCCGCCTTGCCGAAGTTCCTGTCCTTGAAGTACTTGCCCCCTTTCAAAAGAAGCTCGGCGAGAGCTTCCTTACGCTGTGCAGGGGTGAGCATGGCGTAGGGGTTTACAAGGGCGTCTACAAGCCTGCCGCCGGGGTAAGGGCTGTTAAGGACCTTCGCGGCCTTCACGTCGCCTTTGATGCGCATCTCTTCCGTGTTTATCGAGCCGAGGTAGTTGTTGTCAAGGGCTACGGCGTGGCCGGTGAACTCGGCGTTCGTCTCGTTCGCGTAGATATTGTTGTCAGAGGCCTCTATCTGCGAGTTGACCCCGATAATGCCGGATGCGTTTCTGGTTATCTCGTTTTTCGATAATACGGCCCTTGAGTCGTCTGCGCGAACCGCCACTACATTATGCCAGATAGTCGAACCGGTTATCCGCGGAGACGGCGTGCCTCTTGCGTGTATGGCGGTAGAGTTGTTCTCAAAAACAGAATCGGCAATCTCAAGCGGCGTGTCTTTTGTGGTGATCGCGGTCTGCGCGCCTTGCACCCGCGCGTACCTGAGCTTCGGAGAGCCTCCTTCAAGCGAGATGCCCAGGTATCTCTCCTCAGGCGTCCTCGGCAGGAACTCTATCCATAGTTCGGCTTCGCCCTGCGCGTCAAGGGTCCCCTGCGCCTTTATCTCCGCGTCTTTTTCGAAGTATATCTTGGTGTCAGGCGAGACGGTGAGCGTTACGCCGCTTGCCACGATGAGCGTGCCTTTGACGAGATACAACCCGGCGTTCAGCGTCGTGTCGCGCTCTATAGTCCCTGTAAGCTCGATTATATCCCTTTCTCTCAGTGAGAGCCTCACGGGTTCAGTCCGTTCGCCCTCGTTGCCTGCGGAGTCGAGCGAGGCGACCCGGTAGTAGTATGCCTCTTTAGGTTCCAGGAGCTTGTCGGAAAAGACCGGGACTTCGGTTACAGCGACTTCCTCAAAATCTGAAAGCGGCTTTTTGCTCCGAAGCACCTTGTAGCCCTTGAGGTCAGGCGCGTTTACGCCCTTCCACGACAGCTCGATGCGGTCGACAAAGGCCCTGCCCTTCAAGTCGGTCGCGGGAGGCGGAGGGGTGGTATCCACAGTCAAAAACCCGCTTATATCGAACCACTGGCCCTCTTCCCCGGTCGGCCTTCTAAGGTAGGCGATAAGAGGGGCCTCCTTTACGTTGTCCCCCGGCGCTACGACATACTCTCCCAGATATTCACCGGAGGCGACCTCTTTAAACGGAAGAGCCCTTTTAAGCCCCGGTATGTCGAATAGCCCGACGAGCCCTTTGTCGCCCTCCATAGCTACTTTTATAGTCCTGCCCTTGCCGAACGGCCCTTCCTTGGCGTTCGATATGACGTTTTTTATTACAGGCTTCCCCTCGAACTTGAACCCCTCCGGCGTGATTATCTTCTCGTTGAGTTTCCATCCAAGCTCGTTTATCACCCGCACCTGCTGTATATCCCTAATATTAACGGCGGTAGAGACGATCGTCATTACCGCGCCCATAGGGGTTAGCGGTATGCCCCCCTCGTGGTATCTGACTGATTCCTTGATGCGCCATAGCTCTTGCCCTGTCCTGGCATCGACCATCCAGACCTCGGCCTCCGCGCCGATCTGCGAATAGGCGACGGCATAGACCTTCTGGAAGTCTGTCACTTTGCCGTAGATGATCCCTTCCGCACCGATAGAGTCCGCTATCTCCTTGGGCGGGACCTCGAATATAGTTTTGCCTGAGGTCTTTTCAGCCGCCGCCACCTTGGCGTCTGTTACCGAGAGCTCTATGTCCTGGAATGGTTTTGATGAGAAGTGGTTGTAAAAGCTCCGCCTTATCTGGCCTGAGATGCCTATTTCGCTGGTCTCGTTAGCGAAAGGCATTACAGCTACGACCCTCGGGTAATTCCCTGAGATAGCCGTTGTATCTGTCTTTTTTTCGGCCTGTTTCATCCCTGTACAGCCCGAGAGGATCAGAGCGAAGATGAATGCTGATGCGATGATGGTCCTTATGGGCATGGACGGCTCCTTGGTTTGTATGGGAGGGAAACGGCAGTCTCTGTGTGCCTCGTCCGCCGTTAGATCTCTTACGATTTTATCTGTAGAGTCGGTTAATGTCAAACACGTGTTTCCTATCGGGTATACGGGCTGGCGATCAAAATAGCCGGAGGCACGATTGACTGATGTCTGTTTGCTGATATCCTGTTGGTATGGCTAAGAGGCGATTATCAAGATGAGAGGCGTTATCCTGTTCATCGCGTTTCTTTTTAGCGCCGCTCTTCACGTGTTTGCGGCTGAGGCAGTCGCCCTGCCGCAAGCCTCAAGGGAAGGTCCTGGCATCAGGGAAAACCTCGGTGGCATTATCCCGGCTGATATAGAGGTCATCGATGAGTCTGGCGTCAAGGTGTCGATAGGTTCTCTCATCGAAAGACCTGTGGTGCTGACCCTTGCGTACTACAGATGCACGAAGTTTTGTACGGATATCCGTGCCGGGCTCGCCTCGGCCGTAGACAGATTAGGTTCTGTCGCCGGAAAGGATTTTGACCTTTTGACAGTAAGTTTTGATGAAAGGGACACTCCGTCAGGGGCGGACAAGAAGAGGCGCGACCTTGCCCTTCTACTGAAGCGCCCTATCGCTCATGGTTCATGGCGGTTCCTGACCGCTGACGCTCCTAATATCGGCAGGCTCGCGGGCGCAGTAGGCTTCGGCTACGAGAGGCAGGCGGACGGTTTCATCCATCCTGCGGCCCTTGTCGTTATATCCCCGAAAGGCAGGGTGATAAGGTATCTCTACGGCCTGACGGTCTTGCCGAGGGACTTGGATCTTGCGATTGCCGAGGCATCGGCGGAAAGGACTGGCCCGACAATACCTAAGACGCTGCTTTTCTGTTACAGGTTTGACTCCTCGAAAAAGGGGTACGTGCTCGACTGGATGAAGCTCTCGGGTATTACTATCCTCGGCTGTGCGGCCATCTTTTTCATATATGCGGCTCGGCGCAAGGTCGGACGCTGAGGCAGGGCGGGCAGGGAAAGTACGCGGGTGTAGGGGGCAAGTGGCGTCTGAGGCAGGTGAGACTTTGAATATAAGTTATCTGGAAAAAAGGGACGGCGGTATCTCGTCATGGGTCTTTTCAACCGACCACAAGAGGGTCGCGATACTCTACCTCGTCTCGGTCCTCTCGCTCTTTGGCGTCGGGGCCCTGCTTGGTCTCCTTATGAGGCTCGAGCTCATCAGTATGGGCCCGACGATCATGGCGCCCGCGACGTACAACTCTCTTTTCACCGTACACGGCGTCATCATGATATTCCTCTTCATCATCCCGGCTGCGCCCGGGGTATTAGGGAACTTCCTGTTGCCGCTGATGATAGGGGCGAAAGACGTCTCGTTCCCGCGCTTGAACCTATTATCATGGTGGTTCTATCTTATAGGGGCGTGCCTTGCAGCCGCCGCGCTCTTTACAGGCGGAGGCCCGCCTGACACAGGCTGGACCTTCTACGCCCCGTACAGCTTAAGGACAGGGACCAACGTCACGATGGCTGTCTTTGCAGTCTTCGTCCTAGGTCTTTCCTCGATACTCACAGGGATAAACTTCATCACCACGGTCCACAGGGAGAGGGCGCCGTCCATGGGCTGGCTGCGGCTCCCGCTCTTTGTCTGGGCGATATATTCGACCGCGTGGATACAGATACTCGCGACCCCGATAATCGGCGTGACTTTACTGCTTGTAATGGCAGAGAGGCTCTTCGGTATCGGCATCTTCGACCCTGCAATGGGCGGGGATCCGATATTATATCAGCACCTCTTCTGGATATACTCGCATCCCGCAGTATATATCATGATACTGCCGTCGCTGGGCGTCATATCCGAGATATTCCCGGTCTTCGCGAGAAGGACTATATTCGGGTATAAGGCGGTAGCGTATTCGAGCATCGCGATAGCAGGGGTCGGGTCCATCGTATGGGGCCATCACATGTTCGTAAGCGGTTACAGCTACACTGCAGGGGTCATCTTTTCGTTCTTTACCTTTCTCGTTGCGATACCGAGCGCGATAAAGGTCTACAACTGGGTGGCATCCCTTTATAAAAGTTCCGTGGTCCTGGCCACGCCGCTTCTTTACGCGTTCGCCTTCGTATTCCTGTTCGCCATCGGCGGTTTCTCCGGGCTTGTACTCGGCGCGTTATCGGTGAACGTGCACCTGCATGACACCTATTTTGTAGTCGCTCACTTCCACTACGTGATGTTCGGAGGAGCCGGGTTCGGGTTCTTCGCGGCGCTCCACTTCTGGTTTCCGAAGATGTTCGGGAAGATGTATCGCGAAAAGACGGCAAACGCCGCGCTGGCGCTTCTCTTTGTCGGGTTTAACGCGCTTTATTTTCCGATGTTCATACTCGGTATGAACGGGATGCCGAGGAGGTACTACGATTATCTGCCTCAGTTCGCCTCATGGCAGATAGTCTCGATAGTCGGGTCGTGGATATTCGCGGCAGGCCTTCTTCTTATGTTCGGCAACCTTATCTACGCGTTATTCAGGGGGCCTAGGGCGCCTGCCAACCCGTGGAGGGCGGCTACCCTCGAATGGCAGACCGCGTCGCCGCCGCCGACTGAGAACTTTGCCGTGATACCTGCGGTTGAACACGGGCCGTATGATTTTAAGGATATCCGATAGGCCTGCGTGCGGGCAGGGCGCAGTGGAGTCGTCTGGTTGTAATTGGTATTGGCGCTGGTTGTCTGGCAGACCTATCGAGCGATGTTTTTTTAGCAGGGCAAAGAGATCAGCGTATATGCTGATGAAAAAATACTCATGGTGATTGATGGATAGCGAGACTTTGACAGCAGAAGGGGCGCACAGAGACAACGCCGGGGCAAGGCTCGGGATGTGGCTCTTCATACTGACCGAGTTCTTCCTCTTTTTCGGTGCTGTCGTAGTCTACGTCTTTTTGCGCTACAGGTACTCAGGCGCCTTCTCAAGCGCCTCAGGGGCGCTTGACCTTGATCTCGGCACGCTCAACACTCTGATACTCATAACGTCGAGCCTCACGATGGCGCTCTCTATCTCGTATCTTAGGAGATGCGCTAAAAAAGCCGCCGTCTATCTCCTTGTCCTCACCTTCGCCCTTGGCGGGGCTTTTCTCTTCAACAAATACTTCGAGTGGGGCGCGAAGATCGCGGCAGGCATCTATCCCGGCTCAAGCTCCATATCAGCCCACGGAGTCGGAGAGGGGCTCTTCTACGGACTATACTTCTTTATGACAGGGTTGCACGGCCTCCATGTGGTTGCCGGGATGGTGGTCATCGGGGTCATGGCGGTCAAGGTCGCAAGAGGGTCTGTCAGTCATAGCGCTCCTGTAGGGCTTGAAAATACGGGGCTCTACTGGCACGCGGTCGATGTGGTATGGATATTTCTCTTCCCGTTATTTTATCTCGTCGGCTGAAAAACGGGAAAGGCAGGTGAGAGGTGGAAGGTAAGAATGGTCCGATCAGAGAGACCCGGATATATGTCTATCTGGCATCCTGGGCCGCGCTCGTCGGATTGACATTTTTGACGGTATGGGTCGGCACAGCAGACCTCGGAGGTGTAGCTGGTCTTGTGCCGTTTGTTATAGCCGCTATAAAGGCCCTGCTGGTCCTCGCGTTTTTCATGCATCTCTGGTATGAGGGCTGGCTGTTAAGGCTTCTTCCTGCCTTAGCTGTAGTGATCATGGCTGCGATCGTGGCTCTCGTCATCTCCGACGTAGCGTACAGGGGGTAGCATGTTCCAGCCTTCAGCCAGTCAGATAGGCGCTCAAATAGACGGCGCGTTCTGGGTGATAGCCATAATGTGCGCGGTTCTCTTCGTCTCCATCATCTCCCTGATGGCGTATTTTACCGTGCGCTATCGCAGGGGAAGGAACGCGGCGCCTGTCGATATAGAAGGCCACAGGGGGCTTGAGACGGCATTTGTGGCGACGTCGGTTGTAATCGTCCTTGTCATGTTCTATGTCGGATGGAGGGGCTATAAAGCGCTCTTTACAGAGATGCCGGAGGGTCTCTTTACGATAAAGGCCACGGCACGGCAGTGGTCGTGGTCGTTTGAGTATCCGAACGGGGCTGTGAGCGACAGGCTTTTGATCCCTGCCGGAAGTCCGGTCAGGGTAGATCTGGTCTCGCTGGATATCATACACTCGTTCTATGTCCCGGCGTTCAGGGTAAAGCAGGACGTAGTGCCCGGGACTATGCGCTACGTTTGGTTCCAGTCAGATCTCCCGGGCGAATACGACCTTTTTTGCGCCGAGTACTGCGGCACAGGCCACTCGATGATGGTGTCATCTGCGGTGGTCATGGATAAGGCAGAGTTTGCCTCGTGGCTTGAGGCTGAAGGACAAGAGAAGGCAGGCAAGGGCGCAGGCCGCCTTGACGGGGCAGGGGTCTTCAAGGCAAAGGGGTGTTCGGGTTGTCACACGGTCGACGGCAGTCCTCTCGTATGTCCGACGCTTAAGGGTGTCTACGGGGCGAGGGTAAGGGTTATATCCAATGGCGCGGTAAAAGAGGTCGTAGCGGATGAGGCATATCTAAGGAGATCTATCTTTGAGCCTGAGGCCGAGGTCGTCGAGGGTTTCGGGCCGATTATGCCCTCTTACAAGGGCAATATAACTGATGCGGAGATAGAGGCTTTAGCGGCTTATATAAGATCCTTAAAGTGACAGTCCGGGAGAAATCGGGGTGAACCGGTCATTGTCATCTCCGGTATCCTCTTTTCAATAGAGACTATGGCCCTTTGAACGACTGCGTTTCGTTGTTCGCAAGGGTTGGGCGGACGTGCCATCAATCCGCTTGACACGGAGGCCTTCGGGGTGATATAGTCTGCTGAAATAATATCTCCTGCAACTGACGGAATCAAGGTGGCATACCACCGGGGAGCCGGAGATCAATATCACAGTCGACCGTCTGGGCAGATAGCATGGGTTAGTCGCATCCGTGCATTTCGCCGGGCGGTTTTTTTTTACCTCTTTTAAGATGGCGTTGACATTGGTTTTTTCTGTCGTATGAGGCGCACAGGGTTGCCGGAAAAACGCCTTGAATGCGTCTTGGCGCCGGGTTTTCACGGCCTTGATTCCGCTTGACTTGACAGGTACGCTTTGTTAGTTTAAAAATCTTTTATAAGTCGATGGAATATTCAATATAATACCCTCAATACAATAAAGGAAGGAGTCTTAGACCTATGAAAAAGCAGTATCTTCTTGCCCCAGGCCCCACGCCGGTACCTGAGTCAGCTCTTCTGGCGATGGCCCAGCCGATGATACACCACAGGACCCCGCAGTTCTCAGAGATATTCAAGGAGACAGCGGAGCTTCTCAAGTACGTATTCCAGACAAAGCAGGACGTCCTCATGCTGGCCGCCTCAGGCACGGGCGCGATGGAAGGCTCGATTGTGAACCTCTACTCTCCGGGAGACGAGGTGCTTGTTATAAACGGCGGAAAGTTCGGCGAAAGGTGGGGCAAGATCGCTGAGGCGTACGGTCTGAAGACCCACACCATAACCGTAGAGTGGGGCAAGGCTGTGAGCGTTGCCGACGTAAAGAAGGCGCTTGAAGCCAACCCGAACATAAAAGGCGTTCTCCTGCAGGCGAGCGAGACATCCACGACCGTGGCGCATCCTGTGAAGGAGATAGCGGAGCTTACAAAGGGCAGGGACAACTGCCTTACCATAGTCGACGGCATAACCGGCGTCGGCGTATTCGACATCCCGATGGATGATTGGGGCATAGACGTGCTGGTATCCGGATCGCAGAAGGCGTTCATGCTCCCTCCGGGCCTCGCCTTCGTCGCTCTCAGCGAAAAGGCGTGGAAGTTCCAGGAGACGGCGAAGTGCCCGAAGTTCTACTTCGATTACAAGAAGGAGAGGAAGAACCTGAAGGACAACACGACCGCCTACACCCCTGCGGTCTCCCTCATCATAGGCCTCAGAGAGGCTTTGAAACTCATCAAGGAAGAGGGGCTCTACAACGTATTCGCCAGGCACGACAGGCTCGCGCGCGCCACAAAGGCGGCTGTTACAGCGCTCGGCATGAAGCTTCTAGCGCCTGACGCGCCTTCGAACGCGGCTACAGGCGCATTTGTCCCTGAAGGGGTCGACGGCGGCAAGCTCGTAAAGTACCTGCGCGACGAGATGGGCGTTACTCTGGCCGGCGGCCAGGACCACTTGAAGGGAAAGATACTCCGCTTCGCGCACTTAGGCTACATAGACACGTTCGACATAATAATCGCGATCTCCGCCCTTGAGATAGCCCTTTCAAAGCTCGGCCACAAGGTCACCTTCGGCAAGGGTGTAGCCGCGGCGCAGGAAATCCTCGCAGAGGGATACAAATAATGAAGATACTTATAAGCGACAGCATGTCGAGCAAGGCCGTGGAGATACTTAAATCCACGCCGGGCCTTGAAGTAGACGTAATAACCGGGATGAAGCCGGAGGAGTTAAAGGCCAAGATAAAGGATTACCACGGCCTTGTAGTCAGAAGCGCCACGAAGGCCACCGCCGAGATACTCGAAGCCGCGGTGAACCTCAAGGTCATAGGGAGAGCTGGCACAGGGGTAGATAACGTCGATATGGTCGTTGCCACAAGGCGCGGCATAGTCGTCATGAACACCCCGGGCGGCAATACTGTAACGACCGCCGAGCATGCTGTCTCGATGCTCATGGCCCTTGCGAGGAAGATACCTCAGGCGACCGCTTCGATGAGAAGGGGCGAGTGGGAGAAGAAGAAGTTCGAGGGGACCGAGGTGACAGGCAAGACGCTCGGCATACTCGGCGTAGGCAATATCGGCAGCGTAGTCGCCAACCGCGCGCAGGGCCTCAAGATGAACGTCATAGCATACGACCCGTTCATCTCGGCCGAGGCCGCGGACAAGCTCGGCATAACCCTTGTTTCGCTCGACGACCTCTACAGGAAGAGCGACTTCATATCGGTTCACGTGCCGCTTACCGCTGATACCAAGAACCTCGTGAACGCAGAGGCTTTCGCGAAGATGAAAAAGGGAGTTAAGATAATCAACTGTGCAAGGGGCGGAATCGTCTGCGAGGCCGACCTTGCCGCTGCTATAAGGGAAAAGATAGTCTCAGGAGCGGCCTGCGACGTATTTGAGAAAGAGCCTGTTCCTGCGGATAACCCGCTCCTGCAGATGGAAGAGGTCATCTTGACCCCGCACCTCGGTGCGTCGACCTTCGAGGCGCAGGAGAACGTTGCCATAGCCGTAGCCGAGCAGATAGCCGATTATCTCACTACCGGCACTATCAGGAACGCAGTGAACGTCCCGTCGATACCGGCGGAACTCCTGAGCGCGCTTAACCCGTACATCTCGCTGGGCGAGAAGCTCGGGTCCTTCCAGGGGCAGATCCTGAAGGGCGCAGTGGAAGAGATCTCCGTCGAGTACAGCGGAGACGTGGTAAGCTACGATGTCGCTCCGATAACGATAGCTTGCCTTAAGGGCATACTCGATCAGGTCCTCGATCAGCACGTCAACTTCGTCAACGCGCCTTTCGTGGCCAAGGAGAGGGGGATAAAGGTCATTGAGACGAAGAGCTCAAGGACGACTGACTTCGCCAGCTCCATTACCATCAAGGTGAAGACGAAGGATAAGGAGAGCGTCATCGAAGGCGCTCTGTTCGGCAAGAAGGAGCCGAGGATCGTCAGGATAGACAGCTTCTTCCTGGACGCGGTGCCACAAGGCTACCTCCTTCTCCTGCACAACGATGACAAGCCGGGCGTCATAGGCAACGTGGGCACGCTCCTTGCGGCCAACAACGTCAACATAGCGAGGCTTCATCTCGGTCGCCAGAGCGTAGGGGGCGAGGCCGTCTCGGTCTGGAATATCGATACGCCTCCTTCTAAAGAGATGCTTGAGAAGATAATGAAGCTCCCTCACATGATAAACGCAAGCGTTGTCGAGCTTTAAACCTTAAAGAGAAAGCGGGCCTCTTTCAGGGGCCCGCCTTTTTAAATGGAACTCCAGATGATAATGACCCCGGCCGTTTCGCTTCCTCAGGGAGTAAGGGACATATTGCCGACCGAGGCCGCCCGCATAAACGCGGCCCAGACAGCCATACTCTCTGTCTTCGACATGCACGGTTTTCAGAGGCTTATAACCCCGCTCCTCGAGTATGTCGACGTCCTTTCTCTCGGTATGGGGCCTAACCTGAAGGAGAGGGTACTTAAGTTCATAGACCCTTCGACAGGCAGGGTCGTAGCCATACGTCCGGATATAACGGCCCAGATAGCAAGGGTCGTTGCGATGCGCATGCGCGACTACCCCCTTCCCTTGAGGCTCTGCTATAATGAGAACGTCCTCAGGTATCTTGAGCCGAGAGAGGGCAAAAGCAGGGAGGTCCTGCAGATCGGAGCCGAGTACATATCCGCCGTAGCAGACCCTGCGGCTGACGCGGAGATGATAGTGATGGCGGCCGAAGCATTGAAGGCCATAGGTCTAAAGAACTTCAAGATAGACATCGGCGACGTAGGTTTCCTGAGGATAATAATAGAGAGGCTAGGCATAACGGTCCAGGAACGCCTGACGATAAGGGATGCGATAGCCATCAAGGACACCTCAGGGCTCGATGAGATACTATCAGGCCTGGGTGGCAGGATAAGCGCTGACGACAGGAAGCTCCTTTTGAACCTGACCACGTTTTACGGCGAGGAAGAGGTCATAAGCAAGGCCGCCTCTTTCACAAAGGACCCTGCCGCGCTCAGGTCGCTTGAGAACCTGAGCAAGGTCGTAGCCATAATAACCGAGAAGGGGTTCAAGGATTCGGTCACCATAGACCTCGGAGAGGTGCGCGGCTTCGATTATTACACCGGCATCATATTCGAGGGGTTTGCCTCAGGGATCGGAAAACCAATACTAAGCGGCGGGCGTTACGACAGCCTTCTTGAGAAGTACGGCTATCCGTGCGCCGCGACCGGCTTTGCCTTTGACGTCGAACATGTCGTCGCGGCTATGGATAAGGCGCTGTAGATCTATCAGGCAGTCTTCCCGTACGGGCCGCTCGCCTGAAAAATATTCTGCCTGCCGCATGGAAGGGTGTTGCGGCTCTTGCCGTCTGCCCTTCATTTTTTTCTGGTAAATCAGGTCTGATTCGGATATTAATATCCGTTGGATGCAAAATCAGCTTAGAAGGAACCTTTTGACAGGATGGCGAGGAATATAGTTATAGTCGGCGCCCAGTGGGGCGACGAGGGCAAGGGTAAGATAGTAGACATACTTACCGAGGACGCTGATGTAGTAGTGCGTTTCCAGGGCGGGAACAACGCCGGCCATACAGTTATCGTAGGCAAGGAAAAGCACGTCTTCCACCTTATCCCCTCAGGCATACTCCACCAGGGGAAGACATGTGTCATAGGCGACGGCGTTGTTGTCGACCCTGAGGTGCTTGTAAAGGAAATAGAGCTGTTGAAGTCGAAGGGGCTTTTCAGGCCTGAGGACTTTTACATAAGCAAGAACGCGCACCTCATCATGCCTTACCACAGGAAGCTCGACCTTGCCAGGGAGAGGCTCCGCGGCGAGAACAAGATCGGGACTACTGGGCGCGGCATAGGCCCGGCGTATGAAGACAAGGTCTCCAGGTGCGGCATAAAATGCGGCGACCTTCTGAGCGAAGAGGACTTCAGGGCAAAGCTGAAGTCCAATCTCCTTGAGAAGAACCACTACATAACGACGATCCTCCATGAGGACCCGTTCGAGATACACCAGATATATCACAGCTACATGGCGATAGCCGCGACACTTGCGCCGCACATAAGGAATACGTCCAAGTTCCTCGCCGATTCCATAGCCGCCGGAAAGAAGATACTCTTCGAGGGCGCGCAGGGCACGCTCCTTGACATAGACCACGGGACGTATCCTTTCGTCACGTCGAGCAACACGGTAGCTGGAGCGGCGGCAACAGGCTCAGGGATCGGGCCGTCGAGGATAGACGCAGTCATAGGCGTTACAAAGGCCTACACGACCCGCGTCGGCGAGGGGCCGTTCCCGACCGAGCTTTCCGGCCCGGAGGCTGACAGGCTCAGGGAACAGGGCGGAGAATATGGCGCTACGACCGGGCGGCCGAGAAGGTGCGGCTGGTTCGATGCCGTTGCCCTCAGGTACGCGGCCAGGATAAACGGGCTTGACGGCCTTGTAGTGACAAAGCTCGATGTCCTTGACAACCTTGAGAAGATAAAGGTATGCACAGGCTACAAGGACAGGGGCGAGATCATAGACGACTTTCCGACTGAGCTCAGCATACTTTCGAGGTGCGAGCCAATCTATGAGACGATCGAAGGCTGGCAGAGCCCGACCAGCGGCATAAAGACATTCTCGAAGCTCCCGCCAAAGGCGCAGGCCTATGTGAAAAGGATAGAAGAGCTTACAGGCGTAGAGGTAGTTATAGTCTCGGTAGGCGCAAACAGGGACGACGCTATAATGCTTGAAAACCCGTTTAGCAAGAAGGGCGGATGCAGGAGCGATTCGGGTAAGGCAAAGGCGAAGCCAGGCAAAGGCTAGACCGGATATTTGTGCATATAGTTTGAATGGATAGAAGGCGGGCCTTTTTATGGCCTGCTTTTTTTAATTAAGCCGTCGGAAGGCAGGCGTTCAAGCCTGTTTTTCTTTGGCGCTATATTGTTACAAGCCCATCTCGCGGTGCGGGAGGCGCACCGCCTTTGTTGCTGGAGACGCTTGGAATCCTTCCGGCATGGGATGGGGCGTATTTTCAGATCATTGTCAGGTATCGGGTTTGTGTAGACAGATTGACCAGCTTGATTGAAAGTAGAGACAAAAAAGACCCGCCGACTAAAGTCGGCGGGTCTTTTTTGTTTCGTCTTTTATGCGAGTCAAAGCGGCGTCTTAATGCTTTTTCTTAGGTTCAAGCTCCTGGATGCGCTCCTGCGCCTTCATCCACCACTTGCTGTGCGGCTGAGAAAGGGAGGCGAACTGCTTCCAGCTCTCGATAGCTCCGGCTGTGTCGTTGGACTTTTCAAGCGTAAGAGCGAGCCCGTAATAAGCGTTTGCGAGCTTTGGGTTCAACTCGATGGCCTTTTTCTGGTTCTCCATCGATTTTGCAAAGTCGCCCTTGTCAAAGTATACGAACCCGAGGTTGTTGTATACCTCTGCCACGTTGGGGTTAGCCTGAACTGAGGCCTCGTACTCCTTTATCGCCTCGTCGAGCTGTCCCTTTACCTGAAGCTGTACGCCTTTGTCGTAGTGTTCCTTGCCCGCAAGATTGTTCGCCTGCGCGGTCTCTTCAGGCGTAGCTGTCTTTTCCCTGGAGCATCCGGTTGGCAGTGCGGCCAGTAGCATCAAGGCCGAGAAGGCTGTGAAGGCTGTTGTAAGGCCCTTTTTTATGCGTGTGTTCATCTATCCTCCTTGTCAGGTGCGAGGTGTTTTTAGCTGAATCAGACTAACAAATGCTCCTTAAAAAATCAAGCCGATAAAGATTAAGATATTTTAATGACTTTCGTCCGGAGATAAGGCGGAGTTAAGGTAGAAAACCCTTTCAAGGAGCCGGGATACATGTTATAAAACCCATGTAATACTCAAATAAAAGCGCGTCCGCGGCAGTCGTACTGCGAGATATGCCGGGTCGAATAAACTAACGATGCCGACACTTCAGGGGCGGTCTCCGGCCGCCTCGAATACCCTGATACTCGTCTTTTTCTTCCTCACAGGCTTAACCGGCCTCGCATACGAGCTTGTCTGGATCAGGCTCCTCATACTCGCCTTCGGCTCTACCCAGTTCGCGGTAACTACAGTCCTTGTCACGTTCATGGCCGGCTTAGCACTCGGCTCTGTCATCTTCGGCCGTCTAATAGACAGATATGAAAATCCGCTGAGGGTCTATGCCGTAATCGAGATACTCCTCGGCGTCTACTGCATCTTATCTCCTGCCGTATTCCAGATAGTGAGAAAGATATATCTTTATCTGCCCTCTGGGCACGAGGCTGTGACAGCGGGTTTCGAGCCTTCCCAGTTTGGATTGTCGTTCTTCGCTCTCATAATACCTACGACTCTCATGGGCGGCACTCTGCCGGCGCTTGTCAAATACCTTGCTTCATCGAGCGACAGGGTCGGCTTCCACACCGCTGTCCCATACTCGATAAACACCCTTGGGGCGGTCACGGGGTGCCTTGTGACAGGGCTCTTTTCGCTCTACGTCCTCGGCGTTAAATCCACGCTTTATACCGCAGGCGTCGTTGACATCATCGTCGGGGCGATCATCTACTACACATACGCCGGGGCGCGCTCAGGCGCTGTAAGGCATGAGGCAAAGGAAGCAAGGGTCAAGGCCGCTTCGAGTGCAAGTCCGGCCCTCGGCTATGTTATCATAGGCTCCTTCGCCCTCTCAGGTTTTGCGTCCCTTTCATACGAGGTCCTCTGGACAAGGGTCTTTTCTCTTGTCATAGGTTCTTCCGTCTATGCGTTTACCGTCATGCTCGCGACGTTCCTTATCGGCATAGGGGCCGGCTCGATCATCTTCGCGCCTATAGTGGATAAGTGCAAACGGCCTGTCTTCTGGTTCGCAGTGCTGGAAGCAGTAATCGGGGTCGTCTCCATAATCTCGGTATTCGCCTACAAGGAGCTTCCGTTCATATTCTATTCGATGAAGGGCGCCTTCGGCGAGCAGTTCTGGGCATTCCTGTTCCTGCAGTTCCTCCTTTGTTCTGCCATAATGATAATACCGACGCTCTGTATGGGCGCGATATTCCCTCTTGTGGGCAGGATATACACAAGGGGGCTTGAGACGGTAGCCAGGAACATCGGCGAGATATACTTTTTCAATACAGCAGGCTCGATATTCGGCGCGTTCATAGCCGGGTTCATCCTTATCCCGTTCATCGGGGTGCAAAACGGCGTCGTTCTGACGGCCGCGATCAACATAATAATCTCTATCGCGCTCCTCTTTCATTCAGAGGCGAAAAAGACCGCCTCAGCCATCTTAGGCATCGTGCTTGTAGTATCGTTCATAGTCGTTGCCGTATCTTTGCCGCCGTGGGAGAAGATATCGATGACGATGGGGCTTTACGTAAACCCTGTCGTTGAAGGCAAGATCTCTGATGTGAGGCAGGGTAGAGTCGAAGAAGATCTCGTCTATTATAAAGAAGGCGTCAACGCGGTCGTGACTGTTCGTACTGAAGACAACGGCAACGTCGTCGCGTATCAGGCAAACGGCAAGCAGGAGGCCCGCGCGGCAGGCGGCAAGCCTTCTGTGGCATGGGCCATACTCGGCCATCTGCCGCTCCTTATGCATCAGGGGACGCCTAACGAGGCGCTTGTAATCGGTCTCGGCTCAGGCATAACCCTCGGGGCGATGGAGCACTACCCGCTCAAGGGCTTTGATGTCGTCGAGCTCGAACCTGCGGTCGTGGAGGCGTCGAGATACTTCAAAGAGGCGAACAACGACGCGATAAACGACCCCCGCGTCAGGCTCCACGTGACTGACGGCAGGACCTTCCTGTTTACGGGTGAGAGGAAGTACGACGTGATAGTCTCAGGCGTATCAGACCCGTGGATATCAGGGGTATCGAACCTCTTCACATACGAGTATTTTGAGGGGCTAAGAGACAAAGTAAACGACGACGGCATAGTCGGTCTCTGGTTCCAGAACTACAGGATAACCACTGAGGAACTCAAAGTCGGCATAGGCACGTTCGCAAAGGCCTTCCCTTACGTCAGCGTCTGGTTCCATTATACCGACGCGCTAGACCTGGTTGTCATAGGCTCGAAGAACCCTCATAGCCTCGATATGGATAGGCTCGCAAAGGTATTTACGGACAGCGCAAACAATTCAGCAAAAAAAGGCCTTGCGCGGATCGATATAAACGGCCCGTATGATGTGCTTGATCTCTTTCTTATCGGCAACGCAGATCTGAGGGCTTACATAGGGGAAGTCAGGCTCAACACCGATGAAAGGCCTATACTCGAGTTTACTCTCCCGAAGCACATGTACATGGACCCGTCGCTCGGCGTAAAGACTATTGAGGAGATCATCGGCAGTACGGTTGATGTAATGCCGCCTGTGAAGATTGCTGAGGCAGAGAGGGCGGCGTTCTACTTGAACATGGGTAAAACATACAACCGGTCTTCATTCAGGCTGGAGCAAGCTTTGAAGGCATTTGAAAAGGCCTTGGAGCTGAACCCGGGAAGCGTTGAGGCGCAAAGGTACATAGACGTCATAAAGACGGAGCTTGGCCATGCGGAAAAAAGCAGATAACGAGAGACACGCGGAGACGATTTGTATGGGGCTTCGAAGGGGGGAGAGGCATGACGTAAAGGTCCTTGGCTCGCTCACAATCGAAGGCAACACGGAAAAACGCCTTACCTGCCTCTGCTCGACGGTGAACTTCAGCCTCTGCGGAGCGCTCGTAGAGACCGGCTCTGAGATACCTGACGGAGCGCTTCTCAAATACAGGTTCTATATCCCGGGCATGACAGACCCTGTGATGATAGTCGGCGAGGTGGTGAGGGCCGCGCATAAGGCGGCACATGCGCACGCAGGCCACGGTCACTTAAGCAGGCTTAACAGGTACGGGATAGTATTCCTCGATATGACGGTTGAGGACAGGCTCGCCGTGAGGGGGTACCTGGCGAGGGAGAGGAGGCATTAGGCCAAGTTGTACAAGAGGCCAAACAGTTCCGTAGGGTGGGCTCAGCCCACCACAAACGCTCTCGCGCAACTCCTGGGCCCTCAGCGGACCGCACCAGCCGATTGCTCGTCTATTCTACTGCGGGCTACGGCTTTCGCCTAAGCCACACTTCCGTACCCGACAAGACCTCATAGATGGTCGGCCCACCCTACGTTGCTGGCTCCCAGGGAGGGATTGTCCGCCTTTGGCGGACCCGGCAGGGAAGAGTCCTTTTTTATTGCCCGTCTCGCTACGCTGCGACGGGCATCCGGTCGGCCCCCTCTATCGGGGGTTCAAATCCATCAATGAAATAGAATAAAAAAAGGGCCAGCTGAAAAAGCTGACCCTTTTGTTTATTCTGGCTCCCAGGGAGGGATTCGAACCCCCGACATGGTGATTAACAGTCACCCGCTCTGCCGGCTGAGCTACCTGGGAATAGGCGATATTAAACCCTTAACGTTGATATCAAGGGCAAAATAGACGCATATATTAATACTTCATCTCATCTTAAGTCAAGGTTTTTCGTATCCCAAGCCTTTTTTATCTCTTTAATGCGTTTTTGGTCTTTTGGAAGGCCATGCGACCGGGCAAGGTCGGGTCCTGTCAACAGGCAAGTCTTTCTATCTATGACCGGCTATAGTCGACGGCCCGGGTTTTTATCTTCATCTGATACTGTAGAGCCGTGTCATTACCGCACCTGTCAAGCCACGCCATGCTTCCATCCCCGAGACCAACTGTGTTATTATAAAATATCATGCGGATGTCGCTTCGTTCCTTGTTATAGCAATGAATGCATGAAACGCTGTGTCGGCCGCTTCAAATGGCCGCAGTTTTTACAAAGATCCCCGGATGAGCGCAGGTCTGACGGTCTGCTTTTGTCCGGCTATTTCTATTGTCCGGAGCTAAGATTCTAAAAATCATGGAAATAAAAACGATGATAACTGATAACGGCTCAGGCACATACGGCATAAGTGAGGCGGTCAGGAGAGTGTCGGCTGTTAAGGCCGGCGAGGCACTGGGTCTCAGCGGGTTTTACGGCTCTTCAAAGGCGTACTTTCTCGCCTCCTGCTTTAAGGCTGCCGGGAGGCCTATGCTTGTAGTGCTTCCTACGCAGGAAGAGGCAGAGGGTTTCTGTGATGACCTACGTTTTTTCCTCGGTGCCCAGGATGTCATGCTATACCCTTCGACCGAGACCCTTCCGTTTGAGCCTGTCTCAGCCCATCAGGAGTTGCAGGCCTCCAGGATGGAGCTTCTTTTCAACCTTACATCAGGCAGGAGCTTCATAACCGTCTCTTGCGCTTCGAGCCTCATGCAGAAGGTCATGCCGAGGTCGTCTCTTACACAGAAGGTCATAGAGTTGGCAAAGGGCGGCCAGTCTGAGAGAGATTCGCTCGTAACGGCGCTTCACGAGTCAGGCTACCGCAGGGTGGCGATGGTCGAGGAGAGGGGCGAGGTCTCGGTTCGCGGCGGCATAATGGACATATTTCCGCCTGTATATGATTCGCCGCTTCGCATCGAGTTCTTTGACGATGAGATCGAATCTATCCGCCTCTTTGACACCTCGACGCAAAGGTCGATAAAAGACCTTGATCATGCGCGCATACTCCCTGCGAGGGAGTCGACCGTGACAAGGGAGTGCCGCATCAGCGCAAGGGAGAGGCTTATCGAGAGGGCGGATCACCTCGGCATTCCTAGGTCTGCATGGGAGCCTCTTTCAGACAGGATACGGGACGGCGTCAACGCGCCCGGCATGGAAGCGCTCCTGCCGCTTTTCTACGACGGCCTCGATACTTTCTTCGATTACATCGTACCGGATACGCTCGTAGCCATCATAGACCCTGAGACGGTAAGGGCGCAGCTTGATAATTTTACGGCTGATATAAATGCGGCAGTAGAAGGCCTTATCGCAAGGAAGCAGTTTTACGTCGAGCCTGATGGGCTTTTTTTGAGCCTATCAGAGGTAGATGAAAGGCTAGGCACGACGTCCCAAGTCAGGCTGGAGGCGGTAAAGACAGCCGCATTCCATGTAGCTGTCGAGACCAATATCGATCTGCGTCAGGAGATATCGCTTAAAAAGGGCGAGAGGCTTTTATCTCCGCTTGCCGGCAGGATCACCGGCTGGGTCGAAGAAGGCAAAAGGGTCTTTCTCACAGCCCATAACAAGGGTCAGGCAGAAAGGACAGTCGAGCTTCTTGAGGACTACAGTCTGAGGCCGTCTATTGTACATGGATCAGAGGTACTTAATCCGGGCGGAGGCTTCGGGTTTTCTATCGCCACAGGCGCGTTATTGTCCGGGTTCAGGATAGCGGAGGCCTCTCTTGTAGTCATCTCGGAAGAAGAGGTCTTCGGGGAGAAGGCGAAGAGGAGGCCTCCGCCTTCTCGCAGGCTTGAGGCGTTTCTTACCCAGCTTCAAGACCTTTCAGAGGGTGATGCGATAGTCCACGCACACCACGGCATCGGGCTTTACAGGGGCCTTAAAAGGCTCACGATAGACTCTATCGAAGGCGATTTTCTGCTCCTTGAATACAGGGACGGCGACAAGCTATATCTCCCTGTCGGCAGGATGGACCTTGTCGGGAAGTACCACGGCCTTGAAGGAAAGTCGCCTGAGCTTGACAAGCTCGGAGGCCCGGGGTGGGAGAAAAAGACAGGGAAGGTAAAGGCGGCTGTCGAGAAGCTCGCAGGCGAGCTGTTGAAGCTCTATGCGGAAAGGGAGATCGCCGAGGGTTTTGCATTTACCTCTCCAGACAGGCTCTTTCACGAGTTCGAGGCAGGCTTCGAGTTTGATGAGACGCCTGACCAGGCAAGGGCTATTGAAGATACGCTTAAAGACATGCAGTTGCCGAGGCCGATGGACAGGCTCGTTTGCGGAGACGTCGGTTACGGCAAGACAGAGGTCGCGATAAGGGCGGCCTTCAAGGCTGTGCTTGATAAGAAGCAGGTGGCGGTCCTCGTTCCTACTACCGTGCTTGCTCAGCAGCACTTTCAGACCTTCTCGAAGAGGCTCTCGGCCTATCCCGTAGTCGTTGAGGCGTTATCGAGGTTCAGGTCTCCTAAAGAGCAGAAGGATATAGTAAAGAGGCTGGAAGCAGGGCAGGTCGATATAATAATCGGCACGCACAGGCTCCTTCAGAAGGATATAGGTTTCAAGGACCTGGGTCTCGTTGTCATAGACGAGGAACACAGGTTCGGGGTCGCCCACAAGGAGCGCCTGAAGCAGTTGAGAAAGAAGGTCGACGTATTGACCCTTACGGCAACTCCAATACCGAGAACGCTTCACATGTCGCTCGCCTCTGTAAGAGAGTTATCCATCATCAATACCCCGCCTGAGGACAGGCTTGCGATAAAATCGAGGGTCGTGAGTTTCGACGAGGGGGCTATCGCCGAGGCTATCGAGAGGGAGCTTAACAGGGGCGGCCAGGTCTTTTTCGTCCACAACAGGGTCCAGTCTATCGGGGCGATGGAGGACTGCCTGAGAAGGATAGTGCCGAGGGCGCGCATAGCCGTAGGGCACGGTCAGATGAAGGAAGGGGAGCTTGAAAAGACGATGTCAACCTTCATAAACAAGGAGTGCGACATACTTCTTTCGACCTCCATAATAGAATCCGGCCTTGATATCCCTTCAGCCAATACCATTATAATAAACAGGGCTGACAGGTTCGGCCTTGCCGAGCTGTATCAGTTGAGAGGCAGGGTCGGCAGGTCAAGGCACAGGGCTTACGCGTATTTTATATGCCCGACCGTCACCGAGCTTACCGATGACGCAAGGAAGCGGATGGAGGTCATCCAGGAGCTTACGGAGCCAGGCTCAGGCTTCAGGGTTGCGACATACGACCTTGAGATAAGAGGAGCGGGAGAGCTTCTCGGAAGCTCACAGTCAGGTCAGATCGCCGAGGTCGGGTTCGAGATGTATTCACAGCTTCTGGAAGAAGCTGTGCAGGAGCTCAGAGGCACAAAGGTCTCTGAAGAGCCGGACCCTGAGATAACGCTCCGCGTATCGCAGTTCATACCTGAGGATTATATACCTGACACCAGGCAGAGGCTCGGGCTCTACAAGAGGCTCGCTTCGATAGATACGGAAGACGACCTTGATTCCCTCAGGGAAGAGCTTGTCGATCGTTACGGTGAAGCGCCTGTGCTCGTTGAAAACCTTTTAAGGATGGTCGAACTCAAGCTCATCTGCAATGTCCTGAAGGTCAGGGAGCTTATACAGAAGGGGATCAGGCTTTACTTCGGGTTTTCCGATCTGGCAGGCGAGAAGTCCGGAGGCGATATCGTGGAAAGGGCGCTTTCCATGGCCAAGAAGGAGCCGAAGCGGTTTAAGATAATGCCTGACGCGCGGTTTGCGGCCCTCATTTCACCGGAGGCCGACCCGATCGAAGAGGCCAGATATGTATTGAAAGAGCTTCTTAAGGGGTGCTATATTTGAGTGCGACCCTGTTTTTAACTTACGCGTTTTAATCGCAGGATCGGACGCGGCTTTTGAATATGCGTAGCGGGCGGATCAAAGCAGATGCTTCCGGCAGATAGAATGTCTGTGCGGCTTGCCGCTGTGAATTCCAATGGCAGCTTCTGAGGCCTGACGCTATGCATAGTCGATTTTATCAGGATGCGAAATAAAAGGGATAATGGTATGGCCTCGGGCTTTGCAATAGTGCCCGGAAAAAACCGATATGGATAATGCGCATTGTTAACAGGGTGATTATGCCGCTTGCCGCCGCCTCGCTCATTTTTGTGGCAGGGTGCCAAGAGGCGTCGAAAGACGGTGAGCAGATAGTAGCGAAGGTCGGCACGCAGTCGATAACCGTTGCTGAATACAAGGGCGCGATAAAGAGGCTTCTTCCTGAAGGGACTGTAGAAGGCGAAGGGGCGATAGAGATCAAGAAGGATGTTATCGGCGCTCTGATAGAGGAAGGGCTGATACTCGCCCAGGCCGGAAAAACAGGCGTATCGATCTCCGACGCGGAGCTGATCTCAGAGATAGAGATCATAAAAAAAGAGTACGGCGACGATTCCTTCAAGGACGCGGTTGCCGAGCGTTACGGAAGCATCGATTCATGGAAGGAAGAGATAAGAAGAAAGCTCCTCATGAAAAAGACTATAGCGGCGGCATTAGGGGTTGCGGCTGTAGTCCCTGAAGAGGCGGCCAGAAAATATTACCGGGAACACAAGGTGGAGTATGCTTTTCCTGCCCGCTTCAGGGCAAGCCATATAGTCGTAGCCACCGAGGAGAGCGCCATAGATATCAGAAGGAAGCTCACCGCGGCCAACTTTGCGGATATAGCGAGGAAGGCTTCTTTGGGTCCTGAGGCGAAGGAGGGCGGAGACCTCGGGTTTTTCGGCATGGGCGAGATGCCTGAAGAGTTCGAAGCCGCAGTATTCGCTCTGAAGGTCGGCGAGGTCAGCCCTGTAGTCAAGACCGGTTATGGCTTTCACATCTTCATGCTTGTCTCTAAGAAAAAAGGCGGCCGCGTCGCCTATCCCGATGCAAGGGAGTCTATAATGGAGCGGCTGAGAGGCGATAAAGCCAATAGTGAGCTTGCCGCTTGGATATTATCGCTCAAGAAGAATACACCGATAGAGGTCAACGAGGGGCTCTTGTGAGACGAAGGTTCTTTTACAGGTTTTTATACGTACTGCCGGCGCTGTGCATCCTTGGGGCAGCCCCTTCTCCGTCATCCGCCGAGGTGGTCGATAGGATTGTGGCTATAGTCAACGAGTCGGTCGTGACGCTCTCGGAGCTAAACGCCGCGACTGCTGTCGCTCTTGACAAGATCGCGCCTGATGCGAAGAGGGACGCTAAAGGGATAGTCGAGCTCAAGGACAAGGTGCTTGAAGGGATGATAGAGCAGAAGCTCGTCAAGCAGGCGGCTGACAGCGCCGGGATCGAGATAAGCGAGCGCGAGGTCGATAACGCTGTAGAGGACGTAAAAAAACAGAACGAGATGACAACGGACGCCCTGATGCTCGCCCTTGCGCAAAACGGCCTGACCTACAGAGAGTACAGGGAACAGCTCAAGGAACAGATACGCCAGGTCAAGTTTATCAGCAAGGAGTTCCGCTCGAAGATATCCATCCAGAATGAAGAGATAGAGGATTACTATAAGCAGAACCAGGACGAGTTTTCAGGCCTTGCTTCATACAGGATACGGATGATATTCGTCCCTTCGGATGATGCGGACCTTATGAAAAAGAAGGTTGAGATCATAAGGGAAGGACTCAAGTCCGGGGCCGGGTTCGCGAGCCTCGCAGCGGAGTATTCGGACGGCCCAGGGGCCCAAGTCGGCGGGGACCTCGGCTATGTAAAGTCAGGCGAGCTTGATAAGGCGATAGAAGCGGCTGTCAAAACGCTTGCACCCAACGGGGTAAGCGAGCCGGTATTCCTTCCGGAAGGCGCGTACTTCATGCAGCTTATCGATTCTAAGGCGCCGGAAGCGCGGCCGCTTGCCGAGGTCAGCAGGGATATACATGATAAGCTGTTTAAGAAGATGATGGATGAGAGGTTCGCGTTCTGGCTGAAAGAGGTCAGGATGTTCGCGCATATAGAGATGAGGCTTTAGAGGCCGCTAAAAAATAACTGCCGCGCCGTAATAGTCTCTCATCTCTGCGGCGTATGATCAAGGTACGCCTTTCTCACTTCCCGGCCCATCGCATCAGTAACTTGTCACCATGTTGGGGTCGTAGTTTTTCAGCAGTCTGTTAGAGGATGTATGTCTCTATAGTTTCACGCGGCCGGTTCTAAGGCTGGAAGATCTCTTTTATGATATGAACGGGGGCGCTGGCGGATGAGAAAACCTGTTATCGCGATAACCATGGGTGACCCGGCAGGCGTTGGCCCGGAGCTGATAGTAAAGGCCCTTGCCTCCAGAGTCATACGGGCAAAGGCAGACCCGCTTGTCATAGGCGACGCTGGCGTACTTAACTTCATGGCGGACAGGCTCGGTCTTAAGCCCCCTCGGCCTGATGAGATAGTCAGCGCCTCGGAGCTTGATATGAAAAAGCTCAGACCGGGCAGGCCTACGGTCGAATCAGCCGAAGCGATGATATCGTATATCGAGGAGGCCGTGTACATGGCGGCTGTCGGTGACGTTGAAGCGATCGTGACCGCGCCGATAAACAAGGACGCCGCGCAGATGGCAGGTTTCAGCTTCCCCGGGCATACAGAGTTCATAGCGCATCTGACAGGGGCCGAGGATTACGCCATGATGCTCGGAGGAAACGACTTGAAGGTCGTACTCGTCACTATCCATGAACCGATAAAAAAGGTCCCCGGCCTTATAACAGAGGAATCGGTATTAAAGACTCTCCGTATCGCGGATGCCTCCTTCAGGATAGACTTCGGCCTGAGAAAGCCGAGGATAGCAGTTTGCGGCCTCAACCCGCACGCAGGCGAGGGCGGCCTCTTCGGCAGTGAAGATATAAAGATAATAGCGCCTGCGGTTAAAAAGGCGCGCTCCAAGGGGATAAACGCCATCGGCCCGCTTCCGGCGGATACTGTTTTTTACAGGGCTGTGAAGAAAAAGGAGTTCGACTGCGTCGTGGCCATGTATCACGACCAGGGGCTCGGCCCGCTTAAGCTTCTCCACTTCGAGGACGGCGTCAACGCCACACTCGGACTGCCGATAGTAAGGACGTCTGTTGATCACGGGACCGCGTATGACGTGGCGTGGAAGGGCATCGCTTCTACAGGGAGTCTGGTCGCCGCCGTCAAGATGGCCGCAGGTATGGCGCTCCGGAGAAGGTAGCTGTAGCGGACTCTTCCTCCGTAGTATCGGCGATGGTCAGGTCTGTTTTTACGGATATTGAGGGCGGGGCTGTTTGCCCGCCTTTTTTCAGGTGCACTCCGGCACACCGGCAAAGCGCGCAGAGGCGACGGCCTTTGCGGACTCAACTAATAGTGCGATAAGGTCTCTTATGGAAAAGATAATAATAAAAGGCGCGCGCGAGCATAATCTTAAATCTGTCGATCTTGAGATACCGCGCGATAAGCTGGTTGTAATAACCGGCGTTTCAGGTTCGGGCAAATCGTCTCTCGCCTTCGACACTATATACGCCGAGGGGCAGAGGCGTTACGTAGAGTCCCTTTCCGTCTACGCCCGGCAGTTCCTCGAGCAGATGGACAAGCCTGATGTCGAGTCGATAGAAGGGCTCTCTCCCGCCATCTCCATCGAGCAGAAGACGACGTCGAGGAATCCGCGGTCGACCGTAGGCACCGTAACAGAGGTCTATGACTACCTGCGGCTCCTTTATGCGAGGGTAGGCAGGCCGTACTGTTACAAGTGTACGAAGCCGATAACCTCGCAGACGATCCAGCAGATGGCCGACAGGGTCATGGAACTGCCTGACGGGTCGAGGGTCGTGCTCTTCGCGCCTATAGCGCGGGGGCGCAAGGGCGAGTATAAAAAAGAGCTCGAAGGGCTTCGCAAGGACGGCTATACGAGGGTCAGGATCGACGGAGTGATGCATGACCTTGAAGACGTCGACTCGCTTGATAAAAGGAAGAAGCACGACATAGATGTAGTAGTCGACCGCCTTGTGATGAAGGGATCTGTCGCCAGAAGGCTTACCGATTCGCTTGAAGTCGCCTCGCGCTTAGCCGGAGGGATCGTGAAGGTCGAGGTGAACGGCGCAAGGGAGATGCTCTTTAACGAGAAGCTCTCCTGCACGGAGTGCGGGATAAGCTACCCTGAGATAACCCCGACGATGTTCTCGTTTAACAGCCCGTACGGGGCGTGCGAAGAGTGCAAGGGCCTCGGCGAAAAATACTACTTTGACCCCGAGCTGATAGTACCCGACCATAGCGTGGCTATCATCGAAGGCGCGATAGCGCCGTGGGGGAAAGCAGGAGCTAAGAGGGCCTCGGCGTACTACCTCTCGATGCTTGAATGCCTCGGACGCCACTACGGGTTCAGCGTCCATACCAGGTTCGACAAGCTCCCTGAAAATATTCAAAAGATGCTCCTCGAAGGGTCCGGCGTTGACGAGATAGACTTCGTCTACGAGAGCGAGAAGAGCAGGTACTCGTACAGACAGCCGTTCGAGGGGGTCGTAAAAAACCTTGAAAGGCGCCATCAGGAGACAGAGTCCGAGGATGTGAGGGAAGACCTTGAAAGGTACATGAACTCGCAGACCTGCCCTGTCTGCGAGGGCTCCCGCCTGAAGAAAGAGGCGATGTTCATAAAGATAGACGGCAGGTCGATAAGGGACGTAGCCTCGATGCCGATAAAGGACGCGGTACTTTTTTTCGGCGGACTCAAGCTGACGCCCTCGGAGCATGAGATAGCAAGGAGGGTACTTAAAGAGGTTGGCGAGAGGCTCGGCTTTCTCGCAAACGTAGGCCTCGACTATATCTCCCTTGACAGGTCTGCCTCTACCCTTTCCGGCGGCGAGGGGCAGAGGATACGGCTCGCCACTCAGATAGGCTCAAGCCTCGTAGGCGTACTCTACATCCTTGACGAGCCTTCCATAGGTCTGCATCAGAGGGATAACAAGAGGCTTCTATCCGCCCTTGAGAGGCTCAGGGATATGGGCAACTCCGTCATAGTGGTCGAGCATGACGAAGACACCATCCGCGACGCTGATTACGTCATAGACATGGGCCCGGGGGCAGGGGTATGGGGAGGCACTGTCGTTGCAAAAGGCACGGCGGCTGAGATAGAAAAAAACACGGCGTCTCTTACCGGAAAATACCTTTCAGGCGAGCTTGCGATACCGGTTCCTCAGAAAAGGCGGCAACCTGACGGCAGGACGCTTACGCTAAAAGGCGTAAGATCCAACAACCTGAAGGACCTGACAGTCAGCTTCCCTGTCGGGCTGATGACCTGCGTGACGGGTGTCTCAGGCTCAGGCAAGTCTACCCTTGTCGTTGATACACTTTACAGGACGCTTGCAAGGCGGTTGTATGGTTCAAGGGAAAAGGCCGGGGAGGTCGATTCTATCGAAGGTATTGAATACTTCGACAAGGTTATCGATATCGATCAGTCGCCGATAGGAAGAACACCGAGGTCTAACCCTGCGACCTATACAGGGCTCTTTACTCCGATCAGGGACCTTTTCAGCCAGCTCCCTGAGGCGAAGATGCGCGGTTACGGCCCGGGCAGGTTCAGCTTCAACGTAAAGGGCGGCCGGTGCGAGCCGTGCAAGGGCGACGGCCTTATAAAAGTCGAGATGCATTTCCTCCCGGACGTATACGTGACCTGCGACGTATGCAGAGGCCACAGGTATAACCGCGATACGCTGGAGATACGCTACAAGGGAAAGAACATCGCCGAGTGTCTCGAACTTTCCGTTACCGAGGCGCTCTCGTTTTTTGAGAATATCCCAGCTGTGAGGGATAAGCTTAAGACCTTGTCTGATGTTGGTCTCGGTTATATCAAGGTGGGCCAGCCTTCGACGACGCTTTCAGGCGGAGAGGCGCAGAGGATAAAGCTCGCCAAGGAGCTTTCAAAGAGGGCTACCGGCAAGACGATATACATCCTTGATGAGCCTACGACAGGCCTTCATTTTGCGGATATTCAAAAGCTCCTTGACGTCTTGAACGACCTTAGAGGCGCAGGCAACACGATAGTCATCATAGAGCATAATCTGGATGTGATAAAATCAGCCGACCATGTTATAGACCTCGGCCCTGAGGGCGGGGACGCCGGCGGACGCGTTATTGCGGCCGGTACTCCGGAACAGGTCGCCTCGAACAAGGCCTCCCACACAGGCGCGTTCCTGAAGGCTGTTCTCGGCCGCACAGGCGTGAAAAAGCCTCTTTCCGGCAAGGGCGCAGGTCACAAGGTATGATGGGGGATATGGATCAGGTCAATCCGCAGAATATCGATTTAAAGAAGGCGCTCACACTGCCGTTCGTCTTTGGCACGGAGGTGCTCATAGAGCTTGCGGCGCTAAAGCTCAGGATAAAGAGCGCTGTTGTCGGGATGGAGAAGGGGCGCTATCTTATCGTCAGGATATCGGACCAGGACCTTATCGGGTCTTTCAGGAGTGAGCTCGTCAAGGAGAGCCCGATGACGTTAAAATTCCTCCACAACAATATCATCTACGGGTTTTCTACCGAGATCATCGCCGTGGTATCCGCCCCTGCCAAGCTTTTTTCGTTGCGTATCCTGAAAAGATAGATACTGCCGTACAACAGCAGAAGACGAGGTTCGAGTGCGTACTGCCTGCCACGTCGATGCTCGGCAACGACATAATAGATATGGTCATCGTCGATCTAAGCAGGGAAGGGTGCCTCTGCCGCATAAAGGTGGCCGGTCCCAAGGGCGAGTACCTCTACCGCTTCCTTCAGGTCGATAAGAAGGTCGATATAATCGTGCAGTTCCCGGGGAGCGAGACGAAGTATGACCTGACAGGCAGGGTTAGGAACATAAGCAAGGACCCTGACAGGATAATGCTCGGGGTGATGTTCGAAGGGATACCTGACGGGACAAAGACGAAGATAGACGGTTATATCTCCCTCGTTGCAGAGGCTGAGAAGTCGAGACAGGGCGCGTAGCAGGCTTTTTGCGTATCTCCAAAGTCGATCGAATAAAAAAGATGGCGCGGGAAATATCCCACGCCATCTTTGCATCCGGCTTGATCTTGTGGTCAGTGTCTGAACGTCCCGTGGCAGGCGTTGCAGTTTTTGATGAGCTCGGCCAGGTGGATAAGCGCCTTGTTCCTGTCCCCTGCCTTTGCCGCCTCGGAGAGCTCGTCGGCCTTCAGGTGTACCGCCTTGCCGAACTTGATGAAGTCAGGCTGCTTTGTCATCTCAGCCACGGCGTTGCACCTCTGTTCTTCAGCAGGGTTCCAGCCGAGCTTCTCTTTTGCTATTGTAGAGGCCTTAGTGAGGTCGTTTGCCGCGAGCGCTCCGGTTATCTCGCTGATAGTATCCAGGTGCTGGCGCATCATCTCCTTCTGCATCACTTTCATGGGCGCGGGTATCTGCAGCTCCACTCTGGCGTCCGCCTTGGGGCCGCCTGAGCTCATCATCATCTCGTGCATCTTCGAATTGTCAGCGCCCTCGGCAACATTAGCGCCTATGGGGCCAATCAAGACCCCTGCTGATATACCGATTACCGCCGCCATAAGCAGAATACGTTTCATTTTTTACCGTCTCCTGATAGTTTTTTTTGCGCACCGGAGTGCGTCTTTCGGGTATGGCTCGAGCGGCCTTTGTAAAAAATATCTATCTGATTTCAGCTTTGCACTTCGGTGCGCCTTTTTGGGTATGGCTCCCTTCTCTGTCGGGCCGATTCGCAGAAGATACAATAGCCTGCTCGTCGTCTCTCCCTTATGCTCATTCCACCATACCCGGGTTTTGTTTCAAGGCAAAGGCAAGGCAATTCCGACGCCACCTCTACGGCGGGAGCAGGTTTGCAACCTGCTCCATTTGAAACTTCAGAGGGTGCGTCTATGCGTAGGGTGGGCTCGGCCCACCACTTGCGAGAACGCATCTTGCAGCAGCAAGGTCAAAACCAGTGTTTTGTGATTTCTAACAGAGGCCTTGTTCAGTCGAGCGGGGTGAGTATCGATATGATGCCCCTTAAGTCGCCGGTCTTAAAGTCGTACGCCTTGTCATTCGGGTACTTTGCCGCGATAAACAAAGGCCTTTTGTCCTTTGCGCCGTGGCAGGAAAGGCACGCCTCCTCGACGTATATCGCAGAGGTGTAACGGAAGGACCTCTTGCCATCCACGAGGGTCTCGCCGCCGAGCTCCTTCCTCCAGGGTTCAGCCTCGAACCAGTTGATGAGCTCAAGCTCGGTTGCAGTCGGGGCATTTGCCGGGTTCCTGTTCTTTACCGAGGCGTGCCTGATCGCGACCCCTTCCTTCTCGCTTATCTCTTTGACCCTTTTGCCGACCGCTCCGCAGACGGATTTGAACGTCTCTTCCGTCACAACCGTGCCGGTCTTGATGAAGGTCCTTGCAAGAGAGCTTCGGAGATTGGTGATCTCCGCCGCCTTCTCTGCCGCTCCCGTCTTTTTAAGCTCCACCGATACGTCTTCTCCATGCGCAAGGCCGGCGCCTGATGCCAGGATCGCTGCCATGACAAACACTGCCAATTGCCGCTTCTTCATAGAGGCCTCCGTGTCCGGTTTGATAGAATCATAGTTATGAAACTATGCAACCATATCATGTGAGCGATCTGCTGTCCATCTCTAAGTGGAGTCTCGATCCGGCCTGCTGTTTTGCCGCACACTGCTCTCTACTTATCCGCCGAGCGCAGCGATACGTGGGAGATGCGGCGTAACGGGCGGTCAAGGACACTGTCTCTATCAAAGGCCGGGCAGGTCAGCTTGTAGCTGACATAAGTCCGCGCAGGCATAACAAGCGGCCTTATGGGTCAGGAGTTAGTAGCCTCTTTGTCGAGTCCGTCGAGTTCTTTTCTGATGCATTCAGGGCAGATCGAATGCGTAAAGTCGGCCTCGGATCTCTTGCGTATATAGGTCTCGATCTGGTTCCACTGGCCCCTGTCGTCGCGGATCTTTTTGCAGTACGAGCAGATGGGAAGCAGTCCGCTCAGGGTTTTGACGGACCCTAGAGCCTCTTTGAGCCTCTCAATAAGGTGGTCCCTCTCCTCGGCGTCGCGGATCGAGCCGGTTATGTCCCTGCTGAAGCTGGCATATCCGATGAGCCTGCCGCCAGAGTCGAAAATGCTGAATATGCGCGCCTCTATGTTGCGCATACCTGCGGGCGTCTCCATCGTCATCATGTAAACATGTTCCTCTCCGCGACGGACTTCTTCAAGGGCCTTTTCAACCCTCTCGAAGGGCATTGAGCCGTCGACCCGGAGCTTGCCGAGGTGCGTGCCTGTTACCTCGGAGGCGTTTTTCCCGAAGAGCCTTTCGGCCATCGGGTTGTAGTAGTTTATAATAAGATCTGTTCCGGTCGTGATAACTGCGAACTCGGCTGTGGACCTTAAGATGTTATCGAGATACGCTGATTTGTCGGAGAGGGCCTTTTGCGCCTTGACCTGCCTCTCGAAGATCGCAGATGCGACGAGGCCGAACATGATGAAGGAGACGAGTATGAAGACCCTCATAATGAGGTCGTGCGGCGAGCTTCCGTAGATAAGCAGATGTGTGAACGAGGCAAGGCCTTGTCCCGGGTCTATGAGCGCGTCTATACCCCAGAGAAGGATCCCTGCCAGAGCGGAAAAGACCGTTATCTTGTCCCCGTAGCGCATCGGACGCTCCAGTTTGAACGCAGATGAACTAAGACCCCGCATGGGCGTGAAAACGCCGTTAGGAGTGATTATCAGGCTTGTCGCGGAGCGCGGTGTAATAACCGCGAAGCCGATCTCCCATAGCCTGACCTGCACAAGCTGAACTTCGCACAGAGATCTTCAGCTTGCATGTATATTATATCACGAGTTTGGAAAGGTCAGCCATCCTGAAGTAAAGGGAGCGCACTGAGTCGAGGAGCTTTAGTCTGTTCTGCCTTACGGAGTCATCTTCCGCCATGACCATTACCTTATCGAAAAAGCCGTCGATAGTCTCCCGTATCGAGGCAAGGGCCTCGAAGGCGGCGGTGTAGTTGCCTTGCAGGCAGGCGGACTTTATAATAGGGGCGGCCTCGGTCATGGCGGCAAAAAGTCCCTTCTCCTGCTCCTCGATGAAAAGCGCTGTGTCAGGGATACCTGCGCCGGTATCGATCCCCTTGAGTATATTGGATACCCGCTTAAACGCAGAGGCGAGGGACGCGCAGGCGCTGTGGGTCTTGAAAGCCTCCAGGGCGTTTATGCGCTTTACGGCATCGACTATATCAAACCACGGGGCGGAGAGAACCGCGTCTATAGCGTCGAATGAGATGCCTTGACCGAGGAGCTGGTTTTTAAGCCTGTCTTTAAAAAACTCAAGGACCGACGCCTTGATCTCCGCTCTCTCCCTTGTCATCTTTTTCGCAAGGAGATCGAGCGCCGCGTCTATGAGAGAGTCTATCGGGAGCGCGAACCCCTTTTCGATGATGATGGCTATAATGCCGAGCGCCTGTCTTCTGAGCGCGTAAGGATCCTGCGTGCCGGTAGGTACGAGGCCGACGCTGAAGCACCCGCAGATGGTATCCATCTTATCTGCTATGCTTATGATCGCCCCGGGCACAGAGACCGGCAGGAGTCCGGCTGAGGCTGTCGGCAGATAGTGCTCATATATGGCGACGCTTACCTCTTCTGCCTCTCCGCTCCTTTTCGCGTAGGTGGCCCCCATTATCCCCTGGAGCTTCGGGAACTCTCCGACGACCCCTGAGGTGAGGTCTGCCTTTGCGAGCATCGCGCCCCTTGCAAGGACGAACTTCGCGTACAGGCCCGGGTCTACGGACGCCTTGTCGTACAAGGCAGGGTTGAACGAGTCGGAGAGAAAGTCGGCAGAGGTCTCGTTTCCTTCAAGCGCCTTCGAAAACCCGGTTATAGCGCCGATCATCGTCGATAGGGAGGCGAACCGTTCTACCTTTTCGTATGAGGTCCCGAGTTTCGCCTGGAAGACTACCCCTTTGAGCGCCTCCGCCATGTCGGAGAGCTTTTTTCTGGAGTCCTTCTCGAAGTAGAACTTTGCGTCATTGAGCCGCGCCCGAAGTACGCGTTCGTTGCCCTTCCTGACTACGGACATATCCTTTGCGAGTGTGTTGGCGACAGTTATGAAGCATGGCAGGAGCCTGCCGTCAGGGCCTATGACTGAGAAGTATCTCTGATGTTCTCTCATGGCGTTTACCACGACGTCGGCAGGGAGATCGAGGAATATCTCATCGAAAGACCCTCTGAGTATGACAGGGTATTCTACAAGGCATGTTACCTCATCGAGCAGTCCTTCGTCAGGTATGATCTCGCCTCCGGCCTCTTTCGCGCTCGCCCTGACGCCCTCCCGTATCAGGTCCTTTCTCTCTTCTATGTCAGCTATGACAAAGGCGGAGCGGAGCTTGTCAAGGTACGCTCCGACGCCGTCGACAGGGATCGGCCCGTTTGAATAGAGGAACCTGTGGCCGAACGTAGCCGAAGAGCTCTTTATGTGGCCGAGCTCAAATGGAACGGCCTTGTCCCCGAATATGGAGAGTATCGAGTGGATCGGACGCGCGAATGTCAGGTCATAAGCGCCCCAGCGCATCGCCTTGGGAAAAAATTCCTGTGAAAGCGTCTCTCTGAGTATCGACGGAAGTATGGATGCGGTATTTTCGCCGGATAGCTCTTTCGTGATAGAGACGTATTCGCCCTTGTCGGTCGTTACTATCTTGATGTCTTTTTCCTCGCATGACTGCGATTTGAGGAACCCGAGGAGCGCCCCAGTGGGTGCGTGGGTGGTAGCGTCGTATGCCGCCTTTGTCTGCGGTCCTCGCGCCTCAATCCGGGCGTCTGCCTGCCTCTCATCGAGCCCTTCGATTATGAAGGTGAGCCTCCTGGGCGTGCCGAGGGTGCGCATCCCCTTGAACGAGAGCCTCTTTGCCTCGATGTTTTTTTTAAGCATCGCTGAGAGGAGGTCGAGGGCCTTGGGTATGAACGAGGCCGGTATCTCTTCTGTGCCTATCTCGAGCAAAAGGTCTTTTGGCATGGTATCTTCCTTTTTTTATGTGTAGCGTCCAATCTATCAAAATCAGGGATTAATTCAATCTTTTTATGGCAGGCGGCAAGAAGCCATCCTCTCCTGGCAGGGGCGTTTATCCTTGCCTGTCAAGCGGATACGAAGCCTCCTCGGAGAGATGTAAAGGGGCCGGGATGAGCGTCCACACATCGTTTCATAGGGATGTTTTTTTGTCTCCGGTATGGATTCGCCTTGACAAGTGCCCATCGGATTTCATACTATATCCAGGTTGTAGGCCTTCAAATCAAGCCCTCAAAAGCCGGTCGTCCGGCTCAGTCGTTTTCTGTTGCAGCGTCTGATGTTTTGTCAAGGGGCCCATAGCTCAGTTGGAAGAGCCACCGGCTCATAACCGGTTGGTCCCTGGTTCGAGTCCAGGTGGGCCCACCATTTTATGGAGGCTACCTTGCAAAACAACATCCTCTTCCTTGAAAAGATCCAGAAGATAGATACCGAGATCAAGGCCATCCGTGACGGCGAAAAGGCATGTCTGGCAGGCAGTGAATCAGCCGCCGCAGAGGCGGAAAGGCTCAGGTCCGGTCTTGATGGCATATCCGCCGAGGTCGATGCCGTAAAGGCGCAGGCGCGCGAGCTTGAAGTAAGATTGGCCGAATCCTCTGAGAGGATCGCCAGAGATGAAAAGAGGCTCGGCAGTGTAAAGAACGACAAAGAGCTACACGCCGTTAACAAAGAGATAGCCTCCGCTCTCAAGGTGAAAAGACAGGGCGAGCAGGAAAAGGCCGCTCTCGATCAGAGGCTTGCTGAAAAGTCAGGCCGGCTTGCCGCGGCCCTTCTGGCAGTTGAACAGAAGGAAGCCGAGCATAAAGGGTTCACGCTGGAGCTTGACGAGAAGAGGTCTGAGTGGCACAAGGCCATAGAGGATAAGATCCTGGAGAGGGACGCTGTCGCCTCCGGCGTCAGGGCGGACATACTCAAGGCTTATGAGAACATCAGATCGCGCAGAGGCGGGGTCGGCATCGCGCCGGTCCGTTCCGAGATCTGTCAGGGCTGTTTCACTCATATCCCGCCGCAGGTATACATACAGCTTAAAAAGGGCATGGCAGAGCTTGAGACATGTCCGCACTGCCACCGCATACTCTACGTAGAAGGCCAGCTGGAGGCTGTTTAATTGACCTACTCCGCAGGCCGCAAAGAAGAGTTGACAGTCAGATTTCTCGAAGACCTCTCGACGACGCTTGATATACAGCAGACCATAGAAAACTTAAGGATCACAGAGGCTGATGCAAGGGCGGTCATAAAGTTCCTTTTGAAGGAGCGGCCGCCCCATGTATCCGGCGAGGTAAAGTCAACGGCCAAAGCAAAAGCAGAGGCCGGGACGTCGACGGGCCGCCATGAGCTTTATGTAGACGGCGCGTCAAGGGGCAATCCCGGCCCGGCCGGGGCAGGGGCGCTCATTAAAGATCCCTCGGCAAAGGTATTGCGCAGGCTTAAGAAGTTTCTTGGCAGGACCACCAACAATGTCGCCGAGTACAGCGCCCTTGTATTGGGGCTGGAAGCGGCCCGCGCGATGGGTGTCGAACGCCTGAACGTCTTTGCCGATTCAGAGCTGATGGTAAAGCAGTTAAACGGCGTCTACAAGGTCAAGAGCGAGGACCTTAGGCCTTTATTCGAGAAGGCCTCGGTCTTGTCAAAGGGTTTCAAGGAGTTCAGCATAAGGCATATATACAGAGAGAAGAACGCGGCCGCAGATGCCCTTTCCAATGAGGCTATAGACGACCGGCCGAAGACGCTTTTTGAACATACATGACGCGCATATCCCGGCAACCTGCCGCAGGTGCAGGGTAGCGGATATGATAGGATGATCATCTCAATCTCAATAATGAAGACCCCTATCGGCTAAGCCGATGGGGGTCTTCAATGACTCGCCGGAGGGAGCCTGGCGGCCGCTGTCGCTACAGAGACAGAGGAAAGTCCGGACACCACAGGGCAGGGAGGTCGCTAACGGCGACCGGGGGCGACCCCAGGGACAGGGCCACAGAAATGATACCGCCTCCGCTGAAAGGCAGAGGTAAGGGTGAAATGGCAGGGTAAGAGCCTACCAGCCTGCCGGGTGACCGGCAGGGCTTGGCAACCCCCTCCCGGTGCAAGGCCAAATAGGTTGCGCTTCAAGGACGGCCCGTCTTTTTTCCGCAAGGAAAGGCGCAGCGGGTTGGCTGCTCGAGGGCCGCGGCAACGCGGTTCCCAGATGAATGGCCGCCGCCCCGGAGCAATCCGGGGAACAGAATCCGGCTTATGGCCCCTCCGGCGAGATTTTTTCAGACCGCATGCTCCATCCTCCGACAATCAATATGCCTCTTGCCAGTATCTCTGATCCGGCATCTCACTGAGACAAAAATCGAGGCACGGCATACTCTTTGTCATTGAAAGGACGGATTGGATGCGCTATCTGTTCTGTCTTTAGTATTCCGGAGGGTCTCAGTCTTTTGATCAAAAGACGCTTGGCCTTCGAGCAGGCGTCGGCTTTTTTATATACTGCAACAGGTCCGCGGCGCGTCTGACTGCCATCGTAAATATCTTCCGTAAGAAAAATGAGTTTGCCTGAGAGTCTCGTTTTGGCCATCCGGTTTTTTTAAGTGCGTAATTATTAAAGAGTTGTTGTATAATATGCGGGATATTTTTGGCAGAAGGCCCAGGGCTTTTTGTCACAGAGCCTTGCCTTTCAGTCTATAAGGTTTAAAAAAAACTCAAGCGGTTCCAGGGATATTTGAAGATAGGAGTAAAGATAAAGCTTGCGGTCCTGTTGTCAGCTCTCTTTTTTCTGACCACCATTTCCATGGGCCTGATGATGATAGCCAACCAGCGGGCCTCTCTTGAGGAGCTTTTGCGCGCGATGGCCGGCACTATCACCCATGAGTTCGCCAGCGACAGCAAAATCCCTCTCATGCAGAAAGACGCGCTGGCGATGAACCTGCTTGTGCAGAACATCATGAAGTACCCCGGCATACACGACGCACATATCCTTAACGACAGCATGAATATCGAGGCCCACAACGAGCTGTCCGAAGTCGGGCTTGGATATGAAAACGAGAAGGGTATTGAAGGGGCCGTCGGATCGCCTCCGTGGATCATCAGAGAGGAAAACGACGTTATTACCTTCGCCTCTCCTATAATATTCCAAGACACCACCGTCGGGTATACGGTCATATCGTTTTCAGAGAGCTTCATTCAGGAGAGGGTCCTCCAGGCGGTAAAGAAGGTCACGCTCGTCGCTTTTCTCGCGGCCATAGGTGTATCTCTCATCTCTATCCCGCTCTCCTCCGTCCTCCTTCGCCCGGTCTTCAGGCTCTTTAAGGGCACGAGCGAGATAGCCCGGGGCAATTTTGATTACAGGATAGAGCAGATGGGCAGGGATGAGATAGGAGACCTTGTCGATTCGTTCAATCACATGGCCTCTGAGCTTAAAAAAAAGGAGTTTTTGAAGGGCGCGCTCAACAGGTACGTGAGCAGCCATATCGCCGATGAGATAATGAAGGCCCCGGAACAGATCCGCCTCGGCGGTGAAAGAAGGGATGTGACCGTTCTTTTTGTAGATATACGGGGCTTTACAGCCCTTTCAAGGAGCATGGCGCCTGAAGAGACTGTAGAACTTTTGAACAGGTATTTTACTGTGATAACAGAAGTCGTCTTCAGGCTCGAAGGCACTGTAGATAAGTTCATAGGCGACGGGGTGATGTGCGTATTCGGCTCGCCGATAAGTTCACCTGCCCATCTTGAAGAGGGTGTTAAGTGCGCGTTCGCGGTAAAAGAGGCTGTAGCAGAGGTCAACAGGCGCAGGCATGCCCAGGGCGGCGCCCCGTTGCAGATAGGTATCGGGCTTGATACAGGCCCGGCGGTCGTCGGCAACATGGGGTCTAAGGCGCGCATGGAGTTTACAGCCGTCGGCGACTGCGTCAATATGGCCTCCAGGTTGACAGGCCTCGCGAGAGGCGAGGGGATAGTGGTAAGCTCGGCTGTCTACGGCAGTGTCTCCGAACATGTGGAGGCAGACAGGCTCGATGGCATGGAGATAAAGGGCCTTGATAACAGCGTGACTATCTACAGTCTGACCGGGCTTAAAGGCGAGTGGGAAGAGGATGCGAAAAGGGCTGTAGACGAGGCGATAGACGGTCTTGAGAGGGACTCGATTGTATTTTAGGTTTTTTATAACTCTGATATTGCTCTTCGGTCTTTCAGGGTGCGTCAAGTTCTCCGGAGGATACATAACGGGCACTGCGTACCAAAGGGCCGTGATGCTCTTTGAAAGAGGCGAGCTTGCAGAGGCGAAGGTCATGGCCGAATCGGTCCCTGCCGAATCCACTGAGTATAGATCAGCTAGGAAGCTCATCAAGGACATCGCCGCTGTGACGATACAGGTCGCCAGGCGTCACATGGAGCTAGGCGATGAGTACGAAAAGGCGGGGATATATAAAAAAGCGATGGAAGAGTACAAAAGGTCGCTTGAGCTCAACCCGAACCCTCTTGTGGCGCTCAGGCTCGACGATCTCTTTTATATTATGAAAAACGGGAATAAGTCTGAGCCTGAAAAGTCCGCAAGGCTGAAAAAAGAAGAAGACTCTGAGTACGCGGCGAGCCTCCATTATATGAAGGGAAAGCTCTACATGGACTCAAAGGCGTACGGCAAGGCGATAGAGGAGTTCAACGCTGTCTTTAAGCGCGTACCGACCTACATGGATGCCAAAGAACTTCTTGCAAAGGCGAAGAAGGAGAGGGACAGGGCCGTAGACTTCCATCTCAAAAAAGGCATCGGTTTTTTCCAGGAAGAGGAGATGGAAAAGGCCATCATGGAGTGGGAGGCCGTTTTGGAGCTTGACCCGGCGAACAAGACCGCGGCAGACTACAAAGACAGGGCCGAGGTGATACTCGAGAGGCTCAGGTCTATCAGGCAGAAAAAGGACGGCCCGACAAAGGAGCAACGCCTCTGACGATATGAACGTATGGTTTATGCGTTTTGCAAGGGCACGATCATCGTGCCCTTTTGTTTTTGTTGAGGGCTCGAGTCAGCGTCTTGGCGCGACTGCGCGGACCTGCATACACCCGTTCAATCTATTCCACAGCACATACCCATATTTATCTATCTATCGATGATACTATCTGATCTGTCTCCCCGTATCGATCTTGCACTTTCCGTCGTCGGCTGCACATCTGTCGGGTAAAAAAGACAAAAAACAGTGCTATTTATGTGGTTTTACGGGGTTACTCAGGGCCGGGTGCATGCATCTGTCCGCCTTGCGTTATTGCTCAGATTTTACTCACTTTTTTTACACAGAAACAGGATGATTTTCTCTTGACAAAGATGGACTACGGGACTATAGTTACCCAATACGTGGGATAGAGTGGTATAAAGTGGTATAGATGCATCTTCCCGTGGGATAAAGGGGCGTAGTTAACGAGAAATGTTCAGAGGCAGATTCGAACATACCATAGACCCTAAGGGAAGGCTCAGCATACCTTCCCGATTCAGGGAAACGCTCGGCGAGAGGTATGACTCGCGCCTTGTGGTGACCACCTATGACAGTTGTCTTGTCGCCTATCCGCTTGCGGAGTGGCAAAAATTAGAAGAGAAGGTCGCAAGCCTCCCGGAGTTCAAGAAAGACACCAAGGCGTTCCTGCGGTTTTTCTATTCAAGCGCGATGGACTGCCCGATAGACAAGCTTGGCAGGATACTGTTGCCGCAGACGCTTCGCGACTACGGAAAGCTCGAAAAAGACGTCATCCTTGTCGGCACATTCAGGCATATAGAGATATGGTCCAAGACGCTCTGGGATGCGGCCGAGGCGCAGGCCTCGCAGGAAGATATAGTCAACACCCTCGAACGTCTTGGGTTGTAGCGTGGAGTTCTCTCACGCCTCTGTGATGCCCTCTGAGGTCATCGCGTCCATTAACTGCAGGGCAGGGGGCATATATCTCGACGGGACGCTTGGCGCAGGCGGCCACGCCGCCGAGATACTCAAGGCTACAGGACCGGACGGCTTCCTCATCGGCATCGACAGGGATTCAGACGCTCTTAAGGCCGCGGCCCTTGTGCTTGCCCCATATAAGGGCAGGTTCACCCTCGTTAAAAACGAATACTGGAATATGAAGAGCGTCCTTGACGGCCTCGGCATAGGCTCTATCGACGGCATAGTGCTTGACCTTGGCGTATCGTCGTATCAGTTCGATACGCCTGAGCGCGGGTTCAGCTTCAGGCTAGACGGCCGCCTCGATATGCGCATGGACGTTGACCAGGCGCTGAGCGCGTATGAGATCGTCAACGGGTGCGAGAGGCCGGAACTTGAGAGGATATTCAGGGAGTACGGCGAGGAGAGGCACTCCTGGATGATAGCAGGGGCCATCTGCCGGGCGCGCGCGATAAAGCCCATTGAGACAACAGGCGAACTTGCGGCGATAATACTCGCCGGGGTCCCTAAAAAGCTCCAGTCAAGGGATATTCACCCGGCAACGCGCGTCTTTCAGGCCTTGCGGATAGAGGTCAACGACGAGCTTGGCGGTCTGCGTCGCGGACTGATGGAAGGTGTAGCCGCACTCAAGCCCGGCGGCAGGATAGTCGTAATATCCTTCCATTCGCTCGAAGATAGGATAGTAAAGAACATGTTCAGGGACTTCGCCGCGAGCTGTGTATGTCCGCCGCGCATACCGATGTGCGTCTGCGGAAAAAAGTCTGTTGTAAGGGTCATTACTAAAAAAGCGCTTACGCCGTCGGAAGAAGAGGTCGGGGCGAACCCGAGGGCCAGGAGCGCGAAACTTAGGGCGGCGGAGAAGATATGAACGGTCAGGCTGTGAGGGCGGGTACGAGGGCGGTCGGCACTAAGATGCCGAGCGCTCATTCGCAGGTATTCTCCGGCGGGTCTTCGGTAAGATTTTTAAGAGGACAGGAGGTAAGGTACAGGAGAAACCTCAAGGACATGGGGTTCATGTTCATCTCCATACTCGCGTCTTTCGTGGCGATCTGCATCCTGTTCGCGTTTCTCTGGACCCGGCTGACGGTCGTCAACAGCGGCTATGAGATATCAAAGGCCAATACGCAGCGCTCGGCGCTCATTGAGCAGAATAAGAGGCTGAGGCTGGAGTTCATGAAGCTCAAGTCGCCGGAGAGGATAGAGAAGGCCGCGCTTGAGGAACTTGGGCTCTCGTACCCGACAGGAGAGCAGATAGCTACCATCAGGCACACCGTAAGATGAGGAAGGCAAAACAGAAAAAAGATTACCTGAGGCTCAGGATATTCGTAGTGCTCGGGTTCTTTATATTGTTTTTTTCCGTGATACTCTTCAGGGCCTTCGACCTCCACGTGATGGACGGCGCGAGGCTGAAGAAGATGGCTACAAGGCAGCACAGCAAGACGGTCAATATCCAGTCGAAGAGGGGAGATATCTACGACCGGAATCTTAAGGAGCTGGCCATCTCGGTTGAGGTAGACTCTGTCTTCGCCCAGCCGGGGAAGATTGAGGATGCCAGGGCGGCCGCCAGGAAGATAGCCCCGATCCTTGCCCTGCCGTGGATGTCCGTAGAAAAAAAGCTTAAGGACCAGGCCGGCTTTGTCTGGCTTAAAAGGCAGGTCGACCTCGATGACGCTCAAAGAAAAGAGCTTGGTTCCGTAGAGGGCATAGGCATCGTAAAGGAGTCGAAGCGGTACTACCCAAACAGGCATCTCGCCTCGAACCTCGTCGGTTTCACAGGGCTTGACGCGAGCGGCCTCGAAGGCGTGGAGCTTTACTATGACAGCATCCTCCGGGGTTCTTCCAGAAAGTTCGTAGGCGACAGGGACGCTATGGGCAGGCTCCTTCTGTTCGAGGACCCGGACAAGACGATACCGGTCAGCGGCATGGAAGTAGAGCTGACGATAGACAAGACAATACAGTATATAACGGAAAAGTCCCTTAAGAAGGCAGTAGACGAGACAGGGGCGCTCGGCGGGTCAGTGATAGTCATGGACCCTGCCACCGGCGAGATCCTTGCGATGGCGTCCCTGCCGACATACGACCCGAATGAACTGAATAGATCAGGCGTCGGCCACAGGAAGAACAAGGTCATAGCCGATACCTTCGAGCCTGGCTCCATATTCAAGCTATTCCTGATCGCATCGGCGATGGAAGAAAACTTAATAAAGACCAGCGACAGCATCTTTTGCGAGAACGGGGTCTACAGGGTCGCTGACAGGACCTTCCATGATACCAAGAGCCACGGATGGCTCACCATACCGCAGATAATCAAGCTTTCGTCGAACATAGGCTCGGCCAAGATAGGCGAAAGGCTCGGCAAGTCGCAGATGTACAGGTACTTAAAGGCGTTCGGGTTCGGGGCCAAGTCAGGCATAGACCTGCCGGGCGAGGCGGCCGGTTCGTTCAGGCACTATTCGACCTGGTCGAAAGTCACCCTCCATACGGTCTCGTTCGGGCAGGGGATATCCGCGACAAGCGTACAGCTCGTTAGCGCTCTTTCAGCGCTGGCCAACGGCGGCTTCCTTATGAAGCCCTATGTCGTCAGATCTGTAAAAGACTCGTCAGGCAAGGTCATATCAGAGACAGGCCCTGTGATAATCAGGAAGGTCGTCTCTGAAGAGACGGCAAGGAAGATGTCGGAGATGATGATAGGCGTTACTGAGCCAGGCGGGACTGGGACCAGGGCGGCCCTTGCGGATTTTGAGGTCGCCGGAAAGACTGGCACTGCGCAGAAACCGGATTTCAAGCACGGCGGCTACGAGAGGGGGGCGTTTATGGCCTCTTTCTTCGGTTTTGTCCCTGCAAGGGACCCGCGCCTCGCGATACTGGTCGTAGTCGATACGCCGAGGGGAGACTATCATGGCGGGACGGTATCAGCGCCGGTATTTAAAGAGATAGCAGAGGAGTCGCTTGCGTATCTCGGCGTCTTTCAGGAAAAAGGCGGCTCATCCGTTGCAACGCGCCCCGGTGTCGCACAGGCAAAGGCAAAAGCAAAAGCGCCTGCGGTTGCCCTTGATGATGAGGGCAAGACGGTTTTATCAGATGAAGCAGGAGAAACGGCCGCTACTTTGCCTGAGATCGGGCCGATGTCTGTCCCGGACTTCGTCGGTAAAAGTGTGAGGACTGTCATGAAAACCTCGAAAGAGAGGGCCTTTGATGTTGAGGTGATCGGAAGCGGCAGGGCAGTTCTCCAGAAGCCGGCCCCCGGGGATAGCATACCCGCAAAGGGGCCTGTTGTCGTCTGGTTCAAGTAAAAGAGATGTTTGAAAAGACCAGTCCTCGTGTGAGATAATATAAAGTTCGGCGGGCTTTGGCATTGGCAAGGCCCGATGGTCTGATCTAACGCGGATCCAAGGTGTGTATGAGGTTATCAGAGCTGACAGCGACTCTTAGGTGCGAAGTTATCGGCAACGGCAGTATCGATGCCGAGGTGACCGGTATCGCGTATGACTCAAGGGCCGTTGAAAAGGGATATCTATTCGCCGCTATGCCAGGGGAGCATGTCGACGGAAGGGGTTTTGTAAAGGCCGCTGTCGATAAAGGGGCCTCATGCTTACTTGCCCTTGCTCCTATCCCTGATACCGGGGTGGCACAAGTTATAGTCCCTGATATAAGGGCGGCGCTCTCGAAGGTATCCGACAGGTTTTACAGAAGTCCTTCCAAGAGGCTTGTCCTTGTCGGCATAACAGGCACGAACGGAAAGACTACTACAACGTACCTCCTCGAATCGATCATCAAGGAGGCCGGCTTCAACCCGGGGGTTATCGGCACTGTCAACTATCGCTACGGAGGAAAGGTCTTTAGCGCGCCGCATACGACGCCGCAGGCGCCGGACCTTCACAGGATACTCGCTGACATGGCCGCAAGAGGGGTTACTCACTGCGTTATGGAGGTATCATCCCATTCGCTTGAGCAGAGGCGTGTTGCCGATTGTTCGTTCAGGGCCGGCATATTCACAAACCTGACGCATGATCATCTCGATTATCACAAGACGATGGACGAGTACTTCAGATGCAAATCCATGCTCTTTGAATCGATAGCCGGATCAGGCGGCTATTCCATTATAAATACAGACGACCCTTGGGGCGAGCGGTTGAAGGCCGTCTTTTCGGGAGCGATTGCGTACGGGATTAAAAAAAGAGGAGACGTATTCCCTGAGGAGTTCACACTCAAGGACGGCGTTACAGAGGCTCTCATAAGGACCCCGGAAGGGACTGTAAGCGTATCAGCCCACCTCGTGGGCGAGTATAACCTCTATAACATCCTTGCCGCAGTAGGCGCGGCTGTCTCGCTTGGCATTGAAAGAGGCGCGATAGAGCGCGGGATAGCCTCTCTTTCAAGGATCCCGGGAAGGCTTGAGAAGATCGAGGCCGGCTCGTTCAGGGCGTATGTCGATTACGCTCATACAGGTGACGCGCTCGAAAGGGCTCTTGCCGCATTGAGGGAGATCTCTTCCGGCAGGATAATCACCGTATTCGGATGCGGCGGCAACCGCGACAGGTTAAAGAGACCGAAGATGGGAGAGATCGCCACACGCCTCTCGGATATAACGGTCATCACATCTGATAACCCTAGGGACGAAGACCCGCTTGAGATAACAGGCGAGATTGAAGCTGGGATAAAGGGTGTTGTCAGATATGCGCATGAGGATATATTCGCCAAGGGTTATCTCGTCATACCTGACAGGCGAGAGGCTATAAGGAAGGCCGTTACGCTGGCCCAAAAGGGAGATACGGTGCTTGTTGCAGGCAAGGGACACGAGGACTATCAGATAGTAAAGGGAGTAAAGACGCCGTTCAGCGATTTTTCAGTGCTGGACGAGGCGATAAGGGAGAGGGGCGGCGCTACTGCCGCCCGTTGAGATCGGATGGAGCCTTGCGGCATCAGCAACATAGCAGAGGCAACCTGCGGCAAGGTGGTTGGCGGCCCTTTGACAGCGGTCTTCGGCGGAGTTTCAACTGATTCGCGCAGTGTCTCTGCCGGGGATATCTTCTTCGCCCTTAAGGGACCTAACTTTGACGGACACGCCTTTGTTGCGGCTGTGGCCTCGAAAGGGGCCTCAGGGGCTGTAGTAGAGAAGGGTTTTGCATCTTCCGGCCTGCCATCGGGTTTCAGCGTTATAGCGGTAGATGATACGACAGCGGCCCTTGGCGCTTTTGCCTCATGGTACAGGGGAAGGTTCACCATACCGGTCGTCGCGATAAGCGGGAGCGCGGGAAAGACGACTACCAAGGAGATGGCGGCCTCGATACTATCAAGGTCAAGGAAGGTCTTAAAGACCGAGGGCAACAGGAATAACCTCATAGGTCTGCCGCTTACGCTGCTCGGTCTTGACCGGACGCATAACGCCGCTGTCGTTGAATTAGGGATAAGCGAGACATGGGAGATGGCCAGGCTCATCGGTATATGCGACCCTACAGTTGCGCTCCTGACGAATATAGGCAGGGGGCATCTGGGAACACTCGGAAACCTCGAAGGGGTGGCAATCGCAAAGGGGCCGCTCTTTGCCGGGCTGGAGCCGGGCGCGATAAGGGCTGTCAACCTTGATGATGAATGGGTCAGGAGGCTCGCAGGCTCCCTGAAAGATGACATAACCTACAGCCTTGAAAAAGAGGCTGATGTGAGGGTTGTAAGATGGTCTGTTGACGGGGTCGAGGGTGTAAGCGCCACCTATGACGTAAGGGGTGCTGACGTCAACGTGAGGTTCAGCGTTCCAGGCGCTTCAAATGTGATCAACGGCGCCGCGGCGATAGCGGCTGTGCTTTCCCTCGGCGTATCGTTTTCGGATATTGAAGAGGGGCTCGGGGCTTATACTCCTGTAAAGGGCAGGATGAGCGTAGTACGGTGCCCACCGTACACGGTGATAGATGATACGTATAACGCAAACCCTGAATCGATGGCGTCTTCCCTTGCGACACTTGCCAGGGTAACGGGCAGGAGGGTAGCGATACTCGGTGAGATGCTCGAGCTTGGAGACGGTTCGGCCGAAGAGCATCTGCGCATCGGGCGGCTTGCGGCTGATCTGGGCATAGATATCCTGGTGGCTGTCGGCAGGACTTCAAAAGAGATTGCTGACGGCGCTCTCGCAGGAGGGCTTCATTCAGAGTCGATATTCACCTTTGCGGACAAGAAGGGGGCGCTCCTGGCGCTCAGGGATATCTTGAGGGAAGGCGACTCAGTCCTTGTAAAGGGTTCAAGAGGAGTAGCCCTCGAAGAGGTCGTCGAAGGGATAAAGAGGCTCGGCCTTGGCACGTAGCAAGGCTAAGCAGTGAGACTTATGCCGGCAGGGATAAGGCAAGCGGCGGCAGCGGTTGGGAACGCGCCGTTATATAGCGACTGCTTCTGTCGGCAGGCGCATGGTTTGAATTGATTGCGGTAAATAAGATAAGACAAGGGCGGCCATGCTATACCATTTTCTATATCCTTTAGGGAAGTATTTCGGAATATTCAACGTATTCCAGTACATCACCTTCAGGACTATCTACGCCGCAGTTACGGCCCTTGTTCTAAGCTTCCTTATCGGCCCGTATCTGATCGAGAAGCTGCGTGTCCTTAAGTTCGGAGAGGTCGTTAGGGAAGACGGCCCGGCCTCGCACTTTTCAAAGGCAGGCACCCCTACGATGGGCGGGGCGATAATACTCCTGATAGTCCTTGTCACGGTACTTTTGTGGGGCAACCTTTCCAACCCTTATGTCTGGGTGATGGTATTCGTTACAGCCGGTATGGGGCTTATCGGCCTCATAGATGACTATTCAAAGGTGGTAAAGAAAAAAAAGGGCGGGATGAGGGCGCGCACGAAGTTCTTATGGCAGATAGCCGTCGCCCTCGGCGCCGTGCTCTTTCTCTACAACAGCGGCTTTAATACGGTCGTCTCGATACCTTTCTTCAAGGAATGGCAGTTCGACCTTGGTATCTACTACATAATATTCGCAGTCTTCGTCATAGTAGGCACTTCCAACGCGGTAAACCTTACTGACGGGCTTGACGGCCTGGCAATCGGCCCGATGATAATAGCGGCTGCGACGTATCTGCTCCTTTCGTACCTTGTAGGCCACGTGAAGATAGCCAACTACCTTCATATACAGTACGTGCCGAGGGTCGGGGAGCTAGCAGTCTTCGCAGGGGCGATGGTCGGGGCGTCCCTCGGTTTTCTATGGTTTAACACGTACCCGGCGCAGGTCTTCATGGGAGACGTAGGTTCTCTTTCTCTCGGAGGCGCGCTCGGGACCCTCGCGGTGATAACAAAGAACGAATTTCTCCTCCTCCTTGTCGGCGGGATATTCGTAGTCGAAGCGCTCTCCGTCATATTCCAGGTCGGCTCGTTCAAGCTTACAGGAAAGAGGGTCTTTGCGATGGCGCCTATACACCATCACTTTGAGCTTAAGGGTTGGCCTGAGCCTAAGATAATAGTGAGGTTCTGGATCATCTCCATAATACTGGCGCTCCTTGCCATAAGCACGCTGAAGATAAGATGACCGACGGAAAGATACATACGGCCCCCAGGACCTGCCGCTCCATGCAAAAGGCGATAGATGCCTTGAGCGGAAAACAGATACTTGTCGTAGGTCTTGCCGGAACGGGCCTGGCTGTCTGCAGGTTCTTATCCAGGTGCGGCGCTCTCGTAACAGGGACAGACGCTACGGCGGCGGCCTCCATCCCGGGCGCGCAAGCCCTTGATGCGATAGGGGTTGAGCTTAAGACAGGCGGACATCAGGGGATAGACACAAAGGCATTTTCAATGGCTGTAGTAAGCCCCGGCGTGCCTTCAGATATCCCGCTGCTGAAAGAGCTGAGGGCAAACGGCGCAGAGGTTATAAGCGATATTGAGCTCGCGTACCGCTATATAGGTTCACCTGTCATAGCTGTTGCAGGTACGAACGGAAAGACTACGACTACCACGCTCCTTGGAAAGGTCTTGGAAGACGCAGGGGTCAAGGTCTTCGTCGGCGGCAATATCGGGACCCCTGCTGTAGAGTGCGTCGAGGCAGGTGATGATATCGACGTCTGCCTCCTTGAGATAAGCAGTTTTCACCTTGAGAATACGAGGTCTTTTAACCCTCATATAGGGATACTTCTTAATATCACCGAAGACCATCTTGACAGGTATGAGGGTTTCGGCCATTACGCCGCGACAAAGTTCAGGCTCTTCGAGAACCAGACGGCCGGAGACTACGCCGTAGTCAACATAAATGACCCTGTGATAGCGCAAAGACTTTCGGCAGAGGGGCTAGGCAGAGGCAAGGTTGTGTTGTTCACGGTCGCAGGCGCGCTCGCAGAGGGGCTTTTTCTCAGGGGCGGAGATGTCGTCTATAGCCTCTCCGGGGTCGAAGAGACCTATCCGGTATCTGAGTTTGGTTTGAAGGGGCTGCATAACATCGAGAACATTATGGCTGTGATCGCCTCTGCCAGGATCTCAGGGGTAGGTAGAGACAGCATCATGGCGACGCTCAGAGAGTTTAAAGGGCTCCATCACAGGATGGAACTTGTAAGGACCCTTAACGGGGTAGCGTATATAGACGATTCAAAGGGCACTAACATCGGTTCACTCGTCATGGCGCTGCGAGGCCTTGCCGGACGCGCGGTGCTGATAGCAGGCGGAAGGGACAAGGGCGGCGATTACGCGGTCCTTGCCGACCTTGTCAGGGAGAAGGTTAAGTGCCTGATACTTCTCGGAGAGGCGCGCTTCAAGATGAAGGATGCGCTCGGAGCCTTGACAGAGACCGTGCTGGTTGAAAGCCTCGAAGAGGCTGTGGCCCTTTCGAGCAGAAAAGCGGAGGCAGGAGATACAGTCCTTCTTTGCCCGGCCTGCTCGTCCTTCGATATGTTTAAAAGCTACAAGGAGCGCGGAGAGCGGTTCAGGGCGTTTGTGGAGGCGCTTTGCTGAAACTTAGAGACCTTGACAGGCTCCTTATAATATCAACCTTCCTCCTTCTGGGGGTGGGGCTTTTGATGGTCAACTCGACCAGCTATATCGTTGCCATGAAGAGGTACGGCAACGAGTATTTTTTCCTGAAAAAGCATGTCACGTATGTGATCGCAGGGCTCGTGATGTTCATCGTGGCCTCCAGAGTGCCTTATGAGATGTGGAGGAAGCTGGCGTACCCGATACTGATATGCTCGATAATCTTTCTGGCCTGCATCTATATCCCGGGCCTCGGTTTCACCGCCGGAGGGGCGAGAAGGTGGGTCAGATTAGGGTCGCTCTCGTTCCAGCCGTCGGAGCCTGCAAAGCTGGCGGTGATATTCTTTCTTGCGTACTCGCTCTCGGCCAAGGCTGAGAAGATAAAGACGTTCTCGGTAGGTTTTCTGCCGAACATAATCATCCCCGGCGTGGTGATACTCCTGATCCTCGGCGAGACCGACTTCGGGACCTCCATGACGGTTGCCGCGCTGGTCTTAATCATGCTCTTTGTCGCAGGCGTGCGGATGAGATACATGTTGATGCTCGCACTCATGGCCGTACCGTTTATATGGCTCGTTATAAACAAGTTCGGGTACATGATGACCAGGCTCCTCATCTTCATGGACCCGTGGAAAGACCCTGAGGGCAGGGGTTTCCAGATGGTCCAATCGTTCCTGTCGTTCGGCTCGGGGGGGATATACGGCGTCGGACTGGGCGAGGGGAGGCAGAAGCTCTTTTTCCTGCCTGAGGCGCATACAGACTTTATCCTTGCCGTCATAGGAGAAGAGCTTGGACTCCTCGGCGTGGGCCTCGTAATAGCCTCGTACCTCCTCTTTCTTTATTGCGGCGCCAAGATAGCTTTAAAGGCTAAGGACCTGCACGGCAAGTACCTGGCCCTCGGGCTTACGTTCATGGTGGTCTTGCAGGCGGCCATAAACATGGCGGTAGTAATGGGGCTTTTGCCCCCGAAGGGGCTGCCTCTGCCGTTTATAAGCTACGGCGGGACGTCCATTGTGATCAATATGATAGCGGCCGGAGTGCTGCTTAACATCTGCATAAGAGAAAACGAGGCCTGAGGCGTTCGTGGCAGGCTTGATTTAAAAGGGGCATGAGTGAAGCTTATATTCGCCGGCGGCGGCACAGGAGGACATCTCTTCCCGGCGTTAGCGCTGGCTGAGGAGTTCAAAAGGCTTGACCCGTCTACCGAGGTCGTATTTGCCGGCGCCATGGGCGGACTCGAAGAGAAGGTCGTTCCGGGATACGGCTACAGGCTAAAGCTTTTAAGCGTCGAAGGGATAAAAAGAAGAAAAGGGATCAAAAGGATAAAAGCTGTTCTGAAGGCGGCCGGGGCCGTTATCGATGCTATACGATTTATAAGGGGAGAGAGGCCGGACGGCGTCATAGGAAGCGGAAGCTACTCGAGCGCTCCGGTAGTATTCGCGGCAAGGCTTCTCGGCATCAAGACGGCGATAATCGAGCAGAACGCGCTGCCCGGGCTTACAAACAGGCTTCTCGGAAAGATGGTAGGCAGGGTCTATATATCGTTTGAGGAGTCGAGGGGGTTTTTCCCGGGCGGCAGGACGATACTCACCGGAAACCCTGTGAGGCGCAAGGTTCTGGATAGCGCAAGGGAACGGACGGATAGATCGGAGAGGTTTACTATCCTCGTATTCGGCGGAAGCCAGGGGGCGACGGCGATAAACGCCGCCTTTCTGGATGCTACGGAATATCTTACCGGTATCTGGCCCGGGTTGAGGGTCGTCCATCAGACAGGCGTTGACGGATACGAGCAGGTCGTCTCAGCTTATAAAAGGAAGGGGCTCAAGGCCGAGGTCCAAGCGTTCATAGAAGATATGGGCACGGCCTACGCCACAGCGGATCTGGTGATATGCAGGGCAGGGGCGACGTCGATCGCCGAGATAACGGCTCTCGCTCTACCATCGATACTCATTCCGTACCCGTTCGCGTCAGATGACCACCAGACGCTAAACGCCAGAAGCCTTGGACAAGCCGGGGCGGCTGTCGTGATAAGGCAGGACAAACTTACAGGGGCGACTCTGGCTGACGCGATAAGGTCGCTTGTCCAAGGGCCGAAAGAGCTCGCCGCGATGAAGGAAAAGGCGATGTGCTTCGGCAGGCCGGCGGCGGCAGGGATGATAGCTGAGAATTTTCTGAAGATGATAAAAAAGGCCTGAAAAGGCCGCGATAAAAGGACGGTAGAATGTACAGGGGCAGGATAAAACAGATCCACTTCATAGGCATAGGCGGAAGCGGCATGAACGGCATAGCCGAGGTGCTCGTCAATATGGGCTACATGGTGACAGGCTCTGATCTCGCCGAGACGGATACGACAAGAAGGCTCAGAAGCCTCGGAGCTACCATCTTCATAGGCCACAGGGAGGAAAACGTCGTTGGCTCGCACTGCGTCGTCTACTCGTCTGCCGTTAAAAAAGACAATCCCGAGGTGACCGAGGCGGTCTCCAGGCAGATACCGATAATACCGAGGGCGGAGATGCTAGCCGAGCTGATGAGGCTCAAGTACGGGATAGCTATAGCCGGGACGCACGGCAAGACGACTACCACCTCGATGATATCGATGATACTGAACAACGCAAACATGGACCCGACCATAGTCACCGGCGGAAAGCTTAACAGCATAGGGGCGAACGCAAAGCTCGGAGGAGGAGACTTCCTTGTAGCCGAGGCGGATGAGAGCGACAGGAGCTTTTTAAAACTCTCTCCGACGATCGCGATAGTGACGAATATCGACCGTGAACACATGGACACCTACAAGGACATGGAAGACGTCAAGTCAGCGTACCTGAACTTCATGAACAAGGTGCCGTTCTACGGTTGCGCTGTTATATGCCTCGACCACCCTGTGATCCAGTCCCTTGTCCCTGGCATAACAAGAAGGTTCATCTCCTACGGCCTTACCGCGCAGGCTGATGTGCACGCGAGGAACATCAGGCACGACGGGATGAAGACGACCTTCGAGGTCTGGCATGGCAGGGAGAGGCTCGGAGAGATAGCGCTTGGCCTTCCGGGCGAGCACAACGTATATAACGCCCTTGCCGCGGCTACTGTCGCCAGAGAGCTGGAGATAGATTTTAGCCATATAAAGGCTGGGCTTGAGGGCTTCACAGGCGTTGAGAGAAGGTTCCACGTAAGGGGAGAGGCCGGCGGCATAACAGTCGTAGACGACTACGGCCACCACCCCGAGGAGATAAAGGCAGTCCTGAAGGCCGCCAAGAAGGGCTGGTCAAACAGGGTCGTTGTAGTCTTCCAGCCGCACAGGTACTCAAGAACCAAGGACCTCTACAAGGACTTCTTATCCGCGTTCAATGACGCGGAAAAGCTCGTCCTTGCCGATATCTACGCGGCCGGTGAAGAACGGATAGAAGGGATCTCCGGAGAGGCGCTATATAAAGGCATCAAGGCCTACGGCCACAAGGACGTAGCCTATGTCCCTGAGACGGCCAATATACCCGAGTACCTGAAGGGCGTCACACTTGCCGGCGACATAGTCATAACGCTCGGGGCCGGGGATATCTGGAAGGCAGGGGTTAAGTTTCTGGAGCTTGTCAGGGAGCAGGGTGATCAGGCAAAGTAACGCTTCTGTTTTTATCGCATCATAACAGCAGTGAAAGACCCGTCGGATCTATCCGGCGGCGATAGCGGAAGGTGACGGTGGGAAAAAAGGCTGAGGACAAGGCGACTGCCCAGTACTCGCTCTTCTTTATACAGAGGTTCAAGGGCAAGGTGCTCTTCAATGTGCCTATGAGCGAGTATACCTCGCTCAGGATCGGCGGGATGGCTGACGTTATGGCATTCCCGCAAGACGAGGGGGACTTGAAGGACCTCCTTGCCTTTGCCGAGGCGAAGGGGTTTGCCTACTACATACTGGGAGCTGGCACGAACCTGCTCGTCAGGGACGCCGGAGTGCGCGGCATAGTAGTCAACATGACCGAGGGCTTCAAGGACGTCGTATGGCAGGATGAGGCAAAGGCGTCGGTAGGCTCCGGCATGAAGCTTGCCGAGCTTGTAGGCCAGTGCCGCGACAAAGGGCTCTCAGGCCTTGAGTTTGCGGTTAACATCCCGGGTACTGTCGGAGGGGCGCTGGCCATGAACGCGGGGGCTTATGGTGGAGAGATGAAAGACGTCGTAGAAGGCGTCGAGGTGATAGGCAGGAAAGGGGTCAAGGGTTTTCTGGCCAAGGACAAACTGGAGTTTTCATACAGGAAGGCCGAACTGCCGAAGTACTCGGCTGTAACGGTCGTGAACATGAGCTTCACACTCTCTACGCCTGACGCTGTCAGGGAGAAGATGAGGGAGTTTGCGGAAATGAGGAAGGCGAACGCCAAGGTGCAGTATCCCAATGCGGGTTCGGTCTTTAAAAACCCTGAAGGCCTTTATGCCGGAAGGCTGATAGAAGAGGTCGGGTTAAAGGGCGAGAAGATCGGCCAGGCGCAGTTCTCGCCCATGCACGCGAACTACATCGTAAACCTCGGCGGGGCGAAGGCAAAGGACGTGCTGGCCCTTATGGCGCTGGCAAGGGATACGGTCTACAGCCAGAAGGGTGTCGTGCTTGAACCTGAGATAAAGGTAGTCGGAGAGGACTGAGAGGGGATGGAAGGGACTTTGAAGGATAAAAAGATAGGGGTGCTCATGGGCGGCCTCTCGGAAGAAAGAGAGATCTCCTTAAAGACAGGTTCAGCCGTACTTAAGGCGTTAGCCGCGAAAGGCTACAACGCCATTGGAATTGACGCGGGCAGAGACCTTGCCTCGGTCCTTATCCGCAAGAAGATCGAGGTGGCATTCTTAGCGCTCCACGGCAGGTACGGGGAAGACGGTTGCGTGCAGGGCCTTTTAGAGGTGATGGGCATACCTTATACAGGCTCAGGTGTAGCGGCCTCGGCGATGGCAATGGATAAGATAACCGCCAAGAAGGTCTTCGAGTACCACGGGGTATCTACTCCGAGGACGTACCATCTCAAGGGTCCGGCAGCAGTCCCGGCAGGGGTGAAGATGCCTGTCGTGGTGAAACCTGCCTCGCAGGGCTCTGCGATAGGAGTGCATATAGTAAGGAAGAGATCTGAGCTTGCCGGCGCTATGAGAGAGGCTTCCGCACACGGCGCGGATATCCTTGTAGAGCAGTATATAGAGGGCAGAGAGCTTACCGTCTCCATACTCGACGGTTCGGTCCTGCCTCTGATAGAGATCTGCCCGAAGGAAGGGTTCTATGATTTTACGGCCAAGTACACAAAGGGGAAGACTGACTTCATCGTTCCTGCAAAGCTCAAGAAGACGCTTGAAAGGCGCGTGACGGGAGAGGCCTCGGCCGCTTATATGGCCCTTGGGTGCGCTGGGGCCGCAAGGGTCGACGTGATGGTAGACGGCAAAGACGTGGCGTATGTGCTCGAAGTCAATACCATCCCGGGGATGACTGAACTCAGTCTCTTCCCTCGCTCTGCCGCCTGCGCAGGGATGGATTATCCCGCTGTAGTCGAACGGATGCTCAAAGGTGCCGGGCTGGATAAGTCTTAGCGTATAGGCAGGCTAACGGTTTTTTGGATATGGTTCGCAACGCTAGCGGGCTCGACGGTAGGGCGGGTCACACCCGCCGAATGTTGTTGCGGGAGTAGTCGGGTTATCTACAGGGTTTTTTCGATAGGCTTTTGGCCGGCACGACGGAGGTCATCTAAAATAGATGATAAAGACGAACCAGGGCATCAAAAAAAAGACGAACAGGCGTCTTGTAGACCCGTTCAGGGTAAGGGCGCGCAGGTTCATTAAAAAGGCGGCGAGATTCCTTGCCCTTGCAGGCGCCGTCCCTGTATTGGCGCTTGCCGGGCTTTGGGGATATGCCGAGATAACGACAGCTGAGGCGCTCTCGGTAAAGGCCATAACAGTTGCCGGCATAAGTAGCGTGACCGCCTATGAGATAGAGGAGTTGAGCGGCATCCGCAAGGGGCAGAACATATTTATATTCGATAGCGATGAGGTAGCGGTAGCGCTCAAAGCCAACCCCTGGGTCGAGTCGGCCGAGGTGGGCAGGAGCCTGCCGGATACCGTCAATATAGTGATAAAGGAGCGCATCCCGATAGCGCTTGTAAAGCTCGACGCGATGTACGTAATGGATTCATCAGGGGTGGTCTTTAAAAGGCTTCTTCCTGGAGACGACCTTGATCTCCCGGTTGTGACGGGCCTGACCTCCGAGCTGATCGGAGGCGACGACGCGAAGGGGATACAAAAAGGGCTCATCAGGCTGATCAGCATACTTTCCGGCAGGAGCGGGTTTAATATAGCAAACGTCTCGGAGATAAACGTCGACCCGTCTTTCGGTCTCAGCGTATATACGCTTGAGGACGGCGTCAGGCTCGAAGTCGGCCTCGACGGGTTTGAGGAGAAGCTCGATTCGTTCGAGAGGGTTTTGAGGCACAGGGGCACGCTTGACGGCGTTGAGGCGATGGACCTGAACGACAGCAAAGAGGTCATAGTAAGGTTTTCTACAAATGTCGTAAAGGAAGGCGGGCAGGTCCATGGCAAAAAAGGATAATATAATCGTAGGGCTTGATATCGGTACGACCAAGATCTGCACGATAGTCGGCGAAAAGACAAAGGACGGGGTCGAGATAATCGGCATAGGATCTCACCCTTCAAAGGGCCTAAGAAAGGGCGTAGTGGTCAATATCGAAAGCACGGTCGAATCGATAAAGCAGGCTGTTGTAGAGGCCGAGCTGATGGCCGGGTGCGAGATAAACAGGGTCTACTGCGGCATCGCCGGGGGCCATATCAGGGCCTTTAACAGCCACGGCGTCATAGCCATAAAGAACAGGGAGATAACCCAGGCGGACATAGACAGGGTCATAGAGGCGGCGCAGGCGGTAGTCATACCGCCGGACAGGGAGGTCATCCACGTCATCCCTCAGGAGTACATAGTAGACGATCAGGAGGGTATACAGGAACCTCTCGGGATGATAGGGATACGGCTCGAGGTCAAAGTCCATATCGTCACGGCGGCGGTAACGTCTGCCCAGAACATCGTCAAGTGCGCCAATAAGGCAGGCCTCGACGTCGCAGATATCGTGCTCCAGCAGATAGCTTCCAGCGAGGCGGTTCTTAACCCGGATGAAAAGGAGATAGGCGTGGTGCTCGTCGACATAGGCGGCGGCACTACCGATATAGCCGTCTATCACGCAGGCTCGATAAAGTACACGACAGTGATCTCTCTAGGCGGCAATCAGGTAACCAATGACATCTCCGTCGGTCTCAGAACGCCGATGGGCGAGGCGGAAAAGCTCAAGAAAGAGCATGGATGCGCCATGACCGCGATGGTCTCGAAGGATGATACCTTCGAGGTCCAAAACGTCGGCATGAGCAAGTCCAAGACAGTCTCAAGGGATATGCTATGCGAGATAATCGAGGCGCGCGTCGAGGAGATATTCGACCTTGTAAAGAGGGAGATCCAGAAGTCCGGCTACGAGAGCCTCGTAAACTCAGGGGTTGTGATCACCGGCGGCACGGCCGCCATGGAAGGCATCACGGAGCTTGCCGAACAGGTCTTTAACCTGCCTGTGAGAAGGGGGCTTCCGATAAACATATCAGGGCTTGTCGACGTTGTGAGGAGCCCGATGTACTCAACCGGGGTCGGTCTCGTGCAGTACGGCGGAAAGCATCTGAGTGCTTCGGAGTTCCAAAGAGGTGGCGACAATACCATGTTCAGCAAGCTCACATCGAGGATGAAGGGCTGGATGAAGGAATTTTTCTGAGGATTGTACGATTTAGCTGGATGATGAACGGCTTAGGTGTTAAAAAGATTTCACACGCTCAATAACAGTGGAGGTGGACGATGGCATTTGAAATGGACGACAGCTTTAACAGCGGTGCGAGGCTCAAGGTCGTGGGTGTCGGCGGGTGCGGCGGAAACGCCATCAACACGATGATCGAAAGCGGCCTTGACGGAGTGGACTTCCTGGTGGCCAACACCGACAGTCAGGCGCTCGCCAAATCGCTTGCCAGCGTGAGGATACAGCTCGGAGGCTCGCTTACGAAAGGGCTCGGCGCCGGGGCTAACCCCGAGGTCGGGAAAAACGCGGCGATAGAGAGCAAGGAACAGATAATGGAGGCGCTTCGCGGCGCTGACATGGTATTCATAACGGCCGGAATGGGCGGAGGCACAGGCACAGGGGCAGGCCCGATAGTAGCTGAAGCGGCCAGAGAGGTTGGCGCGCTCGTTGTAGCCGTAGTGACAAAGCCTTTCTCGTACGAAGGCTCGAAGAAGATGAGGCAGGCCGAGGAAGGGCTCAAAAGGCTCAAGGAGGTCGTTGATACGGTCATAACGATCCCGAACCAGAGGCTCTTGTCTGTTTCCAGCAAGTCTACCGCCCTGACAGAGGCGTTCAAGAAGGGAGACGAGGTCCTCTATCAGGCTGTAAAGGGCATCTCGGACGTTATAACGATCCCCGGCCTTGTCAACGTGGACTTCGCCGACGTGCGCACCATCATGGCTGAGATGGGCCAGGCGCTCATGGGCAGCGGTGTCGCGAGGGGCGAGAACAGGGCGGCTGAGGCCGCGAGAAAGGCGATATCCTCGCCGCTTCTTGAAGACATCTCCGTAAACGGCGCGAAGGGCGTCCTTATAAACATCACAGGGTCGTCGGATCTCACCATACACGACGTAGACGAGGCTATGAGCCTCATTCAGGAAGAGGCCCACGAGGATGCGAACATCATCTTCGGCGCCGTCATAGATGAATCCATGGGCGACGAGGTGAGGGTGACAGTCATCGCAACAGGCTTCGGAAAGGCTGCGGACGCGCGCTCAAACGTCAGGGTAAGGGACGAACACCTGCCTCCGGCGGTCATCGTCGAAGATCTCAACATACCTTCCATTAACAGGCGCCCTGAGAAGGGGGCTGAGCTTCGCCGCGGTGAGGTGAAAAGGCTCGGTCATCACGGCGGCTACAACGTTGAAGATGAAGATTACTACGATACGCCCGCATACATAAGAAAGCAGGCCGACTGAACTCCCTGATTTGACTCCCCCGTACAGGCAGCGCATCAACTGCGCTACCTGTACGGGGGTTTTACGTCAAAGGCGGGTTCGTCTCTTTACCGGCCTTCAGGCAATGCTTTTACGGTCTGATTTTTTCGAGGACCCGTCTTTCAAATCGTTTAAGGCGGGTCTCTTGTCTTTAAGATGCCCCGGATGCGCCTATGCGCCTGCGGCGAGAGATATCCCTCCGTCTATTTCTTCCTTATCACCGCGTCCCTGACGATTACAGCGCCTGGCGCGCCCTTTCTTGTAAACCGTCTTTTTCTGTGAGATAATACCGAATTGCATCGAGGCATCGCTCTGTTTCAGAGGGCAGGCACGCGGAGGGCAGTTCACATTTCCTGGCTGATAAAAAAAAGGATCATTGCGACACTTGCAAGCGAGAGAGGTACCGTCCGCAAAGACAGGGGCGGCAGGTTGAGCGTCTGCCTGATATACCCGAACACCTATTCCCTCGGGATGACGAATCTCGGCTTTCAGTCTGCCTACCATCTCTTCAACGAGATCGATTATTGCGTTGCCGAGAGGGCGTTTCTCCCTTCAACCGCTGAGATGGACGAGCACGCAAGGACCTCTACGCCGCTTCTTTCGTACGAGTCTCAGACCCCTGTCCGTGATTTTGACGTCATAGCCTTCTCTCTCCCGTTCGAGGATGACTACATAAATATACCGAAGATACTCGCCCTTGCCGGCGTAGGCGCGAAGGCTGTGGAGAGGCATCGGGCCGACCCTCTTGTCATAGCCGGAGGGGTCGCCGTATCCCTGAACCCGGAGCCTGTAGCCGATATTATAGACTGTTTTCTCATAGGCGACGGCGAGGGGGCAGTAAGGCCTTTCGTTGATATCTGCCTTGATATGAAGGAAAGGCCTGTCTCCAGGGAAGAGTGGCTTAAAGAGATCGACTCTATCGAATGGGCGTACGTGCCGTCTCTCTATGAGTTTATCTATGACGGCACAGGTATCGGAGAGATAAGGTCCCTTGGCGGAAAGCCTGTTGTCAAGGCCTCCAAGTGCATGGACTTTGGCGGATACGCTGTGCCTGAGAGTTTCATCGTAACGCCTGAGACGGAGTTCAAAGGGACGTTCCTTATCGAGGCTGAGCGCGGGTGCCCGCGCGGTTGCAGGTTCTGCGCCGCCGGGTTCCTATATCTGCCTCCGAGATGGAGGTCGGCAGAGTCTGTAAAAGATGCTGTCAGCAGGGGGCTTGTTGCTACAGGCAAGGTAGGACTCGTCGGTACCGCTGTGTCAGAGTACCCTGATATAAAAGAAACGGTTCGTATGGCAATAGAGGCAGGAGGGTCTATGACGCTCTCGTCTTTAAGGCTTGACAGGCTTGATAAGGATTTTTTAGGCCTCTTGAAAGAGGGCGGATACAGGACGATGACGCTGGCGCCTGAGGCCGCAACTGAAAAGATGCGCCAGGTCGTGAACAAGGGCATGACGGACTCCGAGATCATCGATTCGATCAGGCTCATAAAAGATGCCGGGTTCAGGAAGATAAAGCTCTACTTCATAGTAGGGCTTCCGATGGAAGAAGATACAGACGTAGAGGCGATAGCCACACTTGCCAAAGAGATCAGGTCTATTCTTGGCCAGGGAGAGGTAGCGCTGAGCGTAAACCCGTTCGTGCCGAAACCGTTTACCCCTTTCCAGTGGCACTCTTTCGAGGACGCCTCTGTCATAGAAAGAAGGCTCGGCATATTAAAGCGTTCTCTTGCGGGGGCCGCAGGCATCACGCTTAAATCGATGTCAGCGAGAGAGGCCAGGGTCCAGGCGTATCTGGCAAGGGCTGATAGAAGGGCCGGAAGCCTTATTTTGGCCGCCTCTGAGAACGGTTGGAAAAAGGCCGCGAAAGGCATGGACGCGTTCATTGACGGCTCCATTTCAGCGCTTCGCGGCAAAGAGAGCGTCTTTGCCTGGGACCTGATAGACCACGGCGTAAAGAAGAGTTATCTCTGGGCTGAATACCAGAAGGGGCTCACTGGCAGGCTGACGCCTCCCTGCGAAGTCGGGACGTGCTTCAGATGCGGGGTATGTTGAGGATACGTAGAGAGCGCCGCCTACATAGCTTGATATAGATATTACTTTATACAATAAAAGAACTCAGGTGCGGTAAGCGGCTTGAAAGGGATCTTGGATATCTCTTTCGGCCTGCATTATCGTCCCATGAGGCCATTAGGCAATCAGGATAGACAAATGGACATCAGGGATTATTTAGGGCTTGTAAAAAAACCTAGCAGGTATATAGGCGGCGAGGTCAACACGATAAAAAAAGAGCTCTCAGAGGTCTCGCTCACCTTCGGTTTCGCGTTCCCGGACGCCTACGAGGTCGGTATGAGCCACTTAGGCCTCCAGATACTATATCAGGTCTTGAACAACAGGGCTGATATAGCCTGTGAGCGGGTTTTTGCGCCGTGGTCAGATATGGAGGCCCTGCTCAGGAAAAAAAGGGTGCCTCTATCCACGCTTGAATCCGGGATACCCCTTAACAAACTCCATATACTCGGCTTCTCGCTCCAGTACGAGCTGTCCTACACGAACGTCCTTGCCATGCTCGACCTCGGCGGTATCCCGTTATATTCGAGAGACAGGGCAAAGGACGACCCGATAGTTATAGGCGGAGGGCCGGCGGCGTATAACCCTGAGCCTGTAGCAGAGTTCTTTGACGCATTTTTATTAGGTGACGGAGAGGCGGCTGTACTTGAGATGTCAGATGCCGTCATCGAGGGCAGGGGCAAGGGCGAGGATAGAAGGGAGATACTCGTGCGGCTCTCGACTATCGAGGGCGTCTATGTCCCTTCTTTTTTCGATGTGAACTACAACCTTGACGGCACTGTTAAAGAGATAGTGCCGCTTATCAAAGGCTATACAAGGGTCACGAGAAGGGTCGTGCCTGATATAAACAAGCTGGACCTGCCGGTAAGGCCTATAGTCCCGTTCCTTGAGACTATCCACGACAGGGTCTCTGTCGAGATCTCGCGCGGATGCACGCGCGGGTGCAGGTTCTGTCAGGCAGGCAATCTCTACAGGCCGGTAAGGGAGAGGACCCCTGAGAATATCGTCGCTATAATAGACGGGGCCTTAAAGTCCACAGGCTATGATGAAGTCTCGCTCCTTTCTCTAAGCACGGGCGATTATACCCTTATCGAAGACCTACTTTCTCATCTGATGTCAAGGTTCGCCGACGATATGGTGGCTGTATCTCTGCCGTCTCTAAGGGTCGGGACGCTCAGTCAGCGGCTTATCGGAGATATAGTAAAGGTCAGAAAGACAGGCTTCACTCTCGCCCCTGAGGCAGGGAGCGAGAGGTTGAGAAGGCTGATAAACAAGGGTATAAAAGAAGAAGACCTCCACGCTACCGCCAAAGACGTCTTCTCTCTCGGATGGAAGCTGATGAAGCTCTACTTCATGATAGGCCTCCCAACCGAGACCGACGAAGACATCCTTGAGATAGTCAGGCTCGCCGATTGCGTGAAGAAGATAGGTAAACTTGCCTCTGGCCGCTATCCGCAGATAAACGTCAGCGCCGCGTCGTTTATACCCAAGCCGTACACGCCTTTCCAGTGGGAGCCGCAGATAACCCTTGAGGAGGGGAGAAGGCGTCAGTCCATTTTGCGTGAAAAGCTCGGCAGGCTCAACCTTGATTTCAAGTGGCATGACCCTAAGATGAGCGTCATAGAAGGTGTATTTTCAAGGGGCGACAGGAGGCTTTCAAAGGCCCTTGTCAGGGCATTTGAAAAGGGGCGCAGGTTCGATGGCTGGAGCGACCAGTTCGATTATCGGGTCTGGGAGGAGGTCTTCTCCGAGACCGGGGTCGATGCCGCGTTCTACACGACGAGGAGAAGGCCGTTCGAGGAGGTCTTCCCGTGGGACCACTTGAACCCCGGGGTGACCAAGGGCTTCCTCTACGCTGAGTACAAAAACTCGCTTGAGCTATACCGCACGCCAGATTGTAAGGTAGACAGGTGCTCGAGTTGCGGTGTTTGCGACCACTCGCTCATAAAGAACAGGTCTGTCGAAGGAGAGCCGGTGCCTGCGCCTCTTCTTTCCAGGAAACCCTCAGGTGATCCGTACAGGGTCAGGCTGACATATTCAAAGACAGGGCTCATGAGGTTCCTCGGACACCTTGAGCTTGTATGGACTGTTACAAGGGCGATAAGGCGGGCGGACCTGCCGATCAAGTACTCGCAGGGGTTTCATCCCAAGCCCAAGCTCACTTTCAGCCAGCCGCTTCCGGTAGGTATTGAGTCGATGGAAGAGTATATGGAGCTTGAGCTGGATTCGACCGGAGGGAGGCTCGACGCTCAAGAAGTGATGGAGCGGTTGAACGGCCGGATGCCGGAGGGTGTCAAATTCCATACGGCGGTCCTGATGCCCTTGAAAGTTCCGCTCCCCTCTGCTATGATGCAGGAGTATCTTGTGTTTTTGAAGAACGGCCCTACGGGCATTGATATAGATATTGAGAGTATTGAGGGGTATTTAAGGGACTTTGCCGGTAAGGAGAGCTTCCCTGTGCGCATCGAAAAAGAGGATAAGGTCGTTCAGGTGGACATGAGGCCTTTGGCCGAGTTTACCCTGCTCGACCCGTCGACACTCAGGCTCGTCCTTAAAAAAGGCGTTGGCCCGGGCATCCGTCCTCATGACGCAGTAGCCGCCCTGCTGCGCCTTTCCAGCCACGATGCGCCGCTTATCCCCATACTTAAACTGAAGGCCGTTCAATGACGCATCCAAGGATGGCGCAGCCGCACCTTTTTTTGAGGTTGACGGACCTGACGCCAAAAGGCCTATGAAGACAACCGGCACAGAGATTTTGATAAACGCGAACCCGTTTGAGATCCGCATCGCCCGTCTCGAGCAGGGAAGGCTTGCGGAGTTTTATGCTGAGCGCGCCAAGGACAGGGGCATAACCGGCAACATCTATAAGGGCAAGGTCGTAAGGGTCCTTCCGGGCATGCAGTCGGCCTTCGTCGAGGTGGGCCTGCAAAGGACCTCGTTCCTGCACGTCTCCGACATAAGAGAGTCCTTTGATGGGCTCGAAGAAGACGAGGAGTCTGAGGAAAGATCAGACGAGAAGCCCGACGAAAAGACGGACGATAACGCGGATGAAAAGCCCGAGGAGAAGACCGACGAGAAGCCGAGAGGCAGGTCCAGGCGCAAGCCGCGCCAGCAGGAGGCCTCACGCATACAGGATGTGATAAAAGAGGGGCAGGAGGTCGTAGTCCAAGTCGCCAAGGAGCCGTTAGGCACGAAGGGCGCGCGCGTCACCTCTTATATATCTCTGCCCGGAAGGTACCTTGTATTCATGCCTACGTATAACAAGGTCGCCATATCCAGGCGCATATCCAGCGACAAGGAGAGAAGAAGGCTCAGGGAGATAGTAGCCTCTGCCAAGCCCGACGGGTACGGCTTCATCATAAGAACTGTCTGCGAGGGGATGTCGGCCGAAGAGATAGAGGCTGACATGCGCTACCTCATAAAGCTCTGGGAGTCGATCAACAGGAAGAAAGAGACTGTAAAGACGCCCGGGATGCTCTTTGAGGAGCTTGACCTTACGCTTCGCACCATAAGGGACACCTTCTCATCGGATATAGACAGGCTTGTTATAGACTCAAAAGAGGAGTATGAAAGGGCCGTAGCGTTCATAGACGAGTTCATGCCGGCGCTCAGAGGCAAGGTCGAGCACTACGAGGGCAAGGAAGATATCTTTGACGCCTTCGGTATCGAGATAGAGCTCTCCGACGCGCTCGAGAAGAAGGTATGGCTCCGTTCAGGCGGGCATATCGTGATAGACCAGATGGAGGCCCTGACCGCCATAGACGTCAATACCGGCAAGTACGTCGGCAAAAAAAGCTCGGATGATACCATCCTCAAGACCAACCTCGAGGCGGTAAACGAGGTCGTATATCAACTGAGGCTCAGGAACATAGGCGGCATCATAGTCATAGACTTTATCGACATGGCGCGCACGGCCGACAGGGAGAAGGTCTTTAACGCCCTTAAAGAGGCGCTCAAGATTGACAAGGCGCGCACGAATATCCTGAAGATATCCGAGCTGGGCATAGTCGAGATGACAAGAAAGAGGATCAGGGAGAACCTTGCCCAGTCGCTCTGCGAGCCGTGCCCGTACTGCGAAGGCAACGGCATTATAAAGTCGCGCGATACGATCATCATGGAGATCTACAGAGAGCTTGTCAGGGAAGACCTGCCGCACAGGAAGAAGTCGACGCTTAACGTGAGCGCGGCCATCGCCGAGGTATTGAAGGCCAACCCTGCGATATTGTCGGACGTTGAAAAAAAGTCGGGCAGGAAGATCATCGTAAAGCAGGTCGACAGGTTCCATCAGGAGAGATACGAGATAGAATAGGAGCGTCCGTCGTGCCGGGCCGTACCGCTTGACAGGTGGCGGGCAGTCCGTTCCGGCAGAAGGGCTTTTGCCGCAACAATGCACTTTTCAGCTCGGCGCGTGCCTGTCTGCCGCCTTTGCGTAGACCCGTTCCATTCAAACCTGCCTGAAGATATCCCGGTAAATCCGCTGACTATTTCGATCGTAGAGGTCGGATTTGTTTTGGTTATGGACACAGGGTCTGTCCGGTCCCTTCCCCTCAGTTTCTCCGAGTCCAAAGCCCTTGACAAAAAATGTACGCATAGTTACCATGAACACGGATCATATATATACGTAAAGGAGCGCCTATGAAAGGAAAGATGACAATTGTCTTGAGCGCGGCGGCGGTCTTTTTCGCGTCTCTCATCGGTTATAATCATACAGCGCACGCAGGCGCTCAGGAAGGCAAGAGGCTTTTTGAGACGGAAAAGTGCGTCTCATGCCACCAGATACAGGGGCCTGCCAGGGAAAAGACGATCCAGGACCAGCTCGCGAAGAAGGGGCCGGAGCTATGGTACGCAGGGTCGAAGTTCAAGAGGGACTTTCTCGTGAAGTGGCTCTCAGACCCGAGGTCTATAAGGCCGCTTGAGTATTATTCCCTTACAAAGAAAAACACAGGCAATCATCCGAGGCTTTCGGCCGGTCAGGCCTCTGACATGACCGAGTTCCTCATGACGCTCAAGTCCCCTGATGTAAAGGCGCTTGGCATTCAACCAGCCGATAATCCGAGGGGCAGGGTGGTATTTATAAAAAAACAGTCGTGCTACGGCTGTCATGAGGTGATAGTCAGGGGCAACGCGGCAGGAGGGCTGTCAGGGCCGAGTTTCGCAGGCGCAGGCAAGAGGCTCCAGACAGACTGGATCTACGCCTACCTTTCAAATCCGAAGGCGTTTAAACCGGTAAAGGACATGCCTGACTATACAGGATACATCAAGGACGACGAGATGAAAGATCTGGCCGCCTATGTCGGGAGCCTCAATTGAGCAAAGGAGCATTTGATATGAGAGTCGCGCTTAAAAGACTGTCTGTTCTGGCGGTCATGGCAGGTTTCATCTTTTCAGGCGTCGCCTACGGCGCGACAGCACAGGAGAACTACAGGTTCTACTGCGCCCAGTGCCACGGCCTTGAAGGCAGGGGTGACGGCCCTAACGCCACGAAGAGCCAGCCGGTAAGCCCGAGAGACCATACCAGCGTCCTTGAGATGAATAAGCTTACGGATGACGAGGTTTTGAGCGCCATCACGGACGGCGGGGCGGCGACGAGCAAATCTACGATGATGCCTCCGTTCGGCAAGACGCTCTCAAAGGGAGAGATCACGGCTTTGAAGGACTACATAAGGACGCTTTGCAAATGCAAGGGAAAGGGCAGATAGTGGACTTTCTGTTCCAGGCACGGCATATAACCCGCGAATACGCCGGTGTTGAATGAATACGGACCACGGGTCGGTAGCCTTTATCCTGAGCGTCATCGGCGCCGTCATGGTGATCGAAGGGTTGCCGTACTTCGGTTTTCCGCGCGCCGCGAAGAGATGGGCGGCCATGCTCCTTCTCCTTCCTGAGAGGCAGTTGAGGGTGATGGGCCTTTTCATTATAGTGACAGGCCTGCTTCTTCTCTACTCTATCAGGGGGATCTGAAGTCGCGTCCGCTTTATTTGCAGTCGCGCCGTGACCCGTTTGACTCTTCAATCGTGATCGTCTTTCGAGAGGCCTTAAAGATGCATCGGTCTGTTCCGTCCATCTCAGAGGTAGAGTTTTTATGAGTATCTTCTCCTGTTTTTCTACGGAGCGGCTCAAGCGCCGCGTAAAAGGTCTTTTTCTGAGATGAGGCTCCTCTTCATAGTCTTAGGGGCGCTCCTTCTCCTTGAAGGGATCCCGTATCTGGTATTTCCTTCAAGGGCGCGTCAGTGGGCGCTTTCTGTCGAGGCTATCCCGGTAAAAAAACTGAGGTATCTGGGCCTCGCCGCCGTAGCGGCAGGGGCCTTTATTCTAGCCATGGTGGTCTTTCTGTGATCGGAGTGAAAAGTTTTTTCAGTGTATCAGCTTCAAAACAGTGGTGGCTTGTCGCTGTCGTGGTCCTTTGCCTATGCTCCTGCGTAAGGGTCGTGCCCGGGCAGGCCGGCGACCTTATAAAGGTGCGTGTCTTGAAGGGCGCTAAGGAGATCTCTATAAAAGGCTCTGACAGAGGCTCTCTTGAGATAGTGAGGGCTGTGCATGGGAAGGTGAGGGTCAACGGCCGCGAAAAGGCCATGCCCTTGCGGCTTAAGCCCTCGGATGACCGCATATATTTGAACGGCAAGCCTTTCAGAGGCTCGCTTGAGGTGATAGACGCAGGAGACGGCCTTATGGTAGTCAACGAGGTGGCGCTCGAAGCGTATCTTGTCGGCATCATCAATAACGAGATATCGTCAAGATGGGCCGACGACGTAATAAAGACACAGGCGGTCGTAGCCCGTACGTACGCGCTCCACCAGAAGAGGTCCCGCTCAAAGGCGCTCTTTCATTTTGAAGGGACGGTCATGGGCCAGGTCTATACCGGGTCGCAATCTGAAGACGTCTCTTCGATGAAGGCGGTAAAGGAGACTGCCGGAGAGATAATATCTTACGGCGGCACCCCTGCCCTTACGGTATACCACTCGAACGCCGGCGGGATGACAGAGGCGTCGATTAACGTCTGGAACAGGGATTATCCGTATCTCGTCCCTGTCAAAAGCCCGTATGACGAGGGAGCGCCGAGGTTCACATGGGACTTTCAACTCCCTTGCGCGTCCCTTGGGAGTCTGCTTGTCCAGGCAGGCTACAAGATACAGGAGCCTGAGTCGATAGAGACTGTGGAGACTACCGGTTCCGGAAGAGCCAGGAACTTGAAGGTGACGGACGCATCAGGCAGATCGGCTGTAATAGCCGGCGAAGACCTGAGAAGGATCATAGGCTACGGCACGCTAAAGAGCACGATCTTCGAGGTGAAAAAAGAATCAGGGGTCTTTGTCTTTAGCGGCAGAGGCTCTGGCCACGGCGTCGGGCTCTCCCAGTGGGGGGCCAAGGGCATGGCTGAGAACGGATTTTCATACAAAGAGATACTCAAGCACTACTACCCGGGCACCGATCTTGTGAAGGCGTATTGAAGGAGCCTGTCCGCCGGCCGCCCCTGCCGCACGACTATTCCGGAAGGCCGGATACCCCAAACACCTGAGCTGCCGGAGATACCTGAGATGACCGATGAAACTTGCTGACTTTGAATTCGATCTGCCTGAAAGGCTTATAGCGCAGCACCCGCTTGCCGAGCGCGACGCCTCGCGCCTTATGGTCTTAGACCGCGTGTCAGGGACTCTCAGCCACAAGGCGTTTAAAGACCTCTCTGCGTATTTTCGGCAGGGAGACGTCATCGTAATAAACAATACTAAGGTCATACCTACGAGGGTTGCCGCTAAAAAGCCTACAGGCGGCAGGCTCGAACTTCTTCTGGTGAGAAGGCTTTTTGAGGACGCGTACGTAGAGAGGTGGAGCTGCCTGGCAAAGCCGACGAAGGGGCTCAGGAAAGGGCTTGTCATAGAAATTGAGAACGGGACTGCCGCAGAGATAGACGGTATAGACCCTGAAGGGCTTGTTATATGCACCTTTAAAAAACCGTTCGACCTTGAGCGTATCGGCTCCATGCCCCTGCCGCCCTATATAAAAAGGAAGGCCGCGCCTGAGGACGCCGAGCGGTATCAGACTGTATTTGCCGGGGTAGAAGGCGCTGTTGCCGCGCCTACCGCAGGGCTTCATTTTACAGACTCGACACTTGAAGGGCTTCGGAACAAGGGCGTCTTGATATGTCAGATCACTCTCCATACCGGCCCTGGTACCTTCATGCCTGTGCGAGTAGAGGAGATAGAAGGGCATAAGATGATGCGGGAGCGGTACTCGATAACCCCTGAGGTCTTCGCGACTATTGCAAAGGCCAAAAAAGATGGGAGGCGGGTCGTGGCAGTAGGTACGACTACGACAAGGGCGCTCGAATCGTGTCTGCTTGACGGATTCGATAGACCTGTGCTTGACGGTGATACGGATCTCTTTATCTATCCCGGCTTCCGTTTCAAGGCGGTAGATGCGCTTCTCACGAACTTTCACCTGCCCGGCTCCACGCTTATAATGCTTGCAAGCGCATTCGGCGGATATGACCTTGTGATGAGGGCGTATAAAGAGGCTGTCATGGAAGGATACAGGTTTTTCAGCTACGGCGACGCGATGTTTATATGCTGACCGCACTGTCATCATCTGTCCGGGGTATGCGTCTATAGTCTCATAGTCGCAATGGTCAATAGGCAGGTAGAGCCTCATCTACAATATAATATAAAGAGAAAGATATCGGTGATGGCGGATAATAATGGCACCACAGGGACCGGCGCTGCCGGTTTCTCATTCGAGCTTCGAAAGACAGATGCGACTGGAGCGCGCCTCGGCCGCGTCGAGACGCCTCACGGCGGATTTGATACGCCGATGTTCATGCCTGTCGGCACAAGGGGGACTGTAAAGGGACTTACCCCTGAAGACCTGAAGGCCATAGGGGCAGGGATAATACTTTCCAATACGTATCACCTTTACCTGAGGCCCGGCCACACGCTCGTGAGGGATCTCGGCGGGCTCCATAAGTTCATGGGGTGGGACAGGCCGATACTTACCGACAGCGGCGGGTTTCAGGTCTTCAGCCTCGGCGCTCTCAGGAAGATCGACGAGCACGGCGTAAGTTTTTCTTCACATCTGGACGGGTCAAGGCATGTCCTTACACCTGAGTCGGCGATAGAGATACAAGAGGCGCTCGGGGCCGACATAATAATGAACTTCGATGAGTGTACGCCGTATCCTGCTTCCAGGCAGTACACGATAGATTCGATGCATCTTACGCACAGGTGGGCCGCCAGATGCAAGGAGGCTAAAAAACGGCCTGACCAGGCGCTTTTCGGCATCATACAGGGAGGGATGTTCCCGGACCTTCGGAGGGAATCTGCCGAGGCGATCATCGAGATCGGTTTTGACGGTTACGCCCTCGGGGGTTTGAGCGTAGGCGAGGAAAAGCCCTTGATGCATGAGATGATAGCATCGAGCGCTGTTCATCTGCCTTCGGAGAGGCCGCGTTATCTGATGGGCGTGGGGACACCCGAGGACATGGTCTTCGCCATCGAATCGGGCATCGATATGTTCGACTGCGTTATGCCGACCCGGAACGCCAGGAACGGAACCCTCTTTACAAGCAGGGGAAAATTGGTTATAAAGAATGCTCGATATGAGCGGGATGAGCGCCCTTTGGATGAGTCATGCTTGTGTTATACATGCGCGAACTTCTCAAGGGCGTATCTGAGACACCTGTACATGTCCGGAGAGATCCTCTCGGCGCGCCTCAATACTCTGCATAACCTCCACTACTATCTGTCGCTCATGAAAGAGGCGCGCAAGGCGATAGGCGAGGGGAGCTTCGATCGTTTCAAAAAGGGTTTTCACGAGGCGCGCCGTGCGGTGCAGGCGTAGCCATTAAGAGCAGTGCGTAGTACATAATGTAGAGGAGGTAGTGCCAAAGTGTTATTATTACCAGTTGCTGTAGCGTTTGCTGAAGGTGCGGCCCCGGCCGGGGCGCCAGGCCTTTCAGGCCTGATGAGCATGGCCCCTCTTATAGTTCTTTTCGTCATCTTCTATTTTCTCCTGATAAGGCCTCAGCAGAAGAGGGCCAAGGAGCATAAGGCGATGATGTCGGCGCTCCAGAAGGGCGACAGCGTAGTGACCACCGGCGGCATGCACGGCCGCATCGTCTCTGTAAACGATGATACCGTCATGGTAGAGATATCAGACGGCGTCAAGGTGAAGATCTCAAGGGAAGCGATCGCTGTCAGAAAGTCGCAGGACTGAGTCGGTTCCGGTGTGTGAGCGCGTATGGCCCCATCGCGGGCCATACGCTGTTCTCCTTCCAAAAAAAGCGCGTTAAACGGAGCAATATAAATGAGGTCCATCCTCTGGCGTATAGTCATGCTGGCGGCGTTCGCCGTGATTGCCATCCTTTTGTTCCTTCCGTCGACGCCGGCGTCAAGGTACCTGCCGGCCTTCTGGGCCAACAACATTCCCAAGATCATACTGGGCCTTGACCTGCAGGGCGGCATGCATCTGGTTCTGTCCATCGACAGGGACAAGGCGATTGAGAACCATACGCACAGGCTTGCCGTAGCGGTTGAAGACGCCTTGAAGAAAAAAGAGATACCTTATACCGGCATCGAGAGGCGCGGCCTGGATACAGTTACGATACGCTATCTCGATCTTGCGTCAGTCGAGACGATCAAAAAAGCCGTATCCGACGAGTTCGGCACGCTTGAAGGGCCTTCTGTCGAAGATGCGTCCCTTGTCTACAAGCTGAGCGGCGACGAGGTCAAGCGCATAAAGGATTGGGCGGTCTCCCAGGCGCTGGAGACGATAAGGAACAGGATAGACAAGTTCGGGGTCGCAGAGCCGCTCATACAGAAGCAGGGTGAGAACGAGCTTGTAATACAGCTCCCCGGCATGAAGGACCCTGAAAGGGCGATGCAGCTCATCGGAAAGACCGCTGTCCTCGAGTTCAGGGTAGTCGATGAATCTATGGACCCTTTTAAGGCCTTGAGCGTAGGGGCGCCTCCGGACGCTGAGGTGATCTACCAGCAGAGCCTGAATAAGGAAACAGGCGTAATCGAGAAAACCCCGTTCCTCATAAAGAAGGAATCTCTCCTGTCGGGCGATTCGCTCTCTGACGCGAGAGTGGCCTTTGACAGCCAGTATAACGAGCCTTACGTCTCGCTTACCTTTGATGCCAACGGCGCCAGACAGTTCGAGAGGATAACGAGCGCTAACGTCGGCAAGAGGCTCGCTATCGTCCTTGACGGCAACGTCCATTCCGCCCCCCAGATAAAAGAGGCGATCTCAGGCGGCAAGGCGCAGATAACAGGCGGCTTCAGCTACGAAGAATCGACCGACCTTGCCATCATATTAAGGGCTGGCGCGCTCCCGGCCCCTGTTACAGTGGTGCAGAACGTGACAGTCGGACCGACGCTCGGGCAAGACTCGATAGAGGCAGGCATCAAGGCAGGCATACTCGGCGGCGCCCTTGTGCTCGTATTCATGCTCATCTACTACAGGGTCTCAGGCGCCATAGCTGACTTTGCGATATTCCTTAATATAGTGATGCTCCTGGGGGCTATGGCATGGCTGAACGCCACGCTTACCCTTCCGGGCATCGCGGGCATAGTGCTCACCATAGGCATGGGTGTCGATTCCAACGTCCTTATATTCGAGAGGATCAAGGAAGAGCTTCGCGGAGGCAGGACGCCGAGAAGCGCGGTGAACGCAGGCTATGACAGGGCGTGGTGGACGGTTATCGACTCTCACGTGACGACGCTTATTACAGCCGCAGTGCTCTTCCAGTTCGGCAGCGGGCCGATCAAGGGGTTCGCGGTAACGCTGAGCGTAGGCATATTGATAAACCTCTTTACCTCGCTTGTCGGCACGAAGGTGGCCTTCGACATACAGAACGAAAAGCTGAGGGTCAAGAGGCTCAGCATCTAATTCATTACATGGAGAACCGAATGGTTCGCGGAGGCTTCAGTGGATATCTGGGGTGAGACTAAAATAGATTTTCTCGGCAAGCGGCGGATAACATTCGTCATATCGACTGTCATTATTCTCATGGGCCTTTGGGCCATCCTTGCGATACCGATGGGAAAGGCGAACCTCGGAACCGACTTTTCAGGCGGAGTATCCGTGCAGTTCAGGTTCGAAAAGCCCGTCTCTATGGAGACGGTAAGGCCGCTCCTGGCGGAGAACGGCTTTAAGGACGCGAACCTCCAGCAGCTGGCAGGCAACGACAAGCTCCTTGTGAGGCTCAAAAGGACAGAGGGCGACCTGTCCGCAGTCTCAAGGTCTCTGGGAGACGTGCTTGCCAAGGGGATGCCGGATAACCCGTTCGTGGTCGATTCAACGACAGAGGTCGGCCCGACCGTAGGCAAGAAACTACAGCAGGACGCGCTCTGGGCGATACTCTTTTCCCTCTTGGGCATACTCATATATGTCGGATGGAGGTTCGATTTCAGGTTCGGAGTCGCCGCGGTAGTCGCGACGTTCCATGACGTCCTGGCTGTCATGGCCCTCCTGTATATACTTGATAAGGAGATGTCCCTTCTGATCGTCACCGCGCTCCTTACTGTTGCCGGGTATTCGCTTACCGACACGGTCGTTGTCTTCGACAGGATCAGGGAGAATATGCACAAGAAGACTAAAGAGGAGTTCGTCCCTCTCATAAACAGGTCTGTAAACGAGGTCCTCAGAAGGACGATAGTGACGTCGCTTACGACCCTTCTGGCAACTCTCGCGCTTCTTCTTCTGGGCGGAGAGGTCATACACGATTTCGCGCTCTCGCTTTTTGCAGGCATACTCGTCGGCACGTACTCCTCGATATTCATAGCAAGCCCGGTACTCCTTTTCTGGAAGGAAAAAGGGAGGGCCTCTGTAGCTGTCGCAAAGGCCTGAGCCGTTGCCTGACTTAAAGATTGTTCACTAAAGATTGATTTCAGATGGGCCATCTGCCGGTCAAGGCATTTGGCCCATCCGGCATTTCAGGGGCAGCCTCAGGCCGCCTCTCATGAATATCGGCAGGTTAGCGGGGTTTTTTTAAGGGAATATGCGGAGATACCCTGAAAAACCGGTTGAATTATTTTGACATTTGTGATATTAAAGGCAGACAGGACAATAGGGTGTGGCCGTAGGGGTGCCGGTTCGGCATCTTCAATATTATTGCGCATTTGATGACCTTTGGCTCATGGCGGGCCAATAATGAAGTGGCGAGGGATGCCGCAGTACCGTTTGGATATGGTATTGAGGGCATTTTTTTGTTTTTAAGGCCTGTTAACCTCTCTCAGAGTGAAGGCGCATGGATAGTTTCATAAAAACCGTCACAGCGCAGGCAGAGTCTCCGGAACTCGCTCTCTGGAGCGAATTCCAGGACGAGCTTTCAAAGCTCCTCGACATACCGATATCCTTATATGATATAAACGGTGGTCTCCTTGTCGCGTCCAGGGCACAGGCATGTCTATGCGACACTGTCAAAGGCAGGAGTGAAGGCAGAGACCTGTGCAACCAGGCCATAAGCAAGGTCATAGCGCAGGTCGTTGAGAAGGGCAAGATCTACATCCACAAGTGCCATACGAATCAGTATATATTCGCCGTCCCGGCGCTCTTGGGCGACAAAAGGTCGTTTGTCATAGTAGGCGGGCAGGTATATCTTTCCGGCAGCGAGGAGAAGGACTTTTCTGAAGGCACGTCCGCTCTCGGCCTCGCCCCTGATGAGATACAGAGGCTTAAATCAGAGATCAAGACGATACCGGCAAAGTCGATCTTCACGATCCCTAATATCATAAGCAACATGGCACTACCGTTCTTGAAGTGCTTGAGCCCGGAGACCACGCAGGCTGCCTCGCAGGCTATAGTATCGGCGGGCGCTTCGCAGGTGCAGTCGGCGATCGCCGGAGAAAGCCTCAGGAACTTTCGCGCCCTTGAAGGGGTATATCTCTCTTTGGCGCCCCTCCTTGACAGGGAGGAGCTATACGAGATGATCCTTGCAAAGTCCTCGGAGCTTGTCGATGCGGAGCGCGGCTCTTTGATGATACTCGATAACAAGAGCAACTTCCTTTCCGTAAAGGCGGCCAAGGGACTTGACAAGAACATAATCGACTCGCTCAGGGTCAGGGTCGGAGAGGGCATATCAGGCTCCATCGCCCTGAAGGGCATCCCGGTGATGGTCAGGGACATCGAGAACGAGGTCCCGCCCCTGAAGAACAGGCCTATATATAAGACCAAATCCTTTATATCCATCCCGCTGAAGCTCGATAACCGCGTGATAGGCGTCATAAACGTCTCTGACAAGTTAACCGGCGAGGTCTTTTCCGAACAAGACCTCCATCTCCTTCAGTCCTTTGCGAACTACGCCTCCATAGCCCTTGAAAGGGGCGCCTATTATTCGATGAGCGAAGAGCTCAAGATGCTTTCGATGACCGATCCGCTGACAGGCCTTTTCAACAGGCGGTACTTTCATGAGAGGCTCTTTGAGGAGATGGAGAGGGTAAAGAGGCACGGAGAGTCCTTCACGGTCTTTATGATGGATATAGACAACTTCAAGCTGACTAACGACAGGTACGGGCACATGGCCGGCGATGAGATATTAAAGTGCGTGGCGCGTACCATAAGGGACGCTGTCAGGTCGATGGACGTCGTGGCAAGGTACGGCGGAGAGGAGTTCGCCGTGATCCTTCCGCATACCGGCAAGAAGGGCGCGTTTGTCATCGCCGAGAGGATAAGAAGGAACGTAGGCGAGGCGCGCGTCGGCGTGGGCGACGGTTTCGAGTGCATCACCATAAGTCTCGGCGTGGCAGAGTACCCTAACGACGCCGCGAATATAGACGACCTGATAGACAAGGCTGATAAGGCCATGTACTTGGCGAAGAAGATGGGCAAGAACAGGGTGGTGGTTCATGAGCAATAAGCCGATCTTCGGCGTATGCCCGGATGCCGAGTTTTTCGGCAGGGGCCATGAGATAGAATATATAACCGACAGGCTCGGCGCTGCGGCCAGGCCTGCCGGAGGCGTTGTGCTTACAGGCGGCAGGTGGACAGGCAAGACCGAGGTCTTGAGAAGGGTGCACAGAAACCTTTTCTGGGAGCAGTCGTCCGTCTGGCCCGTATATTATCAGTTCAAGGGCTACGGCTCTGCCGAGGGCTTTGCCGAGGACTATCTGAAAGAGGTCTTGAAGCAGTATATCGCCTTTAAAAGAAGGGATACTGCCGCGGCATCCTCGGAAGTCTCGCTTGACAAGCTCGAAAGGGTGCTTATCGATGACGGGGACGACGGCGCGGCCGACCTTGTGATGCTTTTCAGGGAGGCGAAGCGGGCCTCGGACCCGGTGGCGGCTCTCAGAGGCGCGATAGCCGCGCCAAGACTCCTGTCCGAGATGACAGGTTCTCTGGCTTGTCTTGTGCTAGACGACCTCGACAAAGTCTCTGCCGCCAACATCCAGAAGGATGGAGGCCAGGTCCTGGTCGAGCTTCTTGACGCGCTCGGCTCAGGCGCAAACCCGTTTGTCGTTGGAGCAGGGTCCAGAAGGCCGCTTGAGGGCGGCTCCCTAAACGGCTCCATAGACGCTCTGGAGCTTTCCGGGCTTGACGATGATCTCTCGGTTTCAATGATGACGGACCTCGGCAGGAGCCACAACCTGGCTTTTGATACAGAGGTCCTTTCCATGGCGGCGCGCAGGCTCGGCGGAAATCCGATGTATATGAAGAACTTCATCTGGGCGGCCTGCAGGGCCCAGAAGGAGCTTAACGGTCTTAAGGACTTTGTAGAGCTATACACGGAAGAGATAACTGAAGGCAACATAGGCTTCATATTAAGGACGTCCATAAGGCTCAAAGGGCTCAATGATCTGCGCATATTAAAGGCCTGCCTCTCGGCCAGGCCGGACGGGGCGACCTCTGAGGAAGAGCTCGCAGAAAGGCTGAGGCTGAGCCGCGAAGAGGTCTCAAGGGGCATGGAAGAGCTGGGTTCCCTAGGCCTGATCGAGTCGGATCTCGGGTCTGTCAGGTGGACCGGCGATGTCGTTATAAAGGATTTTCTCGGATACATGCATGAGATGAGGGTCAAAGGCAGGAGTTCCGCAGAGGTGCGCTCTTCCATGGTCCTTGAGTCGCTCAAGCAGGGTTTCGCCAGGTCAGGCGTCAACAGCGCCGGAAGGCTCAGGGTAGAAGTTGCCGACCTTGCAAGGTCTTTTAATGGACAGAAGGTCTTGAAGGTCCTGTTGAGGAACCAGGCGTTTTCCGCACGGTTTAAAAACGGCGCTCTCTCGCCTGTTGGTTCAAATCAGGAAGACGAGTTGACGCTCCCGCAGATCGTGGGGTGTTTTGATTCTGCCAGTATGGAGAAAAACGAGACAGGCCCGGTCATACTCATAGCCAACGGGTTCCAGAACATGAGGTACGACGCGGGCAATGAGATAGTCTGGTTCGCCGGGATAAAGGACGGTTTTACACCGGTCAATCTCGGCGACGTTGAGAGCTTTCTCAGGCGGACCGCGCTTTTGAAGCAGAACTACAGGAACTCGCGTCAGGCCAGGTGGATGATCGGCAGGGAGGGTTTCACCGCGGAGGCCCTAAAGAGGCTTGAATCCGAGTCGGTCTACACCTCTGACTCTGTTCAGTTCGGGCTCTTGAAGCAGGGGCTCGAAGACCGCAACCCGGCCGGTGTCGCGGCCAAGGGGCCGGCCGGCGTGCCTAACAAGGAATTTGAGGTAGTGCTTCCGGCTTCTAGTAAGGCGGAGCTTGTGGCCGCAAAGGCCGTTGAGGAGATAGGCGTTGAGATGGGCTTTGACGAGAAGGCCATCGGGCAGATCAAGGCCTCTCTTGTAGAGGCCTGCATAAACGCATTTGAGCACAGCGGCGGCAAGGCCACAAGGGTATTCCTCAGATTTGTCTCCTACGCTGACAGGCTTGTCGTCGACGTGCGCAACAGCGGCGTGGACTTTGACGGGAATATCTCATCAAGGCCGCGGGAGGGCGCTGATGCCCTACCGCGTAAGCGCGGCTGGGGCATGGAGCTGATGAAGGGGCTGATGGACGAGGTGAGGCTCGAGCGCGTCAGGGGAGGGGCTAGGATAGTGCTCGTAAAATACCTTCTGAACAAAGGAGACCGTAGGGATGAAGAGGCATAAGAACTGCAGGGAGGCAGGCGACAGCGTCATCCTCTATCCCGACAATTATATAAACGACATAGAAGGCGAGAAGCTCGAAGATATGTGCGACGCCTTCATAGCCAGGGGCTTTAAAAAGATCATCATAGATTTTGCGAATACAGACCTCATAAACTCGATAGGCGTCTCGATCTTGATAGGTATCATAGAGAAGGTAAGGGACAAGAAGGGCGTCGTCGCGTTTTCAAGCCTGAACGCGGTCAATCGCGATATCTTTAACATAGTGGGGCTTACAAGGCACATCAGCGTGTATGAAGACGACGAGCAGGCGGTAGCGGCCCAGTCTGAACGCGTCCTGATGTGATCGACGCCTGCCTTGATGATGAAAACGGCCTTGCAAACAGGAGACATCTGAAATGGATCTGAGCCTCGAAAAGCTCCTCTTCAATCTCAATACGCTTGCTGAACTCGGTGAAGAGATAACATCACCAAAAGACTTTACCAGGGTTGTGAAGTCCGCCCTTTTCATGGTGATGGGCTCTTTTTTCGTCTCAAAAGGGGCGATATTCCAGTTCGACCCTGACAGGAAGATATTCCATCCGATAGCATCCAAGGGCATCGGAGACGCCAAGGGCCTTAGCTTCTCGGTTGACGATCTGGCCTTGAGGGAGTTTGTCAAGCACGGCAAGCCGGTAAGTGTCGCTAGCCGTGATTATCCGGCAAATCTGCTCGGGCCGGCGCGCGTGGGCCTTGAAAAGATAGGGGCGAGCCTTATAGCGTGGCTTGTAGTGAAGGACGAGATACTCGGCATGATAGCCATAAACGAGAAGTATTCGGGCGAGGCGTTTACGGTCTACGACCATCAGCTCCTCTCGGTCATGGCCCAGCACATAGCATTCAGCCTTCACAGCCACACGCTCCTGATGAAGCTCATGAACAAGTACAACGAGAACCAGGCGCTTTACAACAACCTGAGGCGCATATACTACGATACGATACATGCCTTTGCCGCCTCCATAGACGCAAAGGACGCGTACACCAGGGGCCACTCGCACAGGGTCTCGGCCTACAGCGCTGTCCTTGCCAGGGAGATGGGCTGGGAGGGCGACGACATCGAAGGGATAAGGATCGCCGGCCTTTTGCACGATATAGGCAAGATCGCCATAGACAAGTCGATAATAAACAAGGCGAGCCCGCTGACCAGCAACGAGTGCAGGGAGCTCAATTCGCACCCTGTCGTGGGCTATGAGATACTCTCAAAGATAAAGTTCCCGTGGAAGGGCGTTCCGATGATGACCAGGAACCATCACGAGAAGGTCGACGGCACCGGATACCCTGACAGGCTGAAGAAGGCGGATATCCCCATCGGCGCGAGGATCATGGCGCTCGTCGACGCGTTCGACGCTATGACGACGGACAGGCCTTACAGGCCGAGGCTCAGCTTCAAGGAGGCGATGGAGGAGATCAGGGACAACTTCGGCAAGCAGTTCGACCCTGACGTCGTCAGGCCGTTTTTGAGCGTGATAAAAAAAGAGGTGCTCGGCGAGGTCGAATCTCCTTCGATAACACCGCTTCTGCAGGAGCATCTCGATTGCGCGACAGTGGAAAGACTGCTCGGCAGCTTCCCTTCGGCATCGATGCAGGCGTAACGTGGCCAATTGGGCATGGGCCATTTGGGCTTGACCCGGGTGCGCTTTGTCTGTAGAATATTCACAGTATTATCCCGACGGAAACCCGAATCGTTGTGCGCCGCCAGGACGCGGCACAAGCGCACCGCGATAAGGGTTTTTATGTTTGGCCTCTGATGCTTCCATATCTTCTTACGGGGTGGCGCTATAACCTCCATCTATAGTACAAGGGAATGATGAAACGCTGGAAGCTTAAACCTCAGGATAGGGACCTCCAGGAGATCCTCTGTAAAGAGCTCGATATCTTGCCCGTTACGGCGCAGCTGCTTGTTAATAGAGGCCTTGTCGAGCGAGACAAGGCCTCTTCGTTTTTAAGGCCAGATCTTAGTCTGCTGCACGACCCTTTTTCAATGAAGGAGATGGACAGGGCCGTCGAGAGGGTCCTAAAGGCCATATGCGCTGGTGAAAAGATAGCGATCTGGGGCGACTATGATGTCGATGGCACTACCGCTACCGCGCTTCTCCATACCTTTTTCAAGGAGATAGGGGTTGATGCGGTCTGCTATATACCGGACAGGCGCAAGGAAGGGTACGGGCTTAACATCGAGGCGATAAAGGGACTTGGCGCCTCAGGCGTGACCCTTGTCGTAACGGTCGATTGCGGGAGTTCTGATTCCGAGCAGATTGCCTTTGCCGCCTCTATCGGAATGGAGTTCATAGTAACCGATCATCATGAGATGAAGGCGGGCAGGCCCTCTGCGTACGCTCTTCTCAACCCGAAGCAGGAAGGGTGCGGCTATCCGTTCAAAGGGCTTGCCGGGGTCGGCGTAGCCTTTTGTTTCGCAAGGGGCATGAGGACCCGTATGAGGGACGCCGGGATGCTGAAGGACAACGGCCCCAACCTCAAGAGGCATCTCGATCTTGTAGCAATCGGCACTGTGGCGGATATGGTGCCTCTGGTCGATGAGAACAGGGTCATTGTGAGCTACGGTCTCAAGGAGCTTGACAAGACCGTGAAGCCCGGACTAAGAGCGCTCATGGAGGTCTGCGGGATCAGGCAGGGAAAGGTCGATTCCAGCTCTGTCGCCTTTCAGCTCGCCCCGAGGATAAACGCGGCCGGAAGGCTCGCGCACGCCTCAGCCGCTTTGAAACTGATGGTCACGGATGATGAGAGCGAGGCAAGAAGGCTTGCCAGGGACCTCGATTCGGAGAATATAGCGAGGCAGACGCTGGAGGCCCAGACGCTTGAAAAGGCGCTTGCCATGCTCGAAGGCGTCAGCCTTGACAGGGGTATAGTCCTTTTTTCAGAGGAGTGGCATCCGGGCGTGATCGGCATAGTCGCATCAAGGCTCGTGGAGAGGTTCGCAAGACCTGTCGTGATGATAGCGATAGACGGGGGTGTCGGGAAGGGCTCGGCCAGAGGCATAAGGTCGTTTGATATCCTCTCCGGGCTTATCCGGTGTTCAGGCCTTCTTGAGAGGTTCGGCGGGCACAAGGCGGCGGCAGGGCTTACGGTAAGGAAGGATAATCTGGCCGCATTCAAGGATGAGTTTATCAGATATATAAACGGCGTGCTTACGGATGAGGACCTCGCGCATGAGATAGACCTTGACGCGGAGGTCTCCCTGACCGATGTGGACGCGAGGCTGATCTCCGAGATAGAGGGACTTGCGCCGTTCGGGGTCTCGAACAGGGAGCCTCTTTTATGCCTTACCGGCGCGCATATAGGCTCAACCGAGATAGTCGGAGCGAAGCACCTCAAGTTCACTGTTAAGCAGGACGGCCTGACACGTTCGGCCATAGGCTTCGGCCTCGCCGGTATGCACCCGATGAACGGGGCAGGGTTCTCGATCGCTTTTTCCCCGTATATGGACGAGTGGCAGGGCTCAAGGTTCTTGAAACTCAGGATAAAGGATGTAAGGCCGGGTGCGTAAAAATCTTGACATGGGGCGCAAAAGAAAATATAGTTGAAAGTTGCGTATTTAGGTAGGGTGTATGATGGGCTATTTTAAAAACAGGATCACGATCAGAAGGGCGGCCGCCACCCTGGCGCTCGCTTTTTTCTTCGAGGCCGCGGTCTTCACCTCCGGCCATTGGGGTTTTATCGGGGCGTTGACAGGCAACGATGAGAGGGGGTCGTTTGCCCTCATACAAGACGTCCTCAGGGAAGAAAGGACCGGCCTCGGCGTGCGCCAGGAGTTCAGCGTGGCCCAGGCGATACACGGCGAGTCGATAGCGCACCGCATAGACCCGCTCTTTATACTGGCGCTCATAGAGACCGAGTCGACGTACTATAACTTCTCGAGATCGGTAAACGGCGCCCTCGGGCTGATGCAGATACTCCCGTCGACAGGCAGGGTGCTTGCCTCGGACCTGAAGCTCAGGTGGGATGGTGAACAGACGCTTCTCGACCCTAACGTGAACGTCAAGATCGGGGTTCATTATTTTTCAACTCTAAGAGAGCTTTATAACGATGACATGGAAAGCTCTCTTGCGGCATATAACGTTGGCCCTACCGAGGTCTCTCAGAGGCTTAGAAGGGGCCACGGCGGCGGGGCCGGGGACTTCGTAAAGAAGGTCCTCGATAACTACAGAGAAATAAAAGAAAGGGCGGAATACTACTGACATGGAAGGCATAGACAGGAAGGGCAGGAAGAAGTTTCTCAAAAAACCGGTGAAGCCGGTCGAGATCAAGACGAATACAAGCGTTGACGATCTTGTGCGAAGGATGGGGGATACAGCGTTCCAGGGCAGGAACCTCTCTACTGCGGTAGACGTCTGGGAGGACATGCTCACCTCCAATACGACTATTTTCTTCGGTCTCGCAGGGGCCATGGTCCCTGCCGGCATGAGGGAGCTGGTCGTATTCCTCCTCAAGAACAGATACATAGACTGCCTCGTTTCTACAGGGGCGAACCTGTTCCATGATCTGCATGAGACACTCGGGTGCTATCACTGGCAGGGGACGCATCAGATAAGCGATGTGGACCTGAAGGACGTAGGCATAGATCGCATATACGACGTCTTCGCAGTCGAAGAGGAGTTTAACGTAGCTGACAAGTACATATACAACTTCGCCGAGGGGCTTGAAGCCCGTCCGTACACTACAAGGGAGTTTCTCCACCTTCTCGGAAGGGACCTTACGAAGAAAGGTTCGGCTGAAGGCATCCTTACGGCCGCTGCCAAGGCAGGCGTGCCGGTCTACTGTCCGGCTGTCGCTGACTCATCCATAGGTATCTCTCTTGCCCTCAAGGACGGGCCTGATCATCTCATATTCGATATGATAGGAGACGTCAAGGAGACGGCTGAGATAGCCGCCAGGGCAAAGGCAACAGGCGTCATATACGTCGGCGGCGGAACACCCAAGAACTTCATTCAGCAGACGGAAGTGACCGCGACCCTTCAGTGCAAGGACGTAGAGGGGCACAAGTACGCGATACAGATAACAGCGGACGCGCCGCACTGGGGAGGCCTCAGCGGCTGTACCTTCGAAGAGGCGCAGTCATGGGGCAAGATATCCAAAAAATCAAGCCACGCTACCGTCAATTCGGACGCCACCATAGCGCTCCCGATAATAGTCACAGCCCTTGCCCAGAGGATGAAGGGCAAGAAGAGGACAGCGCCGAAGATGGATATCGGCGGGTCAAACAAGATCAACAAGAGGATCTGGGAGTGCCCAGGTTTCAATAAGTAAAAAAACTGGACAAAGGAGTCTATCGGCTAAGTGGAAGGCACTTTTAACTTCGGCGGACTTACAAAAGAGATGGTGGGCGAAGGTGACGCGCGGTACTCGGTGCTGCCGGTGCCGTACGACCTTACGGCCTCGTATATAAGCGGCATGCGTAACGGCCCAAGGGCCATGATAGAGGCCTCGACGCACATGGAGCTCTATGATGAGGAACTCGGGTGCGAGCCTTACACCGCAGGCATAGAGACAAGGCCTCCGATAGAGGCAACGGCACTCGGCCCGGAAGAGATGATAAAAAGGGTGAGGATCGCCACGGCCGAGATAATCGCCGAAGGCAAGATCCCTGTCATGCTCGGCGGAGAGCACTCCGTGACGCTCGGCCTGGTGCAATCGCTCCTTGAAAAATACCCGAATATGTCGGTCCTTCAGCTCGACGCGCACGCTGATATGAGGGATGATTATCAGGACACGCCGTTTAACCACGCGTGCGTTGCCAGGAGGATATCCGAGATCTGCCCGATAGTGCAGGTCGGGATACGGAGTCTCTCGATAGAAGAGGCCGATTTTATGAAGGCTGAAAAAAAGGCCGGCAAAAAGGCGTCTACGAAGATAAGGACGCATTACGCGACTGAAGTCATCGGCAGAAAGAACTGGGACTCTATCGTCAAGGACCTTACCAGCGAGATATGCATAACCGTCGACCTTGACGTGTTCGACCCTTCTATAATGCCTGCGACAGGCACTCCGGAGCCTGGCGGGCTCAACTGGTATGACGCCCTCGGGGTCCTGAAGGCGGCGATATCCAAAAAGACCGTAGTCGGCTTCGACGTTGTGGAGCTTTGCCCGATCCCGGGCAATATCGCTTCGGATTTTCTCGCATCCAAGCTTGTCTACAAGATGATGGGATATATCAATGAGTATAACAGGCGGGCGGGCAAGGGTGCCGGCAGGCCTGTCAGGAAAGGCGCAACAACAAAAAAAACAACCGGGGGTAAATAAAATGTTCGTTCCCAAAAGAGTCTTCTTCACAAAAGGCGTAGGCACTCATAAAGAGGAACTGACCTCCTTTGAGCTGGCTTTGCGCGACGCCGGGATAGAGAAGTTCAATCTCGTGCAGGTCTCCAGCATATTCCCCCCGGCCGCTAAGGTCGTGCCAAAGACGGTCGGGCTCAAGAAGCTCAACCCGGGGCAGGTTGTATTCTGCGTCATGAGCAAGCTTTCGTCCAACGAGCCGAGAAGGCTTATGGCCGCTTCCGTCGGGTGCGCGATACCGACTGACAGGAAGCTTTACGGATACCTGAGCGAGCATCACAAGTACGGCGAGAACGACAAGACCGCCGGCGACTACGCTGAGGACCTTGCGGCCGCTATGCTCGCCTCGACTCTCGGCATAGAGCTTGATGAGAGCCTGGGATGGGACGAGAAGAAGGAGATCTACAGGATAAGCGACAAGATAGTAAAGACCACGAACATCACTCAGTCCGCCATAGTCAAGGGCGACGGGAAGTTTACGACTGTTGTCGCCTGCGCGGTGCTGGTTCCCTGACAAAGGGTCTGTGCCGGTATTTTAGCAGGCTGCAGACACAGGGCGTCGCCAACTCAAACGGGGCAGTGAAGCGTTCATATGAAGGTCGCGCTTACATATAATCTCAAGAAAGAGCTTGTTACGGATGCCGGGCTGCCGCAGGACTTCTACGCCGAGTGCGATGATCTCGACACGGTAGAGGCCGTGAGGGACGCCATCGCCGAGCGCCACCCGGACGTATCGTTGATAGAGGCCGACGAGGACGCGTATGAGAAGCTGCGCTCGCTTAGGCCAGACATGGTCTTTAACATGGCGGAAGGCATTTGGGGCGAATCGAGAGAGTCCCAGCTGCCTTCCATCATGGAGATGCTCAGGATCCCGTACACAGGCTCATCGCCGCTCACTCTTTCGCTCTGCCTCCATAAGGCCCGCGCCAAGGAGATACTCGCCCATTATTCCATACCGACCGCGAGGTTCGTGGTCGCAAGGTCGGAAAAACTCGACATAGAACGGTTCCTCGAATTTCCCATGATCGTCAAGCCGCTCTTCGAGGGCTCCAGCAAGGGCATAAAAAACGATTCGATCGTCAATACCCCGGCTGAGCTTAAAGAGAGGGTGCAAAGGGTGCTCATGGAGTACTCACAGCCTGCCCTTGTCGAGGAGTTCCTGACCGGAAGGGAGTTTACAGTGGCCCTTCTCGGAAACGGCGAGTCCATAAAGGCCCTGCCTATAGTAGAGATAAACTACTCGGCGCTACCTGATGGCATCAACCCGATATATTCATATGAAGCGAAGTGGGTCCTTGACACGCCTGAGAACCCGCTAGACATATTCACCTGCCCCGCCCCTTTGAACGACAGGCTCAAGACCGCGATAGAGACCGTGGCTATCGACGCGTTCAAGGCCCTTGACGTAAAGGACTGGTGCAGGACGGATGTGAGGCTTGACCGCTACGGCGTACCTAACATAATCGAACTCAACCCTTTGCCGGGCATACTCTTCGACCCGAAGTGCAATTCGTGCTTTCCCAAAGCGGCGCGCTCGGCCGGCATGAGCTTCACCGAGCTGGTAAACGCCGTCCTCAATAATGCCATGGCAAGGTACGGGATATGACCGGGAAGGTCACAATAATATTCAATGACGACGGGTGCGACAGCTATACGCTGGGCGGCACGGAGATAGCCCTTGATAACAGCGTCAAGGGAACTGTCTCTGACGTGGAAGCGGCGCTCGTAGAAGAGGGGTACAAAGTCTCCGCCCTGCCTCTGGCGCCGGGCAAGGACGACAGCCTCGGTTCGTTCGTGGCCGGGCTCAAGGCGTCCGCCGGTTCGATGGTCTTTAACCTTTGCGAGGGGGCTTTTGGAAAGAGCTCCCTTGAGATGCACATAGCGGCGCTCCTCGAGCTATACGGAGTGAGGTTTACAGGGAGCGGTCCTCTGGCGTTGGGGCTCTCCCTTGACAAGGGGCTTACCAAGGACATACTCTCCGGGAGCGGGATCACTACGCCACAGTACGCCGTTATGAACGAGATCCCCGCAAGTCTCAGGAAAAACCTGAAGTTCCCGCTCATAGTGAAACCCTTGAGAGAAGACGCCTCGATAGGCATAGACTCGGGCGCGGTCGTAAAGACCCTGAAGGAGCTTAAAAAGAGGGTCGAGTTCATACTTGATAAGTACCGCCAGCCTGCGATAGTCGAAGAGTATGTCGACGGCAGGGAGTTTAATATCGCTGTCATGGGCAACGGAAGTTCAGTAAGGGCGCTACCCCCTTCCGAGATAGAGTTCGTCGACTATCCCGAAGGCGTGCCGCGGATATGCTGTTACGAGGCTAAGTGGGTGGAACAGAGCCCGTTTTACAACAAGACCGTTCCGCGGTGTCCTGCGGATATCCCCGAAGGGCTCAGGGCCGAGCTGCAATCGGTCGCTGTGAGGGCTTATAACGCGATCGGGTGCAGAGACTACGCGAGGGTCGACGTAAGGGTCGGCCAGGACGGCAACATAAAGGTCCTGGAGGTAAACCCGAACCCTGACATATCGGCAGATGCCGGATTTGCCAGGGCAGGCAAGGCCTCGGGATTTGCCTATCCGAGGCTCATCTCCGAGATAGTCAAAACAGCCGCTGAGAGGTGCGCCCTTGAGGATAAGCGCGATAAGGAAGCCGCGCAGTGCTGACGGGATGCTGATAAGGAAGGTTCAGGGAGGGGACAGGCCCTATATCTCCGATATGATAGAAGCGGCAGGCAATCTGACCGGCGAGGAGAGGTTATGCGCTGTTGAGCTCCTCGATATCTACCTGAACGACCCCTTTCAAAAAGATTATTTTTTTCTGACCGCCTCTGATGGCAGAGGCCTGTTGGCTGGCTATATCTGCTACGGCCCGACGCCTCTCGCCGAGGGCGTCTACGACATGTACTGGATAGTCGTCAATGCCGGTCACAGGCGCGAAGGGGTCGGCGTGAGGCTCCTTGCCGGCGCCGAGGAGATATTGAGGAAAGAAGGCGCGAGGATGCTGGTGGCAGAGACCTCGGGGCTGGTAAGCTACGAGCCTGCCCGCAGGTTCTATCTGAAAAACGGCTTTACCCAAGACGCAAGGATCAAGGACTTTTACAAGCCTGGAGATGACAAGTTCATATACGTAAAGAGGTTTTAATTCAGCCGGGGGCTTGGATAATTTGGAACTCGATAGCATAAAAAAGATCTACGCGGGCTATTCAAACGTATACGACATATTATTCAAGAGGATCTTCTACCCCAGGATACTCCATGCCATAACCTACATGGATATAAAGCCGGGGGAGAGGATACTTGACGTAGGCGTGGGCACGGGGCTCTCGCTTTCCGTATTCCCGAAGCACTGCAAGGTGGTGGGCATAGACCTTTCAAGGGAGATGCTCATGAAGGCGAAGCGCAAGGTAGAGGAGAACGGTTTAAATCATATACGGATAATCAACATGGACGCCATGAACATCGGCTTCAGGGACGACTCGTTCGACAAGGTCTTCATCTCTCATGTCGTGAGCGTCGTGCCGGACCCGTATCAGGTGATGAAAGAGGTTAGAAGGGTCTGCAAGAGGGGCGGGCAGGTCGTGATCGTCAACCACTTCAAGAGCAGGAACAAGGTCATCGAGCTGGTCGAGAAGATGATAAATCCAGTGTGTAAGAAGATAGGCTGGAGGTCTGATCTCTGCCTCTCGGAGTTCGTGAGGCACTCGGGTCTCAACATAAAGAGAAAGTACATGCTTAAGAAGCTGGACTTCTGGCATATAGTATTTGCCATCAACGAGAAGTAGCTCTTTCGCGGAAGACCGGCATGGCTGTCTGGCAGGCCTCGCTGGAAGCGTAAGAATAGAGGCAGTACCAAGGCCGCCAGCATACGGTAGAGCTTGACAGACGAAATTAACATCCCGCCCGGACACTTCATACTGCCGATGACACCGGATGATCTTGAAGAGGTCTTGAGGATCGAGGGGCTTTCCTTCAAGAACCCGTGGACAAAGGGCCAGTTTGAAAGCGAGTTCAGAAATCCCCTGAGCTTCCGCTATACGCTCAAGGTCACCCAGGGACAAGGGCAGGTCATCGCCGCCTATATAGTATTCTGGATAGTCCACGGAGAGGCGCATATCCTCGACATCTGCACGAATCCTGAGTTCAGGTCGATGGGGTTTGCCTCCGAACTGATGGCTGTCGCCCTCGAGGTGATGAAGAGGAACCAGGCGTACGAGGTCTTCCTTGAGGTGAGGCGCTCTAACGATGTTGCGCGCAGGCTCTACTCAAGGTTCGGCTTCAAGGCGATATTCGAGCGCAAAAATTATTATGGGGACGAGGACGCAATCGTCATGTCCCTCGATATATGATGAGATCTGATCATATCAGTGCCGCAACGGGAATATAAGGGGATGGAAGCTAGATCGCGCGAGATATTATATAACGAAGGGGTAGCCCCCGGTTACTTCAGGCTCGGCCTCAGGTGGAAGGGCGCGGGGATAAGGCCCGGCCACTTCGTGATGGTGAGGGTCTCGGACGGGCTTGATCCGCTCCTTAGAAGGCCGCTGGGCGTCTACAGGGTCGGCCATGGCACGGTCGAGCTCCTCTATGCCGTTGTCGGGAAGGGGACAGAGATACTATCGAAGAAGATGCCGGGCGAGTCGGTCGATCTCTTAGGCCCGCTCGGCAACGGATTTACACTTCCGGCAAAAGGGCACAGGGCTGTGCTTGTAGCAGGCGGCATGGGGATAGTGCCTTTGTACATGCTCGCGAAAAAGGTTAAAAAATCAGTTCTGCTCTTCGGCGCGAGATCTGCAAAAGAGGCCTCTGTTGCAGACGACTTCAAGGGACTCGGTATAAACATAAAAATAGCTACAAATGACGGGAGTGTCGGGAAAAAAGGGCTTGTTACCGACCTGCTTCAAGACGAGATACGTCCGGGTGATATCATCTATGCCTGCGGCCCTGTCGGCATGCTTAAAAAGATAGCAACAATCGCAGCACACGCGGGCGTAAGCTGTCAGGTCTCTCTGGAGAGGTCGATGGCCTGCGGCATAGGTGTATGTTTAGGGTGCGCTGTAAAGGCCTCAAGCCACAAGGAGGCCAGCAACAGGAACTACAGGATGGTCTGTTCCGAAGGCCCTGTCTTTGATAGCGAGGATATAGATTGGGAAAGGCTATAGTCGTGAAGAAAAAGGCAGGCACCGCCAAGGCCGGGATAAAGAAAGCCTCTGGCGCGCTATCTGTCGAGGTCGCAGGCATCAAGTTCAAGAACCCTGTACTAACCGCTTCAGGGACATTTGGCTACGGCATAGAGTTCGCCCCGTATACGGACCTTAACCTGCTTGGCGGCATCGTAGTCAAAGGTCTTTCACTCAGGCCGAGAGAGGGCAACCCCGGCCCGAGGATAGTAGAGACGCCGTGTGGGATGCTAAACGCGATAGGGCTTCAAAACGTCGGCGTAGACGCCTTCATTAAAGAGAAGCTTCCGCTCCTCAAAAAATATAAGACCCGCGTCATCGCCAATATCTTCGGCGAGACTATAGAAGATTATGCAGAAGTCGCCAGCAGGCTTGAGGACGCAGGCGGCGTAGACGCCATAGAGGTGAACATCTCCTGCCCCAACGTGAAAAAGGGCGGGATAGTCTTCGGCACAGACCCGAAAGAGGCGTTCAAGGTTATAAGCAAGGTAAGGTCGTCCACGGGCCTGCCTGTCATAACAAAGCTTTCGCCGAACGTCACTGATATAAAAGTGATGGTAAGAGCCGTTGAAGACGCGGGGACAGACGCAATATCCCTCATCAACACACTTACAGGGATGGTGGTCGACGTTGAAAAAAGAAGGCCGGTACTTGCGACCGCTACAGGCGGGCTGTCAGGGCCTGCCATAAGGCCTGTTGCCGTGAGGATGGTATGGCAGGCCGCGAGTGTCGCCAAGACCCCGATAATAGGGATGGGCGGCATAATGACAGCGAAAGACGCGCTTGAGTTCATCATAGCAGGGGCTAGCGCCGTTCAGGTCGGCACAGCTAACTTCGTAGACCCTGATGCAGCTGCAAAGATCGTCTCAGGCATAGAAGATTACGTGAAGAGGCATTCGACTACGGTCAGGGAGCTGATAGGGTCTCTGAAGATGTGATGGGCCTCATGCGGACGACGTGATGGGTTTGAGACAGTGATGGCAGGCCTCAATGCAAGCCTCTAAATATACGACCCAAGGCGTCCGGCAGTTACCGGTCGTCCTTCAATAAAACGGCAAGGGGCATAGTTCAAAATGCACAAGTATGACGTATGTATAATCGGCGGGCTTGGCCACGTAGGGCTCCCGCTCGGGATATCCCTCGCATCTTCAGGCAAGAAGGTCGTACTTTACGATATAGACCGCAAGGCTATAGAGACAGTGTCACAGGGAAAGATGCCGTTTATCGAGGCAGGGGCCGAGCCGCTTCTTAAAGAGAGCCTCGGAAAGACGCTTTTTATCTCATCTGAAAAGTCTGTTATCGCTGACAGCTATTTTGTAGTCGTTGTCATAGGTACTCCGGTAGATGAACACCTGAATCCCAAGTTCACCATATTCAAGTCCTTCTTCGACAGCATAATAGACCAGATAAGGGATGATCAGCATATAATACTGAGGTCTACCATATTCCCGGGTACGACCGTAAAGATCAGGGAGTACCTCGACTCAAAGGGGAGAAAGACGCGTCTTTCTTTCTGCCCTGAAAGGATAGCGCAGGGCAAGGCGATCGAGGAGCTTAGGCAGCTTCCGCAGATAATAGCCTCTTTCGACGACGGATCTTTCGAGGACGTAAAGGGGCTTTTTGAGACGCTCACCCCTGACATAGTGAGGCTCTCCCCGGTAGAAGCGGAGCTTGCAAAGCTCTTCACAAACGTCTGGCGTTATATCGAGTTCTCGATATCGAACCAGTTCTATCAGGTAGCGACTCAAAACGGCCTTGATTTTTACAAGATATACGACGCTATAACGCATAAATACCCGAGGACGCAGAACTTCCCGAAGGCCGGGCTTACCGCCGGGCCGTGCCTTTTCAAGGATACGATGCAGCTTGCGGCCTTTTCAAACAACAACTTCTTCCTCGGCCACGCCGCGATGCTGATAAACGAGGGGATGCCGAACTTCATCATACAGAGGCTCAAGGACAGGCACGGCCTTTCAGACAAGACTGTAGGCATTCTCGGAATGGCGTTTAAGGCTAACAACGACGACAGGAGGGAATCTCTCTCATACAAGATAAAGAAGATACTTGAGGTCGAGGCCAGAGACGTTCTGTGCTCGGACGTATACATAAAAGAAGACGGCTTTGTAGGGCCGGATGAGCTGATAAGGCGCTCGGATATAATCATCCTCGGGACCCCGCACTCGGAGTACAGGGGCCTTGAGATAAAGGGCAAGCTACTCGTCGATATCTGGGACTTTTACGGCAAAGGGGAGGCGTTCTGATGAAGATACTTGTAACCGGTGCCGCTGGGTTTATAGCGGGATATCTTATCGAGGAGCTGCTTGGCCACGGCCACTCGGTCGTAGGCATAGACAATTATTCCAAGTACGGCAGGGTCGAGAAGAGTTACGATACCCACCCGGCGTATACGTTCGTCGAAGGGGACGTCAAGGACACCGCTTTGATGAAGGAGATCATAGGGGATTGCGACCAGGCCGTAGCCGGGGCCGCGATGATAGGCGGGATATCGTACTTCCACGAGTTCGCCTACGATCTGCTCGCTGAGAACGAGCGCATAACAGCCTCTACCTTCGACGCCGCCATCTGGGCGTTCAAGAACAGGCGGCTTAAGAAGATAAACGTCATGTCGTCGTCGATGGTCTTCGAGAGCGCGGAGATATTCCCGACGCCTGAGGGCGAACAGCTCAAGTGCCCGCCGCCTCTGTCCACTTACGGTTTTCAAAAGCTCGCGTGCGAGTATTTCGCAAGGGGCGCTCATGAGCAGTACAAGCTCCCGTACACCATAATAAGGCCCTTCAACTGCGTAGGTACAGGTGAGAAGAGGGCCCTTTGCGATACTGAGATACTCTCAGGCAACGTCAAGCTCGCCATGAGCCACGTCGTCCCTGACCTCGTCCAGAAGATACTCAAGGGGCAGGACCCTTTGCACATACTCGGCGACGGTTCGCAGATAAGGCATTACACTTACGGCGGAGACCTTGCCGAGGGCATAAGGCTCTGCATAGAAAGCACAGCGTCCGTCAACGAGGACTTCAACCTCTCGACCCCTGTATCAACAACGGTCATAGAGCTTGCCGGGATCATCTGGAATAAGATAAACACGGACAGGCCCTTCAGGTACGTCTCTGACAAGCCCTTTACATACGATGTCCAGAAGAGGGTCCCTGAAGTCGGCAAAGCAAAGGCTATCCTCGGCTACGAGGCAAAGACTGGCTTAAGCGACGCCCTTGAAGAGATCATACCCTGGATAAAGAACCAGCTTGCCCTTGGCGGCATCTGACAGGCCTATAAATGTACGACAGGCTGAATATCATCATACCGGTCTACAACGAGGGCGCTAACATCGCCAGGACGATCGAGTCGATAGACCAAAAGATCAAGACGCCGAACGACATCTCCATCATCTACGACTTCGATGAGGACGACACCCTTCCTGTCGCCCGCGAGCTGATGAAGTCCCGCACGAACATCACCCTCGTCAAGAACAGGTTCAACAGGGGCGTCTTAAACGCCATAAAGACCGGGTTCGATCACGTGCCTTCAGGGGTAGTGCTCGTCGTCATGGCGGATCTCTCCGACGACCTTGCGGCAGTAGACCCGATGTTCGCGAAGATAAACGAGGGGTATGACATAGTCTGCGGCTCGAGATACATGAGGGGCGGCAGACAAATTGGCGGCCCCTGGCTCAAGAAGAGGCTTTCAAGGACGGCCGGGGTCTCGCTTTGCTACCTCGTATCGATACCTACGCATGACGTGACCAACAGCTTCAAGATGTATACGAAAAAAGTCCTTCGCGCGATAGTGATAGAAAGCAACGGCGGCTTCGAGCTAGGCATGGAGATAGTGATAAAGGCCTTTCTCATGGGGTTCAAGATAGGCGAGGTCCCTTCCGTATGGACAGACAGAACAGCCGGGGAGTCGAGGTTCATGCTGAAAAAATGGCTCCCCAAGTACATCCACTGGTACCTCTTTGCGATTAAAGGGACGCTTAGAAAGAGGCTTTCCGGCTCTCCATTGGCATAAGACGTTTATGGAAAGACGCACAGGATGGGCCAGTTTGCTTAAAAGAGATGCTGCCTTCATCGGCGCGATAGCCGCCCCTGCCGTATTCTTCTTCTGGGTCGTTGCATTAGTTGCCCTCAACATACCGATAGGCGACGACTTCGATACGATCCTCGGTTTCCTGAATAGATTCCTGTCCGCAGGCGGCTTGATAGACAAGGCAGGACTTCTCTTCGAGCAACACAACGAGCACAGGCTCGTATTCAGCAGGCTTGTCGCTCTTATCCAGTATTATCTCTTTGGCGAAGCAGATCTGAGAGGCCTTATCATCTTCGGTAACCTCTCTCTCGCAGGTCTATTCGTCACTCTCGCCCTCATCTACAGGCAACGGCTGGGCAGAGTATTATATCTCCTGCCTGCATCTCTGATCATATTCAACTTTGAGTATTACGAGACTGTCAACTGGGCGATGGCCTCTGTTTCGAACCTCTACGTCCTCTTCTTCGCCCTCCTTTCTTTGTATCTCCTTCTGGCGCGGTCGTCAGCGGCCTCTTTTGCAGGCGCCATCCTTTGCTACGCGGCGGCGGCGTTTACGCAGGGCGGCGGGCTTTTTGTCGGGCTTGCCGGGATAGTGATGCTCGCGATCGGCAGGCAGTTTAATAAGGCCGCTCTATGGAGTCTCGTTACCGTCGCGCTCTTTAGCATCTATTTTTACGGATACCATACGCCTGCCGGTCACCCGTCCGTCTTGTCTGTCATTAGCGCAGATCCGTCCCTGCCTATCAGATTCTTTTTTTCGTTCTTAGGCTCGCCTCTGCCCATGCCTGAGGTCTTCGGCATCTTCTCGTTCGGGTTTTTCATCTATCTTACTCTGAAGGGCTACTGCGCCGAGAACAGGGGTGTTTATACGTTCCTCTTATTCCTTTTCATAACGGCCGCAGTGACTGCTCTTACCCGTTCGGGCTTCGGCCTTGACCAGTCTCTGGCATCCCGCTACAAGGTTGTTGCGTCTCTTATATTCGCCATCCACTATCTCGTAGCTGTAGAGATAATGAAGGCAGGTTCAGCGAAGCGGATATTCGTTGCTCTCGCGATAGCCGGGTCGCTGGTATTTAATATCAATGCCTATCTCTCGAACAGGGCAGAGCTTGCCATGCAGAAAGAGGTACTTACCTACGGATACCTCCAGTGGCAGGAAAATGGCAGAGGACTCATATATCCGTTCGAGGATAAGGCAGGCGCGATACTCGCCCGCTCGGAAGAGTTGCGGACGTATGCGGCAACGCCGGATAAAGGCATCGTCTCTGCAAACAGGGTCGAGATGAAGCCTGGCGCAGAGGATGGCAGTATCCGATTTGAGATAGACAGTGCTTTTACAGGGGCCTCTGCTGTTTTTATCGACGGGTGGGCTTTTGCGCCGGACGTTATCCGGCCTGATTCGGCAAGAGGTCAAACGTATATAGTCCTTCGCTCAGGATCCAGAGAGTACGTCTTTGATGCTATCCCGAGGAAGAGGCCTGATATCGGAGACCACTTCATGGATAGAGACCTCGATTGGGCAGGGTTTATAAGCTATATACCTGTAAGCGGCTTAGGCAGTGGCGTCTACAGTCTCGGGCTTTATATCACGGACGGCGGCAAGGGTTCATTCGTCTTAACTGATGCAGAGATAACGCTCTGACGGTTACGTAGGAAAATCAGGGCCGGTGTGATATTATATACGGCTCGAAAGGTAGCGGGGCGGTCGCTGTTTGAATAGGCTACGCAAGGCGATATCCATTCCTGTTTCCCAGCCATTTGGGAAAGCCTTTTCAAAACCTTTTAAAATATTGAGATATGCATGGATACGGAGAAAGATAACTGATGAGAAGGTACGCGCTTTTGCTGATACTCGCCCTGGCGTTTCTGGTCAGGCTCTATAACGTCGATTCAACGACCATAGGCACGCACCAGTGGAGGCAATCGCAGACAGCGATGATAGCTGAGAACTTCCATGACAACGGATACAGGTTCCTCTATCCGCAGATAGACTGGGTGGGTGATACCGACGGCTACGCTGAGACTGATTTCCCCATCTATTCTTACTCGGTTGCGCTTGTATACGGGGTCTTCGGGGTCTCGAACTGGGCAGGCAGGCTCTTGTCAGCTCTATTTTCTGTAGCCTCTATCTGGTTTATATATCTCATCGCAAGAAAGAAGCTCGACGGGCGCACAGCGCTCTGGTCGGCGTTTTTTCTATCCGTCCTTCCTCTCTTCGCGTTCTACGGCAGGGCGGTTATGCCTGAGGCGCTGATGCTCATGGCCTCGGCCGCCGGCATCTGGTTTTTCTCGGAATGGGTCGACAGGGATTCGGCGTGGTCTTACTTCGCGTCCGCCTTTTTCATATCCCTTGCCTGTCTCTTGAAGCCGACTTCGCTTTACCTCGGGCTTCCTCTCCTGTATCTCGCGTGGGAGAGGCACGGCAGAGCACTGCTCGGCCAGTGGCGGCTTTGGGCCTACAGCGTTATAGTCGTCGCCTCGGTTCTTGCATGGTATCTGCACGCCCATACCATCTATGAGGAGACGGGCAACTCTATCGGCCTTTATGATAAGTTCATGAACGGGCAGCTGCTCGTCAGCTGGAAGTTCTGGAACAGGATCATCATCCAGCGGCTTCTTGAGAAGCACTTCGCCTGGACAGGCTTTGTCATCTTCGCTATAGGGCTTTTCATAAAGAGACGCTCCTCCGGCGAAAGGCTCTTTGACTTTTGGGTCGCCTCTGTCGTCATCTACATCCTCATAGCGGCAGGCGGCAACAACGCGCACGAGTACTACCAGCTCCCGCTGATACTGCCTGCGGCTGTCTTTATGGGCAAGGTCTACGGCCGCCACTACGGTACAGATATATTCGGCTCGAAGTCGAAGGTCTGGCTGACAGTGGGGCTTGCGGCCTTCATCGTATTCGCGGGTATCCGGTATTCCAAGTACATGAGGGATGAGAGGCCTGAGAACTCTCCTTCGTATCAGGCGGCTCAAAAGACTATAGAAAAGACACCGGCCGGCGCCCTTATCGTCGCTGTAGCCGACGGCGACCCGACCATACTCTATCTGACAGGGAGAAAGGGGTGGGTAGCCGGGACTAATGACGTCGAAGATGGTTTTATATCCGACAGGGCCGGTAAAGGGGCTAAGTATCTTGTCGGTGTAAAATGGAGATTTAACGACGATGCAGAAAAGAAGAAGCTTGAATGGCTCTTGACATCAGGCAGGTACAATATTGTTTATCAAGATGAGATGTGTTTCATAGCTGACATCTCTTAGCAGGTTGCCGAAAAAGCCCCGTCTGCTGTGTTGGCGCCGTCGCTCGTCCTTGCGGCGTAGGCAAAAATGACGCAAAATAAAAGGCCCGCGTACCGCCCTTAAAAAGGCGATGCGCGGGCCGTATCTTTTTCTTCTGAAATCGGGAGGTCTTATCCTAGATCCGGAATGCTTACCCTGTTTGCGATCAATATTGAAACGACAGCCTCTGAGATAGACATGAACGCCTGGGCGTGCGCTGAGCTTGGGTCTGCCTCGACTATGGGTATCCCAGCGTCTCCGCCTTCTCTTATCGCCATGTCGAGTGGGATCTTGCCGAGGAGAGGGACATGGTATCTGTCGCTTGTCTTTTGCCCTCCGCCGTGGCTGAATATCTCGGACTTCTCGTTGCAGTGCGGGCATACGAAGTAGCTCATGTTCTCTATGATGCCGAGGACAGGGACCTTTACCTCGCTGAACATCTTTATCGCCCTTCTGGCGTCTATAAGCGCTACGTCCTGAGGCGTTGTTACGACAACCGCCCCTGTGAGCGGTATCGTCTGCACTAGCGTCAGCTGGACGTCGCCTGTGCCAGGAGGCAGGTCAATCACAAGATAGTCGAGATCTTTCCATTCGACGCCGATGAGGAACTGCTTTATGAGCTGCATGACGAGCGGCCCCCTCCAGATGAGCGGGGTCTCTTCGTCGAGCATGAAGCCGACTGAAATGAGCTGAATACCGAACTTGTTAAGAGGTATGAGCTTTTCTTCCGGTGTCGCCTGTATCGGCTCGTGTATCCCCATCATCAGCGGAAGGCTCGGGCCGTATATGTCGGTATCAAGGAGGCCGACTTTGGCCCCTGACTTGGCGAGAGCGAGCGCCAGGTTCACCGCGACCGTTGATTTGCCTACCCCGCCCTTGCCGCTTGCTACGGCAATGGTCTGCTTCACGCCGGGTATCGGCGCTTTTGCCGGCATCGCCTTGGCCTTTGGCGCCTCTACTTCAGTCTCGACCGATACCTCGGAGACCCCGGGTATGGAGGCGACTGCGTTTATGGCGTTGGTCTCGGCCTCTTTTTTGTGTGAACAGGCAGTACCGGTAAATACGATCTTGAAGCTGACCCTTCCTCCGTCTATCTTTAAGTCCCTGATCATCCTGAGCGTTACGAGGTCTTTGCCCTGGTCAGGGTCGATGACCCCTCTGAGCGCGGCGAAAACCATCTCTTCGGTTATATTATGTGACAATGCAGACCTCCATATAATGCCCGAGCAGGCTCAGGCAACGGGTGATGCGTGTTGGCGGCTCTTACTTTGATGCGGCCTCTGAGAGCGCTTCAATAAGTTCATCTAGCGGCGCGCCGTCGCGAAGCGCGGCCTTTTCAATAGAGACCGCTCCGCCGCAGCACGAGTCTATCTTGAACCTGGTGAACACCCCGATGGTCTTGGGGTACATCCTGATGCAGTCGTTTACGACGATATCTTTATCTACCTTCATCAGCGCACCTTCCTCAACTATCCCTGTTTTTTTATGGCGGCGTTTAACGCCTCGAGTATCGCCGCCAGGTCCGAGTTATGCATCATCGCGCCGAAGGCTATGTCCTCGTTGTCTGACCCCGGGCAGGTGAAGCAACCTTTGCCGAAGTACTTCTTAAAGACTGCCTCTGACTCAGGATGCCTGCGTAGCACCTCACCTATGATCATGTCGTCTGTTATCACTTCTGCCATCGTCCGATCGGCCGCTATCGCGGCCTTACTTTGCCGAGGCCGGTTTCGCCGGGGCCGGGGCGGCTTTTATAGTGAGAAGCATATTGAGGACGAAAAAGACGATGGACACGGCCTCTACGACTGCGAAGAGGGTCAAAAACGCGGAAGAACCCGTCTCAGAGCTTCTTATGATCCATCCGAAGGCCATGCCTATCAGGCCGATGTTGGCTATCCAGAGCTGTGCAGTCGCGAGCCTGTCGCTCCAAAGCGGCTTGCCGCTGAACCTCGGCAGTATGTGGTAGCCTACGCCGAAGATCATCATGGACATCCAGCCGAGGAGGTTGAAGTGCGTGTGTATCGGCATCCACGGGTGCATCGGGCCGGTCACCGACATCATAATGCCGAGCAGTATCGCCAGCAGGAAGTATATCATCGCGCATCTTATGAACCATACGGTAATGCTGCTCATCAGGTAAGTCCTCCGGTCTTTGCTGTTTTACTGAAAGCCTCTTGGGTCTGGCGTATTATGCCGGCACGCATGAATCAACTGGGCAGACCTCGGCGCAGGCCCCGCACTCGGTGCAAAGCTTGGGGTCGATTGTGAAGGGCGTGCCTTCCGCAATAGCCCCTTCAGGACATTGTGGTATGCACGCGCCGCATGATACGCATTCATCGGTGATTGTAAAGGGCATCGGTTCTCATCTCCATTTGTTTTTTTGTGTGGAGTTTCGACAATACTGTAGCGTACGAGCAAGCGCTCGCTATGAATAAGGCGCTTACCGTCTTTGAGCCGGGGACGTGCCTGTCATCCTTCGGATGTCAGACTGAAAGGACCTGCTTTACCTCGGGGACGCGCTCCTTTATGGCCCTTTCTATGCCCATTGCGAGCGTTATCTGGGAGCTTGGGCACCCTGAACACGCGCCTTGGAGCTGTACTCTTACGATGCCAGCGGCCTCGTCTATGTCGACAAGCTCAACATCCCCGCCGTCGGCCTGAAGCGCCGGCCTTATCCCGTTAAGGGCCTCTTCGATCTCTTCCCTCATCATCTTTGCTACCTCCGTAATATATTGATAATCATTATATTATAGTATTAAATATAGGCTCAATTCAAGGATTAATAAATGACTTCCGTCATGTTATCCCGCCTTATTCCTGTTTATCAGTGCAACCGTCGTAGTCGTGTTATGCCGGGCGCCTCTTTTGCCTCTATCGGGACTGTGTTTCCGGGGCTTTTATAGGATGGCGTTGTCCATTGAGATTTTTGAGAGTCAGGCCTGCCTCTCAAGGGGTTGTTGTGTTATAATAGTGTGGACAGGGTCTATGCCGGTACGGGGGCGTGAATGGAGAGGTTGCGGGCCGGGTTGCATCCATCTGCCGGAGGTTCCATGATGGGGACGATAAAGATCTATCTGCCGCTTTTCAAGCTGAGGATCTCTTCGCTGATAACCTTCAGCGCCCTTGTCGGGCTTATCTCGATGCAGACCGGATCTTTCCGGGTTTACACAGCTTTCTTCCTTGCGGTAGCGACGATGCTTGCGGCTGCGGCGGCAAGCATCTTTAATCACTATTTTGACAGCGACATAGACTCTTTGATGGAAAGGACGAGTAGGAGGCCGCTTGCCATCGGCGGGATCATAAGCGGCAGTTGCGTCCTTGCCCTTGCGGCGTCGCTCTTCTCCTTGTCTGTCGCTATCTCTCTTGGCGCGCTAAACTATATGGTGGCGCTCCATCTCGGCCTCGGCGCCTTCGTCTACGCTATCGTCTACACGGCGTGGCTCAAAAGGCGGAGCCGGCTTAACATCATCGTTGGCGGGCTTGCCGGCAGTTTTGCCGTTATGGCCGGAGGGGCCTCGGCCTCTCCTGAGCTTTGCATGCCGCCGTTTCTCCTTGCCGTCGTAATGTTTTTCTGGACCCCGTCTCACTTCTGGTCTTTCGCGATATACAACAGGCAGGAGTATGAGAAGGCGGGCCTTCCAATGCTTCCGGTGGTGATAGGGGATCATAGAACTGCCGTTTATACGCTCATTAACACGGTCTTGCTCGTTGCCTCTTCGATATTGCCGTATGTCATGGGCTACAGCGGGCCTATATATCTTGCAACGGCTATTGTTGTCGGTCTGTATTTTATATTCTGGAACGTAAGGATGATAATAGACCCGTCAAGGGAGGTCGCCTGGAAGAACTTTAAGGTCTCCATGGTCTACCTCGGGCTTCTATTTGCCTCGGTGATAGTCGATATGATGCTGAAAGACGTTTTTTGAGGGTTCATGCGCAGATTAAAATTACGCATAGAAGATATTAAATAAAGTTTATTAAAATTCTTGACAAGGTTTCTGTTTGATTGTAATCTCAGATTCAAATTCTCATAATCCCAAGGAGGACTCTCATGCGTAAACTGATTCTTAGCTCTCTCGTAGCTGCTGGTCTTGCATTCTCCGGTACCGCAATCGCGGCTGACGGCGCGGCAATCTTCAAGTCAAAGTGCCAGGCCTGCCACGGCGCCGACGGCGCAGGTTCACCGATGGCCCCTGCTTTCAAGGCCAACGACTGGATAAAGACCCAGAAGGAAGATGTGATCGCAGCCACCATCAAGAACGGCCGTCCTGCAAAGGAGTCCAGGTTCGAGAAGGGCAAGTACACCATCGGAATGGCGAAGCAGGCTCTTTCTGACGACGATCTCAAGGCAATCGTAGCCCACCTCAAGGGTCTTGCCGGCAAGTAAGCTACACTTATTATCTTTGAAGTCCAAAGGCCCTGACGAAAGTCAGGGCCTTTTTTTATGAAACTACCTCCTCTCCGGTCTCTTTTATTATCGCTTGCTCTGTCGGGCGTACGCCCCTATCCGTCCAGCCCTTCGATTTTGTCGACTCGCTCTTGAACTGATAGCTCTCAGGGCCGCGCCGCCTTGCTTATGAAGATACTGTTTTGTTCGTCAAGTCCGAATTGACGCAAATTGAGCAACGTACAAGGGTGGGTTCAGCCCACCAGAATCACTCTGCCGTTTTTTTGCGCACCTGCGTGCGCTTTGGGTACGGGACGAATAGCCCTTGAAAAAAATAGCTGTCTTATTTCAGCTTTGCACTTCCGTGCTCCTTTTGGGTATGGCTCCCTTCGCTGTCGGGCCGTTTCGCGCTAGATTCAGATGCCTGCTCAGCGGCCCTCCTTTAGGCTCTTTCCGCCATGACCCGGGTTTGTTTCAAGGCAAGAGCAACTGCAATAGGCGGTAGGGCGCATGCTGGAAGTCCGGTCCGGCTGTGAAGGCGCCATTTGCAGTTACGGTTTTTCTACTTTTAAAGCATACCGCCAAAGGCAAAGACATTATTGACAACCCGCTGGAAATCGTCGATAATAATCGATGTTTTGCAGTGCGGCACGATACATTTCGACGCGCCATTCCTTTTAAAAAAAGTCTTCTAATAAGGGCCGCACCGATCTAATAACGGCATTACTATTCGTATAATAATATCAGCACGGCAAAATCGCGGAGGTTGGAGTCTTGAGAAATGTTTATGTAGGCATTGACATAGGTTCAGTCAGTGCGAATACCGTAGTTCTCGATGATCACAGAAATATACTTGAAGAGCACTATACAAGGACAAAGGGCGAGCCGCTCGAAACAGCCCAGTCTGTGCTCGCCGAGCTTATAAAGCATTACGGCATGGACAACATAAAGCTTGTAGCTGTGACAGGCTCCGGAGGCAAGCTGATAGCGCCTCTTATCGGGGCTGTGTTCACCAACGAGGTCATATCCCAGGCTAAGGCGACGGAGTTCTACCACCCTGAGGTCCGCACCATTATAGAGATGGGCGGGCAGGACGCAAAGCTCATATTCGCGGCCCCTGACGGCACGACAGGTAAACTGAGAATAGCTGACTTTCAGATGAACTCGGTCTGCGCCGCAGGCACTGGGTCTTTCCTCGATCAGCAGGCGTTCAGGCTCGGCCTCACCATAGAAGAGTTCGGCCAGCTCGCACTCAAATCGAAGAACCCGCCGAGGGTCGCGGGCCGCTGTTCGGTCTTTGCCAAGAGCGACATGATACATCTTCAGCAGATAGCGACGCCGGATTACGACATCGTCGCGGGCCTGTGCTACGCGGTCGCGAGGAATTTTAAAGCGACGATCGGAAAGGGCAAGGACTTCGTGACGCCGGTTGCCTTCCAGGGCGGGGTCGCCGCCAACCTAGGCGTCAGAAAGGCGTTTAAAGAGGTCCTCGAGGTCGAGGACAAAGACTATATCATCCCGGCGCATTATACCTCCATGGGCGCTCTCGGCGCTGTCTTTACCGCTCTTGACATGAAAAAAGGGGCAGGGCTATTCAAGGGGGTCGGAGGGCTCGAGGAGTATATCGCCTCAGGCAGGAAGAACGACCGCTCTCTTGAAAAGCTGGTAAGCCCGGAAGGCCACCCGTCTCAGAGAAGGAGCGCTGCCGGGTATCAGCTCAGCAAGGATGTGAAGACAGACGTCTATCTGGGCATAGATGTAGGCTCGACCTCGACAAACGTCATATTGATAGACAAGGACCTCAAACTCATAACCAAGAGGTACCTTGCTACCGCAGGGCGTCCTCTCGATGCGATAAGAAAGGGCCTTATAGAGGTTGCAGACGAGTGCGCCGAATACGTAAACGTCATAGGCGTAGGTACGACAGGCTCAGGCAGGTATCTCTCAGGCGATCTCGTAGGCGCGGACGTAGTCAGAAACGAGATAACGGCGCAGGCTATAGCCGCTGCCGCAATAGATCCTGAGGTCGATACCATCTTTGAGATAGGCGGACAGGATTCCAAGTACATAGCCTTGAAGGACGGAGTTGTCGTCGACTTTGAGATGAACAAGGTCTGCGCCGCCGGCACTGGTTCTTTCCTCGAAGAGCAGGCAGAGAGGCTCGGCATAAGCATAAAAGGCGAGTTCAGCAACCTCGCTCTCGGATGTTCCGCGCCTCCTCCGATGGGCGAGAGGTGTACGGTATTTATCGAATCAGACATGGTCCACTACCAGCAAAGGGGTGTTGAGAAGGACGGCCTTGTCGCAGGCCTCTCTTACTCGATAGTCCAGAACTACTTGAACAGGGTCGTAGGCGACAGGCGCATAGGCAACAAGATATTCTTCCAGGGCGGCACAGCCGCGAACCTCGGGGTCGTCGCCGCTTTCGAGAAGGTCACGGGAAAGAAGATCACCGTCCCTGAAAACCACGACGTCACCGGCGCCATAGGCGCGGCTATACTCGCCGCGAGGGAGATGGCCCCGGGCCAGAAGACGAAGTTCAAGGGGTTTGACCTTTCAAGGAAGAAGTACGAGCTTACGTCCTTTGAATGCAGGGATTGCTCCAACATCTGCGAGGTTAGAAAGGTCGTGATGGAGGGCGAGGCCCCCCTGTACTACGGTGGCAGATGCGAGAAGTACGACATAAAGAGGGATTCATCCAAAAACAACACCCTGCCTGACCTCTTCAAAGACAGGGAGAAGATGCTCTTTTCAACCTACACCGGCAAGCTCGCCGGGAAGGACGCCCCTGTCATCGGCATACCCCGGATGCTTACCATCTATGATATGTATCCGTTCTGGAAGGCGTTTTTCGACAACATCAACTACAGGGTGCAGCTCTCCTCGCCTACCAACAAGGAGATCATCAAACACGGCCTTGAAAAGGTCGTAACAGAGACGTGTTTCCCGATAAAGGTCGGCCACGGCCACATAAACGAGCTGATAGAAAAAGGGGTGAAGAAGATATTCCTCCCTTCGATCGTCAACATGAGGCCTGCAAAGCCGGGCCACCAGTTCACGCAGCTGTGCCCATACGTCCAGTCGATGCCATACATGTCAAAGTCGGCCTTTGATTTCAAGGCGGCCGGAGTAGAGCTTATCTCCCCTGCGCTACATTTCAATCAGAGAGAGGCAGGCATTAAAAAAGAGTTTCACCAGCTCGGGAAGATGCTCGGCAGGGACAAGGCGATGGTGGATAAGGCCTTGAAGGTCGCCTTCGAGGCGTGGGACGAGTTTAACAGGAAGCTCCTTGCCAGAGGCAAGGAGGTCGTAGACAGCTTAAAGCCCGAGGATACTGCGCTTGTCATAGTAGGCAGGGCGTACAACACGACTGACAGCGGCATTAATCTGGAGCTTCCGCAAAAACTCCGCGATCTCGGCACGATAGCCATCCCGTACGATATGCTTCCGGTCGATTCCGTTGTCGACGAGGCGCTATCAGAGGATATGTACTGGAGGAGCGGGCAGAAGATACTGGCAGTCACGAAGCTCCTTCGTGACGACCACAGGCTCTTTTCCGTATATATCACTAACTTCGGGTGCGGCCCGGATTCGCTCATAACGCATTTTTACAAGGACATGTCCTCTGGCAAGCCGTTCCTGCAGCTTGAGATAGATGAGCACTCCGCGGACGCGGGGGCCATCACAAGGTGCGAGGCGTTCCTCGATTCCATAAAGAACGTGAAGGGCAAGATCCGCATACAAAAGAGGGACAGCCAGGTACTCAACAGGACAAACATCAAGAAGAAGCTATACCTGCCGAACATGACGGATGGGGTCCACGCGATGGCTGCGGCGTTCCAGGCCTGCGGCATAGACGCCGAGGTCATGCCGATGCCTGATAACGAGTCTCTCAAGTGGGGCCGCCGTTATACGTCAGGGCGCGAGTGCTACCCGTGCATAACCACGACAGGCGACATGGTGAAGATCGTAAGGGAGAAGGAGTTCGACCCTGAAAGGACGGCGTTTTTCATGCCTTCAGGCGCCGGCCCGTGCAGGTTCGGTCAGTATAACCGCTACCAGAGGCTGGTCTTGGACGAGCTTGGTTTTAACGGCGTGCCTATCTACGCCCCGGACCAGGACGGCAACTTCTACAGGGAGCTTGGCGCTGTAGGGGGCAACTTCCCTAGGCTCGCGTGGTGGGGCATAGTCGCTGTAGACATACTTGAAAAGATTCTGAGGGAGACGCGTCCGTACGAGAAGAACAGAGGCGAGAGCGAAAAGATATACTGGGAGTCTGTGACCAGCGTATGCGCCGCGATCAAGGTCAAGAGGTTCCCTGACGCTGAGCTTAAGGCGGCCAAGGCCGCGTTCAAGGCGATACAGGTAACGTCTGACGTCGGGACCAGGCCGATAATAGGCGTCGTAGGCGAGATATACGTCAGGAGCAACCGCTTCAGCAACGAGAACCTGGTGCAGAAGATCGAAGACCTCGGCGCCGAGGTCTGGATGCCGGGCATATCAGAGTGGATATACTACACCAACTTCTGCGGAAAGAGGAAGACGTGGGAGAGGCGCCAGTGGGGCGATTTCTTCCGCACGTCGTTTAACGATTTTTTCCAGCACAAGGATGAAAAACGCATCGAGGACATATTGAACGGCGATCTGAGGAGCGGCCACGAGCCTACGGTCGAGGAACTTATAAAGAAGGCCGCCCCGTATATCCACCATTCGTTCGAGGGCGAGGCGGTCTTGAGCGTCGGAAAGACTCTTGACATGATACAGAAGGGCGCGCACGGCATAGTCAACGCCATGCCGTTCACCTGCATGCCGGGCACAATAGTCAACGCGGTTCTTAAAAGGCTCCGTGAGGATAACTCCAATATACCGTACCTCAACATGGTCTACGAAGGGGCTGAAGACTCCAACTCCATGACGCGCATGGAGGCCTTCGTCCATCAGGCGAGAGAATTCATGGAGAGGCGCGCAAAGACCCCTGACGCAAAGCGCTGAAGATGGAAGCGATAGTACTGACTCTCTTGGGCCTCCTTGTCCTTGGCGTCCTCTGGCTGATTTTCACGGTCATGAGGGCCAGGGACAGGGAGGCCTTTTTGCAATCACAGATGGAGACGATGCGCTTAGAGCTTGCCTCTGCCATGAGATCCAACCTCGACTCCGTCGTCTCTCAGCTTAATGTTGTCACCTCGCAGGTCAACGAGAGGCTCTCCGGGGTCACCGCCCAGCTCGGCTCCACAACGGGACAGATAAGCGACCGCATGGACAATGCAACGGCGGCAGTCGGAGAGGTGAGACAGAGGCTCGGCGAGCTTTCCAAGGCGACGGAGCGTATATTCGAGGTCGGTAAAGACATCTCAGGTCTTGAAGAGCTTCTCCGTTCGCCCAAACTCCGCGGAGGGCTCGGCGAGTTCCTTCTGGCGGATCTCCTCTCGCAGTGCCTTCCTGCCGAGCACTACGGCCTCCAGCATCAGTTCAGCAGCGGCACGAGGGTCGACGCGATTATAAGGCTCAAGGGCGGGATCGTCCCTATTGATTCCAAGTTCCCTCTTGAGAACTTCAGAAAGACCGTGACTGCAGGGTCTGATGCCGAGAAAAAGGGTGCGATGAAGAGGTTCTCGGTCGATTGCAGGCGGCACATAGACGCTATCGCAGGCTCATACATACGCCCTGAGGACGGGACGCTGAACTTCGCGCTGATGTACGTTCCTGCCGAGAACGTCTATTACGAGATGATACTTAAAGACGACGAGGCAGGCCCTGACAGGTCGCTTTCAGCCTACGCCTTCTCGAAAAGGGTTGTGCCGGTATCGCCTAACAGCCTCTACGTCTATCTGCAGACGATACTATTAGGACTCAAGGGGATGGAGGTCGGCGAGAAGGCGCGCCACATCATTGCAAGGATAGAGGGGCTTCAGAACTCTTTTGAAAAAGTCGCCGGAGAGTTTGAAACGCTCGGCAGACACCTGACGAACTCCAAGACGAGATACGACGAGGTCGAAAGAAAGATGGCGGCCTTCTCAGACAGGCTCTCATCCATTGCGGCAACCGACGAGCAGATAGCCGAGGCAGATGTGATCGTTGAAAAACCGTGAGAGGCGGACTCTGTCAGGAAATACCGGGTGCGGATATACAGAGGCCGGAGGCGCGGGTTTTTATTGCCATGCCTGTTATAGTCATGGCGGTTATCATCATACTATATGCAGGGAGAAAGGCCTGAGGCAACGGCGCGGTTGACTTGCGGAGGTGTTTTGAATTATTATTGTTAGGATAAAATCATGCCGGAAAGAGGTATCAGACCGTGAAGAAGAAGGCTTACAACGTCGCTATAGTCGGCGCCACAGGCGTGGTGGGGACTGAGTTTTTGAAAATCTTGCAGGAGCGGAAGTTCCCTGTAAACGAGATACGCCTCCTGGCGTCCGAGAGAAGCAAGGGCGCGAAGCTCGAGTTCATGGGTAGTCAGGAACCGGTAAGGCTCCTTGACGACGAGACCTTCGAGGGGATCGATATCGGCCTCTTCTCGCCCGGAGCAAGCGTATCCGCTATACACGCGCCGAGGGCCGCAAAGGCCGGGTGTGTAGTCATCGATAATACAAGCCAGTTCAGGATGGACCCTGATGTGCCGCTGGTGGTCCCTGAGGTCAACCCTGAGGCGATAGCGGGTTACAAGAAGAAGGGGATAATAGCAAACCCGAACTGCTCGACGATACAGATGGTCGTCGCCTTGAAGCCGATACACGACAGGTACAGGATAAAGAGGATAGTCGTCTCCACCTATCAGGCAGTATCAGGCGCCGGGAAAGAGGCGATGGAAGAGCTCTCGGGCCAGGTGAGGTCGCTTTTCAATATGCAGTCGCCTGCCGTCAAGGCCCTGCCGCACCAGATAGCCTTCAACTGCCTGCCGCAGATAGACTCCTTCCTTGATAACGGCTATACGAAGGAAGAGATGAAGATGGTCAACGAGACAAGAAAGATCTTCTGCGACGATACCATAGGCATAACCGCCACGACAGTGCGGGTGCCTGTCTTTATAGGCCACTCCGAGTCTGTGAACATAGAGACGGAAAGGCCGATAGACCCTGCTGACGTAAGGGAGCTTCTGTCCAGGTCCCCGGGGGTGACGGTAGTCGATGATCCGAAAAACGGCATCTATCCGATGGCTATAGACGCGGCAGACCAGGACGATGTCTTCGTAGGCAGGATCCGTCGCGACGAGTCGATAAAAAACGGGATCAATATGTGGATAGTCGCTGATAACATCAGGAAGGGCGCGGCTACAAACGCCGTACAGATTGCGGAAGTCCTGATAAGGGATTATATCTGAGGGTCCGCTTGGATGAGGGATGCGTCCGTCCGGCGCCTTGCCAATTCCCTCTCTTGGCGTCTGTTTTCGGCCGCCTTGCCGGAAGGGGCAGGTATCGGTTTTGCATCACAAGATGTACGTCCTGGGTGTATGCCCTGGATACTGTCAGTCGCAGACGTCCTTTCGAGGCCGCGCTGTGCGCGGATTCAGCAGATGCTCTGAGGCATCCTCGATTTTTTTGTAATACTGCCAGGTAGTGATCTCTCTTGCCGGCCGAGACTATCAAAAAAACAATCCTATCCGGAAAAATGCGTAACATCAGGCTACTTGTAGAGTACGAAGGGACAGACTATGCCGGGTGGCAGGCGCAGAAAAACGGCCGGTCCATCCAGGGTTCTATTGTAGAGGCCGTAAAGAGGCTTACACACGAGGATACGACTGTGAACGGTGCGTCCAGGACTGACGCGGGCGTCCATGCGTACGGGCAGGTGGCATGCTTCCATACCGCCTCTGTGATACCTCCGGCGAACTTCCGAAGCGGCCTTAATATGTTCCTTCCTGACGACATAGTCGTAAAAGAGGCGATAGACGTACCCATTGACTTTGATCCGAGGAGGCGTTCGCTCGGCAAGACCTACGTCTACAGGGTCTTGAACCGTCCTTACCCCAGTGCGCTTCTCAGGCGCTTTGCGTGGCATGTCGCCAGGCCGCTCGATATCGAGTTGATGAGGCTTGCGGCAGCGCACATGATAGGAGAGAAGGATTTTACCTCTTTGCGCTCGGTAGAATCTGACGCGCTCCATTCGATGCGCGAGGTGCGCTCTATAGATATAAGCGCAAAGGACGGCGAGCTGATAGAGTTCGAGGTAAAGGGCAACGCTTTTTTAAGGCACATGGTAAGGATTATGGTCGGGACCCTCGTTGACGTCGGAAGGGGCAGGCTGAGGCATGGCAATATTCCGGGAATAATCTCTGACAAGGACAGACGCTCGGCCGGGATCACCGCCCCTCCTCATGGCCTTACTCTCATACAAGTTGATTACTGAAGCCGCTCATCCCCAATAAGAGCTTGTTTTTGCAGAGACCCTGTTGCATACTTTAATGAATTAACGATCAGATGAGGGTGACCCTTTTATGGAGCTTACGCTCGGGCCTTTGCTATTCGAGTGGAAAAAGGCGGACCTTCTCGATTTCTACGAGAGGGCAGGGGATATGGACGTCGACAGGGTCTATCTCGGCGAGGTCGTATGCGCCAAGAAACTCTCCCCCGGTCTTGACGGGATCGAAAAGGCTTTAAAGACGCTCGAGGCCTCAGGCAAGAAGGTGACGCTCAGCTCGCTTGCGATAGTATCGAACGACCAGGAGCTTGATCTCACCAGAAGCCTTTGCGCCATGCACTCGTCGATTGAGGCAAACGACATCTCGGTACTTAATATCGTAGACGCGTCCGTCAAAGAGGTCTTTGCCGGCCCGCATATAACCTCATACAACGGGCCGTCCGTCGAGTTCTTGAAGGGTGTCGGCGTAAGGCGCGTGACCTTTCCTGTAGAGCTTTCCAGGGCCTCGATGGCGCATATCATAAAAGAGACAGGCGTCTCATCAGAGGTCTTTGTACACGGCAAGGCGCCCCTTGCGTTCTCATGGAGGTGCTACACATCAAGGCACCACGGCCTTTCCAAGACCGATTGTTGCCACCACTGCACGCTCTACCCTGACGGGATGGAACTTAAGACGATGGACGATGAGCCGGTCTTTTCAGTAAACGGGACCTCTGTCCTGTCTTCGTCCGTATATACGCTGATCGAGTCTGTCGAAGAGCTTGCCGAGATGGGGGTCAAGGCTATACGCATCTCACCTCAGGTCACAGGGACCGATGCTGTCGTAGCGCTCTTCAGGGAGAGGATCGAAGGGAGGATCGGCCCTGAGGAAGGGATGGCGCGGCTTGCCGAGCTTGGCGGCGAGTTCTGCAATGGCTGGTTCGCAGGCAAAGCAGGAAAGGACCTTCTGGCGAAGGGCTTTGTATAGAAGTCTGCCGGATAGACGCGGCGTTTGATCTGAAGACAGATGCTTCGTGTGTATTGTGAAGGCCGGTTTAGCTCCAGAGCCTTTGCTCCGCACGGTAGAGTATAAGCATTATATTCTTCTCTCTGACTCCGTAGATGATCATTCTGTCCGGCCGTATGTTTCGTACGTATCTCAGGTCTATAAGATCTCTTATGCATTGACGTTATCCGCGTGAAAGCGCTCTCGCGCCGGTTTTATAACCTCTAACCAGTAAAAGGAGGCAACTATGGCGGATCTCCTTGATAAGGCGATTCTGATCGGCATCGGGCTTGAGAAAAAGGCCAAGGAGGTGCTTGGCGATCTTCAGCAGGCCGGAAAAGAGGCGAAGGCCTCGGCCGCAGGATCGGGAGCTGAACCTCTTACATCGAAAGAGATGGTAGAGAACAAGGTGGTGGAAGAGGGCGTAAAGGCGCTAAGCGAGTTCCTAAACGTCATCAGATCGGTCAAGTCCAAGATAGAGAGCGAGGTGCAGTCATCGTCAGGCAAGGTCTTTGATAAGCTTCATATCGCTACAGAGGATGATATCGAGGTTGTCAGGGAGATGGCACGCATAGCAAGGGAGAAGGTCGACTCTCTTGAAAAAAGGGTTGAGGAGCTCGAGGCCAGGCTCGCCAGATAGAATGATAAAAGATCTCTGCCGCAACAAGGCAATAAAGGTTAATGGGCAATCAGACATTAAATAATCTCAGGCGTCTCAACCAGATAGCTGTAGTTCTCATCAGGTACGGTTTCGGGGGGCTTGTCGGACAGTTGCGTCTGATCCCGTTTTTTCCGGCGATCGAGCGTCTCTTCGTATCGAAGAAAAAGGCGGAAGGCAGGAGCGTCCCGGAAAGGATCAGGCTTGTGCTCGAGGAGCTCGGCCCTACGTTCGTGAAGCTCGGCCAGATAGCCTCCACAAGGGCTGATCTCCTTCCCCCTGAATGGGTCGACGAGTTTAAGAAACTCCAGGACATGGTCCCGCCAGTGCCTTTCGATGAGGTCAGGGCAGTTGTAGAGGCATCGCTTAAGGCGCCTGTTTCCGCAAGGTTCAAGTCGTTCGACCCTGTCCCTGTCGCATCCGCGTCTATCGCTCAGGTACACTTTGCCGAGCTTCCCGACGGCACGAAGGTCGCCGTCAAGGTGAGGCGTCCCGGAATAGACCGCGTCATAGTCTCGGACATGTCTGTCATGTTTACTGTGGCAGGCCTCCTTGAAAGATACGTCCCTGCGGCCAGGCGCTACAGGCCCATGAACGTCGTAGCCGAGTATGAAAGGATCATCACCAGCGAGCAGGACCTGACCATAGAAGGGGTGAACCTCAGCCGTTTCAGCGAGATATTCAAGAACGACCCTCTGGTTCAGATACCGAAGGTCCATTGGGACTATACCAGAGAAGGCGTCCTTACGATGGAGCGGATAAGCGGCACGCCCATTGACGAGGTCGCTGTCCTGCAGTCCAAAGCGATCGATATAAAGGCGGTAGCGGTAAAGGGGATACAGCTCTTCTTCAAGCAGGTCTTCGAGCACGGTATCTTCCACGCGGATCTCCATCCCGGCAATATCTTCGTCAGGGACGACGGCGCGATCATATACCTCGACTTCGGCATAGTCGGAAGGCTCGACAGGGATCTGAGAAAGTATCTCGCCTCAATGCTCTTTCATCTCGTCAGGGGGGATTACCGCAGGATGGCGGCGGTACACCGCGAGATGGGCCTTATCGGCGAGGACGTCAGCCTCAGTGAGTTCGAGGAGGCGCTTCGTGATATCTCTGAGCCGATGTTCGGCAGGACGCTCGAACAGATAAGCATCTCCGCGCTCCTGATGAAGCTTATACAGACGGCCAGAAGGTTCAATATGGTCTTGCAGCCTAACCTGCTCCTCCTCCAGAAGTCGATGGTCATAATCGAAGGCGTAGGACGCCAGCTATACCCTGACATCAACATGTGGGAGGTCGCAAGGCCTCTCGTCTACAGATGGGTGATACGGGAGAAGCTCAGCCCTAAAAAGGCCGTAGAGAAAGGGCGCGAGCGCACCGAGGTCCTCTTTGACGCGGTCCTTGACCTTCCCGTCAGGATGGACGGCTTTTTTAAGAAGGCCTTGGCTGAGCAACTTAAGATAGGTTTTGTACACCACAGGTTAGAGCCGGTCACAGATGAGATAAACCTTGCAGGAAAGAGGGTCGGCGGAGGGATCGTCATCGCGTCGATCATCATGGCCTCGACGCTGGCGGCCATCTTCTCAGGCGACGGGGTTGCAAAGGCCTTCGGCCTGCCTCTCTTGAGCGTGGCAGGTTTTGGTTTGTCGTTTATACTCGGATATGTCTTTTTCGCAGCAAAGAAGAGGTAGGTTTTTTATGGAAGAAAAAAAGGCGCGCCTCATAGCCATCATACAGTGCGACTTCGCCAAGGAGCGTTGCAGCGGCTTCGGTTGCGTCAATTCGTTTGCTGAAAGGATAGACGGTTTTGCCAGGTATCCGCTTGAAGATAATCTGATGGTCGTGCCTTTCAACTGCGGCGGGTGCCCGGGCAGGAGGATAAGCAGGGTGATTTCCAACCTCGTAAAAAGGGCGGAGAAAAAGGCGGGGATAAAAAAGGGCGAGATAGTGGTGCACCTCGCCTCGTGCATGGTAACTGATAACGGACACTATCCGCCATGCCCTCACGTCGGATACATCGAAGAGATACTCAGTCGCAAGGGGATGAGGGTTAAAAAAGGAAGCTACAAGAGCAAGACCGCCACACGTAGACGTGAAGAAGGGCTATACAAGCCATTTGACTGGGACGAGTGAGGCAGGGGCTTGAAAAGTCCGTCTGCTTTGTTGGCATCGAAGCTCGTTTTTTCGGCGCATGGAAAAGAGTGAAGGCAGGCCGGGACGCGCGCATCAACAGGCCTGCGGCTGGCCGACACACCCGTAAACGGTTTTTGATATAGACGAAGCGGAACGGATTTATTGGAGAGGGCATTTTTATGACAGAGAAGCTGACGCACTTTGGAAATATTCTTGTGCCTGAAGACGAGAAGCAGTCGCGCGTAAACGAGGTCTTTGACTCCGTCGCCTCAAGGTACGATCTGATGAACGATTTGATGAGCATGGGCGTACACAGGCTCTGGAAGAGGTTTGTTGCAGACCTTACAGGACTACGGCCGGGACAAAAGGCATTAGACGTTGCCGGTGGCACTGCTGATATATCCCTTCTCATGGCTGACAGGGTCGGAGCGGATGGTTCTGTAGTAGTCTTTGACATAAACAGGGAGATGCTCAAGGTAGGCAGGGACAAGTGCGTTGACAGGGGATACCTGAAGAACATCAGCTACGCGCAGGGAAACGCGGAGTCGATACCCTTCGCTGATAATACCTTTCACTGCGCCACAGTCGGCTTCGGCATAAGGAACGTTACGCGTCTCGGCGTGGCGTTTGCCGAGATGGCAAGGGTCGTAAAGCCCGGAGGCAAGGTCATCTGCCTTGAGTTTTCCCGCCCCCAGAGCGCGCTTTTCAGGAAGATCTATGATTTTTACTCCTTCACTGTGATCCCGAATGTCGGTGAGATGGTGACCGGCGACAGGTCCGCTTATGAGTACCTGCCGGAGTCGATCAGGAAGTTCCCCCCGCAAGAAGAACTTAAAAAGATAATGGAGGGGGCCGGGCTTTTCAAGGTCAGATACCACAACCTCTTAAACGGCATAGCCGCCGTCCATATCGGACATAAGGTATAGGGGACTATGGAACGCGAGGTTATGAAGAAAAGGCTTGAGGCTCTCTTTTTCAAGGGTATCAAGGTACCTTTGAAGGCTACCCCTCTCTGGATGGAGGCGATAGGCGTCGGCGTATTCATCAGGTCTGTCGTTGACGCGAACCCCGGGTTCAGGTTGAGACTTGCTGATGTAGATGACAAGGTCTTTTTATTCGAGGCGAAAGACATCGGAAAGAAGTTCTATCTCCATATAAAAGACGGCGGGATAAACGTCGTGCCTCATACTCGAAGGCCGCCTGACGTGACTATGAGCGGCAAAGTAGAGGTCCTTGTAAACGTCCTCATAGGAAGGGTAGATCCTGACACGGTATTTTTCTCAAGGAAGCTTGAGATAACCGGCGATACCTCGACAGCGATACGGTTTAAAAACATGCTGGCGGCTCTCGCGTAGCGGAAAAATGGCAGGGCCAGGGATCTCTTGGGCTGTTTATTGAAGTAGTTGAGGCGTCTTTGGATGGGCGTCAATGAAGGATCTGCGCACTCCCTTGAAGTCTCGGTAATGAGGCGGCCGTGCCGCCTATAAAAATGTGTCTGTGTCAAACTCTCCCGCAAGATGTGATTCAATAAACCTTCTGATCCCGGAGCGCACATCTGCCCCGATGTTGACGAACTTCAGCCCCATGCCCGGGCCTGAAGGCCCTGCTGATCGGCCATCGGTCTGCTTTACTTCGTAGATGACCTCAGCGTCGAAGTTGAGCGGTCTTGTCGACGGCAGGTCGAGTGAGAGCTTTACTCCGGTGCCGGGGGGCAGGGTGTTTATGGTCCTCAGATAGACCCCTTTTTCAGAGAGCATCGTCGCAAAACATACATCAGATACGGCGCCTGATACAACGGTAGCCCTAAATACGACCCTTAGTCTCGGACACTGCCTCGGGTGCGGCTCGATGCACCTGTTTATCTCTACATAAAGCTCTGTCGGTTTTAAGGGCGTGTACAGAACCCCGTCTGCCAAACGCCCGATATCCCTGATGGAAGGCTCGTCGATCCTGTCCGCTACAAGCACGATCTTTATAATTGAAAATTTGGTGTCTGACTTCAGCCTGTCTATGCAATTCTGCTCGTTGATGCATGACATCCTCGCATCCAGGAGTATGAGCGTCGGCATGATGCCGTTTACCATGAGGAGCATATCATGTGAGGTCATGGCGATAAACGAGTTGTACTCGAGCCTTTTGACTAGCTGGGCCGTTGCCAGACAGAACTGCCTGTCATGGAAGGCGACGAGTATGTTTTTTGGCGGACTGATAGGTATCAAGCGATGCTCCTTTTCGCACCCTTCCCTGAGGCGCAGGTATTTAACGCCGGGAAGCCGCAGTCCTGCGGCTTGAAAAGCGGGTCAAGGCAAATTGTAAAAGATGATTGACTTGTCGTGATGGAGTCGCGTGATCTATGGATGGGTCCTTCAAATATTGCACATATTCAGGCCTTCGTCAAATTTCGCTTGAGGCTCCTTCGCAAAAGGAATAGAATCGTGTTTGGCAGGCCCTGCCATAATGAGCCTGCCTTGCGGTCTCTTGCTGTTTTGAGGGAAGTCCCCTGCCGCCAACTCAAGCCGTCTTCTCTTTTTCAAAGGCTGATAAATGAACTGGGTCGTTTTGTCTCTTGTAACGGCGCTTTCGCTCTCTACCGCAGACGCGCTCAGCAAGAGGGCGCTTGCGGAGTCGGACGAACTCGTTATTATATGGGTCCGTGAAGGCTACGCGCTCCCATTTCTCGCCATCAGTTTTTTCTTCGTTGCAGTCCCTTCGCTTGACTCGGTATTCTGGGTGACGCTTGCCGCGATGGTCCCTCTTGAGCTCCTGGCGCTCGTACTTTATGTAAAGGCGATCAAGCTCTCCCCGCTCTCGCTCTCTATACCGTTTATGGCGCTCTCGCCTGTCTTCATTATATTCATAGCTTTCGTCTTTCTCGGGGAGTGGCCTACAAGTCAGGGGATCTACGGTATCATGCTCATAGTCCTCGGGGCGTACCTTTTGAACGCCAGGGCCTCAGGTGCGTCGTTTCTCGGCCCGATAAGGGCAATAATCAAAGAGCCCGGGTCGATGCTTATGATAGCGGTCGCGCTTATCTACTCGGTCACCTCCACGCTCGGCAAGGTGGCTATGCAGCATTCGAGCCCGATATTTTTCGGCTTCTTCTACCCGTTCATCCTGACGGTATGTCTGACCGTCTATGTCGCTTCCAAAGGGAAGCTAAGTCTTGTCTTCTCAAAGCCTGCGACGTTCATCCCGATAGGGCTGTGCACCGCCGTTATGATACTGACCCACTTCCTGGCGATGAGCCTCACGCAGGTGGCGTATATGATCTCCGTAAAAAGGACCAATCTGGTATTCAGCGTCATCTACGGAAAGCTCCTCTTTAACGAGGAGAATATCCGCCAGAGGCTCATCGGGGCTTTTGTCATGGTCGCAGGTGTAGTACTGATCGTCTTGCCGTAGACAGGCATGCTGGCAGACGCATCTCCGGAGTTGGCCGAGCGTGCCTGATTTGAGTTTTATGCGATACCGGCATACTCTCTTTTTTCCGTAGCCGCTCAGGAGAGCAGTCCCTGATCTGTTTTTTTATTAGCATTGTATTGCGCTGTATCATTCGATCGGCGTATTTTAAAGCTTCATAGCCTGGAAGATCACCATAGGGCGTAGGCGGGATAGATTTGAGCATGAAAAATGCCTTTGACGCGGCGACCCTGGCCGCCGCAAAGCGAAAAAACCTGATAACATTCTTCGTACTCACGCACCTCGCATTCCTCGCGCTTGGCCAGTGGATGGCGCTTGCCGGGTATCCTGTCGTCATAGAGCTACGGACAAAACAGCTTGAGATGATCCAGGACCTCCCGTACCTCAAGCCGCTTACAGGCGTACTGGCAGACAGCCTTGCGCTAAAGATACTCTATACGTTTGCCTTCAACCTCGTAGTCGGGGCCTTTCTCTCGACAACGGTCAGCGGGGTCGTCTTCTTTCTGCCGTACCTTATAGCTGTGTGGAGGGGTTTTATAATAGGGGTGCTTATCTCTGATTTTTCTCTGACACCTGGCATGGCCGCTATGTTTTACGGTACGTTCATCCTCGAATTCGGCGCGTACTGCCTCTCCTCGGCAGTCGGCACTGATATCGGTCTTTCACTGATCATTCCGGAGCGGAAAGGGACTGATTCAAGGAAGAAAGCCTTTCTTGAGGCCTTCAGGGAGGGCAGGCATCTCTACATCTTCATCGCAGTGATACTTTTTTCAGCCGCGATATGGGAGATATGCTGGATAGAGTACGGCGGAGGGCTTGTAACATCTGGCGGATTAATTAAATAGTCGAAAGATTTCGCTTGGATAGGCAAAAGACATGTGCTATAAATTCTCAACAAAGAGTGACAGGTCCTGCCTTTCAGCCAGTGCCGGTGGCTATGCCTGTTTTTATCAGCATTTTCAATGAGTTACACTATCTTGTCCGGAATCGTGGTCTATGCCGTTTCCGGCTAAACTCATGTGGGTCTGATCGATGGCTGGAATAATCTCTGAAAATCTGATGCACGTCATGGACCGGATAGGTAGGGCGGCAAGAAAGGCCGGCCGCGACCCGTCCGAGGTCACGCTTATCGCTGTTACAAAGTGGATGGACGCTAAAAAGATCAAAGAGGCCATCTCAGGCGGGGTAAGGGCCTTTGGCGAGAGCTACGTTCAGGAAGCCGAAGAGAAGATACCAAAGATAAAAGAGAAGGGCGTAAGATGGCACTTCATAGGCCATCTCCAGAAGAACAAGGCCAAGCTTGTCGTAGAGATGTTTGATATGGTGCATGCCGTAGATTCGCTTGAGCTGGCAACTGAGCTCAATAAGCGGGCCCAGGAGCCGCTCGATGTGCTTATCGAGGTCAATATAGCCCGTGAAAAGACAAAGGCGGGCGTTGACGCGGAAGGCGCGGTAAAATTAGCCCGCGCTATGGCCAAGCTGGGGAACCTCAGGTTGAGGGGGCTTATGTCGATCCCTCCGATGGGGGAGACTGCCGAGGATTCGCGCCCCTATTTTGCCGCGCTCAGAAGGCTTGCCGAGAGGATCAACAAGGAGCATATCCCGGGCATATCTCTGCGCGAGCTATCCATGGGCATGTCAGGCGACTTTGAGGTCGCTATAGAAGAAGGCGCTACAATGGTAAGGGTCGGCACCGCGATATTCGGAGCCAGAGAGACCCCCAAAAAAAAGACCTCCAAAGCCGACTGAACCCCCGGTTTTTATCTATCTCTTCTGCCGCCAGGTCAAACTATGCTTACAAAAAAGACGATCGGATTCCTCGGGGCCGGCAATCTGGCCGAGGCCCTGATAAAAGGCCTTTTGGTCTCAAAGAGCGTGAGTCCTGCGCAGATAACCGCCAGCGACACCGTCGCTTCCAGGCTTGCCCACCTTGCCGAGGAATATGAGATAAAGGTCTGCAACAGGAACTTCGAGGTGGCGGCCGCGTCTGATATACTTTTTATAACGGTCAAGCCGCATGACGTCCCGGCCCTTCTCAGGGAGATCGCTCCTGAGATAGGAAAAGGCACGCTCCTCATCTCAGCGGCCGCAGGCGTTACTACCTCTGCCATAGGGGACGTACTGAGAGGCGCGGGGCTTGCGCGTCTGCCCGCCCTGATAAGGGCTATGCCGAATACCCCTGCGATAGTGCGCGAGGCTATGACAGGCCTGTACGCCGGGGCAGGAGCGACCAGAAGCGAACTGAAGCTCGCCTCTGCCGTATTTGAATCCGTAGGCAAGGTGGCCGTCATTGATGACGAAGACCTCTTAAACCCTGTGACAGGTCTTAGCGGAAGCGGGCCGGCGTATGTATTCCTTTTCATGGAGGCGCTCACAGAGGCAGGCGTAAAGGCCGGGCTTTCCGAGGCCGACTCAAAGTTGCTTGCGATACAGACGACGCTCGGGGCCGCGCGCCTCGCGATGGAGAGTGATAAGACCCTTCCCGAGCTTAGAAGGATGGTATCTTCTCCAGGAGGCACGACGATAGAGGGGCTTAAAAAGCTCGAAGAGGCAGGTTTCAAGGCCGCTGTCATAGGCGCGGTCGAGGCCGCAACGAAAAGGGCTGGAGAGCTCTCAAAACCGTCAGACAAATAGCTTGCCGGCGTTCTTTTATTATCAGGCCGAATGGCCGCCACAGTAGAGACCCTGGCAGATGCCAGTCATGGATTTCATCAAGGAGACCGCAGATGTTCGTTTTCGCAAACCTTTTAAGCGCAGTAGCCCAGATAGTCAACATGGGCCTTTCCATCTACTTCTACATAATCATCGCGCGCGCCATAATCTCATGGGTGAACCCGGACCCGTACAACCCGATAGTCAGGTTCCTCTATCAGGCGACTGAGCCGGTCCTGTACAGGATACGAAAGTGGATCCCGTATCTCGGTGGCATCGATCTGTCTCCGATAATCGCGATGCTTGTCATAAAGTTCCTGCAGTTTTTCGTAGTAGAGACCCTTATCGATCTCGCAGTCAGGATGAAGGCAGGGGGAGCGCTATGAGGATAACGGCCCTTGAGGTAAGAAGCTACCAGATAAAAAAGGCGTTCATGGGGCTTGATGCCAGAGAGGTCGATCACCTCAAGGAGCTTGCCTCAGACGCTATTGAAGACGCTACCCGAGAGATAACAGCCCTCCAGGACAGGCTCTCGGAGACCGCTACCCGCTTGACCGAGCATCTCTCGCGCGAAGATATACTTAAGAACACCATCACAACGGCGCAGTCCATGGTCGAAGACCTCAAGGGTAACGCCCGCAAGGAGGCCGAGCTGATAGTCGCTGAGGCGCGGATGCAGGCGGATGAGATAGTAAGGCAGGCGCACGCGAGGGCAAGCTCTCTCCAGGAAGAGATATACAGGCTCAAGAAACAGCGGATGGAGATCGAGACGCAGTTAAAGGCGGTGATAGACTACCACACCGGCATACTCGTACTTGAAGAGGCCGAATCAAAGAAGGCGGATGAAGAGGCTGACAAGGTCAAGTTCCTCTCAAAATAAATACCCGTTCATAGAAGCGACCCCAAAAGGGCTCTATCTCAGGGTAAGGCTCCAGCCCAGGTCGTCAAAGAACGTTATAGACGGCGTGCAGGGTAACTGCTTAAAGCTCAGGCTCACCGCTCCTCCTGTCGAAGGCGAGGCGAACAAGGCCCTCGTGGAATTCCTCTCCGGTCTCCTCAAGATCAAAAAAAGCTCGATAGAGATAGACTCAGGACATAAATCAAGGGAGAAGAGGGTCAGGATAGACGGCTTGACGCCTGAGGCCCTGGAAGGTCTGATATCCGCTCTCCTTGGTTGAGAAGCGCATCCCTCGGATATTTTCTCAGCCGTTCTCGCACCGTCGCAATGAAAAAAACATGCCGCTCTTTCGACACTGCGTTTCAAGGACGATCTCCGGTTGCCGCCGGACCTGATGCGGGCTGGTGAGCATCAACTATCTCAGATCCTTCACGTTGATCCTGGCGAAGCAGGTTTTTCGCCTCAGAGCGCCGCTTCCTATTCGCCGAGATAATGGCGCAGTAGCCCGACTGAGATGATGGCGGCTGTTTCTGTCCTTAGTATGTTCTGTCCGAGGCTTACAGGGACAAATCCCGCGCCTTGGGCCTCGGCCATCTCTTCTTCGTCGAACCCGCCTTCAGGCCCGACGAGTATGGCGGCTCTCTTTATTATCCTGCTTGTAAACCCTTCTGCCAGTCCCTTGAACAGCCCGAGTCCGGGTCTTTCCCAGAGCGCTATCTTTATGTCCGCATCTTTGTTCGCTTCCGTTGCGTGTCGGAGGGTGGTATAGGGCATTACCTCCGGTATCGAATCCCTTCTCGATTGTATCGAGGCTTTTAAGGCTCTCATCTGCCACCTTCCGGCCTTTTTTTGAAGAGAGTCCCTCTCTTCGAGCGTAGTAGACCTTTTTGTCTTAAGCGGTATTATTCGATCTACCCCGAGTTCCGCAGTCTTTTGTATTATAAGTTCCATCCGTTCTTTTTCAGGGAGCGCCTGCAAAAGGGTTATCTCAGGGTGAACGGCTGAGATAACCCCGGCATCTTCAAAGGCTACAAGCTCGGCGCTCTCGGGTCCAAGGCTTGTTACCCTTGCCCTCAGCCGGAAGCCTGAAGCTGTTATAATCGTAAACGCCTGCCCGATACGCGGTCCCCAGAGCATGAGAGATTCATACGACATGCCTGTAAGGGTGCACCTGCCGCCTATAGGGACTTCAGTATGTATGATGATCTGTCCGTAGACGGGCATAATTGGTCAGCGCTATATCTTCAGGCGGGTTTGACGGGTATAAACCCCTTGCCTGTACAGGGGATTTATTATAACCTTTAAAGGCTTTGGGCATACACGCAGGCCGCGCCGTGGCCGGATACGGCCTTTAAGATAACGGGTCGTTCATAAAAGGATTCTATTCTCCTATGGTCACTAAATCAACCGGAAAAAAGGCGCGCTCCCTGATGTTGCAGGGCACTGGATCTCATGTCGGGAAAAGCATCCTGTGCGCGGCCCTTCTGAGGATCATGCGTGACAAGGGGATGAAGGTTGCCCCGTTCAAGGCACAGAACATGGCCTTAAACTCTGCTGTAACGCCTGACGGCGGCGAGATAGGTAGAGCCCAGTTCGTCCAGGCGCAGGCCGCGGGTGTTGTGCCTTCGGTCGACATGAACCCGATACTCCTGAAACCCACAGGCGACTCTGTCTCTCAGGTCATCATACACGGGAAGGTCTTTGCCTCAATGGGAGCCGTCGAGTACCACGGCTTCAAGAAAGAGGCCGCAAGGTTCGTGATGGAGAGCTACGAGAGACTCGCTTCTGACTACGACGTCATTGTGATAGAAGGCGCCGGAAGCCCGGCTGAGGTGAACCTGAGGGAAAACGACATCGCCAACATGGGGGTCGCTGAACTTACTGACAGCCCTGTCGTCATAGTCGGCGACATAGACAGGGGCGGCGTCTTCGCCTCGCTTGTCGGCACTATGGAGCTTTTATCTCCTGCGGAGAGGGACCGTGTCAAAGGGTTCATCATAAACAAGTTCAGGGGAGACGTCAGGCTCCTTAAGGGCGGGCTGGACTTTCTTACGCAAAGGACCGGTGTCCCGGTCGTCGGCGTTGTCCCGTACATGACTGACATCAACCTGCCTGACGAAGACGGGGTCGCGCTCCAGGGCGTTGGTTACACAAGGGAGGGCGCTGTATCCCATGACCTTGATATAGCTGTTGTAAAGCTTCCGAGGATATCCAACTTCACTGACTTCGACCCGTTCAGGCATGAACCCTCCGTACGCATTCGTTTCGTTGATAATGCCAAGGACCTTGCAGGCGCTGACGCGGTGATACTGCCGGGGACAAAGAACACCATAGAGGACCTCCTGTGGCTGAAGTCCAAGGGGTTTGATAAGCGCATAAAGGAACATAGAGAGGCCGGAGGTGCGGTCGTAGGGATCTGCGGCGGCTTCCAGATGCTCGGTGAGAAGGTCTCAGACCCGTACTCAGTCGAATCAGGCGCAGGGGTTAGCGAGGGGCTATCCATGCTCAGGTGTTCGACCATCCTTGAGAGGGATAAAAAGACGCACAGCGTATCGGCCATTGTCTCTCAGGGCGCCATGCGTATCGAAGGGTACGAGATACACATGGGCGAGACAACGGGCATCGACGCGTCTTTTTCCATGATCGACAGGAGAGATGAAAGAAAGGCGTCTGTCGATGACGGAGCTGTCTCAGGAGACGGCCTTGTCTGGGGGACGTACATACACGGGATCTTTGATAACGACGTCTTCAGGGATACGTTCCTTTCAGGCTTGAGGGCCGGGAATAGTTCTGGTACGGGCGCCTCCATGCGGACAGTGCGGCCCTTCGCCGATATGCGTGAAAGGGCGATGGACGCTCTCGCATCGATGGTCAAGGCGTCCGTTGACATCGATTCGCTTCTGAAGATAATCGGGAGGTAGCGTTATCTCCGGCCTGTCTTTTCAACCTGGTTGAGATCGTAAAGCCATGAAGCTACTGATGGCGGACGCGTCTCGGAAGGGCCGGTTGTTTTTCTGTGTTTTTATCTGCGGTATTTATTCCGGGAGCTTTATAGCGTCAATCGGTCTCGGATCCGGTGTTGCGGACTTCGGAGATCCCCCTTAAAATGTCTTACAAACCCTTTGCCAAGTCCACCTGTATGCCATGCCTGATTTTTTAGAGTTGACCCCGTTTGCGCCTGTCGTGCTTGTATTCGCGTATCTGGCGGACATGATCTTCGGAGACCCCGAAGGCCTCCCTCACCCTGTAAGGTGGATAGGCCGAGCTATCGCGCTCCTTGAGGCGGTGCTCCGCAGATCTGCGTCGACCCCGTCAGGTGAAAGGGCCGCTGGGGTGGTCCTCGTTGTTATGGTGGCAGGAGGGGTCTGGGCGGTATCTGCGGCGCTCCTTTATTTCGCATACATATATTCGATGCCGGTCTTCTACGCTCTCTCTTCCTACATCGTCTGGACCTCGCTTTGCGCAGGGTCGCTCCGGAAGGAGGCTTCTTTGGTCGTCAGGGCGTTTGAGGAAAAGGGCCTTGTTGAGGCGCGCAGCCGTCTTTCAAGGATAGTTGGAAGGGATACCTCGGACCTTACACCGGACGGCGTGATGAGGGGGGCTGTAGAGACTGTCGCTGAGAACTCATCCGACGGCATAGTGGCGCCCCTATTCTACCTTGCCATCGGCGGCCCGGCGCTCATGATCGCTTACAAGGCGGTAAACACGCTCGATTCGATGGTCGGCTACAAGAACGAGAGGTATTTAAACTTCGGATGGGCATCCGCTCGTTTTGACGACATTGCTAACTTTATCCCCGCGCGCATATCAGGGGTCCTCATAGCTCTATCTGCGTTTTTTTTAGGGTATAATAGTCTTGGGTCGTTGAGGGTCATGGTGAAAGACGGGCGCAACCATCCGAGCCCGAACTCAGGGATAAGCGAGGCGGCTATGGCCGGGGCGCTTGGCGTAAAGCTCGGCGGCCCGTCATATTACGGCGGAAAGTACTGCGCAAAGCCGTATATCGGAAGTGAAGGCGCAAGTGCGGACGCCTCTTCTGTCAAGGCCTCCATAAGGGTGATGTCCGCTACAGCCCTTTTGATGGTATTGATAGTCTTTGTCACGAGGCTTGTATTCTTCAATGCGTAGCGTGTCGCTTGATCCGGCGGATCCGGCCGGTGTCTTTTTGTATATGCAGACAATGCCTTTCGTCTGATTGGTGAGGCGGTTCGGTTTATCGGCTTACGGTTTTTGATCTCAGGTCTTCTTGTCCGATAGGCCTGTCAAGAGTTCTGTAGTCAGCTATTTCTTCATACAAAACCGGAAACACAGAGGAGGCAGGTATGGAAAGGGTCTACAAGAAGCTGGAACTTGTCGGTGTCTCAGCCAAAAGCTTCGAGGATGCGATAGCAAACGCCGTAGAGAAGGCATCGAAGTCTCTGCACGGACTCGCGTGGTTCGAGGTCACTGAACAGCATGGAAAGGTCAGCGAAGGGAAGATAACGGAGTTCCAGGTCGTCTTGAAGGTCGCGTTCAAGGTCGATTGAGTCTTCTTGTTTCCTGAAGATTGGTTTGGATTTAATGGGTGGTTGTGTTATAAGTAGCGCTATCTCATAGATATATAGGGGTTTTTCTTCTGATGCCTAAAGGCCTGGAGCACCTTTTCAACCCGAAGTCGATAGCGGTGGTCGGGGTCTCGGATAAGCCTGGCAAGCTCTCAGCCATTATTATGGAGAGTCTTCTTGAGTCCGGTTTTCCCGGCATGGTATATCCTGTAAACCCGAGGCATACGACTGTGGGCGGACAGAGGTGCTATCAGTCTATCGAGGCGATAGGCGCGGATATCGATCTCGCTATACTGGCTGTGCCTGCCTCGGAGGTCATCCCTGTGCTGAGAAACGCTGGGGGTACGGTCAAGTCCGCTGTCGTCATAAGCGGCGGTTTTGCCGAGAGCGGCGCTCAGGGCATAGCAACTGAGAAGGAGCTTGCCGCGCTCGCCAGAAAAAGCGGTCTGCGCATAATAGGCCCGAACTGCATGGGCATATTCGACACTATCTCAAAGGTAGATACATTTTTTATCCCGGGAAGCAGGATCAGGAGGCCGGCAAGAGGCGGCCTTTCCATCATCTCCCAGAGCGGTTCTTTCGCTGCCACAGCGCTCGATGAGCTTGCCTCCGAGGGCATAGGCGTTGCAAGGGTCATAAGCTACGGCAATATGTGCGACGTGAATGAATCCGACTGCCTTGATTTTCTCAGAGAAGACGTCCATACCAGCGCTGTCGCTCTTTATATAGAATCAGTTGACGACGGCAGGCGTTTTGTGGAATCAGCCTCAAGGTGCTCGCTGAAAAAGCCTGTACTTGCCGTAAAGGTAGGCAGGAGGGATTCAGGCGCAAGCGCCGCCCGCTCTCATACAGGGGCTCTCGCCGGAAGGTACGAGGCGTACAAGGCCGCCTTTAGAAAGGCCGGAGTTATAGAGCTTGAAGGTTATGAGGATTTCATGTGCGGGTGCAAGGCCTTTGGCAGGGGGACTTCGGCAAAGGGCAACAGGGTAGTGATAATAACCGACGGCGGCGGGGTCGGCGTGAACCTGGCTGACCTGTGTGAATCCGCAGGGCTCAAGGTTGTCCCTGTTCCGGATAATGTCAGAGAGAGGCTCGCCTCTGTATTCCCGCCGTACTTTTCGATAGGCAATCCTATGGACCTGACCGGCAGCGCGACTGACGATATGTTCGCGGACGCGCTGGACGCCTCATTTTCAGGCGACTCATTTGATATAGCCATAGTGGCTGTCCTTTGGGGCCCTCCGGGGCTTACGGACGACCTGCCTGAGATGCTCGCGCAAAAAGCGATGCTCTTCGGGTCGAAGCCGCTGATAATATGTTCTCCCGGCGGCGATTACGCAAGAGGCAGGGCCGGGCTCTTCAGGAGGCATGGCCAGACGGTATTTGCGACGCCTGAAGGGGCCGCAAGGGCCGCTTCCATTCTGGCGCGCTCGGCAGAGATGGTCAAAAGGCGCGTGAAGAAAGATGGATAAGAAGTCTATAGACAGGATAGTGAAAGAGGCCTTCAGTCTCGGTAAAAAGGCGTTGGCAGAACCTGACGCCAAGGAGATACTGCGCCTCTCGTCCGTGCCTGTGCCCAGGTCGGTGCTTGTCAAGGATGTCACTGGGGCGATAGAGGCTGCCGAGAAGATAGGCTACCCCGTGGCATTGAAGATAGTCTCTCCTGAGATCGTTCACAAGAGCGACATTGGCGGCGTGGCCCTCGGCGTCAGGGATTCGCGCGATATAGTCGACAGATGGTCGAACATGATACTCAACATTGCCGATGAGAATCCTGTCGCAATGATAGAGGGTTTTCTTGTTGAAGAGATGATGCCAAGGGGCGTAGAGGTCGTCATCGGCGCTGTCAAGGACGCCCAGTTCGGCACGGTCGTGATGTTCGGAACCGGCGGCGTAGCAGTCGAGCTTATGAAGGACGTGAGCTTCAGGCTCGGCCCGGTCGATAAAGAAGAGGCCTTCGAGATGATGGGCGAGGTGAGGGGTTATCCGCTCCTAACGGGATTCCGCGGGGATACTATCAAAGACCTTGGGGCCATCGCCGATTGCATAGTGAAGCTCTCCAGGCTGGTGGCACTGACAGACGGCATAAAGGAGTTTGAGATAAACCCGCTTATAGTCTATGAGTCCGGCGTTATGGCGGTAGACGCAAGGGCTGTCCTCGGCTGATACCGCACAGTCCTCGCAAGTGTGACCTGCACCACCCCGTGATCATCATAAATAATAAATAAGGGACAGGCGGCCTTGAGACGCGCCGCCTGGCGGTAAGTCTGTTCTGGTGACGGGCTTTGCATGCCGGATATTCTCATTTATCAGTTTTGATCTGCAAGAGGATCGATTTTGAACGCCCGGACGTACGGCTGGAGATGGTTTCGCATGCATCTCCGGCGGCGTCTTTTAGGTTATCTCTGAAGTCATATAATTCGGTCTTTAGAAAGGCATAGATGAAAGACGTCCACGGCGGAAATATATGGGAGGCATCTGCACGGGCAGGCCTCGCCTTAGACGAGATAATAGATTTCAGCGCAAGCATCAACCCTCTGGGCATTGCGCGCTCAGCGGCGGATGCGGTCAAAAGCGGTCTTAGTCTGACAGGGCCTTACCCTGACCCTGATTCAAAGGCCCTTGTCGCGGCGATATCAGAGGGACACGGCGTCGAGGTCCCGCATATCCTTGCCGGCAACGGCTCGACAGAGTTCATATTTCTCCTGCCGCGCATTCTAAAACCCAAAAAAGCCCTAATAGCAGAGCCAGCGTTTAGCGAGTACAGGGCCGCCCTTTCTCTTGGAGGGTGCAGGGTCGACTCGGTAACCGCGAGGCGTTCGGCAGGCTTTAGCCTTGATCTGTCCAGGCTCGATGTCATGTTGAAGTGCGGCTACGACATCTTCATCCTTGCAAATCCTGCGAACCCTACCGGTGTTGTCCTTGAGAAGCAGGCTGTCCTTGAGGTTGCGAGGCTTTGCGCCAGGCACTCTACAACGCTCGTTGTAGACGAGGCCTTCGCTGATTTTTGCGAGGGTGTCTCAATAAAGGCCGAGGCAGGACGCCTTAAAAATACTATTGTACTGAGGTCGATGACAAAGTTTTTTTCCATGGCAGGTCTCAGGCTTGGGTTCATGGTCTCGAACCCGAGGTTGATAAAGGCGTTCGCTAAAGAGAAGCCTCCGTGGTCTGTAAATACGCTCGCGTCCCTTGCCGGTGCGGCCGCTCTCAGGGATAACCGCTACGCTGAAAAGACCCTCAGGTGGCTCTCTATAGAGCGTCCCGCCCTTTTTGAGGGGATGAGAGCCATCAAAGGCATTACGCCGTATCCGTCAGCCGCAAATTACATCATGGCAAGGATAGAGCGGCCACAGATCGACGCTCCGGCTCTGCGGGATGCGCTCTTCAGGAAAAAGATACTCATCAGGGAGCTTGCCGCTTTCAGGGGGCTTGGCAGGTCTTATCTCAGGGTGGCTGTCAGGTCGGCCGTGGATAACAGGCTTCTCATTGAGGCTATGAAAGAGGCTCTGGCGTGACCTTCGCGTAAAACCGGCGTAGCGGTATCTCACCGTCGTGCGGGTGTGGGTCTGTTTTGATATCGGCCCGTTCTTTATAAGATAAGATAGATAGTCTCGACCGGCAGGTCTCTATTGAGGTTGCGCTAAGCGGCCGGGCTCTATATGTAGAACTGCGTATCAGGTCCTCAGAGCGCCACCCTGATGATGGTCTTTACGTTGCCTCGCACGTTGAAGTCTGCGGTAAGCTCCATTGTCCTGGGTTTCAAGAGCTTTTCAAGGTCGTTGAATATCCGGTTCGCCGCCCCTTCGTGGGATATGGCCTTGTCCCTGTAGGAGTTGAGGTATAGTTTGAGAGATTTCAGCTCTACTACCTTCGCGTCAGGCGTATAGACGACCCGTATCGTAGCGAAGTCCGGGTACCCTGAGCGCGGGCACAGGCACGTGAACTCCGGATAAGATATGTCTATGGTATAATCCCTCTCAGGGTTCTGGTTTTCCCAGGCAACGAGCCTGGCCTTCTCAACAGCCTTTGCGCCGTATTTTTTAGTCTCTTTTTTTATCGTCATCGGTTCCTTCTCGTCATAAAGTCAGTTTGGATTTTGGATGATGAGGCTGCAACGTTGAGCCATGCTGGATATTAACAATTTGACGCTCAGGTGTAAAGTCCGCTCTGTATGTCTGCGTCGCGATCGGTACAGACTATAGCCTGTGTGCCTGTATGTATTATTGAAGAATCCGGTAAGGCATTTTAAAAATATGTCTAATAAGGAGGTAGTGTCATGGGAGAAAAGGATTCGGCAGGGCAGGTCGTAACTATAGTCCTGCAGGACGCGCCTTACGGCACCGAGAAGGTCTGGAACGCTCTGAGGCTGTCTCAGGCCCTTCTTGCTATCGGTACTGGAGTGCGTATATTCCTCTACGCTGACAGCGTGACCGCCGCCAAGAAAGGGCAGAACCCGCCAAAGGGCTACTATAACATAGGTGATATGCTCAAGGAGCTGATAGCCAAGGGCGCTGAGATTCGTTCATGCCTGACATGCACGAGCGCGAGGGGCCTTACCCAGGACGACTTCATAGAAGGCGCGGTAATAGGAAAGACGATAGACCTTGCGAGATGGGTGAGCGAAGAGGGCAAGGTGATGGTCTTTTGATCGGCAGATGATCTCTTGCAGTCGGACTGTTGACAGTATATTTATCGCCGTTGGGGCAGGCATGATTCATGATTGAAGGAAGGTTCGATCTCAGGTCTATTTTTTCTGTTTTTTATTTGGAATCTTTTCTTGACAAGGCCGTCTCTTTTTTGTATCCTAATTTGATTCGGTATTGCGCCTGTAGCTCAGTGGATAGAGCATCGGCCTCCGAAGCCGAGGGTCGGAGGTTCGAATCCTCTCAGGCGCACCAGTAAGCGTTTTGAGAGGCCCGGGCAAAGACCGGCAACAGTTTGAAGGTGGACGGGCCGCTAGCTCAGTTGGTAGAGCAGCTGACTCTTAATCAGCGGGTCGTAGGTTCGATCCCTACGCGGCCCACCAGAAAATCCAAAAGGCTACGACGAAAGTCGTAGCCTTTTTTATTTCAAGGCTGTGTTTGTCTGTCGGTTCTCTTTAAGTGTTGATAAGTCAGCGTTGATAAAGACAATTTCCCATTCGAAAGTGTTGGTTGAGAATTTTACAGGGATGTTGTATGTTGCATTAATCAATAAACATCTTTAATGGTGGGCTGAGCGTACGCTACTAAGCTGAATTAAAAAGAAAGTATTATGAATCTACACGAGAATGATTTGAGACTTGAAGAAATTTGTCGTTTCATAGAAAAAGCGACAAATCAACTACAGGATCTGAGTTTTCTTGTCTTAAAGATTGAACTTTTAGATTCCTTTGAGAATCTCAATAAGGCTTCTCCGAAAGGCATTATCAAAAGCCCAGCCGCCTATCAATGTTCAGAAGAGAGAATAATAGTAAATTCCAGAATTTTTTTAAATTTAGAAATGCCGATTAAAGTAGCAACAATAATGCATGAGGTTGCACATGCATATTTGCATTTAATTAATCCTGGTTTAAAGGAGAGAGAATTCAAAGATAAAGATATAGATGAAGAACTTATTGCTGACTATCTTGTCTGTGGCTGGGGTTTTGAAGAACAGATAATAGCTGAACGCACTCTTTCTTATGGAGAGTTATATTCGGATGCCCTGAGATTATGGCGCGATAGGGAAAAGTTTCTTGAGGCAATCACTATTGCATATACAAAAATACTAATTGGAAATAATTAATAACTCACAGTATGCTTTGTGGGTTTAAGTTAATATCCTGAACTAAATGTTTCGGAGCAGGCAATAAACCTGCTCAGGCAAAAAGCTGTTTGCCTATGTTGCTCCAATACCGATAGAAAGGAACAAAATATGGCTGAATGTATTATTTGTGGTGAGGTTGGTAAAGTATGCGACGACGCTCTTGCAGACACTTACAATGTAGATTGTTCTCGCTGTGGTAAGTATAAAGTAACGGGGCTCGTATCTCGAGGTTTTATAGAAACAGAATTTAATAGAGAACGTGCCAATATCTCAGGATGGCTCAGAGAAAATCAGGGGAGCCTGGTATCATCTGACAATATATCTATGCTTCGTAACCTGAAGACCCCGAGTTTTCACGAGCGTGCAGACAAGGTATTGATGATACTTGAAAAGAATACTTCTTATGCAGGTGAGCTTATCAGGTATCGTGATTATTGGATCAGCCAATCATGGTGCCTTAATAAAGAAGAACTGTGGGAAATATTGGAGTTTCTCGGCGGTTCTGAAAGAATTAAATTTGCAGAAGGACCACCCGCAAAATGCAAAATAATGCCAAAAGGGTGGGAGCATCTGGAGCATCTTAAGCAAGTCAATGTTAATAGTCAGCAAGGCTTCGTCGCTATGTGGTTTGATGACGATATGAAAAAAGTCTATAATGATGTGATTGCTCCAGCAATTTGTGATGCTGGATACAAGCCTCATAGGGTTGATTTACGGGAACACAACAACAAAATCGATGATGAGATAATTGCCGAGATTAGGCGTAGCCGTTTTGTTTTAGCAGACTTCACTGGACATAGAAGCGGCGTTTACTATGAGGCGGGTTTTGCAAAGGGCTTGGGCTTAGAAGTCTTTTGGACCTGCAGAGATGATTGTAAGGATGAGTTGCATTTTGATATAAGGCAATTCAACTGCATTCTTTGGGAGCAGGACAAATTAGATGAATTCAGAAAAGGGATTTCCCATAGAATTGAAAGCGTGCTAGGACGTGGAACTTATAACACCGTAGCCTTATAGGGCGGGTCGCACCCGCCAATTGATCTGACATCCGGCGGGTTATGGCTTACGCCCAACCCACCCTACCAGACTACGCGGCCCACCAGAAAATCCAAAAGGCTACGACTTTCGTCGTAGCCTTTTTTATTTCAATGGTAGCTGGTTATTGCCTGTCGGTGCTTATCCCCCGATTTAGCGGGCACGCCAGATCGTTAGTATGGAAAGGGGCGGGAGAGGTCAGGCTATATTGACAAAAAAATGGATTTAAGGTAGAATCAGGCGGCATTTTAGCACTTAATGCTAAAATCAGGATTTGACTGTGAAAGCCAGGAAATGCACTTGCGTAAAAGCAGGTGATCATAGTCTTTGTCTTTGCGATGTCAACATTGTTTCAGGCAGGGCCCAGGTCCTTAAAGTAGCCGGGCATGGTCTTAATTAAGACAAAGCCGGAGCCCGGGGCAGAGGCTGTGGCAAGGCTCGATCGAGATTAAGAATGCCTTGACCTTGAAGTCCTGTATGGTTGAGGTCGTATCTTCCCGCCTTGACTACAAAATAAATCCCACCAGGCCGTTTTACGGTATCTTATGTGATCCCGCAGTCTTGTTTTTCTCTTCACTATTTAAGCTAATCCGGGTTTATGTTGAAAATAGTTTTAATCAGAAGGTAAGCAGTTCAGTCATGGGTATTTCTATAATGAGGGCCAGGATCACTAAAGCAGTTATTTTCGCGGGAGGCCAATCCACCCGTTTGAGCCCTTTGACAAATTATAGTCCGGTTTGCATCTTCCCTGTATTCAATAGGCCTCTCATAGAGCATGCCGTTGATTTCCTTGCGGGCTGGGACATAAAAAATATCGTAATAGCTGCTTCGAAGGATTCCGGGATACCTGAGCGGATAGTCCAGATGAAGGCGAATAACGGCCTTCAGGTGGAATTGGAGTATGTAGAGGATGAGAAGCCCAGGGGCACTGCCGGGATACTTCGCGATCTCAAGGGGTTTTTAAATGACGAAAGCTTTATAGCGATAAACTGCAACACCTTCATGAGCGAGGCCAACCTCGATGATATGCTGGCCTTCCATCATGCCAAGGACTCTTATGTGACCATAGGGGTGCAGAGGTCAGAGAGGGTCCCCACAGAAGGCATAACCGCCTCTGAAGACGGCCTTGTGAGCGGCTTCTCAATAAGACATTCCTCCAGGGAACGGAGGTCTACGTCCAAGACTACCGGCATATACATATTCAGGCCTGAGGCCTTGGAGTTTATAGATAAAAAAGGGTATTTTGACATAAAAGAACAGCTTATCCCGGCTATCAGGAAGGCCTCCCTGCCGATCTACGCCTTCAACCTCAAGGGGCGCTATAAGGTCCTTGAGAGCGTCAATGATTACTACGGCGTACACAAGGATGACCTTCTGAACGGCTACAGGCCTTACGGAATGTCTGAGGTCGCGGAAGGCATCTGGATAGACGAAGGCGTTTCGATATCCCCGCAGTCATACCTTGTCGGGCCTGTGATAATCGGACGGGATTCGGTGATAGAAGACGACGCGCAGATAATAGGGCCGGTGACCATAGGCAATGGCTGCAGGGTAGGCAAGGGCGCAATGATCAGGGAGAGCGTTCTGTGGAATGATACGACGGTCGGCAAGAAGTCCGGGGTCCTTTACTCGGTTGTCGGGCCCGGCGTAAATACAAAGGCCGGGAGCATATACAAGAACATGGTCCTTGTGGAAAGCCTTAAACCCTGCGATCTGAATATAGCGCCCTCAAGCGGTGAGCCGAGAAAGAGGGTGGGGGCCGGGAATAAAGCCAGAAATACTCTCAACTACAAGGCTTTTCTTGTAATAAAACGTCTTTTGGACATAGGCTTTTCGCTTGCGGCGCTTTTTGCCTTGTCTCCACTCATGCTCCTGATATCGGTTATTATCAAGTTTGATTCAAAGGGGCCGGTCCTCTTCAGGCAGAAAAGATGCGGTAAGGACGGCAAGGACTTCAATATGCTCAAGTTCAGGACTATGGTCCAGGGGGCTGATGGTCTGCAGCAGAAGTACACATCCAGCATAGAAGGCCCGATGTTTAAGCTGCCAAACGACCCGAGGATCACCAGTTTCGGGCAGTTTCTCAGAAGGTCCAGTCTCGACGAGATTCCTCAGGTCATGAATATCCTCAAGGGCGAGATGAGCCTTATCGGTCCGAGGCCTCTTGTCATGAACGAGATGAGGTTCAGCCCCAGCTGGAGGGATGCCAGGCTCAAGATCAGGCCCGGGCTTACGGGCCTTTGGCAGATTCAAGGCAGGAGCACCACATCATTCCATGACTGGATAAAATATGATGTGTACTATGCGACAAACCAGTCCCTTTGGCTGGACATAAAAATATTTTTCAAGACTATCTCCGTAGTTTTTAGGAAGATAGGGGCTTACTGAGCGTTATAAAACAATATGCCCCGGGGAGCGTAGTCCCGGGCGCAATCTGCATAACCGGAGGTATCGATCTATACTATGAGAAAGCTGGTCAAGAGCCTTATATGCGTAGTGTTTTTACTGGTTTTTACAGGGTGCGCGGGTATTAAGCCCGTATCTGACCCTGGGGCGCAGCCCGCATCAGGCACGGAAGAAGAGAAGATAGATAACGTGAAGATAACGGAGTTTATGCTCTCGCCGGGAGACGAAATAAGCATAAGCGTCTACCAGCACGACAAGCTTACCCGCAAGGTGAAGATACCGCCCAACGGGAAGTTCTTTTTTCCGATAGTAGGCGAGATAAATATAAGTGGCAAGACCCTCAATGAGCTTAGGACGATAATCACCGACGGGCTTTCCAACTACAGGGAGATGGTCCTGCTGCCCGGCGACGAGATCAGCATAACGGTCTTTCGCCATGAGGAGTTCAATAGAAAGTTTGTGGTCCCTTCTGACGGGTTCTTCTTTTTCCCTCTGGTAGGCGATATAAAGGCCGAGGGGAAGAGCACGAGGGAGCTGGGGAAGCTGATAACTGCCGGGCTTGTCCCTTATGTCGTCGACCCGCAGGTCATGATCGATATCGTGCAACTCAGCAACCCGGAGAGGATAGTGAACCCGCAGGTGAGCATAGAGGTCAACTCGTTCAGCGGTCAGAGGATATTCGTGCTTGGCGAGGTATTAAGGCCGGGCGTTTTTCTTGCTGACGGCCATACCGGCATAGTGGAGGCCATAGCGCTTGCAGGCGGCCCGACCATGGACGCGAAGCAGGAGAGCATAGCCGTTATAAGGGGCGCGACCAAGCAGACGCATATCGTGAACCTTGAGAGCCTCATGGCTGGAGACACCACCCAGAACCTTATACTGCAGAAGGGCGACATCGTGTACCTGTCGAGGACCTTTATATCCAACGTCGATCGCTTCTTCGGCCATTTTGCCAAGATCATCAGTCCGCTCGTCGATGTGGAGAAGGGCTACTGGCTAGGTCAGAGCATAGAGGCCGGGGCACGGGCATCGGCTGTTGCGCCTTGATGCATGGGCGTCTTGTATCGAACGATTACAAAGGAACGCATATATGAACAGGAAGCAGTCATTTTTGAGGGGCCTTATAATAGTCTTGTCTTTTATCGGCTGGGCGGGGATCGTCGTCTTCTTCTCGTTCATGGCGCTGAAGATAATAAAGTTCTGAGCGCCTTCCTGCCCATCCGCCACTTTTACGGAAGGGG
>ERZ1292633.8-Hain-H41-02um-R1-8-length-325600-cov-14_pt1 | contig 129160 bp, 147 predicted proteins | sample MGYA00564406_ERZ1292633 | MGnify/ENA primary metagenome ERZ1292633 (study PRJEB36523, sample SAMEA6512639) | groundwater metagenome | collected 2019-01-08 | study: AquaDiva: Metagenomics assemblies of 32 groundwater samples
CCTCCCTAGGAAACCCCGGGAGAAGCGAAGCGTATCCCGGGGAGGAGGTCATTTAGGCAAAGATCTAAATTTTGCCCTTGAAAGAACAGTGACTGTTTTAATCATTGCATGTCCTCATGCTTTGGGACTTGCCATACCTTTAGTGACAGCAATCTCAACAAGCTTAGCAGCAAGAAACGGCTTGTTGGTTAGACAAAGAATTGCTTTAGAATCTGCCCGTAACATTGATGTTGTTTTGTTTGACAAGACAGGAACTCTTACGAAAGGTGAGCATGGTGTGGTTGATATTTGGACAATGCCAAACCATTCTCAAGAAGAACTCCTTTCTCTTAGTTCTTCCGTAGAGTCAGAATCAGAACATCCGATTGCTCAAGCAATAGTTGAGTCTGCGAAAGAAAAACATATAGAGATACTAAAGGCGGAACAATTCACAGCGCTTCCTGGTAGAGGAGCTCAAGCATTTGTTAAAGGCAGATTGATTACAGTTGGAAGCCCGCTATTAATTAAGGAAAAGAATTTGACATTGTCTGATGATTTAAAAAACAAAATAGAACAAGCGGGTAAACAAGGTAAAACAGTTGTATATGTACTCTCAGACACCGAAATTATTGGAGCAATAACTACCGCTGATTTAATTAGAGAAGAGTCTAAGGATGCAGTAAGAAACTTAAATTCTTTAGGTATACGTGTTGTTATGTTAACAGGTGATTCTATAGATGTTGCAAGTTATGTCGCAAAGGAGCTTGATATTAAAGAATACTTCGCTGAAGTACTTCCAGAACATAAGGTTGATAAAGTTAAGGAGCTTCAAAAAGATGGTAGCAAAGTTGCTATGGTTGGAGATGGTGTTAATGATGCCCCTGCTTTAACTCAAGCAGACATTGGTATTGCAATCGGAGCAGGAACAGATGTTGCTATAGAATCAGCGGGGATAATCCTGGCAAAGAATGATCCAAGAGATGTTGTTAAAATATTTAGATTATCTAAGGCAACATATTCCAAGATGCAACAAAATCTTGTTTGGGCAACAGGGTATAATGTTTTGGCAATACCTCTCGCAGCAGGAGTCTTTGGTTTTGTATTGCCAGCAGCAATAGGGGCATTGTTAATGTCAGCAAGCACAATTATTGTTGCTTTGAATGCGCAATGGTTAAGAAGGTTTAAGATGAGCAATTAAATATCAAATTAAAAAAGCGCCCACAAGGCGTTTTTTTAATACATGGCTTTTTACGCTGTTTTTTTTATTCCACTCTGTTCCGACTCTCCTGTTGTTTGTTCCGACTCTGGTTTTGGTTCTCCTCCGGTTTCCTTATCTTGGTTTATATTATCAGCATTTGGCTTTTGTTTTTTACCTTTCTCTTGAATCTCTTTTGCGTCTGCGACTATGAAGGTTTTGTTATCCATTTCTAAAGTTATTTCCTTTATTTGTTGAGGTTTTCCAGCAAACATATCTAGTAAAGAGTTACCTTTATGATGCATCCAAACATAGATAGGGAGTTGGTCTGTTTTTCCATCTACAAAGTCTTTTGTTTGAGCATCCATGAGTTTCGGGAGGTTTATTTCTAAGAGTGCGATAACGACGTCAAGGTTGACTGCTTTTCTTGTATTCCAGCCTTCTTTTAAATATTTTGAGAAATTTTTTACTGCCTTTTCCTTCCACGCATCAATTAGTTCTTGGCGTTTCCTTTTTTGTTCTACCTCTGTTTGTTTAAGGTCTTTTTCTAATTGTTCGATTTTAGGGCCTTTAGCTTTTTGTTCAGACCCGTCTTCATTAGCAGAAACACCAACTCCTTCTGGAAAATCTTCTTCTCCATATTCTTCTAGTGATTTTTTCTTTTCATCTTCTAGGGAAGCAACTTGTCCTTGAATCTCCCCTAGATCTGTTTGTGTTTCAGGGGTTGCATCTTGTTTTTGTATACCTAGTCTTTCTCTGACCAAACTAAGGTTGCGCGCATCTTCTTTTGCGTCCTCAAACCTTTTTATTAAGGCCGTTACTTTTTGGTCAGCGCTTCGTGTTTTGAAGGTTTCTGGTTTTTCTCCTCCATTTTTTCTAGCTGTTGGTTCGGGTTCTATTACTTCAGGCTTTTCTTCTCCTTCTAATTGTTGACGTTCTATCTCTTGATCTTCTGCCATAGTGATTATATTAATATTGAAGATACAAATAGTATATCAAAATGATGTATTTTGCGCGACAGTTATTAATTGACCCAACCCGAAATAAAGAGTATACTAAAAGTCTTGCTTCATATCCCTGAAGCATCGACATTTTAATCTGCATCGCTTTGGATATGAGTATTGCAGGGAAGGAAAAACATGACTGATCAACAAGTTCCAGCTACTCCGGTTGAAACACCAGCTGTAGAAGCTAATGTACCAAAGCAAACTGAAGCAAAAACTGAAGACACTAAATAGTCTTTGAAAAAACAACTCTGGAAAGAGTTGTTTTTTCTTTTAAGCTCGTTTGAAGAAACTTCCTTTTTGATCTTTTGGGATACCTGGTCTGCTAGAGCTTCTTCTGTGATGCTCAAACTTTGGTTTTCTGTTTCTATCGTGTGGGTTTGGTCTGCGTCCTTGAAACGGTCTTGCAGGATGATCCTCATGTTTAGGTATTGTTTTTTCAGAAAGAACAGATTTTGATACAGGTAAAGCTTTCCTTATTAATCTTTCAATGCTTCTAACATCACTGTGTTGATCTGGAGTTGCAAATGAAATTGCGCGCCCAGCCATTCCTGCTCGTCCGGTTCTACCAATGCGGTGGACATAATCTTCAGCGTTGTCTGGTAAATCAAAGTTAATAACTAATTCAATTCCAGTAACGTCTATACCTCGGGCGGCAATGTCTGTTGCGATAAGCACTCTGAATCTACCAATCTTGAAGCCATCTAAAGCAGCAATACGTTGGCTTAAGGAACGGTTTGAATGAATTTCTGTTGCAGTATGACCCAGATCTCTTACAATCTTGGTTATTTTTTTTGCACCGTGTTTAGTTCTTGAAAAAACAAGAATGCTTCCTTTGTATTGATCGAGAATACTTGCAAGCAAACGAAGCTTGTCCTGTTTATCCACAAAAAATAGTTCTTGACTAATTGCTTGCACAGAGGTTCCTGCTGGCGCAACTTCAACACGCAAAGGAAACATCATGTAAGAGTTTGCAATATTAACAATAGCTTCTGGCATGGTTGCAGAAAAAAGCATTGTTTGTCTTTTTTTAGGAAGGTGAGAAAGAACTTTTTTAATTTGTGGGATGAAACCCATATCAAGCATTCGATCAGCTTCATCTAAAACAAGAATGTCTGCTTTAGATAGATCTAAGCGCCTTGTTTCTAAAAGGTCATTTAATCTTCCCGGTGTCCCGATGATTATATGCGGATTTGCGTGTAACATCTTAACCTGTTTACCAACTGATTCCCCGCCAATTAAAATCGCGGTCTTTAAACCAAGAGAACCACCGATTTTTTTAAGAGTTTCGTTTACCTGTAAAGCAAGTTCCCTTGTTGGTAAAATAACTAAGCCTTTGCTTTTACCACCGCTTTGAGCAAGTCTTTGAATCATAGGTATACCAAAAGCAAGAGTTTTGCCGGTTCCTGTTTGAGCAATACCCATTAAATCCTTGCCTTCAATAGCAGGGGGGATTGATTGTTTTTGAATTGGTGTTGGCGTCTCAAACTTATTTCTAGCCAGGATATCCATCAGTTTTGGAGCGATGCCAAGATTGGAGAATCCGAATACTGGTTGAGATTGCATTACGTTTTCCTTAGAGGATTAAGTGAACAATGCACTAATCATAGCAGAAAACAAGGATTTTAGCTTGGTTGGTAAAAAACAAAAAACCTGGGAATATTTCCCAGGTTTTAGTCCATTTTTTAGTGTTTTAGAAATTCATAAATGTAGAACCCTAAAATTATTATCGCACCTAATACAATCGAAGCTTCAAGAGTACAAATGGATCTTTTAGTTTTGGATGCATCAACTCTTTTACTAGTGAGTTTGAAAAACAAAAAGAATACTATAAATACCAGTATTGATATCCAGCTTTTAGTTACCCAGTGATGTCCAGTAAAACCAGCTAGCCATGTTTTAAAAGAAGGAGAGAGTTCTGCGCCCAATGTAATCACAACAGTAAGTATTATGCTGATGGTTGCAGAGTAAGCTGAAGAATATATTGAGGAAAGTTTGTTCATATATTTATTAAATAGCGCCCCATCTTGCAGCAGCTGAGATTACAAAGCCCATTAAACCAAGGCTTAACCCAAGTACAGCAGCAATTAGTGTCAAATGAACTAATTCTTTACGAAGTCCTAAGTCTTTAAGCTCTTTAGCTTCTATTTTAGAAATGAAATATATAGTTACTGCCAAAGGGATGGCAAAAAGGAATATGTGCTCTTTAGCTTCCATAGCTATTGCGTGTGCCCAAGGTGCGTTTCCAGCTTTTATGATTGGTTTAACTAGAGGACCATAGAATTTAACGTAGTAATATCCGCCGATAATCCAAGTAAGCAGGTATCCCACTAATCCAAGTGTCGCAGCAATCAAACGGCGTCGTACAGTACCAGAATTAGCGATTGCCTCACCCAACAACCAAAGGAAGGCATCGATGCCTAATATGGCAAATCCTAAATGAAGACCTATCAACACCGGTTTTGCAGACAAAAGAGTTATGATATCCATATTTAAATACTAACAAAAAACACTAGCTTTAGCTAATGTTGTTTGATACTAGGTGAATCTATAAACTTTTTTAATTAATTCATTTATTCCTTGTCGGAGAATACTACTAGCCTTTGGGAATATTCTTCAGAAGATTTATCCCAAATTCCCTTACATGTAATGAGATTAAGATGTGCTTTTCCATCGGTCGAGGTGAATATGTCTTTGGTTTCCGCGTTTGATGCATACGTTCGGCTTTCACGCACAATAAACGTGGTAAGAGTTCCATGAATATCTTCCACCACAATCTTGTCTCCAGGCTTTAGACTGTGTAATTCGGAAAATACTGCTTTTGTTCCATCTTTCCAGTTGACATGTCCATCAATCACGGCGCTTCCTTTCTCACCAGGGACGAGCGCCCGGCTTATACCAAGCTGTATTGTATGGAAAACTAGGAACATCCATTGATCCATCGGAGGCAATAGCTACTTGTTCCACTATCGCATCTATCTTTAGATTTGGAATTTTGATACGAGCAGGCACACCGATTTCCTGTGTTCGGGCAATCTTTGAAAGCTCTGGTATATTAGTAGACTCGCGGGTATATTGAAAAACCAGAACTACAGATCCGACTAAAACTATTGCTAATAGCCCTCGTTTTAGGATTTTGTTGAGAATATCTGTTTCCTTTTTATTAAGATGACCATAAGTGCGACACCAACAAAAAGGACTACCGGAATTTGCAAAGGCAAGAAAGGCAAGTTTGTAGCACTGGGATTAAAACCAGTTTTTGGCAAAGTAGGAGTAACTACTGGAGTTGCAGCAGGTGTTGGAGTCAGTGTTGGAGTTGGAGTTTGCACTGGGGGAGGAGTAGGTGTTGGAGTTACTGCTAAGTTACAGACAGGCTTTGTTACAGAGTTAGTGTCGAGTGTAACCGCTCCGTTACGCGCAAGAAGACGACCGTTTATGGAAGCTCCTGTTGTGGCGGTAATCGAAGTTAAAGCCATAAGAGTTCCCAAGAAATTGGAATTAGTGCCAAGAGTAGCAGATGAGCCAACCTGCCAAAAAATATTGCAGGCTTGCGCGCCATTGATAAGACTTATATTGCTACCTGATGCTGTAGTAAGAGTAGAACCCATTTGAAAAACAAAAACCGCGTTTGGATTACCTTCACCATCTAGGGTTAAAGTACCAGTAAGACCAAGAGATGAAGCAGAATTATATACGCCCGGAGTCAAAGTTCGGCCTCCGAGATCTCCTGAAACTGTGACAGCTCCGGTTTGTCCGGAAGCGGCGTTATACGCCGTAACTAAATCTGTCTGTCCTTGTGCCGCCACTGCGTCGGTTATATGTTGGGAAGCACTAACAGTACCTGGTGGAAATCCAGTGACCGAAGTGCCTGGGGTCAATCCAAGATCTCCATTAAGAACTGTGGAACCAGTATTGGTAATTGTGGAGCCACCAAGAACAGCGAAATTACCTGCTGTGCCTAAGCTTATCGTAGTAGCTGCTAGTGTGGTGTTGGTGGCGGTAAACGCAAATGAAACAGCCAGCAAAACCATTAAAACTTTATTTAATATTTTCAAATTTGATCCTTGTGTTAATTGATCTGTAATAAATAAAAAAACGAGCAAAGCTCGGTCAAAAGTCGTAAATTTCTGATTAGATTTTGGAAGCAGTTTGCTTACTTAGTATAAGTATACTCCCAAAGAGGATTAAATATCAATAACGAAAAATGACCGCTTAGATTAAATTGTATATTTTTTCATAGCTATAACAATGAACGCTGAAAGTAGTATCAGAGTACCAATTAGTGTGGCAATATTCAGTGAGGTAGTTGGAGGAAAACCTGTACTTGGTAATCTTGGGACGACAGAGGCCACAGTGACAGTAGCAATCGCAAAATCTCTTACTGTCAGACCATTAGCTTCGCCACTCGCTGTGACAGTGTTTGTGGTAGTCTGCGTAATATTTGATCGGCATGTAAATGACTATGATTCGTTACTTTCAAGCAAGTTATTCTGATTAAGGTCTCCAGGGTGACCCACGACTCGACCTGGTAAACCGGTACATTTATCGTCAGCGACATTGATGTTACTTAATGGTGCGACACCAGGATTGGTTACAGTATAGGTATAGATAACTGTTCCACCGCCAGCAAGAAGTGCAAACACGTTTGGTTTTTTTACCACATGGATCAACGGTGGCATGATCTGTGTACCAACCACGACTGTTGCGCTTGCGATATCAGTTGCACTTATGCCGTTAGCCCACCCAGTCGCTACAACAGTGTTTGTGTGAGTCACAGAAAGTAGAGTAGAGCAACGGTACGTCCATGTTTCGTTTACATCGAGCTTAGAGTCGGCATTGCTGTCGCCGGAAACAAGGGTGATTGGGCTACAGGTATCACCAACCATTGTTACATTGCTCATTGGAACCGTTCCTATATTCTGAAGAGTGTAGGTGTATGCCACATTACCAGGACCCGCTGGTAGAGCCAGAGGACTTGGTACTTTTACCACGTCGATGAGTGGTGGTATAGGCGGAGCAACCACGGGTGCGCCGATATCGTTATTGGTGATGATACAGAATCTGTTGTCACCTGGACTTAGGTTCATACCACCATTTACATCGCAATCGCCGGAAAAGGTGCGGGTGTAGTTGGAATTAGTAGTTTCGGTTATGTCATACCGAAGGGCGGGTGCGGGAAAAGTATTAGTCACCCCAGAGGCGACCTGTATGCCATTGACGAATAGCGGAAAGTCAGCGATGGTCTTGGTTCCGCCATTGTCATTGATGACCGTTTTGACGACGTTGATCGTCGCTATCTGACGTGAAGCCGGTACAGAAGTAGTAGCACAGGGCGAGGTGATTAGGTTATTATCCAACGTTACTTGACCGATAAGCGACAAAGCCCGACCTTTCAAGTTCGCACCATTTGCTAGCGTGATATTGCCTGAGTTTGTAATGATAGTTCCTTCCATATGTGCTGTGGTACCGATAGTCATGATGCCGGGGATCTGTCAAAACACATTGCATGCAGTAGCTCCATTAACCAAACTCAAGGTTGCGCCGTTTGCGACTGTATAAGCGCCATTGCTACGGAAAATGTAGATGCCCGCGCCATCAAGGACAGTGGTGCCTGTTAATGTTTGCGTTGCGTCCACAGTCCAAACGCCCGGTGTGACCGTCTGAGGCGTGGATAGGTTTTTGGTTCCGTCTGCCCCCCAGACGTCTAACGCTGTGTAGGCTGCTGTAGCGGCAGTTTGTACTCCGGCTGCCGGACCAATCATTACTCCATCTACTTGTGATGCAATAAGGCCCGTGATGTTAGACAATAAATCAGCACCAACATTTCCCCATACATGAGTCGGTGCGCCAGTATTCGTTACTCCTGCCTTACCAAAGATTGCGTAAGGGTCTGCTACTCCAAGATTCGGTGCTGTCGCCGCAAACACAGGAATCGGGACAGAAAAACCAAATCCAAAGGAAATAACGAACAAAATTAGCAAAATTTTACTTAGTATTTTCATATATAGATGTCTCTTAATAGTTTGTTCCAGAGTCCACTTTATTAATATAGTATAGTTTGGGACTATAGGATAATTCAAAAATTTTGTCAATACACTAAACCGTATTGCCAAATCTGGACAAGACTATTAATGGTGGTTTTCCAGCCTTGATTTTTATATAAAATACCTCTTTAATTTAGGTATGAATATAATAAAAATCCGTAATTTAATAGAAGGGTTCATATACAGGACTATTTTGAAAAGATTGTTCTTTCAGTTTGATCCTGAATACGTTCATGACAGGATGGTCAATGTTGGTGTATTTATGGGGAGTTTTGTTCTCGGACGAAGTGTTACTAAAGTTATGTTTGGCTATAGCCATCCAGCTTTGGAACAGATAGTAGCTGGGCTGTGTTTTAAAAATCCAATCGGACTGGCCGCTGGGTTTGATAAAAATGGACAGCTGACTCAGGTTTTATCTTCAGTTGGTTTTGGTTTTGAAGAGATAGGTTCTGTTACAGGTGAACCATGTATAGGTAATTCTGGTCAGCGGCTTTGGAGACTTGAGAATTCGCAAAGTCTTTTAGTTTACTATGGTTTGAAAAATGACGGATGCGAAATAATCTCTGAACGCCTTAGTAAATTGAGGTTTGAATTTCCGATAGGGATAAGCGTGGCTAAGACAAATGATCAAAACACTGTTGATGAGGTTTCAGGGATTGCTGATTATCTAAAGGCTTATATGACGTTCAGAAACAAAAACATCGGGGATTATTTTACAATCAATATTAGTTGTCCAAATGCTTTTGGTGGAGAGCCATTCACTGATCCGGAAAAGCTAGATCGTTTGTTAAGTGAAATAATCCACAAAGATCCACATCCTGAAAAACCAATATTCCTTAAAATGCCAGCTGAATTACCTTTGGATGTGGTTGATAGAATAATAGAGGTGTCTAGGAAATACAACGTCACTGGGTTCATCTGCACTAATCTAGCAAAAAATAGATCAAATCCAAAAATAAAAGACCAATCAGTTCCTGATGTTGGAGGTATGAGTGGTAAGGTTGTCCAGGATCTTTCCGATAACCTAATTAGTTATATATACAAAAAGTGTGGACGAGAGTTTGTTCTTGTTGGATGTGGTGGAATCTTTACAGCAGAGGATGCCTATCGAAAAATAAAAAAAGGAGCAACGTTGTTGCAGATGATAACAGGGATGATCTTTGAAGGGCCGCAGATAATTGGGGAGATAAACGAAGGGCTTGTAGAGTTACTAAAAAAGGACGGGTACAACAATATATCAGAAGCGGTAGGAAGTGAAACTTAACTAAACCAAGGAGTGCAATATGTATGTGAGCTTATACAGCTATCCTCAAAACACCAAATGTTGATGCGTTAAGGGTAGGCGGTCTCAGAAAGAGGCCGCGTGCCTTGTTGGTATAAGCTTGTGGCTTACCCCTTCACTCCCTCCTTATAGTTTGTGTGGTCGTTGGTTAAAGAAGTGGTGCATGGGCGTTGCTCCTACAGCTCCGTTTGCATACTCATGGTCCATCAGCAGGTTGTTTGTCCAGATTTCGCATTCAAGCCTCATCTGCTGTGCGTGGACCCCTTTATCCTTGTACGGGATTTGATCGCATCGGAGGTCGCTTGTAGTTGTGCGGCAAACCAGCGGGCGCGCTGCGTAGATTCCGCAACTTCCGTCCTCCTGAAGCATTGGGCACGGTTTCCCAACCCAAGCTTGGGCAAGTAGGATCGGATTCCTGAGTTGTTCTTCTGCAACACTCAGGCGCTGTTTGAACCACTCAACCCACTTCTTAAGAATCGGCCGCGCCCGTTCTCTGAGACTCCTTCGAATCGGGCCTGCTAGCTTGTTGATGTGGTTTGTGATTTCCCGCATTTCCCCTGGAAAAACACAGACCATCTGGTGACAACACCAGCTACACCCGCGGCTACAAGCAACGACAGTTGCTGTAGCCTCGCGTTCAGCAGTCTGGTACTCATCCAGAGTGTCGTAAAGCGCCCGAGTGAAACTAGAGCGCTTAGCCCTTTCTTCGACAGCTCGGGTAAACGCTTCCCGTGTCATCTCAAGCGTCACATCTCCTCCTTGGAGTAGTTTTAGAGCTCATGTAATAGAACTAGGTATATTAATTAAATCATATAGTTAAGTCAATAAAAGAAAAAACTCCGCTTTAGGCGAAGTCATTCCATCTGGCTCGACATCGTGGAAGATATTAGAACTATCGTGTCTATCGCAACGGCACAAACATAAAGCCTGGAAACTCCTGTTTTAATATTTCAGTTTTTGATTTTCGTGTGATTTTCCAGACCGAGTTTTTTATCGGAATAATCATTACACCATTTGTTTTTAATTGTTTTATGAGGTCATTGGGTAAATACTCTGCTGCAGCAGAAACCAAAATGCGATCAAAAGGAGCTTCAGAGGGCAGTCCTATTTTTTTGCCACTTATCTCCATAGAAATATTTTTCAGTTTGTATTTTGCAAGATTGTGGAGGCCGAAATTTACAAGTTCCTTAATTTTTTCAACTGCAAAAACCTGACCTGTAGGTCCGACGGCTTTAGCGACTAGTGCTGTGGTCCATCCTGATCCTGATCCAACATCCAATATTTTTTGTCCTGGTTCAATATCCAGCAAGTCTAGCATAAAAGCCACAGTGCTTGGCTGCGAAATTGTTTGCCCAAAACCTATTGGTATTGGAAAGTCCTCATAGGCCAAAAGGGTATTTTCTTTGAGAACAAAATCTTTACGATCAACTTTCGTAAAAGCTTCTTTCAGGACATTGGTCTTTAAAAGACCTTGTTTGGCCAAATAATTTTTTAATTCAAGTTGTGGTCTCGTCATATTTCTAATATATCAAACAATCGCCTTTAGGGCGATTGTTAAGCTTCTGAATTTGGCTCGGGGGGTGGGATTCGGACCCACGACCAATCGATTAACAGTCGATGGCTCTACCACTGAGCTACCCCCGAATGGTATTTTTACTCGCATATTATTACACGAAATATTGCTTCTGGTCAACAAAACCCGATATACTAGGATATATGATATTAGAAGAACAAGGTAATCTTAAGGATTATGAGCTTTTAGATACAGGCGATGGATATCGTTTGGAAAAATTTGGGGATTTTGTGCTTCAAAAACCAGATCCTGCTGTGCTTTGGACGCGTTCTCTAGATGTTAAAGAATGGGACAAAGCAGATGCCGTGTATATAAAAAGCGGAGAAGAAAAGGGCAACTGGAAAGTATCAAACCTGAGTATGCCAGAAAAGTGGATTTTGGAATATCAGATCCCTAAAGCCAACGATAGCATTTCTTTCTATGCTAAACTCAACCCTTTTAAACACACGGGTATTTTTCCTGAACAAGAAGCAAACTGGAACTTCATTGCTTCCAAACTCACAAGCTCTAAGAACAAAAAGTTGAAAGTATTAAACCTTTTTGGCTACACAGGCATTGCAAGCGTTCTTGCTTCTAAGCTTGGTGCTGCTGTAACACACGTTGATGCATCTAAACCATCTTTGGCTGCTGCAAAAGAAAACATGCTTCTTTCCGGACTTCCTGAAGATTCAATTCGTTGGATTCTTGATGATGCTGTTAAATTTGTTAAGCGTGAAGTAAAGCGTGGTGCTAAGTATGACGCCGTTATTTTAGATCCACCAGCGTTTGGTAGAGGATCAAAAGGAGAAGTCTGGAAATTTAATGAAGGTCTCCCAGAACTATTAAAACAGTTGCAGTTGTTATGCTCTGAAGACTTTTCTTTCCTGGTTATAAACGCATACGCGGTTTCTGTTTCATCCTTGCTTCTTAATAATCTACTTGTTGATTTTTCCAAGAACCTTAAAACTAAAAGTGTTGATTACGGGGAGCTTGTTTTAAAGGAAAAATCAGCAGGACGTTTACTCTCTACAGGAATCTTCGCAAGGTTGTATTAAGAGTTAATAATTTTTTAATTTCAATATGGTATTCTAATTTTCCGGGGGCCAGTGACTAAGGTAGTCGGCACTCTTAACCAGGAATGCTAAGCCGGTTCGATTCCGGTCTGGTCCTCGAATTGACTTTTCTTTTCTCTTGATTGATAATATATGTATCTGGTTAAGAGTGCATCGGTATGAACCGATCTGGAAAAAACTTGGGGAAAACCTCCAAGTTTTTTCATTTCCTAACCAAAACTGGTATACTTTAAAGACAAAATGTTTACTTCAATTGATACAAAATGATTGAAATTGCAAAAAAGATCAACATGCCTTTAGCTCGGTTTTCTTTGTTCCTGATATATTTCTGGTTTGGAATACTAAAGATCGTTAGTGAAAGCCCTGCTAATCCATTAGTTGACGCTTTACTTAAACAAACATTGCCTTTCTTTACTTTCAATCAGTTCATAGTTTGTTTTGCAATCTTTGAAATGGTTATTGGTATTCTTTTCCTAATCCCAAAAGCACAAAAGATTGCTGTCACACTTTTCTTCCTGCATATGATAACGACGTTCTTGCCACTTTTTCTTTTGGTTGATCAGACTTGGCAGAGTTTTCTAACACCAACTCTAGAAGGTCAGTACATTATTAAAAACATAATCTTAATTGCTTTAGTTGTAAGCTTAATCTCACAGACTAAACAAAAAATACAAGGAGCAAAATAATGGTGGAGATACAAACAATTCAAGTTCCTGCTGATGTTCCAAAAGAAAAAGAAGCAGAGTACACAAAAAACATTGAGCTAGTAACTCACGGTTTAAGGAGAATGATGCTTTTTGCAGGTGATCAGAAAATAGAGCACTTAAACGATGATTTTGGAAGTGCCGACGCATCTCCAGAAGATGCTGATCCAGAACACATGTTTAAGATTGCAAGTAAAGCTAGAATTTCATGTTTTGCAACACAGCTTGGGTTACTTTCAAAATATGGCAGAGACTATCCAACTGTTCCGTACGTCATTAAGTTAAACTCTAAAACAAACATTGTTCCAGTAGAAGACAAAGATCCTCTAAGTGAGGAAATGATTACACCAGAAGAAGTTGTACAGTTTAAACAAGACAGCGGTTTAAACATTGTTGGAATGGGATACACTTTGTATCTTGGAAGTGAGTATGAATCTCAAATGCTTAAAGAAGCAAGCGAAGCAATCCTTAAAGCACACCAGAATGGAATGTTCTTTATTCTTTGGGTATATCCAAGAGGTAAAAATGTCTCTGATCCATATGCTCCACATATCATTGCTGGAGCAACTGGTGCTGCTGTAAGCCTAGGTTCTGATTTTGTTAAAGTAACATACCCAAAACTAATTGATACTAACGACCCTATTGTCTTAGCTGAGAAATTTAAAGAAGCAGTTTCTGCAGCAGGCAGAACAATGGTCATTGTTTCAGGTGGTAGCAAAATGGAAGTTTCAGAGTTCTTACAGCAATTACATAATCAAATTCATATTGCAGGAGCAGCAGGAAATGCAACCGGTAGAAACGTACACATGAGACCTTTAGAAGAAGCCGTTCGTTTCTGTAACGCAATTTCTGCTATTGTTTTTGATGATGCAACACCAGATGAAGCCTTAAAAATTTACGAGAGTAAAAATGTTTAATCAGATAAATCGTCCAAAAACTAAAATTCTGGTTGACGGGGGAGATCCTGAAGAAACCAAGCGCATCAAAGAATTAATCGGCTTTGTAGACGGACAAACAACTAATCCTTCCTTGATAGCAAAAAATCCTGAAATTCAGGAACTAATTAAATCAGGACATAAACTTTCCAAGGAAGAACAAAATCAAGAATACAAAAAAATTGTTCAAAGCATTTCACCTCTAGTTGGGGATGCTGGTGTTTCAATTGAAGTATTTGCTGATTTAAACACTAAAGCAGAAGAAATGTTTGCTCAAGGAAAAGAAATGTACACCTGGATTCCAAATGCAGTTATAAAATACCCATGCACAACAGAAGGATTAAAAGCAGCTGAAATGTCTGTAAAGCAAGGAATGCGTATTAATATCACTTTGGTCTTTTCACAAGAACAAGCAGCCGCCGTATACTCTGCAACTAAAGGCGCAACCCCTGGAACTGTTTATCTTTCTCCTTTTATAGGACGTTTGGACGACAAAGGGGAAGATGGTATGAGTTTAATACGGAATATTAAGGAAATGTATGCGAAAGGAGATGGACATGTCTGGGTTCTTGCAGCAAGTATCAGAAATCTAGACCACCTTTTATATTCATTTAAACTTGGCGTTGAATTGGCAACAGTTCCAACAAAGGTTTTAGAAGAATGGGCAAGTAAAGATTTTCCAATGCCTGATTTAAGCTATACATATACACCAGTGCAACCCCTAAATCCAATCATTTCTAAAGAATTAGATCTTAATGCTGACTGGCAAAGTTTTAATATCAATCATGAGCTAACAGATACAGGCATTCAGAAGTTTGTTGCGGATTACAAGGCAACACTAAACCAAGTTTAGATGTCTTGAAAAAATGCTCCATGTTTGCTAAAATTGTGTAGTTCTGTAATTTTCGAGAGCCCGTAGCTCAGTTGGATAGAGCGAGTGCCTTCTAAGCACTAGGTCGCAGGTTCGATCCCTGCCGGGCTCACCAGATTGATATATCATGCACACCAGTTGTTTAGACTGGTGTTTTTGTTTTAGACTTGACAGTAAAATGCCATATGATAGTATATAGGGGTATAGGGTATTTAAGAATTAAAACAGTTGATAAGTATGCAACACGCATTAGACCAGAAGCTTAAGAAACGAGCTATTCATCGAGCAAAGATTATAAGGGGGCAGCTAGAGGGTTTGATTAAGGCCATTGAAGCTGAACAGTATTGCCCGGTTCTTTTGGAGCAGTCTCTTTCCATTCAAAGGTCGCTTAAGAGCTTGGATGCTTTTTTGCTTGAGAATCACCTTAAGACCCATGTCACGCATCAGATTAAACATGAGAATCAAGAAGAAAAAGCTATTAAAGAATTAATTAAGGTTTACACCTTATCAAATAGGTAAAAATATGTGGTACAACTATGGTCATATGTGGGGTATTGGAGGAGGTATTATGATGTTAGTTTTTTGGGTTGTAATTATTTTGCTCATTGTTTGGGCAGTCAAAGAATTTGGCGGAAGTAACTGTGAAAAGTTCCATAAAAAATCAGCCCTGGATATCCTAAAGGAAAGGTATGCTAAGGGTGAGATTGATAAAAAAGAGTTTGAAGAAAAAGAAAGGGATTTAAAAGCTTAAATGTTAGATTAATTAACTAATAAAAATATGAAATTATCAAAAATAATGCATGTAGTTAGTGTTATCGTGGGTTTAGCAGGAGTGATTGTATTTATTGGCGCAATCTTAGGAGGATCCGATAATCTTGTTTTTGGTGTTACGAAGTTTGACGCTTTGTTTTGCGCCATCATCCTTATTCTAATCGCAATCTGGGCTCAGGTCGGAACGATCCATCACATGATGCTTGAGAAGCGCGGAGAAATCGTTTAATAACAAATATATGGGAAAACTATCATTATCGTCTTATGTTAAGAAGTGCATACTTGGTTCAGAAATAGTGTATATTGTTTGTCTATTAGGCGGGCTTTTACCTCTGAGAAGTACAAGAGCAGTAGAACTGCACCACACACTATTTGAAACCTTGCCCGGTTTTACTTGGTTAACCTTTGGAAGTTTTGTATGGGGCGCAATTCTTTTTGCCATCTTCGCATGGATATTCGGTGCTTACATGGTTTGGATGCATAATTCAAGTATTAAGACTGAAAAGTAGAAACAAATCTAGTATATGAATCATAATAATCATGATTCTAAAATGATGTGGTTGATGATGGCTTGCTGTCTCGCACCTGTTATTTTGATTCTCTTTTTTGGCGTAGGGGCTAAGAGTTTCGGAGTAGGCACATGGATTATTTTAGGTTTTTTGGCAGTATATGCAATATGGCATTTCATAATTAAGAAAAAAACAGGTCAAAACAAAGATAAAAAAGATGTGGAATCTAATTCTGATCATAACAGTTGTCATTAAAAAATATACTATGCATCACAAAATTAAGTCATTAATAAAAAAAATAACTAAATCTGGTTATTTTGTTAAGCCAACAAATGTTGGGCACAAAGATCCCGTTTGTGGTATGTCTGTAAATGACATGATAAAGACAGAATATCAGAACAATCCTTATTATTTTTGTTCTGAGTATTGTAAACAGCAGTTCGATGAAGACCCTGCTGCTTACGTTTAAATTTCTATGGAGCGATCTTTCATCGAAAAACCGATGCGCAATGGCGTAATTGCTACCCTGATAATGTTGATATTGTATTTCTTAGTAGTTGGTTTAATTTCAGACTGGTCGTTTGCCAAAACACAATTCGCAACCTATTGGTATTTTATCATCAGTCTAGCTTTAGGTTTTGGTATCCAGGTTGGATTGTACACTTATTTAAAAATATTAGTCGCCAGTGGTCGTGGTTCAGGAAAAGTCTTGGGAGTAACAGCAACCACATCGACCGCTGCCATGATATCTTGTTGTGCGCATTATTTAACCAATATCCTTCCCATTCTAGGAACTGTCGGATTGGTAACTTTTATTGCTCAATACCAGACGCAATTTTTCTGGGTAGGACTACTTTTTAACGTCGCAGGAATTATATACATGATTCATAAAGTACAGAAAGTAAAAGGAGTATGAGATACTTGCGATTGGTGGCTATTTTAATATTAATCTTTTTGTCCTATTATTATTTTATGGTTTACAAAGGGCAGAACAGGGGTAATCAGCAGGTGGTTGTAAAGCAATGGCAAACTAAAACTGATGAACAAGGTTCGGTGCTCGTTAAAGCAACACCGATAGATTTAGGAAAAAATACAAGTCAATGGAAATTCACAGTTACTTTTACTACCCACTCAGAAGAGTTAGATCAGGATCCCACAAAGGTTATAAGTTTAATTGATGATAAAGGGAATGTTTTTGAACCTTTGTCTTGGGAAGGACCTGGGTCTGGTGGTCATCATCGAGAAGGAACTTTGATTTTTAGAAGCATTAATTCAGTTCCAAAATATATTGAGTTGAGAATAAAAGATGTTGGTGGTATATCGGAACGATCATTAATATGGGATTTAGAATGAAGTGATCAATATTCATGAGCCACAACTAGTTTGGTTATTCTGGAGCTTACTTCTTGTCGTGATATGGGCGATAATTTATTTTTTTCTGAAAAATAGTAGAGCAAGGAAAGAAATGCTTATCATTAGTTTGTGGACATCTTTACTTGGATTTACTGAACCGATTTTTGTTCCCGCTTATTGGAGCCCACCATCACTTTTTGACCTGGCACACCGTACGGGTTTCGATATTGAGAGTTTGATTTTCGCCTTTGCAGCCGGTGGTATAGTCTTCTCTTTATATAGTGCGATATTCCATAAGATTGAAAGAAAGATTTCCAGTAATCACCATTCTTACAGACACCGATTCCATCGTGCCATTTGGTGGTCAGTACCTGTTTTGATAATCTTTTTCTTTTTCAGCACCAACCTCAATCCAATATACGATTTTATAATTGCGGGAACAATTGGCGGTTTGCTTGCTGCTTATTGCCGACCAGATTTAACAAAAAAGATGTTTATTAGTGCCGTGTTATTTTTCATCCTCTATTACTTCTATTTTTTGGTTCTAATTGCAGCATATCCGGGTTACGTTAGGCAAGTTTGGAATCTGGAAAACTTATCAGGTGTCCTTGTCACCGGCATCCCGCTTGAGGAGTTGTTATTTGCAATCATTCTCGGTTTTTATTGGTCTAGTGTTTACGAACATTTTACATGGAGAAGGTTAAAAAATTTATGACTATCTACCAATGCAAAATTTGTAAATTAAAATACACGGACGAAAAGACTGCAAAAGATTGTGAAGTGTGGTGTAGTACACACGATAGTTGCAATTACCTCATTGCTAAACTAGCCATTAACAAGGAAGAAGCAAAAAGTTTGTCTGTTGAAGACGACGAAAGGTTTAAGGAATAACTTATGGATTTACTTTCAAGCACATCAATAGTCGCGGCATTCATTGCCGGAATAGCTGCTCTGTTTGCACCATGCTGCATAACAGTTTTGCTGCCCTCATATTTAGGGTCAGTGTTTAAAGAACGATACAAGGTAGTCTTAATGACCTTTATATTCTTCCTAGGGATTTTGACAGTCTTCTTGCCAATAGGTCTTGGGGCTTCAGCTTTGGCTCAGGTATTTAATAGATATCATAATTTAGTTTTTACTTTAGGAGGATTAATGCTTTCTGGTTTAGGTATAGCGCTTCTGATCGGTATGGATATGTCATTGCCGGCATTCATAAAACCTTCGGTAAAGAAATATAGTGTCCTTTCTGTTTATATGCTTGGTATTTTTTCAGCTATAGCAACAACATGTTGCGCGCCTGTGCTGGCAGGAGTTTTAGCACTTTCAGTTACAAGCGGAAGCATTCTTTGGGGTGGTGTCTACACATTGAGTTATGTTTTAGGTATGGTAACTCCTCTATTCTTAATCGCTTTTTATTTGGACAAGATAAACTTCACACAAAAATTTGTTTCTTTAAGAAAACCAAGAACTTTAAAGATCAAAGATTTTACCTGGCGTTTTAACTTGGCTAGTGCTGTCGCTGGTTTTGTTTTTCTTGGTGTCGGTATATATATAATATATTTAGCTCTAGTAAACAGATTGGCGATGCAATCCAATTATCAGCTTTCTACTAATATCATTGTTGCTAATATCGTCAGTTCAATTCGCGGATTTACTCAAAAAGTTCCAGAGTCAGTATGGGCAGGAATCGTTCTGTTGATTTTCGTTATGCTAATAATTTATGCTATTAAACAATTTAAAAAACATGATTAATGATAAAATAAAGGGAATAGGTTTAGTCGGCTTAATTGCTATTGCTTTGGTAGTTTTAGGGTTAGCGCTATTAAATACCAGCAAGACTAGTGAACAGGAGCAGAAAGCAATAACAAGTACCAATAGTTTGATAGGCAAGCCTTTGCCTGATATGCAGCTTAGAGACAATACTGGGAATGTTTATGATTTTTCTAGTTTAAAGGGAAAGAATGCTGTTTTGTTTTTCAATGAAGGATTAATGTGTTATCCAGCTTGTTGGGATCAAATGGCAGCTTTCGGTACAGACAATCGATTCAACAGCGATGACATAATAGCCGATTCAGTAGTAGCCGATTCAGTAGCAGACTGGCAGAAAGCGATTGATAAAATGCCGGATCTAGCAAAAGTTACCACGTTATTCGATCAGGACGCGATTTCTTCTCGTCAGCTCGGAATTGTATCAATGGGGTCTTCAATGCATGCAGGGCAACTTCCAGGGCACACCTATATAATGATAGACAAGCAAGGAATAGTTAGGGACGTCTTTGATGATGCGAATATGGCTATAAACAACGACAAATTGTTTGAAATGATCTCAAAATATTAATAACTCACATGAATAATCACAATCATCAACAATCAAATACAATCTATACTTGTCCGATGCATCCGGAAGTAATAAGAAGTGCGCCAGGTAAATGTCCTGGTTGTGGCATGGATTTAATTCCTAAAGAAACAACTATCCCTCAAACAGAAAATATGCAGGAGATGAGTCACCATGATCACGAATCAGCAATGACTAATCCTGCTATGGCCAAGCATATGGAAGCAGATATGCGTAAACGATTCTTGATTTCATTTTTGCTTTCAATACCGATTTTCCTCTATTCTCCGGTTGGAGTTAATTTCTTTAAGCTTAATCTACCAACTCCAATTCCAATCAACTGGATTCTTTTTATTCTAACCACACCAATTGTCTTTTGGACAGGCTCTATCTTCATAACTGGTACATACTATTCCTTGAAAGCAAAAAAGCTTAACATGGCGGTCTTAATAGCAACCGGCGTTCTCGCTGCATATGCCTTTAGCGTCCTGCTAACCTTTATTGGTTCAGAAGAAACGTTCTATGAAGCAGCTGCATTGTTAGTTACCTTTGTGCTCTTTGGTCACTGGATGGAAATGCGTTCGCGCAAAGGAACCTCAGATTCTTTACAAGCTTTGTTTGATTTAGTACCTCCGAAAGCAACCGTAATACGAAACGGTTTGGAGTTTAATATTCAAAGCGCCGAGATTATACAAGATGATATTGTTCTAGTAAAACCAGGTGACAAAATACCGGTAGACGGTGTAATTACAGAAGGCGAAAGTACTATTGATGAATCATTAGTGACAGGTGAATCAATGCCAGTTACTAAAGTTGTTAACGACAAAGTTGTTGGTGGTTCAGTTAATGTTACGGGGGTTATAAAGTTTAAAGCTACAAAAGTGGGTTCAGAAACCGTACTCGCTCATATTATTAAAATGGTCGAAACAGCCCAGAACTCTAAGGCACCAGGTCAGCGTATTGCAGATCGTTGGGCAGGGAGGTTGGTTATAGTTGCGGTTGGTTCAGGGTTGGCAACATTTTTGAGTTGGTATTTTGGGGCTGACGCATCAGCACTTACTGCTTTGACCTTTGCCATCTCAGCGGTAGTTATTGCTTGTCCGGATGCGCTTGGACTTGCCACCCCAACGGTCGTTGCAGTAGGAACAGGTATTGGAGCAAAAAATAATATTCTCATTAAAGACGCCGCGACCTTAGAAAATACCTCACGTCTTACTGCCATTGTTTTGGACAAAACTGGTACTCTCACAGAAGGTAAGCCTAAAGTCACTGACGTTATAGCTTTTAATGGTTTTAGCGAAGATGACGTTTTAATATATCAGGCCAGTGTTGGTTTAGGTTCCAATCACCCGATTTCTAAATCAATTATTGATGAGTCTAAGAATCGTGGATTGATTCTGAAACAAGGAATTCAAATGTCTTCAATTGCTGGTTTTGGTATCAAGGGTGTCATAGACGGAAAGACTGTTTTTTCAGGCAATGAAAAATTGTTGCAGAACAACAACGTCGATGCTACAGTTGCAAGAGGTGAAATTGATAAGCTTGCAAACCAAGGAAAGACCCTTAGTATTTTGTCCATAGACGGCAAACTTGTTGGCATAATTGCCGTGGCAGATGCTATCAAACCGAGTTCCAAAAAAACAGTTCAAAAATTAAAAGAATTGGGGTTAGAAGTAATTATGATTACCGGCGATCATGTGAAAGTTGCTGAAGCAGTTGGTCAGGGATTAGGTATTGATCGCATATTTGCCGAGGTCTTACCAGAGGATAAGGTAAAATACGTAAAAAAACTGCAGGAAGAAGGAAAGTTTGTGGCCATGGTTGGTGATGGTATTAATGACGCTCCTGCTTTAGCACAGGCTGACATTGGTATCGCTATTGGCGCTGGCACAGACGTCGCGATTGAGACTGGTAATATTGTTTTGATGAAATCCGATCCATATGATATTGTTGCTGCTATACGCCTTTCTAAAGCAACTGTTACTAAAATGAAGCAGAATCTTTTCTGGGCGGCGATATACAATGTTTTGGCTATTCCTGTTGCAGCCGGTGTTTTTTACACCTCATTTGGACTAATGTTAAGACCAGAAATTTCTGCTTTGCTTATGTCTGCTTCATCAATCATTGTTGCAACCAACGCTGTTCTATTAAAACGGGTTGAATCTAAATTAAAAATATAATTAAAGCTTAAAAATATATGAAAACCGTTACAACTGTTTTGATTACATTGATATTGTTTGTTGGTCTTGGAATTTGGTTAATTAAGAATGACAAGACTCCAGCACAAGATTCTATTTTAAAAGGAGAACTTGTTGACTTGCAGTCAGCTACCCACATTGATGTTGGAGCAACTCACGAACCGTATAATTCTAATCCACCTACATCTGGACCGCATTATGCTCAACAAGCAAATTGGGGTGTTTATGAAAACCCGTTACCAGATGAGCAGCTGATTCATAACTTGGAACATGGCGGAATCTGGATTTCTTACAAAGACATCGATGAGCAAACTAAGAGTGAGTTAGAAATAATAGGACGTCAAAATCCAGGTTCTGTTGTCGTTACTCCTAGAGCTAACAATGATTCTAAGATCGCACTTGCTTCTTGGGGTAGACTACAAAAATTAGATAGCTTTAATCAAGAAGAAATATTAAGCTTCATTAAAGCAAATATAAATAACTCACCAGAAAAGTTAGCAGATTAATTAAGGATATTTTAAAAACGCTTTAAAACAAAAGCGTTTTTTGTATATATACTGGTAGCAAGTTCACTGTGCTTTTCCTTTTTTATCTATTAAATTAAAGGGAACCTAACTGTAAAAGTTGTTCCTTGTTTTGGAATGCTTTCTACAGAAATGTCTCCGCCGTGGTTCTGGGCTATTTTTTTGCAGATTGCCAAACCCAATCCTGTTCCGGAAACTTCTGATTTAGAAGTGCCGACTCTGTAGAAACGGTTGAAAATATATTTTAAATCTTCTTTTTCTATACCAATACCAGTGTCTTTAATAGATAGCACAACATGGTCAGTTTTTTGAAGCGTGATCGTAATTATTTTCTTGTTCGCTATGTACTTTATTGCATTGCTTGTTAGATTAGTAATCAGTGTTTCTAAAGATTCAGCGTTACCTAAAACAAAAACATCAGACTGAATATTTTTTACGATCTTGATATCATTTGTTTTACAAAGCACATCCAGGTACTCGATTATATCTTCAAGGAGAACGCTTAAGTTGATCCGTTCTTTTTTAGCGCCCATATCCTGCATTTCAATCTTTGCTAGTTTAAGGAGGTTGTAGATTAGACGAGATATTTCATCAACTGATTTCTCAAACTTCCCCAACTCTTTTATTGGTTTAGAGCGCATCTTAAGGAAATCAAGCTCTCCTTTAATGACAGTTAATGGAGTTTGTAGAGAATGTGAAATATCATTCATAAAGTTTTTTTGTTCTTGCTGAAGCTGTTGAATCCTATGGGTTCTTTCTTCAACACGCTGTTCCAGTTCATTAGAATATCTTTGAACCTCCCAGAGTAATCTTGCTTTTTCCAAAGAGACCCCAGCTTGTAATGAGAAAACATTTAATAGGTCAATGTCTTGATTAGAATATTGTTCGCCTGAAAGTTTCTTTGGAACAAAAGCAAGACCAATCACCTTTTGGGCTGCTAAAAGCGGAACAATTAGTTCTGTATCGTAATATTTAGCGCCAGATATTAGAATTTCATTACTTAATTCATCTACTAGAAGTATTCCTCTAATGCCCTGGATGTGTTCTGAGCTTAATAGTCCATTTTTTTGGGTATGTTCGGATAGGGCTGAATCAGGATTTGATTTTAGAAAAAGAAAATGAATTGTTTTAGTTTTAAGTATTTTCTGAAGAGTATTTTTACTTTCATTAACTAGTGCTTCAAACTCTATTTCTTCGTTTAATATTCTAACTAACTCTTGCACTGCTTTGGAATAGTCATAGCGTTCTTTGAAAAACACCTTGTCAGTTATTTTCCTTAAAATTCTTTCTAACAAAGGAGCACCAAAGATACCTAGTAAGGTGGTAATAATCGCGCTAACAAGGCTTGCGGTTTTTCCTGTTGGTTCAAAGTATACGGAACGAAGTATAAACAGAAGAAGGAGATAGAAGCCAACAACAAGAGCGATCAAAAGAGAGTAGATTACTCCTCGCTGAATGACTACTTTAATCTCTAAAAGATTATGTTTCGCTATTGCATATGCAGTGCTTAAGATTAAAAGAGCAGTACAAGCAGGCCCTAAAGCATATAGATAGTCAATGCCTTGAAGTGGTAAAAGGATATCAAAAAGTGCAGCAGCGATAATTGAAATAGTTGTGCCAATTAAGATGTATTTAATTTGAAGTCTTGTTCTAAGAGGAAGTGTTCCGTACTTCCACAGCAAAATAACATAACCAATCATGTAATATATGAGGAAGAGGAGTAGGTATAAAGAAAAGTTTCCGCTTAAAATTCCTCCAACAGGATGGTCATAACTAAAACCAATAAACGGGTCAGAAACATACACTTCGTTTAATGGAAATCTGTATAGATATATTGTATTTGCAAGAATAGGGAGAATTAGTGCAAGATATATTTTCCAATTTTTTCCTGGATGTCTGAACGAATATCCGAAAATAACGAAAAAGAAAACATAAAACAAAGCGCAGATTGAAGCAAGCTTTGTCCAGAAAACAAGCCCTGGTAAATCAGTGGAAATATCAGCAAAATATACAGAAAGAATCCACAGCCCTGCGCTTAAAATACTGAAAGAAAAATAGCCGACGTCTTTTTTACCGCGCCAGTGCATCAGCATGATAAAACTTAGACCTACGCAGAAGATGCCGATTAGTGCCGCAAAGATTTCAATGAGATATCTGTAATCCATAGTCCCTCTAAAAAGTATTTATAGTATATACAAAAACTATGTACTTAAAAAGGAGGGGCGCTTTGTATCAAGCGCCCTCCAAGTTGGTTCCGAAGATCTAGATGAATCAATCTGCCTCATAACAAATGAGGCATGCCCAGTTATTGCTCTGGGCATCAGTGAAGTATCCTGGAACCAGGCGCACGAAACGAACTCCGTCGACTGTCAGCAGAGCAGAGAGGGTCTTGTCCTTGAGTTTCCCCAAGAGAACATTTGAGACATACTCAGAAACAACTTTGTCAGAGCTCATACCTTTGTTTTCGGCGTACGTCGTTAGTCCAGGTATTCTGCAAGCTCCAACATACCTTGGTAAATGCAGTGAGTGTATTTGTTTCACTGCTGCTTCAAAAACAAATCTGCCTGCGCCTCGGATTGATGCTGAGACACTGACTCCGTAGAGAACATTTCCCTTCGGGTCGTGGGTTGTTCGGCAAAATCCATCTTCTGTTAGTTCGTCCCAGCTACGATTGTCTTTGTAGTCGCATACGTCAAACTCCCGTATCTGAGAGAAATGATGCCCACATACTTTGCCGCCTGTTTCGACTACGAGCAGTCCTTCCGGGAAAATCTCGAGCCATGTTAGGAATTGTTCTCTGTTGATGATTGGAACCTCGCTTCCAGTCCATGCGATGCGTTCGGCATCAGCAAATTCCTCGTAGTCACAAGTCCTAGCGTTCCGAACCTTGAATGTTGTCATAGAGCCCCCTAGGAGTCTTTTCGAGCCATGACATAGATCATGCCGTTGTATTCGTTTTTTCCGAGACAGTCGCGGGAACTGATCTTGATATTTGAAAAATCAAGATCACGAAGTGCTTTCCAAACATCTGTTTCGTCAATCGGAGTAGCAGGAAGAATCCGACCATGGATGTTGTAGGTGCTCGCCATACGCAGAGCAGTCATGACCAAACAGCCTCCTTCTGCAATTCTCTTGCTAATGTTTCGGAGCGCTTGTAGCCAGACAACCTTGCTTTGACTGATACACTCAATGCAGAAGTTTGAGCTGACCAGATCATACTCTTTTGGCGCTGTCGCGAAAAAGCGGTCTCTTAGCACATCATATCTAACCAGAGACATTTTTCGCTTCAGTTCTCGTTCTCTGAGCAAGACCTCCATGTTTGTTGGGGCTTTCCCTTGTTCGTATTGTAGCGCTGCTCTGATGTAGGAAAGCCAGCGCGTGTCATGTCCGGTTCTGATCCAATTCTCGACCGAATCTAGATTCGGTATGAGAAAGTCAGTAAAGCAAATCTTATCAACTAATCTCGAAAGGCTGATCAGTTGATAGATCGTGGGACCGCCTCCAACCTCAAGCATCCACAACCAATCTCTTGTGGGCTGTAGCTGCACTTGCGCATCAGCGTAGAAGCGTAAGAGTGTCAGGTTTTCTTCAGATACGTTCTGGAGCGTTTCCGCATGCCTAAAAATAGATGACTCAGGCAAGGCAGGGTAGTAAGTCCTTAGGTATTCTTCGGGTTTGAAATTCCCCGAAAGATACGGGTTTGGATTTAATTCTAGCCGCCTTGCACTCCAGTTCCGAAAAGCTCTCACTGTGCTTGTCATCCTTGTTCCTCCTTATAGTTTTTTTGATTGCCGTTTTGTTTCGTTAGTTGGTTAGTAATAAAAAAATAGCTAAAAGATGCTGAAGTTTAGCTAAAGAATATATAAAATATATATGAGGAGTTTAAAAAAGTCTTGTTTAAGGCTTTTAATTACACAAAACTAAGTTTGTACCCTCTGCCAGGCACTGTTTGTATAAGCTTTTGTTTGTTTGGGAGATCAATTTTCTTCCTCAGGCTTAAAATGTGAGATTCAATGGTGTTAGAAAAAGGGTCAGCATACATATCCCAAACATGTTCCATAATCATGGCTCTTGAAAGAACAATATCTCTGTTTTTTAAAAGATATTCTAAAAGCATGAATTCTTTCCTTGTTAAGTATATGTCTTTGTCGCCGCGTTTTACTGTTTGTCTTTTTGTATCAAGAGTTAAATCATCAACTTTGTAGATTTCTTCCTGAATACTTTGTGGTCTGCGCATCAGCGCCCTGATTCTTGCAACCAATTCTTCAAATGAAAATGGCTTTATTAAATAGTCATCAGCTCCTGCATTTAATAGTTCGATCTTAGTCGTGGTTTCTGATTTAACAGAGAGAATTATAATCGGCATTGTTTTTCCGGACTCGCGCAGTAGTTTGCAGATTTCCATTCCAGTTTTGCCGGGCAGCATCTGATCCAGAACAATCAAATCATAATCATGCTCCAAACCCATTTTTGCGCCAATGTCTCCATCATTAGCAACATCAACTATGAAGTACTCTGTCTCCAAGTTCTTTTTCAAAACATCGCTTAATCTGACTTCATCTTCTACAATTAAAATCTTCATTTTTTGTGTATCCTAAATATTTGTTTCCAAAATATATAATTATTAGAGCACAAAGAATATTCCTGTGCAAATGCTTTCTTCCCCTTTATTCTAAAAGTCAGTATAATGATAGTATAAACGGCATAAATTAATTCTAAAGTTTAAAGCCGAAAGAAAAGGAAACCATGAAAAAACTCAATTTGTTCATATTATTACTGGTTTTAGTAGCTCTTTGGGGTGTTCTTTCTTTTAACAACCTTGTAAGGGCGAATAAAGCAGTGGATAACCAATGGGCTCAGGTAGAAAACCAATACCAGAGACGTTTAAGCTTAATCCCAAACCTTGTTAACACGGTAAAGGGAGGTAGCAAACAAGAACTTGCTTTTGCAAAAGAAGTAACAGATGCCAGAACAGCTTTTGCAGCTGCATCTACAGTTGATGCTAAAGCATCTGCTGCAAGCAATTTAGAAACAAGCCTTGGTCGTTTAATTGCTGTGATTGAAGCAAATCCTGCAATTTCAACAGTTCCTTTGTACCAGGATTTAAGCGCTGAGCTTGCTGGAACTGAAAACAGAGTTGCAGTTGAACGAGGAAGATACAATGACAATGTAACCCAGATAAACATCGCGGTTAGAACATTTCCTTCAAACATAATTGCAAAGACTTTTGGTTTTCAAGAAAGAACATTGTTTAAAGCAGAAGCAGGAGCAGAAAAAACTCCTGAAGTTAACTTTTAATGTTCACTGATAGCAGAAAAAATTTCATTGTAACGCTTTTAGGCACGGTTCTTCTATTAACAGCGTCTCAAACTTTAGCGTACACAAAGCCGGGTAATCCATCCGGCTTTGTTAATGACTTTGCGGGAATATTCACAGCTGAACAAAAACAAAGTCTAGAGACGAAACTTTCTGCGTATGAACAACAAAGCACTAATGAAGTCTCTGTTGTAACAGTTAAAAATCTTGGTGGAGACTATATTGAAAATTATGCAGTAAAGCTTTTCAAAGATTTTGGTATTGGAAAAAAAGACAAGAACAATGGTTTGTTGTTGTTAATTGCGCTTGAAGATAGGGAGATGAGGATAGAGATAGGGTATGGTTTGGAAGGTGATTTAACTGACGCTGAATCCGCTTCTATCATACGAAATGTCTTAACACCAGCTTTCCAAAAGAGCGATTACTACGGTGGAGTTAATACAGCGACAGACTTAATCATTCAGAAGCTTTCGGGCGAACAGGTTGATATCCCAGTATCAAAACCAAAGGTTAATATTAACTTTAACTTTTTCTTTTTTCTTTTCTTTTTTGTCTTCTCTTTTCTTTCAAGTGTTTTCGCAAGATCTAAATCATGGTGGGCAGGTGGTATTGTTGGAGCCCTCTGTGGTGGACTTTTTGGGCTGTTCTTAGGAACTTGGGTATATTCATTAGTAATGGTTTTACTCTTTACTCCAATTGGTTTACTTTTTGATTACATCGTTTCTAAGAATTACGAAAAGGGGAAGAAAACAGGAGTTTTTCCTTGGTGGATTGGTGGAGGAAGATCAGGCGGATCTGGTGGTGGGTTCGGTGGGTTTGGTGGAGGATTTTCAGGTGGTGGTGGTTCAAGTGGAAGGTGGTAAATTATGACAATTGAAAGATTACAAAAATTTCTATCCAATGCAGGCATAGCTTCTAGAAGAGGCTCTGAGATTTTTATTGAAAGAGGAGAAGTTCGAATTAATGGCAACATCGCAAAGCTTGGAGACAAGGTAGATCCTGACAAAGATCAGGTTACTTACAAAGGTAAGTTAATCAGACCTGAGAAAAACTTCTACTACATTGCTTTAAACAAACCAAAAGCATACATTACTTCTCGTTTTGATCCGGAGAAGAGACGAAGCGTATATTCTTTTCTCCCAAAAGAACTTCAAAGCAAAGTTTGGACAGTCGGTCGCCTTGATTTCTTTACAGAAGGACTTTTACTTTTTACCAATGATGGTGATTTAACAGAACAGCTGGCGCATCCAAAGTATGAACATGAGAAAGAATACGAGGTTACTTTAAGCCAAGATATTTCTGATGGAGACTTACAAAAAATCAGAGAAGGCGTAGTTATCGGTGAAGATTACACAACAGCTCCTGCAGAAGCAAGGATTCGCAGCGGGAAAATCTACATGACAATTCATGAAGGTAAAAAACGTCAGATTCGAAGAATGTTCGACAAGGTTGGTTACAAAGTAAAGAATTTAAAAAGAATACGAATTAACAAATTAGAGTTAGGTGATTTACCTATTGGGAAGACCAAGAACGTTACAAAAGAAGATATAATTTAAAAACACCCTTTAAAGGGTGTTTTTTCTATTTCTTCCTTCTGTTATGAAACTTAGTGTGTATTTCCCTAAGTTGTTGGTTTGTAATGTGGGTATATATTTGAGTTGTTGTAATAGATGCGTGTCCTAACATGCTTTGAACACTTCTAATATCAGCACCGTTCTGAAGGAGGTCTGTTGCAAAGCTGTGTCTTAAGGTATGTGGAGATATCTTTTTCATAATCCCAGCAATGAGGGCATACTTTTTAATAATCCTCTGAATACTTCTTGGAGTTAATCCAGATGCGTTTTGTCCAAAGCTCGCGATTTCTTTTTCAACAGCAATACCAACTTGTTTGTGTGCAATGAAAAGAAACTTTGAATTGTCTTTTCTCTTCTTTAGATATTTCTGTAAAGCATCATTTGCTTCTGAAGAGAGGAATATTAGTCTTAACTTGTCTCCTTTTCCTCGAACTGTGAACTCGTTTCTCTTAAAGTTTATCTGGTCTTTTTTTAAAGAACAAAGTTCTGAAACACGAAGACCAGTTGCAAACAGGGTTTGTAAGATCGCATTGTCTCTAAGTCTTAGAATTTCTTCTTTTTCTTCATCAGTTGCTTCAAAGAGTCTTTGTACTTCATCGTAATCTAAGAATTCAACCATTCGACTTGGAGTTTTTGCAAGATCTAATTTTTCTGGGGCAAGAGTTTTAATATCACGCTTCATCATGTACTTAAGGAAAGCACGCACAGCAATGACATGATAGTTTTGAGTTATCTGCTTTAAATGTTTTCCTGATTCATCGATTAAACGGTTGATGTATAGCCTATATCTTCTAACTAATTCAAAATCAATTTGCTCTGGTTTTGAAACTCCTTCTGATGCGCAGAACAGGGCAAAGCGATTAAGGTAGTGAGCATAGTTACGAATGGTTAACATGCTTCTGTTTTTTTCAATTTCACAATACTCTAAAAACTCCCGGATATATTTGGTTAGGGAGTTTTCTAGGGTTTTTTCTTTGCTTTTGTTTTTTGTTTCTGTCATATATTGTGCGACATAGGTAGTATATCATATACAAAGTGTAGCCCCGTGCCACTTGACAGAAGTATATGAATATGTCAAAATATAGAACTAAATTGGGCAGAGTGCTTTAGCTATAATAATGATTATATCTGAAGCTCTTAGCTCACATCCGAGCAGAGCATTCCGCAAGGGATGGCAACAAACAACTCTCTGGAGGAGTAAGACGATGACGACACCGTCGATCACGTCGCAGACCCCAGTCGTGCCAGCCAACGATGAACAGATCGGGGCACTCAAAGGCCTTCTGGATCCAATCTTGCGGCGGATGAGCAAGCCGCAAGCGCAGGCCGTATTCGAGGCCGGCGGCAACTTGCAGGAGCGCTTCGGACTGGTGATCAACCAGATGGTCGCGCTGTTGACCAACACGTTCCTCGTGCTGATCAACTACGGTCGCAATCTCGCTGACATGATCAAGGCCGGTAACTACCGCTACGTCAACGAGAATATCACCGAGAAGAACTTCCCGTTCACTAGGAAGGGCGAAGTCAGCACCGAGATCGTTCTGGTGCATTTCGATCGGGAGATGGAAAGCGACGTCGTACTGGTAGAGCTCGACAAGCTTGGGCTTCGCGCAGCGATCCTACCGGAATCGCTCGCCTTCGGCGAGACGCACCCGGAAGAGCAGCGCAAGTTCCCAATCATCTGCCTCGGCTCGCTCTGGACGAGCGCTGATGGCGACCGCCGCGTGCCGTATCTCGACGGTTGGGGCGGCGGGCGCGAGCTTAACCTCGACTTCTTCGAGGACAGGTGGGATGGCCGCTGCCGTTTCGCCGCCGTTCGCAAGTAGCTCGGCTGCTTGGTGCTTTGGTCCTTCGTCTGATTCTTGGACTCTGCGTCCGAATCGTGAACCCGTTTCAGCTTGCTGGAACGGGTTCGCTTTTTTATATATTCCTGTTAAACTATTTTTGATAGATCATATCTGCGGTTAAGGCTTCGGATAATCTGTCTCGCATTATTAGATAACCAGAGTGCTGCTGACTAAGGTTTGCAGTAGAAGTGTTTCTGATAATTCTTCAAATGAAGATACTTGGTGTGGTATATTAGCGGATTTAAAGTTCCCGAATAAAATACAACCTCAAGAGTATATTCAAGAGGTGGTGGATTAGATGATATATTGCACATGAAGGCTCGATCTGGACGAACGCTGATGGCAACCGCAACGTGCCGTATCTCGACAATTGGGACGACAAGCGCAAGCTTAACCTCAACAACTTCGAGAACAGGTGGAATGACAACTGCCGTTTCGCCGCCGTTCGCAACTTTCTTCATGCTCCGCCTAACTAGGCGGAGTTTCTTTTTGCAGCTGTTTTCTCCAGCCGCCCATCATCCGTCCAGCTTCTGAAAGCGGTTCACTAAGCAAGGCGTACTTTTTATTATCAATTGCTTTTAATTCCCAAGCTATTTGCAGAAAGTATTTGAGCATATCCAGTTTAACTGATGCTCTTTGTACGATTTCGCCTTTACGATCTTTGGTAGAATATGTTGCAATTAAAGTCAGTTCAATTAGTTCGATGAAAAGTAAGTTTATTTTTTCACCCAAGGAGTAACGGGCAAGTCTTGGAATTTGTGGCAGCAGTCCATGCCAAAGTTTGTAGGCTGCTGTAATTTTTTGTAAGATTGGTAAGTCCGAAGCCGTTGGGGGGGGGGTCGTTTTAGTAGAATTTTTATGCAAAGGCAATTCGTTCATAGTTATTCAGATGTTATTAGTATAGAAAACCTGCTTGCTGCGTGGCGCGAGTTTGCTTTGGGTAAATCTCAAAAGCATGACGTTCAAGACTTTAGGCTACATTTGATTGATAATATAATACAGCTTCACGAAGACCTTGCCAACCGGTCATATAAGCACGGCAACTATTATAATTTTGCAATTTCTGATCCTAAGCCGAGACAGATTCATAAGGCTTCGGTTCGGGATAGGGTGTTGCACCATGCGATCTATCGTTTGTTCTACCCAGCGTACGACGACCTATTCATTGCTGACTCCTTTTCTTGTCGGATCGCCAAAGGGACACATAAGGCTATGGACAGGTTTCAGACGATGGCTAACCGGGTCAGTAAAAATAATACCCAGAGCTGTTGGGTGCTGAAGTGCGATATTAAGAAGTTTTTTGCAAGCATTGACCACAAAGTCTTAATAGAGATTTTGCAGCGCAATATTCCAGATTCGGAAGTTTTATGGTTATTGCGGAACGTTATTGATAGCTTTTCAATTTATACACAGGGTAGGGGATTACCACTAGGCAATTTAACCTCGCAGCTATTCTGCAATGTATATTTGAACGAACTTGATCAGTTTGTCAAACACAAGTTGAAAGCTAAGAACTATATTAGGTATGCGGATGATTTTGTTTTCTTGTCGGAAGATAAACGGTGGCTGGAGCAGCAGATACCGAGGGTGCAGGAGTTTCTGACCGAGAAGCTGAAGTTGTCACTGCATCCAAACAAAATATATATTAAGTCTTTCGCATCTGGAGTAGATTTTCTTGGTTGGGTGCACTTTCCGAAGTATAAGACGCTACGCAATACCACTAAGAGGCGAATGCTTAAGAGAATAATAGATGTACCAAAAATAGAAGCTTTAGAATCCTATCTGGGTTTGTTGAAACACGGGAATACTCAAAAGATAAAAGAAAAGCTGTTAAATAATTTTTGGCTTAACCATTTAATACAGTAATTTTGGCTCAAATTTTTTCTTTACGTTTACTTGATTAAAAGCCCATAAACTGGTAGAATGGCATTAGAAATATTAATTCCACGATACTTTAGTTCTTTTAAAAAGAACTCAAATATTCGTGTAGACAGGCCTTGGTATCAAGGCATATTGTGAAAGGTCCCATGTTATCCAAAAAGGAAAAGGACGCGCTCATCAAGAAGTTCCAGACTCACAAAGATGATACTGGTTCTCCTGAGGTTCAAATCGCGATTCTTACCAAAGAGATAGATCAAGTTTCTGAGCACCTCAAAGTGCACAGAAAAGACAACCACTCCAGAAGAGGGTTGTTGCAAATGGTAGGAAACCGCAGAAGACTATTGCGTTACTTAAAAGCAGAAGATCAGAAGAGATACGACAAGTTGGTTGATAAATTGAAGTTGAAGAAATAATTTGGGAGTCCCGCAAACTAATTTGCGGGACTTTCTAAAATATATAAATAATTAACGGACGTTGTTGGCAGCCACGTCCGGCTTAAGCCCTTTTAGGTCGGACATGATTGCAAATGACGTCTGGAGAGAGAAAATATGGACGTTAAAAGAGTTTCGATAGGTTTCAATGATCCGTCTCAAGCGGATATAACATTTGAAACCGGTAAAATGGCAATGCAGGCAAATGCTGCAGTTTTAGCCAGGCAGGGTGATACTGTTGTTTTAGCAACAGCTGTCATGGGTCGTAAAAGAGAAGGTATGGATTACTTTCCGTTACTCGTTGATTACGAGGAACGCCTTTATGCCGCAGGAAAAATAAAAGGAAGTCGCTGGGTCAAAAGAGAAGGTAGGGCAACAGATGAAGCAATCTTAACAGGAAGAGTCATTGATCGATCAATCAGACCGTTATTTCCTGATGGCATGCGTAATGATGTTCAGGTTGTTGTAACCGTTCTTTCAATTGATGGTGTTCATGAAGCAGACATGCTTTCTGCAAATGCCGCTTCTGCTGCTTTAACAATTTCAGATATTCCTTTTGACGGTCCAATTGGTGTTGTTAGAGTTGGTAAAGTAGACGGACAAATGGTCTTAAACCCAAGCAGAGAAATATTGAAGAAATCTCAGATGGATTTAATTGTTTCCGGAAATGAAAAGCATGTCTTAATGGTTGAAGCAGGCGCAATGCTTGTTTCAGAAGAAGACATTGTTGCAGGAATTGAGTTTGCTCAAAAGTACTTAGCTGAAATCTGCAAGGTTCAGAATCAGTTTAAAGAAATGGCTGGAAAAACAAAAGCCGTTGTAGAAGTTATTGAGTTAAACAAAGATATTTATGAGCAGGTTAAAGCATTTGCAACCGAAGACAAGCTTGAAGCCGCAATTTATGTGGTTAACAAGGAAGAGAGAGAATCAAAGATGAATGCTTTGATGGACGTCACTGTTGAAACCATCACTAAAGCTCATATCACAACCAAAACAGAGATTGCTCCTGGAATTGAATCTGCTTTAGGACGCTTGGATCAAAGCCAGATTAAAAAAGAAGTCTTGGCATCTTTAGACAAGATCATGAAGAAATACATGCAGAAAAACATCTTGGAAAAAGAACGCCGTGTTGATGGAAGAAAGTTAGATGAAACCAGATCTGTCACCTGTGAAGTCGGAGTTTTACCTCGTACCCACGGGTCAGCCTTGTTTACTAGAGGAGAGACTCAAGTTTTGACAACAGTGACTCTTGGTTCAAAGGGTGATGAACAATTGCTTGATGGTATGGAAGATCCAGGAGAAGGAACAGCAAAAAGATACATCCACCACTACAATATGCCAGGATATTCTGTTGGTGAAGTTGCTCCGTTAAGAGGCCCAGGCAGAAGAGAAATTGGTCATGGCGCTTTAGCAGAGCGTGCTTTAGAACCAATGATTCCTTCACAGGATGAGTTTCCGTACACAATGCGTTTGGTTTCTGAAGCAATCATGTCCAATGGTTCAACATCCATGGCTTCAACTTGCGGTTCAACCCTTGCATTGTTAGATGCTGGTGTAAAGATCAAAGAAATGATCGGTGGAGTTGCCATGGGATTAGTTTTAGATGAAGAAACAGGAAAGTTTAAAGTCTTAACAGATATTGCTGGGATTGAAGATTTTAACGGTCACATGGATTTTAAAGTTACAGGTAATGAAAATGGAATTACCGCAATGCAAATGGATGTTAAAGTTAAAGGAATTACTAAAGAAATTCTTGCTCAGGCATTGCAACAAGCAAAACCGGGACGCTTGCACATCTTGGGTAAAATGAAAGAAGCAATTCAAGGACCAAGAGCAGACCTTTCCCCTTATGCTCCAAGAATTGTCTCCTTTATGATCAGCCCTGACAAGATCAGAGAAGTGATTGGATCTGGTGGTAAAGTCATAAATGGAATTATCGCAGACACTGGAGTCAAGATTGATATTGAAGACAGTGGTTTGGTGATGGTTACTTCAACTGATGCAGCTGCTTCTGAAAAAGCTGTTGGTATCATCAAAAACATTGTCAGGGAAATTAAAGCCGGTGAAGAATTTGATGGTAAAGTTACTAGATTAATGAATTTTGGTGCATTCGTTGAATTAATTCCAGGACAAGAAGGATTGGTTCATATTTCAGAACTTGCAAACTACCGTGTTGGTAGAGTTGAAGATGTTGTTAAAGTTGGTGATGCTTTGAAAGTTATGGTTAAAGAAATTGATGATCAGGGAAGAATTAATTTAACACACAAACCATACGCAAAACCCGCAGAACCAGGACAAGGAGTTGGTCCTAGTGAGGACAGGGGTCCAAGAAGAGACTTCAGAAACGAACATGGTAATAACGATCGGGGAGGCAGAGGATTCAGAGGATTTTTTAAGAAATAGATAAAGCCCCGAGGAATCGGGGCTTTAATTTTCGGTTTTCACCGGTGCATATCTTACCAACTGACTAAAGCATACACTACTTTTTTAAGATTATCAATTGGTGGACCCGACCGGAATCGAACCGGCTTAGCATAGTTGATAAGATATGCCGACTACCATAGTCACGGACCCATAAAAAAAGACATTAACACATTGAAATTAAATATAGATTAAATCTATGGAATATTTCGAGATTTTAAAAAAAGATTCAAATTCAAAAGCAAGATTAGGAGTAATTCATACTGCGCATGGTGATGTTTTAACCCCTTACTTTAATCCGATCGGAACAAAAGGCACTGTTAAAAGCATTACTTCTGAAGAACTGAAGTTTTGGGGCGCGGACATGATTCTTGCAAATACATATCACCTCTGGCAAAGACCGGGTGATGCTTTAATTTACAAAGCTGGCGGTCTTCACAAGTTTATGAATTGGAAAAACGCAATTTTTACTGACAGCGGTGGGTATCAGGTTTTTTCTCTTGCTAAAATGCGCCAGGTTATGGAAGCTGGTGTGCTTTTTCGTTTTGATATGGATGGAAAGTCTGCAATTCTTTCTCCAGAAAAATCAATTCAGATACAATCTAATCTAGGAAGCGATGTTGCTTTGATTCTTGATGATTTTCCAGGCTTTCCTTTTGAGTATGAAAGAACAAAACAAGCGATTGAACAAACAACACGATGGGCAGAACGTGCTAAAAAAGAATTTGAGAGATTAACTGAAACAGGAAGTTCAGTTAATCCTGGGCAAAAACTTTGGGGCATAGTTCAGGGCGCATCTTTTTCTGATTTAAGAGAAAGAAGTGCTAAAGAAATTCGTGCTTTAGATTTTCCTGGGTATGCAATTGGTGGAGTTGCTGTTGGAGAACCAACTGCGGAAATGTTAAAAGCAGTTGATATGACAATTCCATATCTTGAGGAAGATAAGCCAAGACATCTGTTAGGTGTTGGAACTCCATATGATATTGTTCAAGCTGTTTTAAGAGGATGCGATTCTTTTGATTGTGTCATTCCAACCAGAGAAGCGCGTCATGCCAGACTATACATTTCAGCAAGAGATCAGCAAGGACGAGAAGCTTACAAAACCATCGATATTCGCAAAGCAGAGTTTACTGAAGACTTTACCCCTGTAGACAATGAATGTGATTGTTATGGATGTTTAAGTCATACCAGGGCATATATTCGTCATCTTTTTGCTGCGGTTGAGCCACTTTCAATTCGTTTGGCAACAATGCATAATATCAAGTTTTACTTGAACTTAATGAAAAAAATACGAAACGCACTGGAAAATGAGTATTTTACCGAATTTGCAGAGGGTTTTAAAGAAATTAAAGAGTAGTTTCTAGATGAGTCGGTTAATGTTTGATATACTTTCATATATATATGAGCGACAACAACATGATGGAAAAATTAGTAAGTCTTTGTAAACGCCGTGGATTCATTTTCCCTGGTAGCGAGATTTATGGTGGTTTAGCGAACTCATGGGATTATGGTCCTTTAGGAGTTGAGTTAAAGAACAATATAAAGAAGCTGTGGTGGAAAAAATTCGTTCAACAACGAGACGATATGGTTGGTATAGACGCGGCACTGATGATGAACCCAAAAGTATGGCAAGCAAGCGGACACATTTCTAATTTTTCTGATCCTTTAATAGAATGCAAGAAATGTCACACTCGTTTTAGAGCAGACACTTTTGATCAGGAGAAATGCCCTAACTGTAAAGGAACTGAGTTTACTGCAGCAAAAGAATTTAATCTGATGTTTAAGACATTCATGGGTCCTGCAGAAGAAGAGGCTAACATTGTTTACTTTAGGCCAGAAACAGCGCAAGCAATGTTTGTTGATTTCCCACAAGTCGTTGAAACTTCAAGACAAAGAATTCCTTTTGGTATTGCTCAGGTCGGTAAAGCTTTTAGAAATGAAATAACTCCAGGGAACTATATCTTTAGAACTCGTGAATTTGAACAAATGGAAATTGAATATTTCATTCATGAAAAGGACTGGGAGAAGTATTTTGAGTATTGGTTGAAACAAATGAAAACTTGGCTTTCAGATATTGGTGTTGATTCAACAAAGTTGCATTATGTAGATATTGGCGATAGTGATCGCGCTCATTACTCTAAACGTACCGTTGATGTTGAGTTTGATTATCCATTCGGACAAAAAGAACTCTATGGTATTGCGTATCGTGCTGACTATGATTTATCACAGCATCAGAATGCTTCTAAAAAAGATCTTGAGTACAGAGATCCAGAAACAGGAGAAAAGTTTTTGCCACATGTCATTGAACCAACATTTGGAGTAGATCGAACCTTACTCGCTGTTTTACTTTCTGCATACACTGAGATTGAGGGTGGACGTTCTACAACAACAGAAGCCATTAAAGAAAGCGAGATTGTTTTAAAGTTAGACAAGAAGATTGCTCCTGTAAAAGTCGCTGTTTTACCACTCTCTAAAAAAGATGAGGTTTCAATCCCTGCAAAAGAGCTCGCAAACAAGCTTAGAAAATATTGGTATGTTCAATATGACGAAACTGGTTCAATTGGAAAGAGATACAGAAGACAGGATGAAATTGGAACTCCATATTGCGTGACATATGACTTTGATTCTTTAGAAGACAAAAAAGTAACTGTTAGAGATCGTGATACCATGACTCAAGAAAGAGTTTTAATTGATGATTTAGAAAAATACTTTAAAGATAAACTTGAAGATTAATGCAATTAACACACAAAACATTTAAAAATGGTTTGAATGTTCTTTTAGTAAATTTGCCTGACTCCAAGTCAGTGCTTTTTACAATACTTGTTAAAGTAGGCAGTAGGTATGAAAGCAAGGAGATAGCCGGAATATCACATTTTTTGGAGCATGTTTTTTTCAAAGGAAGTAAAAAATATCCAAAGCCAACAGATATTTCTCAGATCGTAGATGCGATTGGCGGAGATTTTAATGCTTCAACATCTAAAGAAGCAACCGAGTTTTACATAAAGGCGGAAAAACATCATTTTGATTTAATCTTTGATGTTCTTTCAGATGTGGTTTTAAACCCATTATTTAAAGAGACAGAGTTAAACAAAGAAAAGGGAGTCATAGTGGAGGAGATAAACCAGTACGAGGATATGCCGGCAAGTCAGGTTGAGAATCATTTGGAGGAAATAATGTGGCCAGACTCAACACTTGGTTGGGAAATCTTAGGAACCAGACAAAGCATTCGGAAAATGAAACGCTCTAATGTTTTGAAATACAAAAATGCTTTCTATCAACCCTCCAATGTAATTTTGGGCATATCAGGGAACTTTGATTTAAAGCAAGCTCTAGAGAGAATTAAAAACACCTGGGGTAAGTTAAAGAACAAGAAAACCCCAAAGCACAAGCACAAAGAAACAACACAGAAAAAATCAAACCTAACTGTAATTCATAAAGACACACAGCAAGCGCATTTTGCCCTGGGCTTTAAAAGTTTTGATCATGCGTCTAAGAAAAACGCGGCTACAATGCTTTTAGCAAACATCTTAGGAGGTAACATGAGTTCTAGGTTGTTTGTTGAAATACGAGAGAAAAGGGGCTTAGCATATCATGTTTCAGCTTCAAACGCCCCGTATCACGACACTGGAAACTTTACAATCCATGCAGGACTTCAGGTTGAAAAAACAAAGCAAGCTTTGATTGAGATATTAAAACAACTCAAAAGCGTTAAGAATAACTCAGTAAGTACCAAGGAATTAAAGCGAGCAAAGGATTTTGTCCGAGGCAAAATAGCATTAGCTTTTGAAAACAGGCATAGAAATCTTGATTGGTATATGGATCACTTTGCTTTCATAAACAAGTTAAAAAGTATTGATAGTTTTCTTGCAGAAGTTGAAGCCGTTACTGTTAAAGATATACATAATATCGCTAAAGAGATATTCCGAGAGAAAAATATGAGCCTAGCAATAATTGGACCATTCAAAGAAAGAGCTTCTTTTGAAAAAGAATTAAAGATATAGCCATGAAAATAGGATGCCATGTTTCAATAGCGGGGGGAGTTGTTAATGCACCACAACGAGCCCATGAATTAGGTTGCGAAACTTTTCAGATATTTACTCGTTCTCCTCAAGGGGGTAAAGCTTTGGGCTTAACCAAACCAGTTATATCAGAGTTTAAATCTCAGATGAAGAAATATGGATTTGAAGAATTTGTTGTGCATGCTCCATATTTTATAAACTTTGGGAGTGCGAACAACAGAACATTCTTTGGTTCTGTTTCTGTTGTTAGAGAAGAGTTGGAAAGATCCAGTTTATTAGGCGCAACATATTTAATGGTTCATCTTGGAAGTTTTAAAGACTTAGGACAGAAAAAAGGAGAAGAACAGGTCATAAAAGGGTTGAAAAAGGTTTTAGACGGTTACAAAGGCAAGACTTTGTTCTTGATTGAAATATCAGCAGGGGCAGGAGAAGTAATAGGTGATAGCTTTGAAGAATTAGCAAAACTTGTTAAAGCTTTAAAGAAATATAAAACATTTGGAGGAATCTGTTTTGATACCCAACATGCTTTTGCAAGCGGATATAATTTAAGAGATAAAAAGGCGGTTAAACAGACCTTTGCTAACTTTGAAAAAAAGATTGGTTTTAAGTATTTGAGAATGTCTCATTGTAATGATTCTAAGGTTGAGCTTGGGAGTCATAAAGACAGGCATGAGCACATTGATGATGGGTTAATAGGGAAAGAAGGTTTTACTGAAATACTTAGGTTTTTCAAAGAATTAGAAAAGAAAACTAAAGAGCAAAAGCTTTTGATTTTGGAGACAGAACATGATAAAGTGAGGGCAGATATACAGCTTTTAAAGAAGATAAGAAGGGGATTGTAATTACAGATGTTTAATAGAGAGACAGATATAAGCGTAGCTACATCAACACTTGTTAAGATCACTGTTCTTGGTCTGATTTTGTTTTTTGCATGGACAATAAAAGACATATTGATCCTGCTTTTGATTTCAATAACTCTAGCATCAGCTCTTGAACCTTTAGTGGAAATGCTTTTGCAGTGGCGCATTCCAAGAAGCGTTAGCGTTGTTGCGGTTTACATAATCGCCCTTGCTTTTGTTGTTTTGATTGGTTTCTTAGTAACTCCTCCTGTGATTCAACAATTCCAGCAGGTGACAAATAATGATTTTCTAGCAAGTGAAATTTCAAGCAAGATAGGACCAGGTAGTTTCTTAAGTGAATTTAATTTAACAGAAATTGTTAGCAAGAATGTTCAGTCGCTTGCAAATCAGTTTAATGATCTTTCAGAAAACTTTTTCAGCAGAACACTAGGAGTCTTTAATGGCTTCATTGAGATTGTTACAGTGTTAGTCGTTTCTTTCTACTTACTAGCTGAAAAGAACGGGATGAAGAATTTTGTATATACACTTGTTCCAAAAGAAAGTCAGCCAAAAGCCTTACACATCATCACAAGGATTCAAAAGAAAATTGGTCTTTGGATGATTGGTCAGATCATAGTCTCAGCAATCATATTTGCAATTACTTTCATTGCTTTAACAGTTTTAGGTGTTAAGTATGCTCTAGTTCTTGCAATCTTGAGTGGATTCTTTGAATTGATTCCGTACATTGGTCCTTTTGTAGCAGCAATACCTGCAATCTTCTTTGCTTTCTTACAAAGTCCAACTCTAGCTGTTGTTGTTATGATTACGTATCTTGTTCTTTCAAAGATTGAAGGATATGTTTTGGTTCCAAAGATTATGCAAAAAACAGTCGGTGTTTCTCCGTTAGTCATTTTAGTAGCAATATTAATTGGATTTAAATTAGCTGGAATCTTTGGTATTTTGCTTGCGGTACCAGTTGTTGCAGTAATGCAAGTAATAATCGAGGAATGGGATACTTTAAAGGACAAATCATAGCATGAAGTACTATATTACTACCGCGATTGACTATATAAACGGAAAACCGCACATTGGCCACTCTTACGAAAAGGTGGCTTCAGATGTTTTAGCACGCCTTGCAAGGCTTGCGGGTAAGCAAACTTTCTTTCTGACAGGAACAGATGAACACGGTGCTAAAATAGCAGACTATGCTAAAGCACAAGGCTTAGAACCGCAGGCTTTCGCAGACCAGACTTACAAATATTTTGAAGAGGCTTGGAAAAACCTTGATCTTTCTTTTGATCGTTTTGTTAGAACAACAGATCAAGATCACATTGCAGCTGTTTCTGATATCTTGGAGAAAATAAAAAAAAACGGATATTTGTACGAAGGAGAATACACAGGTCTTTACTGCACTGGACACGAAGCTTTTTTAACAGAGAAAGAATTGGTAGATGGAGTTTGTCCAGAACACCAAACCAAACCAGAATCAATTACAGAAAAAAATTGGTTCTTTAAAGTGTCTGTTTTTACAGACAAGATCAAAGAAAAAATAGAAAAGAATGAATTCAAAATTTGGTCAGAAGCACACCGCAAAGAAATCTTAAGTCTATTAGAACAAGGTTTTAATGACATTGCGATTAGTAGACCAAACGTTAAGTGGGGAATTCCTTTGCCCTGGGATGAGAATCAAACAGTCTATGTTTGGGTTGATGCTTTAATTAACTATGTTTCAGGAATCGGATTTCACGGCGACAAAGAACTCTTTAAAAAACATTGGCCAGCAACATGGCATGTTGTTGGTAAGGATATCATTAAATTCCACTGTATCATTTGGCCAGCACTTTTGTTAGCTGCTGATATTGAAATGCCAAAAGGTGTTGTTGCCCATGGGTATTTAACAGCTAATAACCAGAAGATGAGCAAGAGCTTGGGTAATGTCATTGATCCTAATGACTGGGTAAATAAATACGGAAGCGACGCTGTTAGATATTTTTTGATGAGAGAAATTGCTTTTGGACAAGACGGAGATGTTTCAGAAGAAAAGATAAAAGCAAGATACGACGGTGATCTAGCTAATGGTTTAGGTAACCTTGTTTCTCGTCTGACAAATATGATTGAGAAATATTCTCATGGAGAAATATCAGAAATAGTAGAACCACACGATAAACTAGAGGAAGTTTTAGAAATGATTGAGGGTTTTCGCTTTCATGAAGCTTTAGCAAGAATTTGGGAAGCAATTGCCTGGGCTAACCAGTATATTGATGAAACAAAGCCTTGGGATTTGGCAAAGGATAGTGCAAACCAAGAAAAACTTGATGCAGTGTTGTCAGTGCTAGGGGCTGAGGTAAAGCTGATTGGGCTGTCATTAGCACCGTTTATGCCTAAAACAGCTGATAAAATACGAAAAGTATTTGAAAGTGATTCGATTACAAAAGTCGAACCGCTTTTTCCGAGGATCGAATAGCCATGATGCCAGGAAACCGTAGTGAACATAACAGGATTGTCTCTCAAAGAGAGATACGTGGTTTACAGCCGCGTAAAGTATATCTTGACCTAGGTAACTTTGTTCATCCTTTTCCAGAAACAGGTTTAAAAGAAATTCCTGCGGATGAAATGTATGTCGGAGTTGATATAAAGTAGGAAATGCGAGGCTCTATGTATCCTGACAATTTTTATTTTGTCGAAGCAGATGGTAGAAATTTGCCAATTGCCGATGGTTCAGTTGATGAGGTTTACATAGGGAATCTTTTTGGAGAACCTGCTAGGAATCAAAATGCAAAATTAGAAATATTTCTTGAATTGAAAAGGATTATCTCTGAAAATGGTCAGGTCGTTGTTGTAGAAACATTAACTCCTAAAGCAACGCCGTTTAGTCTTGATGAGCTTCCTGCTCTCTTAGATCAAAATGGTTTTGAAATTGTTGATTTAGTTACTCAGGATGATGAAGAAAAATGGAAGAAAGAAATAGCTCAATACAATATTCACGCAAGTCGTGTATATACTCACGCACAAGTTATGGGAAAAAGATTCTTAGTTAGATTTAAAAAGAAACCAGAACAAGTCAATGAAACTGTATGATACTCACGCGCACGTAAATCTTGCCGCGTTTAAAGAAGACAGAGAACAGATAATCACACAAGCATTACTAGCCGGTGTGATTATTAATAACGTGGGGACACAAAAAGATACTTCTAAAAGAGCGGTTGATTTAACAAAAAATCATGAGAATGTTTACGCGGTTATAGGTCTACATCCTGTACATACAATTTCTCAGGAGATAGACGAAGAAGATTCACACTTCATTAGTCGTGAAGAGCATTTTGATTATGAGTACTACAAAGCACTAGCAGAAGATCCAAAAGTTGTTGGAATTGGTGAGTGTGGTCTTGATTACTATCGTCTTCCTGAAGATAAAACTTTTGATGAAGTCAAAACAATTCAAAAGCAAGCATTTCTTCAACAGATCAAATTAGCAAAAGAATTAGACAAGGCTTTGGTCATTCACTGTCGTACTCAAAACGGTTCTGTGGATGCTTACGAAGATATCTTAGAAATGTTAAAAAATGAGAAGCCTTCTCGATTTGAAATTCACAGCTTTACAAGCAATTGGGATATGGCACAGCGGTTTTTAGAGCTTGGCGGATACATTGGCTTAAATGGTATAATTACCTTTGATAAAAGCGGGGTTTTAAAGGAAGTAATAGAGAACTGCCCTTTAGAGCGGATTGTCCTAGAAACAGACGCTCCGTACCTTGCTCCACCACCATATCGCGGTAAAAGAAATCTGCCTGAATATGTGCGGTATGTAGCACAGTTCATCGCAGAGGTTAAAGGATTAAGCTTTGAAGAAGTTTGTGAAAAAACTACTCTAAACGCAAAAACTTTGTTTAAGATTTAAAACAATGAAAAAACTAACCCCAATCTTCTATCTTTTCTTTGTATTTCCAATCGCAATTGTTGATACATTTTTAATTGCGTATGGTACTGACTTAGGAACACTTTGGCATCCCAATGCTTTGTATTTACTCCTTCTAGTTATTTTCGGCGGGATTTTTCTTTTAATCGGTAATTTCGCGGTTATTACATTAGAAGATCATAGAGACTTTAAATGGAAATATCATTTTAGACAAAGTAGTTATGTGTATACACTGCTTGCTGCCTTGATAGTTATATATTCAAATTTTGATGTTTTAGAAACTTCCGCAGAATACATTTATGTTGTTGGTTTAATTCATATGTCTGTTTTAGCAATCCTGATGAATGCTTTTGCAGCTATGACTATCCGTCCGAAGAGAAATATTTAAATTATGCGGTACAATCCTGAGAAAATAGAGAAAAAATGGCAGAAATTTTGGTCTTTGAAAAAAGTTTACTATTCAAAGAATTTTTCGAAGAAACCAAAAAAATATATCCTTGTTGAATTTCCATATCCTTCAGCAGCTGGTTTACACACAGGACATTTAAGATCATACGTTGCTGCTGATGTAACGTCTAGATTTTTAAGAGCGCAAGGAAATGAAGTAATGTTCCCATTAGGTTGGGACGCTTTTGGTTTGCCAGCAGAAAATTATGCCATAAAGATGGGGGTGCAACCGCAACTTTCAACAGCGCAGAATATTAAGAATTTCAAAAAACAAATTAATTCTTTGGGGTTAAGCTTTGATTGGTCTAGAGAAGTTAACACAACTGATCCTGAATACTACAAATGGACTCAGTGGCTTTTCCTCCAGTTTTTTAAAAAAGGATTAGCATACGAAGCAACATTGCTAATTAATTGGTGTCCTAAAGACAAAACAGGGCTAGCTAACGAAGAAGTTGTTGATGGAAAATGTGAGCGTTGTGGAACTCCGGTTGAAAAGAAAGAAATGCGGCAGTGGTATTTAAAGATAACAAAATATGCGCAGAAATTAATCGATGGACTTGAGTCTTTAGATTGGCCTGAATCTGTTAAGTTGCAACAAGAAAATTGGATTGGAAGAAGTGAAGGTGCTGATATTGAGTTTGAAATAGCTGGTGAGAATCAAAAAGTGAAAGTCTTCACTACTCGTCCAGACACAATATTCGGAGCAACATATTTGGTTTTAGCTCCAGAGCACCCATTGCTTTTACAGTTACAGAAGAATATTAGAAACTGGGATCAAGTTTCAGAATACATTGAAGAAGCAAAAAACAAGACTGATTTACAGCGTTCTGCTTTAGAAAAAGAAAAGACTGGGTTTGAATTAAAGGGGGTGTCTGCAATAAATCCGGCGACAAAAGAACTAATACCTGTTTTCATTGCTGATTATGTATTCATCTCTTACGGTACCGGCGCGATTATGGCAGTTCCAAGCCATGATGTTAGAGATGAGCAATTTGCAAAGAAATACAAACTACCAATGCGTATTGTTGTTAATGAAAAAGGGAAGCTAATTAGCTCAGGTGAGTTTGACGGTCTTGATTGGCAAGAAGCAAAAAAAAGAATTACTCAGAAATTTGGAACAAGCAAGATTCAGTACAAACTTCGAGATTGGGTTTTTTCAAGACAAAGATATTGGGGTGAACCAATTCCTTTAATTCACTGTCCTGATTGTGGAATTGTTTCTGTTCCTGAAAAAGACCTTCCAGTTAAACTTCCCAAAGTTAAGAAATATGAACCAACAGGCACAGGAGAATCCCCGCTTGCTGCAATTGAATCGTGGGTTAATGTAAAGTGCCCAAAATGCGGAACCAAAGCAAAACGAGAAACTAACACCATGCCGCAGTGGGCCGGAAGCTCTTGGTACTATTTACGTTACGCAGATCCAAAGAATAAAAAGAGTTTTGCTGATTTAAAGAGTTTGAAGTATTGGTTGCCAATAGACATATACTTTGGGGGAATGGAGCATACCACTCTGCATCTTTTGTATTCTCGCTTTTGGAATCAGTTCTTGTTTGATGAAGGTTTGGTTCCTGTAAGTGAACCTTACAAACGCAGACAACCACATGGGATCATATTGGGTGAAGATGGTGAAAAGATGTCTAAATCCAAAGGAAACGTTGCTAATCCTGATGCGATAATTAAGCAGTATGGTGCAGATGCCCTGCGTATGTTTGAGTTGTTCTTAGGACCACACGAACAAACAATCTCATGGAATGAAAAAGGAGTTGTAGGTGTATATCGTTTCTTGCAGCGTTCTTGGAGCCTTGTTGAAAAAAATGCATCCAGCAAAAACAAGGATTCAGAAAAGGTAGAAGTTGAAATACACAAGTTAATCAAGAAAGTCGGTGATGCAATTAATGACATGAAGTTTAACACCGCGATTTCTTCTTTCATGGAATTCATTAATGCTGTTTTTGGAGAAAATATTTCTAAAGAAACACTAAAGAAATTTGCAATATGTCTAGCTCCTTTTGCACCGCATATTTCAGAAGAGTTTTGGAAAATGCTAGGAGGAAAAGGAAGTGTTACTGTCCAGAAGTGGCCTGTATATGACAAAGTCAAACTGGTAACCCAAACTTCTGAATATGTAATTCAGGTAAATGGAAAGTTTAGAGGAAATTTAGCAATATTAAGGGGCTCGCCAGAAGAAGCAGTAAAGGTAGAAGCTTTAAAGATTGAAACAGTAAGCAACGCAATTGCAAAAGCTAAGATTAGAAAAATAGTGTTTGTTCCTGACAGGTTGATTAACTTTGTTGTTTAAAGGGTAACGGGTTGCCAGGTGTGGCAACCCGTTATTTTTGATATACTTGGAATATGATTATCCTGAAATTAAGCAAAACCAATTACAGTAAAGTTTTAAGGTTTGCTGTTAGTTCCCTTAAAAAAGGAAAAACCGTTGTCTATCCAACAGACACTTCGTATGGTTTGGCTGCTTTAATTTCAAACAAAAAAGCAATTGAGAGGATGTATAAGATAAAGGAGAGAGGGTTTAAAAAACCGGTTCATATTTTTGTTCCTTCTATTGCTGTTGCGAAAAAATATGTTCAGTGGAATTCAGTTGCTGAAAAACTTGCTAAAAAGTTTATTCCAGGACCTCTTTCAATGGCCCTGCCTTTAAAATCAAAAAATAAAGTATTAAAAAAGTTAACTGCACGCACGGGATATCTCGGAATTCGTACTGCAAAGAATAATTTTGCTTTAGATCTTGCCAAAAAAGCTGGTCCAATCACAGCAACTAGCGCAAACTTTGCTTCTGAAAAAGGCGGTTTTGATCCATACTCCTTAAAAGACGTTCTTTCGCAGTTTAAAGACAGAAAGTTTAAACCTGATATAATTATAGATGCAGGGAAGCTTAAGAGGGTTAAGCCTTCAAGCTTTGTTAAGATTTCAAAAAAAGGTACTGGCAAACAAGAAGAAATCGATATAGAGGTGCTACGCCAGGGCCCAATCTCAGAGAAACAAATCTTTGCAGCGTTAAAATAACTGGAGATTTTAAAAATGAGCTAATTCTCAAAAAACTGAAAAGAAAGATATACAAAGAACCACAAGATTCTTAATTTTAAAATCCAATGAACTATTCAAACATTCAAAAACAAGATCCAGTACTCTACGAAATAATAAAGGAAGAAGAAAAAAGACAAAAACAAGGACTAGAGTTAATCGCTTCTGAGAACTATGTTTCAGAAGCAGTCCTTGAAGCAATGGGAAGCATCCTAACAAACAAATACTCTGAAGGATATCCTGGAAAAAGATACTATGGTGGAAATGAAGTTATAGATAAAGCAGAAACTTTAGCAATCGAACGTGCTAAAGAGCTTTTTGGAGCAGAGCATGTTAATGTTCAACCTCTTTCAGGTGGACCTGCAAACATCGCGGTGTACTTCGCGCTCTTACAACCAGGAGACAAAGTGCTAGGGCTTTCACTTGATCAGGGTGGACATTTAACCCATGGTCATCCAATGAACTTTTCAGGAAAGCTTTTCAATATAATCCCATATACCGTTAACAAAGAAACAGAGCAGATTGATATGGATGAGGTTGAAAGGATCGCTTTAGCAGAAAAACCAAAAATGATTATTGCAGGATTTTCAGCCTACTCAAGAACATTAGATTGGAAGCGTTTTAAAGAAATAGCGGACAAAATTGGAGCATACACATTTGCGGACATTGCTCATATTTCAGGTTTAATCGCAGGAAAACAACTAGACAGCCCAGTGCCATATTTTGATGTTGTTGCGACAACAACACACAAAACTCTTCGTGGACCAAGAGGGGCCATAATCATGTGTAAAGAACAGTTTGCCTCTGCAATAGACAAAGCAGTATTTCCTGGAGTACAAGGTGGTCCGCATGATCATATTAATGCAGCTAAAGCAATCGCATTCGCAGAAGCTTTAAAACCCGAATATCAAACATACACCCATCAAATCATCTTGAATGCTAAAAGATTAGCTTCTAAGCTTGCCGAAAAAGGGTATCGTATTGTTTCAGGAGGTACTGACAACCATCTGATGTTAGTTGATGTTTTCGGAAGCAAAGGAGTAACAGGAAAAGAAGCTGAAAAAGTTTTAGAGCACATTGGTATTTCTGTAAACAAAAACATGGTTCCGTATGACCAGAGAAAACCAATGGATCCATCAGGAATCCGTTTAGGAACTCCTGCGCTAACTACAAGAGGCATGAAAGAAGATGAAATGGACATAGTCGCTGATTTAATTGATAGTGCAATAACCAACAGGAACGACGAAGCAAAGCTTGAAGAAGTTAAACAAGCAGTAATTGACTTTAGTTTAAAATATCCGGTTCCTGGAATAGCTTAAACATATGCCAGAAAGAATTGGTTTTGATCCTAGTAAAGAACGACCAGAGGGAATCTTAGAACAACCGGAAGCAGTTGTTCCTTCTGAGTCTTCAGAAGAAGAAACCAACAATCAAGAAAGTCGTAGAGCATTTTTGAAAAAGATGGTAGGCGCCGGGGCATATTTGGCTGTTGGTTCTAAAGTTGACAGACTAGCTGGTGCGATTGAACCAGAGGTTGCCCCTAGCAATGTCGCTGAGAATGAAGTAAAGAAGCTGAGTGAGTATCCAACAGGTTCACTAGAAGGGAGAAAATTCCCTGCTAATAGCTTGTTTGCGTACTTTACTGGTATAAGCGGGGAAGTACCGAAGGTTGCTAAAATTAACTTTTACGATCAACTAGATACGCTTTTTGATAAAAAGGAGAGCTTTGCTAAAAGAAGACGCAAAACCAATACGGTTTTCAGACAAGCAGCTACTCAATTAAAAAAAGAATACACATCTAAAGATCCTCAGCGAACTGATTTAAGGGCATATCTTCAAACAGTAGAAGCGGCCATCCAAACAGTTGAGGCTAACATGGACTGGGAGAAACTATTTACGAGATTGGGTTTAGACAAAGAGGAAGCAGCACTTTTAAGAGCAATATCTAATTCTTTAGATTCAAAGCATTTAACCGCTTATGCTTTAACCGAATTAATGCCATCAGCAGATGGGGAGTTGAACAGAGATGTTTTTAGCTTCTTGTTAAAAAACGCAGGTTCTAGATATGTCTACAGTATTCCAGCAATATATGATGATATGACTTCTTTTGGCCCATATCAATTTACTTCCTATGCTCTTTATGAGACTTCTAAGGAAAAAAGAGGAGCCTCAGTGGTTGCTGATTGTGTTAAGAAAGAAATTATTCCTTCAAGCGTAGTTAAATTAAGAGGTTCAGAACATCACGCGGCTGCTTTTTGTTTCAGTATATACAATCTTGCAGTCTTGTTAAGGCAATGTTCTCCAAAAGAAAAACAGGTTTTAAAAAATACATGGCGTTCACACACAACTGATTTGGTTGAGTTTATTGCAACAGCGCATCACTTGCCTGGTGGCGCTATAAAATCGGCGAGACGTTGGTTAAATAACGGAGCAAAATTAGACTTTGAAGTTTCCTGTCCTAAGAATTTGCGTCAGTACGCAAGAAAAACAAAAGCTAATCTTAGAGCTTTAAAGAATGTTTAAAAAAACGCTGCTTTCTAAAGCAGCGTTTTTCTTTATCCAAAGAATATTGTCGCAAAAACAATCACAAGAAGAATCCGATACCAACCAAAAGCACTGAAAGTATTCTTTTGAATATATGCAATGAAGAATTTAATAGCTAGAACCGCGGTTACAAAAGAAACAACAAGACCAAGTGACAAAACTTTCCAGTCGCTGTTAGTAAAAGCACCCATGTTTTTGTAAATATCTAAAGCAGTTGCTGCAACCATTGTTGGAACAGCAAGCAAAAAAGAAAACTCAACAATTACTTTTCTTTTAACCCCCCAAAGCATTCCGCCGATTATTGTTGCTGCAGAGCGAGAAACTCCTGGTATCACAGCGATTGATTGAAACAAACCAACAATGAAAGATTGTTTGTAAGTAATTTCACTTAATCCCATACTCTCAGATTCATTAGCAGCTATTTTCTTTGCAAAAACCCTTTCAAATATAATCAATAATAAACCGCCAATAGCTAGAGCCCAGAGAACAACAACAGTGTTGCCGATTAAATATCCTTTTATGAACTTATAAAGCAGAAGACCAATAATCGCTGTTGGAACAAAGGCAACAAAGAGCTTTTTTATCATCGCCCATTTAAAAATATCTTTGTAATACAGGAAAACAACTGAGAAGATCGCACCCATCTGGATGATTATCTCAAAGCTTTTGTTAAACTCGCTTTGAACCAAATTCATTAAATCAGAAGCAAGGATTAAATGTGCTGTAGAGGAGATTGGAAGGAACTCTGTAAGCCCTTCGATAATTCCTAAAATAGTTGCGTGAATATATGACATGTTTGAATTATATATGTTTTACAAACACAGGACAATGTGATAAAATCAGGAAGTAATTTTCGAGCCGGTGTGGCGGAACTGGCATACGCGCACGACTCAAAATCGTGTGAGGTTACCCTCATGTGGGTTCAACTCCCACCACCGGCACCAGATAATATAAACACAAAAAATGTTTGATACTGAAAATCAAAACTTAAACACACAGGCTGCAAATCCGACTCCTACACCAAGTGCAGAGCCTAACGGTACGCAGTCTTTTTCTTTGCCAGAAATTCATAAAGATCCTGAACTAACAGAGCGTATTTCATATTCAGACGCATCAGTTCAAGAAGTTCCAATAGAAGACATTGTCGCAAACCCTTTTCAACCAAGAAAAGTTTTTAACCAAGAGCATTTACAAGAGCTCGCTGATTCCATTAAAGAACACGGGGTTATACAGCCACTTGTTGTTAACAAAACACCTGCTGGTTATGAATTAGTTGTTGGTGAAAGAAGATTTCGTGCTTCTCAGCTCGCTGGCCTTAAAAAAGTGCCTGTGATTATAAAGCAGGGGATGGCGGATCAGACAAAATTAGAGGTTGCTTTAATTGAAAACATTCAAAGACAAGAATTAAACCCGATTGAAGAAGCACAGGCATACCAGAAGTTAATGGATAGTTTTGGTCTAACTCAAGAAAAAGTTGCTCAGAAAGTTGGTAAATCAAGACCTGCCATTGCAAACACAGTTCGTTTGTTAAACCTTCCTGCTGAAATACAAAGAGCAATCATAGAAGGAAAGCTTTCAGAAGGACACGCTAGAGCAATCTTAGGACTTGCAGGAATGGAAAGACAGCTTGCATTATTCAAAATGATTTTGGATCAAGGATTAAACGTTAGACAAGTTGAAGCAAAAGTTCGTGAGTTGATGGCTCGTCCAAGATTAGAAGCAGCTGGTCCTGATCCAAACACCCTTGCTTGGGAAAATGAACTTAGAAGCAAACTTGGAACCAAGGTAAAGATTGAAAAGAAAGGACGTGGTGGAAAGATAATGATTGAATTCTTTTCAGAAGAAGAACTTCACGACCTTATGGACAAGATAGCAAATAATAAAAAAGACGGAACAGAATACTTTACAGTATAATTTAAAGCCCCGAAGAAATTCGGGGCTTTAAGACAGGTAGCGAAACAAACCTTACCAACACAATCGTATTTTATAAAATTCGTCCTGTCAAATGGTGGAGATGATGGGACTCGAACCCACGAGAAAAAATTGGTAAGGTTTGTTTCTCGCTAACCTGCCATCCCCAAATCAGATTTTTGCCTCCTAATATATATACGCTTGGCAGGTTAACTTTTAATTAAAAAGACATTAAAAAATCCCCCGATTCCGGGGGATTTAAATTGCAGTATAGATTTAGACGGCTGCTTTAGCTAGTCTCTTTGCTTTAGTTTTGATGCAGCTTGTGCAAGCCTTTACTCTTTGACCTTCGTGCTTTGTCCATTGTAGGTTAGGTAACAGTCTTTTTATGGAAGCTCTCATTGAGTGGCTGCGCTTTATTGTCTTGGAATATCCTTTACCGCAGATTGCGCACATTCTTGGCATATATCTTGTAGGGGGTTTAATAACTTCGATATATTAACATGTTTTGATATAATAATCAAGCATTGATAAATAACCGAATAACATGGATTTAATAATATCTTTAGCAGTTCTATTGTTTTCAGTAATATTGCATGAAATAGCGCACGGTTCTGTTGCTGAGTATTTTGGTGATGATACAGCAAGAGTAATGGGCAGAATTACAATAAACCCAATTGTGCATCTAGATTTGTATTTTAGCTTCTTGATCCCTATTGTTTTGTATATGTCAGGATCTCCAATAATCTTCGGTGCAGCAAAACCAGTTCCTGTAAACTATTCAAATCTAAAGAATTTTCGCTGGGGTGTTTTCTGGGTTTCAATTGCTGGGATTTTAACAAATTTTTTGTTGGCAATGATCTTTGCAATATTCATCAGGGTGTTTGCTTTGCCTGAAACTGTTCAGAGCATCTTTGTTTTAGTTGTACAGATAAACATATTCCTTGCTGTAATTAACATGATTCCAATACCACCGATTGATGGTTCAAAAGTTCTTGCAGCAATCTTTGGAGAAAACGCGATTAACTTTGTGATGAATATTGAGATGCGAGGTTTTGTTGGAATTCTTCCTTTTTTAATCTTAATCTACGTTCTTTTCTATACCGGTGCTTTTCAACATTTTATGTTGCCAATAGCGGGGTTCTTTTTCAGACTTTTTGGAATAGCTTAACATATTTTTTTAAATGCAGCGGCCCACTGTTGTCAGTGGGCCTTGTTGTTGTCTGGAGCGATGGGCTATTGCTCATCGCGCGGGGGAAGTCTCGCGCTCAGCGCGCCTTCGTTGAACGTCACTTCAGTGGCTGGGCGCCAGTCGATCTGGTTGGCAAGAGCCAGAAGCTGCCCCGCCAGATCCGGGTAGTGGCTCCGGAGACCGAAGAGGCAATGGGTTCTCGGTGCGTCGCCACGCAGCGCGTGAGCTAGGTCGCTGATCAGCCTTGCTCTGTAGCTGATAGAGCTGGCGACTTCGATGGTGAGCAGCCCTCCGCTGGTCTCCGAAAAGGTGAATTGGTCATTGGCGAACAAAGATCTTCCTACCATAGGCCCCCCGTGTGGTTGTCATCCTGTTCCTGCTATCTCACGCATTGTATACTAACTAATTTAAAATGCAAAACGGTCTTTTGTTGGGCTTTGACATTTTGGTTGGATGGTCATATAATTAGACACGTATATCATTTCGATATCAATTAATTAATCACTAAACACGGAGTAACCCATCGCACGGGTGAAAGAGTAGTGAGGTTCCAATCCCACACCACCGTCTTTAGAAAGGATAAGCAGAGTGCCTACAATCAATCAGTTGGTGCGCCGAAAACGCACCCCGCTCAAGAGCAAATCCAAAACTCCTGCTCTAGAACGACGTATTAACGTAATAAAAGGACAGACCGTATGGCGTCCAAGCCCTTTTATGCGTGGAGTTTGTTTAAAGGTCTATACAACCACACCAAAGAAACCAAACTCAGCTTTGCGTAAGATCGCAAAGGTACGTTTGACCAATGGTATGGAAGTTTTAGCCTACATTCCAGGAATCGGACATAATTTACAGGAACACTCTGTGGTTATGATTCGAGGTGGAAGAGTTAAAGATCTTCCTGGTGTTAGGTATCACATTGTTCGAGGAAAACTCGACACTCTTGGCGTTGAAGGTCGTAAACGCAGCAGAAGTAAATATGGAGTAAAGAAATCATAAACATATGCCAAGAAAAGCACGTTCAGTAAAGCGTCATCCAGCAAACCCAGATCCAAAATTTGGTAATGCTAAATACGGTAAATTCATAAATTATTTAATGCAACGCGGAAAGAAAAATGTTGCTCAAAAGATTTTTTACATGGCTTTAGAAGAAGTCTCAAAGAAAATGTCTACTGCAGAACAACCAGTAGAAGGTAAGCAGATCTTTGAACAAGCATTGAGAAACATTGCTCCTTTAGTTGAAGTCAAAGGCCGCAGAATCGGTGGTGCAAACTACCAGGTTCCAATGGAAGTTGTTGAACCTAGAAAAACCGCTATTGGAATGAAGTGGTTAATCGCAGCTGCTCAAGCTAGAAAAGGTGCTCCTATGCATCAGAAACTCGCTGCTGAAATTATGGATGGATACAACAAGATTGGCTCCGCTATAAAGAAGAGAGAAGATACGCACAGAATGGCTGAAGCAAACAAAGCTTTTGCGCATTTTGCTAAATTCCAAAGAAGATAACATATAAATAAATGCCTAGAGAATATTCAATAGACACAACAAGAAATATCGGAATTATTGCGCACATTGATGCCGGTAAAACCACAATCACCGAAGGAATCTTGTACCAGACAGGTGTTACACACAACATTGGCGCTGTCCACGAAGGTGAAACTGTTACTGACTGGATGGAACAAGAAAGAGAGCGCGGTATTACAATTACTGCGGCTGCTGTTACTTGTTTCTGGAAAGGTAACAAGATCAACATCATTGATACCCCAGGACACGTTGACTTCACAGTTGAAGTCGAGCGCTCTTTGCGTGTATTAGATGGCGCTTGCGTCATCTTTGACGGTAAGATGGGTGTTGAACCACAGTCTGAAACAGTCTGGAGACAAGCTGATAAATACGGTGTTCCGAGAATTTGTTTCATCAACAAAATCAACCAAACAGGTGGAGACTTTTACAAGTCGTTAGACTCAATTCATAAACGTCTTTCACCAAACGCATACCCGATTCAATTACCAATTGGTTTTGAAAAAGATATCAATGGTGTTGTTGATTTGATAAAAATGAAAGCATACACTTACGCTGATTTTCATGACAAGATTTTAATAGAAAGTGAAATTCCTACTGATATGCTTGAAAAAGCAAAACAGTACAGACATCAGCTCATTGAAAAACTCGTTGAATCAGACGATGTGTTAATGGAAAAGTATCTTTCAGGCGCTGAACTTTTTGAAGCAGAGATTCTTTCCGGATTACGTAAAGCAATCATTGCTGGAAATATGTATGCTGTTTTAGGTGGAGACGGCCGCGGAGTCATTGTTCATAAATTACTTGATGCGGTTATTAACTTCTTGCCATCTCCTTTGGAAAAGTCACACATCATTGGTGTTGATCCAAAAGTTAAAGAAGCAAATGTTGAAGCTGCAGACAAGATTATTAGAAAACCAAGCGACGAAGAACCATTCACAGCTCTTGCGTTTAAGATTGCAACTGATCCTTTCGTAGGAAAGCTTGCATTCTTTAGAGTCTATTCTGGTAAACTCGCTGCTGGTTCATATGTCTTAAATACTCGTTCAGGAAACAAAGAACGTGTTGGTCGTATTGTTTTAATGAAAGCAAACGACAGAGAAGATGTTAAAGAAGTTTACGCTGGTGATATAGCAGCTTTGGTAGGACCTAAAGACACATTCACTGGAGACACTCTTTGCGACGTTGATCATCCAATCCGTTTAGAAAGCATTAAGTTTGCCGAGCCAGTTATCTCTATGGCTATTGAGCCTAAGACAAAAGCAGACCAGGAAAAAATGGGCATTGCTTTAAACAAGCTTGGTGAGGAAGATCCAACCTTCCACATTAAAGGTGATGAAGAAACAGGACAAACAATCATTTCAGGAATGGGTGAATTACATCTTGAAATTATTGTTGATCGTATGAAGCGTGAATTTAAAGTTGAAGCAAACGTTGGTAAACCACAGGTTGCTTACAAAGAGAAATTCAAGAAAACTATTGAATCAGAAGGCAAGTTCATTAAACAGTCTGGTGGTAAAGGACAATACGGTCATTGCTGGATTCGTTTGGAACCAAAAGAACCAGGCTCTGGATTTACTTTTGAATCAGAGGTTGTTGGTGGATCTATTCCAAGAGAATTCATCGCTCCAATTGAAAAGGGAGTTAAAGAAGCTGCAGAAAACGGAGTTATTGCAGGCTTCCCAGTTATTGACTTCCACTGTGCAGTTTACGATGGTTCATACCACGATGTTGACTCTTCTGAAGTTGCTTTCAAAATCGCAGCTTCAAAAGCTTTTCAGGACGGCGTTAAGAAAGCAGATCCAATTTTGCTTGAACCAATCATGAAAGTTGAAGTAACAATTCCAGATTCTTTTATGGGAGATGTTATTGGTGATATTAACTCAAAGCGTGGACAGGTTAAGGAAATGAATGATCGAGGAAACTTAAAGATTGTTGACGCCTTTGTTCCGCTTGCTGAAATGTTTGGTTACGCAACAGCATTGCGTTCCATGACACAAGGTCAAGGAAACTATACAATGGAATTTGACCATTACGATGAAGTTCCTAAGAATGTTGCTGCCGGGATTATTGAATCAAGAGCATCGGTTAATGCTCGTAAGGGACAGTAACTAAAAATATTTAAAAAAGGGAAAGAGCCGACAGACGCGTAATGCGCTTGTCGGCTCTTTCGTTTCTTCTCATCACGTCACCGAATGCGGTGGCGCTGGTTTGTCCGGCGCTTGTTCAGGCACTGGCCGGCCGTTCGGGTAGATCTTAATCGGGGTCAAGAAATGCATAAAGACCCAGAACAACACCACGAACAGCAGTGCCGGTTTCCAGAGAAAGTGAATGAGCGGGAGAAAGAAGGTTTCCTTTTCCAGCTCCGGCACCTTATCGGCGTCGTGAGACATCTGTATCCTCCGTGGGTATTTGAGCGCATTATCTAAAAATGTGGGGCTTTTGTCAATTTGCAGGGAATAGCTCTTAGGCATAGAATATGCCCATGGATAACCTAAAGAAACTCATTGATATAGCTAAGGCTGACGGGGGGAAGTTCTTTGTAATTGATGAACAGGGCAACCCAGTCTTGGTAATTATGGGTATTGATGAGTATGAAAAAGTATTGTTAAAAAAGGTTCAAAACCAGCTTGAAGATATTGATGAGATAAACAGGAAGATAATCCAGGCACAGAAACAAGAAGATAAAGTTCAGACCGCAAGACAAACTGCTCAGGAAGATCTAGTTAGCGAAGTTATTGATTCAACCTTTTCTTTTGAACCAGAAGAAGTTTCTGCTACAAACATGCAAAACAGAGCAGAGCTGGAAGATATTTAAATTATGAGTTTTGGTATAAATATTGTATAATTAAGATGTATTAAATTATACTCATGACCGAAGCGCACAGTCCTGAGCATCAGCCACAAGCTGAAGCAAATGACACTGAAACAAAAAACAAACCACAAGTAGAAATAGACGAAAGCCTGGATATTAATAATCAGCCAGGGTTTTTAGAGCGCGTAAGAAACAACACTAAAGAATTTGTTTCTTCTGTTAAAACAACTGCTAGAATTGGAACAGTAGAGCGTTTGCAGACATGGTGGAACGATTCTAGTTATAAGAGACAAGACCAAAAGGCAGGAAAATTTTCTTCACAACATAATGATCATGATAGAGAGGTACATGCCCTAGAAGACCGTATTAGAAGACAAGACATTGCTGATGCTGACATGGAGCATAGATTTGGCAGTAGCCAAGAACGTTCTAGAAAATCCCAGAAAGATAGAGAAACTTTGATGCACAGAATGGAGCAAGTTAAAAATGAACGAGAGATAGCCCGATTAAATTTAGAAAGTGTTAATTACAAAAAACAAGTTTACGAGAAAAAAGTTAAAGGTATAGCAAGTGGAGTCGTCGAAAGAGTTAACGAACGTTTAGAACCACAGGAAGCTAGTTTAGAGGTTATGCGTGCAAGAAAGCAACAGCTTGATTCTGAAATATTAACGTTCCAATCAAATGTTGATGAAACAGAAAACATTCTTGATCAGATGGAAAGAGTTCAGGCAAGAGCCGGATTTGATTTTGACAAAGATGCATATGGAGAACAGATTAGAGAAATAAGGCTCCAGCTTAAGGATTATCAAAAGAACTTAGATCAAAGAACCAAAGAAGCAAAGCGATTGGGGAGTTCAATCGAATCTGTAACAGGGAAGGTTGTCTCTTGGCGAGCGAAACGAATGCAATATGAGAAGGTTTTGAATAGAGAATATAAGTACGCGCATCATGATGCTGATCAAGAAGACATGGCTGCAGTCAGAGCTAGGATGGACGCGTTTTCTAGAGAAGATAGAGAGAAACAGAAAAAACCAAACAAACTTGATCCAGAGGTTATGCGTAAGCTTTGGAATGGCGTGTTGGGGAATAAGCTGAGAATAACAGCGAAACAACTTGAGATGTTTGTTAATCCAAAAATAAAAGTAGAAGGTGTTAATTATCTGACTTTTAAATATATTGTTCAAGAACTTTCTGATAAAGAAATATCAGAGAGTGATTGGAATATTTTTGAGAGTGAAGTTCAGAAACAATTAAGATCAGGGTCACAAGAAGAAGAAACCCAAGAACAAACAGCAACACCGTCTCAGCTTGTGCCAGGAACACCACCAGAAGCAATTGCTGAAGGCGTAACTATAGAGCCATCTGACGGTATGCCAGGAGAAGAAGCACCTCAAGCTCAAGCACCCGAAGAAACAGTTGAAGCAGTTATTGAACCTTCTGAACCAGAAGCAGAACAAGGAACAGGACCTGAGGAAGGTGAAGAGGCCGCAGAAACAGAAGTGATAGAAAAGAAAGTAAGAAAGTTTGGTTACAACGGGTTTGATATAAAACACTTGGTTACTGCTTGGGATCAACGTTTTTCTGAAAAGTTTCAGTTGGATTTGAAAACTTTTTCAGAAGACGCTGATTCTATGTTCCCTGATAGAAAAAATAAGCACGTATTAAAATTAAGAGATTTTAAAAAGATCATTGAGAACCAGTTTGCGCATTTAACAGATGAATCTCTTGGATCTAAACCTGAGGAAGTAGCACAATTTAAAGAAGATGTTCAGAAATTCAAAGAGTTCTTCATTGAAAATCAAATAGGTAAGATGGATGGTTATGTTGATGAAGAAAGTGATGAGTTCTATGCTCAAGAAGCTGACATTGCAAGCCTTTGTGAACTTTGGAATGATCTTTCCGATGACGCTGATGATATAAGTCCAGAAAAACTCCAAGAGCATGATCCTGATATTTCAAGCGAAGGCAATACCACTTTAAGCACTGCTAGATTCATGGACGACACAGAACAATATAAAAGAACACACGAACCAAAGTTTGATAACAGGAAGAATAAAAAAACAGTTGGTTGGTTCAGCAGGCTATTGATAAAGCGCTGGGGTTTAAAAGAGAAAAAATAATTTATGGATACCACAACACAAGAATTAAATAGCTTAAGTGATAACCTAAAACAGGCAAATGCCCAGTTCATGCATAAGACTGCGGCGTTGATAGACGAGTTAGATAAGGATATTAGGGAGTCAGATGTTAATCTGGCGGCATTGAGTAAGGAAATGCAGCACACGGAAGCATGGGCTGATCGAGAGTTATCAGAGGCTGTGACTGAGCTAGAATAGCGACATTCCACAGGTGTGGACAAATCCTTGAGTTTTGACAAAAAGGGGCAAATTTGTTAATATCTTTACGCGTTATACATAATGCGTAATTTTATTTCCCCATAAAAATAATTAATTGTAATGCCCTGGAGAGCTGTAAAGCTCGGGCAGTAAAGGAAAGCACAATGGCAGAAGGAAAGTTTGAACGTAATAAGGTGCACGTCAACGTCGGAACCATTGGTCACGTCGACCACGGTAAGACTACTTTGACTGCAGCTATTACTACAGTTCTTGCCAAATCAGGCAAGGCTAAAGCTCGTGCATATGACAGCATTGACAATGCTCCAGAGGAAAAGGCACGCGGTATTACTATTAACACCTCTCACGCAGAATACGAATCTGATAAGAGACACTATGCTCACGTTGACTGTCCAGGTCACGCAGACTACGTAAAGAACATGATCACTGGTGCTGCTCAAATGGACGGCGCTATCTTGGTTGTTTCTGCAACTGATGGTCCAATGCCTCAGACAAGAGAGCACATCTTGCTCGCATACCAGGTTGGTGTGCCACACATTGTTGTTTACATGAACAAGTGTGATATGGTTCAAGACAAAGAACTCTTGGATTTAGTTGAAGAAGAAATTCGTGATTTGTTGACTAAGTATCACTATGACGGAAAGAGCACTCCAATCATTCGTGGTTCTGCTTTGAAAGCCTTGGAAGGTGACACCTCAGAAATGGGTGAGCCATCCATCGTAAAGCTTATTGAAGCCTTGGATACATTTATCCCAGACCCAGTCAGACAAACAGACAAGCCGTTCTTAATGCCTATTGAAGACATCTTCTCAATTGAAGGCCGCGGAACAGTTGTTACCGGTAGAATTGAGAGAGGTATGGTCAAAATTGGTGAAGAAATCGAAATCATCGGTATTCGCCCAACAAGCAAAACCACAGTTACTGGTATTGAAATGTTCAACAAACAGTTGGACGAAGGTCAAGCTGGTGACAACGCAGGTATTTTGCTTCGTGGTACTAAGAAAGATGAAGTTGAACGTGGACAGGTTTTGGCAAAGCCAGGATCTGTTACTCCACACTCAGAGTTTGAAGGTGAAGTATACATTTTAACCAAAGAAGAAGGTGGTAGACATACCCCATTCTTCAAGGGTTACAAACCACAGTTCTACATCAGAACAACTGACGTTACTGGTGAAGTTATTTTGCCAGAAGGTCAGGAAATGGTAATGCCTGGTGATACAGTTAAGATCAATGTTAAATTGATTACCCCTGTTGCTTTGGAAGATAAGCTCCGCTTCGCTATCCGCGAAGGTGGTCACACAGTTGGTGCAGGTGTTGTAACAAAGATCACTAAGTAATCTATGTAATTTAAAGAGACCCCTTGTTTTAGGGGTCTCTTTTAAACTCTATGAACAGAGAGCATCAAACAAATCTTGAAAAAGAGCTCAATACTATGCCAGCATTGAATGCTGAGCTAACAGAGAGTGATGCAATAAACGATGCAATTGCTAATTGGGAGAAAGATAACAAAAACGAAGAATTAGCCCATGCTATTGATGTTTTGGTAGACACAGGCGCTACCTGTGTAATGTTGAACTCGTATCTAGAGAACAAAGGGGAAGATGACATCTTAGCTAGATTTAAATATGTTGAATTCATGGGTTTACCTTTCTTAGAGCTCATTTTAGATGAAAACAAGCAGATTGTTGGGGTTAGAAGAAAAGCCCCAAAAATTGTTTCTTAGGGTATTTTCTGACCTCTTTGACAAAAGCAAGGCTTTAGTTTAAAATAAGCAAGTAATTAATCAACTAATCCCGCAACTTAACACAGCAAAAATGGACGCTTCTAAAAGCAAGATCAGAATAAAGATCAAAGCATACGACCACAAATTGATTGATCAGTCTGCAAAACAGATTGTAGACACCGCAAAGAGAAGCGGAGCAACTATCACCGGTCCTATTCCTTTGCCAACTGAAAAAACCAAGTACACGGTACTTCGTTCAACTTTTGTGCACAAGGATAGCCGAGAACAGTTTGAAATGCGTGTTCATAAGAGATTAATTGATATTACAGATCCAACACCTAAAACAGTAGATTCATTAACAAATTTGAATCTTCCAGCTGGAGTAGATGTTGAGATAAAGATGAATTAGATTGTCGGGGCTTTAGAGCTCAAAACAAAATAGAATGAGTTGTTACAGAATAGTTCCAAGTAAGGATAACTTCTGAACCAACAAAGTTCTAAGAGAAGATTAAAAACTTTCCCCGCAGCTTAAAAAGCTGCATCACAACGAAAACACTTTAAAGAACCAAGACGGTTCGTTTGCCGAGAATCAATAACTATTGATTCTTCCGGTCAAGTGGCTCGTCTTGGTTTTTTGTTTAAAAACAATGAAGTTCACAATAGCAAAAAAACTTAATATGTCTTCTTACTTCCTGGAATCAGGGTTAGCTATTCCCGTAACCATTTTACACGCTGGCCCTGTTATTGTTACTCAGATTAAGAGCAAAGAAAAGGATAAATACGAAGCAGTCCAGGTTGGATATGGAAAAAAGAAGAATCATTCAAAAGCATTGGCCGGCCACTTTAAGGGGTTGGGCAATTTTGCTGTTTTGAAAGAGTTTAAAGTTAAAGATCTTGCTCAGTTTGAAGTTGGTAAAAAAATCGATATTGCTGATTTCCAAGTAGGCGAGATGGTCCATGTAACCGGCATTATGAAAGGCCGCGGTTTTGCTGGTGCAGTTAAGAGACACGGTTTTGCTGGTATGCCTGCATCTCACGGACACGACAAGCCACGCGCTGTCGGTTCTATTGGTCAACGTTTTCCACAACACGTTCGCAAAGGTTTAAGAATGGCAGGAAGAATGGGTGGCGTTGGTGTTACTGTTAAAAACTTACAAATCGTTGATATTGATCCAAAGAGAAGCTTAATCGCTGTTAAAGGCGCTGTTCCTGGACACAGAAACGGTCTTGTTGAAATTGTTTCAACAGGAAAGATTAAGGATTTGGAAGTTAAGAGAACTGAAAAGAAAGAAAAGAAGAAATAGCATATGAAGACCACAGTATATAATCAGAAACTAGAGCAAGCAGGAGAATTGGAATTAAATCCAAAGATTTTTGAAATTACTCCTGTTGTAGAATTGATTCAGTTAGCAGTTAGAATTCAACTTGCTAATGCCCGCCAAGGTTCTGCAAACACAAAGACTCGCGGAGAAGTTCGCGGTGGTGGAAGGAAACCATGGAAACAAAAGGGAACTGGTAATGCTAGAGCCGGATCTATTAGATCCCCAATCTGGAGACATGGTGGTATTACTTTTGGACCTCGCGCAAATCGCAACCATGAATTAAAGATGAACCAGAAGCAGTGGAGAAAAGCATTGTACATGACCTTGTCTGACAAGGCTTCTGAAAATAATTTCTTAGTTTTTTCTGAATTAGAAATGAAGACCCCAAAGACTAAAGAAATGAGCGCTTGGTTAAACAATATTTCAAAGAATATATCAAAGTCTGCAAAGAAGTTCTTAGTAGTCATTCCAAAGAATGATGAAGGGATTGTTAAATCAGCAAGAAACTTAAAGAACGTAAAGGTAATCTTTGCAAACAGCTTAAACGTTGTTGATATCATGAATTCAGACGCGGTCATTACTTCGCAAGCATCATTATCAATAATTGAGAAGACATATTTAAAGTAATTTAAAAGCAATGGCAATATTTGGAAAAGACAAAACTGAAAAAGAAGCAAAGAAGCCAGAAACGGCTGATTTGAAAGTGTCTGAAACCAAAGCAAAGTCCAAGGAAAACACTGGCGATGCTTACAAGATTTTAGTTAAGCCTTTGGTTACAGAAAAAAGCTTCAAAGGAATGGAAAAAGGCCAGTATGTTTTTAAAGTCAACAAGAAAGCAAACAAGATTTCAGTTAGAAACGCAGTTGAAAAAGTATATGATGTTAAAGTTTTGCGCGTTAATATAATCACAGTGAAGGGTAAGATAGTAAATCGCGGAAAGATTGCGGGTAGAACATCTGATTGGAAGAAAGCAGTTGTAACATTAAAACCAGGAAACACAATTGCTCAGGCTAATTAGCCTAGAATAACTTAAGGATTATGGCAGTTAAACTCTACAAACCAACTAGCAGCGGACGAAGAATTCATTCAGTAACTGATTACTCTGTTTTGAACAAGAGCGCAAAGACTCCAAAGAATTTGATGCTCTCAAAATCAAAGAGTGGTGGAAGAAACTTCTCCGGTAAGATTACAGTCCGTCATAGAGGTGGTGGTTTCAAGAAAATCGTTCGTATTGTTGACTACTCTCGTGCTGATAAAATGGACATACCAGCAAAGGTATTAAGCGTTGAATACGCACCGGGCAGATCTTCTTTCCTTTCTCTACTTTCATACAAAGACGGAGAAAAGAGATTCATAATAACACCACATGGTTTGAAAGTTGGTCAGACAGTTATTACTTCAGTAAAAGCAGAACCACAGCTAGGCAACAGAATGTTAATTAAGCACATCCCTGCAGGATCTTTTGTTCACGATGTTGAACTCATTCCTGGAAAAAAGGGAGCCGTAGCAAGAAGTGCTGGTAGTTATGCAGTTTTACAAACAGTTGAAGATGGTTATGCTTTATTAAAAATGCCAAGCGGAGAAATTCGTAAGGTTTCTGAAAATAGCATGGCAACAATGGGTCAGGTTTCAAACACTGATTGGATGAATGTAAGAATCGGGAAAGCAGGAAGAGTTAGATTAATGGGTAGAAGACCAACTGTCAGAGGTAAAGCAATGAACCCTGTAGACCACCCACACGGTGGAGGAGAAGGTCATAACCCAATCGGTATGAAATATCCAAAGACCCCATGGGGCAAACATGCTTTGGGTGTTAGAACCAGAGACAAGAAAAAGCCAAGCTCCAAGTTTATAGTTAAGAGAAGATACCAATAATATGTCACGTTCACTTAAAAAAGGCGCATATATAGACGAAAGAATCTTGAAAAGATTAGTGGGTGCAAAACCTGGATCTAAGTTCAAGACCTGGTCTCGTGAATCAACTATTTTCCCAGAAATGGTCGGCTTTACTTTTGAAGTACATAACGGAAAAATCCATTTACCAGTTTTTGTTACAGAAAACATGGTAGGACACAAGCTTGGTGAGTTTTCTCCTACACGTAAGTTCTTCAGACATGGTGGTAGGATGGCAAAAGAACAGGAAGCAGCAGCAGCTCAAGCAGAAAAAGCAAAGATGCAAGAAGTAAAAGAACCAGAGAAAAAGAAATAACTGATATTTAATATATATGGCAAAGAAGACCACAGAAAAAAAGAATATTATTAAAACAGCTGAAGCACATGCTCGTTTTGTAAGAATTAGCCCACGCAAAGCACGCTTGGTAACTAACCTTGTAAAAAACATGTATGCTTTGGATGCTTTAGTTCAGCTTCGTTTTGTAAGCAAGAAAGCTTCTGCAGTCATTGCCGATGTTATTAGATCAGCAATTTCAAATGGTTCTAACAACTTTAACTTAAAAAAAGAAAGTTTGTATATTAAAACCATTACAGTAGATGGCGGACCAAAGTTAAAGCGTTACATGCCAAGAGCACAAGGACGCGCATCTGAATTAAGAAAACCTTTTAGTCATATTAATGTTCTTTTAGAAGAAAGAGATGGTAAAGCAAAACACACTATTGCAGGACTTGGATTCGAGAAGAAAGTAAAGGCAGAAAAACCAACAGAAGCAAAGACTTCTAAAGAAGAACTATCAGAAGAGGTTAACAAGCCAGGAGTTCGTAATCAAGTTGATAAAGGGGAGCAGGATATTAAAAAGAGCACTGTTACCCAAAAGCGTAGACTATTTAATAGAAAGAGCGGAGTTTAATTAGAAACATATGGGACATAAAATTTCCCCAACAAGCTTTAGAATGAACATTACTGAGACTTGGAAGTCCAGATGGTTTTCCAAGACTCACTTTGCGCAAACCTTGCGTGAAGATGTCCGCATTCGTGAATACTTAAACAACCTCTTGAAAAAAGCAGGATTAGTTAGAATTGATATTGAGCGTTTAAACGACGGAGGAGTTACAGTAATCATCAAATCAACAAAGCCAGGCATGATAATCGGTAAAGGTGGTAATGGTATTGAAGATTTAAAGAAGAAACTCAAAGCAAAGATCGGCTTAAAGAAAGACGTTAAAGTAAACATTGAAGAGGTAAGAGACATCAACCTTCAAGCAGCTGTTATTGCTCAAAACATTGCAGACTCTCTTGAAAAGCGTGTTTCCTACAGAAGATTAATGAAGCAATCAATTGAACAGATCATGAATGCAGGAGCAAAGGGTGTTAAGATTGCAACTGGTGGACGCTTGGGTGGAGCTGAAATCGCTCGTACAGAATGGCTCTCCCAAGGAAAACTTCCTTTACATACTCTAAGAGCTAATATTGATTTTGCAAAAGCAACAGCATTTACAACTTACGGAACAATTGGCGTAAAAGTTTGGATTAACAAAGGTGAAGTTTTTGAGAAAGTAAACACAGCAGAAGCACCAAGACCAGCATTTAGACCAAAGAGAGAAGTAAAGTAATTTATATAACCATATGATGATTCCTAAAAAACTTAAACACCGCAAACATCACCGCGGTCATACCAAAGGTAAAGCAATGGCAGGAAACGAAATTGCTTTTGGCGCATATGCTTTAAAAGCATATGAAAACTCTTGGGTAACAGCAAGACAGATTGAAGCTGCCAGAAGAGCTATGACCAGATACATCCAAAGAGGTGGTAAAGTTTGGATCAGAGTATTTTCAGACAAACCAGTTACAGTACACGGTAATGAATCTCCAATGGGTGGAGGAAAAGGTGCAGTTGACCACTTCGTAGCAGTTGTAAAACGCGGAAAGATTTTGTTTGAGATGGATGGAGTTCCTTTGGAACTAGCAAAAGAAGCTATGCGATTGGCATCATACAAACTGCCTATAAAGACTAAGTTCATAACTAAGAATGACTAATATGGATATCAAAGAATTAAAAGTAAAGAATGACGAGGAGTTGCGCAAAGACCTTTCAGCACTTCAGGAACAAAGCAGAGAAATGCGCTTCAAGCTTAATTCAGGTGAATTAAAGAATCACAGCGAGCTTTCTAAAGTTAAGAAAACTATCGCAAGAATTCTAACAGTATTAACACAACGTTCTAAGCAATCTAAGTAATTTAAATATATGGATCAAGTAAAAAGAACAAAAATTGGAACAGTGACTTCAGACAAGATGGATAAGACCGTTGTTGTTAAAGTTGACTCTTTGAAGCGCCACCCAAAATATAAGAAGAGCTACAAAGTTTCAAGCAAGTTCAAAGCACACTCAGAGAACAATGAATACCATATTGGCGACAAGGTTGAAATTGAAGAAACAAAGCCAATGTCTAAAGACAAGCATTTTAAAGTAATTAGAAAGATTAGCTAATAATATGTTACAAGTAAGATCATGGATAAAAATTGCGGATAACACAGGAGCAAAGATAGTTGCAGTGTTTTCAGTCAATGGCAAAAATGCTAGCCGCTATGCTCGCATAGGTGATATTATTGTTGGTTCTGTAAAAGAATCAGCTCCAAAAGGCCAAGTTAAGAAAGGCGACAAAGTCTACGCAGTTATTGTCCGTACCAGAAAAGAAGTTCGCAGAAAAGATGGATCTTACATTCGTTTTGATGACAATGCCGGTGTTTTGGTAAGCAAAGATTCAGTTGAGCCAAAAGGCACACGTATCTTTGGACCAATTCCAAGAGAATTGAGAGATAAAGGGTTTTCTAAAATTATCAGCTTAGCACCAGAGGTAATCTAATATGTTTACAGTCATAAAGAACACAAATTTAAAGAAAGGCGATAATGTTGCGGTTTTAGTCGGAAAAGATAAAGGCAAAACAGGCAAAGTCATTTCTGTTGATAGAAAAACCATGAGAGTAACGGTTGAAGCTATTAACATGCATACAAGATTTGAAAAGAAACACACTGGTAAGCCTGGACAGAAGATTACTTTTCCAGCACCAATGTCACCTTCTAAGTTAATCTTGGTATGTCCAAACTGTGCTAAAGGAACAAGAATTGGTCATCAGATTTTAGAAGATGGTAAGAAGCAGAGAATCTGCAAGAAATGCAAGAAAGCAATTTAAGCTTAAAGAATATATATGAATAGACTTAAAGAAAAATATAATAAGCAGATACGAAAAGAATTGCAGACCAAGCTCGGCCTGAAAAATGTTTTAGCAGTGCCTCAAGTAAAGAAGGTTGTTGTTAATGCAGGAGTTGGTAAAACTTTGAAAGATCCAAAGCTATTAGAATCAGTCATTGCAGACTTAAGAATCATCACAGGTCAGCAACCAGTTAAAACAATGTCTCGTAAATCAATTGCTGGTTTCAAGATTAGAGAAAATCAGGTTGTCGGAGTTGCTGTAACACTAAGAGGCGAGAGAATGTATGATTTCATCGACAAGCTGGTTAGCATTGCTTTACCACGTGTTAGAGATTTCCGTGGTTTAAACATCAATGCTTTTGATGGACGCGGTAACTACAACATTGGTATTAAAGAACAAACAGTATTTCCAGAAATTTCAGAAGAAGGATTAGAGCATTCCTTTGGTTTTCAGATTACGATAGCGACAGATGCAGGTAATGACATTAAAGGTCGAGAACTTTTAAAGAGCTTGGGTTTCCCATTTGCGGAACAAGAGAAATAATTTAAATATATGGCAAAGAAATCGTTAATTGCAAAAGCATTAAGATCAAGAACAAAGCCAAAGTATAAATCACGTGTTGTTAGACGTTGCTGGAAATGCGGCAGAAACCGTGGATATATGAGAGACTTTGATTTGTGTAGAATTTGTTTCCGCGAACTCGCTTCAAAAGGTGAGATCCCAGGTATTGTTAAGTCTTCTTGGTAAGATTAATTTAAATATATGTTTACAGACCCAATTTCAGACATGTTAACTAGAATACGCAACGGAGCAGCTGCCCACAAGACAGACGTTTTGATGCCGTACTCAAAGTTAAAACACAACCTTGCAAACATCTTGGCACGCGAAGGGTACATTGCCGGAGTAGAAGTAATTGAAGGTTCTCTAAAGCAGCTTTCAGTAAAGATTAAGTATACTTCAAACGGAGAAGCGGTTGTTTCAAGTATTCAGCGCGTAAGCAAGCCTGGTCAAAGAATCTATGTCCCAATGGACAGAATTCCAAGAACCAACGGTGGTTTGGGAGTAACCATTCTTTCAACCTCTAAAGGTTTGATGACTGACAAAGAAGCTCGCAAGCAGAAATACGGTGGAGAAGTAATTTGCCAAATTTGGTAAAGGAAATATTTAACACATATGTCACGTATAGGTAAAAAACCAGTTACAATTCCAAATGGCGTCAAGGCTGAATTAAAAGATTTAACCTTGAAGATTACAGGACCAAAGGGCAACTTAACAGTTGTCATCCATCCTAAGGTTTTGGTATCTGTTTCAGAAAATGAAATCATAGTAGATGTAGCAAACAAAGAAAATAAACTTGAAAGATCTCTTTGGGGTCTAACTAGAGCTTTGATTGCAAATGCAGTTACAGGAGTTGTTTCAGGATTTGAAAAGAAATTGGAAATAAACGGAGTTGGTTACAGAGGAACAATTGCAGGTAAGACAATTACCTTAGCACTTGGTTTTTCCCACCCAGTTATTGTAGAAGTTCCAGAAGTTTTAACCGCTACTATGGAAAAAAACGTCATAACTATCACTGGTATTGATAAACAGGCGGTTGGTGAATTTGCAGCAAAAGTTAGAGCTTTGAAAAAACCAGAACCATACAAAGGCAAGGGTATCAAATACTCAGACGAAATTGTCAGAAGAAAAGCTGGTAAAGTCGTTAAAGCTGTTGGTGGTAAATAATTAGAAATATATGAATAGACAAGAACTAAAAATTGCAAAAAGAGTTAGAAGACACAAGCGCGTCAGAGCAAGAATGTCTGGTGATGCAAAAAGACCACGCTTGGTTGTTTTCCGTGCAAACCAACATATCTATGCTCAGATCATTGATGATGCTAGCCAAAAGACGATTGTTGCTTCTTCTTCCTTGGAATTAAAAACCAAAGGAAAAAAAGCAGATCAATCTGCTGAAGTTGGAACTGCAATTGCAAAAAAGGCTTTAGCAAAAGATATTTCAGAAGTTGTTTTTGACCGCGGTGGGTTTAAATATCATGGTAGAGTAAAAGCATTAGCAGATGCTGCAAGAGCAGCAGGATTAAAGTTTTAAATATATGGCAAGAGATAACAAAAGAGAGAGATCAAACAGAGAACCAATAAAGCGCGACTTTGAACAAAAGGTTGTTGAGATTAAGCGTGTTACTCGTGTTGTTGCTGGTGGTAAACGCATGCGTTTCAGAGCCCTCGTAGTTATTGGTGACAAAAAAGGAAAAGTCGGTATGGGCTTGAGAAAAGGTGTTGACGTTGCTGAATCAGTAAACAAAGCAGTTAATGCAGCAAAGAAAAATATGATCATGGTTCCTTTGATCAACGGAACAATTCCACATCAGATTAAATTAAAGTACAAATCAAGCAGAATTATTCTTCTCCCAGCTCGTCCAGGTACTGGTATTATTGCCGGTGGTGCTTTAAGAAGCGTTTTGGATTTAGCCGGTGTTAAGAACATCTTAAGCAAAATGCTTGGTTCTTCTAACAAAGTAAACAATGTTAAAGCTGTCTTTGAAGCATTCAAGAAAATGAAAACAGCTGATCAATTAAGACAGGCAAGAAAATAATCATATGGTTAAACTACACGAACTAAAAGTATACAAGGGTTCTACAAAGCGCAGAAAGGTTGTTGGTCGCGGACTTGGTTCTGGACACGGCACATATTCTGGTAGAGGAGCTAAAGGACAAGGATCAAGAAAGAGCGGAAATGTTCGCCCAGGATTTGAAGGTGGACGCCAACCTTTAATTAGACAAACACCTAAACTCCGTGGTTTCAAGAGCCCACACGCTGAAGCTTTTGCGGTCAAAGTATCAAGACTTAACAAGTTTGAAAACGGAGCTAAAGTAACAATGGAATCTTTGTTTAAATTAGGAATCACTAGAGCAATAGATCAGAAAGTAAAGATTGTTTCTGGTGGTGAGTTAAAAAAGAAAGTTGAAGTGTTTGTACCAGCATCTGCAACCGCAAAACAGACAATAGAAAAAGCTGGTGGCAAAGTAAACGCTTAAACATCGTTTTTTCGGTTTTTGTGATAATATATACGTATGAATAAAATAGCCTTAATTTGGAAAACTAAAGACCTCCGCAACAAGATTTTGATCATGATTGGTCTTTTGATTTTGACTCGCTTTTTAGCACACATTCCAATTCCAGGATTAAGTGCAACATCATTACAGAACTTCTTTAACCAAAATCAACTCTTTAACCTTTTAGATATTTTTTCAGGTGGTGGTCTTTCCAACCTTTCAATTGCAATGCTTGGTGTTGGACCATACATCACAGCATCTATCGTCATCCAGCTTCTAAGCGTAATTATTCCTTCATTCTCTGAATTACAAAAAGAGGGTGGAGAAGCAGGAAGAGCAAAGTTAGCTCAATACACAAGATATCTAACAGTTCCTTTGTCAGTATTACAAGGTTACAGCACAATCCGTCTTTTCCAATCAGCGCAGGGCGGAGCAGCGATTGGCAACTTAACTTCTTTCCAGTGGTTAATTACATTAGTAGCGATTGCTGTTGGTACGATTCTTTTGATGTGGCTTGGTGAGCTCATCACAGAATATGGAATTGGTAATGGTATTTCTTTAATCATTTTTGCTGGTATAGTTGCAAGATTACCTCAAGCATTACAGCAAATGCTTTCCTTGTATGATCCTAGCAAGTTACCAATGATTATTGCTTTCATTGCAGCTGGTTTGTTAGTCATAGCCGCTGTGGTATATGTTACAGAAGCACAACGAAACATTCCTGTTTCATACGCAAAGCGTATGACTGGGAACAAGACATATGGTGGTGTAAGCACTCATTTACCTTTGCGTGTTAACCAAGCTGGGGTTATCCCAATAATCTTTGCAATTTCAGTGATGTTGCTTCCTGGTTTAATCGCAAATTTCTTCTTAACAGCAAAGAGCGCCATGGTTGCAAATGCAGCTAACTACATTGTAGAAATCTTTAGAAATCAGACTTTCTATGCAGTGCTCTACTTTGTACTAGTTCTGCTCTTCACCTTCCTTTACACAGCAATTGTTTTTAACCCAGACGAGATTTCAGAGAACATTCAAAAGAACGGCGGATTTGTTCCTGGTTTAAGACCAGGCAGACAAACAGCAGAATACCTTTATCGAGTTTTAAACAGGATTACAGTTTTTGGAGCGGTTTTCCTTGCTTTGATCGCTGTATTACCATATGTTTTCCAAGCATATACTAACACCCAGGTATTAACTCTTGGTGGTACAAGCTTGTTAATCGTAGTTTCTGTTGTCATTGAAACCATCAAATCAATTGAAGCACAGATGGTAATGCGGGATTATGAAACCATTTAATTTTTAAACGCCGCTCGCTAGAGCGGTTTTTTAGATGTATAATAACTACAACATGAACGCATCAACATATATATTCATAGGACCGCAAGGTTCAGGCAAAGGTACTCAAGCAGAATCCTTAGTTCAAAAACTCAATGCTGAGTTTGTTGAAATGGGTGGGTTGCTTAGAGAGATATCAAGCCAAGACACAGAGTTTGGTAAGCACGTTAAAGAGTTAATAGACAAAGGGGTTTTGCTTACTGATGATGATATTGAAAAGGTTTTAACAGAGAAATTGTCCCATATTAATTCTTCAAAAATAGTTGTCTTTGATGGTGTTCCAAGAAGAATTGGTCAAGCAAACTTTTTGTTTAAGCTATTAGGAGAGATTGGCAGAAAAGACTTAGTTACGATATATATAAGTTTGCCTAGAGAAGAGACGCTTCATAGGTTGAGTTTAAGAAGAGTCTGTGAAGTATGCACCACTCCAGCTATTTCAAATGGGGATCCAAACCAAGTTTGTGAGAAATGTGGAGGTAAACTAATAATTCGCAAAGACGATACAGAAGAAGCAATAAACAAGAGACTAGATCAGTATGAGACAGATACTTTGCCGGTTGTTGATTTTCTTAAGATCCACACCAAGCTTGTAGAGATAGACGGAAACCAGATCATTCCAAAAGTTACATCTGATATTAACGCGGCTTTAGGTATTTAAAATGAATCAACCCCTTAACATTATTCTTCTTGGTGATCCAGCAGCAGGAAAAGCGACTCAAGCAAGGTTCTTACTAAATAAATATAAACTTCTTGATTTAGACATGGGTCGCGAAATGAGGTTGATTTTAAATGGCAAAAGAAGCGCTTCAGTTAAGAAAGCTCTAAAAGAAACAACCAATAAAGGAAAGTTAGCTCCGACTGATATTGTTCGAGCAATACATAAACAAAAGATTCTTTCTGCACCAAAAAATAAAGGTATTTTGTTCGATGGCACTCCTAAAATGATTGGAGAAGCAAAACTTGTTTACAAATGGATGCAACAGGTTAAAAGAACACCTAAAAGCACAATTGCCTTGTATTTGCATATTCCAGAAAAAGAAGTGTTAAAGCGCGCTAAAAACAGAATAGAATATTTTAAAGGGAAGTTTTCAAAGCGCCCTGATGATACAATTGATTCTTTAAAAAATAGAATTAAATATTACAGAAAAAATATTGCGCAAGTTGTTTCTTTCTTCAAAGCTAAGTATTATTACAAAGAAATCAATGGTTTAGGAAGCAGAACAGAGGTAAAAAAGAGAATTGATAGAGCGATAACGGAGTTTTTAAAACATGCGTAAAACTCAAGAAGAAATAGACAAAATTAAAGAAGGCGGGAAAATCTTAAATCGGATTTTGTCACAAACGGCAGAGCTTGTAAGACCCGGTGTTTCAACATGGGAGCTAAATACTTTTGCAGAACAAGAAATATTTAAAGCAGGAGGCAAACCATCATTCAAAGGATATGGTAACAAAGGACATTTGTTTCCAGCAGGACTTTGTACTTCTGTAAATTCTGTAGTTGTTCACGGAGTCCCTTCAAAAGAAGCTATTTTAAAAGAAGGAGACACCATTGGACTTGATATTGGTATGGAGTACAAAGGTTTGTTTACAGACACAGCCATAACAGTTCCGGTTGGAAAGATTTCAGAGAAAGCCCAAAATCTTCTTTCACTTACTAAGAAAGCTCTATCAATTGGTATCGCGGAAGCAAAGATTGGAAACAAAGTCGGAGATATTGGGGCTGCTGTGCAGAAAGTTGCTGATGACAACAAATTGGGAATAATCAGAGATCTTGTTGGTCATGGAGTAGGGCATGCTGTGCATGAAGAGCCACAGGTTCCAAACTATGGTAAAAAAGGAACAGGTTCTGAACTCACAGAAGGTCTAGTCATCGCAATTGAACCAATGTTTACATTAGGTACTGATGATATTTTCATTGAAGATGATGGTTGGACTGTAACTACCAAAGATGAAAGTCTGGCAGCACACTTTGAACACACTGTTGTAATTACAAAAAGCGGTCCAGAGATCCTTACTTAAAACCGTGCTTAGAGTGTGATAATATATACCTGAGGAGACGGTTTATGCAAGAAGAAATAAAAGAAACAATAGAATCAAAAAGCATCAAAAAGCTAGGCAATGGCTTAATTGTTTCCATTGTCTTAATTAGCGTGCTTGGAGGAGCAATTTCAGGGTTTGCGGGTGGTGTTTTTGCGTCCAAAAGTAAACTCTTTGGTTTAAATTCAAAAGTAGCAGGCGTGGTTGCTCAGAATACAGAAAACAAAGCATCAACAGAACAAAAACAAGAAAATGTTCAAAGCTTACCCAATACAGTTGATGTCATAAAGAAGGCAAGTGCAGCTGTTGTTTCAGTGATTATCTCTGAAGATATTAACAAATACAATTCATTTAACAGCCCGTTTTTCTTTGATCCGTTCTTTCAGAACCAACAACAGCAAAATACAACTCCACAATACAAAGAAACAGGAGCAGGAAGCGGTTTCTTTGTAAGTTCTGATGGTTTGATTATGACTAACAAACATGTTGTTGCAAGCACCACTGCTAAATTTACGGTTGTAACCTCAAATGGAAAAAGATTTGATGCAACAGTTTTAGCACAAGACCCTTTAAGTGATCTCGCGATTATTAAGATATCAATTAAAGGCGCTACATATTTAAAACTTTCTGATTCATCTAAGATTCAGATTGGTCAGAGAGTCATAGCTATTGGTAATTCATTAGGTGAATACAGCAATACTGTTACAACAGGAATAATCTCGGGGATTGGAAGAACAATAACAGCAGGGGGTTCTGGAACATCTGAAACTTTAGAAGGAGTTATCCAAACAGACGCTGCAATCAATCCAGGGAACTCTGGTGGCCCATTACTTAATGAGTATGGAGATGTAGTTGGTATAAATACGGCGATGGCGCAGCAAGGACAGTCAGTTGGTTTTGCAATTTCTTCAAATGATATTTCAAAAGCTTTGCAGAGCTATAAAAAATACGGACGAATAGTTAAAGCATTTTTGGGTATTAGATACGCTTTAATCAATGCTCAGATCCAACAACAAAACAATTTGCCTGTTGATCATGGTGCATGGATCATAACCGGAACAGATGAATATGGCAGTCCGGTTTCTGGAGTCACTCCTGGAAGTTCTGCAGAAAAAGCAGGACTTAAAGATTCTGATATAATCACAGGGGTTAATGGTGTTAAAATTGATGACACGCATAGCTTGGCGGGGTTAATTAGACAATACAATCCCGGAGACACTGTTACACTAGATGTAATTAGAGACAAACAAAACATTAAGATTAAAGCTGTTTTAAGCGAAAGCAAATAATGTCTAGAATACTAGCAATTGACTACGGTGAAAAAAGAATGGGTTTGGCTTTAAGCGATGAAGAGCAAAAATTTGCTTTTGAGTTTGAAATTTGGAGCCCTGAACAAATCTTTGAAGATCTTCCAAACTTACTTAAAGAAAAAGATGTTAGCAAAATCGTCTTAGGCAATCCTTTAAATATGAGTGGAGAATCAACCAAAAAAACAGAAGAAGTGGTGGAGTTTAAGAAAAAGATAGAAACAATGTGTGGACTTGAGGTGGAGTTGGTAGATGAGAGATTGAGTTCAAAGATGGCTGAAAATATTTCAGGCCACAGCAAAAACATTGATTCTTTAGCTGCACAAATATTTCTACAGAACTATCTAAACAAACAAACTAACTAAAAATAAAATGCATCATCAACTGAAAAAGGTATTACATCCGAACCGATATTTCATATGGGCGATTTTTGCTTTGTTTTTTTCAGGCGCTGCGCTTCTTTCGTACATATATATATCTGGTTACTACTTTGACAGAGACTTTATCTTTGCAGAGTTAAAAACAAACAAGCTTTTCTTGGATAACCAATTTAATTACAGTGCTAGGTACCCACATAACTGGCAGCTTGAAAGAGACGAGGTGGGGAATATAGTTTTTGAGAACCCGCAAAACCTTTCTGAGAGCTTGGTTGTTGTTCCACTTAAACCAAAAGATGAAAAAGCTGTTCGTAAAGCTTTGACCATTATAAAAGAGAACAACACGGCAAGGGGTGATATAAAGATAGCGATAATAAAAGGAAGAATAGATGCAGATCCTGAGATCTACGATATTGCTTTAATAACCGATGGCAACAGCCTCTTCTATATCTACGGTCACTCTTCTTGGATCAGTCGTTTTGCAAGAAACTTTAATATCTACTAATGTCTCAATTCAGACAAAATCCAATATCTAAACACTGGGTTTTAATTGCACCTAACAGAAGCAAGCGTCCAGAGCAGTTTGCTCAAGAACCAGTGATTTCTCAAAATATGCCTGAGATTATTCCAGCTTGTGTTTTTTGTCCTGGTAATGAATCAAAGAACGATGATATTGTAAGATTCCCGAAAGGAAAAAATTGGGAAATCCGTGTCATACCTAACAAGTTTGAAGCACTTTCAGATGTTCCTTTAACAGCTGATAGAGAGTTCTATGTCTCAAGATCAGGGACAGGAGATCATGAGGTAGTTATTACAAGAAAACACAATGAGCCAATTGCATTGCAATCAACAACTACTGTAGTTAATACTTTAAAGGTATTACAACAAAGATATTTAGAATTAGCAAAACATCAAAACCTTGCTTATGTTCAAATATTCTACAACCATGGTAGAGAAGCAGGAGCATCTTTAATTCACCCGCACTTTCAGATAATTTCAACACCGTTTGTTCCGCATAATGTTCATGAAGAAATTTTGGGTTGCTATCATTACTATCAAGCACACAAAAAGTGTATTTACTGCGCAATAATAGAAGAAGAAAGAAAACAGAACGAACGAGTCATGTATGAGACCGAGGATTTCATCGTGCTTGCGCCATATGCATCAAGAAGCCCTTTTGAAACTTGGATTCTTCCTAGAAAACATGGTTCTAACTTTGAAGAGATTTCAGAAAAAGAAACAACACAGCTCGCGAATGTTTTAAAGATGGTTTTAGGAAGACTATATACAAAACTTTCAGACCCACCTCTTAACTTCTATATTCACACAATGCCGCTTGCACAAGCAGTTCACAGCGCGTACAAAAAAGAAACCTTCCACTGGCACCTGGTTATATTTCCAAGAATTGCCATTTGGGCTGGTTTTGAATATGCTACTGGTATACCAATTAACCCAATGCCTCCTGAAGATGCTGTAAAGTTTTTGAAATAACATGAAGAAACTAATAGTTGCAAATTGGAAAATGAACCCAAAGACTCTCAAAGAAGCTGAGAAGCTTGTTTTAGCTGTTTCAAAAACAAAGACACAAAATACAGTAGTAGTTTGTCCGCCTTTTGTGTATCTACCTGTTTTAAAAACAAAGCTAACACTTGGTTCACAAGATCTTTTTTGGCAAAGCAGTGGTGCTTTTACATCACAGATTTCAGCTGACATGCTTAAACAATTCAAGGTTAAATACGCCATAATTGGTCATTCTGAAAGGCGAGCTTTAGGGGAAACAGATAATGAAGTCAACTTAAAGGTTAAAGCAGCGATAGGGAACAAGGTAACGCCGATTCTTTGTGTTGGTTATGGTCTTTCTGCAATAATGGGTGAAGAAGAAGTAATGGAGCATTTACAAAACCAGCTAGAAGCAGGATTAACCAATGTTGATTCAAAAAAAGTCGTAGTAGCATACGAACCAGCTTGGGCAATATCAAATGGAGATCCTTACAAAACAAAAGCAGTTGAAACTCCAGACCACGCTGAAAGAATTTGTATGTTCATCAGAATTAAGTTTAAAGTTTCAAAAGTTCTCTATGGTGGAAGTACTAATGCTTTGAATGCCGAGAGTTTCTTAGAACGACAAATTGATGGTTTACTTGTTGGTGGAGCAAGTTTAAGACCTGACGAGTTTAATAAAATGATAACCATAAAAATATGATATACATTGGATCTGATCATGGTGGCTTTAAATTAAAAGAAGACTTGAAGAAGTTTTTAAAGCGTGCTAAATGGCAGTATGTTGATGTTGGTGCAAAAAAACTTGTTAAAGATGATGACTTTACACCATACACTACAAAAGTAGCAAAAGCAGTACAAAAAAATCCAGCAAAAAACAAAGGCATCTTAATTTGTCGTTCAGGACAAGGTGTTTGTATCGCAGCTAATCGTTTTAAACATGTTAGAGCAGCTCTTGCTTGGAATGAACACGCAGCTACTCATTCAAGACACGATGATGATGCAAATGTTCTTTGTCTTCCATCTGATTTCATTTCAACTGAAACCGCAGAAGATATTGTTTGGTTCTGGTTGACAACAAAGTTCTCTTTTGAAAAACGATTTGTTAGGAGAATAAAAGAAATTAACAATCTAAAATAATGGCTATTGTAGTTCCGGCTATCCTTGAAGATGACTGGGATAATTTTAGAAGTAAGTTAGAAACAATAATAAAGATCCCTGGTGTAAAACGCATCCAGGTTGATTTTTCAGATGGTCAGTTTACAAGTCACAAGGATTTACAGATATCAGAACTCGATATTTTAAATCCTGCTTTTGAATGGGAAGCGCATCTCATGGTCAATGATCCAAGAGCATATTTTTTTGAAGCAAAACTTGTTGGTTTCAAAACAGTTCTTTTCCATTTTGAAGCCATAAAAGACAAGAATGAGATTTCTCAACTAGCAGAAGAACTTAATGTTCTAAAATTAACTCCAGGCTTAGTTATTAACCCGGAAACAAGCATTACAGAGGTCTTGCCATATCTTGATTTTTTCAAACAAGTTTCAATAATGGGGGTGCATCCTGGTGATAAAGGACAAAAGGAACTCCCTAACATAGATGAAAAAGTTAGAGAATTGAGAAATGCTTACAAAAATGGTATATTAGAGGTGGATGGCGGCGTAAAAATATTGAATATTAAGGAACTTTCCGCAGCCGGAGCAGACCTTTTGATAGCTAACTCAGCGCTTTTTGATACCGGCTCAGAAGGTAACAAAACTCCTGCGGATAACTTCCAGGAACTGAGTCATGCAATTCTCTAGTTTTTGGCACAACATATCAGAGAGTATCAGCCGCACCAACAGACAGTTATTTGTTCTTTTACAAGCGGGGATACTTCTTTTTTTGTACGCCCTGCGTGATTTAGGGATAGCAGTAGCATTGTTTGCAGCAGGATATTTTGTCGCAAAAAAGAATCAACCAACAGGCTTGGTTTTAGAAATACTTTCATTGGTATATTTCCTGTTTTGGTTCATGAAATACAACGGCGCTTTGGGATTAGTCTACACATACCTTTCCCAGGGAGAAACAAAAATATTAGAAATATCTTCTAAAGCTGAACGTCTTGGTTGGAAGTTCTTCTCAAATTCTTTTGGAGCTGGAGTTATCCTGTTCTTTGGACAGGTTTTACTAGCTTGTCCTTGTTTCCTTGCAAGAAGCAACTTCATTTTTAGTCCTTTCCTTTTTGTTTATGAAGATCTTGATTGGAAAAGAGCCAGAGAAAGAAGCAAAGAACTTTCAAGAGGGCTTGCCTGGTTTGTTTTAGCAAGAACCTTAGGACTTCTTTCAATAGGGTATATTCTTCTTCTTGTTGCAATTGTTTTTCTCATCTCTCAGCAACTCATGCTAGGTTTTGTTCTTCTGGGATTAATAATATATCTGGGGTTGGTACAAAGTAATTTCATTCGCCTGTTCTACATTGAAATGCTTGAAGCAACAGAAGAGCAGAGAAACAGAGATATTGGTTCTCGCTTCAAAGTTTTAACAGCAGTTTCTTTAGTTATTGTTTTAATAATATACATAGTTTTTAAAGTCTTTCCTCACTAAAACAAAAATGCAAAAATTAACAACTCAACAACTTCAACTCAAAGCAAATGATATCAGGCAAGATATCATTGAAATGCTTTTAGAAGCTAAATCCGGACATTCAGCCGGACCTTTAGGTATGGCTGATGTTTTTGCAACCCTGTATTTTAATATCCTAAGACATGATCCGGAAAATCCAGGTTGGGTTGATAGGGACAAACTTGTTTTGTCTTGCGGACATATTTGCCCAGTGCTTTATGCAACTCTTGCAGAAGCAGGGTATTTTCCAAAAGAAGAACTAAAAACACTAAGAAAACTCGGTACTAGATTACATGGTCATCCACACAATTTAGCTCTTTCAGGAATTGAAAATTCTTCAGGACCATTAGGACAAGGATTGTCTCAAGCAGTTGGTATGGCATTGGCTTCTCGTATGGATAGGACTACGGGAAGAATCTATGCAATCTGCAGTGATGGAGAACAGGATGAAGGACAGGTTTGGGAAGCTTTAATGTTTGCCGGAAAAAATCGTTTGCATAATTTAACAGTCATTTTAGACAGGAACAACATTCAAATAGATGGGTACACTGAAGATGTTATGCCCCTAGAACCGTTGAAGGATAAATACGAGGCTTTTAATTTTCATGTAATTGAAGTAGATGGACATAACTATCAGCAGATCATTGATGCTTGCAATGAAGCAAAAGCAATCTATGAAAAACCAACTATGATAATAGCGCATACAATTCCTGGAAAAGGTGTTGGCTTCATGGAATATGATTACAAATGGCATGGTACGCCACCAAACAAAGAACAAGGACTAAAGGCCTTAAATGATCTACGAACATTAAGAGGCATGATTCAAGGAGAACACCAATAATGCCGGAAATTAATTTAGAACCTATAAAGATTTCTGAAAAAATTGGAGCAGAAGATATAGAACAAAAAGCAACCAGAGACGGATATGGTGATGCTTTGGTTGAACTTGGTGAAAAGAACCCAAACGTTGTTGTTCTTACAGGGGATCTTTCAGAATCTACAAGAGCTCAGGCTTTCCAAAAGAAATTCCCGGAAAGATTTTTTGATGTTGGAGTTGCTGAACAAAACATGATGGGTATTGCAGCAGGTCTTGCACTTGCTGGAAAAATTCCTTTTGTTTCTTCGTATGCAACATTTTCTCCTGGAAGAAACTGGGACCAGCTAAGAGTTAGTGTTGCTTATAGCCAAGCGAACGTAAAAATTGCGGGAGCACACACAGGTGTTTCTGTTGGTCCTGATGGCGCAACGCACCAGTCTTTGGAAGATATTGCTCTGACTAGGGTTTTGCCAGGGCTTGTTGTCATAGTTCCTTGTGACTATCTTCAAACAAAACAAGCAACCCTAGCTGCGGCAGCTTACAAAGGACCAGTATACTTTAGATTTACAAGAGAAAAATCACCAATCATTACTTCTCCTGAAACTGGATTTGAGATTGGGAAAGCACAAGTTATGCGAGATGGTAAAGACGTTGTCGTCATTGGCTGTGGTCCTGTTTTGTACAACGCATTTCTTGCAGCGAAAGATTTAGAAAAACAAGGTATTAGTGTCATGATTGTTAACAACCATACCATAAAGCCGATTGATAGTGAGACAATAATTGCAGCAGCAAAAAAATGCGGCGCAGTAGTTACTTTAGAGGAACATCAAATTAGCGCAGGTGCTGGTAGCGCAGTTTGTGAAGTGCTTGCGAGAAACTATCCTGTTCCTGTTGAAATGGTTGGTATGCCTGATTCTTTCGGAGAAAGCGGTCAGCCAGAAGAACTAATCAAAAAGTTTGGCATGGATTCAGAAGCTATTAAAAAAGCAATTCAAAAAGTAATACAAAGAAAGGGGAAAAATGGTTAAAGCTAAAAAAACAAAGTTTGATATTGTTTCAATAGGGGATTGCACCATTGATGCGTTTTTACATATTGAAGAAGCAGAAGTACATAATACAAAAAAAGGAAAGAAGCTAAGCTTTAGCTATGGTGACAAAATTCCTTACGAGAGTTTAACAATACTTTCAGCAGGTAATTGCAATAATATTGCAGTTGGTTCTTCTCGTTTGGGTTTGAAAGCTGGGTATTACGGAACAGTTGGTGGAGATCATAACTCACATGTCATTTTAAACAAACTTCAGAAAGAGGGTGTTAGTAGAGATTTGATGAGTATACAAAAACATGCCCAGACAAATTTTCACGTTGTTCTTTGGTACAAAAAAGACAGAACAATACTCATAAAGCACCAGCCATACACATATCATCTTCCTTCTGGGATTAATTCAACAAATTGGGTATATCTTTCAACAGTTGGTCCAAGAGGATTAAAGCTACACACGGAAATTGTTGATTTCTTGAAAAAGAATCCAAACATCAAAATGGCTTTCAATCCAGGAACATATCAGTTGCGATTGGGTCTTTCTAAATTAAAACCGCTTTTCAAACACACAGAAATTCTTTTTGTTAACAAAGAAGAGGCTCAGCTTTTAGTTGATGGAAAAACAGAAGACTTTAGAGAGCTTGCTAGCAGACTGCATAAACATGGGCCTAAAACCGTTGTCATAACAGACGGATTAAAAGGTTCTTACTGTCTCCACGGCAATGCTTTCTACTACATAGGCATATATCCTCACACTCCATTTGAAGCAACAGGCTGTGGTGATGCGTATGCTGTTGGTTTTACATCAGCAAGAGTTCACGGACTTTCAGTACCTGAGAGTTTGCGTTGGGGCTCTAGAAACGGCGCTTCTGTAGCAACCAAGATTGGTCCCCAAGAAGGATTAGTTAAATTCTCTCAGATGCAAAAAGATTTGAAATCACACAAAAGTTTCCAAGTAAAAATAATTAAATAACAAACAAAATGGAGAAAATAAACGTTGCGATAAATGGATTTGGTAGAATCGGAAGACAGGCTTTTAAAATTGCTTTAGAAAAAAAAGAAATAGAGATAGTTGCGATTAATGATTTAACCAGTTCAGAAGTTTTGGCCCATCTTTTAAAATATGACAGCAACTACGGCATATACAGCAAAGACGTAAGTTCTGATGAAAAACATATTATTGTTGATGGAAAAAAGATTCTTGTTCTTTCAGAAAAAGACCCAGGGAAACTTCCTTGGAGCAAGATGAAAGTTGATGTTGTCATAGAATCAACAGGAAGATTTAACAGCGCAGAAACAGCAGGCGCACACATTAAAGCTGGAGCAAAAAAAGTCGTAATATCATCTCCAGCAAAAGATGAGGGTGAAACAAAGACCTTTGTTCTTTCAGTGAATGATAAAGATTACAAAGGTGAACCAATAATTTCAAATGCTTCTTGCACAACAAACTGTATTACTCCAGTTGCTCAGATTCTAGAAGAAAAGTTTGGGATTAAGAAAATAATGATGACAACAATTCATTCATACACAGCAGAACAAAACCTTGTTGATGGTCCTCCTCCTGGTGGACACTCGACAGATCTTAGAAGAGCAAGAGCAGCAGCACAAAACATTGTTCCAACATCAACAGGAGCAACCATTGCTGCAACAGAAGCAATCCCAAACCTTAAAGGACTATTCCACGGTCTTTCAATACGTGTTCCAACAGCAGTTGGGTCTCTTTCAGATTTCGTTGCTTTACTGGAGAAAAAAACAACCAAAGAAGAGTTAAACCAGACCTTTATAGATGCTTCTAAAACAAGCCGTTTTAAAGGCATTTTAAGTGTCTCTAATGCGCCTTTGGTCTCTTCTGACATAGTTGGCAATCCAAGCTCTGCAATCGTAGATTTAGGGCTTACAGAGGTTATTGATGGGGACTTTGTGAAGGTTGTTGCCTGGTATGACAATGAATTCGGGTATTCCAACCGTTTAGTCGAAGAAGTGATCATGGTTGTGGGGAAATAACGGGATGAAGTTTTTAAGCTCCCAACAGAATTTTTCGGGGAAAACCGTGCTCTTGCGGGCTGATTTAGACGCGCCCAGAGAAGGAAACAAAATCCTGGATGATACAAGAATCAAGACTTCTGTACCAACGATTAAGTACCTAACAGATCAGGGAGCTAAGATTGTTGTTGTTTCAAAAAACGGAAGACCAAAAGGTTGGCAAGAAGAATACACTTTAAAACCAATTGCAGAATATCTTGCAAAGTTGCTTTCTAAAAACTTTGTTTCTACAAAAGAATATTCAGATCAGTATTTTAATGAAGTGGTTTTTTTTGAAGGAGATATAACCAAAGACGGAGCTGTTGATATTATTAAAAGACTTTCTCAAAAAAACATTGTAATTCTAGAAAACATTCGTTTCTACAAACAGGAGGAAGAACCAAGTCCAGTGTTTGCAAAACACCTTTCAGGTTTAGGAGAAATATTTGTTAACGATGCTTTTTCAATGATGCACAGGAACGAAACGTCTGTTTCACTCATCCCCAAATACTTACCAAGTTTTGCCGGTTTAAATGTTGAAAAAGAATTGAATGCTCTAAACAAACTTTTAACGCTAAAAGCAAATCCATTTACTGTAATTATTGGTGGAGCAAAGATTTCCGACAAAATTGGTGCCATAAAAAACCTGGGGAAGAGCGCAGAGCATGTTCTTGTTGGTGGTGGTCCTGCAAATCTTTTTTTCTTAAGCCAAGGTTTTGAGATTGGAGGATCTCTTTGTGAAAAAGAAGAGATTGATGTTGCAACAGATTTAATGCGCAATTACAAACAAAAACTTGTTTTACCTGTTGATGTTGTTGTTGCAAAAGCAAAGGATCACAGTCAAGCACGAGTTTGTAAACCAGATCAAGTTTCAAAAGATGAAGCAATCTTAGATATTGGACCACAAACAACTCTGCTTTTTTCAAAGATTGTTAAAGAGTCAAAAAAAATGGTTTGGAATGGACCAATGGGTTTGTTTGAAGAAAAGCAATTTTCGCATGGGACAATGAGTCTCGCCTTAATATTCGCTGTCCGCTGCAATGGTTATGCGTATGGAGTTGTTGGTGGTGGTGATACACTAGATGCATTAAACAAAGCTAAAGTATTAGACCAGATTGATTTTGTTTCAACAGCAGGGGGCGCAACATTAGATTTCCTGGCAGGTGAAAATCTTCCTGGATTGAAAGCGTTAGAATAACGGAACATATGGAAATACCACATTACAAAAAAATAGTTCTTCTGGTACTAGATGGTTTTGGTGTTGCTTCTAAATCAAGAGGAAATGCGATTTCTCAAGCAAACCCAGCGCGCTTAAACAACCTCCTTGCGAACTATCCAGCAATAACCTTGCAGGCATCAGGGCCTTTAGTTGGTTTGCCTTGGGGAGAAATGGGGAACTCAGAGGTTGGACATTTAAATATCGGAGCAGGCAGGATTGTTGCTCAAGACTTGCCTCGTATTACGGCAAGCATTCAAAGCGGAGAGTTTTTTAAAAATCCAATGTTCTTAAAAGCATGCGAGCATGTTAAGAAAAACAACTCTAAACTACATCTTCTTGGAATGGTTAGTCCTGGTGGAGTTCATAGTTACGATGAACATCTTTATGCGTTGCTTGGTTTAGCCGCAGAGCAGGGTATTCAAAACACGTATATTCACATGATTACAGATGGCAGAGACACAGAACAAAAGGTTGCTCTAGCAAGTCTTGAAAAGCTGCATAACAAGGTTGCTCAGATTGGTGTTGGAAAAATTTCGACAATTTGTGGAAGATTTTACGCAATGGATAGAGGCGGACATTGGCAGCAAACAGAAATGGCATATCAAGCAATGGTTAATGGCGTTGGGGAGAGATCGATCAGTCCAATGGAAGCAGTAGCTACAAATTATGTTAAAGGTATATTTGATGAGATGATTAAACCAACCGTCATCACAGAAGGAGATAGACCTGTTGCGAAAATTGAGAATAATGATGCTGTAATATTCTTTAACTTTAGACAAGATCGTGCAATGCAGTTAACAGTTGCTTTTGTTGCTCCTGAAAAAATGGATATACCACAAAAACATCAACCTTTAGAAAATCTTTGCTTCGTAACAATGACTTCATACATGCCGGACTTGAAAGCAGATGTTGCTTATGGACCAATTGAGATTGACAATGACATTGCAAGCTTAATTTCTAAAGCAGGATTAAAACAATTCCATGCCGCGGAGAGCGAAAAGTTTGCGCACGTAACATCATTTTTTAATGGTGGAAAAATGGATCCGCTTCCAGGAGAAGAGAGAAGTATAATTTCAAGCCCTGATAACACAAGCAACTATTCAGACAGACCCGAAATGTCTGTTGCTAAACTTACTGACACCTTAGTAGATCGTATAAATCACGGGGATGATAGTTTTTATGTCGTGAACTTTGCTAATGCGGATATGGTAGGACACACTGGAAACTTAAACTCAGCAATCGACGCTATTAAAGCAATTGATGAAGAGATTGGTAAAATTGCGGCCGCAATTTTACCACTGCAAGGAGCTTTGATAATCACAGCAGATCATGGCAATGCTGAATTGATGATAAATAACAACACAGGGGAGATAAATAAGGACCACACAACATCCCCAGTCCCCTTTGTTTTGATTGCTAATGAATTTAAAAGATCAAAACCAGAGCAGATAGACTACGACACGCTCGCTGGTCTTATGCCAGAAGGAGCGCTTTCAGATATTGCACCAACGATTCTTGAACTCTTTGGAATACCAAAACCAGAACAGATGACAGGAATTAGCTTGATTCCTGTTTTAGAAGAAGAGATTTTGAAAAAAGTTAGTAACATGTTAGGGAGTTAAGCTGGGCTCATGGTTTTAGGTATAGATTTATGTCTATGCTTGGAACTCTTAGCTCACAGAGAGCAGAGTATTTCGGTTTAGACTCGGCAACCTTGAGGAGGATTTACGATGACACTCGCGGTTTCGTCTGATGTTCCGTCTTCGCACGGGTCAGTAAAGGTTTGCCATCTTGGACTGGTTCGGCATGAGGCATTGGAGCCAAGGCTTGAAGGACTCACACCGCTTCATGCCACCGTTCTGGCTGATGCCTGTGAGGAATACCGAGACGCTTTCGACTTGCTGACGACTCGGTTCCTCGCTGAGCGCATCATCCCAGCGGCGATCGAAGACTGCAAGTTCAAGATCGTTGCTGGGTCGTCCAATCTGCAGTATGCGGATTTTCCCATCAACGAGCAGTCACTCGACGACGTGGGTCTAGCTCCAAACGGTATTCTTCGTTCGGTTCATCAGATTCTCGAGGAGTATCCGCTTGAAGCCTTTGCTTCTCCATTGACAGCGTTGCGCTACGCTGCGAGGTACCCAGAAGTTTACATGGTTGCTCCAATCAACGTGCTGTTCGCGGCCATGGGCAAGCTATGGGGCATGACCTTTCTGAATTGGCAGGGTTTGCACAAGATGATTGTGCGCCAGTTCTTCCTCGAAGCCCGGTTCGCTACTGGAGAGCGTTTCCTTGTTCTCCGACGTGGTCGTTAGCGCTGATGTCATCAAGATTCTGGGCCTTGTGCCCGAAGCTGGAGCCGCGTTTTGTTTGTCGAAACGCGGTTCCGCCTTTTCTAAAAACGATCTTTTGGTATGCTACAATGAAAATATGAATCGCTCATGGAAACTTAAGAAACAAACAGAAAAAGACCTTTTTGCCCAGCTTTTAGCAAATCGTGGTATTTTCGGGGAAAAGGAAATATCAGCTTTTTTAAGCCCTGAATATGATCAATTAAATGATCCCTTTCTTTTTTTAGAAATGCGTAAAGCAGTTGATCGTATCTGGCAGGCAATTGAAAAAAAAGAAAAGATTTTAGTGTACAGCGATTATGATGCTGATGCAATAACCGCAAACGCGGTTTTGTTTAGAATGTTTGAAGCACTAGGAGTTAATGTAGGTACATATATCCCTGATCGTTTCTCAGAAGGCTATGGTTTAAACTTAGATGCTTTTGAGAAGATAAAGGAAGGGGGAGTTGATCTAGTTATTACTGTTGACTGCGGAACAAACTCAATTGCGGAAGCTGAGTTTTGTAAAGCAAACAACATAGATTTAATAATTACGGATCATCATGAGATAACTGGGGAAGTGCCGGATGCTTTTGCTTTGATCAATCCAAAAAATCCAAAAGAAAAATATCCATACCACGAACTCGTTGGAGTTGGTGTTGCTTTTAAGCTTGCTTGCGCTGTGCTTTCAAAAAAAGGAAAACACAATCTTACTCCTGGTTGGGAAAAATGGTTGTTGGATTTAGTGGCAATTGGAACAGTTGCTGATTGTCATTCCTTGATTGGAGAAAACAGACTGTTAGTTAAGTTTGGTTTAAAGGTCTTGCAAAAAACTAAGTGGCTAGGATTAAGACTTTTGTTGCAACTTGCTGGAATGACTTCTAAAAATTTAGATACGTATACTTTAGGTTTCATTATCGCTCCTCGTATTAACGCGGCTGGAAGAATAGAGCACGCGTCTTCGGCTTTTGATCTTTTGATTGCAAATGAATATTCAGAAGCAGAAGAGGCTGCTAAAAATCTTGAAGCCTTAAATACAAAAAGACAAAAGATTACTGAAGTTGTCATTTCAGAAGCTCGTGAGCAATTGCTTTTAGTTTCAGAGCGAAAAATATTGCTTGCTTCGGGAGCAAACTGGCCAAAAGGCGTTGTTGGTTTAGTTGCTGGAAAACTTACCGAAGAGTTTGGTAAACCTGTTTTAGTTATGGAACGAGGGGAAACAGAAAGCACTGGTTCTGCAAGAAGCGTTGCTAACTTTAATATTGTTGAGGCATTGAAATTTTCATCCGAGCACTTAGTTAAGTTTGGAGGACACGCAGCAGCAGCAGGGTTTACGGTTAAAACCGAACATATTGATGTATTTTACAAAAATCTTTTAGATTTTGCGGATCAGAACTTGAATACAGAAGATCTTTCTAAAGAGATTGATATTGAAGCAGAAATTAAAGCAGAGGATGTTAATTTAAAGAACGCGGAAATGCTTGAAGCTTTTGAACCCTTTGGTGTTGATAACCTAAAGCCTAAACTTTTGCTTTCAGACCTTGTCATTAAAGATCAGAAATTAGTTGGTAAAGAGCAAAAACATCTGCAGTTAAGCTTAGTTTCTGAAACAGGGAAACTCTTGAAAGCAATTGCTTTTGGGTTTGGAAAATCAGCATCTGATTTGCTTCCTGGGCAAAAGATTGATATTGTTTTTGAGATGATAAAGGACGAGTGGAATGGTTTAAGTAATGTTAAATTAAGAATAATTGATTACAAAAAAAGAATATGAACATCACAGAAGAACCAACCCATTTAGTTATATACACAGATGGTGGAGCCAGAGGTAACCCGGGTCCTGCAGGTATTGGCGCTGTTTTTTACTTGGAAGATGAGGCAGGCAAAAGATTAGAGCTTGAAATTCTTAAAGAATACATTGGAGAACAAACTAACAACTTTGCTGAATACACTGCTTTGATAAAGGCGTTACAGCGAGCATCGGAAATTGGTAAGAAAGTTGTCCTTTGCTATTTAGACAGCGAACTCGTGGTTAAACAGTTAAATGGTTTGTACAAGGTTAGAGAAGAGTCTTTAAAACCATTGGTTTCAGAGATTTTTATATTAACGCATAAGTTTACGAACGTTAGTTTTACGCATGTTCATAGAGAGAAAAACGTCTTAGCAGACAAGTTAGTTAATCAGGCTATTGACGAAGCAGTCGGAAAAGTATAATATTATTTCATTATGATTTCTAATCAATTACAAGCAGTAAATAACGGAATGCCAAAGTTTTGGTATAACTTTACATACTCCAGGGTTGTTTCGCTGCGGTAATTTTCTATTCTTTTTAAAAGATTATCCCAGCGAGCCAATGCTGGGATTTTTGTTTTTGGTTCGGCGCACTTGGGACGCAATCTCAAGACTCAATTGGAGGATTGACAATGCTTGTACGTAGCGAAGAAGGGCAGTTTGGTCGTTTCTGGGGCGTGGTGTTCACCCACATCGATGAGCTTGGGGTCATGTATCGCAACCGCAGGGGAAAGGATCGTCGGCACTACAGTGATTTTGATATATACGAGAGTGTAGAGTTTCCTTGCGGTTGCAAGCCGCGGTCTGGTCAGAGCAGGCGCTTCCGTCTTTACGAAGACGGTGCGCTGGTCCATCACGGATGCTCGGTTGTTTTCGTAGGTCATGACAAGGAGGGGAAGCTCAAGCAGTCGATGCTTCAGAGGGCGATCTGGACTAAGAGGTCAATCGTTTTACAGCGCGTAACAAAGCCTAGCAAGCCATCACCGCGTGTTCCTCTCTACGGACCTTACGGAGGCCCCTACTTCGTGCGTTGAAGCACAGAACAAACAACAACGGTCTTAAGTCTCCCTTAACTGGGAACTTAAGACCTTGTTTGTTATCTAACCTTTAATAAACTAACTGTCCCGTTGTTTAACAAGAAAATTGTTTTTGCGTCAGAATCAATGTAGAATTTAGCTTCTTTGTTTAATTCTGCAAAAGTATAATTGTTTTGATAGTCCCTGGTGTCTAATTCAATGGCTTGTAAGTGGTTGTCATTTTTGAAAAATATCCAACCAACTTCGCTGTTTCCTGAAATGTTTGATATTTCTTGAAGTGATCTTGTAATTAGTTTTGTTTCTCTGCTAGCCATGTTGTATCTGTCTATCTCATTTCCAGTGTTAAAGAAAATGTCTTCATTATTCTCAATCTGAACTTCTTCAACGTGTTCAACGATTTTTTCAAGCTCGTCATTTAAAACATACAACGTCTTGTTTCCTAAAACAAAGAGTTGGTTGTTTTCTGTTAGATATATTTGTGCATCAACAAACGGAGGAATGTTTTCAAGTAAAATTGTTTCAGTGTAGTTTGGCATGCTTGCGTGAGCCAATGATCTTCTGATACCCAGAAGAGATTCTGCGAGTTTGATATAATATATTCCAGAAGAGTTTACTTCAAAAGCAAGCACATTATCTACAACAACCTCTTTTTCATTTTTGTCCAGATCAAGAAGATATATTGAACCTTCTAATAGCTGGTATAGTTTGTTGTCTGGTGAAAACTTAAAGGTATTTTCTGATGCTTGGAATGACGTTTTTGATGAAAAAGCAGCTTGTTTTGTGGTTAATTCAGTAATATCTGTTAGCGTATTGTTTTTAGTATCTAAAACAAAGTTGTTAACCCCGCTGTTTATTAAAAAGAAGTTTTCATCAGGACTTGAAAGGATTTTTCCTGCTTTGATGTTCTCTTTAAAATTAACAGAGGTTTGTTTTTCAGGACTACTGATATCTGCAAAACTTATTTTATCTTGTTGAAGGTAGGCAATTCTTTTTTCTCCAGCAAAGAAATCTAAAGCATTTTCAGAGAGCGTTTGCTTTTCTGCGTTTGAGTAGAAAAGAAAAAGGTTGTCCGTACTTTCAAAGTTCCAAGTAACAAACTGTGATCTGACAGTTAAACGTTTGTTCCAGTCAAAGTACCCTTGTTTTTTGATGCTTAGTTCATAATTACCTGGTTCTAAGAATCTAATGTTTTGGTTTGTTGTGCCGTGTGTTGAACCATTAATTGTTATGCCAGCGTTCTTTGGCTCTGTCTTGATGCCTAAGATTCCGGTTTTAACAAAACGGCCATTTTTAAAGTCGTACTTTTTGCCACTGACAAAAAGTACAATAAAAGGGGTTAAGATTATGAAAGCGAGGATTCCGCTAGCAATTAAAGAGTACCTTGGACGTGATTTCATAACAGTATTTTACTATGATATAATAGCGAAGTCTAATCATTATATTATCCTATGGCGATATACAAAATAACCGGGGGCAAAGAGCTTTCCGGAACAGTTACTGTAGGTGGTTCTAAGAACGCAATTTTGCCGGCAATGTGTGCCACACTTTTGGCCGAAGAAATTTGTATCATTAGAAATGTTCCTGAAATATCCGATGTATATAATTTAAAGAGCATACTTGAAAATCTGGGAGCAAAGGTTACTTTTGAAGACCATGTTTTAACGATTGATAATTCAAAAGTAGATTCTTACAAACCAGAACCAGAGTTGGTAGCAAAGCTTCGTGGTTCAATTTTGTTGCTTGGTCCCTTGTTAGCACGTTTTGGAAAAGTAGTAATGCCAATTCCCGGAGGAGATTTAATCGGTAAAAGGCCGATAGACGCGCACTTAGTTGCATTGGAAATGCTAGGTGCAAACGCCAAGATAAATGGAAATTTAGAAGTCTCTACAAAAAAACTTGTAGGAACAAACATTATAATGGTTGAGTTAAGCGTTACTGCAACAGAAAACGCGATTATGGCAGCAGTTACAGCAGAGGGTAGTACAGTAATTCATTTGGCTGCAACCGAAGGACACGTGCAATCTCTATGTCACATGTTGAATTCAATGGGAGCAATGATTTCGGGAATCGGAACGCATGATCTGGTTATTGCTGGTGTTAAAAAACTACACGGGACTGACTTTAAGATTATTTATGACAATGAAGTTGCTTGTAGTTTCATAAATCTTGCAGCTGCAACAAAGAGCGAGTTAACCATTCAAAATGTTCAGCCAGAGTTTTTAGCTGCTGCTTTCATTCAGTTTATGCAGATGAATGTTAATTTTGAAGTTGGTGATACTTGGGTTAAGGTTTTGAAACCAAAAGAACCATACACAGCTTTTAAGATTACTTCTAACATATATCCAGGGTTGATGAGTGATTACATTCCTCCTTTTGCGGTTTTGGCAACACAGGCTCAAGGAACAACTCAGTTGCATGAATGGATGTATGAAGGAAGACTAGGATATATTCACGAACTTTCAAAGATGGGCGCTAAAGCACACATCATAGATCAGCACCGCGCGGAGATTACTGGACCAACTGAACTTTCAGGAACAAATGTTAGCTCTCTTGATGTTAGAAGCGGAATGGTTTTAGTCATTTCAGCATTGGTAGCAAAAGGACAAAGCACATTGCATGAGATTCAGCATATTGAAAGAGGATATGAAGATATTGTTAACAAACTTAAAGCAATTGGAGCGGATATAGAAAGAGTGGAATAGTATGTTTTCTAAAAAAATCGGAATTGATCTAGGCACAGCAAATACACTGGTATATCTTCCTAAAAAAGGAATCATTTTAAACGAGCCAACAGTTGTTGCGATTACTCTTGACGACAACCGTGTTTTAGCGGTTGGTTCAGAAGCAAAAGAAATGCTTGGTAGAACTCCTGAAACAATTGTTGCATCTCGTCCAATGAGAGACGGTGTCATTGCTGATTACAGAGTTACTGAAGCAATGCTTCGATATTTCATAAACAAAGCATTGGGTAATGTTCATTTTTTCAGACCAGAAGTTATGATTTCAGTTCCTGGAGGAATTACTTCAACTGAAAGAAGAGCTGTCATAGATGCGGCAAAAGCAGCTGGTGCTAAAGAAGCCTATGTCATTAAAGAAACAGTTGCAGCAGCAATTGGCGCTGGTATTCCCATTGCTTCGGCAACAGGAAACCTAATTATTGATATTGGGGGTGGTACAACAGATGTCGCTGTGTTGTCCTTGGGTGGTATTGTTACGTCAACTTCAGTGCGTGTTGCTGGTAACAAGATGGATCAAGCGATTATTGATTATGTAAGAAGAAAACATGGCTTAGCTATTGGTGACAGGACGGCGGAAGAGATAAAGATAAACATAGGATCAGCAACGCTTGTTGATGAAGAAGAGTCAATGGAGGTTAAAGGGAGAGATATGATTCAAGGGTTACCAAGAAGTATCAGTATTTCAACTAATGAGGTTGTCGAAGCAATTCAAGATGAATTAAGGGAAATAATAAGAGCAGTTAGAACAGTGCTTCAAGAAACTCCGCCAGAGCTTGCTTCTGATATTATTGATAAAGGGATGGTTTTAACAGGAGGTTCCTCATTACTTAGAAATATAGATAAAATGATTTCCCAAGCAGTTGGTGTTCCAGCATATGTTGCTGAAGACGCAATCCTTTGTGTTGCTAAAGGAACTGGTATTGCTTTGGACAACCTTGAGAGCTACAAGAAGAGTATTTTAAGCGCAAGATAACGAAAAAAGAACTTTAACAGAGATTTTTTCTCTATGGTATACTCTAAGTATATGTGGAGCGTTAAAGGATATGAAAATCAAAAGCTTTTTTTAGATAATGCGCTTGTAAATAACAAGCTTGCGCATGCCTATCTTTTTACGGGTTCTGACAGAGAAACAAAAAAACAACTCGCTATTGAATTCGCAAGAATGATTCTTGGGGTTTCAGAGGAAGAGAAAGAACGAATCAATCCCGACCTCATAGTTATAGATCAAAGCAAAATGAAGATTGAAGAGATGAGAGATTTAATCTCTGAACTTTCATTAAAACCTTTTAGATATCAAAAAAAGGTAGCCATAATTCAAAACTTTGAGGACGTTACGGATGAAGCAGCAAGCAGTATCTTAAAGACTCTTGAAGAACCAAACAATAGTTCGCTAATTATACTTCTTTCAAGAAATCAGAAATCACTGTTACCAACAATTGTTTCTAGATGTCAAAGTATATATTTTAATATTCCAAAGCAGAAGATATCAAACGAAAATACTGAATCTTTGAAATCAATATTTAAATTTCCGATTGCTCAAAGAATTTTAAGTATAAAAGGATACGCTGAAAAAGAAACAGAAGAATTGCAGTCTTTGTTTGAGGATTGGATTAACGCAGAACGAGAAAGTCTTCTTTCCGGAGATGCTGGAAAATACTTAAACCTTCAGGTTTTGCTTGATTCTTTGGTTGGTTTAAAACAAAATTTAAACAAAAAATTAATTTTAGAACGTTTGTTCTTAAGTTTAAAATAAATGAAAAAAAATATAACACTTTTTTCCGCAATCTTTTTTCTCTCAGCCAGCTGTGGTATTTTTGGTAATAGCGGTATCTTAGGAACAATGAAGTCAACTGACGGAGGCAGTTCTTGGCAACAAAGCAACGCAACAGACAAATCAGCGGTTAATATTTCAGGGCTTTTAGTCGCGGAGATGGGTTTTGAACCAGGTAATCATGAGGTTATATACTTAGCTTCTGTTAACAGCGGTCTTTGGAAATCAAGTGATAGTGCGGGAAAATGGAAGCAAATACTTTCAAAAATAACCGCTTATGACTATTTTGTTGATCCTTCAAACACGCAGATTATTTTTGTTACTGGAATATATGGCGACCACGGCAGAATTATTCGTTCAAGGGACGGTGGTGTTACTTGGGAAGAAGTATACAGCGAAGCAAGTGTTAGTAACTCTGTAAATACAATCACTGCAAATCCGACAAACTCAAGAGAGATTTTTGCCGCACTTAATTCAGGCGTTTTAATTAAAAGCATAGATGGGGGAGATAGTTGGTTGGTGGTTAATGATTTTAATAATCAAATCTTGAAAGTAAGGTATATCAATAAAACAATATATGTTTTAACTAGATCAAAAGGTTTGTACAAGAGTTTAGACAATGGTGCAAAGTGGACAAGTATAACAGACTCTTTGACTGGTTCGGGTGGAATTTCTAGTTATGTATCAAGAATAGTTGAGCAATTTTATAAAATATCCATTGATGATCAAACCACAGGAGTTATTTACCTAACAACGAACTCTGGGCTGTACAAAACAACTGATGATGGTAAGAATTGGCAGTTACAAAAACTGCCTGTTGAAAGCGGTGCTCCAAGAGCAATTGCTTCAACCCGCGGCGGTATGTTAGCATATACCAGCATCGGTAACACGATTTTTAAAACGCTTGATGGTGGAAAGAGTTGGCAAACGCAGTCCTTAGCCACAACAAATGTAATCAATAAGATAATTATTGACCCGTTGTTGCCCCAGGTTACTTATGCCGGATTTATTGAGCCATAAAGGAAAACTATGAATAACGAAAAATTTGATAAAGCAATAGAACATTTTAAACAAGAGCTTGGTGGTTTAAGAACCGGCAGGGCAAACCCTGCTTTGGTTGATAATGTAATGGTTGATTCATATGGTAGCAAAATGCCACTTGCTCACGTTGCTTCAATTAGCATTCCGGATGCAAAAACAATCGCCATTCAACCTTGGGACAAATCAAACATTGGTCCAATTGAAAAAGCGATTCAAGTTGCAAACATTGGTTTAAATCCTGTTAATGATGGGATTCTAATTCGTTTAAGTATTCCTTCAATGACTGAGGAGCGAAGAAAAGAAATGGTTAAACCCTTAGGACAGATTTCTGAGAAAGCAAAGATTGCAATTAGAAATGCTCGTGAAGAAATCCTTAAAGAGTACAAAAAACAACAGGATGAAGAGAATTTAACTGAAGATGATCTTGCGGGAATGAAAAAAGATCTTCAAGAGGTTGTTGATAAATACAACGAACAGGTGAAGGAAATTACCTCTGCAAAAGAAAAAGAAATAATGACAATATAGTTTAATGATTGCTGTAATAATCTTTGTAATAATTTTGGGTTTGCTCGTGCTAGTGCACGAGTTTGGTCATTTCATAGTTGCTAAAAAAAGTGGCATGCTTGTTGAAGAGTTTGGTATTGGCTTTCCACCAAGACTTTTCAGTTTTAAAAAAGGGGAAACGAAATATTCTTTTAACCTAATTCCGCTCGGTGGTTTTGTAAAGATATTAGGAGAGAACAACAAAGAAGGCGAAAATCCAAGAAGTTTCATTAATAAATCTTTTTTCTCCCGCTTCTCAACATTGGTTGCAGGAGTTTTAATGAACTTTGTTTTAGCTTGGGTTTTGTTTTCAATTGGGTTTGGTATTGGTCTCCCCACCGTTATTCAAAGTGGAGAAACATTGCCAAAATATGGAACGCTTCGTTCAGAAGCTGTAACTATCTTAGAGGTTGCACCTAACTCACCAGCAGAAAAAGCAGGGATTAGAGCAGGTGATAACATACTCGGTGCAGATGAGTTTGTTTTAACAGGTCAAGGTGATGCCTCTGTTGATCAGTTCATTGTATACGTTAAATCAAAAGCTGGAACAGATGTTCAGATGCATGTGCGTAGAGGAAGTGAAGAATTGTATTTAACAATCAATCCAAGGTTAAATCCACCGCCAGAAGAGGGGGCCATTGGTATTGCTTTGGGTAATGTAGGTAAGCTTTCTTTCCCTTGGTACTTAGCTCCAGTAATGGGTCTTAAAGCAACAGGAAATGTCATTTCAGGAACAGCTAGCGCTTTTTGGAACTTAATAGCGCACGGCGAGGGACTTTCCTCAGTAGGTGGTCCTGTTAAGATTGCTTCTTTGACTGGTCAGGTTTCTAAGCTTGGTTTTGCATATATCCTGCAGTTTGCCGCGTTTCTTTCTGTAAACCTCGGTATTTTGAATATAGTGCCGTTTCCAGCACTTGATGGTGGAAGAGTTTTGTTTCTGATCATTGAAAAGATACGTGGTAAAAGAAATAACGAAACATTTGAACAATATGCCAATGCTATTGGCTTTGGTTTGTTAATTATGTTGATCCTTGTAATTACAGCGCGGGATATTAAAGGCTTGTTTTAAAAAACTCCCCAACTGGGGAGTTTTTTAATATGTTTTTGCAAAGATTATTCTTTTCTTGGATTCACCGGAACATTTAATGCATTTTCCGACTTCTTCTTTTTGATCAAGAGGGATACAGCGAGTAGTTGCTTGTAATTCGTCGTTAATTTCTTTTTCACAAGTTTCGCTTCCACACCAGTGACTGTAAACAAACCCAGAGTTTTCTTTTTCCTGGAAGTGCCTTTTAAACCCATCCCAGTTATCAATTTCATATGAGTTTTCTTCTCGAAACTTCTTTGCTTTTAAAAAGAGATCAGTTTGTATTTGACTTAGCAGGGTATTAACTTTTTCTTTAAGTTCAGGTGAAGCAACCGTGAGCTTTTCCATGGTGTCTCTTCTCGCAATTGTAACTGTGTTGTTTTCAAGGTCTTTTGGACCAAGCTCGATCCTTAAAGGAATGCCTTTTTTTTCCCACTCATTAAATTTAGATCCTGGAGTTTCGTAATCTCTTTGATCTAAGAGAATGTTTTCATCAACAGACCTTAGTTCTTCCTGTATTGTTTTTGCAACCTCAAGAACTTTCTTAGCTTCTTCTTCGTTCTTGTAAATTGGGATTATGACGATTTTAACAGGGGCAATCTTTGGTGGAACTATTAATCCAGCATCATCGCTGTGCGCCATGATTAAAGCACCAATCATTCTTGTTGATACGCCCCAGCTTGTTTGCCAGACGTATTTTTCTTTACCATCTTTGTCAGTAAATTTAACCTCAAAAGCTTTCGCGAAGTTTTGTCCGAGGTTGTGAGATGTTCCTGTTTGTAATGCTTTTCCATCTTGCATCATTGATTCAATGCTGTAGGTTCTTAAAGCACCAGCGAATTTTTCAGATTCAGTCTTAAGACCAGAGATTACAGGAATAGCTAGGTAGTTTTCAACAAAATCTTTGTAGACTCCAAGCATTTTTCTTGTTTCTTCTTCAGCGTCTTCCTCTGTTGCATGTGCTGTGTGTCCTTCTTGCCAAAGGAATTCAGTTGTTCTTAAGAAAGGTCTTGTTCTCATTTCCCATCTAACAACGTTTGCCCACTGGTTGATTAGAAGAGGAAGGTCTCTCCAGGAGTGAATCCATCTAGAAAAAGTGTCATATATGATTGTTTCAGAGGTTGGTCTAACAATGAGCTCTTCGGAAAGTTTTGATTCTGGATCAACAATGACTCCTTCAGGAGAATCTTTAAGTCTGTGATGGGTTACAATGGCGCACTCTTTTGCAAAACCTTGAATGTGCTTTGCTTCTTTTGTTAGCAGTGACTTTGGAATGAAAAGAGGAAAGTAAGCATTTTTGTGCCCCGTGTCTTTTATCATCTTGTCTAAAACTTTTTGGAAGCTTTCCCAGATTGAATATCCGTATGGCTTTATGACCATGCTTCCTTTAGTTACAGAGTTTTCTGCAAGTTCTGCGACATCAATTATGTCTAAGTACCATTGAGAATAATTTTGGTTTCTTGTTGTTATCTTTTTCATATTGCAATTATACCGAAAATATGGGTTTTGCAAAAGCCGGTTATTCAGTTAAAATATATTAGTTATGGCAATTTTAGACTCATTTTTCGCAAAATTCAGCAAAGACATAGGGATTGATTTAGGGACAGCAAACACTCTGGTCTATGTAAAAGGCAAGGGTATTGTTATAAATGAGCCTTCTGTTGTTGCATTAAACATCAAAACCAAGCAAATCCTGGCTATTGGCAATGAAGCCAAAAGAATGGTTGGTAGAACCCCACCTCATATAGTTGCTTCAAGGCCTTTAGTTGATGGTGTGATCTCTGATTTTGAGATAACCGAGCAGATGCTTAGGTATTTCATAAACAAAGTTCATCAACAGACATATTCTTTCTTAAGACGCCCAAGAGTGGTTATTGGTATCCCATCAGGAGTTACTGAGGTTGAAAAGCGTGCTGTTCAAGACGCTGCTTTAAACGCTGGTGCTAGAATGGCATTTTTGATAGAAGAACCAATGGCAGCAGCAATTGGGAGTCGTTTACCTGTTCAAGATGCTGCTGGATCAATGATTGTTGATATTGGCGGAGGCACTTCAGAAATTGCTGTTATTTCTCTTGGCGGTGTAGTTATATCCAAGTCTCTGCGTATGGCAGGAGACAAGATGAATGAATCAATCATTGAATACGCAAGAGACAATTTTAATTTGCTTTTGGGAGAAAGAACAGCAGAGGACGTTAAGATTAAGATAGGTTCCGCATATCCTTTAGAACAACCTTTGGAAACTTCAATGCGCGGACGTGATTTAGTAACAGGACTCCCTAAAGAAGTTTTTGTTAATGATACTCAGATTAGGGAAGCATTAGCTCCATCAGTTAGAGCAATTGTTAACAATATCAAAGCAGCGGTTGAAGAAACACCGCCTGAGTTGGTTGCTGATTTAATGCAAAAAGGAATCACCCTTGCTGGTGGAGGCGCTTTGCTTAGAGGGTTGGATCGTTTAATAGCAGAGATTACTGAAATACCCGTGCATGTTGCAGATGACCCTTTGACCTCTGTTTGTAGAGGCTGTGGTGTTGTTGTAGAAGATCTTGAAACCCTCAAGGATATCTTGGTTAATACAACCTTTGAAAGAATTCCGAGATAGTTAGAATATTTTCTTTAGGTCATCAAGCTTGCTTATTGTTTTCCAGGCAAGCTTTTTAATTTGTGAGTTTTTGAAAGTAATACCGTGATTGGTTTTTAAAAACAAAGACCTGTCATTATCACCATCTCCAACAGGGGCACAATGATCTGCTGTAATTTTTAAATCTTTGCAAAGTTTTTCAAGCATCAGTAGTTTTGCCTCTGGATCATCTGCGATTGTTTTTATCTTTCTTAGTTTAGATTTTGAATCAAAGACAAAAGTGTTGTTTGATAGAGCAAACTTTTTTGGAATGCCTAATTCTTTCGCAACAGTTTCAACTAATAGATTTATTGATCCAGTAATTATTCCAATGTGATACCCTTTGCTTTGTAAGTATTTGATTGTTTCTTTTGCGCCTTTTTTATATTTGTATCTTTTGAGGACAGAAATAACCTCTTTTTTAGAAGGTTGAGAGTTTTTTAAGTATAAACGGAGTAGTCGTTGAATCCAGGAAACATATGGAAGTTTTCCCTTGAGATAGTCGGAGACCATGTTTTTGTCTTGCTCTTTGGTTATTCCAAAGGCGTAGTTTAATCTCTGCCAAGAACTGTTCTTTATGAGTGTTTTATCTAGGTCAAAGACTATGAGTCTGATTTTTGATTTCATGCTAATATTATATCATTAAAGGAGCAGAACTATGCGCTCAAACAGACAATTAGGTGTTTTTTCTTTACTCATATTTTTAGGTCTTGTTTTGCTCGTCCTAAGTATTAATGGGCTTTCTAGACCTTTGCAGAGCACTGGCGTTCAACCAAGTCGTCCTTTAGTATATATATTTTCAGGAATTGGTAACTCATTCAAGAGCTTTTTTTCATATTTCTCATCAGTTAATTCTGTAAACAAAAAGAATGCAGAGCTTAGCGAACAGGTTAGAAAGCTACAGCAAGAAAATGTTGCTTTGCAACAATACAGACTTGAGAATGAAAAACTAAAAGATGAATTGGAATACAGACAAAAAACAGCGCATAATTTAGTTTCAGCAACAGTCTTGGGAAAAGACCCAAGTGGTTTTAGTCAGAGCTTGGTTTTAAATATTGGTAGTGGTTCAGGGATTAAAGTTGGTGCAGCGGTTCTTTCACAAGGGTATTTGATAGGGAAAATTATTAGTGTTGATAGCTTTACATCAAAAGTTTTGTTGGTTACTGACCCACAGAGTACAATTGATGCTCAAATTAGCGCAACAGGAGATAACGGGATTGTTCGTGGTTCTTATGGTTCCGGGATGATTATTGAAAATCTTTCTCAAAGCGCTGTGGTTAACACCAATGATCGTGTTATGACAGCAGGATTAAGTTCCGAGATTCCAAAAGGTTTGCTAATTGGTAATATTGGTCAGCTACAGTCTCAAAAAAGCGACCTCTTACAAAAAGCTACAGTAATTTCAGGCGTTGATTTAAAAAACTTAGAATTTGTTTCAGTCATAAAGGAGTAGCATGGCAAAGGTTGTCATATATACAATCGTAGTAATTCTCTTGCTTTCTTTAAGCATTGTTTTCCCAAAGATTGGCGCATCGGCTCCTAACCTTTTGTTTTTGTTGTCAGTTGTTTATGCATTTAGGAAAGATGATTCTGATTATCTTTGGTTAGCGTTCTTTTCAGGGTTAGCTCTTGATTTGTATACCAATACTTTTTTAGGGATATTCGCGCTCTCTTTTTTAGTCGTTGCTTTCATTATTAATTACACGACCAGAACATTTTTCAGCTCTGATTTAAGTTTTGTATACATTGGCGTGATTGTTACTTTAGCATATTTATTAGTAGTTGGTTTGGTATATATTTTAAACTCAATTTCTTCTCGTTTCGGTACTTCATTGCCAATCTCAGGAGAATACCTGACAGTTAAGATTTGGTTAGATTTGTTTTTAAACCTAGTATTTGTTGCACCAATGTACCTTCTTTCGTTATTTAATGACAGGATAATTAACTACTACTCAAAAGATGAAGGATCCTTTTAGCGTTTACAATTCAAATTTTGAGAAGAAAACCCATCGCCCAAAGCTTGATTGGGAAGAGGGTGCTTTGTTCCAGGCAAGCGAACCCGATGATTATTATGAAGGACAGAGCGAAGACTCACGAATTACTTTCTACGTAAGCATAGTTGTTGTTGTTTTTCTTGTTCTTTTTGGACGTTTAATAGTCTTACAAATTGTTCAAGGAGAACACTTTAGAACGCTTGCTGATCAGAATCGATTGAGGGTTCAATCGATTCTTGCTCCAAGAGGAATAATTTACGATTCTCAGGGAAAGCAACTTGTTGAAAATATTCCGAGCTTTGAGTTAGTTGTAACACCAGCTGATTTACCAAAAGACTATCAACCAAGCGTTAGAGCTCTTGCTGATTTAATGGGTTTTGAAGCAGATCCTTTGATTGAAGAAATACAAAAAAAGAGCTCAACGTCATATCAGCCAATTAGCGTGATGCAGAATCTTCCTAAAGACTACGCGCTTTTGTTTGAGTCAAAAGCAAGTCAGTTCCTTGGCTTTGCAATAGAGCATAACCCAATACGACAATATCCTGATCCACTGGTTTTTTCTCACCTTTTAGGCTACACAGGTAAAATTACTGATCAGGAACTTTCTAATCAAGAAGAAGGTCAATATGCCCGCAATGACTATATCGGTAAAACTGGTATTGAGGCAGAATATGAAAAATATCTTCGTGGTGTTTCAGGAAAAAAACAAGTTGAGGTTGATGCTAAAGGAAACTTAAAATCTTTGCATGGACAGATTGATCCTGAGCCAGGTGATTCTTTAATATTAAACATTGATACAGAATTACAAAAAGAACTTTACAAAAATATTGTTTCGCATAATGGAAACAAAAAAGCAGCAGCAATTGTTCTTGATCCGCAAAACGGTAAAGTTCTGGCTTTAGTTTCTTTGCCTGGTTTTGATAATAATCTGTTTTCACAAGGAATTTCCCAGAAAGACTATCTAAAATTAACCACTGATCCAAAAAAACCTCTTTTCAACAGAGCCATCTCAGGAACATATCCTCCTGGTTCTACAATTAAACCAGTGATTGCTTCAGCAGCTTTGCAAGAAGGAGTTGTTGATGAAAAAACAGTCATTTATGACAATGGTGATTTGATTTATGGTGGTTTCCACTTTCGTGGTTGGAAAGAAGACGGTTTAGGTCCAATGACTGTTCGAACCGCGATCGCGATGTCTTCAGATATATATTTCTATACAGTTGGTGGAGGACAGTCAGCTTTAAATATCGCAGGGCTTGGTCCTGAAAGACTTGCTAAATATGACAAGCTTTTTGGAATGGGTTCTCCTCTTGGCATTGATTTACCTTCAGAAGCAGCTGGTTTGGTTGCTGACCCATATTGGAAAAAGAACTATTTTGACACAAAGGAAATGCAGATTTGGTATCCTGGAGACACCTATCACGTCTCAATTGGACAAGGGGATATGTTAGCAACACCATTGCAGGTTGCTATGTGGACTTCTGTGGTTGCAAATGGCGGTACCTTGTATCGACCGTATATTCTTGATAGAGTTACAGATGTTGAAAACAAAGTGATTTTTGAAAAGAAACAGGAAGTCATTCGTTCAGATTTCATTGATGCTAAAAACATTGAAATTGTTAGAGAAGGTATGCGCATGACTGTAACTCAAGGAACCGCAAGGAGTTTAAGTACTTTGCCTGTAACTGCAGCTGGGAAGACTGGAACCGCGCAATTTGATTCTGCAAATCCTGCTGCAACACACGCTTGGTTTACAGCTTTTGCGCCTTATGAAAATCCAAGGATCGTTATTACAGTTTTAATTGAAGCTGGAGGTGAGGGTTCATCCGCAGCTTCGCCAGTTGTTAAAGAAACATTATTATGGTGGGCAGAACATAGAAACAAATGATTATAGATGGAAGAAAAATAGCAAGGGAAATATTAGATCAACTTAAAATAGAAGTTGCGTCTTTAGGTTTTAAACCAAAATTAATTGATGTTTTCGTTGGTTCTGATCCAGTTATAGAATCATACGTAAATATTAAAGCTAAAAGAGCTTTTGAAACCGGTATTGATTTTGAGATTAAGAAATACCCCCAAGATGTTTTAGAGGAGACTTTGGTTGCTGATATTAAAAAAATGAACAGCGTAGAAAACATTTGTGGTTTAATAGTTCAGCTCCCTTTGCCAAAACATTTAGACAAACAAGCAGTCATGAATGCGATTAATCCAGATATTGATGTTGATATGATAACCTCAGTTAGTTTGGGAGAACTCTTTACAGGGCAGCAAAAAATTATGCCAGCAACAGCCTCCGCCATTTTAAAGATGATCCAAGGTTTGAATATTGATCTTCCTGGAAAACATGTTTTAGTTGTTGGAGCAGGAGACTTAGTTGGTAAACCAGTTACTTTTTTGTTGATGCAAGCAGGAGCAACAGTTACAGTTGCAAATCAATCAACTCAAGACCTCTCAAGCCTTTGTCTTTCCGCTGACATCATCATTAGCGGAACAGGTGTTCCTGGTTTGATTAAGCCTTCTATGGTTAGAGCAGAAAGCATTGTAATTGATGCAGGGACAGCTGAATCAAACAGTGGTATTTCAGGAGATGTTGATTTTGAAGGTATCAAAGACAAAGTCTTTGCTGTTTCTCCAGTTCCAGGAGGAGTTGGACCAGTTACAGTAGCTATGCTTTTAAGCAATGTTGTAGCTGTTGCCAAAAGACGAAGAGCTAATTGACAATAGCCATGAAATCGCATAATATAATCCCAGCGCAAAAGCCGTAAAGCCCCCGCGCTTTTATATTTAAACCTACTCAAATGAGCTTAAGAAAATTCTTGTTAACCCCAGAAGGGTTAGAAAAACTAAATGAAGAATTAAAGGTTTTGATAAACGAGAAACGTAAGGAAGTCATTGAACGTATTCAAGAAGCAGTCGCGCATGGAGATCTTTCTGAGAACGCAGATTATGCCCAAGCAAAGGAAGAACAGTCTTTCATTGAAGGACGCATTCAGGAAATCGAGGACATGATCAAGAATGCTGAAATCATTGATACGCACGGCAAGCACAACACAGTCATGGTTGGTTCTACTGCAACAGTTTTAGTCTATGACGACAAAGAACAAAAAGGTGAAAAAAAATACACCATTGTTGGTGCTAACGAAGCAAACCCTGCTGAAGGCAAGATCTCGAACGAATCCTTAGTTGGAAAAGCATTACTTGGACGAAAGGCTTCAGAAAAGATTAAGGTTGCTACTCCTGCCGGTGAAATGACCTACGAAATTACACATATCGAATAGTTTAAACCCCCGAGAGCTCGGGGGTTTTAATTTTGCCCAAAAACCCTTAAATTGGTATAATTTGAAAGTATTAAATCAACAAAATGTCTGAAAGAATTGAAGATATAATCGAGTTTAGAAAGAAAAAACTAGCTGCCTTAAAAGCAGCAGGGATAGATCCATATCCTTCTTCAACAAAAAGAGACCATACTAACCAGGAAGCACTGGACAACTTTGACGCGCTAGCTGAAACAAAGAAGGAAATTACTGTTGTTGGAAGAATTAGAAGTTTAAGAACACAAGGTAAGATTACCTTTGCACATATTGAAGACGGAACAACAAAAATTCAGTTGTTTTTTAAGGCTGACAATCTAGCGGAGAAATTTGCTTTACTTGAGAATTTTGATCTGGGAGATTTCATTGAAGCAACAGGAGTTTTGTTTAAAACCAAGACTGAAGAAAAAACTTTGGATGTTTTAGATTTCAAAATGCTTGCAAAATCATTAAGACCTCTTCCTTCTGAACACTATGGTCTTTCTGACATTGAAATAAGGTTGCGCCAAAGATATCTAGATCTTTTAATGAACCCTGAAGCAAGAGAAATGTTTGTTAAGAAGTCTAAGTTTTGGGCAGCAACTCAAAAATATTTGGTTGATCAAGGATTTTTGCAGGTCGAAGCACCTGTTTTAGAATCAGTTCCAGGAGGCGCTGAAGCAGAGCCATTCATAACACATCATAACGCGCTTGATCGTGACTTCTACCTGCGTATTTCTTTAGAGCTTCCTTTGAAGAAGTTGATTGTTGGTGGATATGAAAAAGTTTTTGAGATTGGAAGAATATTTAGAAACGAGGGAATTTCAACAACCCATCTTCAAGACTACACCCAGATGGAGTTTTATTGGGCTTACGCTGATTTTGAAATGTTGAAAAAGTTTTTACAGCTAATGTACCAGTACATTATCCAAGAAACATTCGGAACCTTGAAAATTGTTTCAGAAGGACACGAGGTTGATTGGAGTGGTGATTGGGAAGATGTCGACTATTTTCTAACCTTCAAAAAACACACAGGATTAGATCTAGAAACAGCAACAGATGAAGATTTGGAAGCATATGCGAAAAAGAACAAGATTAAATTTGAAGAGTTTACTGGACGTGGTCGTTTAATAGACCTCATATTCAAGAAGATCCGAGCAGAGTTAGGTTTGAACAAACCAGTCTTCTTGGTTAACCAACCATTAGAACTAGAGCCGCTTGCTAAAAGAGATCCAAAGAATCCAAAGGTTGTTCAGAGATTGCAAGTCTTAGCATATGGCACTGAACTCGGTAAAGGTTTTGGTGAATTAAATGATCCAATAGACCAGAGATCAAGATTTGAAGACCAGATGAAACTTCGAGCAAAAGGGGATACTGAAGCACAAATGATTGATGAAGACTATTTACAAGCAATGGAATATGGAATGCCACCTTTAGCAGGATTTGGAATGTCTGAAAGATTGTTTGCTGTTTTATATGACAAGTCAGTTCGCGAAACAGTCATTTTCCCACCAATGAAGGATTAATATATGTCAAAGCAAAGGCAACTCGTTATTGTTTGTGCAATAATTACGAATGAGAATGGAGAGGTGCTTTTAACAAAGCGTAATGACCCTGGAACTAGCTGGCACGAAAAGTTAGAGTTTCCTGGAGGGAAAATAGACTTTGGTGAAGACCCTGAAGTGGCTGTTGTTAGGGAAGCTAAGGAAGAATCTGGATTTGATGTCGAGGTCGTCAGATTGTTACCAAAGATATACTCCAGTTATTATCCAGCTGAACCAAATGATAAAGAGTTTCCAGACACAGAATTACAAATCATCATAATTTCGTATCATTGTAAGATTATCGGTGGAAAGTTTAAACCTGATGATCGCGAAGTACTTTCTGGAGCTTTCTACAAAAGAGACCAGATTGATTACACAAATGCTTTGCGATACTGCAAAGAGATAATTGAGCTGTTAGATAAATAAAGGGAAAAACATGTTAGACATTAAATACATCAGAGAAAATCCGGATTTAATTAAGAAAACCGTTGCTGACAAAAAAAGCAAGGTTAACATTGATCGTCTTTTAGAAGTTGATGAACAACGTAGAAAGTTAAGAATTGAGATTGAAAATTTAAACCAAGAAAAAAATATCGCGGCAAAAGATAAAGATGTTGAAAGGGGAAAGTTAGTTAAAGAAAACCTGGTTTCTTTAGAGGAAAAGTTTGTGGTTTTAGATGCTGAATACACTGAGTTAATGTATGCTGTACCAAACATTTCATCTCCGCAAACACCGGTTGGTTTTGATGAGTCTGCAAATACAGTAATTTCTAAACATGGTGATGTTCCTGATTTTTCTTTTAAACCAAAAGAACACTGGCAACTTGGCAAAGAGCTGGGAATAATTGACACAGAAACAGCAGCCGAAGTGACTGGTGCGCGTTTTGCATACTTAAAAGGAGACATGGCTCTTTTAGAGTTTGCGGTAATTCAATTAGTGCTTAGCATTTTGACTGACGAGACAGTCATTGCAAAAGTAGCTAAAAAAGTTGGTTTAAATATTTCAACCAAGCCTTTTGTTCCTGTATTGCCTCCAGTAATGATTAAACCAGAGGTAATGCAAAGAATGGGACGTTTAGAACCAAAAGAAGAAAGATACTACATTCCAAGTGATGATTTGTATTTGGTTGGAAGCGCAGAACATACCCTTGGTCCAATTCACATGGATCAAACAATCCCAGAAGATGAGTTGCCAATTAGATACATTGGTTTTTCAACAGCTTTCAGAAGAGAAGCTGGTTCATACGGTAAGGACATGAAAGGAATTTTAAGAGTGCATCAGTTTGATAAACTGGAAATGGAAACATATACAACCGCTGAAAATGGAACAGACGAACAATTGTTAATAGTTGCTTTGCAAGAACACATTAATCAGTGCTTAGAGTTGCCATATCAAGTTATTGAGATTAGCACAGGAGACATGGGTGCTCCTGATTACAGGCAAATAGATATTGAGACTTGGCTTCCAGGACAAGATCGTTACAGAGAAACACATACCTCTGATTACATGACTGATTTTCAATCAAGAAGGTTAAGTATAAAAGTAAAAAGAAAAGATGGTAAAACAGAGTTAGTGTATATGAATGATGCAACTGCTGCTGCTGGAAGAACTTTAATTGCAATCTTAGAAAACTACCAACAAGAAGACGGCACAATCGTAATTCCAGAAGCATTGCAGCCTTTCATGCTTGGCAAAAAGAAAATTACAAAAGCTTAGTTTTAAAAGCAAATACATAATGGATACAAAACGCTTTAATCAACCGGAATATAAAAGCCAAATTCAAGGCGCTCGTAAATACAAGCGCGAAGTGCATAAAGCGCCAGAAGAACCGTTTAAAAAACTTTTGTACTACTTAGGCCTTGATACTTGGCAGCGCAAAACAATAGCCTCATTGATTTTTGTTTTTTTTGTATACTGCATATATTTTGCACCTTTTCTGAAATTAAATAGCATTGAAATATCAGGAACAGATCAACAAGCAGCCGGCAAGATTGAAGAGAACTTTAATGAATACACTCAGAAGTACAGGGTAGGAATCTTTCCTCGAAAGAACATTTTCTTTTTTGGAACCCGTTCTTTTACAGAATACCTTCTAGAGAACAACTATCAGGTTGCAGGAGTTATAGAGATTAAAAGAAAACCTTTACACAAGGTTGTGGTACAAATAGACCAGAGAATACCAGAGTTTGTTTTAGAGCAGGGTTTGAATAACTATGTGCTGAATTCAGATTCAACCATTGGAAGCAGTATTTTACCAGAGCAACTCCTTTCAGATTTCAAAGCATTCAAAAAAGTTAAAGACAGCGCAGAAGAAAGTGTTAATCCCGGTGAAAAGTTTCTTAATACTCAAAAAAATGATTTCCTGCAGTATTTAAATGACAACATTGAAAAGAAGATGTCGTTATCAATAGAATCATTTGAGATTCCAGGCAGAGCTTCTGACCAGTTAATCGTGCATTTGAGAAAAGGTTTTGTCGCATACTTTAATTCAACCACAGACTCAAAAATCTTCCTTGATCGTTTCTATACCCTTTGGATTCAACTAACACCTGATCAGCAAAATCGTTTAGCATATTTTGATCTTCGTTTTGAAAAAAATGCTTATGCTTGTTTTAAAGGGGATAGGTGCGCTAGTTCAAATATTAATTTAGAATCTAATTAATTAAAAATGAAAATGGCAAAAAAAACATTTGTTCTTTCACTTGGTGGTTCAGTTTTTGTTCCAGACAGTATTGATACAGGGTTTTTAAAGAAGTTTAAAGTTTTCATAGAGCAACAGATTAAAAAAGGAAACAGATTCATAGTCGTTGCAGGAGGAGGAGCAACAGCAAGAAAATACAGAGACGCAGGAGCAGCGGTTGTGCATAAAATGCCGATTGAGGATTTAGATTGGTTAGGAATTCATGCTACACGTTTAAACGCACAACTTTTAAGGACAATATTTAGAGGAACAACATATCAGAAAGTGATTAAAGATCCGACAAAAAAGCGTAATATTAAAGCGAATTTAATAATCGCAGCAGGGTATAGACCAGGAAACTCAACAGACTATTGTGCTGTTTTGATTGCTAAGAATTATGGCGCAAAGACTGTAATCAACTTAAGCAACATTGACTATGTATACACTAAAGATCCGAAATTAGCTGGAGCAAAAAAGATAGAGAAAATATCATGGCCTGAGTTTAGAAAAATAGTTGGTAATAAATGGGATCCAGGTTTACATGCACCGTTTGATCCGATTGCAAGCAAACACGCTCAGCAAAACAAACTACGTGTTGTAGTTATGAATGGCAAAGACTTTAAAAATCTTGAGAACTTAATTTCTGGTAAAAAGTTTAAAGGAACAGTAATTGAATAACATGGAAGAGACAATTGTCGATTTAGAACATATAGAAGAGAACAATGTCAGCGTTAAAAGCAAACGCTATGCGTATTTGTTTTCTTTTCTTTTCATGCCACTAGGGTTATTCATTGCTCTCTACTATTTTGTTTTCAGCGAAAAAAAAGACGCAAACAAAGTATCTCTTGTTTGCGTCTTAATCACCATATTCACAGCAGGAGCGTTTTTAATAATGTTCCAGGTGATTCTTTCATCATCAAATGTTTCAACAGAACAGCTTCAACAAACACCGGAGTTGCTTAATGATTTGTTGAATTAGCTTTGACAAAACAAGGCTCGAGGGCTATGATGTGAAACTAACAAGTGGGCTACAAGTCTTAGTTACGAAGAAGTTTGTATCTTGGGCTCTTAGCTCACTAACGAGCAGAGTATCCCTAAGGGGGTAGCATCATCACAATTTGCATGGAGGATGCTGACGATGACTATAACATCGCTCACGTCCGAACAGAAGCCTTCCAAGGCTCAGGCTCGCCGAGTGCGAACCCTGACCACGGAAGCAGTGGACAGTGTCCTGGACGAACAGGACACCTTCACGGGCGACCAGCTCCAAGCAGTCCACGCCAATGGTGGCGTGTTCAAGCAGGAGCTTGCTACAACCTATCGGGCATTCGTTCTGAGTTTTGCCCGCAAGATGTTGGGAATCGTGAAACCCGTTCGTGCCCAGGACACAGGTCTTGTTCCGCTTGGCTGGACAGTGAAGAGTGACAGTCTGGAAGGCGAAATCAATCTCGTCAACCTCGACTATTCCTCTTGCCCTGTTCAGGACGGCGAGACCTACGTCAACGGCGACACGATGATCGAGGGGTCGGCGGGTGCTTATGGCAGTCTCGGCTTCGCAGCCACACTGCTGAAGGCACAGGAAGACGGAAAGGAGATTTTCCCCGTCGAGTTCAGAGGTACGCATTATTTCGTAATGCCTCGGACAGTCCTGCTCGATGGCCACCGTCGTCGCCGCGTGGCTTGCTTCGACTGGGGCGGTAAGCGTTGGGTGCTCGACTTCCGTTGGGTCGGCAGCGGCTTCGACGGCGGCGTTCGGTTCGTTCGTCCCCGCGAGTTGTAGCTCTTGGGTGCTTGTGATCTTTGCCCTTTTGGGTTCTGGTCACTCGGCACTCCGCTTTGCCCCGCACTTTGACTTCGGTCAGGGTGCGGGGTGCTGTTATTTCACGAGATATTCATCAACCATAATCCAAGTTCCGGCAAAAGGTCTTACATCTTCCCAAGAATGAGCTTGTCCGATCTGTACCCAGTTTTGAGGAACTTCTGGTTTAACTCCTCCAAAAGCATTAGTCCATAGTATCCAGACAGTACTACCTTTTTCTACGCCTTTGTTTAAATCATGTATTAACTCAGCGTTTGTTAGAAGTGCTGTTCCAGAAAAGTGTGGTAATTGTTTAACCTCAGAAATGCCAGGAATGTATAGCAACGGTGATGTTGTTGATCTATTGTAAAATTTAAAATTAAAGAACTCAGAAGAAGAGCCAATTAGTAGACGGTCTCCTTCTTCAATGTTGTTGTTTAAATATGAGGCAACGGAAGCCATTCCAGCCTTGTGTTTAATATCCATTGAGCTCCAAAAACCCCACCAGTTAAGCAAAGATATGCCAACCATTAAAATATATATTCCGTACTTTAGTTTTTTGTTTGGTAATTCAAAGATGAATAAGCAAAGAAGAATGGTGTAGAAAAGAGCTGCAAAAAGAAAATATCTATCAAGGTATATTGATTGTTTTAATGAAAGAAGCAGTGCTCCTAAGAAAGGAACAATTGTTCCTAACAAAGCAAGCCATTTGTAAATGGACTTTTCTTTTTTAATGACTCGGTAAACAAGAAAAATAGTAAACAAGGAAGCAATAACCAAGAAAACTTTAGTTATTGGATTGTTGCTGTCTGCTCCAGTACCGAAGATCATCCTCCAGTTAGTTAGTGGTACTGACCATTCGTTCATTTTTAGAATCCAGTAGTTTTCCTGGACTTGTGTAAACTGGAATTTAAAGGTTTTAAGCCAAGGGATGTATAGCAGTAGGACGATGATATATGAAAAAACAAGCTGGGAATATTTCTTTAATTCAAAGCGGTAGTTTTTAAAGAGATAGTAAAGCGCGAACAAACCAATAGCGAAGATAGAGAAGAATAGGTAATAGTGGGTGTACATGGCTGCGCTGGTTGAGAGGATAAAGCCAAGCCAGTAAACAAATTTCTTCGTATCAAATGCTTTAACAAGAAAATACCCAGAGATTAACAAAAGAAAACTTCCTAAGGTGTACATCCTTGCTTCAGTAACATATTGAATTTGAAAAGGATTAACAGCAAGTAGAAGCGCTGTTGCGAGAGCTAGCGATTCTTTTTTGAAGGCAACCTTCATGAAACCATATCCAGCCCAGACAGTTGCAACACCAAAGAAAACAGAAAAACCTCTTAAAGCAAAAAGCGAGTGTCCAAATACATCAGACCAGAGCCTTAAAATGACGTAGTAGAAAGGGGGGTGCACATCTAATCCGATTCTGTAGAACATTTCCTGCCAGCTGTAGTTTACAAGCAACGCAGAGAAAGCTTCGTCATGCCAAAGAGAGATAGCAGTTAAATTAAATAGGCGTAGCAAAGCCGCGACCAATAGAATGGACCCAAGCAAAACATAGTGTTTTTTCATTTTGTTTAGTGGAAAAATTAATTGTTTTCTGGTATAATCAAAACCATGAATAAGGTATTAGAGTATACAAGAAATATTTTGTTTCAGATCGCTGTTAGCGCTCTCCTGAATATTATATCATGGGTTGTTATTATCGCCCAGATAAAGCCGAACGCAGAGCAGTTGCCTTTGCATTACAATATTTTCTTTGGTCCTGATATTGTTACTAAAGGCTACTATTTGTATACTTTGCCTTTAGTTGGATTGTTAATTCTTGTAGCTAACTATGTTTTTTACAGATACACAAAAGAACGGGAAGAGTTTGCTGCTAAGATAGTTGTTGCAGTAACTATGTTGGTTCAAGCTTTAATTCTAATCGCAGTCTTGTTTTTGAAGTCAATCATTGTTATCTAAACATGTTATTAAAAAAGAAGAGCTTTGTTGACCGTGTTTTTGAGATAATCCCAGGCGCGATGTTCTGGGCTACTTTGTTTTTTGCCCTTTTCTTTTCAAGGAACCATCCTGTTTGGGTTTCCGTGTTCATAATCCTTTTTGATCTATATTGGCTTTTCAAAGCAATCAACGGATCATTTCATTTAGTTTTTTCATACAAGAGGTATCGTTTTTTTGCAACTCTTGATTGGCGTTTTTTGGTTGACCAGCTACATGATTTTTCAAAGTACATTGAATATATTTCAGAACAGTTAAGACATGCTAAAACCAGTAGAGCAAGACACTATTTCAAGGATGAAATGGAAAGAATCGGTAAGCTTTTAACAATCGGAAGAAAAAGCGCCAATTATTTTGATTATTACCATCTTATTCTATATCCCTTTGTTGATGAAAGTGAAGAAGTTTTAGATACAACCATAAGGTCTTTGGAGCAAACTAACTATCCTAAGGATAAAATGATAGTTATACTTGCAAGCGAAGAAAGAATGGGCGAGTCAGCACAAAAGATTGCCAGAGCGATTAAAGAAAAATACGGTAATGATTTTTTCCGCTTCTTCATTACTGCTCACCCTGATGGCTTAGAGGGTGAGATAAAAGGGAAGAGTGCAAATGCTTCCTGGGCTGTTCAATCTGTTCTACCAGAGTTAGAAAAATTAAACATTGGAATTGATAATGTCATTGTTTCAAACTTTGATTCAGATACCATGGTTCATCCACAGTACTTTGCTAGAGTAATGTATGAGTTCTTAACTGCTGAAAAACCATATCGTTCAAGTTATCAACCTATCGCTGTTTACAACAACAACATTTGGGATTCCCCGGCATTTATTAGAGTTGTCTCTGTAAGCAACACTTTTTGGCAGTTCGTTGAATCTTCAAGACCAAACCGATTAAGAACCTTTTCTTCTCACAGTATGACTTTAAAAGCTTTGAAAGAAGTTGGTTTTTGGCGCAAAGATTTAATTAACGAAGATGGATATATTTTTTGGCAGTGCTACTTACACTACAATGGGGATTACAGAACAGTCCCTTTGTTTATGTCTGTTTCTTTAGATACTTGTTTAGCAGATACATATACCCAAACATTAATTAATCAATACAAGCAAAAAAGACGCTGGGCTTACAATGTTGAATACTATCCATCTTTAATTCCAGCTTTGTTTAAGTTAAAAGCGCCTCGTTGGGACAGGTTTTACAAAGCATTTCAGTACATTGAAGGAAACTATAACTGGGCAACAGCCTCCATCGTCATATCAGCTCTAGGTTGGCTTCCTCTAGTTATTGGTGGTGGTAATTTTGGAAACACGATTTTTGCGGTTAATCTTCCTTTTATGACTAGAATATTAATGACTGCCGCAACTTTCTTTCTAATTTTTTCAGTGTATATAAACATGTACTTGCTTCCTCCAAGACCAAAGAAGTACACAATCTGGAGAACTGTTAGTATGTATTTGCAGTGGATTTTTGTTCCTGTCATTTCAGTATTCTTCGGAAGTCTCCCAGCAGTTGATGCTCAGACTAGATTAATGCTTGGTAAGTACATGGGTTTTTGGGTTACTCCTAAATCAAGAAAGTCATCAGGAACTCCTGATGCAATGGCAGCAAACTTAATGGAATAATATGCAATATACATTTTTCTTTTTTCTTGCATTCCTCATAGCTTTGTTCATAACCCCAATGGTTAAGAAGCTGGCTTTTAAGGTTTCAGCAGTTGATGTTCCTAATCATCCAAGAAAGATACACACCACACCAATTCCCCTGCTCGGTGGTTTTGCAATATTTTCTGCATTCATGATTTCCCTTTTTATCTATCTTCGTTTCTTTGAAGTAAATTTGATTGTAATACCAATGCGATTTTTCTGGGGCATGATCATTGGCGGAACATTGTTGATGATCGGTGGGTACTTAGATGACAAATATTCCCTAAGCCCAAGACTCCAGTTTATATTTCCGATTCTCGCAGTCTTAGTTGTTCTTGCATCTGGGATAGGGGTGGGGATTAACTTCATTTCAAATCCTTTTGGCGGAGTTATTAATCTAAACTTTTTAATACTGGGTATTAAAGCATCTGGGATTTTGGTCTTTTTCTTTCTCCTAGGAATGATATATACCACAAAATTCTTAGATGGCATGGATGGTTTAACTTCGGGAATTTCTTTGATTGCGAGTTTAACGCTTTTTGCTCTTTCTTTAACAGGAAGAATTAATCAACCAGTAACTGCAAGCATTGCAATAATCCTTTGTGGGGCAATTGCTGGTTTCTTAGTTTATAATTTTAATCCTGCATCTATTTTCTTGGGAGAATCAGGAAGCACTTTCCTTGGTTTTATGCTTGGTGTTTTTTCAGTGCTTTTGGGAGGGAAAATAGCCACAGCGTTACTGGTTATGGGTATTCCAATCCTTGATGTTGCCTGGGTCATAGCTAGAAGAATTTGGTATGGGGCATCACCGTTTAAAGCAGACAGGAAGCATTTGCATTTCAGGCTCTTAGATCTTGGTTTTTCACAAAGACAAACAGTATTAAGCCTTTATGGCATAGCTGTTGTGTTTGGTGGTATTGCGATATCCATGCAATCAATGGGTAAACTAGTATCCCTTATAATTCTGTTTATCATAATGATATCCATTGCTTTAGGCACAGTATTTGCTTACAAGAGGAAATATCCGCATATTCCGGAAAAGTATTAAAACTTTATTAACAAAATCGCCAACAATGGCGCTTTTTGTTATGCTCAAAATACGGGTAATAAAATTAAAAAACTTTACGTCTATGTTGATGAAACTGGACAGGACTCAGGGAGTAATTTCTTTGTAGTTGTTAATGTCATAAGTGAAGATGATCAAGAAGCAATAAGGATAAAACTAAGATAACTGGAAAAAGAAACAAAGGTTGGTCTTAAAAAGTGGCAAAAATCCAGATCTCCTGAAAATGAAGAACACCTGAGAGAGGTTTTAGGTAATAACATCGCGGCTGGCAACATCTACTATGGCAAATATCAAAAACCAATTCCTTTCTTTCTGCCAATGCTCGAAACTATTGAAAAATCAATTAAAGATAAAATGGATTCTACCCGATACCAAGCAATTATTTACGTAGATGGTATTGATAAAAAGAAGGCATTGGAATTAACAAATGCTCTGCGCATCAGAGATATTAGCTTAAAATATGTTCGTAGCGCTCGCGACGAAAGCGAACCATTTATACGCCTGGCTGACCGTTGGGCAGGGTGTATTCGAGCAGCACTACAAAATAACAAAATAGATAAAGAGCTTTTAACAAAAGCGCAACGAAATAAATATATCAAAGCAATTTGATGTTGACCAAAACAAAAACCCCAACAGGGGCTTGTTTTGTTTCGACTATCCTAAGGTTTCCCTTAAGCCAATCTCCGCCTATAAGGACGGGCCTTTATCGAAGTTATCTAAATACTATTAAAAAGCAAGACTTTTGTCAACGATAATGCGTAATGCGAGCAACCCCTTGACATAAATAGGCTATTATGGTATTATATTTAATCTTGTCTCACTCCTGAGATAAGCTGTGGATCCGACAGAGATGTTTCGGACAATTTCACTCGTAGAGGAGGAATATCTCATGCCAAGACATGAGGCAGTCCGTCCCATGACCGATGGTCAAAGGACTGACATCATCACGACGCTTGTTCAAGCGTTGCCGCCGTTGTCGTTCGCCGACGCGAAGAACATCACAGCGCACAAGGGCGACTTCATCGCAGACATCCGAACCACGTTCGGGAAGTACTCGATGGAGTGGACCACCAACCAGAAGTTGGTTGAGTGGCAGAGCTTCTACCGCGTTCACTTCGGTCTCGAGCTCAGCTTCGCAAGTCTCCAGATCCCAGAGCGCCGCGAAGGCTTCGACAGGCTGATCGTTGTCGCCCAAGGCGTCACGATCCAGCAGGTTTTCGATAAGTGCGCCGAGAAGTTTGGCGCATGGAAGTACACGGATCAGAACCTCGACGAAGCAGTCCCGACCAACGATCGTGATGCGAGTCACGGCAGCTACGCCATCTGGGTCCGAGATGTAGTCGAAGCGGACGAGCAGTGGAAGAACAAGTCCGCGAACGCACTCAGTCACATCGGAGTGAAGGGCGAGACCCTTCTGGAGCGTTTGCTTCACGAGTTGAAGTACTACCTGGAAACGGGTGAGCATCTCGACATCGTGAACGTTACACTCTGCTTCGGTTCTCGCCACTCTGGTGGCAGTGTCCCGATCGTCGACTGGGGCGACGCTGGCAGGCTCAGCGTCCGCTGGTACAGTCCCGGCGGTGAGTTCGACGATCTGCGTTGCCGTGAGGTGGTTTCCACTGCGGCTGCGAAAGCTGCCGTGTAACCCTTCTCACTCTTGGCTTTACCCCTTGTGCCGATATGATCTCTGATCATGTCGGCACTTTGGTTTTTTGGAGCATTTTTTGCTAGAATATATTTGGCTAATACAACCGGTCTCAATGAGACATCGGTTTGCCCTAATACATGGAAACTACTTGTTCAGCTTTAGAGGAGGTTGCAAAGTGCATGCTTCGTAAATAATTCCGAAAAGAATCGGAGAACTCAGATGATTTTTAAAAAGGTCGTCGGTGCATGGGATGAGGTTGGACAAACAAAACGGTTCTCGCAACTCTGATGGCAATGTCCCGAACGTCTACTGGAACGACACTGACAAGCTCAACGTCAACTGGTACAATCCCGACAATGAGAACGACAATCTGCGTTGCCGTGAGGTAGCATCCAACAAAAAGTCCCGGTCACTCGGGACTTGATCGTGCTATTTTACATACTTTATCCAACCATTAATCATTTTGGATATTTCTTGCAGTTCAGCTTCTAGACCAATATATTTCTTGTTATCAATTATTTTTAATTCGCTGCTCAGTCTAATCAGTCTTTTTAATACCTCAGTTTTTGTTCTTGCCGTATTTAATGTCGGAAGTTTGTTCGTCTTAGATTCCAAAGATGCGGTAATCAATAAATCAATTAGTTCAAGGCAGTTATTTTCAATTTTAAGATAAATTCCAAAACGGTCTTTTTTCGGAATTTTGGACCTTAGTAAATATATTAATTTGTAGAACTCTGTAACTTTATGAACAACGGGAGCAGAACCGAGCATGGGGGGGGGGCGTGTTAATAGAAATATTTTGGGTCATGGAAGCTTTGAGAAAATAATTAGTTTAGAAAATCTATTTTTGGCCTGGCGTGAGTTTAAAAGAGGAAAACGTAACAAACCAGATGTCCAGAGCTTTGAATACAATCTGGAAGACAACCTGTTTAAATTGCACAACGAACTCAAAAGTAAGACATACGAGCATTCAGAGTATATCCCATTTTATGTAACTGATCCAAAGGTCAGGCATATACATAAGGCGTCAGTCAGGGATAGGGTATTGCACCATGCAATTTTTAGAATATTGTATCCTGTCTTTGATATTTCATTTATCCATGATTCGTATTCTTGTAGAAACAAAAAAGGTATTCATAGGGCTGTAAAGAGGCTTGAGCAGTTTGCGGTTAAAGTAAGTGAGAATAACAAGAAGAACATTTGGTCGCTTAAATGCGATATTAGTAAATTCTTTGATTCAATAGACCATGGCCTGTTTTTGGAATTACTGGAAAACAAGATTCAGGATAAGGATGTGGTTTGTTTGCTCAAGGTAATTTTGTACAGTTTTGAAAAACAGAAGGGAAAAGCAATACCGTTGGGAAATGTGACCAGCCAGCTATTCGCTAATGTATATCTGAACGAACTAGATCAGTTCGCAAAACATCAATTGAAAGAGCTGTACTATCTAAGATATTGCGATGATTTTATATTCTTAGCTAAAGACAAAGAGTCTTTAGAAACATTGGTCCCTAGAATTCAAGTCTTTTTAGACAAAAAGCTTAAACTCATTCTGCATCCAAGAAAAATAATATTTAGGAAGTATTCACAAGGAATCGATTTTTTAGGTTATGTAATACGTCCGTATCATACCGTTATTAGAATTAAGACAAAGAAAAGGATGTTTAGAAAATTAAAAGTTAAAATGGGAAACCAAGAATTTTTAAGTAAGAGCATTCCCTCGTATCTAGGAATGTTAAAGCATGCCAAATCAAGGAAGATCAAAAAACAACTACAAAATCTTCTGATCTCTGCAAATGTGCACGTCTAGTACAACTTTGTTGACGGTTTTTCGTTCTTTTGCTATGATTACCTCGGCTTTAAAAGCCTTTTTAATTTATATATCCCAATACAGGAAAGAAATTAAACAATGAATTTAGCAATTATAGAATCAGGTAGCAAACAGTACTTGGTTAAAAAAGGTGACAAAATACAGATTGAAAAGATTGCCGGTGAAGTTGGCAGTTTAATCAAGTTAGAAAAAGTTTTGATGGTTGCAGACGGTGCTAATGTTACTGTTGGTAAACCATTCATATCCGATGCTTCTGTTGAAGCAAAGGTTTTGAAACAAGCTCGTTCTAAGAAGATAATTGTCTTTAAGTACAAAGCAAAGTCAAAATACAGAAGAAAACAGGGACACAGACAAAACTACACAGAACTAGAGATTATCAAGATTTAAAAGAAGTTAAACAAGACCGCAAGTGCGGTCTTGTTTTTTGTTCGTGTATTTGGTATACTAGTGATACATAAGAGCTTTAAAAAGGGTTTCTAGTGTACCCTTTCCAAAAAATACACAGGGCAGAACAACCAAATATAAATGAAAAGAAAAACGCACAAACGCGAGTGCGGATTTTTGGTTTTGTCCTGTTAGTCATAATTCTCGCGGGATTAACGTACATTCAAAGGGTTAATCACAGAAAGAACATATTTAAAAGAACTGAGTCTTTGTCCGGGACACTAATCTCTGGTTTTCCAGAAGAGCTTTTGCTTGGTGCTAAGGATGTCAAGATTCTTCAAAGCTATTCTATTGATTATGGCAAGGGAGGCAAGCAATACACCACAGAGTTTACTTTAAAGTATGACATTGGTGTTGCTGATTTAAAATATCAGCGGTATTTAAAAGATAACAGATATTACATTTCTAATAATTTTGTTGATGACAAAAAACCCATTGCCAGTTTGTATGGCAGGGGTGTACAAGCTGATATGAATATTGTTTTGACAGGTTTGTCTGATAATAAAACGCTTGACGTAATTATTAGCTATCTTGTGAAAGGAAAATAGAAAATGTCCATTATTCAACGAATAAATAAACTTACGGTTTCAAATGTTCTTTTTATCATTCTAGCAATCACATTTTTGGTTTTTCCAGCAGGCAATTCAAAAGTTGTTAATGCGGCGGGTTGCGATTTAGGGATTTTAGTTCGTCCCTCATCACAAACAGTGGTTTCTGGATTAGCCGCAACGATAGCTTGGGACTCTGTTGGTTGTAGCAATATTACATTAACCGTGCCTAGAAGCTCGGATCAATCTGGTGGCGCTCCATATGTTACTTATGACAAATCCGCGTTTGGCAGCTACTCTACAGGCGTACTTACTTACAACGCCAACCCAACAACATACACTTACATATTTTCAGCTACTGATCTTGATGGTCTATCCGTGTCAAAGCCTGTAACTATTACAGTTACCCAACAAGCACCTGTTTGTAAGATAACGAGTTTCAGCGCTTTTCCTCTGACTATCACCGCTGGTAGCAACACGCAGTTATCATGGAGTTCATCTAACTGCACGGGTTTTACGCTTAGTGATTCTGCGGGTAATTCTGAAAGCATAACCAACACTAACAGTTCAACAACAAAAACACCATCAAGTACCACTACATATACTCTTACTGATGGCACACAAACAAACACAAGGACACAGGAAGTTACAGTTAGTCCAGCTACTACATGCCGGATTCTTTCTTTTTCTGCCAGTCCAAATCCAACTAACGTAGGTTCTAGCACAACTATTAGCTGGGATACTGCAAACTGCACGACTGTTGGTTTGTCAGGACCAAATTATCCAGTAGTCGGTGAAAATATATCAGGGTCTAAGATAGTAACACCCAATGATGGCGATACCTGGAATCTTTCGGCAGGATCAGATTTTGGTAATTTGAATGTTAGCACTACTCCTTTAGTGTTGCGCACACAAGCGCAATGTTCAATCGTTGGTTTTAGCGCAACTAATTTTAATTCAGGATCACCAACCACACTTAGCTGGACAACAAAGAATTGCACAAGCGTAACAATAAGCGGAGGAAACTTAGGTAACAATGTTCCTGTGAGTCCAATATCTTCAGGTAGTATTACTGACACCCCGTTTGCAACAACCACCTATTATCTTAATGCCTCGAGTTCTGTAAACGCTGCTACAAGATATATCGCGATTGCGACGATGAACGGAACAGTTAAGTGCAGTGTTGATCTTTCTAGAAGTATAAACTCCGCAGGGGAAACAAGCTTTGATCAGCATGACTATGTTGTTGATGTGCGTGGCATCGTAGCATTTAGTGTTAATGCAAACGATGGAAGACAAAACTTGTTGATTAATTTAGGTTGTGGCGAGGTTTATACATTTAAACTTGATGTTAATAGTACAAATGTAGCAGTATCATACAACGGTTTAAAAGGGTTTAGAGCAACAGGACATGCTATAAGTGTTACTACAATTTCCGGCTCAGTTATTCCCGTTGTCATTCCATTCAGAACTGATGCCAGACTAGAGATTCGTTAACTTTACATATTAGTCAGTAACGCTGTTTTTTCAGAAAGAGAAACCACAAGGGGGAGTTATGCAAAAGATACTTGCAGCTTTGTTGCTGTTTGTTGTTGCTTGTGGCAAGGGTTCAGACAGTAACTCCGGTATTATTGAACCGAAGCCCAAGTGTCAGGCTCAGGTGACTCCAAATTTGCCGGTCACTGTTGCCTACGGCAGCGCAGTTGCTTTCGGAGCTCCGAACAACGGGCATTGCAATACTGTATTTCTGGTGTTGGATCCATCAGAGACCATCCTTGCCGTGATTGATCCTTCGGGGACTGAGACGAAAGTAGTTTTGAAGGTCAGTGGGCTGTATCAGGTGAAATATTTGGCTGATGATATTGTGGTCGGTTCTGTTGCCGTCACAGTAATTCAGCCTCCAGCACCGAAAGCGCTCTTCAGCCAAACCTTTCAAGACAGTCTGGCGTTGAATACAGAAGTTCGTATCAAATACCAGGTAAGCAACTGTGGTAGTCTTTCCTCGGTTATTCTTCCGGGGACTCCGCAGAGAGCTGATCCAAAAACCGAAAAGATTGTTTTTTCGGTTAATGACAGTTTGCTTAAGACTGGTAGCACAATGCCAGTTGGCAAGTGGCAGCAAACCATTTTGTTGATCTGTACCGGGATTGACGAAACTAAGGCGGACACAGCAAGAATTAGCTTCATGCTGAAGGTTCCAAAGATTGAAGCTGACTCCTTGTCCCCAAGGACTGCAGTTGTCGGTATTTGGGGAACTCACTGCTTTTACAGCAAGAACCGAACCTTTGTATCAAATAATGGTGTTGATTTCAAAGGAACGGTTTCTGGTGGCAGTCGTGATGGAATTCCAGAGATGGATGAGCTCATTACAAATCCTGGCTATTTCTTTTCTCCAGAGAAGTTCTGCCATGGATACCTGCCTGGTTCGGACGGTGAAACCGTGGAGTACATCGCTAACAAGGAGCGGAGCGAAGGGCCGTATCCAAATGCGAGCGTCTCGCAGCAGAAACTGCGATTGTTTACGATCGTCATCAAGGACAAGTGAGTATCTTTTAAAGCAGAGCCGCCGGCAATTAATCATTGTTCGGCGGCTTCTGTTTGTATGGCCTCTTTTTCTGCTATTATATGCATATGCAAAAGGAATACAAAAAAACAATTCTTTTGAGTTTAATTTTTTTTCTTGCTGCTGCTTGTAATGCAAAGCCAGTTAGTACTAATGTAGCTACAACGAAACAAAATACCCCTTCTTTTATTAACGAAAGAATTCGTGGTGGTTTTGAAGGAGAACCTGTTGAAGAAAATATAGTAGAACCAATATCAGGTAATATTTTTCAAACACCATCAGAAACTAAGCTTAAGGTAACTCAACCGAACACAACAGTTCCAAAAATATCAGAGCAGGCTTGTAATTCTAATGTTTCGTGTTTGAAAAAAGCAGTAGAGAATAACTGTGAGAGTTTTTCTGCAACACTAAACTTTTCAGGAGAGCATCCGCTTGCTTCTGGTCTTGCAAGATACAGCACAACAAGATTCTATGAAGTAAAAGGTTCTGTTGGTTTAAAGTGTGAGATATATGAAAAATATATTAGTGGAAGCATGGAATACATTCAGAGTGCTTTAGATACTGAAATACAAAAAGGAGAGATAACTAGGGAGTATGCAGACCAGTTTAAGTCTTCGCAAGAAGATGCATACAAAAAAGCAGCTTCTAAAAGTGCAAGCTGCGTTCTTTCTGTTTCTGATTTTGAACAACATCTAACATATTACACCCAAGGATATTTGTATTCTGATATTCCAATCTTTGTTACTGTTTCTGAAAACAATGATCCGTATTCTTCAAACTGCAGTGGTGCTTTGTACAACAACTAACTTCTTCCTTGCAACGCTCTGGTTATAGTTATCTCATCAGCGTATTCTAAATCTCCGCCAATTGGTAGACCCCTGGCAAGCTTTGTAACTTTTAATCCTAATGGTTGGATTAGCTTTTGAAGATGGTTTGCTGTTGTTTCTCCTTCTAGGGAAGGATTGGTTGCTAGGATGACTTCTTTAAACTCGCTATTCGCTAACCTTTGCATTAGGGAAGCAACGTTTAGGTTATCAGGTCCAATTCCCTCAAGAGGGTTTAAAACACCGCCTAGGACATGATACAGCCCTTTGTAGGCTCCTGTGGCATCAAGTGCCTGTGCATCAAGTGGTTCTTCAACAACACAGAGTATGCTTCTGTCCCTGTTTTGGTCTGTACAAACAGAGCATGTTTCTGTCTCTGTCATGTTATGACACACTGAACAGAAAAGAACGTCTTTTTTTAAGTTTGAAACAGCTTCTGAAAGAAGCGTTAAATCAAGGTCTGGTTTTTTAAGTAAATACAAAGTTAGGCGACTGGCGCTTTTTGGACCAATGCCTGGAAGTTTAGACAGCTCGTTTATTAATTTTTCAATTGAGGAGGGGAGCCTTAGCATTACAAATCTAAGCCTCCTTCTTCAGAACTAGGTGCGATGATTTCTGCGGGTGAGGGAATTGATTGGCTGAAGTTTTTGTCGAGGTTTCTGAATGATGTTTTTTCACTGTCAAAGAACAATTCAATTTTTCCTGTTGGTCCGTTTCTGTGTTTAGCAATGTGAATTTCAGCAATGTTAGGATGTTGAGATTCTTTTCCTTTGTACATATCTTCACGATATATGAACATAACTACGTCAGCATCTTGTTCAATAGATCCTGATTCTCTTAAGTCTGCTAGTAAAGGTTTTTTGTCAGGTCTGTTTTCAACAGCGCGGTTTAACTGAGAAAGTGCAAGTACAGGAATATTTAATTCACGAGCTAAGCCTTTTAAGGCTCTGGATATTTCAGAAACTTCCTGAACCCTGTTTTCAGAGTTATGTCCTTGCATCAACTGTAAGTAGTCGATAACTATTAATCCAAGCTCTTGCTCTGCTTGTAAACGTCTTGCTTTGGTTCTAATTTCCATGATTGTAGAACCAGCAGCATCATCAATATATATTGGGGCTTCAGAAAGGCGACCCATTGCTTCGCCGATTCTTGCAAAGTCATTGTTTGGTCCTTCATCTGAAAGGTGACCTGTTCTTAATTTCCAAAGGTTAACATCAGCTTCTGAAGAGAGCAAACGATCAACCAATTGATCCTTGCTCATTTCAAGAGAGAATAGACCAACACCCATCTTTGAATTGACAGCTACATTTCTTGCAATATCTAAAGCAAGGGATGTTTTTCCCATGGAAGGACGAGCAGCTAATATGACTAAGTCTGATTTTTGTAAACCACCTAGTAGGTTGTCTAAATCAATGTACCCAGTAGCAATTCCTCTTAACTTGCCTTTGTTTTTGTGTAAGTCATCAAGACGATCAAATGTTTCGTGCAAAACCTGAGTAATTGGGATGAAGTTTTGTTTCAAAAACTTTTGAGAAACACCAAAAAGTTTTTGTTCTGCTGAATCAAGGATGTTTTCAATATCACCATCTTCTTTAAAACCCATGTTCGTGATTTCGTTGGAAGCATGGATTAAACGTCTAAGTGTTCCTTTTCTTCGAACAATGGAGGCGTAGTGAGTGATATGTGCAGCTGATGGAACTGAGTTTACTAAGGTTGCTAGGTATGAAGAGCCACCAACAAAATCTAATTTCTTTTGTTCATCCAAAAGGTTTGAAACAGTAAGGATATCTATGGATATGCTTTTTTCGTAAAGCTCAAGCATGACAAGATATATAGCTTTGTTGCGCTCATCGTAGAAATCGTCTGAATGAAGAATGTCGGCAATTTTAACGACTGCGTCTTTATCAATCATTAAAGAACCCAGAACGCTTGCTTCTGCTTCAAGGTTTTGAGGAGGTAGTCTGTCTATTTGTCCGAGATTTGGTATGTTTTCCATAACATTAAATATTCATTAAAAAGAGATTAAAACCATCTTAACAGATTAACAATGCAGGGACAATTTCCCCATAGGTGGACAAGGTGGATAACAGGGGAAACAGCAAAAGTTAATCAAAAATTAAGGTATTTTTAATGTCTTTTGCGTATTAATAGCATGAAGAAAATAATACACACAATCCTAGTTTTGAGTCTCTTGGTTTCTTTTCTTGGTATTCCTGTTGCAAAATCAGAAGTTTTGCCTGAATCACAATGTCGGGCATTTTTTACTAATGACGGGTATTTGTTTGATAACTATGAAAGACATGACTATACGAATGGATTTTTAGCAATTCATTTTAAATTGAAACCGGATTATGCTGACGGGCGCGGTTGGAATGGGAACCTTTTTCTGCATAAACCTGATTGTTCAACAGATAATAGAGTTGCGCTTGGGCCAAACACGCAAAACGGTGTACCTGCACGCGTGCTCAACTTTAGTTTGCGCTTTGTGACAGACAACAGAGTTGAGCTTTGGAATGATGAGATTGATTTACCAATGGAATGTGATACATGTCATTTTTTAATTGAGAATGCTTCGAGGTATTCAAGTATTAGCTATTTTGCTGGAATAGATGGCAATGGTTCTTTTTTGCACACTGGATCTTTTCCAATACGGGAAAATTTTGTTCCAAGAAATCCGGTCATATTGATTCCTGGTTTGTTGGGAACACAGTTAAACTCAACAAGTGGTGAGATTCTTTGGCCAAACATTGAAAAAACAATTGCCGAGCAAGCAGATCGTTTTATGGATCCTTTGGCTCTTAATTCAAACGGGAGTGGTCCAATTATTGCTATAGGTCCTGTTTTGCAGAACATATCATATCCCTTGGGAAGCTTTGAATATATGAGTAGGCTTCAGGGGCGCTTTGTTGCAGGTGGTTACACGTTGGATAACGACCTCTACCTTTTTAATTATGATTGGCGGCTTGGAATAACGGAAAATGCAGCAAAGCTAAGCAAGAAGATATCTGATGTCATTAGATATACAGGTGCATTGAAAGTAAACATTGTTGCTCATAGTTTTGGAGGTTTGATTGCCAAGAAATATATTTTAGATACAGGAGCTTCACAAAAGATTGATAAAGCAATTTTTGTAGGTGTGCCAAACTTAGGCACCCCTCAGGCTGCTAAGACTCTAATGTTTGGAGACAATTTTGGTTTTCCGCTTTTGAATCAAGATGAAATACGCAATATTGCTCAAAATATGCCAAGTATATATCAAGCCCTTCCTTCTAAAGAATATTTTAAACATCAGCCGGGGTATTATGATGACATCACAAATATTGCTAACTCTGGAATATTGGATTACACGAGAAGCAAAGCAATGCTTGTTTCTTTAAGTAAGAACAGTAGACTTCTAGATGAAGCTGAAGCGCTTCATGATGTTTTGGATAACTTTGACTACAAAACACTGGGAGTTGATCTTTACAATATTGTTGGTTGTGGAGTCTTTACTGTGAAAACCATAACTAAGATGTTTTCAGGAGCGCCTTCCCTAACAAAGAAATTTTTGAATCAACCTAAATACAGAATATTATCTGATAGCGGAGATGGAACAGTGCCTTTAGCAAGTGCTAAATTTTTGAAAACAGACAACCAAAAAACTCTTTTTGTTCTTGATTCAAAACATTCAACAATGTTAAGTCAGGACAAGAATTCAGCATATATTTATGCTCTTATGCATGGCATAAAGATACAGAATCTGGCGCCAGGGTATTCTTTCAAACCAGATTTTTGCGGGTTGCAAGGAAAGTTGGTTAATTTACCAAGTGATTTGGAAATTGTAGTTACAGATCCAGTAACCCAAAAAGATCTGTCAGCTGGTTTTGAATATACAGAAACACAAGTTGGTAATGATAATTATGTTTTTTTGCCGACTAGGAATACCCAGCAGTATTCATTAAGCGCAAGACCAAAAGCAACAAGCATAAGCCGTCCGGTTAGCGCAACTGTTAAGAATTACATAACTAACTCAGGGAACACGACTGAAACAACGAATAACTATGAGAATATAACCATTAAACAGAGATTGGTTTTAAACATCAAGGGTGATAATGGAATTTTACAGAATTATGATGGAGATAATAACGCGGAGGATATAGTACCGACATATCAACAGAATGATTCTGTGGAAGACCTTAATCCACCAGAGAGCAGTTTTAAAAGAGTTAGTAATAGCCAAACAACAACAGATGGCGATGTTGCGGTTAGTTTGAGTGATAAAAAGTTTCGTTTTAAGGTAAGTGATGATATTTCAGGAGTTTTTCAATCAGCATATTCTCTAGATTCAGGGGAAGCATGGAAAGCGATTTTGGATGATACGTTAGTGGATATTCCGATCGACACGCAACAACTGCTTTTTTACAGCAGCGACAAAGCCGGAAACATAGAAGACCTGCATGTCATAAACTTTACTTGGGATTATGGCAATCAGAACCAGC
>ERZ1292633.23-Hain-H41-02um-R1-23-length-231256-cov-15_pt2 | contig 129106 bp, 109 predicted proteins | sample MGYA00564406_ERZ1292633 | MGnify/ENA primary metagenome ERZ1292633 (study PRJEB36523, sample SAMEA6512639) | groundwater metagenome | collected 2019-01-08 | study: AquaDiva: Metagenomics assemblies of 32 groundwater samples
GGCTCACGTTCGGTGCGTCGTGGATCCTGGCGCGCCCGGTCGGCGCTGCCGACCGGGCCGCTCGAACGCTCACCTGAGCCGTTGGATCACTCCGGCGGGATCTCCTTGAACGCATACCCGACGTTGATGCCGCTCGACCGTCGGACGTAGACCGTCACGAGATACCAGCCGAGCGAGAGGAGCAGGACGCCACCCACGATCCAGTAGGCGAGGTCGCTGGTGAGCCCGAGCGTGTCGTTGGTCATGAACGCCAACAGGAACAGCGCGCCGGCGATGGCACCGATGACACCGACGACGGTGACCAGCGGGAAGCCGCCGATCTTGTACGCGGCTCCCGGCGACGCCTCGTAGAGCGCCTTTGCCCGGAAGGGCAGGAGGGCGCCGGCAATGGCCGTCCCGACGAACACGTACCCGCAGGCGAACGTCACGCCGAGGGTCAGCGAGGCCCACGAGGTGGACTCGCCGTCGGCGCCCTGGAGGGCAAAGTTGTTGTACAGGTAGATGACCGGGAGGCTCGCGACGAAGTAGATGACGTGCGCGTTGACCGGCGTGTGGAAACGCTCGGACACGCGGCTGACCATCTCGGGGAGCATCCGGTCGAGGGACATCGCGACCATGACCCGGGTCATGCCGATGTAGCAGTTGTGGACGATCTGGTGGCCGTTGAGGATGAACCCGGCGGCGATGACGATCGTCACGATGGGGTTGTTCGCGATCGCGGTCGCGATGATGTTCGGCCAGAGGTACGAACCGGCGAGCGATGCCTCACCGACACCGTACCAGTAACCGGACCCGGCCACGTAGAGGAACTCGGTTCCGACCGAGTTCTCCAGCACGAGCGCGAGCACGGCGAGCAGGGTCCCGGTCAGGAGCAGGGCACCCACGATGATGAACACCTGGCTGCGGAACGAACCGGCCGACTTGATCTCACCGTTCTGCTGGGACGAGTAGGTCGCCCACTGGAGCGACGTCCACGCGATCGGTGCGATGAGCAACGTCGCGAGGAGGCTGAACGCGGGGTTGAGGTTGACCTCGGCGGCCAGCGCGGCTGCCGTTGCGTCCGCCGTGAAGGTCCCCGAACCGCCGATGGCGGCCGAGAACGAATCGAGACGGCCCGCCACGTCAGCCGTGGTCGTCGTCGCGAGGACCACGAGCATCGTGCCGAACGACAGGAGGATCGAGATCCACATGACGCGCTGGACACGGACGTAGTTCTTGAATCCCGAGATGAGGATCAGCATCGCGATGAGCGCATTGGCCACGCTCGTGACGAGGATCCCCTCCACGCTCGCGAACCACGCCGCGATATCGACCAGTCCGGAACTCCCGGTCGCCGCTCCCAATCCGAGGAAGAGCGGGGCGAATCCCAGCGTGGACAACAGCCAGCCGGACAGGGCGACCCACTGCAGGATCCAGATCACGAACCCGGAGAAGACCAGGGTGAACCCGATCCCTCCGCCGAGCACGCGGCTCTGGAAGACGTAGTCGCCTCCCGATCTCGGCAATGCCGTGGACAGCCAGACATAGGCCAGGGCGATCGGAATCTCGAGGACCATCGCGAGGAGGATCCCCCAGACCAGTTGCCCGCCCGGGAGCGCGCCCGGCGCCCACAGGTACGTCCACGGGAAGATGAGACCCATCGTCAGGACGTTGTAGAAAAACGCCGACGAGGGGGACATGACTCGCACGAGTCCCGAAGACTTCCGGACGAAGACCTCCGGGGTCGCCGCAATCGTCGCCATCCGTTGCACCTCTTAGCACGAACGTGGCCGGCGTCGCATGACGCCGGGATCGTCGAGCGGCACCCTCCGTACCGCTACCCGCTCAGTCCTCCGATGCCACCTCCTCGCGTTCCATCCCTTCGACGGTCCGGACTCCACCGGGCCATCGATCCCTCCTATCCGGCCGTCATCTGATAGCTCGTCACCCGGCCGTCGGCAATCGTGATCAGACAACCGCGCAGGACACCTTCGCCGTACTCGCTGCCCGGGTTGACGACCAGCGTCCGCCCGACCTTCGCGGCTGCCTGCGATTCGTGGATGTGTCCGTGCAACCCCAGCATCGGCTGGAGACGCTCCTCCGCCTCTCTCACGGACGTGCTGCCGGCCCCGTACAGGACCGGTTGGCCGCCCACCACGACCTGCGACGGTGGGTCCGTGTTCGTATCGAGCATCGGACAGGTGTCAAGGGTCGAATCGATGGGAGGGGCGTGGAAGTTGAAGATGGTGTGTCTGAAGTCCGTGATCCCGGCCGTCAGCCGTTCGATCATCGCCGCGAGCTCCTCCTCCGGAGCCTCGCGTGGCGTGTTCCAGGGCGTCGGGTTGACATACGGCAGGCTGATCATCTGGTGTCGATCGTCGAGGTCGACCGTGCGCCCCTCGGATGCCACGAACGCCTTCGTGCCCGAGCGGTCCATGACGGCCATCACCTCGGTCAGGTCGTCATTGCCACCCGTGGCATAGCAGCGCACGCCAGTTCCGGCGAGCTTCGTCTCGGCCAGATCGATCCAGGACTCGAGCCGCTGAATGGCCAGGTCCCGGAAGAGGGCCTCAACCCGCTCGGTGTCACCCTGGACCTCGCGATATTCGTCCTGGTCCATGATCGTGTGGTACATCCCGAGAAAGCCGATCCGATCACGCGCGGCGTCCAGCTCGGCATCGCCTTCGATCGCCTCGACTCGCCCATGAATCGTCGCCCGGTAGCGCCCCGGACCCTCACGGATGATCGGGATCGTCACCTTGCCCATGACATCGCCACCCATGACGAGGACGTCCGCCTCGTAGAACTTGGCGGCGTTGAGGAACTTGCGCCACGTTCGCTCGGAACCGTGGACATCGGTGGCATAGAAGATCCGCGTCCCCTTCGCCTTCTCGCGGCCCGCAAAGAAGCGCACCTCGCCCTGCCCGCCTCAGCCGCGCATCCGGTCGCCCGAGGGGTCGACCAGTACGTCCGCGGTGATGACCGCCGGGATCCGCTCCTCGAACATGTCCACCTCGATCTCCGTGCCCTCCGCCAGGTTCGTCGGAAGATACACGTAGCCGACGGTGCGATTCACGCTGAATCCATAGGCCGCACTGCGCAGGCGCCCCGTGACCGCGCCGGCCACGCGAACCGCCTCGCCGCCGTAGATCGGGAGATAACGATCGTCGGCGCCGATGACGACCGTGCGGATCCGGCTCGTCGGGGGCGCGCCGTCGCGACGAGCCAGGAGCGCCTCGCGACCGATGAACTCGGGCTTCGAGAGCGCGACGAACGGCAACATCCCCGCCTCCAGCGGGCTGTCGAGCATGGTCAGGTCGGTGCCGTAGTAGCGATAGCCCTTCTCCATCCGCAGCGAGTCGAGCGCGCGGTAGCCCACGGGCGCCAGACCGTGGGGATCGCCCGCTTCGACCAGTCGGTCCCAGGCGTTGATCGCCCGCGATCGGTCCGCGTAGAGCTCCCAACCGAGTTCGCCCGCGTAACTGATGCGCTGTGCGAGGACGCTCGCGCCGCCCACCTCGATCCGCGCCGCCCGTCGCAGCGGGATGGCCGCGTCCGATACGTCGTCTCGCGAGGCCCCGGCCAGGACCGCACGCGCTGCCGGACCCCACAGCCCGAAGCAGGCAATGGCGTCGCTCTCGTCGGTCAGGGTCACGTCCTCGCCGTGGGCCTGATGGAGACGCAACCACCCGAGATCGCCGGCAACATACCCGGCCCCCGTCACCACCCGGAACGATTCAGTTGCCAGTCGGGTCACCGTGACATCGGCAACGATCCCTGCGCGCCCGTCGAGGAACTGGGTGTACGTCACGGCGCCGACGGGTCGATCCATGCGACCGGCGGCCACCCGCTCGAGCAGCGCCAGCGCATCCGGCCCCTCCACGAGGATCTTCCCGAACGACGACAGGTCGATGAGGCCCACCCGCTCGCGCACGGCGCGGTGCTCCGCAGCGACCCGGTCCAGCCACGGCGGTCGCGTCCAGCCGTACGCACGCTGGTCCGCGCCGGCGCGGCGCCATGTCCGTCCGGGCTCGAACAGGTCGGGCCGCTCCCAGCCGTGCTTGGTCCCGAAGACCGCCCCAGCGTCCTGGAGCCGTGTGTGAACGGCGCTCAGCCGCCGCGGTCGGCCGTCCTCGTCGGCGTCGTACGGATACCGGAGCAGGTAGTAGTAGCGATACGCCTCGCGTCCGCCGGCCGCGGCGAATCCCGGGTCCCGGTAGACGTCCCCGAACCGCCACGCGCGATAGGCATGAACGTCGAGGTCGGGGTCGCCCGAGGTCATCCACTCGGCCATGACCCGACCGATGCCGCCGGCGCCGCCGAAGCCGTTGAGCGAGAGGCCGGCCGCTATCCAGAACCCGTGCCGGCCGGGCATCGGGCCCAACAGCGGGTTGGCATCGGGGGTCATCGCGTCCGGATGGTTCACGAGGCGGACGACCTCGGCGTCGGCGAGAAAGGGGAAGCGTCGGACCGCACCGTCCATGAGCGGCTCAAACCGGGTCGTGTCGGCCTGGAGCGATTGCGCGGAGTGGTCCCACGGAACGCCGTCGATCCAGCGGGCATGCGGCTCGGCCTCGTATCCACCGAACAGCACGCCACCTGCCTCCGACTTGCCGTAGACGAGGTTGTCGGGATCGCGAAAGCAGGGCATGTCGTGCGGAAGCTCCGACCCCGGGACGGCTTTCAGGGCGATGTGCTGATGATCCACGGGAGTGGACGGAACGAAGGCGCCGACCATCGCAGCCACGCGCGGGGCCCAGATCCCGGCAGCGTTCACGACGGTCTCGGTGGCGATCCGGCCATGGTCCGTGATGACCGCGCTGACCGCACCGCGCGCGTCGAGGTCGATCCCCGTGACGCGGACGCCCGTCCGGATGGTGACGCCGAGCGCCTTCGCGGCGTCGGCCACCGCGTGGGTTGTCCGGTGCGGGTCAAGGTGCCCATCCCCGCCCAGGTGGACGGCTCCGTACAGCTGATCGGGCGACGCGGCCGGCATCAGTGCCCGGGCCTCGTCGGCCGAAATGACTTCCGCCTCGAGCCCGATCCCGCGCGCCCGGCTGACGCCGCGCTGGAGCTCGCGCAATTGGTCTCGACTGGAGGCGAAACGAAGGCTTCCGACGGTCTCGAACACGCCGAGTTCCTGGTACAGCTCGATGCTGTAGCGCCGGAATCGCATCATCGTGCCCGACGGGTTGAACATCGTCACCAGGCCCGCCGCCTGACACGTGGACCCACTCGTCAGCGCGCCCTTGTCCAGGAGGAGGATCTCGCGCCAGCCGGCGCGGGCCAGGTGGAGCGCGATGCTGCAACCGGTGATCCCGCCACCGATGACCACCACCCGCGCCTGGTCCAACTGGTCTTCCTCCGTTCATTCCCGCAGCGACGCCCAGGACCGCCCGGCCGGCCACACGCCCTCAGAAGGCTAGGCTGCCGTGAGGCCATCCACAAGGCGGTCGCGCAACACCCTGTGCATGCGGGCCCCGCGCACGCCTTTACAATGGCGCCCGTCCACTTCGCCGCGGAGTCCCCATCCAGCGATGTCCGCCGCCGGAACGCCCCATGGAACTGCCGATCGCGCTGCACTCGAGGCCGAGGTTCGCCGCCTGGTCGCCGAGGCCGAGGCGGTCGGCGCTCCGATGCGCGTTCTCGGTTCCCTGGGCGTGTCGATTCACTGCCCGGCAACCGCCCACCTCCTGCGGTCATTCAAGCGAACGTACTCGGACATCGACCTCGCTGCCTATCGCCGGAACGCGCGAGAGGTGACCCGGGTCCTCGCCGCGTCGGGGTACGTCGAGGATCGTCAGCTGGCGATCGATTCCGAAGGGCGTCGTGGCCTGTACGACCACCCGTCCAACGGAACGCACGTCGATGTCTTCTTCGATGTCCTCGAGTTCTGCCACCCGATTGTCCTTGCCGGGCGTCTCGAGCGAGACTCCCCGACGCTGCCGGTCGCCGACCTCCTCCTTTCGAAGTTGCAGATCGTGAAGATCAACGAGAAGGACGTCATCGACGCGATCCTCCTCATCCTCGAACACCCGATCATCGACGGGTCCGCCGACCCCGATGCGCTCGACGGGCGACGCATTGCCCGGGCCTGCGCCGCGGAGTGGGGCCTGTGGCGGACGCTGACGCTCAATCTCGACAAGGTGGTCGCCCTGGCCCGGACGTACGAGCAGCTGACCGACGAGCAGCGCGCGACGGTCGAGTCACGCGTGGGCGAACTCCTGGAGTGGCTCGATCTCGAACCCAAGCCGCTCGCCTGGCGCGTCCGGGCGAAGGTCGGTGAGCGCCGGCAGTGGTGGACCGACGTGGAGGAGGTTCGCTAGGATTCCTGGTCCTGAATGGCCTCGAGGGCGGCCTCGAACGCCGGTGTCGCAGCGGCCGCAAGCAGGCGTTCGAAGTGCTCCCCGGCGTAGGCCACGAAATCGACGTCAAGGCTGCTGATCCCCTGTTGGAGCACCCCCCACATCGCCTCCCGGAAGTCGGACACGACGCGCATCAGCGTGATCCGCGCGATTCGGTCCGGTCGAACGTTCGCGTCGGCGTCGTAGGCCTGGAGCAACAAATGATCCTCGCCTTCGCTCAGCCCGTGGTTGACGCTAAAGTTGCCCAGGTCGAAGAACGGATCGCCCATCCCGGCGTACTCCCAATCGACGATCCTGATGCGCGTTCCGTCGTCGATGAAGTTCGCATTGAGCAGATCGTTGTGACATGGACGCAGCTCGATCGGGCGCTCGACCAGGGCCCGCTCGATGCGCTGCCCGACGGCATGGGCGTGGGCGTACTCCACGGGGATGGGGACAGCCCGATCCGCCGCGAGCGCGCGGTACGCCTCGACGATCCGCAGCGGAATGAACAGACCGGGGATCGCGGGCCCGCCGTGGATGCGCCGGATCGAGTCGGCGACGCGGGCGATCGTTGTGGCCTGGTGAACGGCGTCGTTCGAGACCGACGTGCCCTCGATGAACCGCGTGACGAGGTAACCCTCGGGACGGATGAACGCCGTCACTTCAGGACCCACGCCCACGCCGGCCGCCGCCACCGTTGCCGCGTGCTCGACCTCGCGGCTGATCCCCAGGAGGTGGGTGTCGTTGCCGGCCAGGCGGATCACGTACCGGTCGGGCACCCCGGACACTTCCACGAGGAAGTTGCGGTTCGTGATCCCGCCGGACAGTGCCGTGAAACCAAGCGCACGCCCGGCCAGCTCGGGCACGCGCTGCATCGCGCGCGTGAGCTCGTCAGCCAGCTCGCCTCGGAGCTCCCCGTCGGTCGCCGGCGTTGTCATCGGCTCGTCTTCATCGGGCCCATGATGCCGCAATCGAAACGGCGCGACGGGGTGAGCCCGCCGCGCCGTCTGCGTGCGAAGGTACGTCGGAAGGGTGGGTTACCCGATCATCGACTCCCCGGTCGCGGCATCCGACTCCACGTCGTGGGCCCGCCCGCGGACCTCGAGCGCGTAGTAGAGGGCGCCGGTGATGAGGATCGTCGCCACGATGACCTCGAACATCGGCCAGTTCGGCAGGTTCTCGATGGTCTGGCCGAACGGCGTGAAGAAGATCCCGAAGCCGGGGTTCGTGAAGCCACGCCCGTCGCCACCGAAGTCGCCGAACAGGCCGGTGTCCTGCCAGAGGCTGAAGTTGACGAGCATCGTCCCGCCCCAGATGAGGGCGAGGACGTTCACGAGCATGCCCCAGCGGCCCAGGTTGAACCAGGCCGGCTTGTGCGGCCAACCGTGTCGCCGCGCCTGGAGGACGCCCAGGTTGCACAGGAAGTAGCTCAGGTAGATCAGGCCGGTGGCCGCGATCGACATGTAGAAGCCGCCCAGCGGCCCCACCACGAGGATCGGCAACGCGGCGAGAACCCCGACCGCGATCGCCGCATTCGCTGGCGTCTTGAACGACCGATTGACCTGGCCCCAGATGGCCCCGAGCGGCAGGTGCCGGTCACGGCTCATTGAGAACATCATCCGGGTTGCGGCGCCCTGGATCGCCAGGGTGCACACGAAGACGGATGCCAGGATCACGAACAGGTACAGCTCGCCGACGGTAATCCCGGCAACGAGGTCGCTGGTGAGGACCCCGATGATCGTCGTCGCGATCGGGAATCCGCCCGCCTGGCCCTCGGCCATCGCGTCGGGGATGCTGGGGATCGCCAGGATGACGCCGAGCAGGAAGATCACGCCGACTGCGCCGGAGATCCAGATCGAGGACAGGACGCCGCGCGGGGCCTGGCGGCCCGCATCAAGCGTTTCCTCGCCGAAGGTCCCGGCGGTGTCGAAGCCGTACACGATGAACAGGGACATGAACATGCCGAGCGCGAATGCAGGCAGGTAGTTGCCACCCGTCGCGGCTTCCGAGCCTCCGGTATCGAACAGGATCGATGGCGACTGATGGTTCGCGAAGAACAGCAGGATGAGCGCGAAGACGAACATCCCGAGGATCTCCGTTCCGACCCCAATGTTGTTGAGGATGCTCAGCAGTCGGACGCCGAAGGCATTGATCATTGTGGTGGCCACCAGGGTCGCCAGCGAGACGAATGTGAACATCGTCGTCAGACCGGTTGGATCCGGGCTATCGAGGAATGGGGTCTCGCCTACGGGCCCGTGGATGCCGTCGATCACGAACGCCACGATCACCGCGACTGCCGTGACGGTGACGACCTGGGCCCAGAAATAGAACCACCCGGTGAACCAGCCAAGGGTCCGGTTGGACAACCGCTTCGACCACTGGTAGATCGATCCGGCCACCGGAAAGTGGCTCGCCAGCTCAGCGAATACGAGAGCGACAAGGGTCTGGCCGGCGATGACGATCGGCCACGACCAGAAGAAGGCCGGGCCGCCCAGCCCGATGCCGACGCCAAAGTTCCCGAAGGATCCCGTCGAAACGCTGATGAAGCTGAAAGCGATCGCGAAGTTGGACAGGAATCCCAGCGTTCGACGCAACTCTGGCTTGATGCCGAGTGACCGCAGATGCGCGTCGTCGCGCTCCGCGATCTCGGCGTTGGTAGCTATCGGTCCCGACACGATGTGCTCCTCTTCCTCCACGGGGACGTGCCCGTGAGACTGACCTCTTCGGAGAACACGGGAACATGAGGGCTCGGCGCGGGCAGACCTCCTTCTGCGTTATCTGGCGGCGAAGCATACGAGGGCCGAGCGAGAGAAATCAAGCCACGTTCCGAGAACCGCTCAGGCCTCGCGTCGCCACGCCGAGGTCGACGGTCGGGATGCGTCGGTCTCGGGCAGTCTGCGCGGCTGTCGTGGCTACGGATCGAGGCGGTAGAAACGGAATGCGTCGTGCTCGATCGGGAGGATCGTGACCGTTGAGAAGCCGGCCTCCAGCGCCATCGCCTCGAGGACCGCCGGCCGCATCACCGTCCCCGTGCCGACGCTCGGTTGGTCGGCGAGCCCGTTGGGAAGACAGAACAGGATGCTGTAGCTGTACAAGATCCGTTCGAGATCGTCGCCCGGCACCGTGAACGATTCGGCGACGTTCTCATCAACGATCAGTGCGGCCCCGCCTGGCGCCAGCAATCCGCGCGCCGCCCTCAGGACGGCGACGGGCTGGCTCATGTCGTGGACGGCTTCGACGATGAGGACCAGGTCGTAGCGTCCGGAGAGCGCGGGATCTGCCGCATCACGGGCTGCGAACGTGACGCGATCGCCCACGTCGGGAGCTGCGGCCAGATTCGCCTGGGCGAGCTCGATCGACGCCGGGTCGAGGTCGAGCCCGTCGACACGCACGCCGGGATAGCCACGCGCAATGGCGATCGTCGACCATCCGGCACCGCAGGCGATGTCGGCGACGCGGGCCGGCGGGTCGCTGCGGAGCCGTTCGTCGACATCGGGCATCGCCGGGATCCACTCGGTCGCGAGGAGGTGCAACAGGCCCGGTCGGTTGAATGACGCCTGGGCCTCTCGGACATCCGGGCCGTACGCATCCCAGGCCACGCCCTCGCCCGAGCGGAAGGCGGCCAGGAGATCGGGCATCCGCTGGATGCCGCCGACGAGGAACCGGGCCATCGGGGCCATCGTCGCGAGGCTGTCGGGGTCGAGGAGCACCTCGGCATGGGCGGCCGGCAGCGAGTAGCGGCGTTCGTCGGCGGCGCCCGCGGGATCGTCGACATCGAGGATGCCACCGACGGCCTGGTGCTCGAGCCACTCGCGCGCATACCGCCCATGGATCCCGGCACGCTCCGCGAGCTCCGGGGCCGACGCAGGTCCGCCGTCGGCCAGGACGCGATACAGCCCGAGACGATCACCGATGTAGATCACGGCGAGGTCGAACGCCCCGACGCTTGCCGCAAAGAGTCGGCCCACGAGGGCATCTCGCTGCTCGACCTCCGGTGCGGTGGTGATTGCGGCCATCGTCTCTACCTCCACTCCGCCGGTCGAAGGGCGATTGTGACTGACGATCCGGCGATTCGCGTCGCCGTCGCGTGTCCGTCGCGTCAGGTCGTGGGGATTCCCGCCTCGCGCAGCGCGTCGGGGAGCGGGCGGTGGAGCTCCACCGCCTTGATGAACCGGTCGATTAGCGTCCGCGACCCGACCACGCCGAGCTCGCTGAAGAGAAACCCGATCTTCTTCTTCTGGGTCGCAAGGATCTCACTCTTCGTGGCGAGATCCCAGAGATCGCGTTTGAGCGGGCCGATCGCCTTCTTGCGGGTCTTGTAGAGGAACTGCTCGTCGGACTCACCCTCGCCACGTTCGTCGGCGGCGTTCTCGCGACACCACCCGGTGACCTCGGAGAGAAGTTCGGCCGGGAACGCCGGATGGTCGAAGAGCTGGTTCTGGAACCCCGTCGCGAGATGAATTTCGGCCGTCTCGGCCTCCCGGAAACGATGGAACAGATCGTCGGGCAGCGTGGACGCGCCGTGCTGGACGGCACCGGCAGCACCGTGCGCCCGCGCCACCTCGCCGAGGCGACGGAGGACGTCGAAGTCCAGCTTGACCGCCGCGACACCGCCGTCGGGCAGCGGCACGCCACCGTGGCTTGTTCCCGTCTGGACGCTGACCTTGGACAGTCCGATGGCTCCATGCGCCTCGGCGTCGAGCTTGCGCCTGTAGCCCGCCAGGAACGCGCGCAGCTCCGCTTCGGTCGAGTTCTTCTTGCCGACCTCACCGATCTCACCGCCGACGCTGACAGTCACGCCATCGTGCTCGAGGGATCGGATCAATGCGGTCAACTCCGCGGCCCGGACGTAGTTCTCGCGCTGCTGCTCGTCGAGCGTCGGCTTCGAGAGGTCGACGAGCGTCGAGCTGTCGATGTCGATGTTGCGGTAGCCCGCGTCGAGCGCGAGGCGGCACGCACGCCGGATCTCCTCGGTCATCGTCTCGGGATCGGCCGCGTACTTCTTCGCGTTGAACTGGTAGTGGTCGCCCTGCAGGAAGACCGGCCGCTCCCAGCCCGCGGCGATCGCCCCGGCCAGGACGGACGTCGAGTAGTCGATCGGGCGCTGGTAGGTGTAGGTCTGCTCGCTCCGCGCCAGCTCGAGGATGACCGCGGCGTTGTCCGCCTCGGCCGCCGCCTCGTAGACGATCCGCGCCATGTCGAAGGTCTGGGCCCGGATGTTGATCGCCGGCACGGTGAACCCCGAGATCTCGCCGCGCGCCCGGGCCATGTACAGGTCGTGGATGCTGGCGGAGCGCGCGCCGGTGACCTGACTCGCCTCCCACACGATCCAGCGCGCGGCCTCCACCGTGGCCTCATCCGCCGAGAACGCGGCCGTCCACGCCAGGTCGCGGATGCCATCGGCGCGCAGCGCGGCGACGTCGTCGACGACGAGGCGGTCGCCCTCCACGTGGACGGTGCCCTGGAGACACGCGAGCAGATCGGCGACGGACTCGGCGACGTGGGGCATCGGTGAGTTGGCTCCTGGGCGGATCGATGACGACCCGCTCATGGTAGCCGGGGTGGGCGTCAGGAGCCGGGCTTCACCACCATCAGGAAGATGATCGAGACGATCAGCAGCAGCAGGATCAACCCGCTTCCCCGGACCTTGGCCGCTGTCGCGAGGAACTCCGGAGGAGGGCCCCCGGTTGCGCCGGCGGGCGGGGGCGTCGACGTCATCTCGATCATCCGCTTGAGCAACGGGGTCTGGAACCCGAGGGAGATCGTGAGCGCGGCCGCGTACAGGACGATTGCGACGAGGAGCCAGAGCTTCTCGAACGGGTTGATCTGCTCGATGCCGACCAGCGCGAGGCCGGTCACGCCCTGGAAGATCGCCAGGGGAATCACGATCCTGCCGCTGATCGCCTTGGTCACGCGCAACGCGAAGTTCGCGTGCATCGGCTCCGTGGCCGCCATCGTGCCGATGAGTCTGAAGGTGAAGGTCGGACCGAAGGCCACGACCGCTCCTCCGATATGCAGCAGCAGGATCCACGGGAACAGGGCTTCCATCTGAACCTCCTGGTCGGGACGCGGCATGGTCGGCCGTGGTGGCCGGCGCATGATCGAGGGGCACTCAGGATACAGACCGTGTCGGGCGCAGGCGGGCCTCCCCGCGCGCCGTCAATGCGGTCCGGCCGCCATCGACTCGAGCTGGTCGATCCGGGATTGGTGCTCGAGCTCGAAATCGCCCGCCTTCCGACCTACGACCGCTGCGAGCTCCGGAATCACGCCCCACGCGAAGTGCTCGAACCGTCCGATGCGAGCGTCCCAGGTCGCCAGGACGGCGGGGCCCTGGGTGCGGACATGGCCGGCACCATCTCGGAGGGGCGGCCGCACCCAGTGCGCCGCCGACAGCCGACCCCCGTCGACGACGAGGACGACGCCGAGCAGGGGCTTCTCCATGGTCGTCCCGGCCATGACGGCATCGAGCGAACCGCCGGCCAGGACCGAGACCGGACGCACCAGGTCCTCGAGCCCCCGCGCGAGCGCCTCGGCGTCCGAAGGGTCCTCCGCTGCGACGTGGACCGGCAGCCCACCCTCGGCGAGGATCCAGACGAGGGCGGCCAACTCCGCGTCGAGCGCACCGCTGCGGAGCAATCGTGCCAGTGCCGGAAATGACGTCGCGACCATGGAGCTTTGGCTCAGTAGCCGGCGGTGAGGCCGAAGTCGATCGAGATGGCCGCGCCCGTGATCGGGGTCGCCCGGTCCGACGCGAGAAAGGCGATCAGCTCCGCGACCTCGTCGGGACGGATGAAGCGCGGCGGCCGTTGCGGGTACGCGGCAAGGAGGTCCTGGAGGTAGCGCTCCGGATCGCCGCCACCGAATGTCTCCGCCTGGTAGCGGATCATCGGCGAGTCGACGTCGCCCGGACAGACGGCGTTCACCCTGATGCCGCGCTCCGCCAGCTCCACGGCAAGCGCCTTGGTCAGGACCGTGACGCCTCCCTTGCTGGCGCAGTAGATCGCGGCGCCCTTGTTGCCCCACAGACCCGCGTCCGACGACAGGTTGACGATGCAGCCGCGGGTCGCCTCGAGCGCCGGGATCGCGTGCCGGCACATCTGGAACGTGCCCTTGAGGTTGACGTCGATGACCCGGTCCCAATCGGCCTCGGTCATCGTGTCCGTCGGGCCCTCGACCCAGACCCCCGCACTGTTGACGAGGACGTCGAGGCGACCGAAGCGATCCAGCGTGCGCGCGATAGCGGCGGCACAGGCATCGAACGAGCGAACGTCCGTCAACACGGCCATGGCGACCTGCTCCCCACCGAGCGAGGCGACGGCCGCACCGAGCCCCGATTCGTCGACATCGACCAGGGCGACCCGCAAGCCATCCCGGACGAACCGCTCGGCCGTCGCGCGCCCGATCCCGCTCGCGCCGCCGGTCACGACGGCGACGCGCATGGGCGTCGGCCCGGGCTGTGTGCCGCCGTCGTCCATCAGTACCATGCCTCCGACGGTCCCTTGAACTCCTGGATCGTGTTTCCTCCGTCGACCACGATCCCCTGCCCGGTCACGTACGAGGCGCCCTGCGACGTGAGGAACGCGATGACCTCGGCGACTTCGGCTGGCGAACCGGATCGACCGAGCGGCGTGTTCCGGCCCCCGATCGCTTCTTCGGGAAGCTGCGAAGCTGTCGCGATCCAGCCCGGCAAGACGGCGTTCACGGTCACGCCGGCACCACCCACCTCGATCGCCAGGCCGCGCATCAGTCCGAGGATCCCCGCCTTGGCCGCGCCGTACACCGCGGAGCCTGGATTGCTGACCAGCGGTCCGGTCACCGACGACACGAAGACGATCCGGCCGGCGTGGCTTCGCAGGATTGTCGGAAGAGCGGCACGAGTGACCGAGGCCGCGATCCCGAGGTTGCGGGCGATCCCGCGGTCCCACTCGCCCGATGTCATCTCGGCGAAGGTGGATGACTCCTCCTCGCCTCCGAGGGCGACCATGCCGGCGTTGTTGACGAGGACATCGAGGCGCCCGCCGTGGGCTTCGAGGACCGCCGAGACGATCCGTGCGGGCTCGCCTGCGACCATGAGGTCACCGACGTGTCCGGTCGCCACGATCCCCTGCTCGACCAACTCCGCCACGCGTTCGTTGATCCGCTCCGTGGTCGAGGCGAGGGCGACCGCGGCTCCCGCCCGGCCGAGGAGCTTCGCGGTCGCGAACCCGATGCCATCCGGGCTGCCGGCACCCGTGATCAGTGCGACGCTCGAACGCATCGGTTGGGGTCCATCGCGATCCATGTCCGTCATCGTACGCGGGGCCGCCGGCTACCATTCGATCCATGCCACCATTCGAGATCGGCCTGTACACCTTCGGCGACATCACCCCCGATCCGGCGGCTGGCCGGCAGATCACCCCGGCTGAGCGGCTGCGCGACGTCGTGGACGAGGCGCGCCTCGCCGACGAGGTCGGCCTCGATGTCTTCGCGGTCGGCGAGCACCACCGGCCGGACTTCCCGATCTCGGCGCCGGCCGTCGTCCTGGCCGCGATCGCTGAGCGGACGACGCGGATCCGCCTGTCGAGCGCGGTCAACGTCCTGTCGTCGGACGATCCGGTGCGGGTCTTCCAGGAGTTCTCGACCGTGGATCTCCTCTCCGGCGGGCGCGCCGAGATCATGGCCGGGCGCGGCTCGTTCACCGAGTCCTTCCCGCTGTTCGGCTACGACCTCCACGACTACGACAGCCTGTTCGCCGAGAAGCTCGAGATGCTGCTGGCCCTCCGCGCGTCCGAGCGGATCACCTGGTCCGGCAGGCACCGGGCGCCCATCGAGGATCGCGGCGTCTACCCGCGGCCGATCCAGGATCCCCTCCCGATCTGGGTCGCGGTCGGCGGAACGCCACAGTCGGCGGTCCGGACCGGGTTGCTCGGCCTGCCGATGGCGCTCGCGATCATCGGGGGTGAGCCGGCCCGCTTTGCCCCGTTCGCGGAACTCCATCGACGGGCCGCCGCGCAGGCCGGCCACGGCCACATGCCGATGAGCATCAACTCGCACGGCTTCCTCGCGGACGACTCGCAGGCCGCTTCGGACGCCGCCTGGCCGGCGACAAAGGCGATGACCGATCGGATCGGACGGGAGCGCGGCTGGTCGCCGGTCACGCGCGAGGCCTACGAAGCGGGTCACGGCCTCCACGGTGCGACCTTCACCGGAAGCCCCGCGCAGGTCATCGAGAAGATCCTGTACCAGCACGAGATCTTCGGCCACGAGCGGTTCCTGATGCAGTTCATCGTCGGCTCGCTGCCGCACCCGCAGGTCATGCGCGCGATCGAGCTGTTCGGAACCGAGGTGGCACCGATCGTCCGTGCGGAGATCGCGCGACGCACGTCCTCCGAGGCGGTCGCCGCCGACTGACGGACCGGCGGGTTCGGCCGGCGGGTTCGGCCGGCGGTCGTCAGCCGACGATCACCAGCGGCTGGATCCCGGAAAGGGGACCATCCGGCCTGGGCCCAGCCAGCTCGGGCTCGGGGCCGCGGTTCGTCTCACGTGCCTGGAGTTCGGCGTCGAGCTGGGCGATGAGGCTTGGGAGGCTCGACCGGAGGGCCTGCCCGTACGCCGCCCCGAGGTCCTTCGCGAGCGCCTGCTCCCGGCGGGCCTTCGGCGCAGCGAACCGGAAATGGATCGTCGTGCCCGCCGTGCCCGGCTCCAGCTCGATGGTGTGGAGCAGCTTCAGCAGACCGGCGGGGGTATCGAGAATCGTCCGGTCGGTGACGTAGTCGTACGGGCGCCAGTCGAGGATCTCCTCGATGACGGCGTCCCTGCCGTGCATGCAGTGGTTGGCCGAGCCGAGCCCGCGCCGTCCGCCGGGCGCACCCTTGATCTCGACCTCGGTCACCCAGGGCTGCCACGTCATCCGCTGGCCGGGCTTCGTGAGGAATTCCCAAGCCACCTGCGGTGGCACGTTCGTCGGCACCGAGATGGTGAGGATGGACTCTTCCGGGGAAACGAACACGCGCTCGCGGGCCTCTTCCTCCTGCCATCGACGCTCGAGGTCGTGTGCCCACGCCGGCACGTCGCCGATCCGATCGTAGGTCTCCGTGTGCTCGCGCATCCCGAGCGCGGCCGGGTCGATGCCGGAAGCATCGATGCACCGCTGGCTCATCAGGGCGTAGGCGCTCATGCCCAGCTTCTCGACTACGTCGTTCTTGAGCAGCCGGTGCACGACGATCACGTCGGACCCCAGGAGCTCCTGCCGGCCGGCGACCTTCTGCATGATGGCGCTGCCGTGATGGACGACGAACTTGAGGTCGAGATCCGGGATCCGCACGCACGCGTCGCACTCGCACGACGTCGCCTGGCGGACGTCACGGCGGCGCCGGCGGAACCCGAAGTAGCAGCGCTCGATCGTGTCGAGGAGCATCGACCCGTCGATCGTCTCGCCCGTCATGAACGTGAAGGCGGCGTCGCCCTCGAGTTTGGCCAGCCGGAAGTTCGGCCGGAGCGCGGTCACGATGGCGCCGACGAGGTCCGCGAGGATGTCCTGGGCGTGGTCCAGCTCGACGTCGGCGAGATAGCCCGTGTACCCGGAGATGTCGGCGATCAGGAAGCAGGTGGGTTGCGCGGCTGAGAGCATCGTCCCCTCGGAAGAGGCGCGAAATGGCGACGGGCATCACTATACGGCCGGCACACGAGTCGTCGTCGCTTCAGGGGAACCCGGGATCGTATCCTTTCGCCCGTGGGGCTCCAGATCGTTCCCCTGATACCCGAGACGTGGAACGCCCTCGCCGAGATGTTTCGCGAGGGCGGCGATCCGCGCTGGTGCTGGCGCGAGCATGGATCTAGGACCGAACCGCGTCGTCTCGGGCGTAGTCGTCGGCTAGAGTGCTAGTGCTTACCCCGTTGCGTCAGCAGACCACTACATGTAGGGTCGAGTCATGGCCCGACCAGACTTCCCTCTCTCGCTTCGCGCGTTCCAACTTGCATTCCCTGACGATGAGGCCTGTGCCCGGTACCTTGCCGCCTGCCGATGGCCCGACGGCTTCCGTTGTCCAAGATGTGGGAACGATCGCGCGTACTTCCTGACCTCTCACCAGCGATGGCAGTGTGCGTCGCCCAAGTGCCGCCACCAAACGTCGCTCACGTCCGGCACGATCCTGCAACGCTCGAAGGTCCCGCTGACGACCTGGTTCTGGGCGGCCTACCTGGTGACGACGGACAAGCGCGGGGTCTCGGCCAGTCACATCGAGCGGCAACTCGACCTCAGTTATGACGCCGCCTGGCTGTTGCTGCACAAGTTGCGTCGGGCAATGGTCGTACGGGACCGCGAGAAGTTGAGCGGGACGATCGAGATGGACGAGACATGGGTCGGCGGTCCCCAGGCTGGACTCCGGGGAAGCCGTCAACTCAAGGGCCGCAAGGCGGCCCTCGTGATCGTCGCCGTGGAGCGTCGGGGCACGGGTTCGGGACGCGTTCGCATGGAGGTCATCCCGGACTTCACGCAGGACACGATGACCGAGTTCGCGCTTCGCAACATCGAAGTCGGCTCGACGATCGTGAGCGACAAGATGCCGGGCTTTGACCGCCTGCCGAAGGTCGGCTACGCGCATCAGCCGGCCAAGCAAGGGAACATCCGGAAGGGAGCGGTCCACGTCGTCCCACTTGCGGATCGAGCCATGGGGAACATGAAGCAGTGGCTCCTCGGTACATTTCACGGCGTCAGTCGCCCGCAACTCCAGGCATACCTCGACGAGTTCGTCTTCCGCCACAACCGCCGCGGCAATCCGCAGTTGGCATTCCAGACCCTGCTTGGCCTGGGGGCCAATCGGGCACCCGTTCCTCTGTCCGTTGTGCGAGGGGCGACCGATCTTCCGCAGTACCCGATCTCGTCCTAGTTAGGGGGAGCCGTAGATGAATGACTCGACCTTCTGGCGACTGCTCGATGAACTTGATTGGGATCAGCAGGGGAACGACGACCGGGTCGTCGCACCGGTTCTCCGGGCGCTAACGAGGCTCCCGCAGAAGGAGATCGAGTCCTTCCAGCAGATCCTCGCCCGCAAGTTGTATGCGCTCGATGGTCGGGCATGGGCGCGCGAGATCGGATCCGGTTGGTGGGGCGGCACGAATCCTGTCTCCGTCGATGAGTTTCTCTATGCGCGCTGCGCCGCCCTCACCAATGGCCGTGAGCAGTACGAGGCACTGCTCCGAGACCCAACGCAGATGCCGAAGGACCTGGAGTTCGAGTCGTTGCTCTACATCGCCCCGAAGGCATGGGAAGCGACGACCGGTAAGGAATGGGGCCTGGTCACTGATGTGTCCTACGAGACCTATTCCAACCGGGCCGGTTGGCCGCCTGCGGACCCGGAGCCGGAGGTACCGCATGCGCGGCCGAGGGGACAGGTTCAGGGAATCGTTCGATGGGAGCACGGCAAACACGCGACGCGGCGTCTGATCCGCGCCTTGATCAAAGGCGAGATCGAGCACCCTGTCCTGAGCGCGTATTTGGCTGAGACGGGACGGGTTCTAGTGATGACCCCTGGGTCGGGAGTCGAGCCGCCGCACGAGCCTGACCAGCCCAAGCGTGGGCCTGCGCCGCCATGGCGCGCTGCGATCCGGTTGTGGACCGTCGAAGCCGGGCGTGAGGATCGTCAGCCTTCAGGCCTCCAGGCAGTGATCGAACTGCGCCGCGTGAGCCCGAGTGAAGTGTCCGCAGATCTCGTAGCAGTGGAGCCGATTTCCGGCTGACTACATGTAGTGGTGTGCTGACATAACGTGGTAAGTACTAGAGTGCTAACCGTGCGCCGATCACTTTTCGTCCGTCACTACCGCCTGGTGAGCGCTCTTTGCGGAGTCGCGTTCGGTACGCTCACGTGGGTCGCGAATGGTTCGCATGTGACCCTCGTTAGCGTGATGCTGGTCGCGGCCGTCGGCATTGCGTTCGCAAGCGGAATGTGGGCTGCTGGCCGAGCGGCCTCACGTCGATCCTGAGCCGTGGAGATCGTGCCGCTCACGGCGGAGACCTGGGAGGCGTTCGCGGCCGATTTCAAGCGGGTTCCAACCTTCAACTGGTGCTGGTGCCAGTTCTGGCGTCGTCGGGCGAAGGACTTCTCGGTGATGAAGGTGCCGGAGATCCGGCAGGCCCTTCACGACCAGGCGTGGAGCGACGAGCCACCGGGACTGGTCGCCCTCGAGGGAGAACGGGCGGTCGGATGGGTCAGCCTTGCCCCGCGCGAGCGGTTCGAACGGCTCGAGCGTTCGAAGAAGATCCCGCCCCTCGATGACACACCGGTCTGGGCGATCGTCTGTTTCGCCGTGTCCGTATCGGCGCGTGGGCAGGGGGTGGGAAGGGCGCTCCTCGAAGCGGCCGTCGCCCACGCCGCGGATCGTGGCGCCACGACGCTCGAGGCCTACCCGGCGGACGTTCCGGCCGGAGACCGGATCCATCCAGATGCCGCGTTCGGCGGGACGCGGGCGATGTTCGAGGCGGCCGGGTTCAGCATGGTCGCGTCGACGGCCTCCAGGGTCGGGGGCGCGCCACGGGTGATTGTTCGGCGCGAACTCGGCGCGGCACCCACGGCATGACAGGGCGGCCACCTTTCCATCCCGCCAGCGGCTCATGAGCAAGTCGGAATCCCGCGCCGAGGCCGACGCCTTCAGGCTCCGTCGGATGGCCTTGTTCCCGAGCGTGTTCCTGGCGGGTCTGGGCCTGGCTTTCATGGTCCCAGCCCTGCAGGGGCGGCCGGTCATCGCGCCGATCGTCGTAGGCTTGCTCGCGACGAGTTTGGTGCTCGTCGTTCTGGTCCGGCGCAGCGTCCTCAGGATGGATGAAGGCGCCGTGAGCGTGCGCTTCTTGTCCATCCGCTCGACGACGGTTTTCTGGCAAACCGTGACTGCGGCGACCTACCAGATGTCCTTCCCCAGCATCAGCTTCGGGATTCACCTCCGTGACGCAGGCGGGCGGCGGGTTGTGATCCACGCCGGTTGGTGGGAGCGTGAGGAGACGATCTTCACCAAGGTGGCGCGGCGGCTGCTGGAATTGCAGATCCCGATGGACGAGGCGACGGCTCTCATCGTTTCAAGGGCCACCGGGGCCCCGGCCCCGCCAGCCCAGATCGAGCACCGACCGCTCCTGCGTTCGGCTGAGCACGCCCGCCCTTCAAGCGATCTTCGGGGAGCGAGCCTCCTAGTCGCGCTTGGAGTCGTCGGGCTCGTGCTGGGGTTGGCGACCGCTTCGCGAGGCGAGAGTGTTCCGTTGTTCCTTGTGTTTGTAATCGTTGGCGTATTGGTAGCCGTCCTATCGAGACCCAGGGATGATGTGTCGAGCCGTCCGTCCCGGATCCTATTACAAGCCGGTCTCCTCATCGGGCCGGCGGCTATCCTGTCAGCGCTCTGGGGATCGGCCGGGAGCGGCTACGTCTTGGGGTTCGTGGCCGGACTGGCCCGAGCGCTACGCGGCCGTTCAAATGCGCCTTGAGAGGACGGCCTCCGCGAAACGCTTCAGGTGATTGGGTCGGTTCAGAATCGATCGGCCTTTAGCGTCGATCTGCGGCGCGGTGGCCTCGGAATCGAATAGCTGATAAGTGTGCCCACAACTCATCGTCCGGCCGATCTTGAGACGACTTCCGTTCCATATCTGTGCTCCTGCGGCGTGATCGGGAGCAAACCCCGAGGGCGCTCGCGCGCGCCCGCTCTCAGGATAGGATCCGGAAGCGCTCCCCGGCCGGACGATGTTCGATCCCAGTGGCTGAATTGGGATCCGAGCCCTCACGTCCGCGCTCGCTGCCGAGCATACCAACGCTCGGATTCCCAAAGCATTGCTCCTCCTCGCAGGGACGATTCGGAGGATAGGACACCGAACGCTGATCGTCGAGGTTCCGATCGTCATTGCACTCGTCGGCAGCGAGCTCGTGATTCTGATGTTCCTTCTTCACCCGCAATCGACGATTCCAGTCCGACTCGTCGCAGCAGCTGAACTGCTGGCCGCGGGCGCATGGCTCGTGTATCTCCGAGGGCTGATATCAAGCGAGGGATAGGGCGGCGTCGACACGGAGATCCAGGTGAACAGCCCTCCCCGCATGTCTCGCCCGGACTGGTCAGGAAGGGCACGTGGTGCAGGGTGTCCGCTCTCAACCCTCGCGGCCGTGTCTGGCAGTCAACAGGACGTGGCACAGACGCTCGTTCGGGACCTGGAAGATCGCGTTTGAAGCACCTCGGGCACCTTCAAGCCACCATTGATGACTCAGGGTCACGGATCTCCTGTCGACGGTCGATCATCCGTGCACCGCCCTGCCCTGTCGGAGCGCGTGGAGCCGCACCTGTTGACTCGCAGTCACGGCGTGCGCCCAGCAGCGCGCCATGGTCTCGGCCTCACGCCACTGTCGGCATGCCGACGATTGACATCGGCTTGGCCGAAGTTCTACACTCCGCCACTGGTGCGGGTTCCGCGCCGTCTGTCCATCTCAGAGGAGGGCGACTCCGAATGAGCAAGCTCGTCTACGCGCGACACACGACGGCGCCTTTCAGCGCCGCCGATCGCGGGAGATCTGCGCCCATCTCGAGGTGACGGAACGGCGGTAGAACCGCCACCGAACGAACCACGAGCCGTGGGCCAGACGGGCCCCGGCTTTTTTGATGCCCTGCCGCCCGACGACGCGCGAGGCATCCCAGAGCCGTGAGCCCACCCGACGCGACGCGTCAACGGGCCCGCGGCTCTTGCCGTTTCGGGAGTCCGGACCAATCAGCCAGCAACCACCAGGAGCACACGACGTGACCGCCACCACCACCAGACAATCGAAGAAGGATCGCTGGGACCGTCACGCCTCGCGCGTGACCGAACCCCGGGAATCCTGGGGACCGTCGGCGCAGCTTGCCGCGACCGATACCGATCCGACTCCGCCCGCCCTCCTCGTCGAGGGCGTGACGAAGCGGTTCGCGGTCGGGCGCAAGAAGAAGCCGGTGACGGCAATCTCGAACGTCTCGCTGCGCCTCGAACGCGGCGGGATCGTCGGGATCCTGGGTGCCAACGGTTCGGGCAAGTCGACGCTCATCCGGCTGATGTGCGGCCTGCTCACGCTCGACGAGGGTCGGGTCGAGGTCTTCGGCCACGACATCGTCCGCGATGAGCTCGCCGTCAAGCGCCTGATCAATCGGGTGTCCGTCGATGCTGCGTTCTTCAAGAAGCTCAGCCCCATGGAGAACCTGCTCTTCGCAGCCCGGCTGTACGGCCTGGACGCGGGGACGGCCCGCGGAGACGCGGTGGCGATCCTCGGGCGCCTGGGCATCGCCGAGAGGCGGGTCAATCGACCCGTGGAGCAGATGAGCCGGGGGATGCAGCAGAAGGTCGCGATCGCGCGAGCCCTGCTGACGAGCCCGTCACTGCTCCTTCTCGACGAACCCACGACCGGCCTGGACCCGCGCAGCAAGCTCGACGTCCAGGCGTTCATCGAGGAGATCCGCGACGACCACGACGCATCCATCGTCCTGACGACCCACGACCTCGACGAGGCGGAACGGCTGTGTGGCCGGATCACGATCCTCGCCGACGGGAAGGTGGTCGCCGAGGACTCGCCGGACGGCCTGAAGCGACTCGTTGCCGAGCGCCACGGCCAGGAGCCGACGCTCCACAACGTGTTCATGACCTATACCGGCCGCTCCCTCGACGACGACGTCGAGGAGGACGGCTCCAAGGACGACGAATGACCGCTCCGAATCCAGGACGAAAGGAGGTGAACAACATGGAACACCTGGCCCAACTGCGCCTGCAGCGTGCGCAGGACCACATCGCCCGCGCCCATCGCGCGGCCGCCGACGAGCGCCTCGCGCGCCTCGCTCTGCCGGCCGGCGAGGACCGCTCGCGAGCCATCCGCAGGTCGCTCGGCCGCCGCTTCATCTCGATCGGCGAACGACTGGCCCTCGAGCCCGAGCCAGGGCTTCGGCCGGCCCGGTCCCGCTGAGGGACCGAGCCGGCCACCACAGACCAAGGAGATCACCGTGACTCTCGTCGCCCATGAGCTGAAGGCGAGCTACGCCTTCATCGAGCGCAACTTCAACCTCACCCGCCGGTACTGGGGCTGGGAAGTCGCCTTCCTGGTCTATTCCGTCGCGGGCGCTCTCTCGATCTCGCTCATCGGTGCCGACCAGGGCAGCCCCACGCTGCTCCTGACCCTGATGGTCGGGGCGATCTTCTGGAACTACCTGTCGGTCGTGTTCAGCTGGATCGCCGAGACGATCGCCGTCGAGCGCTGGGAGGGCACGCTCGAATACACGATGATGGCGCCCGTGCGACGCTGGGCCCAGCTGCTGGGCTCGGTGTCGTACGCGATGGTCTACGGCCTGATCCACACGGCCGTGATCCTCGTGGCGCTCATCCTGTTCTTCCCGCAGCTCGAGGTCGCCAACGCGAACCCCGCGACGGTGATCGCGTTCATGGTCCTGGGCTCGTTCAGCTTCGTCGGGATCGGGATGATCGCCGCGATCCTGCCGCTTCTCTACGTGGAGCGTGGAGCCCAGATGACGTTTGTCCTGCAATCGGTCCTGCTGCTCGTCAGCGGGGTCTACTACTCGATCGACGTCCTGCCCGGCTGGATGCAGGTGCTCTCACACCTGTCGCCGGCGACGTACGTCCTCGAGGGCGTCCGGGCCGGGCTCATCGAGGGGATCGGCGTCGACGCGCTGCTCGGCGATGTCTGGCCGCTGCTCGTCATGGGCGCGGTCCTCATCCCGTTCGGCCTGTGGGCCTTCGGGAAGGCCGAGCGCTACGCCAAGCGCACCGGCAAGTTGAAGAGAGTCGGATGACGAGATGAACGAAGTCACGACGTCGGATCGAACACGATCGAAGATCGAGCGCTACCTCGAGGGGCAGCGCTACTTCGACCTGGGTGTCGGATGGGACGCGGTCGTCGGACATGATCACGCGAAGCGCGAGCTGAACGTGATCGTGGAGTCCCTCCGCCGGCGGGATATCGCCGAACAGCTCGGGATCCCACTCGTGAAGGGTGTGCTGATCACCGGGCCGTCCGGGACTGGGAAGACCCTCCTCGCGCGCGCCTTCGCCGGTGCGCTCGAGCGCGCGGTCTATGTCCTGTCCGCAGCCGAGCTGTCGCCGCGCCGCATCGCGCGCACTTACGAGGTGCTGGCGGACACGCCGTGCGTCATCGTCATCGACGAGATCGACCTCATCGCGCGGCGGAGCTATGGGCGCCAGCCGCGATCGCGGACCGTCGGGGCGCTGTGTGTCGCCCTCGACGGGCTGGTCCCGATCACCGGACCGGTGACGCTCGGGCTGACCGCGGGTGACCCTGAGGACCTCGATCCGTCGATCATTCGGAGTGGGCGGCTGACCACGAAGATCGTTCTGAAAGAACCGGATCGGGCCGAACGCCTCGTTCTGTGGCGTCGCGCTCTTGAGCGGATCGCCTCGGAGGGCGATCTCGGACTGGCTGACGCAGCGGATCGCTCGCAGGGGATGACCGGGGCCGATATCGTTGCGACCGCGCTCGCGGCTGCCGGGCTTGCCCTCGCCGACGGGCGGACGACGCTCGATCGGGCCCACCTCGAGGAGGCCATCGAACGGCGCGGATTCGTGCGCCGCCGGGCCGCCCACGACGATCGGATCCGGCGCGCCACCGCGCTCCACGAGGCCGGGCACGCGGTCGTTGCCTTCCTGGCACTCGGAGCAGATGCCCTCAACGACGTGGCGGTCTCGGTATCGGTCGCGGGGTCTGGTCACACGGCACTGCGCACCGAGTGGTCGGACGCGCACGGGTTCAGCGGGCGGTTGTGGCGGCTGCGGGTCCAGCTGAGCCTCGCCGGCCTCGTGGCCGAGGAGGCCTTCAATCAGCCGGACGGACTGACCATGGGGTCCCAGGCCGACATCAATGACGCGACCGGGCTGATCCTCGTAGCCGCCGAACACGGCCTGCTTGGCTGGACGGCACTGGCATCACCGACCCGTATGGAGCGCGGACCCAACCCGGAGTCGTACGACGACCACGGGTCGCCTCAGATGCGCGACGAACTCTGGTTGGCGGTGAAGCGCGAACTCGACGAGGCACATGCGGCATGCCGCGCGACCCTCGAGCCGTACCGCTCCGCAGTGGAAGCGCTCGCCGAACGGGTTCTGCTCGAGGGAACGCTGTCGGGTGTCGCCCTGGCCGTCGCCCTGCGGGCGACCGGTATCCCGGAGGGCTCGGACGATGTCTGACCTCGAGGCCTTCGGCTGGGACGACGGGCACGCAGCCGCCTTCGCCGGGCTCGTCTCGAACGGGTCGAGCGGCGCGAGGCGGGAACCTGGCCGGGTCGTCGTCGAGGAACGCGGCCAGTATCTCGTTCGAACCGCGCTCGACGAATCCCCCGCGGAGATCAGCGGCCGGTTCAGGTTCGGCGTCACGGAGACCGCCGACTTCCCGGCGGTGGGTGACTGGGTCGTCCTCGAGCGAGCAGGGCGCACAGCGGTCATCCATGCAACGCTCCCCCGCCGGACGGCGCTCGTCCGGCGGACACCCGGGGATCGAGACTCATCGGGTCAGGTCCTCGCTGCAAACATCGATCTCGTGTTCGTGGTCACGTCGATGGACGGTGACCTCAACCTGCGCCGGCTCGAACGGTTCCTGGCCGTCGCCTGGGAATCCGGCGCGCAACCGATCGTGGTGCTGTCCAAGGAAGACGTCGCGGCCGATCCCCGCGGGGCCCAGCTGGCCGTCGACGCGATCGCCCAGGGCGTCCCCATCCTGTCGGTCAGCGCGCTCCGAGGCTCCGGGATGGACGCGATCCGCGAGCGCCTGCTCGACCGCCAGACGGTCGCCGTCGTCGGCTCATCGGGCGTCGGCAAGTCGACCCTCATCAACGTCCTGCTCGGCGAGGCGTTGCTCGACACCGGTGGCGTCCGCGAGGACGACTCAAGGGGGCGCCACACGACGACGCGACGCCATCTGCTGCGGCTGTCACGCGGCCTGATCATCGATACACCCGGGATGCGCGAGCTGGGTCTCGCGGACGAGGGCGGCCTCGACCGCGCCTTCGACGACATCGCCGCGCTCGCCGCCGACTGTCGGTTCACCGATTGCGCCCATCGGTCCGAGCCGGGCTGCGCCGTGCGGCTGGCCATCGACCATGGCGCCCTCACCGAGGAACGCCTCGAGGCCCACCAGAAGCTGGAACAGGAAGGCGCCCACCAGGCTCGCCGGCACGACGCGCTCGCGCGCATCGCGGAGCGCAAGAAGTGGAAACAGATCGGTGCGGCGACCTCGCGACACATGCGGGAGAAGTACGGAGACGACCGATGACCCGACGAGCAACCGAGGGTGCGCCGGATATCGACGGCTTCGTGTTTCGACGGTTCGCCCCAGAGCACGATTACCCGGGCATCACCGCGGTCCTGCAGGCTCAGATGTTGGCCGACCACGTCTCCTACCTTCCGACCGAGGCCTCGATCCGCAACGACTACGACAACATGGCCGGATTCGATGCGAGACGCGATGCCATCGTCGCCGAGGTCGGCGGCCGGATCGTCGCGATGGGCGCGGTCATCCGCTCCATCCGGGATGGCGCGACGCAGTTCACCCTCGATGCCGCCGTGCACCCGGAATGGCGTCGACGACGGATCGGCACGGCCATCCTGCGCTGGCAGGAGGCGCGGGCGCAGGAGCGCCTCGATGAGGAGCCGGCAGACGGCAACGTCGCGCTGATGAGCTGGATCGACGACACCCAGGTCGGGGCACTTGCGCTCCTGGCCAACGCCGGCTATCGGCAGGTCCGCTATGGCTTCATGATGCTGCGCGATCTCGCCGACGCGATCCCCGACGTCAGTCTCCCGGCGCCGCTCGAGATTCGGCCGGTCCGCGAGGAGGACCACCGACGCATCTTCGAGGCCGAAAATGAGGCGTTCCGCGACCACTGGAACCACCGCGAGCAGGAGGAAGTCGACTTCGTCAGGACCTTCGCGCAGCCCGACATCGACACATCCCTCTGGCGGATCGCGTGGGACGGAGACGAGGTCGCGTCGGTCGTCATGAACTGCATCTACCCGGAGGAGAACGAGGGCCTCGGCGTGCGGCGCGGCTGGCTCGATCGCATCTCGACCCGGCGTCCGTGGCGGCGACGCGGCGTCGCCTCCGCACTCATCGTGTCGTCGTTCCAGGCCTTCCGCGAGCGCGGAATGACGGACGCTGCGCTCGGGGTGGACTCGGAAAACCCGAATGGCGCCCTTGGGCTGTACGTGGGCCTCGGTTTCCGCCGTCACCAGACGGGGATCGCCCACCGAAAGGAGCTGTAGCGACTCCCGGCCGTCAGGCCAGCAGCCGACCCGACTGGCGAACCAGCTCCATCCATGGGCGCTCGCGGCCGATCGTCGTCGTCGCGCCGTGGCCCGGGAGAACGGTCGTGCCGTCCGGAAGCGCAGTCAGGCGCACCAGCGACTCCGCCATCAGCTGGGCGTCGCCGCCGGGCAGGTCAACCCTCCCCCATCCCCCGGCGAACAGCGTGTCGCCGCTGAACAGGAGCGCCTCGTCATCGCTGAGCAGGCAGACCGAACCCTCGGTGTGACCGGGCGTATGCATGACGCGCAGCCGGATGGACCCGAAGCGGACCTCGCCACCCTCGGCCAGTTCCACGGCCGGAACGCACGGCGGGATCTCGAAGGGCGCCCACAGCGCTTGGGGGTCCGTGAGTCGATGCCAGTCCAGTGGATGTGCCGCGATCTGCGCGCCGGTGTGCTCGGCCACCGCAGCGTTGTCCCCGGTGTGATCCCAGTGCCCGTGCGTCGTCACGATGAGCTTCAACGTCCAGTCGCGCGACACGAGCTCATCGCGGATCCAGGCGAGCGACGGGATCGCCGTATCGACGGCGATGGCCTCGCGCGTTCGTTCGTCGGCGAGCAGGTGGACGTTCGTCGCGATCGGCCCGACGACCCGGCTCAGGCGCTGCATGCGGAGCGTGTGGCTGTGCGGCCGTGCGTCAGCCTTCGAGCTTGGCCTTGATGCAATCGAACGTCTGGCCGACGATCTTGTTGGCCGTACCCTCCATGAGGCGCGCCCCGACTCCAGCGAGCGAGCCCGAGATGTCGACCTCCGCCGACCAGTCCATCGTCGTCGGTCCCTCCGGCGGGCCGGACAGCAGCATCGAACCGACTGCGTCGACCGCACTTCCGGGGGCCTGACCGCTCGCCTTGATCACGGCCTTGTCCGGCGCCGTCAGCTCCGCGAACGTCATGTTCACCACGAACTTCGCGCTGATGAACCCGACGCCGACCTTCGCCCGCACCTTGAAGTTCGCTGCGTCGATGATCTCCACCGATTCGACACCAGGACCGCACGAACTCACCTTGTCGGGGTCAATCAGGAAGGCCCACGTCCTGGCGCGGGGGGCGTCGATCTGGACGGTGCCGGAAAACAGCATGGATCACTCCGTGGTGGGGACGAGGATCAGGCTTCGGAGGATACCGAACCCGGGACGAACGCGGCCGGCTCGCGAACGAACCGGGTCCGGCAGCCGAGACTGCAGAAGGCGTAGATCGTGCCGGCATGTTCCGCAAGATGACGCGCGTGCGCCGGGTCGACGGTCATCCCGCAGACAGGATCGAGGTACACGACGTCATCGGTTGCGCCGAGGGGCGGCGCCGTGCGGCCCGGCTCGGTCCCGGCCATCGTCGCGGGTCCAGGGGCCGCCACGAACTCCGCCCGGCCGCGACGCACCTGCACGAGCTCGGCGAGGATCGAGAGCGCGACCTCCTCGGCGGTCTCGGCGCCGATGTCCATTCCGGCCGGCGCCCGGAGCGCGGCCAATCGGTCATCGGGGATCCGCTCCTCGCTGCGCAGGTACTCGCGAACGACGGCGGCGCGAGTGGGTGAAGCGACGAGGCCCACGTACGCGGCCTCGCGACGGAGCGCGGCGCTGACCGCCTCCTCGTCCCACTGACCCTGCGTGGCGACCACGACATACGGGACGACGCCGGGATCGAGGCGGCGCAGGTTCGTCTCGGCCGACACGCGCTCGGCCGTGGGAAACGCGGAAGGATCCGCGACCGGATCGAACACGGACACGCGATACCCGGCCGCCGCACCCAACGACACGAGGGCCTGCGCGATGGGCGTGGTCCCGGCGATCCACAGGACGGGAGCGGGCAGATGCGGTTCCACGTAGATCTCCAGTGTCCCGCCGGAGTGGCAGGTCATGACGAGTTCGACAACCCCATCGGCGCGGCGGCCCAGGGACGGCGGGTCCCTGGACAGGCGCAGCAGGCGCGGCAATCCATCGCCCAGCGCAAGGAGCGCCTCGCGGACGACCACGGGCTGGGCGCACGAGCCCCCGACCCAGCCCTCGATCGTGCCGTCCGGGTGGACGATTCCGTGCGCCCCCGGGCGCGCCGAGGTGGGCCGCTGCACCGCCACCACCGTGGCGAGCGCGAACGACCGTCCCTCGGCCTCGAGGGCGCCGACGCGGGCGAAGAGGGAGCGGCCTACGGCGCGACCCCCTTCTCGTGGAGGATCTTCCAGACCTTCTGCGGGGTCATCGGGATGTCGATGTTCCGGACCCCGAGGTGCCACAGGGCGTCGACGACCGCATTGGCGATTGCCGGCGGGGCGCCGACCGTGGCCGACTCGCCGACCCCCTTGGCGCCGATCGGGTGATGCGGCGACGGGGTGATCGTCTTGCCGGTCTCCCAGGCCGGAGTCTCCATCGCGGTCGGGAGAAGGTAGTCCATGAACGTGCCGGCCAGGTTGTTGCCGCGCTCGTCGTAGGTGATCTCCTCGTAGAGCGCAGGGGCGAAGCCCATCGTGAGACCGCCGTGGATCTGGCCATCGACGATCATCGGGTTGATGATGTTGCCGCAGTCATCGACGGCGACGAACCGACGGACCGTCACCTGGCCGGTGCCCTTGTCGATGTCGACCACGCAGATGTACGAACCGAACGGGAAGGTCAGGTTCGGCGGGTCGTAGTAGTCGACCGCCTCCAGGCCCGCCTCCATCCCCTGGGGGTGGTTGGTATAGGCCGCGAAGGCGATCTCCTGGATCGTCTTGAACCGGTCGGGCGAGCCCTTGACGCTCCACTTGCCGTTCGTCCACTCGAGGTCGTCGGCGCTCGCCTCGAGGAGATGCGCGGCGAGGTGCCGGGCCTTCTCCTTGATCTTCCGGGCCGCGATCGCGGTGGCCGCGCCGGCGACCGGTGTGGACCGCGAGGCGTAGGTGCCAAGGCCGTATGGCGCGGTATCCGTGTCCCCGTATTCGATCTTGATGTCGCTGACCGGGAAGCCGAGCTCCTCGGCGATGATCTGGGCGAACGTCGTCTCGTGGCCCTGGCCCTGGGTCTGGACGCCGATGCGGGCCAGGACCTTGCCGGTGGGATGGACCCGGATCTCGCAGGAGTCGAACATCTTGATGCCCAGGATGTCGAACGTGTGCGAGGGTCCGGCACCCACGATCTCGGTGAAGGAGCTGATGCCGATGCCCATGAGTTCGCCGCGCTCGCGCTTCTCGGCCTGCTCCTTGCGCAGGCCCTCGTAATCGATCATCTCCATGGCCATCGTGAGCGCCGCGCCGTAGTTGCCGGAGTCGTATTCCCAGCCGGTGGGCGTCGTGTATGGGAACTGCTCGGGCTGGATGAAGTTCTCCATCCGGAGTTGGGCCGGGTCCTTGCCGATGTCGTGGGCGAGGATGTCGACCATCCGCTCGATGGCATGGACAGCCTCGGTCACCCGGAACGAGCACCGATAGGCGACGCCGCCGGGCGGCTTGTTCGTATAGACGCCGTCGACCTCGACGAAGGCGTTGTCGAAGTCGTAGGAACCGGTGATCACGTTGAACAGCCCGGCCGGGAACTTCGACGGGTCCGCCGCAGCGTCCGTATAGCCGTGGTCGGCGATCGTCTTGACCTTGAGCCCGGTGATCTTGCCTTCCTTGGTCGCACCCATCTCGGCGTGGATGTGGTAGTCGCGGGCGAACGAATCGGCCTGCAGATTCTCCGAACGGTCCTCGATCCACTTCACCGGCTTGCCGGTCAGGAACGAGGCAGCGACGGCCAGGACGTAGCCCGGGTAGACGGGCACCTTCCCACCGAAACCGCCGCCGATGTCGTGGGTCTTGACCCGGATGTTGTGCTCGTAGATGGGGAGCCCGGCGCCGCCGGCGACGAGCGCGAGCACCGTCCGGATGGCGTGCGGTGCCTGACTCGTCATGTGCAGCGTCAGCTGTTCGCGGACAGGATCCCAGTCGGCGACGCAGCCGCACGTCTCGATCGACGCGACGTGGATCCGCGGGATGTAGATGTCCTGGGAGATGGTGACGTCTGCCGCAGCGAGGGCAGCGTCCGCCTTCGCCTCGTCCCCCGACTCCCAATGCCAGATGTGGTTCGTCTGCTTGTCGGGACCCTTGTCGGGACGGAGGACGATCGCGTCCGGCTTGAGCGCCTCGAACGGATCGACGATGACCGGGAGCGGCTCGTAGTCGACGTAGACCGCGGCGACGCCGTCGGCGGCGGCGTAGCGGGACGTGGCGATGACGGCCGCGACCTCCTGCGCTTGGTACATGACGGTGTCGACCGGGAGCACCATCTGCATGTCGCCGGCCAGCGTCGGCATCCAATGGAGCTTGTAGCCCTCCAGATCCTTGCCGGTGATAACGGCAGCGACGCCCGGGATCTTGAGGGCCTCACTGGCGTCAATCGACCTGATCTTTGCGTGTGCGTATGGACTTCGGACGATGTCCAGCCACAGCTGTCCGGGAAGATTGACGTCGTCGATGTATTCGCCCTGGCCCTGGATGAACCGGGGGTCCTCCTTGCGCTTGACCGAGTGGCCCATCCCGCCGACTTCGGGGGTGGTCTGAGGCTCCATCTCGATGGTCATCTCGTCACTCCCCTGTCAGCTCGCCGCGGCCGGCTCGGCCGGTGCGGATTCGGCGGCCTGCATCTGCTGGGCAGCCTGCTGGATGGACTTCACGATGTTCACGTAGCCGGTGCAGCGACAAAGATTGCCACTGATCCCCTCGCGGATCTCCGCCTCGGAGGGATCCGGGTTCTGCTCGAGGAGCCAGGCCGATTGCATGATCATCCCCGGGGTGCAGAAGCCGCACTGGAGGCCGTGCTGGTCCCAGAACGCCTGCTGGAGCGGATGAAGGTCGGCTCCGTTGGCCATCCCTTCGATCGTCTTGATCGTCGATCCATTGGCCTGGACGGCGAGCATCGTGCACGACTTGGCGCTGACCCCATCGACATGGACGGTGCACGCGCCGCAGTTGCTCGTGTCGCATCCCACGTGCGTGCCGGTAAGGCCGAAGTTCTCGCGCAGAAGATGGACGAGGAGCAGGCGCGGTTCCACATCGGCTTCGCGGACCTCGCCGTTGACGGTGACGCTGACGTGTTGGGTGGTCATCTCGGTTCGTCCTCCGTCAGGCGCCGGCGCGCTGGAGCGCTGCGCGGATGGCTCGGGTGGTCATCTCCGCGACCATGGCTCGCTTGTAGTCGGCCGGGCCGTGGCTGTCGGTCACAGGCTTGCTCTGCTTTGAGGCCATGGCAGCCGCCTCCTGGATCACTTCATTGCCCGGTCTGGCGTCCGTGAGGACCTTTTCGGCCTCGGTGGCGGCGAACGGTGCATCGGCGACTGCCGTCAAACCAATCCCGATGGAGGCGATCCGGCCGTCGTCGCTCAGCGCAAGCTGGACGGCGACGCCCACTGTCGAGAAGTCGCCGGCACGTCGCTCGAGCTTCTTGTACGCCCCGCCGCCGTTCCGTGCCGGGTGCGGGATCCGCACCTCGGTCAGCACCTCGGTCGGCTCGATCTGGGTGACGAAAGTGTCGAGGAAGAAGCCGCGCACGGGCATGACCCGCTCGCCGCCGGCACTGCGCAGGACGACCGACGCGCCGAGCGCGAGAAGCACCGCCGGCCAATCCGACGATGGATCTGCGTGGGCGACCGATCCACCGATGGTGCCCCAGTTGCGGACCTGCGGATCGCCGATGCCGACGGCCGCCTCGCGCATGATCGGGAGCGACCGGGCGAGGCCCTCGTCCTCCTGGATCCGTTTGTGGGTCACGCGACCACCGATCCGGATGTCATCGTCGGTGTGGACGATGCCGTCGAGCCCGCCGACATCGCGGAGGTCGACCAGCAACTCGGGTTGCGCGAGCCTCAGTTTGAGGAGGGGCAGGAGGCTGTAGCCCCCCGACAACAGCTTGGCCTCTCCCTGGCGATCCCGCAGGATCCCCAGGACCTCGTCGAGATCCGCCGGCCTGACGTAGTCGAATGCCGCTGGGATCACGCGCGCGCCTCCTCTCAAGTTCGAGCGAGAGCGGCGACTGGCACGCCCAGTGCGGCCAGCGCAACTCATGACGGGGGGCAGTCTCGGGGCCGACGGCCAGGGTCGCGAATCGGGCGACACGGCTGACGATCTCGGGGCTTTGCAGGGTACCCGACGAGGATAGGCCGAGGTCGTTTCGGCGTCAACGAGTAAGAGCCACTGGAGGTCCATACGTATCGATCGGCGTGCCGGATCTGGCGCTCGGTGCGGATCGACGGCCGAAGGGCTCGGGATGCGCGGCAACGCGCCCGGGTCCGCTGCAACGGGCCCGGGCGCGTCCCCCTGGAAGGAGAGATCGTGGAGCCGTCAGTTGCGAAGGGCGCGCAGCGCGTCAATGACGGCCTTCGCATCGGCGCGAGCCGCGCGGAGTTCCTCGCGCGCCTGTCGAAGGTCGCGACGCGCCTCGTCCAGGATCGGCTTGGCCGTGCCGTCGTTCCAATCGGCCGGCGTGAGCTCGAGGACCTTGTCGGCGAGGCCATCGACCAGCTTCTCGGCCGCGGCCACGTGCCGGTTCATCGAAGCGAGGGCTTCCTCGGCCGTCGCCGTATCGTGGCCGGCAGCCTTCGCCCGCTCGATGTAGCCGGTCGCCTTCTCGTCGAAGGCGTCGAAGCGCCGGCCGATCGCGATCACGGCATCCGCCGCGTTCGTGAGGTGGGCCTGCGGGATCACGAGCACGTAGACCCGGAAGTCGTGAGCGATCCGGCGGAGGTCCGCGGTGAGCTCGGCGAGATCGGTGTCACCGTGGATCTCGGCACGGAGCGCGCGGAGGCCCTGCGTGGTGCTGTCGATGATCCGCAGGACCGTGGTCTGGTGACCGTCCGTCATCACGACCGAGGCAACCACGCGAGCCCGGACCGTGCCGAGATCGTCGATCCGGCGATCGATCTCGCAGTCGCCGAGAGCAATCCCTTCGGCGATCGTCGGATCGTTGCTGAAGGCACGCCACGCCTCGGCGCAGCGACCCTCGCGTGCGGCGGTCTGGCCACGCGCCGGCTCCTCGGCGGCCAGCGTCGGGACGGCGCTCGCCGCGAGGACGAGGCCGGCGAGGGCGATTGACAGGATGCGGCTGAAATGTCGGTTCATGGCAGGTTCCCTTCCGAGCCGGGTTCGCCGGCTCCAAGTGCGCTGTCGAGGGTGGACAGGGTGGCGTCGAGATCGGCGAATGAGCCGGCATCGAATGGGGGCAGCGGCCCGGGCGTGGGCGCGGCGGATGCCCCACCGGCCGGAGCCGGAGTTCCCGCCGTGCCGGACACTGCGGCGGCGCTCCCGCTGCCGGCACCCGGGCCGGCATCGATCGAATCCAGTTCGGATCCGGCCAGCCACGCGTCGAGTTCGGCCGCCAGGTCCTCATCGGCGGCAGCGTCGACTGGACCTGAACCCGTGGGTGTGGGATCGGCGTCGGAGGCGGCCCCTGCGCCGCGGTTGGTTCGGTCGAGCCCGCCACAGCCCACGACGGCCACGGCGAGGAGCGCCGTGCCCGCGAACCGGAGCATCGACCCGGTAACGGTCATCTTCGTGTTCTCCCTTGCGGTTCGATGGACCCATCGATCCGGAGATCGGCCGGCTCGACATCGCTACCGTGCCGGAGGGACCCGATGGGCTCCACCACCGGGACACGGGGAGATGTAAGGGCTCGGTAAGCTCGCCGGGGGGTTGGGAGGCTTCCCGACGGGTCGGGTACATCGCGGTGCGGTCGCCGGCGCCGGGCCGGCGTCCAGCACCCGGCCGCCATCGACGGAGGCGATTCCGAAGGGCCGGACCTCAAAGGTTCCGGACGTTGACTCCCGGGGTCAGGACTGGACGTGCGGCTCCCACGTCACGACGCCGACGGCCATCGGGAGCACGCCGCGCAGCGAAACGGTGCCGTCGGCGCCCGAGTCGAGCAGTTCGTCGACGGCCGACTCGAAGCGCCGTGCCTTCGGGCCCTCGATGTCGATCCAGAGCTGCCGGAGGAGGAACCCTTCGAGTTCGCTCCGCGATGCGAAACGACGCGCCTCGCGCTCCATCATGCGAACCTGCGGGTCGCGTCCCCGGGCTCGCAGGAGCTCCACGAAGTCCGGGAGCGCGGGAAGCGGGATCCGGGCCTCGCCATGGACGAGCGGCCAGCACGGATCGGCGAGTGATGCCGGCTGGCGCTCCATCAGGATCGCCACGCACAGGCGCCTCGCGGCTGCCTCCATGGCATCGATGAACGGGCCGATGGCCTCGACGTCGTACGAGACGTGGGCGATGAGCGAGACGTCCACGGCCGGGAGGGGACCGATCGCCGCGGCGAGCGCATCGCCCGGGGCCGGTGGCCAGCGGCCTTCGACAACCTCGATATTCGCGATGCCGTACTCCGCCATGCCTTCGCCGAGTGCCCCGAGCATCCCACGCGACGGATCGACGGCGATCACCCGCCGGACCCGAAGCGCCAGGGGCAGGGCATAGCGACCCGCCCCGGCGCCGATGTCGAGCCAGGTTTCGTCGGATTCAGCGAGCTCGACGAGGGCGACGAGGACGCTCTCATCCGTCCGACGCGGATCGGCCCGGAACAGACCGGTGACCGGCGCGTAGAAGTCCGCGCCGTCGGGCCTCTCACGGAGACGGTCCACCTGGCCCCGGTTGGCCCGGACGCGATCGGCCCATGCCCGCTCGGCGAGGGTCGCCAGATCGGCGCGAGCGTCGATGTCGGGGTTGTCGCCGTCCACGGGGACCTCGTGGACGACGTCCGGGTGCGCCTCGAGGACGGGTCCGAGCCCGCGATCGCCGGCTGTCTCGTCGATCAGGCGGAACGCCTCGCGACCCAGCAGCACCGGGTTCCGGCCACGGTCGTTTGCATAGCGCGGCACGACGACGGGCCGCTCCGGATCGCGCGTCGCATTGACGAGCGCACGGATCGTCGCCGGCGAGATGAGCGGTTGATCGCCGAGCGCCACGAGGATCGCGTCGGGGGTTGGGCTCCCATCCGTCCCCGCCTCCGCCTTGGCGGCCCGAGCCAGCGCTGCGAATCCGATCCGGAGCGAGCTCGCGAGTCCCGCCGCCGGGTCGGGGTTTCGAATGCGCCGCTCGGCGCGCCACTCGATGCCGCCTTCGATGCGCTCCGCATCCGTACCCAGGACGACGACGACGTCCGCGATCCCCGCCTCGGCGATCGCATCGAGCACGTGCTGGAGGATCCGCCGGCCGCCGACGGCCGCGAGGAGCTTCCCGCCCCCGAATCGCGAACCCGCGCCCGCCGCCAGGACGACGGCCGCGAGACGTCCGCCGGCCGGCTCAGCCACCTGCGATCCGCGTGGCCTCATCCGTGACGCGAGTCGCGGCTGCCGCGCGGGTCCGCATCGGGGCACCGCTGCCCCCATAGCGGGTGGCAACGATCTCGGCCATGACCGCGAGCGCGGTCTCGGCCGGGGCGCGACCGCCGAGGTCCAGGCCCACCGGCCCACGCAACCGGGCGAGGTCGTCCGCCCCCACCCCGGCCGCACGGAGTCGCTCGTGCCGATCCGACTGCGTCTTGCGCGAGCCGACCGCGCCCACGTAGCGACATCCGCGGCGAAGCGCCTCGGTGATCGCCGGCTCGTCAAACTTCACGTCGTGGCTCAGGACGGCGACCGCGTCGTTCGGACCCAGGCCGATCTCGTCGGCAACCTCGTCGGGCCAGCCGACGACCAGCCGGTCTGCAGTCGGGAAGCGATCCGGAGTGATGAACGCCGCGCGGCCATCGACGACCACCGTCTCGTAGCCCAGTTCGCCGGCCAGGCGAACGAGCGAGCGAGCGACCTCGACGGCACCCACGATGACGAGCCGCGGCCGGACCGGAAAAGCTTCCAGGAACAGCGAGGCACCCCCCAGCTCGATGGTTCGCGAGATCCCGCGCAACAGGGCGTCCTCGGATGCCTTGAGGAGCGCCTGGTCCAGTTCGTCCGAGCCCAGGGTCTCCGACGCGTCTCCGCCGTCGCTGATCATGATCGGGGGCGCCGGGGGCGCTCCCTCGCCCGGTGGGTGGGCGCCGAACGCAGGGGGTGGCGAATCGGACGGCAGCGGAATCGCGACCACGGCGCCGTGGCCGTCCCGCTCGATCGATGTCATCGCGGCCGCAACGGCCTCGGCCGGCACCAGAGGCTGGATGAGGACGTCGATCGTGCCACCACAGGCCAGGCCGACGTCCCAGGCCTCCTCGTCGCTGATCCCGTAGCGGACGACGCGAGCATGCCCGGTCTTGCGAGCTCGCTCGATCTCTTCGGCCGCGGCCCCCTCCACGCAGCCGCCACTCACCGACCCGGCGATCCGCCCATCGTCGGCTCGGAGCAGGACCGCCCCCTCCGGGCGCGGTGCCGATCCGAACGTCCGAACAACGACGGCCCGCCCGATCCCGATGCCTTCGGCCTGCCACGCAGCCAGCGTGTCGAGCAGCTCCTTCATGACGTCATGCTACGCCCGGGCGCTCCGAGCAGGCGACGCGCTGCCGCGGGATCCGTGGTGGGCGCCATCGGCTCGGGTCGGCCCTGGAAGCCAGGCACCTCGACGGCCGACCCGGCCAGATGTGGCATCGCGTGGGCGGCGATCTCGGCGTGGCGACCCGTGTCCTGGGTGCGGACACCCGCGAGGATCTGCCCGAGGCGCTCCAGGCTGGCGACCGTGCCCGCCGGCAGGAAGTCGTCGATGAACGGGTAGGCGGCCTTCATCCCGGCGGCCAGCGGTTGGTACCCGAACGTCCCCGCAAGCGGGTTCAGCCAGACCAGGCGATGACAGTTGCGCCGGAGGCGGGCCGTTTCCTCGGCCACGAGCGCCGGATCGCCGCGGTCCCAGCCGTCGGAGATGACGATGACCACGCCGCTCGTCCGGAGCGAGCGCCGCGCCCAGCGCAGGTTGAACTCGCGAAAGGATTCACCGATCCGCGTGCCGCCGGCCCAGTCGTTCACGGCGTCGGCCACGCGGGCAAGGGCACGGTCGCGGTCGCGGTCGCGCAGGAGGCGCGTGACGCGCGTGAGCCGCGTCCCGAAGACGAAGGCCTCGGTCTTGACGTCGCTCGAGGCGGCGAGCGCCTGGATGAACCGGAGCAGCAGGCGCGAGTGACGCTCCATCGAACCCGAGATGTCGCAGATCACGACGATCGGGCGCGGCCGGCGGACCGGGCGGCGCCAGACCCAGTCCAGCATCTGGCCCCCCGTCGACATGTTGCGGCGGAACATCGCTCGCGGGGCGAGGCGGCGGCCGTGGGGATGGAGTTCGTAGCGTCGGGTGCGGCGTAGCTCGAGGCGTGGGGTCAGGAGATCCACGAGTCGTTCGGCGTCGCGAACTTCGGCCGGGGTCATCCGATCGAACTCGCGGTGGCGGATGACCTCGGTGGCGCTGAAGGCGTCGGGCGCGATCGTGACCCCGTCGACCGCTTCCTCGTCGGTCGCGTCCTCGTCATCCTTCGACGCCAGCGGCTGTCCGACGTCGGCCCGTGCCTTGACGGCCTCGTCGCCGACCCCGGGTTCGTTCTCGCCGTCCTCCCCCGCCTCCAGGTCGGCATCCGTCTTCTCGGGGCGCGTCGCCACGGGTGGTTCGCCCGGCCAGGACCCGCGCCGGCGCCAGTAGCGATCGAAGATCAGGTCGTAGGTGGGTCGATCGTCCCGTCGGCGGATGAACACGGCCGCGCCGGCCGCCTTGACCTGCGCGCGATCGCCCAGATCGATGACCTCCAGAGCCCGCGCGAAGTCCTGCGCGGCGCCCAGGTCCGTCGACAGCCCGGCGCGCCGGAGCGCCCGCCCGAACCCGACCGCCTGGCGGAGCATCCGCCGCCCGTCGATCTCCTCACCGCGCGGCGTCCGGGCGAATGCCGGATCGGTCACTGGACGGTCATCGTCGCGGCCGGGTCGTCGTGCCGCCGCTGTTCATGCGCAGATGCTCAGCGCTGGGCCGACGTCTCAGCGAGATAGCGGCGCGCGTTCGTCCCGCGCACGCCCCGGACGTCTTCCTCGTACTTGAGCACGACGCCGAGCGTCTCGTCGACCATCTCGGGCGTCAGTTCCTTCGCCCCGAGAGCGAGGAGGGCAGCGGCCCAATCGAGGGTCTCGGCGATCCCCGGCACCTTCGTGAGGTCGGCCTCGCGCAGACGATGGACGAATGAGACGACGGCGCGGGCGAGCGACTCGGGGGCGTTCGGAACGCGGGCGAGGACGATCTCGAACTCCTTGTCCGCCGAGGGGTAGTCGATCCAGTGGTACAGGCATCGCCGCTTCAGCGCGTCGTGGACCTCGCGCGTCCGGTTCGAGGTGAGGATCACTCGTGGCGGCCGCACCGCCCGGATCGTGCCGATCTCGGGGACGGTGACCTGGTAGTCGGACAGGATCTCGAGGAGGTACGCCTCGAACTCCTCGTCGGCGCGATCGATCTCGTCGATGAGCAGGACGGGCGGCTCGCCTTCGGTCCCGTCGGTCCCGTTCGCCTCGAGCGCCTGCAGGAGCGGACGCTTGATCAGGAAGTCCGGACCGAAGATGTCGTGGGCGGTGGCGTGGTCGGCCGCCCCGCGCGCCTCCATGAGCCGGATCTCGAGCATCTGGCGCGGATAGTTCCACTCGTAGACGGCGTTGTTGACGTCGAGCCCCTCGTAGCACTGGAGCCGGATGAGCCTCGTCCCGAGGCTCGCCGCGAGGACCTTGGCCAGTTCGGTCTTGCCGACGCCCGCCTCGCCCTCGAGGAGCAGCGGCTTGTCGAGCCGCAGCGAGAGGAAGACCGATGTTGCAAGCGCCCGGTCGGCGATGTAATCGCGCTCGCGGAACGCGGCCGTGATCGCGGCGGCGGAGTCCAGATCGGCCGGGACGTTCGTGGTCATCAGGGCGCGAGTCTACCGCGTGGCATCGATCATCCGTCCGGAGCGTCCAGCTCACGGGCGTAGGCTGGGAAACGGAACCGCTGCTCGCGGGTGAGCAGACCGCCATGTCCGAGGCCGGACACGAGGCGCGGGCCGGGGCGTTCGCCGGTCAGGAGACGCGGCAGGACGAGGTCCGCCGCGGTGGCTTTCGAATAGGCGCCGCAGGTCGGCAGGCCCAGGACGGCGACCCGGCCGATCCGCCCGAGCCACAGCATGGAACCGGGGTGCGCCGGCACGCCACGGCGGACGACGCTCCCACCGAGCTCCTCGACCGCGCCGTAGAACGGGTCCGCCGGGTCGGTACTGCCGCCGCCCGCGGTGAGGATCACGTCGGCCCGATCCCGACCCGACGCGAGCTCCCGCATCGCGCCACCAACCGCCGCGTCATCAGGTGCATACGTGATCCCGATCAGCGTGGAGCCGAGCCCCTCCACCTTGTCGGCGACGCTCGCCTCGAAGCGCTCGCGGGCCACGGAGTGGATCGCCTCGCGGACGACGACCCCCACCCGGCGCGGAACGAACGGCGCGACCCGGACGATCGGGCGCCGGCCGAAGCCGGCCTGGCGGCGCCCGGCCTCCACGACTGCCTCGTCGACGACATGCGGCGCGACCTTGACGCTCGCGACGAGCTGTCCGGCCTTGACCACGGACCCGTCGAACGCGGTGAACACCTCGAGGGGGTCGATCCGGTTGATGCGCTCCAGGGCGGCCGTTCGGACGTGGAGCACGCCGTCCACCGCGGCGACGAGGTCCACCCGACTTTGTGCGGGACCACGGGTCGTCAGCCCCTCGCCGGCGACGGCGTCGGCCAGCGACATTGCTGCATCGTCCTCGTGGACGTCACCTTGTTCCAGGACGAGGACGGTGACGCCGCCATCTCCCAGCGCGGCGGGATCGGTCGCCAAGGCGCGAAGATCCTCCAGCGAAAGGCGCCGCCCCTTCGGCATGCGCACTCCACCCGCGACGAGGTCGCGGGTCAGGACCGACCCCTCGAGTGAGGCCGGCGGATGCGCGCCGGGCAGGATCCGCTCGACGCGCACGCGCGTTGCCGCCGCAGGGCGGGCTAGCCGGCCCGCGCCAGCGCGGCCTCGATCGCCCGACCCGCGTAGACCACAGCCATCGCCGCGCGGTAGGTCGCATCGGCGTGAATGTCCGAGTTCACCTCGACGCCATCGGTCGCATGCGCCGCCGCGGCGGCGATCGCCTTCCCCGAGGCATCGCTGCCGACAAGCGCCGCCTCGACGTCCGTAGCCCGGTACGGATGCTCGTGGACTCCAGTGACGCCGATCCTGGCGTGGCTGATGCTGCCGCCGCTCTTCGCGATGACGGCCGCCACGCCCACGATCGAGTAGCCCGATGCCGGCTGCGCGAGCTTCGCGTAGCCGAACCCGGCCCCGGCCGGGACCGCCGGTCGGCGGATTGCCACGAGGATCTCGTCGTCCCTGATCCCGCTCACGAACGCACCTTCGAAGAACCCGTCGAGGGGCACGACGCGCTCCCCGCCAGGACCGCGGAGCACCGCCGAGCCGTCGAACGCCAGTGCGATCGCCGGGAAGTCGGACGCGGGATCGGCATGAGCGATCGCGCCGCCCACCGTGCCCAGGTGGCGAACCTGGACGTCGGCGATCTGGTCGATCGCCTCGCGGACGCCCGGGTAGGTCGTGGCGGCACGCCACTCGGCGTAGGTGGTCAGCGCCCCGATCTCCAGGCTTCCATCCGCCTGCGGACGGAAGCCCCTGAGCTCGGCGATCCGGCCGATGTCGACCAGTCGATCGACGGATGCCAGCCGGAGCTTGAGCAACGGCAGGATGCTCTGGCCGCCGGCGATGACCTTGGCCCCGCCGCGCACGGCGGCGATGGCCTCGTCGAGCGATCCGGCGCGGGTGTACTCGAACGCGGCCGGGATCATGCCTGGCCTCCCTTCGCGGACTGGATGGCACGCCACACGGTCTGTGCCGTGTACGGCATGTCGAGATGACGGATGCCCAGCGGCGAAAGGGCATCGACGACGGCATTGGCGACGGCCGCCGTGCTGGCGATCGCCCCGGCCTCGCCGACCCCCTTCACCCCGAGCGGGTTCACGGGCGACGGGGTCACCGTCTCATCCAGTTCCAGCATCGGCAGCCACGATGCCCGCGGCAGCGCGTAGTCGAGCATCGAACCCGACAGGAGCTGCCCGTCATCGCCGTAGATGGCGCCCTCCCAGAGGGCCTGTCCGACACCCTGGACGATGCCGCCATGGAGCTGGCCGTCCACGATCATCGGGTTGATCTTCTTGCCGACATCGTCGACGGCGATGTAACGAACGAGATCGACCTTGCCGGTCGCCTCGTCGATCTCGACGATCGCGACATGGGTCCCGAACGGCCACGTGCAGTTCGGCGTGTCGTGATAGACGGTCTCGTCGAGATACGGCTCCATGCCTTCGGGAAGGCTGAACCCCAGGCCGATCGCGAAGGAGATCTCCTGGAAGGTTTTCACCTTGTCGGGCGATCCCTTGACCGAGTAATTCGCGCCGTCGACTTCGATGTCGTCGACGGAGGCCTCGAGCATGTGCGCCGCATAGCGGCGTGCCTTCTCGCGGATCTTGGCCGCGGCCTTCACCGCCGCGGTGCCGCCCACCGACGCCGTCCGGCTGCCGTACGAGCCATAGCCGAACGGGGCACCCTGGGTGTCCGAGTGCTGGATGACGACGTCCTCCATCGGGATCCCCAGCTCGTGGGAGACGATCTGGGCGTAGGTCGTCTCGTGGCCCTGGCCCTGCGGCTGGGTGCCCATGGTGACGACGACCTTGCCGGTGAGGTGAACCCGGATGTTGGACGACTCCCACATCGCCGCCCCCCAGCCCTCGCCGACGGCACCGATCCACTTGGACGGCGCGACGCCGCACACTTCGATGTACGTGCTGAGCCCGACGCCGAGGAGCTTGCCGCGCTTCCTCGCGTCGGCCTTCGCCTTGTCCATCTCGTAATAGCCGGCCGTCGTGAGCGCCTTGTTGAGTGCCGGCTCGTAGTTCCCGGAATCAATGTAGATCTTGGCGCCACCAGAGGCCGTCCCGAGCCCCGACGGGTTCTCGTACGGGAACTGGTCCGGCGGGATGAAGTTCCTGCGACGAACCGCGGCGGGATCCATGCCGATCTCGTCGGCGAACAGGTCCATCGCCCGTTCGATGACGTAGGTCGCCTCGGGGCGGCCCGCACCGCGGTAGGCGTCAACGAACGTCGTGTTCGTGTAGACGCCGGTCACTTCGGCGTAGACGTTCGGGATGAGGTAGCAGCCCGAGAGCACACGGGCGTAGAGCGTGGTTGGAACACCCGGACCGATCGTCGAGAGGCGACCGCCGAGGTTGGCGAGCGTCTTGACGCGCAGACCCGTGATCTCGCCATCCCGCTTCCCGGCAATCTCGAGGTAGGTCACATGATCCCGGCCGTGGGTCGTGGACTGGTAGTTCTCGCGGCGAGTCTCCACCCACTTCACGGGCCGGCCGCCGATCGCCTTGCTGGCGAACATGACGAGCGCCATGTCCGCGTAGCAGAAGATCTTGGTGCCGAACGCGCCGCCGACGTCCGGGCTGATGCAGCGAACCTTGTGCTCGGGAATGCCGGTCACGAAGGCGGCGAGCAGCAGGCGCTGGATGTGCGGGGTCTGGCTCGACATCCAGATCGTGTACTCATCCGCTCCCGGGTTGTACCAGCCGATGTCGCCGCGGGTCTCCATCGGGTTCGGGATGAGCCGCTGGTTGACGAGCCGCTGGCGGACGACCACCTCGGCCCCATCGACCGCCGCGTCCGTCCCCGCCTTGTCCCCGACCGACCACTCGAACACGACATTGTTCGGGGCGTTCTCGTGGAGCTGCGGCGCGCCGTCGGCCATCGCCTTCTCGACGTCGACCACGGCCGGAAGACGCTCCCAGTCGACCTTGATGGCCTCGAGCGCGTCGTTGGCCTGAGACGCCGTCTCGGCGATGACCGCCGCGACGCCTTCGCCGGTCCACTTGACGCTATCGGTGGCCAGGGCGCGTGGCGTGTTGATGTTGTTCTGGATCCCTGCCGATCCGCCGGCCGGCCACGCCATCGGGAGCGGGTTGTACGGGATGTCGGCGCCGACGAACACGGCGACCACGCCGGGCATCGCCTTCGCGGCGGACGCATCGATGGAGCGGATGTTGGCGTGTGCATAGGGGCTGCGCAGGATGGCCATGTGGGTCATCCCGGGCATCGTGATGTCGTCGAGGTAGCGACCCCCACCCGTGATGAGGCGCGGGTCCTCGACCCGCTTGACGGAGGTTCCGAGCACGTCGGTGGTCATCTTCGGCCTCCTATGCCTGACTTGCCGGCGCGGCCGGTGCAGCGGATCCCGCGCGCATCACGGCGGCCGCCTCACGGATCGCCAGGACGATGTTCTGGTAGCCCGTGCAGCGACAGATGTTGCCCTCGATCGCATGGCGGATCTCGTCATCGGACGGGTCGTCATCGCGGGCGATGAGATCGGCAGCCGCCATGATCATGCCGGGGGTGCAGAAGCCGCACTGGAGTCCGTGCTTCTCCCAGAACGCGGCCTGGATCGGGTGGAGGTTCTCTGGGGTCCCCATCCCCTCGATCGTCGTGATCGAGCGACCGTCGGCCTGGACGGCCAGCATCGAACACGACTTCACGGCCATGCCGTCCAGCTGAACGGTGCACGCGCCGCATTGCGAGGTGTCGCAACCGATGTGGGTCCCGGTCAGGCCCAGGTCCTCCCGAATGGCCTGGACCAGGAGCCGCCTGGGCTCGACCTCCAACGATCGGCTGACGCCGTTCACGGTGAGCGTGATGTGCTCGGTCACCGGCTGGACCTCCTTCCGTGCGCACAGGCCGGCGGGTTCGTACCGGGCTGCGTCGCGTCCCTCGGGTTGGTTCGATGGTGCAGATGTGAGCGTCCATGCTCGCACCGTCGGCAACGGGAATCAAGGCCGATTCGCGGGTGGTGAAACGTGGCTCGTGGGCCGAGGGGTAGCCCGGACCTGCGACGGTCAGGCTCCGTCGCTCGACATCGCGGGCTCGGCCGGCGCGGCGGAGGGGATTCGTCGACTCCTGGTCGCATCGAGCACGGAGTCGAGTCGGGCAATGAAGGCGCGGGCACCCAGGCGCTCGAAGATCTCGCGCGCCTCCGCGGCGGCGGACGGCGTACCCGGCTCGCTCGGGAGGAGCGTCACCCGGTCGAGCAGCGTCATCGCCATCGGGTAGGTCGCTCCAAGCGCGCGGAGTCGAGCCACCGAATCGTCGAAGCCGGCGACCGCCCCGGCCACGTCGCCGTCGATTGCGAGCAGAGCTGCCTCCATGCCGAGGAGGGTCGCGCGGGTCAGGTTGAGCCTGGACGCGAAGTGATCGCGCATCAAGGTGAGCGCGTCGACGAGCAGATTCCGCTTTCCGGACCACGCGGCGGCTCGGCACCAGATCTCGAGCGCAGAGTCCCAGTCGGAGAACCACCCGCTCTCCGCCTGCGGGGTCGCCTCGGCCACCTTCGCGGCGGACCCTTCGGCCAGCATGATCTGCGCCTCTGCCGCGGCCAGGATGAGACCGATCTGGGGGTCGGCGCGGCCGTCGAGGGCGCCGCGCATCTCGGCGAGAAGGTTCCGCACGGCATCGAAGTCGCCCTGCGCGGCCAGCATGTCGAGGATCGCGCCCATCGCGAAGTAGCTCGAGATCCCCTTGTGGTAGTCCGGCTCCAGCCCCGACATCGCCGACCTGATCCAGTCCCAATCGCCGAGGACGAGGGCGGTTGACGAAGCGTTCCCGAACAGGCTGAGCGCCCAGCCCATGTCGCCACGCGCGAGCGCCCGCTCGTGGCCCTCCCGGGCGATCGAGAACGCCATGGCCGGCCCTTCCGCGGCCCACCATGCCGACAGGTTCATCCGGGCTCGGCACTCCGCGTTGAACACGCCCTCCCGCTCCGAAAGCGCGATCGCGCCCAGGAAGAGCGCTGCCGCCTCCTGGGTGCGGCCATGCTCGGAGAGGGCCCAACCCTTCGACGCCAGGATCTCGGCGATGACCGCCCGCAGGTCCAGCCGTTCCGCGACCGGCAGCGTCGCCTCGATGATCTGAAGCGCCTCCGGGAACTCGCCGGACATCAGGTGGGCCCGCGCGAGTTCGGCCGCGAGTCGCGCCGTCGCCGCGGAACCGATTTCGCCGCCGGCGTGCTGCAACCCGGCGCTCAACGTTGCCACGGCATCCATGGGACGTCCGTCGTTGACGAGGGCGAGACCTTCCCACGTCGTCGCGCGAGCAACCCCTTCACCGTCGCCGTGAGCGAGGTATCGCTCACGCACGGCCCGGGCGCGCTCGACCACGAATGCGTGTCGGCCGACGGTGACGCCGATCTCCAGGATCGCCTCCTCAATCGGCATTCGCTGGGAGTCGTCATCTTCGTCGCTGAGCCCGAGCGCCTCCTCGAGGTAGCCGATGGATCGCTCATGAGCACCCAGCGCTCGCGCCCGATCTGCGGCCGCGACGAGGGCGTCCCGGGCTCGGTCCCGAAGAGCGGCCGCCTCGTCGTCCGCCGAAGCTCGGTAGGCCAGGACGAGGTGGCTGGCAATCACCCCGGCCAGTTCGTCGCTCCCGCTCGCACCGAACAGGTCCGCTGCGGCCAGATGGCGCAAGACCCGCTCCCGGCGCGACAATCGCCCGTACACGACCTCGCGCATCAGCCCCTGGACAAACCGGTGCTGGCCCCGGGTCGGCGAGCGCGGCTCGTCGTCCAGCTCGAGGATCTCGCGACCCACCAGCTTCACCAGGGCGACGGCCACCTCGCGATCTCCCCCGCCGCGCAGCGCGCTGATCGAAGAGGCCGCGAACATCTGGCCGATAACGGCGCCATAGCCAAGGACGTCCCGCTCCGCGTCGCTGAGCGTGTCGAGGCGGGCGCTGAGCAGACCCGTGAGGGACTCGGGAACAGCGAGCGATGCGAGCGATCCGGTCAGCCGGTAGCGACCGTCGGTCTCCGTGAGCGTGCCCTGGTCTTCGAGCATCCGGACCGTCTCGACCGCGTAGAGCGGGACGCCCTCGGATCGATCCCGGATGGCCTCGATCGCGGAGGGCGGGATGCCTGGGACCAGGCCGACGAGCAGCAGCTCCATCGCGTCATCGCTGATCGGGCCGAGTTCCACGCCCGTCACCCGACGCAAGCCGGCACCCCAGGTCGGTCGCCGCTCGATCAGCTCCGGTCGGGCCAGGGTGACGACGAGGATCGGCCGATGCTTCGGGGACCCCACGAGCGACTCGATGAAGTCGAGGAGTCCCGCCTCGGCCCAGTGCACGTCCTCGAAGACGAGGACCGTGGTGGCCTTTTCCGCGATCCGCTCGAACAGGGTCCGCCACGCGGCATAGATCTCGTCGACATCCCCGGGCGGCATCTCGCCGAGGCCGAGCAGGCCGGCCAGCCGGCTGCCGACCCGCTCTCGCTCGTCGGCGTCGACCAGGTGATCGCGGAGCATCGTGTCGAGCTTCGCGGTCGACGTCTGCCGGTCATCGCTTTCGAGGATCCCGGCTCGGCCCCGGACCATCTCGCCGAGCGCCCAGAACGCGAGGCCCTCGCCGTACGCGGGCGAACGACCGTGATGCCAGTAGACGGTCCCGACGAGGCCGTCGAGGTACTTCGACAACTCCCAGGCGAGGCGCGTCTTGCCGATCCCGGCGATCCCGATGACCGACACCAGGCGGGCTCGACCCTCGCGCTCCGTCGCGTGGAACATCTCCTTGAGCAGACGCAGCTCGTCGTCGCGGCCGACGAACGGCGGCTCGAGTCGGGCGGTGCGGCCGGCGCCGCCGATGCCCCCAACGACGCGGGTGGCCTGCCAGGCCTGCACTCGATCGGCCTTGCCCTTGAGCTCGAATTCGCCGGCAGGTTCGTAGGCGATGGCCCGTTCCGTGGCCCGGACCGTCGCCTCGCCCACCAGGACCGTGCCCGGTTCGGCGACACCCTGGAGACGGCTCGCGGTATTCACCAGGTCGCCGGTCACCATGCCCTGCCCCACGGCCAGCGGATCGACCGCCGCCTCGCCGGTGAGCACCGCCGCGCGCACGTTCATCCGGGGCCAATCGGCAGCGCCCGACGGCAGCGCCTTGACCGCGTCGATGACTTCGAGCGCCGCGCGGACGGCTCGCTCGGCGTCGTCCTCCTTCGCCTGGGGGGTCCCCCACACCGCCATGACCGCGTCACCGATGAACTTCTCGACGGTCCCGCCGTAGCGCTCGATCCGCTCGCGCGCCACCTCGAAGTAGCCGGACAGCATGTCGCGGACGACCTCTGGATCGCGATCGGCCGCGAGAGCCGTGTAGCCGACCAGATCGGCGAAGAGCACGGTCACAAGGCGGCGTTCGGTCGCACGCGGCGGAGCCGCTCCACCTGGGTCCGGCAGCACCGCGCCGGCCGCGCCGCCTCCGGACCTCGGCAGTTCCGAGCCGCACGTCCCGCAGAAACGATCGTCCGGGTCGTTGGACGCACCGCAGACAGGGCAGCCGGCCGCCAGCGGCTTGCCGCACGCGCGACAGAACCGGCGATCGGGGCGATTCGCCGTGGAGCAGTTCGAGCAGACGATGTCCGCCACGTCGCGATCCCTCCGTTAGACCGACCAGACTAGCGGGCCGCCGCAACCTCATCGATCGCGGCCCCGAAGCCGTCGACGATCGCGCTGATCTCGCCCTCGGTGATCGTGAACGCGGGCGAGAACTGGAGGGCGTGGCCGCGCAGGACGCGCGTGGCGACGCCGTGGCGCTGCGCGGCCGTGACGACCCGCTCCGGCAGGCCCGGGTCGCGCGCGAGGACCTCGGGATCGAAGGCGACCGCGCCGGTGAGGCCGACGGTTCTGACCTCGGACACGAGCGGCAGCCCCTCCAGGCGTCGCAGCGCGGTGTCCACCACCGGCTCCAACGTCTTGACGCGATCGACGAGGGCCTCCTCCTCCAGGATGTCGAGGTTGGCCATCCCCGCGGCCGCCGCGCCGGCGTGGCCGGAGTACGTGTAACCGTGGCGGAAGACGGCGCCCGGCACCGGGTCGTCCCAGAACGGCGCCCGCACCCGCTTCCCGACCAGCACGCCGCCCAGCGGCACGTAGCCCGACGAAACGCCCTTGGCGAACGTGATCATGTCCGGCTGGATGCCGTAGCGGGTCGTCGCGAACCACTCCCCGGTCCGCCCGAATCCCGTGATCACCTCGTCGGCGATCAGCAGGACATCGTGCTCACGACACAGCCTGTTCACGCTCGGCCAGTAGTCCTCCGTGGGCGGGAGGACGCCGCCGGCACCGATGACCGGCTCGCCGATGAACGCCGCGATCTCCGCGCCGCGCTCCTCGAACAGGCGCCCAAGGCCGTCCACGTCCATCGATCCCACGTGGACGACCTCGTCGATGAAGTCGCCACCGTAGCCGCTGCGCATCGCCGCCATGCCGACGAGCGACGTGCCCCAGCCGTGCATCCCGTGATACGCGAGCTCCCGCGACACGATGATCCGCCGCTCCGGGTGCCCGAGGACGTCCCAGTAGCGCCGCGCGAGCTTGGCCGCCGTGTCGACGGCGTCCGAGCCGCCCGAGCCGAGGAAGACGACGGTATCGGGCATCGGGGACATCGCCGCGAGGCGGTCGGCCAGGCGGATGGACGGCTCCGTGGTGTACGCCCCAAACGACGAATACGAGGATAGCCGCGTGAGCTGGTCCGCGACCGCGTTCGCGATGCTCTCGCGGCCATACCCGACGTTGCAGTACCAGAGCGCGGCCGTGGCGTCGAGGTACTCATTGCCGGCCGTGTCGACAAGGCGGATCCCGTCGGCCCGCTCGATGACGAGCTCGTTCGAGGCGACGGTATGCATGTCGGCGAAGCCGTGCCAGAACGTGCTCATTCATCCTCCTTGGCGGGCCGATCCGTCAACGATAGCGTGCGCCTTGGTACGCGGCGACCGAAGGCCCGACTCTTCAGGTCGAGGGCGCGCGGATCGAGGGAGCTCGCGAGTTCGTCGCCAGGCGGCAGGCCGGCGATGTACGCCGCCCGACCCAGCCGCTCCATCTTCGTCAGCGCAGCGGTCCAGGAGAGAGCGGCGAGCCCACCGGCCGTCCCGAGCCCGACGCGAACGAGCCCGCGCCCGCCCGTCGAAGCCGCGTAGCGCGTCGCCCAGACCAGGAGTTCGGGGCCGTCGTCGCTGCCCTCGGTGGTTCGGAGCGCGCCACAGACGATGCCCCACGATTCGGTGGCACGGGCAATGAGGCGCCAGTTGTCCGGCCCGGCGATCAGGTCGACCGCGAGGCTCTGATACCCGTCGACGAGGATGGTCTCCGGCCCGGCCGCGTCCGCGTTTCCTCCGGTAATGACCAGCGAGAGGTGCGCGCCGTGGACGCCCTCGACGAGGACCGCCTGCGCGGCCTTGAACCGACGACGCTCAGCCGGGTCCTCGCCGATCAGCGTCGCGTCCGGTTCGTGGATCTCGATGTAGGGGCAACCGGCATCGATCAAGTCGTGGATCCGTCCGTTGACCACGCGCGCGGCGTGGTTCGAGGCGGCGTTCCGATCCGAGGCGGCGTCCCGCCCATCGGCGACACCACCGTCGGCCAGTCGGCGCCCGAGCGTGTACGGCCCGGGGAGGGCCTGCTTGACCATCACTTCGGTGCACCCGGCGGCGAAGCGCCAGTCATCGACGGCCGATTCGCCCGCATCGTTGGGGGAGACAACATCGAAGGGATCGGCGAGACGCAGCCCGCCGTCCGTGATCGGCTCGAGGCCCGCCTGTTCCTGCGCCCGGATTGCCTCGCGAACGAGGTCGTCAACGCTGCGCACACGATCGCGCCCGCCGCCACCGTCGCCGGTGTGGTCGATGGCAGGTTGGGGCCGTGGAAGCGGCCCAAGGAGGGTTCCGAACATGGGCTGCCGATCGTAGCGCATTGCCGCCCCGAGCCCGTATCGGCCGCGCTGCCTCGAGTCCGTCGGGAGTTCGGCTTACACGCCGCTTACAACCGCATCACGGGCGCCGTTGACCGCGGCGTATCCTCGCTCGGTGAAGACCATCCTGATCGTCGACGACGAGCGCCACATCGTGGACCTGCTCCGCCTCTATCTGGAGAAGGAGGGCTATGCCGTCGTGGCCGCCGCTGACGGCGAAGAGGCGCTCGTCCTCCACGCACGGCACGACCCGTCGCTCGTGATCCTCGATCTGATGCTCCCCAAGGTCGACGGCTTCGAAGTCTGTCGCGAGCTGCGCCGCCGCGGGGACACGCCGATCATCATGTTGACCGCGCGCTCGGACGATGTCGACGCGGTCGTGGGGCTCGAGCTGGGTGCCGACGACTACGTCACGAAGCCGTTCAACCCACGCGCCCTGGTGGCCCGAGTTCGAGCGGTTCTGCGCCGGACCGATGTCACGTCGCGCGGCGGCCGACCGATCGAGGTGGGCGACCTGCGGATCGAGCCGCGCCGCCGCGAAGCGCACATCGGCGAGCGGCGTCTCGACCTCCGCGCCCGGGAGTTCGACCTGCTCGCGGCGCTGGCCCGCGATCCGGGGGTGGTGCTCACCCGCGACATGCTCCTCGAGCACGTCTGGGGCACCGACTTTCCGGGCGAGACGCGGACGGTCGACGTCCATATCGGTGAGGTCCGCAAGAAACTCGGTGATGACGGCCCCGCGATCGAGACGGTTCGCGGGCTGGGCTATCGCCTCGTGCCACCTGCCCGGCAACCCCACCCGTGATCCCGCGCGGCCTCACCACCCGGATCCTTGCCGCATTCCTCGCCCTGTCCCTGGCAATTCTCGTCGGAATGGGTGGGGCGCTGTTCCTCGTGCTCCGGGGTCTGCACGCGGAGGCCACCCAGTCGGCGCTGATCGACCTGTCCGACTCCATCCTTCCGCAGCTTCGGACGAGCATCGCCGAGGGCAACCTGCGGGGCGCCATCGCAGAGATCCAGGGGCGACTGGATCAGCGCGACATCGATGTCCTGGTCGTGACGCCCGACGGAGGTCTGAGGACGCTGGCCGGAACGCCCGTCCCCGGTGCCCCGATCACGGTGCCGCCTGACGGCATCGGCGTGACCTCACAGGGCGTCACCACCCTTGACGACGGCCGCAGAACGGCATACGCGGCCACGTCGATCCGGGCGCGCTCCGGGACGGGCGTGCGAGCGATCGCCTTCGTGACCCCCGATCGGTCGGGTGCGCTCGCCCTCGCCGACCTTGGCCGGACGATCCCGGGACTCGTGTTCGTCCTGCTCGTCGTCGGCGCGCCGCTCGCGTGGCTGCTCTCGCGCTCGGTGACGACGCCCCTCCAGCGTCTCGCTGCGGCCACCGCCGACGTGCCCAGCACCAGCCCGGGGCCGATCCCGCCATCCGGGCCGACCGAGGTCCGCGAGCTGACGGCGCGGTTCAACTCGATGACCGAGGAACTGGACCGAACGCGGGCGAGCGAGGCTGAGCTGCTGGCGAATCTCCGCCACGACCTGCGCACACCGCTCACCGTGATCGGGGGATTTGCCCAGGCGCTCCAGGACGGAACGGCAATCGGCGACGACGCGGTAAAAGCAGCTCGGACCATTGCCGAGGAGGCCGAGCGGCTGGAGCGAATGGTCGACCAGCTGGGCGCCTTCGAGCGGATCCGCAGCGGTGACGACGGGCTCCGGCCCGAGCCACTTGACGCGGCCGCCCTGGTGGAATCGACCGTCGCCCGTTTCTCGGCTCGTGCCGCGGAAGGTGGGGTCGCCCTGGCCGTGGCCACGTCCGCGGAACGGCCGGCTACGTTCGCCGGCGATCGACTCGCCGTCGAGCGCATCCTGGGCAACCTGGTCGGCAACGCGCTCGACGTGGTGCGCCGTGGTGGGCACATCTGGGTCGCGGCCACGGGCGTTGAAACCGCGTCGGGCGTGCCTGGACCGGCTGTGGTCCTGAGCGTCACGGACGACGGGCCGGGATTCCCGCCGGGCGCTACCGAGCGGGTGTTCGACCGCTTCTACCGCGCTGATCCGGCGCGGGCCGGCGCGGGGTCGGGGCTGGGGTTGACCATCGTCCGTGAACTGGCGCGCGCCCACGGCGGGACGGCGATCGCGGAGAACGTGGCGCCGCACGGAGCGAGGGTCAGCGCAATCCTGCCGGTCGTGCCGCGACCCGTGGACGGGCGGCCCTGAAATCCCCCGATCACGGCTTATCCCAGGCGCAGGTCGGTCCCGACGACGATCCCGATCGCGAGCACCAGGATCAGGGCGACGACCCCGATCATCGGGAGCAGCATCGACCGACCGGAACCGGTCGAGACGGCGGCCTCGCCGGGACGCCGGAAGGCGCTGCGGAGCGTCGGCACCCGGCCTGGAGCGATCAGGAATCCGAGCCACAGCCCGCTGACGAGACCGCCGATGTGGGCCGCGTTGTCGATGAAGCTCGCGGCCAGGAAACCGAACGCGAGGTTGATCACGATGAGCGTCCCGATCTGGGTCACCAGGCTCCGGCTGCGCCGATCGATCAACGGGTTGTGGCGCCGCGTCGTCGCGAGGATGAGACCGAACATCCCGAACACCGCTCCGGAGGCCCCCACGGAGTCCTGTGGCCCGCCGAACACGAAGCTGCCGACTGAGCCGCCGGCGGCGCACAACAGGTAGAACAAGACGAACAGTCGCGAACCGTACAGGCGCTCCACGAGCGGCCCCACGAGATAGAGCGCGTACATGTTGAACCCGAGATGGAGCAGGTTGTTCGGGGCATGAAGGAGCGTCACCGTCCACAGGCGCCAGTACTCGCCGTGGGCCACCGCCAGCTTGTCGAGCGCCAGTGCCTGGTAGAAGGCGAACCCATCGCCAGACATGGCCGTGACCGAAACGATGACCGTGATCCCGATGATCACCCACGCCGCCATCACCGCCGGACCGTCGCGACGGCTCCGCGCGAAGTACCGCCTCGCCGCGCCGGCGTTGCCCGTCTCCTTCGCCAGCCAGCCGAGCCGGGTCGCGATCTCGGGTTTGTCGTCCACCGGAGCCCGCCGATCGGCCTCGCGATAGGCGGTGGCCGCGCCCGCCAGGTCACCGTCGCGCACGCGCGCCGCGGCGACTTCGCGCCATGCCCGGTACGTGGCTGGATTCTCGGCCAGCTCGAGAATCGACTCCCAGGTCGCGACCGCCGCGGCTTCGTCATCGAGGCGATACATGGCCTGGCCGAGTCCGAGGAGCGCGGCGCCGGTCACCGCCGGATCGTCGAAACCGACGACGCGCCGGTAGTGCTGCGCGGCGTCGGCGAATTCGCCCAGCTGGAGCAGATCGGCAGCCCGATCGAGCAGGCCCGCCGCCTGATCGCGCGTGAGCGGGCCGTTGTCGATCGTCCTCCGCCCGGATTCGCCCGACGATGTACCTGGCGCGCGCTCGGGTGGGTTGGCCTCGGTCATCGAGGGGACTCTACTAGACTGGACCGGAACCAATCGCGACCTCCGGTCGCGAGGGTCACCAGGATGAGGATCGCTCGGCCGATGTGCGGTCGATTCGCCCAGCAGCGCACGTCGTCGGACCTCGCCGAGATCTTCGACGCCGAGGATCTCGCCGACGATCCGGGCGGACGCTTCAACGTGGCCCCGACGGACGACGCCGTGGTGGTCGTCCAGCGCGATGATCGGCGCGCCATCACCCGCTATCGGTGGGGCCTGATCCCCCACTGGGCCACGGACCGACGGATCGGATCGCGCCAGATCAATGCCCGCGGCGAGCGCCTCGCATCGAGCCCCACGTTCCGCGCTGCCTTCCGCCGCCGACGCTGCATCGTCCCGGTCGATTCGTTCTACGAGTGGCGCAGGACCGGCGCGACGCGCCAGCCGTATCGGATCGCCCGGACCGACGGCAGGCCCCTGGCGCTGGCCGGCCTCTGGGCCGGATGGCACGACCCGGACAGCGACCAGGTTGTCCGAACGTTCACGATCGTCACGACCACCCCGAACGAACTCGTCGCCGAGATCCACGATCGCATGCCGGTGGTCCTCCCCGACGATGCCTGGCGACGCTGGATCGATCCCGACAACCCCGACGTGGCGGAACTGCATGGTCTTCTCGTGCCTGCACGGGAAGGCTTCCTGTTGACCCATCCGGTGAGCACGCTCGTCAACAACGTCCGGAACAACGGACCGGAGCTCATCGACCCGATCGAGGCCTGATGGGCTGGCCCGCGATGGGCTGGCCCGCGATGGGCTGGCCCGCAACGGCCCGGCCACGGCGCATCAGCCGGTGGCGCGTTCCCCGGACAGCGCCGCCAGACCGGCACCGAACGCCGTCGCCGGATCCGCTCCGGCGTCGACCGCCGCCAGGTAACGGCCGACGAGCAGGGCGAACATCGCGGCATCTCCACCCTGAGGGGCGGCCAGCACGAGCGCTCCGAGCGGCACGTGTTCGAGTGCCGCCACGCCGCTGGCTTCCTCGCTCGCAACGATGACCGTCAGATGCGCGCCGGCCGCGGCAGCCTCGGCGACGGCGACCGCGATCAGGCCCTCCCCGGGCTCGACGAGCGCCACGACGCGGACGTCCGGGAGGTAGCGCAGGGCCAGCTCGACGTCCCCGGCATCGAGGGTCGGGCGCCCGGACCGATCGTCGATCTTCAGCTCGCCCGGGAGATCAGCGGCAAACCACCCCGCGTGGCCATCGCCGTCACCGTCGCCGTGGCCGTGGCCGTGGCCGTGGCGGTCGCCGTCACCGTCTCCCTCCAGGAGCAGCGGATTCCCATCGTCCCCATCGCGCTCCGATGTGGCCGGGACGCGGACGACAGGCGTGCGGTGACCGGCGTCGCGCAGCATCGCAACGTGACCGATCCCGGCGCGACCCAGGGCCAGGACCGCGGCGTCACCATCAGGATCGTCGCCGACCTTGCCGATCAGCTGGACGACGCCTCCCGCCTCGACCGCGGCGACCGCGATGGCGGCGGCCAGACCGGCCGGCACTGGGTCCGGGATCGAGGCCTCGACGATGGCCAGCACAGGATCTCCGACGATCGCGATCATCTCGTGAGAGTAGCGCAGCCGCGCGGAGATCCGAGGTGGCCTGCCCGCGAACGAGTGCCCCGACTACGGATTCGGCGTGTCGGATGGGTGCGGCGTATCCGACGGCTTCGGCGAGCCAGAACTCTCGGGCGTCTCGGACGGATCCGGGGATCCCGATGGCGATCCCGACGGCGAGGCCGATGGTGAGCCCGACGGTGAGGCGGATGGCGAGGCCGACGGGGAGCCCGACGGTGAGGCCGATGGTCGTGCCGACGTGCCCGGGGATCCCGCAGCCGATGGCTCGGGCGAATCAGACGGTTCAACGGTCCCGCTCGGGGATGGCGATGCGGAGGGCGACGGGGCGGGCGTCGGGCTGGCCGATGGCTCCGGTGAGGAACTCGGCGACGGGAGCACGATCGGACTCGATGGAGGCGGACTGTCCAGGAGCCCGAGGGCACCGGCGGTGCCCAGCACGGCACCACCACCGAGCGTCAGACCCAGGGCACCCACCGCGACGAGGTAGGCGAGGGCCGCGGCCCGGGCCATGATCGGTCGACCCGCGCCCAGGCTGACCATGGCGAACGCGGCACGAACGCTTGCCACGATGCCGCCGATCCCCGACTCCCGCAGTGGCGTCCCGATGGCGATCGCAGCCCGTGGCGCGGGTTCCTGCGCGATGGCGGCCAGGACGGAGTCGACGAAACCGGGCGTCGGCTGGATGGGGTCCAGGACCGCGGCCGATTCGAGTTCACGGCCCATCTCGAGAGCGTTCCGCCGATCGGATCCGGCGCCGTAGCCGGCCGATTCGTCGTCAAGTTCACTGTCATGGAACGGCTGCCAGGACGTCATCGTCCGTCCCTCCCCGACATCTCGTCGCGCAGCCGCAGCAGCCCCCGACGGAGGTGCGTCTTCACGGTTGGCACAGGCCTGCCGGTGAGATCGGCGATCTCCGCGAGCGACCGCTCAGCGAAGAAGCGCAGGGCGACAACTTCGCTGTAGGGATCGCCCAGTCGGGCCACCGCACGGCGCAGCTCGGCAGCTCGCTCGGCGCGGACGGAGATGGCGGCAGGATCGTGGCGGTCGCTCGAAGCCGGGACGTCGATGATCTCGATTGAACTTCCGTCGCCACGAGCCGCGGCGGCAGGGCGGGCCAGGTCGATCCTGACCACGGAACGACGGGCACGTACCCGACGAAGCGCCAGGCGCAACCCGATCCGCGTCAACCACGCGCCAAACGGCCCCTCGGCACGCCACGACTCGAGCGAGCGGTACGCGATCACGAACGCCTCCTGGGCAACATCCTCGGCCTCGTGCAGATCACCGAGGATCCGGCAGCAGGCTCGCACGAGAGACGGCCCCTCGCGCTCGACGAGCGGCCGAAACGCATCACGGTCGCCCGCGAGGACGGCTCCGACGGCCTCGCGCTCTGTCGAAGCCGTCGGAGCGGAACGTTCAGGACTGAACGGGTCGAGTGCGATGGATGTGCCCCCGTCGACTGGGCCGGCTGTGCCTGGATGGGCCAAACGTGGACGTTCATCATGAACCGTCGACACGTCCTTGTGCACGACCCCGGCAGTCAGTCGTCGTCGCTGCTGCCGCCGTCGTCGTGCCCACCGTCAGAGCCCGAGTCGTCGTGCTCGGAGTCGCCGTTGTCATCGTTGTCATCGTTGTCATCGTTGTCATCGTCGTCATCGTCGTGATCGTCGCTCGACTCGGGGCTCTCGCTCGGCTCGGCGGTCTCGGCGGCCTGGGCAGCCTCGGGGCTCGCACTCGATTCGGGGCTCTCGCTCGGCTCGGCGGTCTCGGCGGCCTCGGGGCTCTCGCTCGGCTCGGCGGTCTCGCTGGCCTCGGGGCTCTCGCTCGGCTCGGCCGTGGCGAGGTTCTCAGTCCCGATGGTGGGATCGGCGCTGGCCGCGGGCGATCCGAGGGCATCCGAACCGAGGACCCCGCCCACGAGGACAAAGATTGAAATGATGGCCGGCGCCAGCGAGCGCACAAGGCGACGACGTTCGGTCATGAGTCTGATCTCCAGGATGCGGCCGGTCGTTCAACAACCGGCATCTGTCCACTTGAGACATCGCCCCGGGAAAAGGTTTCAGATCGGCAGCGACGAGCCGGGCGCGCATGCCGCGCCGCCGACTCGGCGCGGATCAGTCGACGTCGGCCCGGTCACTCTCGGGCGCGCCCTCGATCGGGCCCGCCCCGGCGTCGGGCGGCGAACTGTCGTCGGTCGGAGCCATCCCTTCGCGCTCGATGATCACGCGACCCACGCCGGCCGCCTCCAGCTCCGCGGCGAACGCGTCGGCATCCCCGACGAGAACGATCGCGGCCCGGTCGGGCAGGACATGCTCGACGGCGGCCCGCTGGACGTCGTCCACCGTCACAGCCTCGATCGAGGGTCGGTAGCGCTTGAGTTCGTCGTCGGGCAGGTCATGGGTCACGATCCCGGCGAGGGCGCCGACCACGGGTCCGGGAGTCTCGAAGCGGAGCGGGAAGACCCCGATCAGGAAGTCTCGCGCGCCGCGCAATTCGCCGTCCGTGACCCGGGCGTCTCGCATCCGGGTGAGTTCCCCGAGCATGTCGACGATCGCAGGCACCGTGACCTCGGTGTTCACGGCGGCGCGCGCGGCAAACGGGCCCGGCGCCCGGCGCAGGTCGAACGACGCGCCCGAGCCGTACGTGTAGCCCTTCTCCTCGCGAAGCTTCATGTTGAGCCGGGAATTGAACAACCCACCCAAGATCGTGGCCATCACCGATACGGCGTGGAAGTCGGGGATGCGCCGTGCCATGCCGATGTGCCCGATCCGGATCTCGGTCTGCACGGCTCCCGGCCGATGGACGACCCGGACGAGCCGCTCGGACAAGGCGGGATCGGCGATCGGCGGGTCCGACGGCGCGGCCTCTGCGGCCGCCGACCAGCCGCCGAACAGATCGGCCGAGAGGGCGGGAACGTCGATGCCGACGAGATCGCCGCCCACGATGAGGGTCATCCGGGCCGGATCGAACCCTCGACGGTAGGCGGCGCGAAGGGCAGCCGGGTCGAGGCCGTGAACGGTCTCGCGACGACCCCCGGCGGGCCGATGGTAGGGCGACGCCGCGCTGAAGATCGTCGCGGAAAATGCCTCCTCCACGCGCCGGCGCGGGTCCGCCCTGGCCTGGAGGAGGTCGTTCAGGCGCTCGTCGCGGAGGCGCTCGACCTCGCTTTCCGGAAACGTGGGGCGGCCCGCCATTTCGGCGAGAAGCTCCAGTGCTGCACCGAGACGCGAGACGGGAACGTCGACACCCGCGCTCAGCGCATCCCAGCCGGCCTCCGCATGAAGGGATGCGCCGAGCCGCTCGGTTGCCTCGGTCAGGGCGATCGCGTCGTAACGCTCCGTTCCTTCCGACAGGGCCCGGGCCGCCATCACGGTCGCTCCGGCGTGCTCGGCCGGTTCGCCGGCCGCTCCGTTGCGCAGGAGGAGCGTCGCCGAAATGAGCTCTCTCCCCGGGATGTGCACGGCGATCACCGACAGGCCGTTCGCAAGACGCGTTCTCTCGAACGGCGGGAAGTCATACGGCCGTGGCGTACCGGGGGTCGGACGCGTGGCAACGATCGGGCTCATGCGGCCACCTCGGTGTCGGCGGACGCGGCGGTCTCGGACTCATCGACCGGCTTCGACACGGTCGCCGCGGGGTCCGGTTCGGGCAGGTACGTGAGAACGACCCGATTGTCCGGGCGGAAGACCTGCGCGGCCACCTCGCGAACGCGTTCCGCGGTCACCGACAGGTACCGAGCGAGCATGCGGTTGATGAGGTCCGGATCGTCGAACAGCATCGCGTACATCGACAGCCGGTCCGCTCGCTCCTCGACCCGCTGGAGGGCCCCCAGCTCATCGGCCTCGGTGAGCGCCTTGGCACGTGCCAGCTCGTCGTCCGAGACCAGCTCGTCGGCGAAGCGCTCGAGTTCCTCCATGAACGCGGCCTCGACGCGCTCCACGGGGACGCCCGGCCGGACCGTCGCCCAACCGGCGACGATCGACGCACCACCGACGAATCCGAGCGCGAACAGGGCCACGTCCTGCGCGATTCGCTCATCGCGCACGAGGCGCCGGTGCAGGCGGCTTCCTCGCCCACCAGCCAGGATGTGTCCCGCGAGGTCCAGGGCGTCGAGCCGCTCGTCGCCGAATGCGGGTGCACGGAAACCCCAGTAGATCCGCGGCAACTCCACCTTGTCGTGGACCGTCTCGCGGCGCTCCTCGCCGAGGACCGCCGGGAGTGACAGGTCGCCCAACGGCGGGATCGCCGGATTCGCCGCAATGCCGCCGAAGTAGCGCTCGACCCAGGCCCGGGCCTGGGGCGGGTCGACATCGCCGACGATGCTCAGAACGGCATTGTTCGGCGCGTAGTAGGTCCGGAAGAAGCCGCCGACGTCCTCGACCGAGGCGGCGTCGAGGTCCTCCATCGACCCGATCGTCGGGTGATGGTACGGATGGTCGGGCGGATAGAGGTGGGCGAACAGCTTCTCGTTCCACGATCCGTACGGGCGGTTGTCGTAGGACCAGCGCTTCTCGTTCTTGACCACCTCGCGCTGGTTGTCGAGGTTCTCCTGGGAGAGCGCGTCCAGGAGTGAGCCCATCCGATCGGCTTCAAGCCACAGCGCCAGCTCGAGCTGGTGCGAGGGCATCGTCTCGTAATAGTTGGTCCGATCCAGCCATGTCGTGCCATTCATCGTTCCGCCGGCGGCCTGGACGAGGGCGATGTGCTCGGCCTTCTTGACGTGCGCCGATCCCTGGAACATCACGTGCTCGAACAGGTGCGCGAACCCCGTTTTGCCGGCCTCCTCGTGCTTGGAACCGACGTCGTACCAGATGTTGACGGCAGCGACCGGCGCGGCATGATCCTCGGCGATGATCAGGCGCAAGCCGTTGGGCAGGCGCTCATCGGTGAATCGGACGACGGGCTGGGGCATGAGGGCTGGGTCCTTCCGGGTGGGCACGAGGTTGCCGGGATTGTAGGCCGCGACGGATTGACGAGTACCAAGCTTGACGGGTATTACACCCTGCGCCGGCAGCGGCTCGAGGACGCATCGATCGACCTGAAACGATTCCTGGTCGATTAGCCACGCCCTCTCTCGCAGTTCACGCTCGGGTTCGGCGGGCCGGATTGGACGGTGGAACGCACCGCCGACCGGATCGCGTGGCGCAACCGGCGCAATCTGCAGCGACTCGCCGGCATCGCGGTCTGATCGACGGCGGGCCAAGCGGCCCGAAATCAGGGTCCGAGCGGCCCGGGCAGCGGTCCAGGTTCGTGGATATCCTGACCCGCGATGACAGACTCCCCCAGGCGCGCGAAGTGGCTTCGCGCCGCCTCGATCGCGGGTGCCTTCGCCCTGACCCTCTCGATGGTCTCGGTGGCGTTCGCCCATGCCGAGCTCGTGTCCGCCGATCCGGTGGACGGCGCGATCATCGCCGGGACGCCGGAGCAGATCCTGCTGCGGTTCACGGAGGCGCTGCTACCCAACAGTTCGATCCAGCTGGTTGGAGCCGAAGGCTCCGTGGCAAGCGGCAGTCCGCTCCCGGACGACCCGACGGCCATGGCCCTGATCCCCCCGCCGCTGAACCCGGGCTCGTATGTGATCCGCTGGACGGCGGCGACTGATGATGCCCACGTCGAACGAGGGGAGGTGTCCTTCACGGTCACGGAACTGCCGACTCCGAGCCCGTCGCCAACGCCGGCGCCTTCGCTCGCGACCGACATTCCACCATCGGCTCCGCCACCCACCGCGTCGCCGGCGCCCTCACCCGACCCGCTGCCTGCCCAATCCCCCACGACCGGAACCGATTCCGGATCGGGCAGCGATGTCGTCGTCGCGCTCGGGGCCGTCGCCCTGGTGATCGGTGCTGCGACCCTCCTGTTGCTGCGTCGGATGCGCACCCGATGATCCGGTTGATGCGACTTGCGGCCCGCTCGGCCGTCGCGGTCGTCGGGACCGTCCTCATCGGGGCGATCGTGCCGTCGGCCGTCCTGGCCCATGCGCTGGACGCGACATTCGAGAGCCGGCTGCCGCTCGTCGCGTACCTTGCCGGTGCGGCCGGCGCGGTGGCGCTGTCGTTCATCTTCGTCCTCGTTCGATCGACACCGGCTGGTCCCTCGGCCGACGATCGCGACGACGAGCATCGAACGATCACCGTCCCTGGCTGGATGCGCATCGCGCTGCGGGCCAGCGGCCTGCTCGCGTGGTCGTGGATCCTGGCCCAGGGCATCATCGGGGGCTCGTCGGACGCGGACGTCATGACGCTGTTCCTGTGGGTCTACGGGTGGGTCGGCGTCGCGATCGTGTCGGCCTTCATCGGTCCCATCTGGCACTGGCTGGACCCGTTCGCCACGCTCTACGACATGGGCGCCTGGGTGATCCGACGCGGGCAAGGTCCGGGCGACGAGGCGGGCGGTGAGGCCCGCGGTGAGGCTGGCGGTGACGACGAATGGACGGACGACGAGGTCACGACTGTACCCGGGCTCGGTCGCTGGCCGGCCGTCGCGGGACTGGCGCTCTTCATCTGGCTTGAACTCGCCATGGGAGGCGGTGGACGCACGCTCTTCATCGTGGTCATGGGGTATACGGCCGTCACGCTCACCGCGATGGCCCTCTACGGCCGCGACACGTGGCGATCGTCGGGCGAGACGTTCTCGGTCTGGTTCGGACTCCTCGGCAGGATGGCGCCACTGGCAACCGCCGGCGACGGGGTGCTGCGTCGAAGGGGGTTTGCCGTCGGGGTCCTCGATCGCGGCTGGACGGTTCCCGACGTGGTCCTCATCGCCCTGGGAATCGGTTCCATCCTGTTCGATGGGCTATCCCAGACGCAGCTCTTCTTCGATCTCTTCGGCGCGCCGCCACCGATCGCGATCACGGTGATCCTGGGCGCCTTTCTCGCGCTGGTGACCTCGCTTGCCCTCAGCGCGGCCCGCTGGGTCGGCCTGGCGGCGGCCGGCGCGGGCCTGCTGCCGATCGCCGTCGGCTATCTCGTGGCCCACTACCTGACGTTCCTGCTCATCGACGGCCAGCGGATCCTCGTCGCGATCTCCGACCCGTTCCAGCAGGGCTGGGACCTGTTCGGGACGGCGTTCTTCGAGCCGAGCGGAGCGTGGTTGCCGCCCGGGCTCGTCTGGACGTTCCAGCTCCTGGCCGTGGTCGGGGGGCACATGATCGGGGCATGGGCCGGCCATGCTGCCGTGGCCGAGGTCGACCCCAACCCGGCGGGACAGCGTTGGCTGGACGGCCGGATTCGGCAGATCCCCCTCGCGCTCGTGATGGTCATGCTGACGACGGTGACGCTCTGGTCGCTTGGCCAGGCCGTCGTGAAGGAGCCGGCGGAGACACCCGTCACCGCCACGGCCGTCGCTGTCAGCTCGCGCTCGGCCGGAACCTCGGCGCCCTAGACGGGAAGTGCCGCACCGATCGGAGGGCGCAGTGCGACCCATTCGGCCAGCGGTCGAACCTCGGCAAGGCGATCCATGACCGCCGGATCGAGCGCCTCGGCGGCGGCCATCGCCGTCTCAACGGCCGTGAGGCACAGGATCCCCTCGGCGGTTGCGGCGTGCCGGATCTCGGCCGCGTCGCGGACCGCCCCGGAGCGGGGCGTGGGCGTGTTGACCACGAGGCGGACCTCGCCCGAGGCGATGCACGCCAGGATGTCCTCCTCCCCGACGGCCGGATCGGCCACATCGCCGAGCTTCGCAACGGGCCGCGCGTCGAACCCGGCCACACGCAGTGCCTCGCGGGTTCCGGGCGTCGCGGCCAGGAGGTAGCCCGCACGGATCAGCCCCGCCGCCAGGCGCGGGAGCGCGTCCTTGTCGCGATCCGCGATCGTCAACAGCGCGGTCGGCGGCGGAGCGCCGACCTCGGGACGGGGCGGGACGAGGGCGGCTGCACGCAGCGCCTTCGCGAGAGCGACCGCCGGCTCGGCATGGAGCCCGATGACCTCGCCGGTCGACTGCATCCCGGGGCCCACTGACGGGTCGACGCCGCGAAGCTTCGCCGTCGAGAACGCCGGCGCCTTGACCGCGACGAGCGGCGGCGGCGGCAGGTGTCCTGTCCCCCACCCCAGGTCGGCCAGGCGCTCGCCGAGCGTGACCCGGACGGCGAGCTCGACCATCGGCACGCCGGTCACCTTTGACAGGAACGGCACCGTCCGCGAAGCGCGGGGGTTGACCTCGATGAGGTACACGCCGTCCTCACGGACGATGAACTGGGCGTTGACGAGTCCACGGACCCCAAGCGCCAGGACCACCCGTTCCATCGCCGCGACGATGAGCGCCTGGTCGCCGTCGGAGACGGTCTGAGGCGGGAAGAACGCCACCGAGTCACCGGAATGAACGCCGGCCCGCTCGATGTGTTCGAACAGGCCCGGAATGAGCACATCGACGCCGTCGGACACCGCGTCCACGTCAACTTCAAGCCCCTCGAGGAACCGATCGATCCGCACCGGACGGTCGGGGTCGACGACCGTGGCGGCCGCGAGCTGGCGTGTCAGGTCATCTGCGGAGTAGCAAAAATCGATCGCCAGCCCGCCGATGACGAAGCTCGGTCGAACGATGACCGGATACCCGATTCGCTCGGCGATCGTGAGGGCCTCCTCGACCGAGTGGGCCATCCCGCCCTCCGGCTGCGGGATCCCGAGCCGATCGAGGAGCGCCGCGAACCTCGTTCGTTCTTCGGCCTGGTCGATCGCCTCGAGGTCGCTGCCGAGGAGCGGGACGCCCCCGTTCGCGAGGGGTGCGGCAAGGTTCAGCGGGGTCTGCCCGCCGAACGCGACGACGGCCGGCAACAAGTCCTCGGGCCGCGCACCCGCGCCCGACTCGGCATCCACGATCGAGCGGACGCTCTCGAGGTCGAGTGGCTCGAAGTAGAGGCGTGTGGACGAGTCGAAGTCGGTCGAGACCGTCTCCGGGTTCGAGTTGACCATGACCGCGCTCCAGCCCAGCTCGCGGAGGGTGTCGGCCGCCTGGACGGCGCAGTAATCGAACTCGATCCCCTGCCCGATCCGGACCGGACCGCTGCCGATGACGAGGGCGGCCGGTCGAGGAACCGGAGGCGCCTCCGGCGCTGAGCCGCTTGCCGCATAGGTCGAGTAGAAGTACGGCGTCTCCGCGGCAAACTCGGCGGCACAGGTGTCGACCATCGCGTAGCCGGGGACCAGCCCAACAGCCAGGCGGGCTTCGCGCACCGCGCCGCGTGGCAGCCCGGCCAGCCCCTCCAGCTCGTGGTCACCGAACCCGGCCCGCTTGAGCGTGACCAGCAGCGAGACCATTTCGGGGTCGGTGCTGTCGGCCAGGCTCGGACCGGCCGTCCGCGTCGCGGCTTCGAGGTCCACGTTGCGGCGCAGCTCCGTGAGGAACCACGGCGCGATCCCGGTGGCGATCTGGATCTCGGCCTCGGGCACGCCACGCCGGAGCAGACCGAGCACCCGCCAGAGACGGCTGTCGGACGGGGCGACGAAGCGGCGGAGGACGATCGGGGCAGCCGTTCGCTGGGCGTGGCGAGTCGACTCGCACGCCGTCCCGCTCTCATCGATCCAGCGGATCGGGGCATCCAGGTCGGCGTCGTCGTCGTCACGAGCTCCCAGCGCCGCGGCGAGGTAGTCGAACGTGGGTGCCCATGCCGGATCCTCGGCGAGTGGCCCGACGCCGGCCTGCTCCAGGCCGCGCAATGCCTTGTTGAGCGCCGAGCCGAACGTTCGGTCGATCGCCATCACTTCGCCCGTTGCCTTCATCTGGCTGCCGAGGCTTCGATCGGCGGTCGGGAACTTGTCGAACGGGAAGCGCGGGAGCTTGACGACGACATAGTCGAGCGCCGGCTCGAACGCCGCGACGGTGGTTTTCGTGATCGCGTTGGGGATCTCCGCGAGCGTTCGCCCGATCGCGATCTGCGCCGCAACCCGCGCGATCGGATAGCCGGTCGCCTTCGAGGCCAGCGCCGACGAACGCGAGACGCGCGGGTTCACCTCGATGACCGCGTACTCCGTTGCGTCCGGCGAGAGGGCGAACTGGACGTTGCAGCCACCCTCCACGCCGAGCGCCCGGATGATCGCCAGGGCTGCGCTCCGCAGCCGCTGGTGGACGGCATCGGTCAACGTCTGGACGGGCGCGACAACGATCGAGTCGCCGGTGTGGACGCCCAGCGGGTCGACGTTCTCCATCGAGCACACGGCGATGCACGTGTCGTCGGCATCGCGCATGACCTCGTATTCGACCTCCTGCCAGCCCACGAGACAGCGCTCGACCATGACCTGCTTGATCGGGCTGGCGCGCATGCCGGCGCGGATCCGCTCCCGGTAGGCCGGTTCCGTCTCGACGATCCCGCCACCCGTGCCGCCGAGCGTGAACGCCGGCCGGATGATCGCCGGCAGGCCGATCTCCGCGAGCGCCGCATCGGCGGCCGCGTCCCGTGCAGCCGGCGTTGCACCCTCGACGATGGCCGACGGAGCGTAGGGCTGCCCGATCCGCTCGAGCATGTCGCGGAATGCCTCGCGATCCTCGGCCATGCGGATGGCCTCCAACGGCGTTCCGAGGAGGCGGACGTTGTGTCGCTCCAGGACGCCGGCCGCGGCGAGATCCATGGCGAGGTTCAGCGCGGTCTGACCGCCGAGGCCCGCGAGGAGTCCCTCCGGCCGCTCGCGGATGATGACCGCCTCGACCGCCTCGACCGTGAGCGGCTCGAGGTAGACGGCGTCGGCGACCGTGACGTCGGTCATGATCGTGGCCGGGTTCGAGTTGACGAGGATGGTTCGAACGCCCTCGGCCCGGAGCGCGCGGCAGGCCTGGGTGCCCGCGTAATCGAACTCGGCCGCCTGGCCGATGACGACGGGCCCGGAACCAAGAATCAGCACGCTGGCCGGCCGGGCAACGCCCTTCGCGACTCGCTCCCCGGTCATCTGCCGGCCCGCACCGCTGCGGCAGACACGAAGCGATCGAACACGGCGAGCGCATCGAGCGGACCCGGGGCGCCCTCGGGGTGGTATTGCACCGTCTCGATTGGAAGGACGCGGTGCCGGAGGCCCTCGACCGACCCGTCATTGAGGTTGACCTGGCTCACGAAAAAGCCGCTGTCGGTCGGCAGTGAATCGGCCACGACCTGGACCTCGTGGTTCTGGGCGGTCACCTGGACGAGGCCCGTCTCGATGTCGCGCACCGGGTGGTTGGCGCCGTGATGGCCGAAGCGGAGGCGCCGTGTTTCCGCGCCGGCGGCGCGGCCGACGATCTGGTGGCCGAGACAGATGCCCAGGAGGGGTCGACCGTCGGCGACGATCGCGCGGGCCAGGGCCACCGGCCCGGCGAGACGTGCCGGATCGCCCGGGCCGGGCGACAGGACCACGCCGTCCACGTCCGGGGCGAGGACCTCGATTGGCGTCGCCGTGTGCGGCAGGATCCGGATCCGCGCACCGCGCTGGCGCAGCGACCGCACGATGTTCTCCTTCAAGCCGAAGTCGACGATCGCGATTCGCGGTCCGTCCTCGCCCGGATCCCCGATGTCGCGCACGGCCGCGCGCGAGACCTGGCCCACGAAGTCCTGGTCCTCCCAGCGCGGAACCGCACGAGCTGCGCCGGACGCAGCGCGCCGGTCCAGCCGGCCGGGTTCCAGGATCGCGCCGCGCAGGCACCCGTTGGCACGCAGGTGACGCGCGAGGGCCCGGGTATCGATCCCGGCGATGGCCGGGATGTCGTGGTCACGCAGAAGTCGCGCGAGCTGCCGCGCGTCGTCGAGGACCGCGGCGGTGGCGTTGGCCACGATCAGGCCACGCAGCCACGGCCGAACTGACTGGTCGTCGGCACCGATGCGCCCGTAGTTCCCGATGAGCGGATACGTCATGACGACGATCTGTCCGGCGTACGAGGGATCGGTACAGACCTCCTGGTACCCGGTCTGGCTCGTGTTGACGACGAGATCCCCACCCGAGGCGACGGGAGCTCCGAAGGCGACACCTTCGAAGATCGTGCCGTCCTCCAGGGCGAGAAGAGCGGGCCCGCGGTCTCCAACGCGAGGGTCGACGACCGAGGAGGCGAGCGGCGTGAGGACGTGGCTCACGACGGAACAGAGGGGGTGTCGGGGTGCGGCGCGGGGCGCGGCGGCCCGTCGAGGGACCCGGACACGGTCGACCAGCCTCCTTTCCGGCCTCTCAGGACCGGTTCCCCGGCCTCTCAGGACCGGTGCTCAAGGACGCCTCGAAGGGTAGCAGCACCGGGCCGTGACGTCCGGCCGCCGAACGATCGCGAACTTCGCGAGGACCGCTCTCGAGTCAGGTGCTGCCTGGTGGACCTGGCGCATCGCGCCCGAGACCCAGTCGATGGGCCACGGCGGCCGCCTCGACCCGCGACCGGACGTCGAGCTTGCCCATGATGTTCGACACGTGGACACTTGCCGTCTTTCGGCTGATGAACAGCACGTCGCCGATCTGCTGGTTCGACCATCCACCCGCGACGAGATGCAGGACCTCGAGTTCCCGCTCCGTGAATCCATAGGTGGCCGAGGCACCATCAGCGGCGACCGGCACGGTCTCGTTGAGGCTCCGATCTTCCTTCGGATCGAGTTCGATCCGGGCGTGTCGCGCCAGGAGCCGGACCGCCTCGCCGAGCGGCTCAGCGCCGAGCGTGCGAGCTGTGACATCCGCTGCACGTAGGGCAGCCTCGGCGGCATGGCGATCGCCCCGCGCCGCGAGGATCGACTCGGCCTCGCGGAAGCGCGCGTAGGCCTCCGGGAACGGACGTCCCGCCGAGGCCCATGCCGCGGCCACGCCCGCCCAGTCTGCCGGTGTGTCGGCGCGCTCGACGCGTCGCGCCTCGGCCGCGCAAAGCGACGCCAGACCCTGTCCACGCGAGCTGCCCGACACGATCGCCTGCGTGGCAGGATCGGCGCGCGCGTGATCGAGAGCCGCGACGATCGCGGCCGCGCGTCTTCGCGCCATCTCAAGGGCGGGTTCGTCGCGGCGCGCGCGAGCCGTCGCGGCACCATCGGCCTCCGCGCGCAGGCCGAGGGCCGCGAGCCACGCGAGCGACGGATCCGGTGGGCCGGCGGGTTCGGCCATGCCACTGACGGTATCGATGATCGCCCGCACGTCCGCGACTCTCCCTTGCCAGATCGCCACTTCGGCCGACGCCGCCAGCACGTTCATCCGGAACTCGGAGGTGCCGAGGGAAGGTGTACCCGCAGTCGGGCCCGAGCCCGGCAGAGGAGGGTTCGCGTTGCGCCGTCGCTGCGGCCGAGATGGCGGGCGATCTCGGGGCCCCGATGGCCGCGGGCGGCCAGGACGACCGCCTCGCGGTCCGCGTCGGGGAGCTCGGCGAGCGCACCGGTCAGAAGGCCTCGGACCTCGTCGTCGACGGCCCATGCCTCGGGACCGGGAACAGACTGCGGAAGGGGCAGGCGGTCGGCGTTGCGGTCGGCAACCGTGAGGCGCCGACCTCGACTCGTCGCGAGATTGAGCGCGACACGATGGAGCCACGCGGCGGGATCGTCCGGAGCGCGGCCGGCGCGGATCTCCCGGACGAGGCGGGCGAACGCCTCCTGCGCGATGTCCTTGGCGGCATCGGCATCGCGAGTACGGCCGGTCAGCCACCTGCGAAGCGGCTGGAACTGCGTGACAAAGACGGTTTCGATGTCGGCGGCGCCCGACGATCCCGCGTTCGAGATCGCGATGACGGATGCGTCCACGACGGTGCCTCCCAGCGATGTCCGGCTGATGCCGGTGCCGGGAGCGTCCTTCTAAGGTGGCCGGCGGTGGATGGGACGCGAGCCCATGATTGCCGTGCCCAGCGGCTCATTTGTCGGTTGACGTGACGGCCCCAGCGCGCGCGTCGAGCACGCGTCGAGCACGCCTTGTGCGGGAGGCGCACCAAGCGGCGGAATTCAGGCCAATTCGGTACGGGGCCACGCTTCGAGAACCGCCTGCATGGGGTCCATTCCGGCGATCTGCTGCGTGATGCGCACGCACCGGCTTCGTCGTCCGACGCGGCGGTTGTCCCTCGATCCGTGGGCCGACTGCTACTTCCCATCGAGGGAACGACGAACCCCCGACGGTTGCCCGACGGGGGTCGACGCGGAGTTCAGGGACTGGTGAGCCCGGAAGGACTTGAACCTTCAACCCGCTGATTAAGAGTCAGCTGCTCTGCCATTGAGCTACGGGCCCGCGAGCGGCGATGGTACCGCAGGTTGCGCGCAAGCCGCATCCATCACCCCGCCGCGAGACGGGCCCGAGGCCTCGGGCCCGCGGGTCTCGGGGGGCTGGATCAGTCGGGCTGGTTGTCGATCTGGGCGCGTTGCAGCTTGCCGGAGAAGTCGACATAGATCGACTTCCACTCGAGATACGTGTCGAGCGCGGCGTGGCCCGCCTCACGGTGGCCGTTGCCGGTCTCCTTCCAGCCACCGAACGGGAGGTGCGTTTCGGCGCCGGTGGTCCCGGCGTTGATGTAGACGATCCCCGTCTCGAAGTCGCGCATCGCCCGGAAGGCCGCGTTGGCGTCACTCGTGAAGATCGATGACGAAAGCCCGTACCGAGTCTGGTTCAGCGCGATGACGGCAGCGTCGTAGCCGTCCACCGGGATGACCGACAGGACCGGCCCGAAGATCTCTTCCTGGCCGATCCGGTCCATCGGGCGAACACCGGAGAAGATCGTCGGGGCGAAGAAGTGCCCGTGGGCGAGGTCGCCCGCGGTCGCTCGCTCGCCGCCGACGATCAGCTCGCCTTCCGAGCGGCCGATATCGATGTAACCGGCGACCTTGTCGACCGCGCCGGCGTTGATGAGCGGACCGACATCGACGCTGGGATCCGCGCCGGAACCCAGCCGGAGCGCCCGAGCCCGCGTTTCCAGCCGTCCGAGCAACCGATCGACGACCGTGCGATCGACGATCACTCGCGAGCAGGCGGTGCAGCGCTGACCAGTCGTCCCGAACGCCGACCAGAGGATGCCGTCCGTCGCCAGGTCGAGATCCGCGTCGGCGAGGACGACGACGCCGTTCTTGCCGCCAAGCTCCAGGGACAGTCGCTTGAGGCGCCGCCCGGCCCGTTCGGCGATGTGCTTGCCGGTCGCCGATGAGCCCGTGAAGGAGATCACCGCGACGTCCGGCGACTCGACGATCGCGTCGCCCACCTCCGCGCCGGAGCCGGTCACGAGGTTGACGGTCCCGGGCGGGAACCCAGCCTCGGCCATGAGCTCCACGAGGAGCGTCGCGCAGTGCGGCGTGTCGCTGGCCGGCTTGAACACGACGGTGTTCCCGGCCACGAGGGCCGGCATCATCTTCCAGCACGGGATCGCGATCGGGAAGTTCCACGGCGTGATGATCCCGGCGACCCCGATCGGTTGGCGGATGCTCATCGCCCACTTGTCGGGCAGCTCCGAGGGAACGGTGTCGCCGAACATCCGCCGCCCCTCGCCGGCCATCAGGAAGGCGATGTCGATGCCCTCCTGGACGTCGCCGCGGGCCTCCGCGATGACCTTGCCCATCTCGCGGGTCATCGCCTGCGCGAGGCGCTCCTTGTGCTGCGCCATGAGCTGACCGAAGGCGTACAGGATCTCGCCGCGCTTCGGGGCGGGCATCGCCCGCCACGCAGGGAAGGCAGTCTCCGCCGCGCGGATCGCCCGCGCGGCGTCCGCGGCGGTGCCGGCCTGGAAGCGTCCGATGAGATCGCGCCTATCGGCTGGATTGCGGCTCTCGAACGTCTGGCCGCCCGTGGACTCCACCCATTCCCCGCCGATGAACAGGCCGAACGTGGGGACGCCCTGTCGGGTCAGCGCGGCGGCGGCCGTTGCGATCTCAGCCATCGGTCGTTGTTCTCCCCAGTGTCGCTAGACGCGCTCGAACGCCATGGCGACGGAGCCACCGCCGCCCAGGCAGAGCGTGGCGAGACCATAACGGCCTTCGCGGCGGCGGAGCTCGTGAAGTAATGTCGCCACGATCCGGGCACCGCTGGCCCCGATCGGGTGCCCCAGGGCGATTGCTCCGCCGTTCACGTTGACGCGATCCCAGTCGAACCCGAGCTCGTTGCCGTCGGCCAGCGTCTGCGCGGCGAACGCCTCGTTGATCTCGATCAGATCGAAGGCGTCGATCGTCATGTCGATGCGCTCCAGCAGACGCCGGACACCGGTGATCGGCGCGAGAAACAGCCACTTTGGCGCGACCTCGGCCTGGGCGTAGCCGACGATCCGGGCGAGGGGCTTGAGGCCGAGGCGTTCGACAGCGCGCTCACTTGCAACGACCGTCGCGGCGGCCCCGTCCGTGATCCCGGGTGCGTTCCCGGCCGTCACGGTGCCCGTCTCCGCGTCGCCGGCGTCGTCGCCCTCGGGTAGATCGAAGACCGGCCTGAGGCGAGCCAGGGCCTCAAGGGAGGTGTCGCGCCGCGGACCCTCGTCCTCCGAAACGACCGTTTCGCGACCCTTCGCGTCGCGGATCGTGACTGGGGCCATCTCGGCGGCGTACCGGCCGGCATCCATCGCGGCAATCGCCCGCTGGTGGCTCGTGACCGCGAAGGCGTCCTGCGCCTCGCGCGACACGGTGTTGCTGATCGCGACCCGCTCAGCGTGCGTACCCATGTGGCAGCCCTCGACGCTGCACCACAGCCCGTCGAGGACCGTCGCGTCCTGGACGATCCCGTCCCCGAGCCGATACCCGAACCGGGCCTTCGGCAGGAGGAACGGCGCCAGGTTCATGCTCTCCATCCCGCCCGCGACGGCGACCTCCGCGTCGCCGGCCCGGATCTCGGCGGCGGCGAGCATGATCGCCTTCAGGCCGGAGCCACAGACGCGATTGATCGTCGTGGCGCTCGTCGTGTCCGGGAGGCCGCCGCGCAGGGCCGCCTGGCGAGCCGGCGCCTGCCCGGCGCCGGCCTGGATGACCTGGCCCATGAGGACCTCGTCGATCGGCGTCCCGTCGGGCAGCGCCGCCCGCTCGAGGGCTGCGCGAATCGCGACGCCCCCGAGCTCCACCGCGGGCGTGGTCGAGAGGGCACCGCCGAACTTGCCGATGGGCGTTCGTGCGGCGCTGACGATGAAGACGTCGCCATCGGCGCCGGCGGCGGCGTTCATTCGGCGGATGGTCGACCGGCTCCTTGGCATCCCGGACCCATGATAGCCGCCGACGACCCCGACCTCAGGCCCGTCGGAGGGTCCCCGACTCCGGCGTCAGTGGCACGAGGAGCTGCCGGAGTCCGTGTAGGTATCACCGGCGATCGGGACGAACTGCCACGCGTACCCCGTCTCTGTCAGATCGAGACGGAGTACCCCAAAGTCCGTCGAGTTGCGGGCCTCGCTGTTGGGATGGATCGAGTTGAAACTGACCAGGCTCCGGCCGCCGGTCCCCACGGTGAACTGGCGGATCCCGTTGGCGACGTCCAGTGTCCCGTTCGGTTGCATCGGCGCGAACCGTTCGTAGACGTGGTCGTGCGCGGACAGCACGACATCAGCGCCGTAGTCCTGGAGTGCCTGCCAGAAGGCCGTGTAGGTGGAGCTGCCACCAGCGCCAGCCGAGCTGAACCTGGGTCGGTGCCAGTACGCGAGCGTGCACGCCGCCGGATTGGCAGCGAGGTCGGCCCGGAGCCAGGTCTCCTGCGTGGAGCCCGCCCCACAGCCGCCGACCTGTGAGCACTCGGTGTTGAGGACGATCACGTGCCACGCGCCGACGTTGTAGCTGTAGTAGCCGGTCCCGGGACTCCCGGCCGCCGCCCCGAAGTAGTTGAAGTAACCGGACGCGCCAGACGTGCCGTACTCGTGGTTGCCGGTTGCCGGTCGGGTCCGGGCCTTGTGCCGGCCCCACGAGGGTTCGTAGCAGTCCGCGAACTCCTGGGCCGTGCCGTTCTCGTACACGTTGTCGCCGATCGTGTACACCGTGCCGCCGATGCTGTCCAGGAGGTTGGCGGTCGCCTCGTCTCCGGACTGTCCGCAGGTGGCGATGTCGCCTGCACCGACGAGGATGGCCCCACCCGGCGGCGGCGTCGGCGCGGGCTGCACCACCACGGCGCCGGACACCAGCTTGCTGTTGGAACCCGAACCATTCGAGACCGTCAGCCTGACGTTGTAGGTCCCGGGGGTCCCGTACGAGAACGACGGATTCCGGACCGTCGAGTCCGCGACGCCGTCGTCCTGGAAGTCCCAGGTCCACGACGTCGGCCCGCCGCTCGAGAGATCGGTGAACTGGACCAGCAGTGGAGCCACGCCGGTTGTCGGAGTGGCGCTGAAGTCGGCCGTCGGAGCCGAAGCCGCGCCCTGGTCAACGATGAGCTGTGGCGGACTCTGGCTCTCGCGGGTCGCGTAGTAGGCGCTGTTGGAGCCGCCATCGGCAATCCCGAAGCTGACCGTCCCGTCGCCGACGATCGATGATGGGGAGAGGGTGATCTCGGCCCAGGTCCCCACGTTGACGTTTCCGGCGGCTCCAACCGGTGCGCCGCTGATCGCCGGCGCGGTATTCCATGTCAGGGATCCCTCGGTCCAGCTGTCGGCGACACGGTAGACGTTCCCGCCGTCGGGGCTTGGATCGTCCACCCACAGGCGAAGGGTGACCGCCGTCGGCGTCGCGGTCAGGCCGGCCACCACGAACTGGACGAACGAGCGTGCGATCGCAGTTCCGCTGTCGCGGACGCGCATCGAGGTCGATCCGCCGTAGTTCGATGTGGGGTACGAGTTCTGAACCTGGCCGTCGGCAGCGGGTTCGAAGACGAGAACCGGTCCCGGGGTCGGGGTGGGCGTTGGTGTTGGCGTCGGGGTCGGGGTCGGGGTGGGCGTTGGTGTTGACGTCGGTTCGTCAACAGCGACGACCAGCTCCGGCGCATTGATGCCCTCGCGGGTACTGAAGTAGACCGAGTTCGAGCTGGTGCTCGCGATGGCGAAGCTGTACGTGCCGTCGGCAGGCACGGCTCCCGGACCGAGCTCGAGTTCGATCCAGGTTCCGGAGCTCACTCGGCCTGCACTCGCGAGTGGCGCGCCTCCGACCGGCGGCGCGCTCGCCCACGTGAGGTTCAACTCCGTCCAGGTGCTGGCAACGGCATAGACGCTCCCGCCGTCGGGGCTGCCATCCGTCACGAACAGCCGCAGGCGCACCGATGACGGCGTCCCGGAGAGTCCGGCAACCACGAACTGGACGAACGAGCGTGCGACCCCACCGCCGCTCGACCGCGCGCGCATGGTGGTCAGCGTGCCGTAGTTCCTGGTTGGGTAGCCGTCCTGGACCTGCGCGTCACCCGCGGACGGGTATGCGACGGGACCGGCGGCCTCGACGAGCGTGCTGGGTGTCCAGGCGGCAGCGCCGACGAGGAGTGCCACAACCGGGACCAGCCGGCGCAGCTCCACTCGCAGGACTCGGCGGCGGGTGGGTCGCTGGCTCATCCGACGGGCGAACTCGGGAGCGGGCAGGTCACTTCAAGTGGTCGTCCTGGCGACAGACTGGCGTCCTCCCGAGCCTACCATCCTTCGCAACCCCCCCTCCTGCGCACACCGAGCGCGCCATGGCGATGGCACAAGCCCAAGCGGCAGCCTCAACCGGCCCGAGCCCGGGCGAGGACCTCGTCGGCGACGATCACCCGATGGATCTGATTGGTTCCCTCGTAGATCTGGGCACCCTTGGCGTCGCGCAGCAGCCGCTCGATCCCGGTCTCCCGCGAGTAGCCGCTGGCGCCGAAGAGTTGGACGGCATCGGTGGTCACGCGCATCGCGGCATCTGAGGACGTCCACTTTGCGAGCGATGACACCTCTCCCAGCGGTTCTCCGCGATCCTTGGCCGCGGCGGCCTGATGGGTGAGTGCCCGCGCCGCCGCCACCTCGCGAGCCATCTCCGCGAGCATGAACCGGAGACCCTGCTGCTCGGCCAGCGGCGCCCCGAACGCCCGCCGTTCCAGCAGGTACGCCGCCGACTGCTCGAGGGCGGAGCGCGCCAGACCCACGCATGCGGCGGCAATCGAGATCCGTCCCTCAGCCAGTGCCGACAGGGCGATCCGGTAGCCATCACCTTCGGCGCCGAGCCGATCGGCCGACGGCACGACCGCCCCGTCGAACACGAGTTCCGCTGCTGGAGTGGATCGGATCCCCATTTTTCGCTCGTGCGTCCCGAACCGGAAGCCTGGCGTCCCCTTCCGAACGAGAAACGCGGTGATCGCGTTCGCGCCCTCCGAGGGATCCAGCGTCGCAAACACGAGGTAGTGATCGGCTTCCGGGGCATTCGTGATCCAGATCTTCGTGCCGTCCAGATGGTAGCCCGCGCCGCCGTCGGCGGCGTCGACCCGCGTCGCGCGGAGGCGAATGGCCGACGCATCGCTGCCGGCCGTCGGCTCCGTCAGCGCGAAGGCGCCGAGTGCCTCACCGGCGAGCATCGACGGAAGCCACCGACCTTGCTGCTCCGGAGTACCCCAGGTCACGATCGGAAACTGGGCGAGGATGTGGACGGACAGCGTCACGGCGCTGGCCATGTCCGCCGCACCCAGCTCTTCCATGGCCAGCGACCATCCGAGGTACGAGAACCCGGCACCGCCGACCGCGGTCGGAAACGGCGCACCGGTCAGCCCCAGCTCGCCCATCCGGACGAAGATCGACCGGTCGAACCGCTCCGCCTCGTCCCGTTCGCCGGCGCTCGGTGCGACCTCCCGCTGTGCGAACTCGCGGGCCGTCGCCTGGAGCAGCCGCTCCTCCTCGCTCAGGTATCCGGCCAGCGTGAACCTCCCTCTCGGCGTCATCGTGGCCGCCGCGGCGAAAGGTAGGATACGCGCATGCCCGAGCCACGAGCCGCCCGGCGGGCTCGACGCGTCGGAAAGGCCGACATGATCGCCGTCCTGGAACTCGTCGCTAGGACGGCCGACGACGCCATCGCCGTCACCGATCTCGATGCGCGGGTTGTCATCTGGAATGCGGCGTCCGAGCGGCTGTTCGGCATTCCGGCATCGCTGGCCCTGGGCCGGTCGATTTTCGACCTGTCTGAGCCGTTCATCGTGGGTCGCGGGGACGCCCGCGATCCTCGCCAGACGGCGCTGGCAACGGGATCGTGGCGCGGCCGGCGGATCGAACGGGCTCGGATCGGCCCCAACGCGGGGCGTGAGGTCATCGTCGAGTCCGCGCTCAGCCGCATCGACGACTCGGATGGCTCGGCAATTGGCGTCATCAGCATCAGACGAGATGTCACGGCCTCGGTCCGCCTGGAACAGGAGCTTGCGGCCCTGGGAACGCTCGCGACGGCAACCGGGGTCGCGCGGACTCGGGAGGAGGTCGCCGACGGCGCGATCGGGCTTCTGTGCACCGCCACGAGGGCGGATTACGGGGTGATCATCCGCCATGACGACGGGGCGACCGTCGTCGAGGGCTCGCGCGGAAGCTGGCCTGAACTGGTGACGATCATCGGCGAAGGCGGCCCGGGAGACGCACCGATGGCGGCCGCGCTGCGAACCCCCGGGGGGGTGTTGACCGGCACGCTCGAGACCCTCCCGATGCGACCCTCGTCGCGCGATGTGCTTCGCCGTCACGGCGTCGCGGCCATGGCCACCGTCGGACTCCATCACCAGGGCGTCCTGACCGGGCGGATTGCGCTGGGCTGGAAGGAGGCGACGGCGGCCCGTCCGTCCGAGGCGGCACTCGTCCAGGCCGCGGCGCACGTCGAACATGCCCTCGAGAACATCACGCTGGTCGAACGCATCGTCAACCAGGCGAGCTCCGAACGGCGCCAGACTGCCCAGTTGCGTGCCCTCGACGAATTGACGAAGCTGGGCCAGGAGTCGCAGACCACGGAAGCACTGGCCGGACGATCGGCCCGCCTGATCAACAGCGCCGTGGGTGCGGTGGGGACGGCGTACGGGCTCATCGACACCGTCGAGCCGGGACGCGGACGCTACGGCACATCCGAGTTCGTCAACCTTCCAGACGCGTTGTCCCGGCACCTCGAAGGACGATCCTCGCTCGAACGATTGGCCCTCACCCGGTGGCTTTCCGGCGAGGGGAGCTTCGTCCAGGACTGCCCCACCCAGGATGGGCTGGACGAGGCCGCAGCAGCCGCAGCGGCCGCGGGATTCCGGAGCCTGGCCGCCATCCCGATTCGGGTGGACGGTCAGCTCGCGGGCGGCATCGTCGCCTTCTTCGACACCACGCGCGACCAGGTGACGATCGATCAGGGCGGGCTCGATGCCATCGAGCGGACCGTCGGCATCTCGCTGGCCAACCACCGCCTCCGCGAGCACCTGTCGGCGTCCGAGCGGCGCTATCGGACGCTGTTCGACGAATCGCCCGAGGCTCTGCTGCTCGAGACCTGGACCGGCGAGATCGTCGACGCCAACGCGGCGGCGCTGCGCACGTTTCGGACGGATCGGGCCGGGCTGGTGGGCCGAGTCGGCTCCGAGGTGACCGGCATGGAGCCGGAGTCGCTGAGGGGGGCCCACGCGGCCGGAAGGAGCGTGGGTTCGGCGACGATCCGCTCGACGGGAACCGCGATCGACGGCCGGTCGTTCCCGATCGAGCTCGAGATCGCCCCCGTCGAGATCGATGGAGCGTCGCGCCTCCTCGTCCTCGTGCGCGACCTGTCGATCCAGGCCGAGCTCCAGGCTGAACTCATCCAGGCCCAGAAGATGGATGCGATCGGGCAGCTCGTGTCCGGCGTCGCCCATGAACTCAACAATCCGCTGGCGGCGATCATCGCGTTCAGCCAGTTGATCCGTCGCGATCCGAACCTGCCGGACGACCTTCGACGAGACGCCGACGCGCTCAACCAGGAAGCCGATCGAACGCGCCGAATCGTCCAGAACCTGCTCGACTTCGCACGACAGCGCCCCCCGGAACGGCACCCGACGCGACTCGACGCGCTCGTTCGAACGGTTCTCGAGCTGCAGGCCTACATGCTCTCGACCAATCGCATCGAGGTCACGCTCGACATCCCCGCCTCGCTGCCGTCGGTCCCGATCGATCGATCACAGCTGCAGCAGGTGCTGCTGAACCTGACCAGGAACGCCGTCCAGGCGGTGGCGTCGGCCGCAGATCATGGTCGGATCGCCTTCTCGGCGCGGGAGTTCGACGCCGGCCCCCCGACTGCGACGCGCCGCATGATCCGGCTCGCCGTGACCGACGACGGACCCGGCGTCAAGGTGGAGCATCGGGATCGCCTGTTTCTGCCGTTCTTCACGACCAAGCCGCCGGGCGAAGGCACCGGCCTGGGCCTGCCGGTTTCGTTCGGTATCGTGGCGGCCCACAACGGCCACCTTCGATTCGAGCCCGGCCCGGGCGGCCGTGGAGCCACGTTCGTCATCGAGTTGCCCGTCGATGCCGATGCTGCGGGGCCCGGCCCGGTTCGTGTCAAGGGCAGTGCCCGATCGGAGGAGACGCCTCAGGCGGGTGTCGACCCGCCGGCGGAGATCGGGACGGAGGCCGTCGTCACCAGCTTGATGTCGAGCGCTCGCGCGGCCGCACCGGCGGCGACGATCCTGGTCCTCGACGACGAGCCGTCGATCCGGCTCCTCCTCTCCAGGATTCTTCGCTCTGCCGGGCATCGACCGTTGATGGCTGCCGACGGCCCGGAGGCGCTCGCACTCGTGCGGCGCGGTGACGTTCAGGCGGTGCTATGCGACCATCGCATGGCGGGGATGAGCGGGATCGATGTCTTCGAGGCCGTCGTGGCGCTCCGTCCGGATCTGGCGACCCGCTTCGTGTTCATGAGCGGCGACGTCCTCAACGCCGAGCTGCGCGAGTTTGCACACGACCGTGGCATCGGCCTCCTCGCCAAGCCGTTTGACGTCGAAGCCGCCGTGGGCGCCATCGACAACCTGCTGCGGGGCGAGCCGATCGGGGGTCCCGTCGTGCCCGCGGACGCCGGCACCGTGGTGAACCCGGCGCGCGACGGCCCTCAACCCTCCCGCGAGCGGGGATAGCGGTAAAAGCCCCGGCCGGTCTTCTGTCCGAGGTGCCCCGCCGCCACCAGCTCCTCCAGGAGTCGCGGGGGTCGGACATGTTCCTGCCCAAGCCCTTCGTGCAGAACGCGCATGATCCCGAGGCAGACGTCGAGGCCGATGAAGTCGGCCAGCTCCAGCGGGCCCATGGGATGATTGAGACCGACCCGCGCCCCGATGTCGATGTCCTCGGCGGTACCCAGCCCCTCCTCGAGGCCGCGCATGGCCTCCGCCAACAGCGGCATGAGGATCCGATTCACGATGAACCCCGGGCGGTCGGCCGACACGATGACCTGCTTGCCCATCTCGGCCGACAGGGCCCGCACGGCGGCCTCCGTCGGGTCATCGGTCGCGCTGCCCCGGATGACCTCCACGAGCGGCATCACCGGTACCGGGCTGAAGAAGTGCATGCCGATGAACTGCGCCCGACGGGCGGATGACAGGCACGCGGCGAGCCCATCGATGGAGATCGAGCTGGTGTTCGAGGCAAAGATCGACGGCGGCGGCGCGATGCGGTCGAGCTCGGCCCAGAGCGCCGTCTTGACCGCCATGTCCTCGAACACGGCCTCCACGATCAGGTCCGCGTCGGCCGCATCGGCCACGGCATCGGTGACCGTGATGCGCTCGAGCAGGGCATCTCGCTGAGGCGCCTCCAGGCGTCCCTTCGTCACGGCGCGCTCAAGGTTCCCGGCGATCCGCTCGCGGCCCGCGATGGCCCGGTCCAGTTCAGGTTCATAGAGAGCGACGCGGCGCCCAGTTGCCGCCAGCACCTGGCCGATGCCGTGCCCCATCAGCCCGGCACCGGCGACGAACACCCGCTGGATGGTCACTTGGGCTGGTCCGTGGTGAGCGCCGCCAGCAGCTGGTCGGCGGCCGCGTAGGGATCGAGGCGGTGGTCGGCGACGTCGGCCAGGACCGCGTCGCTCGTGGCACGCAGGCCGTCCGATGCCAGCCGTTCGCGCAGGCGTTCGGCGACAACAGCCCAGACCTGCGCCTCGGCGCGCGCCCGTCGCGCGGCCGGGGCTGCCGCGTCACGGGTGATCGCGCGATGCCGATCGAGCGCGGCGAGCAGTTCCGGTACGCCGGCCCCGGTCGATGCCGTGGTCACGAGGACCACGGGCTGCTTGGGTCGCGGCCGATCACCCGCGGCTCGCTTGTCCCCGGCGCGCGGCGCGGCAACGAGCATGGCTCGAAGCTGCGACGCCGTGCGCAATGCCCCGGGTCGGTCGCCCTTGTTGACGACGACCAGGTCGGCCACCTCCAGCAGCCCCGCCTTGATGGCCTGGACCTCATCCCCCATCTCCGGGGCCTCGAGGACGACCGTGGTGTCGGCGGCCGCCGCGACCTCGACCTCGCTCTGCCCGGTCCCCACGGTCTCGATGAGGATCAGGTCGAACCCGGCGGCATCCATGACGGCGGCCGCGGCGCTGGACGTCGACGCCAGTCCCCCGGCGTGACCGCGGGCCGCCATCGAGCGGATGAAGACGTCGTTGTCCCCGGCGTGGATCTGCATCCGGACACGGTCACCGAGGAGCGCCCCGCCGGTGATCGGGCTCGAGGGGTCCACGGCGATGACGCCGACCGTCCGGCCGGCCTCCCGGGCCACCGACGTCAGTGATGCGACGAGCGTGCTCTTGCCCGAGCCGGGCGGTCCGGTGATGCCCACGACGTGGGCGCGGCCGGCCAGCGGATACAGGCGGCGGAGCGCGGACTCCGCGGTCGGGGTGCGGTTCTCGACGGCGGTCAGGAGCCGGGCCAGGGCTCGGCGGTCACCGGCGAGCGCGGCGTCGACCAGTCCTTCGGCGCCACCGATCCCGGGGTTGTTGTCCGGGGACCCCACCCTACCCCCGGTGTCGGGCGTTGGCCCGCACGAAATCGGCGACCTCGGCGATCGTCGTCCCCGGCCCGAACACGGCCGCGACACCGGCCGCCTTGAGGGCGGGGACGTCGTCGTCCGGGATGATCCCGCCCACGGTCACGAGGATGTCGTCGAGTCCCGCCTCTCCGAGCAGACGGCAGATCTTGGGAACCAGGGTCATGTGGGCCCCCGACAGGATCGACAGCCCGACGACGTCGACGTCTTCCTGGAGGGCCGCGGTCGCCACCATCTCGGGCGTTTGACGGAGCCCGGTGTAGACGACCTCGAAGCCCTCGTCGCGCAGGCCCCGCGCCAGCACCTTGGCGCCGCGGTCGTGGCCGTCAAGGCCCGGTTTGGCGATGAGGACCTTGAGGGGGCGATCGGTCATGCGGGGATTGTAGGGTCCCTACGCTCGCGGGGCGGGTCGTTCGAGGTGGGCGAAGAACTCGGCCCGGGTCCGGTCTCGGGTCCGGAAGAGGCCAAGGACCGCGCTCGTGGTCATCACGGTCCCCGGCTTGCGAATTCCGCGCATGACCGCGCACAGGTGGGTGGCCTCGACCACGACGCCCACCCCCTGGGGGTTGAGCCGCTCCATGAGGAACGATGCGATCTGCTGGGTAAGGCGCTCCTGGACCTGGAGGCGACGCCCGTACATCTCGACGATCCGCGGGATCTTCGAGAGCCCGATGACCCGACCCTTCGGGATGTAGGCGACGGCGGCCGTCCCGAAGAACGGCAGCAGGTGGTGCTCGCACAACGAGTAGAACGGGATGTCCTTTACGACCACCATCTCCGAGTAGTCGACATCGAAGACCGCGCCGTTCAGGAGGCGATCCGGATCGACGTGATAGCCGGCGGTCAGCTCGGCGTACATCCGATGGACGCGATCCGGCGTGCCGACGAGCCCCTGGCGATCGGGGTTCTCACCGATCTCCGTCAGGATCTCGCGGACGGCGGACTCGACACGGCCGTTCGTCTCGCGATCGCGACCGAGGTGGCCCTCGATCACGTCGCTCGGTCCGATCGAACCAGGGCCGTCGCCGATCTCGGTCTCGATCTCCTCGACGATCCTTCGCACGTGATCAGGGAGCTGGATCTGGTCGGTCACTGGACTGGTTCACCCCGCGGCGTGTGCGCATTCGGAGCCCGATGGTACGACGAGCTCGTCGGACGCGCCTTCGTTCAGCCCGCGCCGGGCAGATGGTCGAACGGTCGCCCCTCGACCCCGCGCAGCCACGCGCGCGCATTGGCCCCGAGCGTGGGCCGGTGATAGCCGCCCTCCTGGAGGATGACGAGGCGTCGTCCGGTGGCCGCGACCCGGCGCCCGATCTCGTGATAGACGGGTGTGCTGAGTGCAAAGTCGCCGATGGGATCCTCGGCGTACGTGTCGAAGCCGAGGGAAACAACGATGACCGAGCCCGGTCGCGCCACGATCGCGTCAAGGGCTCGATCGATGCAGGCCAGATAGGCGCCATCGTCCGTGCCGGCGGGGAGTGGCAGGTTCAGGTTCGCGCCCACGCCGCCTCGGCCGCCGGTCTCGTTGGCGAATCCGAGGTAGTACGGGTACTGGCGGACCGGGTCGGCATGGATTGACACGTAGTGGACATCGCCGCGGTCCCAGAAGATCTGTTGCGACCCGTTGCCGTGATGATAGTCGACATCGAGGATGGCGACGGGTTCGCCCGTCGCCCGCCCGATGGCCTCCGCGGCGATCGCCGCGTTGTTGAAGAAGCAGTATCCGCCGTACATCGAACGGGCCGCGTGATGGCCCGGGGGACGGCATAACCCGTATGCGGCCGCCTCGCCGCCGAGCACGAGATCGACCGTCGTCAGCGCCACGTCGACCGATGCGCGCGCGGCCGCATAGGTCCCGGCCACGATGGGGGTCGAGGTGTCGAAGGCCCAGTAGCCGGCGCGCCCGGAGATCGCCGTCGGTTCCGGTCCGGGTGGCATCCCCTCGAGGAGACCGCGCACGGGAAACGACTCCGGGATCAGGGACGGCAGTGTGAGACGCTCGCGCCGGAAGTGGGCCCACGCATCCCCGAGGAAGCGCAGGAGGCCCGGTTCGTGGACGGCGGTGATCGGATCGGGCCCGTGGTCGGTCGGCTCGCGCCGGGGAAACCCGCCGTCGGCGTCGAGCGCCTCCCGGATCCGCTCGGCACGCTCGGCGACCTCGTTGGCGGGGACGGCCACACCCATGATCGTCTCCGAGCCGATGTCGTGAAGGTTGTGCGCGGGCGAGTAGACGACCTGCACGGGGTGAGCCTCCTCGTGTGCCGGGGTGCCGCCCCGGGATCAGGCAGCGAATGCTACGCGCGCCGACGACCGCGGTTCAGGGCCGTGCGACAGGCCATTCGGCCGCGTCGATGATCGTCGCCGCGACCTCGACCGGTCGATAGCGCATGAGGTTGTGGCCGTCGGACGGAAACGAACGGCGCCCGGCGAGTGGCCGACCGGTGGCGGCGAGCGCCTCCGCCAGGCGATCGAGAGCCGCGGCTCGACCACCCGTTTCGTCATCGGCGGCGGACAGGATCGCGATCGGGGCCGTGACGCGAGCGAGAACCTCGAGCGGGCGGTACGCGAACATGGCGCGCACGCTCCCCTCGAGGGCGTGCGGGCGGGTGGCCGACACGACCTTTCCGGCGGGCAACTCGACGACCGCCGCGCGGGCAGCCGCCTCCTGGTCGGCATTCCAGGTCGGTCGATCGAACTCCGCACGATCGGCGAGATAGGCGGTCAGCGACCGAAGCACCTCGGGCGGCTCCTCGAGAGTCCGCAGGAACTCGTCCGGATCGAGGCCCGTTGCGGCGGAGAGGTCCTCCCATCCACCGTCGACCAGGACGAGTCCGGCGCACCGAACGCCCAGCTCTCGTGCCGTCCAGGCAGCGACGATGGCACCGAATCCATGGCCGGCGAGGACGACCCGGCTGCCCGGCTCGTCGAGCGCCCGCGCGCCCTCGACGACGGCGACCACGTCGCCGGCCATGGTCGCGGCGGTGTAGCCTTCGGTGGGCGCGTCCGACAACCCGTGGCCGCGCAGGTCCATCGCGACGATGCGCCTGATCCGGCACAGCCTCCGCGCGACCGGCGCCCAGACGTGGGCGGTGGCCGCAAGTCCGTGGATCATCACCACGGTCTGCGCGGCGAGGGTTCCCGGGGTCCAGTCGAGGAAGTGGATCCGCTCCCCGGGCGGCACCAGGACGACGTAGCCGGCCGGCTGTGCGTCGGCGTCGGGCTCCGGGACCGCGTCGGGCTCCGGGACCGCGTCGGGCCCCGGGACCGCGTCGAGAGGCGCGCTCGCGGCCGGATCACCCGACAGGTCCATCGCGTCCTAGGATAGGCGGCCATGACGAAGTCACGACGCGGATCCCGGGCGACTCGTGTTCGTCGCCGTCTCGACACCTTTGAGCGGCTGGTGGAGCAGGCCCTGGACCGGATTCCGGAGCCGTTCGCGGCGGCGCTCGATGAGGTCGCGGTCGTCATCGACGACGAACCCAGCGCGCACCAGCGGCGCGAGAACGACCTCGGCCCCAACGACACGCTGTACGGGCTGTACGAAGGCGTTCCGCGGACCGAGTGGGCGGCCGATTGGGTCGCCGTCCCGAACAGGATCACGATCTTTCGGCGGCCCCTGCTCGAGGATTACCCGGATCCCGACGATCTCGCCGACGAGGTCCGGATCACCGTCATCCACGAGCTCGCCCACCACCTCGGGATCGACGACGATCGGCTCGGGGAACTGGGCGTCGATTAGGGCCGCTCGGCGATTGGCGGTCAGCCCAGGCGACTGACACCGGCGAGGGCGGCGGCGGCCACGGCGATCGACAGGATCCCGCCGGCGATCATCGGCAGCGACACCAGTCGAACGTGCGTGGCGACCGGCTCCCGATCCCAACCCGAGCGCGGCAGGTAAGGCGGGGCGTCATCGCCGGGATCGGTCGCCGGCGGCTCGGTCCCGAGCCCGGAACCGAGCCCGGAACCGAGCCCGGAGCCCAGCCCGATCGCGGCCGCCTCACGAGCCCGATCGAGTCCGGCGTGGACGTGGGTCAGGGCGAGGAAGGCAACCACCTGCGGAGCGACCGCGATGGCGATGGTCGTGAACAACAGCGTCCCGAATGCGACGATCGCAGCGAGAATGAGGCCGTACGTGAGACCGGCGACCGCATCGCCACGATCGAACCCCAGCTCCAGTGCCGTTCCGACGCGCACGAGAATGTCGCCGCCGGCACCGATCGCGAACAGCTGGAGGTACTGCGCCGCGGCCGTGAACACGGCCACGACCGCTGCGAGGCGCCAGCGGGCCTGGACCAGCCGGAACCCCCGCGAGATGGCCTCGCGCGCGCCAACATCGCCGAGCACGATGGCGGATGGGACGTACGCGAACGGGATGGCCACGACGACCCCGACCGCGAGGCCGACCAGGGCGAGCGCCTCGGAATCGGGTTCGAGCGTCCCGCCGAACGTTGCGCCGACGGTGCCCCCGGCGACGCCCGCCGGGATGCCCACGATGAAGGCTGCGCGAACCACGCGCCAGAAGGTCTGGCGCGACCTTGCAACCGCCTCGCGCAGGCTCACCGGACGATCGACGAGCCGCCCTGCGAGCACGGCGATCGCAACGATCTGGCTCTCGATCGTGATCGCGACCCAACCAAGCGTGGCGACGACAAGGCCGATTCCAAGCTGCCCGAAGAGCGCTTCGCTGAACTCCGGCAGGACAGGAGCGCTGGTCGGGTCGATGGCGCCCGGGTCGAACAGGTCGAGGAGCTCGGGCAACCGGACGAACAGGACGGCGAGCACAAGGCCCAACGGGCCGACGATCAGGAGGAACTGCCCGGCCATGAAGAGCGAGGCGCGACGCAGGTCGCGGCTCGCCCGAAGGTCAAGGTCGAACGCACGACCGAGGACCCGTCGTGCCGTCGGGAGCTGCCGAAAGTCGGACGACGGATCGGGCGTCACGCCGGTGCTGGAGATGGGGCGGCACCGAGTGGTTCGGCGGCGGCAATGAACTCGCCCAGTCGGGTCACGTCCACGTTGCCCCCGGACGCGACGACGCACACGCGCTCGCCGTCGCGGATCGGGATCCTCCCGGTCAGCACCGCCGCAAGCGCCGCCGCCCCGGCCGGCTCCAGGACCTGCTTCATCCGCTCGAGAGCAAATCGCATGCCGGACAGGATCGTGGCATCGTCGAGCAGCACGATCCCCTCGAGATACCGAGCGCACATTGCCATGGTCCAGCGGCCCGCGAACGGCGCACCGAGACCATCCGCGATCGACGTGGGTTGGATCCGGACGATCTCGCCGCGCTCCAGGGCGAGTGACATGGCCATCGACCTGGTGGGTTCGACCCCATAGACCCGAACGTCTGGACGCGTCTCGCGGATCGCGCCGGCGATCCCGGAGATCAGTCCACCACCGCCGATCCCCACGACCACCACGTCGACGTCGGGCAGGTCCTCGAGGATCTCGAAGCCGGCCGACGCGTGACCGGCGATGACATCCGGGTCGTCAAACGGATGGCAGAAGGTCAGTCCCCGTTCGTCCCGCAGGCGCTCCATCTCGGCGAACGCGTCGCCGACCGTCGCGCCATGGAGGACGACCTCCGCGCCATAACCGCGGCAGGCCGCCACCTTGGACGGGACCGCATCGGCCGGCATGACGACGATCGTGCGGACACCCGCCGCACCGCCCACGTATGCGTACGCCTGGCCGGCATTCCCGGCCGAGTGGGTGATGATCCCGCGGGCGCGTTCCGCGTCCGAGAGCCCGAGCACCCGCGCGGTCATCCCTCGGGGCTTGAACGAGCCGGTCTTCTGAAGGTGCTCCGCTTTCACATACAGCGTATCGTCGGCCGGCCGTGCGCCGCTCGCCTGGCCCGCGATGTCGGCCGCGGTGCGCGACGTCAGCAGGGGCGTCCGATGCACCCGGCCGGCGATGGCCTCACGCGCTGCTCGCATGCGTTCCAGGGAAACGATGTCGTCGGGCATGACCGGGAGCATATCGCCCCCGTGTGGCCGTCGGGTGCCGGGAGTGGCAGACTGCAGGCAATGCTCACGTTTCGACCGGGTCATCCTGGTGATGCTCGCGCGGCCTTCGATGTCTTCGAACCGACGATCGACCACCTGAGCGCGCGCGTCGGTGGGACCGGCAACGCGACCGCGGGCGACCCGGCCGCGTGGGATCGGCGACGGCCGCTGTTCGAGCACCTGGGAGCGACCGGGGACCAGTTCTGGTTCGCGGAGGAGGACTCCCGAGTGGTCGGCTACGCGCGATCCATCGTTCGGGGCAACGTCCGCGAACTGACCGAATTCTTCGTCCTGCCCGACGCCCAGGGCGGCGGTATCGGCCGTGGGCTCATCGAGCGCGCCCTGCCGATGGATGGCCTCTCGCGCACGATCATCGCGACCGCTGAGCTGCCGGCCATTGCGCGCTACCTCAAAGCTGGCATCGTCGGTCGATTTCCGATCTACGCATTCACGCGGGCGCCGGAAGTGGTCCAGGCGCCCACGGACCTGAAGCGCGAGCCGTTGACGATGGACGCGGCGACCCTCGACGAGCTCGCGCTGATCGACGAACCGATTCTCGAGTTCCGCCGTGACGTCGATCATCGCTGGCTCGCCGGCCAGCGCCGCGGGACCGCCTATCGACGCGCTGGGCGAATCGTGGCCTACGGGTACCACCCCACGGCCGTCGGCTGGGGCGGGCCCTTTGCCGCGGAACGCCCGGCCGATCTGCCGGTGCTGCTGGCGGACGCAGAGACGGCCGCCGCCGAGGCGGGCCAGTCCGAGATCGCCTTCGACGTTCCGCTGGTCAACGCGGCCGCGGTCGCCCACCTGGTCGAGCGGGGCTACCGCCTGGATCCGTTCCACATGCTCTTCCTGAGCGATCGCGAGCCCGGTCGGTTCGAGCGCTACGTGCTGTGCGGGCCGCCGTTCTTCGCCTGACGTGCGCGCTGCCGAACGTGCCGGCGCGTCGCAGTTCGGTTGTGATCTGTCTTACTTGCGAGTTTGCGCAAATAGTGAGACACTTGGCACGTCATGATCGAACCCCAGTCCCTCGAGGAGACCAGCCGTCGTCGAGCGGCGTCCATCGGACGCGCTCTCGCCGATCCCAAGCGGTTGTGCGTCCTCGAATCGCTGGCCGAAGGCGAGCTCTCCGTGAGCGAGCTGTCGACCCGCGTCGGCTGCCAGGTCCCGAACATGAGCCAGCACCTGTCGGTGCTGCGCAGCGCCGGCCTCGTCACCTCTCGGCGTGACGGCAACACCATCTTCTATCGCCTCTCGGACCCCCGGGTTCTCGAGGCCTACCGACTCATCCAGACGATCGCCCGCTAGGGCGGCCTTGCCCGCCGACGCGGGAGAAAGAGAGTTCACCAACATGGGGATCAAGCACGCAACCGATGCCGACTTCGAGGCGTTGGTCGTCAACAACGACAAGCCCGTCGTGGTCGACTTCTGGGCGGCCTGGTGCGGCCCCTGCAAGATGGTCGCGCCGGAGATGGAGAAGCTGGCCGCGAAATACGAGGGTTCCGTTGATGTCGTGAAGGTCGACGTGGACGCCAACCCGCGCATTTCGCAGGCATTCAGGATCATGTCGATCCCGACCATCGCGTTCTTCAAGCCGGGCGCTCAGCCGCAGGGCGTCGTCGGATTCCGACCGATGGAGCAGCTCGAGACCCAGTTCGGCCTCGCCGAGTTCGTCAAGGCCGACGCCTGACGGCGCTTCAGCCGGCGCGCCGCCAGGCGGCGATGAACCAGGACTCAATGCGGTCAACGGCGAACCGGTCGACTTCGCCAGGCTGAACGGCGACCCACTCCGGACCGCGCGCCGAGGGTTCCGTGTCGGGCGTCCGCAACGCGGCGGCGGCGATCGGGCCGTCGAGACGAAACTCGACGACATCCCCGGCATGTACGGCGAACGCCTGTCCATCACGCGACCACGTCGTGGTTGCGCCGGCAACCGCGCCGATCGCGTCGACACTCGACGCGGCGCGGTTGAGCACCTCGGCCAGCGACCTCGGGCGACCCGCGGCCGACCCCGAGTCGTCCGTCGTCGGGTCGCCCGTCACCCGGCGGCCTCGAGAATGGAATGCAGGTCGGACAGGTGGTCCTCGTAATGTTCGATCGTCTCCTCGACGAAGAACGTCTCCTGGTCGGCATGCTTGATGAACCGGCTCTCCGGGACGACGGTCAGCGTGCCTCGAAGTTCACCCGGAATGGACTCGGCTCGTCGGCGCAGTTCGGCCACCTCCAGCGCGCCCCATGACGCGAGGAAGTCGTCGTTGACGTCGTCGGCGCGGGCATCCCAGTCGCGGGCCAGCGCCTCGCGGCTCGCACTCGTCTCGCCGACGGCCAGTTCGCGCGCCACATCGAGGGCATGCGACTGCCACGCGACCATGTGACCGAGGAGGTCACGGCCGCTCCAGCCGTGGGCAGCCGCCACCGGCTGGGCGAGCTGTTCGTCGGTCAGCTCCAGGAGCGCCTCGAACGGCCGCCAACTCTCCCGTTCCTCCTCGAGGAATTCGAGTGCACTCAGGTACATGGCGATCTCCTGCGTTCGGGGCTCTCGTGCCCGCCATTCGGCCGGGCCCCGATCGTAGCCCAGCGGCGCGCGACCGCGCGGCTCGGACCGCCTGGCACGATCTGTGATTCACGAACAGGTCGTTTGACAGACGAGCGCTCCGGGGCAGGACGGAGGGTCGCCGGTCGGTCACGGGTCGGGGTCGGCGGCCAGCCCCTGCCCCTTGCCGCCAATCCGAAATTCCGCCCAGTAATGAGATCGGGCGTCAGCGAGCGTGACGGGTCACCGATTCCTGCGCTCCGGGTGGAGGGCCGCGCTCGCTCAGCCCGATTCCGATTACCCGGGGTAATAGCAGGGTGGGGTACCCGAGGTGCGGTGCACTCCATGGAATGGCGCATCCCATGAACTGCCGCTCGGACCCCTACCGCCCCCAGGAGACCATGGATTCGGGGGTGATCTCGATCGCGACCGGCGTGCCCCTCTCGGCCATGCGCGCGGCCGTCTCGGCCGCAGGCCGGTCCGGCTGGTAGCGCCGGACCTGTTCCGTCGTGATCCGCAGATACGCGTCACGTCCGTCGAGTCCGTCGAGGACCAGAGCGCGGCCCCGGGCGAGGACGCCGCGCTTCCGGCGAATGTCCGAATCGATCTCGATTGCCGCGCGCCCCGTCCGCCGGGCGTGGGCGACCTTGGCATCGCCGGCCTGGGCCCCGACCCAGAATCGCATGCCATCCCAGCAGTACCACGCCGGCACGACGTGGGGATCGCCGGCATCGTCGACCGTCGCGATGTGGCATAGGTTGGGTTCGGCGAGGAAATCGTCCAGAAGAGCTGCGTCGGACGCCCAACCGGAGATCCGTGGTCCGTCCATCACACCGAGACCGGCTCGCGATACTCCCCGAAGACCTGGCGCAGCACGGCGCATTGCTCCCCGAGGGTCGCGTACGCCTCGGCGCAACGGATGAAGTGCGGCATGAGATTGGAATCGGAGCCGCCCGGGCGACCGGCCGCGTCGCGCAGGGCGGCGAGGGCCGACGCAACGGCCTCGGCGTCACGTTCGGCACGGACGCGGGACAGTCGGGCCCGATGGCGTTCCTCCGACCCCGGGGGGACGCTCAGCACCGGGATCGACGTCTGCTCGGTCTCATCGACATACGCATTGACACCGACAATCTGCCGCTCGCCGGCATCGAACTCGCGCTGGTAGCGATAGGCCGCGTCGGCGATTTCGCGCTGCGGATAGCCCTCGCCGACCGCCTGGACCATCCCGCCACGACGATCGATCTCGTCGAGATACCGCCAGACCTGCCGCTCGGTCTCGTTGGTCAGCGACTCGACGAACCAGGAGCCGCCCAGCGGATCGACGGTGGCGGCCACGCCCGACTCCTCGGCGATGATCTGCTGTTGGCGGAGCGCCAGGAGCGCCGCCCCGGCCGTCGGGACCGCGAGCGCCTCGTCGTAAGCGTCGGTGTGGAGCGACTGGGACCCACCGAGGACCGCCGCAAGAGCCTGCAGTGCGACCCGGGTGAGATTGTTGAGGGGCTGCTGCGGGGTGAGCGAGACGCCGGCCGTCTGGGTGTGGAAGCGCATCCATGTGGATCGCTCGTTCTCCGCTCGATAGCGCTCGGTCATCAACTTCCACCAGATGCGTCGCGCGGCACGGAACTTGGCAATCTCCTCGAAGAAGTCGGAGTGGCTGTTGAAGAAGAATGACAGGCGCGGCGCGAACTCGTCGACGCGGAGGCCCCGCTGCAGCGCCGCCTCGACGTAGGCCATCCCGTCGGCGATCGTGAATGCCAGCTCCTGGACGGCCGTCGAACCGGCCTCGCGGATGTGGTAGCCGCTGATCGAGATCGTGTTCCACTTCGGCAGTTCACGCGTTCCGAATTCGATCGTGTCGGTGACCAGGCGCATCGACGGCTCGGGCGGGAACAGGAACTCCTTCTGGGCCACGAACTCCTTGAGGATGTCGTTCTGGAGCGTCCCCTCGAGCACGGCGCGGGGCACACCCGCCTTCTCGGCGGCGACGATGTACATCGCCCAGATCGGGGCGGCGGGGGAATTGATCGTCATCGACGTGGACACTCGATCGAGCGGCAGGCCGGCCAGCAGGATCTCCATGTCGGCCAGGGAGCTCACGCCGACGCCACAGGTCCCGAACTCGCCGTCGGCCTCCGGGTCGTCGGCGTCGTAGCCGTACAGCGTCGGCATGTCGTAGGCGATGGATAACCCGGTCTGGCCTGCCGCAAGCAGCTGGAGGAAGCGGGCGTTCGTGTCCTCGGCCGCGCCGAATCCCGCAAACATCCGCATCGTCCACTGGCGCGCGCGATAGCCGGAGGGGTGGATCCCGCGGGTGAACGGCGGCTCCCCGGGGAGGCCGACGTCGCGCAGCGGGTCGAAGTCCTCCCACCTCCCGGTGGGGAGCGGATCACCCTGGTGGTCGACCGCCGTCGGCCCGCCCGGCCCGGACGGCCCGCCGTCGTTCGTCGCATCCAGCGACCATGGTCCATAGAGTCGATCGATCTCGACATCGCTGATCGTCGAGAACCGCGTCCGACGCTCCTGGGATCGGGCGAGAGCGGGAGCCAGGTGCTCACGCTCCCAGGCGTCGCGGCGGCGGCGCCAGTCGGCTGCATCGGACATGGCCCCGACTCTAGCACGGGACAAGATCGACGCCGGCGGCGCGGGCGGTGGCAGCCGGCGGCGCCTCCGCGTCATGCCGGCCGGCGGCTGCGTGCCGGCCGGCGGCTGCGTGCGGGGCCAGCCGCCGCTCCGCGTCGCCGGCCGAACCGTCACCCGGAAGCGAGGGCAGCAGACACCGCGGCATCGACCATTGCCTCGTGCGCCTCGCGCGTGACGACATCGCGGATCGCGCTCGCGACGAGGACGATGCGAACCAGCCCGGGCGACCGCCCGGTGGCCACGATCACGGTCTGGAACGATTCGTCGTTGAGCGTATCGAGGCGCGGGAGGTTGGTCCCGGCGACCAGCAGGGAGCCCTCCGTCGTGGCGTCGGTCTTGGGCGCTGCCAGGGCGCCGGCCTTGTAGAAGTCGAACACGTCGCGTGCCTGGAGTCCGTCCGCTCGGAACAGCGCGATCGTCACTCCGCTTCGCCCACCCGTCTCCCACAGACCCCCGGCAAATTCGATCGTGGGCACACCGCGCTGGAGCAGGAGGCCGAGGCTCCGTGCCGTGCAGTTTCGACCAGAATCGACCCGGTCCGCCGGGCGGCCCTGGAACTCGGCGGGGATCTGCGCTTCGAGCTCCGGGTACAGTGCCGACCCCCGGTCGTCGCGCAGGCACGGGGCCGCCGGGTCGAACGACGGCGCGGTCACCGAACAGGCCGCGATGGACACGACGACGGGCAGGAGCCAGCGCAACGACGCGAAACGGGCCATGGCGCGAGCGTACCCGCGACTCGGGGTTCGCGCTGAGGGGGGCTGGGGTTCGATCCGGGGAGGGCCGAAAACCGGTGCGTGGATGCGCCCGACCTTCGCCGCCGGAGGGGAGGACGAGCGAACCATGGAGACAGGGCCCCACGAACTCCTACGGTCGGGTCGTCCGCAACGCGGCGAGCCGGGACCACCTGGGGCGTCGGCCACGGACTCGGCCTCGAACACGCGAGACGGAAGACGGTCCGCCTCATGTCGATCTCGGGCCCGGGTCACGAACCGAGTAACCATGATCGATCGGCCAGCAGGGCCCCCGACGCGTTGCGGCGCCACCCATCGCCGCATCGCCACCTCCGCTGACCCTCAGGCCCCGCCCGCTCCAGGGTGATCCACGGATACGTTTCCCCACGGTTGACCGTCGAGAGCCCCGGGGCAGAACGGGAGATACCGGCACGTCACGGCGCGGGGTCGTCCTCCGCCCTGTTCATCGACTACTCCCGGTAATGGGATCGGACGTCAGCGAGCGTGACGGGTCACCGATTCCGACGTTCCGGGTGCACTGCCACGCTCGCTGCCCCCGGATCTCATTAGCCGGGGTCATCACAGGTGGGATACATCCAGCCTGTTCGGGGATCACAGCTATGCCGACTCGCGGCGGCCTTTCGCGTCTGGTCTCACCCGACGGACGATGCCCCGCGCATCCAGGTCATCGCGGACGACTCGGGCGGCCATCATCAGGTCCGGATCGCGCTGGATGGTCCGCGCCAGCCAGTCGATGTAGGACGGTTCGAAGGCGGCAATATCTCCGAGGCGATGATCGTGGAACTTGCCGAAGGTGATCTCGACGGCTCGGGCGTCGCCCAGGGTGGGGCGAGCCGGGGGACGGAATCGCCGGACGCGAGCGCGGCGCAACGGTCCATTTGGCTCGGAGGCGCGCGGCGGCTCGCTTCCGACGGCGTCGTACCGTCGTGGCGGTTGGCCCACCATGCGGATCGCCGGACCCGTGGTGGCGTTCCCCGGCCGGAACGTGTCGGTCGTATCGAGGCGACCGGTGACCGGCCGCGTCGGCTTCGGGGGAGGGGGGCCGCCGCGCCGGGGCCGCGTGGCCGCCGTGGCGCCGGATCCCTCGTCGCCCTCGCCAGCCTCACCCGCGCCCGGGAGGCCGCGGCGGAGCCGCTCGTAGGCCGCGTTGATCTCGGCCATCCGACTCGTCGCCAGGCGGACGGCTTCAGGGTCGTCGGCGGTCAGATCGGGATGATTCGCCCGGGCAAGGCGGCGCCAGGCCGAGCGAATCGCCGTCGCGCTGGCGCCAACGTGCACGCCGAGGACAGCATGGGGATCGCGTCTGACCATCGGGCCCAGTGTAGCGGCGAGCGGGATGCCAGCGGCGGCGAGCGGAATCCGGGCGGCGCTTGACAGTCCGGCCGCGGCACGGTCCCCTATCGGCATGAAGGCTCTCCGGCTTGCCGGCCTGACCGTGGCGGCCGTCGGCGCTCCGTTCGCGCTCGCGTATCGGTTTGCGCGCGTGTACCGCGATCGCGCCGGCTTCCCGAAACCGACCCCTCCCCGCTTCGTGCCGACCGACCTGGGCCTGGCATTCGAGGAGATGACTGTCGAGACACAGGACGGCCTCGAGCTGCCGGCCTGGTTCATGCCGGCGCGCGACGGGCGTGTGGGACCGGGCGTCGTGCTCGTCCACGGCTGGGAATCGGCCCGCGACCGGACGCTGCCCAATGCGCGATTTCTCGTCGCCGCCGGCTTCCACTGCCTGACGATCGACATCCGTGGCCATGGGCACAACCCGCCGGAGCGCCTCCCGGTCAGCACCGGCGAGTTCGGGGTCGACGCCGGCGCGGCATTCGCGGCCCTGCTCGCCCGGCCGGAGGTCACCGTCGGCGCGATCCTGGGTCACTCGATGGGCGCCGTCGGGTCCCTGCTGGCGGCCGCAGCCGACCCTCGAGTGGCCGCTGTCGTGGCCACGTCCACGCCGGCCGATCCCGATCGACTGACCCGCCAGACCTTCCGGCTTGCCCACCTGCCGATCCCCGATCCGGTGGCCTATCCCCTCGCCTGGATGACGACCCGCGTCTTCCTCAAGCCACGGCGTCACCGGGCACGCGACATCAGCGCGACCCGTGCGATCGCCGAGTATGCCGGACCGGTGCTGCTGATCCACGGGGCCGACGATCGGATCGTGCCGTCTTCGCACCTGGACCGGCTCGATGCCGCGGCGCGCGAGGCTCGGGCCGGGACCGACACCCGCGCGGTGCGGCTCGTCGTCGAGGGCGGTCAGCACTCGTGGCTGTACGAGTCGCCGGCGTATCGCGGGGCGATCGCGCGGTTCCTCGCGGAAGCGCTCGGCGGGCCCTTCGAGCCGGACGAGGCGGCTGCGCTTGCCGTGGCGGTCGACGCCCGGCGGCTGCCCGACGCCGAGACGACCTTCAGCGCGATGGACGGGGAACCAGGCGGCGTCCGCACACTGGCTCGCGCGGTGACGGCGCGAGGCCGCCGGAAGACGCCGACGTCCCCCGGAGCCGAGCCAACGCCGGCGGTGTCCCAACGGGACGATGTCGTCGTCGGCGGCCAGGCTGAACGCTGACGTCGAGATGGACGTCGCCAGCGCAGTCCGGACGAAACGCGCGATCCGAGCGTTCGACGACCGGTCCCTCGCGGAGGCCGACCTCGAACGGATCCTGGATGCGGGGCGCCGCGCATGGAGCTCCAAGAACCTCCAGCGCTGGGACTTCATCGTGTGCCGCGGCCGCGAACATCTACAGGCACTGGCGGCCGTGGGGCGGGACGCCGGCCATCTTGCCGGTGCGGCCGTCGCGATCGCCCTGGTGACGCCCGACCCGCGGGGACCCGACGCGCCTCTGTCGATCATCTTCGACCTCGGCCAGGCCGCAGCCAACATGTCGCTCGTGGCGTGGGAGCTCGAGATCGGCAGCGTCCCGGCAACGGTCTACGACCAAGAGCTCGTTTCGCGACTCTTGAAGCTGCCCCCCGACCGCCACTGCGAGTACCTGTTGTCCTTGGGCTATCCGGCCGACCCTGCGCTGCTCCGCGCGCCCTCGCGGCCCGGCGGACGCAAGTTGCTCTCGACGATCGTCCACGACGAGGTCTGGTAGCCCGCCAGCATCCGGCACGCGTCAGCGGGTCGCCGACCGGTCCTCGTCGGTGGTCGCTTCGATCGCTGCCGACCAGTCGATCTGGAGCGTCATCCCGGTTGCATCTCCGGGGCCGGCCTCGGGTGCCGGGGCCCCGCGCTCGAGGTATCCGGAGATGGCCGCGTCCAGGCCGATATCGACGCCCGCGCGCTCGGACAGGAACCACTTGTGCTCCATGACGTCGCAGTACGCCTGGATCGTGTCACGTTCGGCCCCGATGACCGGGGCCAGGCGGCCGATGGTCGGCCCGAGAACATCGCGGGCCCACCGCTCGGCGGCCGCCTCTTCGTCGAGGTCGATCTCACCGGACCAGGCCAGCCAGGCGGCGTACTCCGCAAGGTCGTTGAGGAGCAGTCTTGCCTGACCCTCGAGCGCGACGATTCCCGTGCGGCGCTGGAGCTCCCGGGCGTGGAAGTCCCGGTTCGAAACAGCGAGGTGCAGCCGGACCGACCCACCGGTCGCAAGGGGGTCGACAGTGATCTCGTCGATCGCGAACCCCAGCTCGTTCAGGCGCCGGACCCGACTGCGGATCGCATGTCGGTCCCCCGCCGGCAGTTCCGGCGTGTCGTGGAGTTCTCGCCACAGCACGGCGTACCGGTCGCGAACGGATTCCGCTGCCTCGATGGCGTCGTCGTCATCATCCCGGCGGTCGTGGAGTGCGGCAAGGTCGGCCAGGCCGAATGCGACATTCTCGACCAGGATTTCGACATCGAAGGCCCGTTGCCCGTCGGACAGGGATGGATGGACCTCGGACGTCTCGGCGTCCACGAGGAATGCCTGGATCAGGTCGCCGTCTCGCCGGAAGAGCGTATTGGCGAGCGAGCAGTCCCCCCAGTAGACCCCGGCACGATGGAGGTCGACGAGCAGCCAGGCCATCGCATCGAGGAGCCGGTCGCGGTACCGGCCCGGCCCGAGCGAAAAGCGACCCAGGAGGCGCCGGTACTGGAGCGAGTGGGCGAGGTATTCGGTTGCCAGGATGGCCGTCCCGTTGACCGGATCGGTCGCCAGCCCGGCAGGGACCACGGCGGGCAGGCGGGCATCCTCGAGGTGGCGGAGGACGGCGAACTCGCCCTCGGCCACGGCGAGTGGCTCCTCCTTGAACGCGTAGAGGACCGGCCCCACCTCGACGAACCGGACCAGGTGGCGCGACGGTCCGACGGGAAGCTCGCGGAATGAAAGTCGATCCCCCGGCCAGTCGGCCAGGGGCAGCTCCCAGGGCATGTCGAGCAGCGCTTCAGCTCGTTCGCGCAGGCGCAGCCCGGGAAAGCCCGGGGTGACCGGTCCGAGCGGCTTCCCCGGATCTCCGGACAGCGCGTCAGTCAGAGTCGCTTGCGGAGGTACGCCGACACGGAGCCGTCGTAACCGACCGCCTCGTACAGGCGATGCGCCTCCGGCCGATGGTGGCCGGCGGTGACCTCGATGAATGCGGCGCCGATCTGCTGCGCGAAGGCTTCGGCCTCGCTCATCAGGCCGTGTCCAACGCCACGTTCGCGAACGCCCGGATCCACCACCAGGGCGAGGATCCGCACGATGCGATCGCCGTGTTCGAAGCGCGGCAGGGCGTGAACCGCGACGAAGCCCAGGACCTCGCCACCTGACTCGGCCACGATGACCTGCGAGTCCTCGCCGGCAAACCGGGTCAGTCGTTCGACGATGTCGGACGGACCCGCCGGATACCCCTCGTCGGTGAACAGGGACGCGATCCTCTCGGCGTCCTCGCCGCTTGCCCGGCGATACCTGATGGTCGGCGATTCGGTCATCGAACGATGGTACCCGCTCGAGCCCGTCGGGGGCGCCAATCAGCCATGCAGCAACAGGTCCGGCACGGGGTCGCCGACGACGGCGAAGCCGAGTCGTTCGTACATCTTGATCGCCGCACCGTTGTCGGCCTCGACCACGAGATGAACGCGCTCGGCCCCGCCGCGAAGTGCATCGGCAACCGCACTGGCGACAGCCAGCCGTCCCAGGCCGCGGCCGCGGAACGCGGGTCGGGTTCCGATTGATGAGAGGTACGTCGCGTCCCAGCGCGACGTTCGTTTGGCGACGGTCGCGAGCTCTCCGTCGACCCGGACCAGGATGAAACCGACGCCCGGCTCGAGGAGCGTGGCGAGCGCGTCGCGCTCGATCCCCGCCCGTCGCTCGGCGCCGACTTCGAACGCCTCGACCAGCGCGCCGGCAATCTCTGCAACCCGCTCCGTCACGTCTCCGGAATCCGGTGCAACCCGTTCGACCACGACACCGTGGGCGGTCGGACCGGAGGCGAGCGCACCACCCGGCCCGGGGTCGCGCAGCACCATCGCCCGGTCCTCGCCGACGACATCGAACCCGGCCCGCAGGAGGCGTGCCGTCAGGTCCGCGGGCTGGTTGGCGGCCGCGACGGGACGGATATGAGGGTATCGAGCGAGCGCACCGAACGCGACGATCGCCGCGGCCAGGTCGCGATCGAATGGGCCGGCCGCATCGGGAAACGTCGGGGCGACCAGGCGATTCCAGAACGGCTCGGCGTCGGCCGGGTCGTGCAACAGCAGGCCGTGACGGGTCTCTCGGAGCTCGCGGCGGCCGCCGGCATGAACCCGCGCCTCGTGGATCGCAATGGTCCGCGCAAGGCCGTGATCCCGGCCACCGTCGTCGATGACCCGCGACGGGATCGTCACGGTCGGCCTGTCAGATTTGCAGCGCAGACAGATCCGATGCCCTGCGGTGGGCGTACAGTTTCACGGACAGCCCGTGATCGGGTTGGACGGGGACGCAGGAGGAACATCGTGCGACGCAGCGCTTTTGCCACGGGGATTTCCATGGCGGCCATCGTTCTTGCCGGCTGCAGCGGTGCGGCAACGCCCGCGCCGGCACAGTCGCAGACCCCGGCGACGAATCCGCCGGCGGGCGTCTGCGCGGTCTCGAGCGACGCACCGGGTGTGACCGTCACCGTCGTCGACTTCGCGTTCGACCCGACGCCCGTCACGGCCACGGTGGGCCAGCCGATTGGCTGGACGAACCAGGACGGAGCGCCCCACACGGCGACCCTCGACGAGGGCGATTGCGCGACCGGCACCCTGGCAGCGGGAGGTGGAACCGGTTCGCTTGTCTTCTCCGAGCCGGGCACATACCCGTACCACTGCGCGATCCATTCACGGATGAAGGGCTCGATCGTCGTCACCAACTAGCTCGTCGGGCGCTCCGCGAGCACGACCGAGGCACCGGACGGCAGGTCGATCACGGTCGGCCGGCCGATTCCGGCGCCTTCGAACCACCCGACGAAGTGCTCGCGCGGCGCGAGATGCCGCCCGCCCAGCATCGCGTCGAGCTGGACACCGGCGATCAGCTCGCCGTGCCGCGTCCGGAATTCGTCGGGGGTTGACGGCAGGGGCCAGTCGAGGACGATGATCCTGCCCCCCGGCCGGACCGCGGTCCAGGCCGCACGGAGCGAGGCTGCCGGGTCCACCAGGCTGTGCAGCGCGTACTGGTAGTAAACGAGATCGAATGGACCTCGGTCCGTGGCCGCCGACACGTCGCCGGTATGGATCTCAAGCCGTTCGTCCAGCCCAGCGGCGGCGACGTGCACCCGGGCCCGCGCGACCGAATCCGGTTCGCCTTCAACGCCCACACCGGTCACCGCAGGAAAGCGCCGAGCCATCGCAACCAGCCAGAGGCCGCCACCGCAGTGCACGTCGAGCAGGCGCCCGCCATCCGAGAGGTCGACCACGAGCTGCGGCAGCGCCGAGAGCACCTCCTGGAAGAAGACGGCGATGTCCTGTTCGGTAAGCCGCTCGATCGAGGCGCGGTAGCGATCCGGGCGCGTTTCCAGGGCGCGCCCCGTTCGGAAGAATTCCGCCATGCGGTCCCAATCCATCGACGCCACGACGGCGTGCGTGAACTGGCCACCCAGGTACTCCAGCCGATCGGTGTCGAGGAGGATCATCGAAATCGCCTCGTTCGACACGAGGCGCCCCTCTTCGGTCAGTTCCACCAGGTCGTGGGCATCCGCCGCCCACGACCAGACGCCAACGGCATCGCGCGTCGTCGCGGTGGCATCGGCCAGCGCGTCCGGCGTCATTCCCAGGGGACCGGCGGCGCGCAACGCGGCAAACAGGCCAAGGTCCAGCCCGAGGTGGATCAGCCACGCGCGGTGGAAACCGCCGAGACTGTCGATCAGATCGTCGAAGCGTTCGTCGAGTTGCATCGGGTTCCCGGGATGCTCCTGGCCGATTGGCTCGGGCCGAGTCTACTCGACCGTTCGACCGCGGTTTCCGGGACGCCGCCCGGCGGGCATGCAACCATTTGCGGTCATGACGGGTTTCAGGTTGCGATGGACGATTCGACGCTGATCGAGGCGCTGGCGCGCGACGTCGACGGCGCCTTCGAGGCGCTCGTGCACGGACACCAGGACAGGCTCTACACGATCGCGCTGCGACTGCTCGCCGACCCGGCCGATGCGGAGGAGGTGACGCAGGACGCGTTCGCCCGCGCGCATCGGGCGCTGTGCGCCTGGGACGCCGACCGGATCCGGGCCCTCGCCCTGCGACCGTGGCTGGCGGCGATCGTCGTCAACGCCGGCCGGAATCGGCGACGCCGGCCGGTCGATCGACGCCCGGCGGTGAGCCTTGGGCCGCTCCTGGCGAGCGGCTTCGACCCGGGTGACGACCGGCCGACGCCCGAGACGGTCGCCGAGCGCCGGGTGGAGGCCGCGACGTGGACCCGGCGACTGGCCGGCCTGCCACCGGGAGTGCGCGCGGTCGTGATCCTTCGCCACGTCGACGGACTGTCCTACACGGAGATCGCGACCGCGCTGGGACGCCCGGAGGGCACGGTCAAGGCCCAGGTCCATCGGGGACTTCGCAGGCTCCGGGCGATGATCGAGGATGAACGCGCCGAAGAGCGCAGGGAGATGACGGCATGACAGGATCGACGGGATCGACGGGATCGACGGCACCGGCCGTTCCGGACGACATCGAGGCCGCGCTTGCGGCACTCGCCACATCGGCTCCTGGCGGCCTGGCAGTCGCCACGCTGGCAGCGCTGGGGTTGGCCGATCTCTACGCGACGATGCCCTCCCCGCTCGGCGACGTCCTCGTCACCTGGAACGGGCGCGGCGTGTCGGCTGTCAGCCTCGCCGAGAACGAGGAACCAGCGGCCCTCGAAGCCCGCCACTTCGCGGCGACGGGACGTCGAGCAACGAGGGCGACCGGCGGCCTCCCGGCCGTCCTCGCGCGTGCGATCGCTCGACGAATGTCGGGCGATCGGCGGGTGCGAATTGCACTGGACCTGCGGGGGCGGGGCGACTTCGAGCGCCAGGTCTGGCTGAAGGCGCTCGAAATTCCGTCGGGCGAGGTGCGGCCGTACGGCTGGATCGCCGCCGAGATCGGCCGGCCACGGGCCGTTCGCGCCGTGGGCTCCGCGCTGGGCCACAACCCGGTGCCGCTCATCGTGCCGTGCCACCGCGTCGTCCGTGGCGACGGAACCATCGGGCAGTACTCACTTGGTGGTCCCGCCAACAAGCGGGCCATCCTGGCCGCCGAGGGCGTCGATCCCGATGCGCTCGAGGCGATGGCGCGGGCCGGGGTTCGCCTCATCGGATCCGATTCGACCCGGATCGTCTGCCATCCGACGTGCCGCAACGCGCGGCGCATTCGAGCGGACCACCGGGTGCCGTTCCGGTCCATCACAGCGGCCTCCGACGCGGGGTACCGCCCGTGCCGCGTGTGCCGGCCGGCATCGTCCCTGGTTGGGACCGGCGCAGCCGCCTGACGCCGATGCCTGACTCGGCGCCGGCGCCAAATCACAACCTTGGCCTAGTGGACTAGGCCATCGGTTCACGATAGACTCGTCACATCTTGGACCAGCCAACTGTGCCAACGCCCACCGTCGCCACCGCCACATCGCGCATGCTGCTCGCGGCCGCGATGCTCATCCTGTACGTGGTCTGGGGTTCGACGTATCTCGGCATCGCCATCGCCGTCGACACGATCCCCCCCTTCGTCATGGCCGCAATCCGGTTCCTGATCGCAGGATCGGTGCTGATGGCCTGGTCGGCCGCCCGTGAGAGGCGGTCCTTCCGACTCCCGTCCCTCCGTGAGGCCCGCGACACGGCGATCGTGGGCGCGCTTCTGCTCGGCGGCGGAATGGGCATGGTCGCCTGGGGCGAACAGACGGTTCCGTCGGGGATCGCGGCATTGCTCATTGCGCTCATGCCGGTCTGGGTCGCGGTTTTCGGACGAGTCTTTCTCGGGGAGCGCCTTCCGGGAATCGCGGTCGTCGGGATCGGGGTGGGGCTGGTCGGCGTCACGATCCTGGTCTGGCCGTTCGGCACGACGGGCGAGGGGTTCGACGCCGCCGGGCTCGGTGCCCTGTTCCTGTCGCCGATCTTCTGGGCCAGCGGCTCCCTGTTCGCGGCACATCGAGCCCGTCAGCCGTCGCGCCCGCTGGTCGCCACCGCCACCCAGATGCTCGCCGGAAGCGCCACCCTCGCGGTCCTCGGGCTGCTGACCGGAGAATTTGCCGTGTTCCGGCCGGAGGCCATCTCGACCGAATCGATCATCGCCCTCGTGTACCTGACGTTCATCGGCAGCCTGGTCGCGTTCACCGCCTACGTCTGGCTCCTGAAAGTCGCGCCGCTGCCGCTCATCGCAACGTATGCCTACGTGAATCCGATCGTCGCGGTGGCGCTCGGCGCAATGCTCCTCAGCGAGCCCGTGAGCCCACGGACGCTGCTCGCCGGGGCGATCATCGTTGGCGCGGTGGCGGTGATCATCACCGCCCGCAGCCGGATGACGAGGCCGGCGGCGCGACCGGCGGAGCCGTCGTTCCCGGAGCGCCAATCCGGCGCCCAGCCGGCACCCGCCGAGGCGCCGAACACGTAACGCGGCCATCGAACCGCGTCAGGCCCGTCAGCCCATCAGCCCTCCGCCAGGACGGTTCGGGCCACCCGCCGCGCGAGCGTCATGATCGTGATCATCGGGTTCACCCCGATCCCCGTCGGGAACAGGGATCCGTCGCCGACGTAGAGGCCATCGACGACGCGCCCCGTCCGGTCCGCCCTGACCCGGCCGTCGGGATCGCAGACCGCATCGGCTGGATCCGCTCCGAGGCGCGCGGTCCCCATCTGGTGGGCCGAGAACACGGTCGCACGATTCGGCCCGAGGTCCAACGAGGCGAGGCGCGATTCGAACGCGGCCCACCGGCGAGCGGCACCCGTGGGGTCGTCGCGGCCGTCGCGGCCGTCGTGGCGGCCGTCGTCGCGGTACCAGACCGGTGGCGTGGCGGCGCCCATGATCTCGCGCGCTCCGGCGGCGCGGGCGAGGCGGGCCATGCGGACCAGGGCGTGGCGCAATGTGGCCTCGCCGACCCGATCCAGTCGATAGTCGATCCTGACCCGTCCGGACCGGGTCAGGCGCACACGTCCGGACCCCCCGTCGCGAGTGACCGCGATGACGCCGGCGAAATGACCGATGTCGCGAAGCATCGCCGCATGCTGCTCGGCTCCCTCCCAGGGGAAGGCCAGCGCGATCAGGCCCGGATGGCCGGGGGCCGATTCCAGGATGTAGCCATTGCGTCCCGGCTCCGAGGCCGAGAACGCGTCGATCCGGGCCGCCTGCATCGTCCCCCGCCACATGTCGATCCGCTCGTCGAATCGTGCCGCGATCACCGGAACCGGATGGAGCCGGAGGTGTCGTCCGAGAGCAGGGTGGTCGATCCCGGACCGCTCCAGGATCGCCGGTGTCCGCAGCGCCGCCGCCGCGACGACGACCTGTGGCGCCCGCACGATGAGCCGCCGCGCTCCATGCACCTCCCCCAGCGTCGCCTCCACACCGACGGCCCGGCCCCGCTCCAGGACGATCTTCGTGACGGTCGCGTCCGGCACGACCCGGGCGCCGGACTCGCAGGCAGCGGCAAGGTGGGCCCGGATGCCCGATCGCTTCTCGCCGCGGGTACAGCCGAACGGGCACGAGCCGCACGCCCCGCACGACGTGGCGTTGCGCAGGACCGGACCGGCCGCCCAACCGAGGGCCGCCGCGCCGCGCAGGAGCACCTCGTCCTTGGGCGGGATCACCGTGGCCGGGGCGAGCTCGAGTTCGCCGCCGATCGCCGCGAGGTCAGCGTCCCATGTGGCCCCGACGACATCGGCCAGACCATGGCGCGCGGCCCACTCCTCTCGAACGTCGAGCGGCGCGGGAGCGCAGGTCATCCAGTTGATCAGGGTGCCACCACCGACCCCGGTGCCGGCAAGGATCGGGATGCTGCCGTCCCAGCACGCGCTGAGCCCCCGGTTGAGATAGAGGCGCTCGAACGCCGCCAGCTCGTCGGCGGGCATCGAGCCCTCATCGACGAAGGGGCCTGCCTCCAGGACCACGACGGACCGGCCGGCGCGGGCCAGCTCGGCGGCGATCACGCCGCCCCCCGCGCCCGATCCAACGATGACCACGTCGACGTCGAGCGTCGCCGTGGCGCCACGACCCGCCGTGCCCGGCGGAGGCGGCACGATGGTCGGCCGGATCGACGTCCGTTCCTCGGCGACCGGCCGCTCGTCCTGGACGTAGCCCATCTCGTCGAGGCGCGCGTTGTGACCGCCGGCGTCACGTTCCGCGTACGCCAGGAACGTCAGGAGCCGGCGATACCCCGCGAAGCCGGCGCGCCACAGCGCCAGGCGCGAGGTGCTCCAGCGGAGGAGGAACCGCTCGCGCTCGACCGGCGACCGGGCGGCGAACAGGATCGGACGACCGCCGAGGACCAGGTTGGCGAGGCGCGATCGAAGGGCGAACAGGACGGCGCGCAACTGGAGCACCTGGATCGGGTCGAGGGCGCTCTCCATCGCCACGGCGGCGAGCCTGGCGCGCTGTTCGCCACGCCCCGGGACGAAGGCCTCGGCAAGCTCGGCGAGCGTGGCCAGATCGGCCGGCGAGAACGTGCGCGGCGACTCGTCCCGTGCGGGCAGCGACTCGTCCCGTGCGGGCACCGTCGCCGTCGTCGTCACGATCCGCGGGCGACCCCGTCGCGCCGGGGGTTGCCGCGCTCCCAGCCCTGCGCCGGCCACGCCTCGCAGCGGAGTGGCCGGTCCTCGCGATACCCGAGGGCGTAGTCGGCCTGGATGAGCGTGTGCAGCTGGCTCGTGCCCTCGTAGATGACGGCCGCCTTCGAGTTGCGCAGGTAGCGCTCCACGGGGAACTCGTTCGAATACCCGTTCGCGCCGTGGATCTGGATCGCGTCGAGCGCCGCCTGAACGGAGTGTTCCGTCGCGTGCCACTTGGCGAGCGACGTCTCGCGGGTGTTGCGCAGCCCCTGGTTCTTGAGCCACGCGGCCCGCCAGACCAGCAGCCGGCCCATTTCGATCCCCTTGGCCATGTTCGCGATCATCTGCTGGACGAGCTGGTGTTTCCCGATCTCCTGGTCGAACGTCCGCCGTTCGTGGGCGTAGCGGAGTGACGCGTCGAGACAGGCCTGGGCCAGGCCGACCGCGCCCGAGGCGACCGTGAAGCGGCCCTGGTCGATGGCGCTCATGGCGACGAGGAAGCCCTCGCCCTCCTCGCCGATCCGGTGCTCCTCCGGCACGACAACGTCGTCGAGGTTGATCAACCCGGTGTTGCCGGCTCGGATCCCGAGCTTGCCGTGGAGGGTGCCCGTGGTCAGGCCGGTCATGCCTCGCTCCAGGAGGAACGCGGTGACGCCCCTGTGCTTCTTCGCCCGATCGACACTCGCGAACACCAGGAAATGGTCTGCGAGATCGGCAAGGGAGATCCAGATCTTCTGGCCGTTCAGGCGGTACGCAGCGCCATCGCGACGCGCCGTCGTCTGGAGGTTCGCGGCATCCGTCCCCACGCCCGGTTCGGTCAGCGCGAACGTGGCCAGCTTCTCGCCCCGTGCCTGGGGGACCAGCCAGCGCCGGCGCTGCTCCTCGTTCGCCCACTGGAGGAGTGCGAGCGAGTTCAGGCCCACGTGGACGCTCTGGACCACGCGGAACGCCGTGTCGGCCCGCTCCAGTTCCTCGCACAGGATCGCGAAGCTCACGTAGTCCATGCCGGCGCCGCCGTAGGCTTCCGGGATCGGGGCGCCCAGGAGTCCGGCGTCGGCCATCCGCTCGAACACCTCGCGGTGGACCTCGCCCTTCTCGTCCCACTCGCGGATGTGGGGCAGAATCTCGGCCTCCGCGAAGGCGCGGACGCTCTGCTGGACGAGGCGGTTCTCGTCGGTCAGGGTGAAGTCGATCACAGACGTGCGAACCTCGAAGGCGGAGCCGGCGATGCTCGGCGCCGGGGGCATCCATTCTAGGCGGGCCAGAGCACGTCCTCCCGGCGCCGTCCGCTCGTCGCCCCGACCCGCTGTGGCTCCCTATACTCGGCCGATGGATACCCACCCTGGCAACCTCGCCGCGCGCGCAGCCGAGCACTTCTCCCCCGTCATCGGCCGCTACTTCGAGCGGAGCTGGAGCCACGGGATCGGCCATCGCCTGTTCGATACGGACGGCAGGTCCTACCTCGACTTCGCCAACGGGATCGCCGTGACGGCCCTCGGACATGCCCACCCGGCGGTCACCGCGGCGATCCATGCCCAGGCCGACCGGCTCATCGGACCCACCGCGGCCGTCGGCTACTCGGAGCCGCCGGTGCACCTGACGGAACTGCTCGCCGCGACGCTGCCCGATCCGATCGACACGATCTTCCTGCTCAACTCCGGCTCCGAGGCGATCGAAGGCGCGCTCAAGCTGGCCCGCCGTGTCACCGGGCGCCCGGGGATCATCGCGTTTCGCGGGGCGTTCCACGGCCGCACGATCGGGGCGACGTCCGTCACGAGCTCCAACCTGAACTACCGCGTCGGCTATGAGCCGCTCCTCCCGAACGTCTACCTCGCGCCGTTCCCGGCCGCCTACCGCGACTTTGGCGACGACGAGGCGGAGGCGACGCGGGCCTGCTTGGCCGAGCTCGACGCACTGATGGCGACGACCATCCCCTCCGGCAGCGTCGCGGCGATTCTCATCGAGCCGGTCCAGGGCGAAGGCGGCTTCATTCCGGCCCCCGGCGCGTTCCTGCGCGGGCTCCGCGATCGCTGTGACACGCACGGCATCCTGCTCATCGTCGACGAGGTCCAGACGGGCTATGCGCGGACCGGCCGGATGTGGGCGTTCGAACACGCCGGGATCATCCCCGACGTCGTCTGCATCGCAAAGGCGATTGCGAACGGCCTCCCACTCTCGGCCATCGCGACCCGGCGAGAGCTCCAGGAGCGCTGGGGGAAGTCCGCCCACGGGTCCACGTACGGCGGCAACCCGGTGTCGTGCGCGGCGGCGATCGCCGTGCTTCAGACGATGGAGGCCGAGGGGCTCGTCGCGAACGCGGCCGCGCGCGGCGCCGAACTGCGGGCGGGCCTGGATCGCCTGGCCGCCGAAGACGACCGAATCGGGGACGTTCGCGGGCCCGGGCTGATGGTCGGAGTCGAGCTGGTGCGAGATCGAGAGACCCGCGAGGCCGACGGTGAGCTCGCGACGGCAATGCTCGCGAGGTGTGCCGATCTCGGGCTCCTGGTCCTGACGTGCGGTCCCGCGCACAACGTCGTCCGCTGGATCCCGCCGATCGACGTGTCGGCCGCCGAAATCGTGGAGAGCCTCGAGTTGTTCGGGGAGGCGCTCAGGACCGTCGAGGTCGAGCGAACGGCGTGACGAGACGCCTGCCGCGCGGCAGGCGCCCCAGGGCGGTTGGCTGTCGGTCCGGAACTAGCGGTTCGCGGAGAGGAAGCGCATCACGTCGTCAAGACGGAAGCGTCGATCGCCGCGCTTGCAGACCCGATAGAAGGGCAGCTCGCCGCGATCGCCCAGGCGCTTCACCGTGTTGACATGCAGGTGAAGCATGTCGGCAACCTCGGTCGCCGTGAGCATCGGACCAAGTTCGTTAACGGCCATCGAAGCCATGCTGTCTGTTCGCCTCGTTGCGGGCACTTGAGGGCTGGTCCGTCTCTGTCGGGTGAGCGACGGTGACGTCCGGCCCGCTTCTGTGGGGAGTGTCGGGGTCCGGACCGCCCCAGACCAGCCGTACTTTGGGGTGTCCGGCAGTACCACGTGGGCATACGGCACCGCGGACCGGCGGGCAGGTGTGGCGTCCCCGGCAGGATTCGAACCTGCGACCGGCCGCTTAGAAGGCGGCTGCTCTGGTCCACTGAGCTACGGGGACCCGGCGCACAGATTAGCGCACGTTTGTGCGATTCGGACCTCCTTCCACCTTGCGCCGCAGCTGCCGGCGTGCGACACTCCGCGCCCCGTGCGCCGGTGAGACCGGCCAGGTAGAGGGATCCCCACCCGGATGTCGTCGCGCCCAACCACCTCGACATCGAAGCGGCCGATCGCGGCCGCCCAGACCGGCTCAACCGCCGGTCAGCTGGCGCTCGACCTCCCGGCCGTCGTCCCCGCCCTGCCGATCGAGCCTGAGTGGAAGACGCAGCAGCGGCTGTGGGGCCACAGCTTCCACCCGATGTGCTCGTACCTGGCCAGCTTTCCGGCGGGCCTGACGCACGCGTTCATCGCCCGCTACAGCCGGCCGGGCGACGTTGTTCTGGATCCCTTCTCCGGCCGCGGCACGACGCCGCTCCAGGCGGCGGCAGAGGGCCGGATCGGGGTCGGCAACGACCTCAACCCCTTCGCCCACCTGCTGACGGCGGCCAAGGTCGAGCCGGCCACGCCGCCCGAGGCGCGAACGCGACTCGCCAGTCTGCGCGTCGGCTGGGCGGGGCAGTCCGCCGATTGGCTCGCCCTGGCCGGCCGAATCCAGGGGGACCCGGCCCACGGTGGCCCGGAGCCCGTCCCGGTCGAGGTCGCCGTGGCGTTCCATCCGCGCACCTTCGCCCAGCTGCTCTACGTGCGGGCCACCCTCCGTCTCGAGAATCGCGTGGACCGCTTCCTCGCCGCCGCCATCACCGGGATCCTTCACGGCAAGAGCCCCACGTACCTGTCCGAGCTCATGCCGAACACGTTCAGCATGGCGCCACGGTACGTCCGCGAGTACGCCGCGCGGACCGACTTCCGGTCCCCCGAACGCGACGTGTTCGACTGTCTCTCGCTCAAGCTGGACCGCCTGTATCGCCAACCCGTGCCGCGAACATCGGGGATCGCCCTGCTCGGCGACGCACGCGACGCGGGCGAGAGAAGCAGGGCCGCGCTCCGCGCCCGGGGCCTCCCCGATCGCGCGCGCCTGGTGGTCACCTCCCCGCCGTACCTGCGGGTGGTGAAGTACGGCTACTACAACTGGCTCCGAACGTGGTTCCTGGGGTTCGACGCCGCGACCATCGACGCGACGCTCGACGACGCCCATCATCGAGAGCCCTATCTCGAGTTCCTGCGCCAGGTCCTGGCCGGGCTGCGCCCCGCCCTGACCGATGACGCCGTCGTGGTCCTCGTCGTCGGCGACGTCGAGACGGATCGTGGCCGGCGCCTCGAGGGCGGAATCGGGCTGGCGGAGCGCGTCTGGGAAGACGCCGCGGCGCCGGAGGGGTACCACCTCGCCGGCGTCGTCCTCGATGCCGTCCACGCCCACCGAAAGATGACGAAGCTGTGGGGCAGCGAGGCCGGGCGCGCGACCAAGACCGACCGCATCCTGGTCCTCGGGGCGACCGAGACCGGGCGCCGCCGCGCCGTTGCCGGTGCCGCATCTCCGGTCGACTGGACCTGGCCGCAGCGCGGGCTTCGCGCCCTCTGAGTCACGCGATCTGAGCCACGCGGTCTCCCGCTAGAATGCGCCGATGAAGCAGATGTACCACCCGTCCGATCTGGCCACGATGGATCCGCTCGTGCTGATGAAGAACCTGGACCACGTCCGGATGACGAGCCGACGGTTGAGTTACATCCTCCAGCAGCAGGTCCACCTGTACACGCCCGAGGCGAACCAGATGCGCCAGCAGATCGATGTGTATGTCGATGCCGAGCGCCAGATCGAGGGCGAGATGGCGAGGCGCCAGATCCGCGCCTGACCTGAGGCTCGACGTACGAAAAGGCTCGACGTACGAAAACCCCCGCCCAGGAGCGGGGGTTTCCTCGTAACCGATCGCTGGTGATCGGGATGATGACGTGATCGGGTGCCGCTCGCGTCAGACGACGGCGGCGGCAAACTCGTGGGTGGACTCAGGCACGGCAATGTCGTCGTGGGCCGGGTTGGCGTCCAGATCGGACCGGGTTGCCGTTGGCGCGGTGGGATGGGCGGCCGGCGAAGCGGCGCGTGCGGCCGGGACGGCGCGAACGGCCGGAGCGCTGACCCGGCGGCGCTCGGCATCCTCCGCCACGACTTCCCGGACGAGCACGGCCAGGTGCGGCATCTCGAAGAGGCTGAACCCGATCCCGTGCGCGCCGAGTTCGTCGGCACTCCAGCCGCGGAAGAGGCCACGGCCGGCGACGGCACACATCTCGTCGTAGAGCTCAGGCCACCCGACGGATCGTCGGCGGTGGCAGAACCGGACGAATTCGATCGCCTCCGGTGACGGAGCTCGATCGGCCGAGGGCGCACGCTCAGGGGTGCGCGATTCCATCGATGGGTACCCTCCTTTCAAGTCCGGACGCGGGCGTCGCAAACCATCCCGAGTTCGGCGAATCGAACCGAACCCCGGTCTCCAATCCCGGTGGAAGTCCGGCGGGGCGGCCCTCCCAGGCACCTCCGCGTCCTCGGGACATGGTAGGCGCCGGTCCCCCGCCGCCGATAGGGGTTTTTCCACCAAGTCGTCCACCAACTTGTCCACACGAACGGACGCTCGTCGAACGCCCGTCCGGAACGTGCGGGGCCCGACGGGTCAGCGCGAAACGGGACCCCCGACGGCCATCCGCCGTCGGACCCCCAGGCCGGCCGACACCCCCAATTGCCAGCGGCACGACGCGTCCAGCTCCAGACCCTCGAAGGGGTCGTCGGCCAGGAGGAGATTGCCGTCGAGATCCACCCAGTCGGCGAGTGAGGCAACCGCGGCCGAGGCCGCGATCCCGACCGACGTCTCCTCCATGCAGCCGAGAAACGTCCGGAATCCGAGGTCGCGGGCCCGCTCCAGCATCCGTTTCGCCGGCCCGACCCCGCCACACTTGGCGAGCTTCACGTTGACGCCGGCGACGACGCCGACGAGCGCGTCGAGATCCTCGATGGTGACCGCGCTCTCGTCGGCCACGATCGGGAGATCCGTGCTTGCCTGCAGGTCGCCCAGCCAGTCGTAGCGCCGCGGGGGGAACGGCTGCTCGATGAGCTCAACGCGGAGCCGGGCCATGTCCGGGAGCAGTGCCATCGCGATCTCCGGCGTCCAGGCGGTGTTGGCGTCGACCCGCAACGGACCCGTGTAGACGGATCGGACCGCCTCGAGGGTCGCGATGTCGTCGGGGCCGCCGACCTTGATCTTGAGGGCCGGGAACCGGGCTGCACGCCGAGCCCGTTCGGCAACGACGTCCGGCGCGTCGATGCCGAGGGTGAAGTCCGTCGGCGGGATGTCCGTCCCGAGGCCGAGGAGTCGATGGACCGGTTCGCCGAGAACCTTCCCGACCAGGTCGTGCAGCGCGATGTCGATCGCGCACTTCGCGCCGCCGTTCCAGCGCAGCGCCGCATCCATCGCCGCGCCCGCCCGTTCGAGGCCGGCGGCGCTGGGATCGGCGTCGCCCACGGCCGCAAGCAGCGTCGGAAACGCGGCGGTCATGGTGCCGACCGTCTCGCCGTAGTAGGCCTCGACATATCCCTCGCCGAGGCCGACCAGTCCCGGGAACCGGTCGTCGCTGATCTCGGTCAGGATCGTGGTCGCGCCGCGAGCGTTGTCGCTCCGAGCGATCCGGAAGGGGTCGGCGAAGGTGAGCTCGAAGACCTCGTGGCTCAGGTGGATGGTCACGGGGCAACCCGCCGGCCCGCGCTCATCTCGCCGCTGCGACGAGGGCCGTCACGCGCCCCTGGATCGCCGCCCACAGCGCGGTTGCCCCGAACCGGTACGGATCGTCGCAGGGGAGTCCGGTCTCCGCTGCCGTTTCGGCGATGGCTTGCCGGGCATCCGCGTCATCCGCGATGAGCGACGTGTTGAGCGCGACGGCGACGACCTCTGACGGCGCCACGAGGCCGGCGACCTGCTCGTGGAGCCGGATGAACTCGGGAAGCCGGGCGATCGGGAAGGAGCTGTCCGGCAGATGGTCGAAGTCGTGTTCGACGAGGCCTGCCTTGTGGACCATGACCATCGCCTGCGGCGTCGTCCCGTGCATGAGACCCAGGGTGACCGACGAGTAGGCCGGGTGATCCAACGACCCCTGGCCCTCGACGATGATCCAGTCGCCACGCTGTTCGGCTTGCTCGACGAGCCACTCCGCGGTGCCCTGGACGAAGTCGCTGATGACCCGGTCGATGGCCACACCCCAGCCCTCGATCATCATCCCGGTCTGGCCGGTCGGCACGAAGACGGCGGACAGGCCGGCGGCCCGGGCCGCCTCGCGCAGCTCGAGGGCAACGGACATCTTGCCGAGCGCACAGTCCGTCCCGACGGTCAGGATCACCCGCTTGCCGGGCCGGTGCCGCCTCCCCACCGAGGTCTCGTGGCGTTCGGGCGGCCGACGGTAGTCGACGATCCGTGTCCCCGCCGCCGCGGCGGCCGCGCTGAAGTCGGGATCGTCGCCGAGGAACGTATGCAGGCCGGAGTGCACGTCCAACCCCGCGCCGATCGCCTCGAGGATCGTCGTGCGCCACGTCTCGGGGAGCTTGCCACCGGTCGGAGCGATCCCGATGAGCAGGGTGTCGGGTCGCGGCTCCAGCTCGAGCGCCTCACCCACGCTGGCCACGAACGGGATGTCCTTGCCGGGCATCCACTCCCCCACGTTTCGGCCGGCGATCGACGAGTCGAGGAGCGCGACGACGTGATCGGGGCCGTAGCGGACGACGCCCATCGCCGTCTTCGCGTTGTGCACGTGCCACTGACCCTCGGTGAGGATCAGCAGGTTGCGCCGGTCGGAGGTGGTCACAGCGCCTGAGTCTACGGGCAAGAGAACGCCCCCGGGGCGCGGGTCCGGGGGCGCAGGGATGTGCGTGGTACCGCATACCGGATTCGAACCGGTGATCTCCGCCTTGAGAGGGCGGTGTCCTGGGCCTCTAGACGAATGCGGCGCTGTCGGCGGCCGAAGCCATGGCCGGGGCCGGATGATAGCAAGGACCGCCCGAACGCGGCAAACGGTTCGACCGGGATCGATCGGGAGTCCGCAACGACCGCGGCCGTGACTCAGACGCCCTGGCCCACGCCCTCCGCCGTGATGGGCGCCGACGCGACCTTCCCCGGCTGGGCGCTGAGCGCGGCGTCGAGCCGCTCGAGGTACGGTCGCATGCCGAGCCGCTCGAACAGGATGCGAGCTTCATCGGCTGCTCGCTGCCGCTCCCCGGCCTCCATGGATCCGGTGATGACAATGTCCAGCTGACAGAGAGCGAGCGGAACCGCAAGACCCAGGTCGCGGAACTCGCGCTGCGCCTCGCCAAAACCTGCCCGGGCGTCCTGGCTCCGCCCCTCGAGCGCAGCGAGGCCGGCCTCCATCGAAGCCCGGATCGCATCGGTCTGCCGCCCCGCGCGAGCGCCCTGCCACGCAGTCACCATGTCGCGCGCAGCGGCAGCGTCGCCGAGCCATGTCGCGGCGCGCGCCCCGTAGACGGCGCCTTTGAAACCGCGGTGCTCTCGCGCAATCGCCTCCCGACAGATCTCGAGGGTTCGGCCGAGATCGCCTGACGCCAGGGCGTGGAGAACGCTCGGCTCGTCGGCCTGCTCAAGGAACTGCGGGTCGTCGAACTGGCTCGCCAACGCCCGAAGGTGGCTCGTCTGCGCGGTCACATCCTCACCCCGCGACGCGCGGATCCGGGCATCGTACGATCCGTAGAAGATCTGGTCGGGCGGTTCGAGCTCACGGCTCAGCTCCTCGCCGACCTGTTCCATCACCCAATCCCACTCGCCGACCTCCAGCGCCGAATCACAGGCATTGCCGAGCAGGTAGCGGATTGCCCAGCGGTGGCCGAGCCGACGTGCCCGCACCAGGCCATCGAGCGAGACCTCGTAGCCCGCGCGGGGATCGTCGGGCTCCAACGAATACGCCAGGTTGATCGACGCCCTGAGGAACGCCGGCGTCTCGCCGTAGCGATCGGCCAGCACGCGCGCGCCGGTCAGCGTGGCGATCGCCTCCATCGGGCGGTCCAGGTTCGCCAGGGCCGTACCTCGTGTGATCAGGAGGTCGAGGATTGCCGGGCGGTCCCCGCGAGACTCCGCGGAGGGCAGTGCCGCGTCGGCAACCGCGACAGAACGAGTTCCCTCGCCGGTGCGCATCAGGAACTTCGAATAGACCGCGGCAATCTCGAGATAACCCTCGTCGTCGGGACCCAGCCCGGGCTCATCGAATGCCTCGGAGACGAGCTTCAACCCTCGCTCGTGGTGCCCCTCGGTCAGGACATCGCCGAGCAGGGCGATGGCCCGACGACGGGCGGGGTGATCGCCCGACTGCGCGGCCAGTTCGACGGCTCGCTCGAGGTGTCCGATCGAGACATCGAACAGCCCGGCTTCCGCAGCGGACTCCCCTGCCGCTCGCTGCAGCTCGAGCTCTTCGCCCGGCGAACCCGCTACTTCGAGCGCCAACGCGAGATAGCCATGAGCACTGGCGTTTGAACCGAGACCGGCCGCACGCTGCGCGGCCCCACGCAGGGCGAGGCGGGCCTGACCCGCCACCGCGGCGCCTTCCGGACCGTCCGGATGCGCGCGATAGGCGTCCAGGTAGTGCTGGGCCAGCACCCCTGCCAGCTCGTCGTCGCCGAGCGACTCGTAGTGGCGCGCGGCCGCCAGGTGCCGCGCCCGGCGGTCGCGCTTCGCGAGCGTCCCGTAGGCGACCTCCTGGATCAGACCCTGGACGAACCGGTACTGCCCGCGCTCCGGGGACCGGGGGTCGACATCGAGAGCCAGCAACTCCCGCCGCGCGAGATGGCGCACAACCTGCTCGACGTCGGCCGCAGCGACGCCGGCGACGGCCGCCAGGGACCCCAGCGTGAACGACAGGCCGAGCACCGCGGCGTCCTGGAGGATGCTTCGCTCGTTGGGCGGCAAGCCATCCATCCGTGCCGCGATGAGCGCGTGGAGTGACTCGGGAACCGCGAGGTCCGTCAGGTCCCCGACGGGTCGATACGCGTCGCCATCGCGCTCCAGCCGCCCGTCGTTGAGCAGCATCCGGACGGTCTCGACCGCGTACAGCGGGACTCCCTCCGCTCGTCCGAGGATCGTTCGGACCGCAGCCTCCGGCAGCCCAGGTACAAATCCGGCGAGCATCTCCCGCATCTCGGCGTCCTCGAGCGGCCCGAGCCCGATCGATGTGAAGGCGCGCTGGCCGGCTCCCCACGTCGGACGGCGGTCCAGGAGCTCCGGGCGAGCGAGCGTGATGATGTAGATCGATCGCCCCCGCGACCAGGCCAGCATCTCCTCGATGAAGTCGATGAGTCCCTCGTCGGCCCACTGCAGGTCCTCGAAGACGAGCACCACGGTGCCTGACTCGGCGATCCGCTCGAAGAACGCTCGCCACGCCGCGAACAGCTCGCCTCGATCGCGGCCCGGGCGCTCCTCCACACCCAGCAGCTGGAGCAAGGCACCCTCGATCAGGCGACGCTCGTCCGCGTCCGGCACGAACTGGTCGAGCGTCTCCGTGAGGCGGGCACGGGTGACCGCCTCGTCCTCACTTTCGCCGACGCGCAGGCGCATCCTCACCATCTCGCCGAGCGCCCAGAACGTGATGCCGTCGCCGTACGAGGGTGAGCGGCCCTGGTGCCAGTAGACGTCCTCCTTGAGTCCGTCGATGTACTTCAGGAACTCCCAGGCGAGCCGCGACTTTCCGATGCCGGCCTGGCCCAACACCGATACGAGTCGGACACCACGCTCGCGCGACGTCGCGTGAAAGAAGTCCTTGATGAGGCGCACTTCGGCGTCGCGCGCCACGAACGGTGCCTCGAGCTGCTCACGACGTCCCTCGCCGCGGCGCTGGGCGATGACGCGCAGGGCACGATACGCCGGCACCGGCGCCGCCTTGCCCTTCATCTCCTGATCGCCGGCCGATTCGTAGGCAATCGCCTCGCTCGACGCGCGGCGGGTCGCCTCGCCGACCAGCACCCACCCGGGCGGCGCCACGGATTGGAGACGCGACGCCGTATTCACGAGGTCGCCGGCAACCATGCCCTGGTCGGTCGCACCGAGCGTGACCGCAGCCTCCCCGGTCAGGACCCCGGCGCGGAGCGCGAGGTCCGGGATCCCGGCGTCCTCGCCCAGGCGGTGGACCGTCCCGACGAGGTCGAGCGCGGCGCGGACGGCTCGTTCCGCGTCGTCTTCCTGGGCGATCGGCGTGCCCCACACCGCCATGACGGCGTCACCGATGAACTTCTCGACCGTCCCGCCGTAGCGACCGATGACTTCACGGCACAGGTCGAAGTAACGACCGAGGAGCTCGCGCACGTCTTCGGCATCGCGGGTCTCGGAGATCGTCGTGAACCCGACGAGATCCGCGAACAGGACGCTGACCAACCGCCGCTCGGCAACGGGCATCCGCGCAGGTGCGGGTGTCGCGCCACCGGCCGGGCGTCGATCGCCGCTCGCGCCCGACGGTACGCCGCCGGCCAGGGTGGCCCCGCACTCTCCGCAGAACTTCGCGGCCGGGTCGTTCGACGTGCCGCAGGCAGGGCAGGCGAGCGCGAGAGAGCTGCCGCACTCGCGACAGAACTTTCGTCCCGGCTCGTTATCCGTGGCGCAGGTGGAGCAGGTCACGCAAGCCTCGGCTGCATCTGGGGAGCCCAGTATCGCCGCGGGCCGTGCGATGGGTCAACGAATCGGATCGCGACGCCCAACGCGCGCCGGATCTCGCTCCGCGCGCCCGCGCCTACAGGCGGTGGAGCTCGAGGAATCCGCGGATCGCCTCGGCCACCTGCTGGTGCCCGTGCTCGGCGAAGACCAGGCCGAAGTGCGAATGGGCTCCGAATGGCTCGTAGTCCGCCTCGAGCCAGTCGGCGAGGCGCTCGGTCGTCTCCTCCTCGACGTAGCGGTCGAGGCCGGCACCAATCACGAGGCGCGGGATTCCCTCCAGCCTCGATCGGTCGACCGATATGCCCTGGATCACCTGGCGACGCGCGGCCCCCGCCTCACGCGGCTTCTGACCCAGGAGATGCTGGATGCGCAGGACATCGGTGAGCGTCAGGTCGGCGTGCTCACGCTGGAGCTTTTCGGGCAGTGTCTCCCAGCCGATCGCCGCCCGTCCGAAGACCTCCGGGATCTCGCGCAATTCGTGCGATCGCGCCTCCGGTCGGAGATCGCGTGGCGGTTCGGGCGAGAGCAGGATGAGACCCGAGACGTCCACCCGTTCGGCGGCCTTCAGTGCCAGAAGACCGCCCATCCCGTGCCCGATCAGGACAACGTTGGGCCCGAAGTGGGTCGCCGCCGCGACCACATCCTCGAGATAGGTGTCGAACGACAGCTCGGCCGGATCCGCGGGATCGGACCAGAAGTGGTTGCGCAGGTTCAGGGCGTGGCCCTCCCAACCACGTCCCGCGAAGAACCCCAGGTAGCGCTCCCACAACCACGAGCCACCGAGCAGTCCGTGGATGAACAACAGGGGCTTCCGGCGCGATCGGCGTTCCGGCAGCCAGGACTCGATGTACAGGCCGCGGTCGTGCAGCTCGATCTCGTCCTTGCGAACCGGGCGTCCGTTCTGGGCCGGCGCCTGGGCGCGCGCGAGAATGTCGTCCGGGGTCACGTCCATCGATTTCACCATTCGTGGGGGTTGATGACCAGGCCGGTCAGGGCCTTGGGATAGAAGTAGGTCGACTTCTGCGGCATCACGTCGCCGTCGCCGGCGACCGCGACGACGGCCTCGACGGGCGTCGGGGCAAGCAGGAAGGCCGCGTCGGCCCCCTCCGGGTCCGCGTCGACCCGCGAAACAGCCTCGGCAGCGTCGTGGACGTAGCTCAGGCGGTCCCCGCCGCGCACGGCGGCCGCGTCGATCCCCGCGATCCGCTCCAGGGCGATGCCGAGCAGGGTCACGTCGAGGGCGCGCAGGGTCGAGCCGCCCGCCGGCAGGTACGGGTCGAACGCCGTGGGACGCGGAGACAGGATCGCGCCTCCGGTTCGGGTCCACAGCCCGAACGTGCCGCTGGCCCGACCCTCGGGGCCGAACACGACGCGCAGCTCGTCGGCAGCGACCCCATCGCGGACCTCGAACAGCTCCGCGGCGCGCGTGAAGAGAGCCTGCACGCCGCCGTCGCCGAGGTCGCGCAGGAGCCGATGGGTCGGCAGGACGGTCAACGTCTGCGCCGTCGACTCGAGGAACAGCGCGAGCAGGTGGTCGTACCCATGATCGTCGCCGTCGGTCGCGCCGGTTCGTCGCTCGTCGCGGTAGCGCAGCGCCGTCTCGTACCGATGGTGGCCGTCGGCGATCGTGACCGGGCCCGCTCCGGCAAGCCGGGCAAGTTCCGCGGACGCACCCGACGGATCAGCGTCGTCGACGACGATCCACAGCCGGTGGCGAACACGATCATCGTCCTCGATGTCGGTGACCGGCGGCGTGGCCGCGATCGAGTCGAGCACGGCAGCGCTGCGGCCCGTGCGATCCGCATACAGCCCCACGACCGGGCTGGTGTTCACCGCCGTCGCGCGCAGCAGCCGGTAGCGGTCTTCCCGCGGGCCTGCCAGCGTCCGCTCGTGCGGCAGAACACCGCCCTCCGGCCCGAACGATTCCAAGCGCAATCGCCCGAAGAACCCGCGCTGGCGGCGCTCGACGTTCGATCCGGGTACACGATAGGTCTGTTCGTACACGTAGGTCGCCGGCCGAGGGTCGCGATGGAGGATCCCGGCGGAGCGCCAGGCGGCGAGCGTGCGCGCTGCGCGTCGATAGCGCTCGTCCGGCTCGTCTCCCGTGTCGCCGGGGGGCAGGTCCAGGCGAACGACATTTGCCGGGTGACGCTCGAGCAGGGTCTGCTGAAGCTGCGGCCCGATGACGTCGTACGGCGGGCTCACCACGGCGGCCAGATCGCCGACGGCCGCGGGATCGTAGCGGAGGGCGCGGAAGGATCGAATCTCGGGCAACGGGCTCCTCGCGGGTCGGTCACCATGCGCGGGCGCGACGTGACCTGGGCCACATCGGGGCGAATGGACTGCATCGTACGATAGCCGGGCGAGTGACGGGCTCGGCGACAGGCTCGGTGCGCGCGGCACTCCGCCGGGAACCACCGGCTCGTGGGGCTGACGGTGGTGCCGGCGCGACCGACCACACGACGGCACCACCGCCGAGCGCCCCTTCGGGTGCTCCGACAGCGACGGATGAGGGCGACACGATCGCACGTCTCCGCGAGGCGCAGCGCCGCGCCCGAGGACGATGATGTCAAGAGACCGACTCGACTCGTCCTGGATGTAGATTCACGAGTACATTGTTGACGGACGAGAGCCTCGGGACGGGACGGAGGACCCCCGGGGGCGCGCACGACCCCGGGGACACGCACGATGACCCCGGCCGTCACGGAGCTTGGTCGGCGTCTTCCTCCATCGTTGATTACTCCCGGTAATGAGATCGGGCATCGGTGAGCGTGACGGGTCACCGATTCAGTCGCTCTGGGGGTAGTGCCACGCTCGCTATGCCCGAATCTCATTGCCCGGGCAAATACCAGCGCGGGCACGCGTCGCATGGGCGCACATCGCATGGGCGCACATCCCCGGAACACCTGTCCGGGAAGATCTAGACCCGCCCGCGCGATCCGCGCGCGGCGGCCCTGATCGCCTCCAGGCTCGTCGGGTTGTCGAGCGCGGAGACGTCGCCCGGGTCGATCCCAAGGAACGCGGCGCGCGCGACGCGGCGCATGACCTTTCCGGAGCGCGTCTTGGGCAGCGCGGAGACCACTGCGACGATGTCCGGGCGGAGCGGTTTCCCGAGCTGCCGAGCTACCTCCGCGGCGATCGCCGAGCGGAGATCGGGCGAGTCGGCGGCGCCCGGATGCAGGACGCAGAACAGGGCGATTGATTCGCCCTTGACGTCGTGGGGGATTCCGACGGCTGCCGCCTCCAGCACCGACGGGTGCACCGCTGCCGCCGACTCGACCTCGGACGGCCCGACCCGCTTGCCGGCCACCTTGAGCGTGTCGTCCGAGCGCCCCTGAATGTACCAGTAGCCGTCGTCGTCGATCAGCGCCCAGTCGCCGTGGACCCAGACGTCGGGGAAGCGCGACCAGTACGACTCGATGTAGCGTTCCGGGTCGTTCCAGAAGCCGCGGGTCATTCCGGGAAGCGGCTGACGGATGACCAGTTCGCCGACCGTGCCACGCAGCGGCCTGCCCGCACTATCGACGACGTCCGCCGCGACGCCGACGTTCGGTCCACCAAAGGACATCGGGCGGATGGGCGTGATGAGGTTTCCGGACACGATTCCGCCCGACACCTCGGTGCCGCCCGAGTAGTTCACGACGGGGCAGCGACCCTCGCCGACCTCGCGGAAGTACCACCACCATGGCTCGGGGTTCCACGGCTCGCCGGTGGATCCGAGGACCCGCAACGTGGAGCGATCGTGACCCCGGACAGGCTCCCGGCCATGGGCCATCAGGGCGCGGATGACCGTCGGTGACAGACCGAGGTGGGTGACGCGATGACCGGCGACGATCGCCCACAGCCGATCCGGCCCGGGGTGATCGGGGGTGCCCTCGTACAGGACGAGCCGCGCACCGAGCAGCAACGCGCCCGAGATGGCCCAGGGCCCCATCATCCAGCCAAGGTCGGTGAACCAGAACAGGGTGTCGCCGGGACCGAGATCGAACGAGTGGGCCAGGTCCTGGGCGCCTTTCAGCGGGAAGCCCCCGTGGACGTGGACGGCCCCCTTGGGACGACCCGTGGTACCCGACGTGTAGATCACCATGTACGGCGTCTCGGGATCGGTCTCGGGGCGCTGGACGTGCGGCGACGGAGCGCCCGGGGGCGCGGCAGCGTCCATCGCCTCGTCCCACCAGGCATCTCGGCCCTCCGTCCAGGGAACGGCGCCCCGTCGCTCGCCGAGACGGCGGACGACGACGACGCGGCGCACGCTCGGAGCCTCCGCGACGGCGGCATCCGCGGTCTCCTTGAGCGACACGATCCCGCCACGCCGCAGGAAACCATCGGCCGTCACCAGCACGGACGCCTCGCAGTCGCGCAGCCGGCTGGCCACGGCCGCGGCCCCATAGCCGGAGAAGATCGGGGTATAGATGGCCTCCAGGATCCCCAGCGCGAGCACCGCGACGACCGTTTCGACGAGCATGGGAAGGAAGATCCCGACCCGGTCACCGGGGCCCACGCCCAGCGCCGAGAACGCCGACGCCGCTCGATCCACCTCGTCTCTCAGCTCCCGGTTCGTGAGCGTCCGGACGGCTCCATCCTCCCCTTCCCAGGCGAGGGCGGACCCGTCTGGATCACGATCGGCACGGGGATCCAGCGCCGCGGCAGCATAGTTGAAGCGCGCCCCGGCCCACCACCTGGCCCAGGCCGGTCCCCGGCCAAGATCGAGGATCGAGGTCGGGCGACGAATCCACGGAACGGCGAGGTCGTCGGCGGCAGCCGCCCAGAACCATGCCGGATCGGCCGCGGCTCGGTTCTGCAGCGACGCCAGGTCGGGCAGACCGGTCGCCCGGACGAAGCGTCCGAGCCGGCTCCGGCCAAGGTCCGCCGGAGAGGGCCGCCAGGCCGCGTCGGGCACGTCTCGACCGAAGATGGGCCAGTCGGTTTGGGGCACGGCCGGATGCTAGCACCGCACCCCCGCTCCGGACCTGCGGCGACGCGGGGTCCGCCGCGGGGTCGGTCCGACCGCGGTCAGCCGCGGGGTCGGCCGCGGGCGATGGGCCGACCGCGGTCGGCGCCCCTGGGTGAATCGGACGCCAACTCCTCGATCTCGGGCAATGGCAGGTCGTCACGCTCGTCAGCACCCCAGGCGACATCCAGCCGCCGACGTCTCCCGCGCTGACCGTGCGCGACACCGGGCGAGCCGCCCGGGGTCCGCGGAGCCGCCACGAGGCGGGCCTGTGCCCGGCGGCCCTCCACGATGGTCCCAGCGATGACGGCGGCCAGGATCACGATGGCCAGGATCACCTGCCAGGGCAACTGGCGGACGTCGATGCCGCCGATCATGGAGACAACCCTGACCGTCTCATTGCCGGCGGCATCCACCGCCCGAAATTCCACGGGTTGCGGCCAGGGGGCCAAGGTCAGCCGGGATTCGAAGGCGCCGCGGCTCGTCGTGGTCAACGGCGGACCGCCGTTGACGTGGACCACCGTACCCGGTTCGGCGATTCCCAGGATTCGCGCCGAGAGCGGCCACGGCATCGAGAGGAACGGCGCCGTCACGGTCAATGCCGGCCCGCGGATATCGCGCAGGACAACGCCCCGAATCGGCTCCGCGAGCTCTCCCCACGCGTTGACGGCCACGAACGTGACCGTCCAGCGGTTAGCCTCTGCCCCGCTCGGGGTTCTGACATCCTCGAGCGGAATCGTGGCCGCCGCGGTGTCGGTGCCGGCAGCATGACCATCCGGGACGCCGATTCTCACGAGCCTGCCGAGCGTCCCGGGTACCGGTCGCGGCGACGTGCTCCCGATGGGCGCGAGGAATCCCGCGAGACCCGGAGCGTTGCCGGGATCCGGATCGCCGTCCTCCATCCCGACGACCCGGACGAAGTAGTTCGTGCCCGTCCAGCCCGAGGCCAGGACGACGCTCGGCCGACCGGTGGCGCGGAGCTCCATCGTCGGCGACGGGACCGGGTACGCGGGGAAGTACAGGAGGTCGGGAAGGCTCAGCTCGGCCAGGACGAAGGGCCGCGACGGCCCGGTCCGCCAGCCACTGTGGCCGCCGGCCTCCCAGGCGGGCAGCGGCGTCGGAGCCCGCAGGCCGGACGAGCCGTCCCAGTCGACCGATTGGGCGATGAGCATCCGTCGAAGCGTGCCGGTCCCAACGAGCGCCAGCGGTCGCGCGGCGTTCCAGGCGGGGCCGTGCCGAAACACGTAGGACGGTGCGACGTTCTGACCGGGGTGAGATCCGGGCGGGGCCGCCACGCCGCCGAGCGGATCGCCACAGGCGACGATGAGCAACGGCATGATCAGGTCGGGACAGCCATCGCCCCCGAGATCGGCCCACAGACCGATTGCCGGCTCCCGTCGCTCCACGGCTTCGCGCGCCGCTGCAAGGGCGCGCGACCAGCGGGTCCCGGCCATGGGTTCGGACAGCACCGCAGGCATCGGAACGGGTCCGCCTGCCCCGATCGACAGCGGTCCGACGACGACCGCGGCGGAGCCGGCCGCCATGGTGGCGACGACCGGCGGACCGCCGTCCGAGCGGCCGACCGCGGAGTAGGCGAGCAGGCCGATCGAGCCGATCGCCGGCTCGCTTTCGATGTCGCTGGTCCGCACAGGGGCTGCGCTCGTGTCGATGACCACGAGGCCGTGCGCCATGGACGCGACCAGTTCATCCCGCCCGTCACCATCCAGATCGACGGCCAGCGGATTGCTCGTCGGATCCTGCTCGGCCGGCGTCTCAAACGTGACCCGCCCATCGGCAAGGCGAACACCGACGAAACGGGTCCCGCTCAGCGTCGAACCCGGCAGCTCACACGGCGTAACGCCGGCGAGATCCGCACCGGGAAGTCCGTCAAACTCCCCGAGGGTGGCACCGTCGAGCTCAAGCTGACGAAGGTCCACTGCGCGGGCGTCGATCAGGTGCCGAGGGTCGAGGATGAGCAGCCGCGTCCCAAGGCAGACCCCGAGCCGGCGCCGCTCCGCCCGTCCGGCCACAACGAGCTCGACCGACCCATCGCCATCAACATCGGCGCCCGCCGCGGCGTCGACGTCGAGCTCGACCTGTGCCTCGTCGAGGATCTCGAGTCCGTCCTGGCGGACGACCGCCGTCGTGATCGCCGTCACTCCATCTGCGGGCGTCGAGAGGACGGCGGAGATGCTCTCACCGAGGTCGATCAGCCACGGGTCGCCGGCACCCGTGATGTTGAGCGAGGTCAACTCCGCCCAGCGTCCGTCCGTGCGCTCGAGGAGCGCGAGGCGATGCCACCCGCGCGCTGCGTCGGGCGAGGGCTCCAGCGTCAGCAGGCGCTCGCGTGGCACGGCTCTCGGGACGTTGCTCGGGGACACGATCGCGACGTCGACGATGTGGCGGTCGAGAACGTTGGCCGGGTCGTCGGCAGCCATTGCGATACCTGTCCTGCCGGGCCACATCCCGGCAAGGACCACGACAACAACCAGCACGGCCTGGACGGCTCGGATTTTGCGGTGCGCGGTGGGGACGATCATCGGCGGCACATCACGTCGGGCGCCCATCGTACCCGCCGACGCAGGCGAGCCCGCCCTTTGGTAGCCTCCGTCGGTGCCACGACCCACGTCCGCGCGCGGCCGACTCCTGCCGGCCGTCGCGGCGCTGGCAGCCGCGCTGGCGATCGGAGGTTGCTCGGCACTGCGGGCCACGCCGCCGGCACCCACGCCGGCCGACTTTCCGGGCCTGGCCGGGGTCCTCGCCCAGCGGGGCGTGCTGGTCACCGACTATGTCTCGGGCGATCCGGGCTGCGACGACCCGACGCTCGCACCCACCGCCATCCGCTTCGAGGCGACCGGGTTCGAGCTCGCGGAGGGCACCACGATCCGGATCTACATCTTCCGAAACCGCGAGGCATACGAACGACGACGCGGCGACGTCGATATCTGCGCACTCGCGTGGGCCGGCGATCCGGCCGCGATCGAGGCCATCGACGTTTCGCCGTACGTGCTGGTGGGAAGCGGCCCATGGCCGCCGGAATTCAAACGGGCATTGCGAGATGGACTCATCGAGGCCGGTGGCACCGGCGGCTGAGCAGCCACGGGGGAGCGGGCGCGGTCGGGCCCGTTCGGCCCCGTGGTACTCGCACAGCTGGTGCCACTCCGCGTTGCGGGGCCGATCCGGTATCGGGTACTCGGGTAGGTGGTGCCACGGGGCGGTTCGGGGCTCCAGGGGCCCTTTCGGTCCCCTCGTACTCGCACAGCTGGTGCCACCGCGCGTTGCGGGGCGATCCGGCATCGGGCCACGCGTATGCCTAGTACGGGCACGGAACCCTGTACGGGCACGGAACGCGAGCTCCCGGATCTGAACCTGGACCTACACCACCCGCAGGTCGAGGATCTTCCGGGCGATCACGAGACGCTGGACCTGGCTGGTCCCCTCCCCGATCTCGGTCAGCTTCGCGTCGCGCATGAAGCGTTCCACCGGGTAGTCGGTGACATAGCCGTAGCCGCCGTGGATCTGGATGCCGTTGTTCGTCGCCCGTGAGCTGACCTCCGAGGCGAACAGCTTGGCCTCGGCCGCGGCGAGCCCGTACTCGCGCCCCTGGTCCTTCAGCCATGCCGCCCGGTAGACGAGCTGGCGCGCCGCCGCGATCTCCGTCGCCATGTCGGCGATCATGAAGGCGACGCCCTGGAAACTGCCGATGGGCCGGCCGAACTGCTCGCGCGTCTTCGCATACGGGATCGAGGCATCGAGCGCCGCCTGCGCGAGGCCGAGGGCAAGGGCGCCGATGCTGATCCGGCCGCCGTCGAGGATCTTGAGGAACGTGCGAAAGCCGGAACCGCGCTCTCCCAGCATGTCGGCCGCCGGCACACGAACGGCGTCGAACAACAGCTCGCCGGTTGCGGACGCGTGGAGGCCGAGCTTGTCCTCGATCCGCCCGATCGAGAAGCCGGGCGTCTCGGCCGGGACGATGAACGCGCTGATCTCCGCCTCGTCGCGTTCCGTGGTGCCCGTTCGTGCGGTGACGATGTAGGTGCCTGCGTGCCCGGCGTTCGTGATGAACCGCTTGCTGCCGTCGATGACCCACACGCCACCGTCGCGCCCATCCTCGAACCGGGCGGTCGTCCGCGTGCCGCCCGCATCCGAACCGGCATTCGCCTCGGTCAGCCCGAAGGCGCCGAGGACGGCGCCGGAGGCCATCGGTCGCAGGTAGCGTTCCTTCTGCTCGGGCGTCCCGGCGACGACGAGCGGACTGCTGCCGAGGCTGGTATGGGCGGCGACGATCAACCCGAGCGAGCCCCAGACCCGCCCGATCTCCTCGATTGCAATCGCGTACGCCAGGGTGTCCATCCCGGAACCACCGTCCGCCTCGGCGAAGGGAATGCCCAGCCAGCCCATCTCGCCCAGGCGCTGGACCACTTCGGACGGGAAGCGGTGCTGGCGTTCGTGCTCCTCGACGACCGGGGCGACCTCGGTCTCCATGAAGTCGCGGATCGTGTCACGCAGCAGTGCATGCTCCGGGGAGAGGTCGTAGTCCATGGTCCCGAGCGTACCATCCGGGACCGCGGCGGCTCCGGTCGCCGCTGGCCACGGCGCAGCCATCAGGGCGACCCGGCGCGCTCCGTGCTAGCCTCCCCGACATGCCCGATATGAACGGCGTCCCGGGGCAGGCCAACGTGCGCGCGCTCGCCGCGTCGATGACGAACGGCCACGCCGCCGGGCTCGCCTCTCCATCGGCGCTCCGCCGCGCCATCCTCGTTCGTCTGCGGCGCGACGGCGCCGGATCGCCCGATGAGATCGCCGGCGCGCTGGACGCGAGCCGCACGGGCGTCCTGCAGCAACTTCGAGCCCTCGAAGTGGCCGAACTTGTCGAGCACAGGACCGTCCGTCACGGCGTCGGTCGACCCCGCCACGTGTACGACATCACGCCCGACGCCCAGGAGCTGTTCCCGGCCAACTACGACGGGCTGGCCGCCGGGCTCATCGCGGCCATCGAGGCTGTGGGCGGGAACGATCTCATCGAGCAGGTGTTTGCCGCGCGTTTGCGACAGATGGGTGACCGCGTGCGCCAGCAGATCGACGAGCGCCTCGCCCCAGATGCGCCGCTCGTGGACCGGGTGCGCGAGCTCGCCGTGATCCAGGACGAGCTGGGCTACCTGACGTCGGCGTCGGTTGGCGAGGACGGGGCAATCCGCCTCACCGAGCACAACTGCGCGATCTTCCACGTCGCCAAAGGTGAGCCGGCGGCATGCGAGGCCGAGCTGGATCTCTTCCGCCAGGTGCTCGGTGCCAGCGTGGAACGCGAGTCGCACATCATGGCCGGCGACCGCTGCTGCACCTACCGGATCGAGGAGACCGCGTCCCACTGAACCGACGCGCAACAGAGAACCGACGCGCGACAGAGAACCGACGCGCGACAGATGCGGGCTAGGCTTCCTCGCGCTCGACGGCCACGCGCGACGCTGGCTGGAACACGGGGGCCGGAACGTCCGAGACATTGGGGACGAACGACGCGGTCAGGGCCGTGCTCGCGGCCAGCTCTTGGTCCTCGATCGACAGGATCCCCAGGCGACCGAGGGCTGCCATCTCGTCGCGGATGTAGGTCTTGAGCATCTCGGGGCCATCCGTGCTGATCGTGAAGCGGACCTCGTTGCGCCGGAAGGTGTCGAAGATCCAGCGGAACTCTTCCCAACCCGAGACCACCCGCGTGTTCAGGTTCGAGGTCGGGCAGATCTCGAGGACGATCCCCCGCTCGCGGATCATGGCCATGGCCCGCGGGTCGTAGGCGGCCTTCACGCCATGGCCGATCCGGTCCGGCTCGAGCAGCTCGACGACCCGGGCCACTTCGTCGATGGGACCGGATTCGCCGGTGTGGATCGTGAGACCGAGGCCGTACTGGCGGGCGCGGCGGAACAGCTTGCGGTAGTCGGCGACGCGGAAGGTGGCCGACTCGGGGCCGGCGATATCGATCCCGACGACGCCCCGGTCTCGCCACGCGATCGCCTTCTCGACGATGATCTCGTTCAGCTCGTACGGGAATGCGCGATCGAGGCAGAGGATCAGTCCGGGCTTGACCGGGTACTCGAGCATCGCCCGGTCCATGCCCCGCACTGCGGCCGCGATGATGTGATCGAGATCCTGCTCGCCGCCCCGGTTCCGCTTCATCGGGTTGAAGCGGAGCTCCATCGTCGTGACGTTGTTCTTGCGGTAGG